>OBMZ01000001.1_pt1 | contig 420138 bp, 390 predicted proteins | sample 1641141 | NCBI WGS metagenome assembly OBMZ01 (sample SAMEA104232307, study PRJEB22302) | sediment metagenome | biome: forest; feature: aquifer; material: sediment | place: USA | collected 2011-08-07 | depth 0.01 m | reverse complement strand
GAACAGGACCGTGAAACGACTCCGCGCCGATGATAGTGCGGATTCCCGTGTGAAAGTAGGTCATCGCCAGGCTCTCCCCATACAACACCCCAGCTCAATCTTTGAGCTGGGGTGTTTGCTTTTATGCACTGCTGCAACACGCAGCGATCCGCCGGCCAGACCCGGCAACCCCCTCCTCTGCTTCCCCCAATCGATCCCTAAAAAACAAAAAGCCTCCGTTAGGAGGCTTTTACGCATTCGCGAGCGGGCTGACTAGCTACGTGCCAGGAATTTCTCGACGAGGCGAACCCAATATGTCGCGCCCAGCGGCAGCAACTCGTCATTGAAGTCGTAGCTTGGGTTGTGCAGCATGCATGGGCCCAGACCGTGGCCTTGCTCACGATGGTCGCCGTCACCGTTGCCGATGAAGGCGAAGCAGCCTGGCTTCTCGATCAGCATGAACGAGAAATCTTCGGCGCCCATGGTCGGATCGATATTGGCGTCAACGTTATCTGCCCCGACGAGCTCACGCATCACCGCTGCCGCGAACTGCGTTTCAGGTTCCGTGTTCACGGTGGGGGGATAGTTGCGGTGGAAGACGAAGTCGACCGTGCAATGGTATGCGGCGGCGATGCCCTTAGAGACCTCTTCCATGCGGCGCTCGATCAAGTCGAGGACGTCGGTGGAGAAGGTGCGTACCGTGCCCCCGATCCAGGCTTCATTCGGAATGATGTTGGTCGCATCGCCGGCATGAAACTGTGTGACGGACAGAACCGCGGTGTCGATCGGCCGCTTGTTGCGCGTGATGATGCCTTGCAACGCCGATACCACCTGCGCTCCAACGAATACCGGATCGTTGCCGTTATGCGGCAGCGCGGCGTGTGCGCCCTTTCCTTTGATCGTGATGCGAAACTCGTTGCTCGATGCCATCAACGCGCCTGCGCGCGTACCGAAGGCGCCGACCGGCACCCCCGGCCAGTTGTGCAGCCCAAAGACGGCGTCGCACGGGAATCGATCGAACAGGCCGTCCTTGATCATCTCGCGTGCGCCGCCGCCGCCTTCTTCGGCGGGTTGGAAGATCAGGTTTACCGTGCCGCTGAAATTACGGTGCTTGGACAGGTAATGTGCAGCGCCGAGCAGCATTGCGGTGTGACCGTCGTGGCCGCACGCGTGCATCTTGCCGTCGTGCTTGGAGCGATGCTCGAATTGGTTAGCCTCCGCAAGCGGCAGAGCATCCATATCGGCGCGTAGGCCGATACTCTTGCCTTCACCGTTGCGGATAACACCGACCAGGCCGGTCTTGCCCAGGCCGCGATGCACTTCGATACCCCACTCGGCGAGCTTGGCGGCGACCAGATCGGAGGTGCGCTGTTCTTCGAAACAGAGTTCGGGATGCGCGTGGATGTCGCGGCGCAGCGCCTGGATCTCGGGCTGCGCGGCTTGGATTTCTGGGATCAGCTTCATGAGGGTGCTCGTGTTCTGGCTGAAAATTCTGAGTCACGTTCGATGATACGCCGAAGGGCGATTTCCGACCCGCCATCAGCCGATTGCTCGTGCTGTCCATGCAGTTTCGTATGGATTCGTCATGCGGTGGCTTGTGCGCTCTCATATACGGGCGAAGCCGAACGGCCGAAACGCCTACACTGGAAGCTTGTCAATTGACCGCGCGCCGCCCCAGTCAGCTGCCTGTCGCGCTCCCGCGAGCGCCACGTGACCGACCCGAGCCCATCATGTCTGCTGAAGCCATCGCTGTTGCATCGCAACCTTCCGACGAAGCTCTGCAATTGATCCGCACGCTGGTGGCATTCGATACCGTTAGCCGCAATTCGAATCTTGGATTGATCGAGTGGGTGCGCGATCGCTTGCGCGGGCAGGGCGCGGACTGTCGCCTGACCTATGACGCGACGGGCGGTAAGGCAAATCTGTTCGCGACGCTATCGCCAGGCCGCAAGCCGGGGCTGGTGTTGTCTGGGCATACCGATGTGGTGCCCGTCGATGGGCAGCCGTGGGATACGAACCCGTTTGATGCGCAGATCCGTGACGGCCGCCTGTACGGGCGCGGCACCGCCGACATGAAGAGCTTCATTGCCGTGGCGCTCGCGAATGTGCCCGCGTTCATGGCGGCGGAGGGCGACGCCAGCTTTCATCTTTCGCTGTCGTATGACGAAGAGATCGGCTGCGTCGGCGTGCGCAGCCTGCTGCGTGATCTCGAGGCGAGCGGCATTCAGCCCGCCGGTTGCATCGTCGGCGAACCCACGTCGATGCGCGCCATCATTGCGCACAAAGGCAAGCGTGAATACCGATGCTGCGTGCGCGGCAGGGAAGCGCACTCCGCGTTGACGCCGCAGGGCGTGAATGCGATCGAGTTTGCGGCGCTGCTGATCGCGCATATCCGCTCGCTGGCTGCGCGTCTGGCGGCGGAAGAGGCGCGCGACACCGCCTTTGTCGTACCGCACACCACGCTGAATACAGGCACGATCAAAGGCGGTATCGCCACCAACGTGGTGCCGCGCGATTGCGAATTCACCTTCGATCTCCGCTATCTGCCGGGCACCGATCCGGATTGGATTTTCGGCGAGGTAGAGCGCTATGCGCAGCAGACGCTGCTGCCGCAGATGCGTGAAATTTCTGCCGACGCTGACATCAGCTTCGCCATGAAGGCCAACACGCCGGGCCTGTCGATTGCGCCCTCGCACGAGCTGGTGGCGTTGGCGCAAGCGCTGGCCGATAGCCGGAGTGCGGTTGGCAAGGTCGACTACGGGACGGAAGCGGGACTGTTCTCGCGCGCGGGCATTCCGACTGTGGTGTGCGGTCCGGGCAATATCGAGCAGGCGCACAAGCCTAACGAGTACATCGAACTTGCGCAGATCGCGCAGTGCGAAGCGTTCATGCGGGGGCTCGCGCAACGGCAGCCACGGTTGCAGCCGGCTTGAACGCAAAAAAACCGGGCACCTGGCCCGGTTTCTTTTTTTTAGGGATGCGCGTTCAGCGGATCACTTGCCCGTTAGAGTTGATGATCGTCATCTCAACGAACTTGGAGCCGACGTGGTTGGAGGGCGAGAAGTTCACGTTGAAGCCACCCACGTCGTAGTTGCCCATCGTCTCCAGCGCCCCGACGAACTTCTCGCGGGTCAGGTCGCGGCCCGCACGCTTGAGGCCTTCAACAAAGACGCGCGCAGCGACGTAGCCTTCGATGCTCCCGTAGTCGAAATCGGTAATGCCATCGGATTTGAGCAGCTTCTGGTAATCGCGAACCACGGGTGACGCGCCGCTATACGGATACGGCATCACCTGAGAGATGATCACGCCGCCGCCGGCCTTGCCGAGTGCGTTGGCGAGCGCCTTGGTGCCGACAAACGACACGTTGTAGAACTGGCCCGCATACCCCTGTTCTTGTGCGCCCTTCACGAGGGCTGCCACGGTCTGGTATGCGCTGATGACGACGACGACATCCGGCTTCTGCTCGAGCACTGTGGTGATCGCGCTCTTCACGTCGGTGGTGTTGCGGACGACGCTGGCCTGCGCGACGAGCGACACCCCCTTGTTTGCCGGCAGCTTGAGCGCGCGTTGCACACCGTCAAGACCCGCTTTGCCGTAGGCGTCGTCGTTATAGATGACGGCAATGCGCTTGAGGCCCGTGGTGTGGATCTGCTGGACGATGGCGGCGGTTTCATCGTTGTAGCTGGCGCGCACGTGGAACACATTGCGCGCGAAGGGCTCGCGCAGCGCCGAGGCGCCGGAGTACGGCGCAAAGAACGGCACGCCCGCCGGGTTGGCGATCTTCAGCGCCGCCAGGCTGGTCGGCGTACCGACATAGCCAAACAGGGCGAAGACCTTGGTGTCTTCGATGAGCGTCTTGGTGTTGCGGGCAGTCGCATCGGGCTCGTAGAAATCGTCCAGCACCTTCAATTCGATCTTGCGTCCGTTGATGCCACCTGCGGCGTTGACGGCGTTGAAGTACAACTGGGCGCCGCGGTTCATCTGCTGACCAAGCTGTGCCGCTGGGCCGCTCATTGGCGCCGATTGGCCGACGATGATCGCGTCGTTGGTCACGCCCGTCTCGGCGTGCGCGCCGCCCGAAGCGATGCCGACGATGCCCGCTGCGAACATGGCCAGCAGCGCGGTGATTCTACGAGATTGCATTGCTCTCCCCCGAGAGTTGATTTGCTCGGCATCATAGCTAAACGGGCAGGGGAGGCAAACAGAATCGGGGCCGGTTGCGTCGCTTTTGAGCGTTTATGAGACAGAGAAGCCGCGTGATGTGCACGGCTTCCTTCACACGGGGCCGTTTCAGGCGGCTTCCGCCACCCGCCGCTTCATCACTGCCAGCAGCACGGCGGTGACGACGGTGCCGGCAACCAGCGCTGCAACATAGCCGCCCAGGTGCGTCACCGCATTCGGGATCGGCAGCACGAACGCCCCGCCGTGCGGCACGCGCAGTTCCACGCCGAACAGCATCGAGAGGGCGCCCGCGCAGGCCGAGCCCGCCACGAGCGCGGGAATCACGCGGAACGGGTCGCGGGCCGCATACGGGATCGCCCCCTCGCTAATGAAGGCCAGGCCGAGCACGGCGGTGGCGCGCGCCGCCTGGCGTTCGTCCCGCGTGAATCGCGACGGGAAGAGCCATGCCGCCAGCGCGATACCCAACGGCGGCGTCATGCCTGCGGCCATCGTGGCCGCCATCGGCGTGTAGACCTGCGCGCCGATCAGCCCGGTGCTGAATGCATACGCAGCCTTGTTGATGGGGCCGCCCATGTCAAACGCCATCATGCCGCCCAGCAGCGCGCCCAGCGGGACCGCGTTCGCGCCTTGCATGCCGCGCAGCCAGGTCGTCAGGGATGCAAGCAGCGCAGCAACCGGCGCGCCCACCACATACAGCATCACCAAGCCCGTCAAAAGGCACCCGAGCACGGGCAGGATCAGCACCGGTTTCAGCCCTTCCAGGTTGCGCGGCAGCTTCAGCCAACGGTTGAGCGCCTCGGTGCCATAGCCAGCGACAAAGCCGGCCACGATGCCGCCAAGAAACCCGGCGCCCAGGCTGGCGGCCAAGATGCCTCCGACCATCCCGGGTGCGATGCCCGGCCGGCTGGCGATCGAATACGCGATGTATCCGGCGAGCACGGGCACCATCAAGGCAAACGCGGACTTGGCACCGATCTGGAACAGCGCGCCGCCAAGCGTGTGACTGGCCGAGGCGTCCGTCACGTAGATGCCGCCGAGGGCGAACGCCAGTGCAATCAGGATGCCCCCCGCCACCACGAAGGGCAGCATGAACGACACACCAGTCATCAGGTGCTTGTACGGGCCGGTGCGCTGCTGTTCAGCCGCGGCGGCCGCGGTGCCCGCCAATTGCGCCGTCCCCGCGCCTTCTAGCGAGGCTTCGTCGAAGGCCCGGCGGATCAATGCCTGCCCATCGTGGATGGCCGCCTTGGTGCCGGCGCGGAAGACCCGCTTGCCGGCAAAGCGTGACAGGTCGACTTGCGTGTCGGCGGCGATCAGCACGAGGTCTGCGGTTGCGATGGCATCGGCCGACAGCGTGTTCTGTGCGCCCACCGAACCCTGCGTTTCCACGTGGATCGTGTGACCGAGCGCGCCGGCGGCCTGCGTGAGCGCCTCGGCGGCCATGAAGGTGTGCGCAATGCCGGTCGGGCACGAAGTGATGGCGACGATGCGTTGAGCTTGCGCGCCGGCTTTGGGAACGGGCGGGGCGTTGCCGATCATGCGGGCCAGTACGGCACGAGCGTCCGCGAGTACTTCGTCGAGCGTGACTTCAAGCGTGCGCGGATTGGCGTGGCGAGCCGCTGCGTCCGGCACGAGGCCCGCCCAGACGACTGCCTCGGCGGTGGCCAGCGCTGCCGTGTCGACGACCGAGACGGTGTCGGGGCCGCGCACGTCGACGTCGAGCTTGCAGCCGGATTCGCGCGCCGCGTGGCGCAGGGCCGCGCCGGCGAGCATCGCGCGGGTGGTGCGGCCGTCCGCACCGAGAATTGCCAGCAGGTTTGCCATGATCGGCTCCTTGAATGCGTTGAGCGTGTGGCGATGCGATGTGATGGTCGGGGCTTCAGGCCACGCGCTGCATCTGGACGGCGGCGGCGCGTTCGCGCACTTCGCCCGGGGCGGGGAGGTGAGGCCCCAGGCGCTGCAGCTTGCACGCGGCAAAGGCCACCGAAAGGCGCACGGTCTCTTCCGTGCCGGCACCGGCGTGCCAACCGGCCAGCACGCCGGCCACCATGGCGTCACCCGCGCCGACGGTGCTGGCGGCGCGCACGGGCGGCAGGCTCGCCTGCCACGTGCCGTCTGCCGTGACGAACAGCGCGCCTTCCTCGCCGAGCGACACGATGACCTGCGCCACGCCCCGCGCGTGGACGGCGCGTGCCACGTCCACCGTTTCAGCCAGCGTCGGCAGCGATGTACCCGCCCACAGTTCCAGTTCGTGCCGATTGGGCTTGATGGCCGTCGGCAGCTCGTCGCGAGGCGCGGCCAGGACCTGTGCGAGCGGGGCGCCGCTCGTGTCGACCAAGGTCGGTACGCCGCGGCGATTCAGCCGCGCCAGCAATCTCACGTAGGTATCCGGCGGCAAACCTCCCGCCAGGCTGCCGCACAGCGCAGCGCCGGCAATGTCGGCAAGCGCGTCAATGCGGTCGCACAGCGCGCCGAAGTCGGCGGGCGTGGCGTCAATGCCAGGCAGGTTGATGTCGGTGGTCTGCCCGTCTGCCTGGTCGCTGATCTTGATGTTGGTGCGATTGGTGCCGGGCACGCGGCAGAAGCTGTCGACCACGCCCTTGCGCGCAAACAGCGCCTCGAACAGTTCAGCATTGGCGTCGCCGAGGAGCCCCGTGGCAATCACCGGCACCTGCCAGTCGGCGAGGCAGGCGGCGACGTTGACGCCCTTGCCGCCGGCCTGTTGGGCGACGCTGCTGCCGATGTTGACGCGGCCGCGTTCGAGGCGCTCCAGCCCGACGGTCATGTCGATGGCCGGGTTGAGCGTGACGGTGACGATGGGCGACGGGCGGCTCATGCGGCCTTCTCCTCGCCACCGCCTTGCATCGGCAATGAGGTTTCCAGGGCGCGCACTTCCTGGACGGAAGCGCAGGCCAGCGCGCGTTCTGCGAGCTGCGACAGCGCGCGGAGGTGCGCCTCGCGCAGCCGCGCCTTGACCGGCGCAATATCGCGGGGGCTCATCGACAACTCGTGCACGCCAAGTCCCGTCAGCAGCAATGCTCCGAACGGGTCTCCGGCGAGCCCGCCGCATACGCCGACCCAGCGCCCGTGGCGCGCGGCGCCTTGCACCGTCTGCTGGATCAGACGCAGCACGCTCGGGTGCAGGCTGTCGGCCTCAGCGGCGAGGTCGGGATGCTGGCGATCGATCGCCAGTGTGTATTGCGTGAGGTCGTTCGTCCCGATGGAGAAGAAGTCGACGTGCTCGGCCAGGCGATCGGCCAGCAGCGCGGCAGCCGGCACCTCCACCATGATGCCCAGCGGCACCGTCGGCGCGTCGAGTTCAGCGCGGATGCGTTCGCAGGCGGCGCGAAGGGCGGTCACCTCCTCCAGCGAGGTGATCATCGGAAACATGATCGACAGCGCCGCGGTATCGCCGCTAGTGCCGGCATCGCGGGCGGCTCGATAAAGCGCGCGCAGTTGCGGCTCCATGAGGTCGGGCCGGCGCAGCAGCAGGCGCGCACCGCGCACGCCGAGGAACGGGTTCTCTTCCGTCGGCAGGTTCAGATGCGGGACCTGCTTGTCGCCGCCGATGTCCAGCGTGCGCACGATCAGCGGACGGCCGCCAAGGGCGTTGAGCATGTCGGCGTAGACCGCGTATTGGGTGTCTTCGTCGGGCGCGTGATCGCGTTCGAGGAACAGGAATTCGGTGCGCATCAGGCCCACGCCCTCCGCGCCGAGCGAGAGGGCTTCGACCGCCTGTGCGGGCAGGTTGACGTTGGCGGCGATCTCCACCGTGTGGCCGTCACGCGTGCGGGCGGGCAAGCCGCGCTCCGCCTCCTCGCGCTGCGTGCGTGCGGCGTCTTCCCGCAGCCAGGCGCGGGCGCTCGCGATGCTGGTGTCATCGGGATCCAGCACCAGACGGCCGCCGGTGCCGTCGATGATGGCTTGCGTGCCCGTCGCCACATCGAGCACGGCTGGGCCGGCGGCCACGACGGCCGGGATGCCCAGCGTGCGCGTCAGGATGGCCGTGTGCGACGTCGGACCGCCTTGCGCGGTGACGATGCCGATGATGCGTCGCGTATCGAGCGCCGCCGTATCCGAAGGCGACAGGTCCGCCGCCACGAGGATGCAAGGGCTCTCGGGCAGCGTTTGCGCTGCACTGCGCAGCGACGGGTCGATATGGCCGAGCACGCGCCGTCCCACGTCGCGCAAGTCGGCCGCGCGTGCCGCCAGGAGCGGATTGCCGAGCGCGCCCAGCCGCTCGGCCAGGCGTTCGACGGCCTGATGCCAGGACCACGCCACGCCGTGGCCCTCGACCATGGCCTGGCATGTCAGCGTCATGAGATCGGTGTCGCCCAGCAGTTCGGCTTGCGCCTTAAAGATGCCTGCTTCGGCTTCCCCCAGGCGGGCGGCCGTGTCGCGTGCCAGGGCTTCCAGTTCGGCGCGCGTGCGGGCCAGCGCCGCGTCCAGCAGATCGCCACCGGTGGTCAGTGCGACGGGGTGATCGGGCACGGTCGACGCACCGTGCTGCAACACGTGGATGGGGCCGATCGCCAAGCCAGGGCTCGCCGCAATGCCGCCGATGGCGGGCAACGCCGCGTCGGCTTGCCAACCGTGCGCGGTCTGTCGGGTGCGGGCTGCCTGCGTGTCGCGCGCCGCCTGGGCACGTTCCTGCGCCGTCAGACCTCGGATGGTCAGCAGCAGCGCGTCGAGCGCGGCCCCGGCGTCGGGGCCTTCCGCAGAGAGGCTGAGCTTGGCGCCGGCCGCCAGCCCCAATTGCAGCAACGCCACGAGATTCTTGGCATCGGCGGTTTCGTCGCCATGGCGGACTTGCACCCGCGCGGCAAAGCGACGCGCGGTTTCGACCCACTGCGCGGCCGGGCGGGCGTGCAGGCCACTCGGGTATTCCAGCGTCAAGGTGCGCTGCTCGGCGAGGTCGGTGCCAGGAGTGTCGGCGGCGGGCGCGGGTGCGTCGCTGGAGAGTGCGGCGACAAGCTCTTCAGCATTCTGCGTGGTGAAGAGCTGCCGCAGACGCGCATCGTCATTCAGCAGCCGTGTCAGCCGGCGCAGCAGCGTGATGTGCTCGTCCGACTGCGCGGCGATGGCAAATACCAGGTGCGTCGTCTGGCCCGGGTGCCACTCCAGCCCGTCAGGAAACTGCAGCACCGCAATGCCCGTCTGGCGGATCAGGTGGCGGTCCTCGCCCATGCCGTGCGGAATGGCGACGCCGTGGCCGAGAAACGTGTTGGCCACGGTTTCGCGGCGCAGGAGGCTGTCGATATAGGCGGGATCGATGCAGCCGGCGTCGGCCAGCAACTGGCCGGCAGCGCGGATGGCGCTTTCCTTGTCGGTGGCGCGTTGCTGCAGACGGATGCGTTCGGCGCAGATCAGGGCGGAAGCCATGCGGCGGGGGTCTCCTGCGGCTGCCGTGCTCGGAGGCCCGGCATGCGTGTCGTCAATGATCGCGAATTGAAATCGATTACAGTGCGGGTGTCAATGTGCGGCGCGACACAAAGTGACGTCTGCCCCAGTATTTAAGGGGTTTTCCCTAGGTGGGCAAGACGTTGGTGACGATGCGGTCATTGGATATGATGGCAACTTTTATGGAAACGATTTCAGCATGACGGTTCGAATCAAGGACGTGGCGGCGGCAGCGGGTGTGTCGGTGGCAACCGTGTCGCGCGCGCTCGCGGGCGGCCCCGTCAGCGCGGAGCTGCGCCGACGCGTCGATGCGGCGGTGGCGGCGTCCGGGTATCGGCCGAACCTGTCAGCGCGGCGGCTGCGCTCGCAACAGGCGCAGACGGTCGGGCTGATCGTCTCCGACATCCGCAATCCGTTTTTCACCAGCGTCAGCCGGGCGGTGGAAGACGCGGCCTATGCCGCCGGCCTGCGCGTCATCCTGTGCAATTCCGATGAAGACCCGGAGAAGGAAGCGATGTACCTGCGGCTGATGGAAGAGGAGCGCGTGACCGGCGTGATTCTCTCGCCAACGCGCGGCATTGCCGAAGCGCAGCAACCCGTAGATCTCGGGTACCCGGTCGTGCTGATCGACCGTGCCGGCCCGACATGCGGCACCGATGCCGTCGTGCTCGACAACCAGCAGGCCGCGCAAGCGCTGGCCGAACACCTTGCAGCGCAGGGTTACCGGCGTATCGGCGGCCTGTTCGGGCGGACCAGCAGCACAGGCGCCGAGCGGCAGGCCGGATTCGCGACAGCGCTGGCACGCCACGGCATCACCGCCGAGGCACGCTTCATCCTGCCGACCGCCGAGGCGGCGGAGGCCGAGACGCTGGCGTGGCTGTCCGGCGCGGAACGTGATCGCCCCGACGCGCTGGTCGCGAGTAACGCGCAATCGCTGCTGGGCGTGCTGCGGGCGTTGCGGCGGCTGTCGCTCGATGTGCCGCGTGATATCGCCGTGGCGGGCTTCGACAACGAGCCCTGGACCGAACTCGCCGGCCCGGGCATCACCGTGATCGAGCAACCGGTCTACGACATCGGCCGCATGGCAATGGCGATGCTGCAGGATCGCCTCGCGCAGCCGGCCTTGCCGACGCGCCGTGTGCTGCTCACGGGGCGGCTCGTCCCGCGCGGCTCCACGCCGCTGCGAAGCCCCTAGCGGGCGATTACAATTTCCGGATACCCGCGGCGGTGCGACGACACCGAATGCACCCGCCGCCCCCCACTCCGGAGCCCCTTGATGTCCACCCAAGTCATCCGTGCTGCCTGCCCGCACGACTGCCCCGACACCTGCGCCTTGCTTGTCACCGTCGAAGATGGCCGTGCCACCCGCGTGCAGGGCGATCCGGACCACCCGACGACGGCCGGCGTGCTGTGCACCAAGGTCAATCGGTATGCAGAACGCACGTACCACCCCAACCGCCTGTTGACGCCGATGAAGCGTGTGGGCGCAAAGGGCGAGGGCAAGTTCGAGCCGATTTCCTGGGACGAGGCCATCGACACCATCGCCACGCGTCTGGGGGACATTGCCGCGCGCAACCCGGAGGCCATCCTCCCGTACAGCTACGCCGGCACGATGGGCCTGGTGCAGGGGGAAAGCATGGCCGCGCGCTTCTTCCACAAGCTCGGAGCGTCGCTGCTCGATCGCACGATCTGCGCATCGGCCGGGGCAACGGCGCTGCGCTACACGTACGGTGCGAGCCTCGGCATGGACATCGAGCACGTGCAGGACGCCAAGCTGATCCTGATCTGGGGCGCCAATCCGATCGCATCGAACCTGCATTTCTGGACGCGCGCACAGGAAGCCAAACGGCGCGGCGCCACGCTCGTCGCCATCGATCCTTATCGCTCGCTGACGGCCGAGAAGTGCCACCGCCACTTGGCGGTGCGCCCCGGTACCGATGCGGCGCTGGCGTTGGCGATGATCCACGTGTTGATCCGCGATGATCTGCTTGACCACGATTACATCGCCAATCACACGCTCGGTTTCGAGGCGCTGCGTGAGCGCGCGCAGCAATACACGCCGGAATACGCAGCGACGCCGTGTGGGGTGGACGCGGCGGATATCGAGTGGCTCGCCAAGCTGTACGGCACGACCGTCGTGCGCGACAAACAGCCCGCGGCCATTCGCCTGAACTACGGCATGCAGCGCGCGCATGGCGGCGGGCAGGGCGTGCGCGCGGTCGCATGCCTCCCGTCGCTGGTGGGCGCGTGGCGCGATGCAGCGGGCGGCCTGCAACTGTCCACGTCAGGCTTCTTCCCCATCGACACCGCGAAGCTGCAGCGCCCGGATTTGCTCCCGACGTGGCCCCGCATGCCGCGCACGATCAACATGAGCACCATCGGCGATGCGCTGCTGCATGCGGGCGACGCATCGTTCGGCCCGAAGGTCGAGGCGGTGGTCGTCTACAACAGCAACCCCGTGGCGGTGGCACCGGATTCGCGCAAGGTCACCGCGGGCTTTGCGCGCGAAGACCTCTTCACCGTGGTGCTGGAGCATTTCCAGACTGACACCGCCGACTACGCCGACATCCTCCTGCCCGCCACCACGCAGCTCGAACATGTCGATGTGCACAAGGCGTACGGTCACACCTACGTGCTGGCCAACAACGCTGCCATCGCGCCCATGGGGCAGTCGTTGCCGAACACGGAGATCTTCCGTCGCATTGCCCGGCGCATGGGTTTTGACGACGCCTGCTTTGCCGACTCGGACGACGACATCGCCAGCCAGGCCGTGCGCCGTGACGACCCGGCCGCCGCGCACATCGACTGGGCCACGCTCAAGCGCGAGGGCTGGCAGAAGCTGGCGCACCCCGCCGCGCCGCTGGCACGTGGCGGCTATCGCACGCCGTCAGGCCGCTGCGAGTTCTATTCCGAGCAGATGGCCAACGACGGACTCGACCCGCTGCCCGGCTATGTGCCGCCGTACGAATCGGCAATCAGCACGCCCGAGTTGGCCAAGCGTTATCCGCTGTCGATGATTTCGCCGCCGGCGCGCAACTTCCTCAACTCCACCTTCGTCAACGTCGACAGCCTGCGCAGCACCGAAGGCGAGCCGCATCTCGATATCCATCCCGACGACGCGAATGCACGCGGCGTCGTCGATGGCGAGCTTGTCCGCATCTTCAACGATCGCGGCACCATGCAGGCGCGCGCCCGCGTGACCGACCGTGCGCGGCGCGGCGTGGTCGTCGGTCTGTCGATCTGGTGGAAGAAGCTCGCGCCCGACGGCACCAACGCCAACGAGCTGACCAGCCAGCGCCTGACCGACATGGGGCGCGCGCCCACCTTCTACGATTGCCTGGTCGAGGTCGCGCCGTTGGCTCAGGCCGCCTGACGGAGCCATCATGCGTGCCACACGCGCGCTGTGCCTTGCGCTGTCGCTTGCCGGTTCGGCGTTACTGGCCGGCTGCGACACCGTCGGTTATTACTTCCAGTCGGTCAGCGGACATCTCTCGCTGATGGCGCAGCGTGAGTCGATCGACCAGGCCATCGACAATGCTCGGCAAGCCCACAACGACAAGCTCGCCAAGCGGTTGGAAGATGCGCGCAGCATCCGCATCTATGCCTCGCGCGAGCTGGGCCTGCCAGACAACGGCAGCTATCGCGTCTATGCCAATCTCAAGCGTCCCTTTGCGGTGTGGAATGTATTTGCCGCGCCTGAGTTATCGGTCAAGCTCAAGGAATGGTGTTTCCTCGTCGTCGGCTGCGTGACGTATCGCGGGTACTACGACCGCAACGCCGCCATGGCCTATGCCGACACGCTGCGTGCCCAAGGCCTGGACGTGGATGTGGCCGGCATTCCTGCGTATTCCACACTGGGCTATTTCGACGACCCGCTGCTCAACACCTTCGTCGGCCTGCCGGAAGGCGAGTTGGCGCGGCTGATTTTTCATGAGCTGGCGCATCAGGTTGTCTACGCCAAGGGCGATACCGCGTTCAACGAATCGTTTGCCACCGCCGTCGAAACCATTGGCGTCGAACGCTGGCTGGCGGATGCCGCCACCCCGGAAATTCGCGCGGAATACGCCACGTACGACGCCCGGCGCGTACAATTCCGCGCCCTGCTGCTGGAGTATCGCAACCGACTTGAGGCGTTGTATGCCAGCCCAGTGTCGGACGACGAGAAGCGCGCCGGAAAACGCGCCATCTTCGCGAGCCTCCAGGCCGATTACACCAAGCTCAAAGCAAGCTGGGGCGGTTATACCGGTTACGACCGCTGGTTTGCGCAGCCCCTGTCGAACGCGCATCTGGGGGCCGTCGCGAGCTACCTGGAATGGGTGCCGGCGTTCACGGCGCTGTATCACCGTGATGGCGGCGACTGGGCGCGCTTCTATGACGACGTCAAAGCCATGGCGCGGGAGTCCAAACCGCAACGCGAGGCCGCCCTGCGATTGCTGGCGCCTCCGGCGATCGCGACATCGGACGGCATCACGCAAAAGTGATGCCAACGGCGGTTTCTGCACCAGTTTCAAGCGGGCCAGGCCGGCTGAGGGAACCGTCTAAGTTATTGTTTTGACACAGACATCCGCGTAGGATGCCGAAAAAACGAACGACCATTCGAAAAAATCAACAATCGCCAGGAGACACGCCCATGGATAAGCCGTGGCTGAAGCAGTATCCCGCCGGGGTGCCGGCCGAGATCGATGCATCGCAGTATCGATCGCTGGCCCATCTGCTTGAGGATTCCTTCCAGAAGAACCGTAACCGCCGTGCATTTGAATGCATGGGAAAGGTGCTGACCTACGGCGAGCTGGATACGCTTTCGCGCCAACTGGCGGCGTGGCTGCAATCGCGCGGCTTGGCCCCTGGCGCCCGTGTCGCGCTGATGATGCCGAACGTGCTGCAGTATCCGGTGGCGCTGGCCGCTGTGTTGCGGGCGGGCTATGTGGTCGTCAACGTCAATCCGCTTTACACCCCGCGCGAACTGGAACACCAGCTCAAGGACAGCGGCGCCGAAGCCATCATCATCCTTGAGAATTTCGCGACGACGCTGCAGCAGGTGCTGCCCAATACGCCGGTCAAGCACATCGTGGTGGCCAGCATGGGCGACTTGCTGGGCGGCCTCAAGGGCATGCTGGTCAATTTCGTCGTGCGCAGCGTGAAGAAGATGGTGCCGGCGTGGGAACTGCCCAACTGCATCCGCTTCAACACCGCGCTGGAAGAGGGCGCCAAGCAGACGCTCAAGCCGACTTCCATCGGCCCCGACGACGTGGCCTTCCTGCAATACACGGGCGGCACGACCGGCGTGTCGAAGGGTGCGACGCTGCTGCATCGGAACATCGTCGCGAACGTGTTGCAATCGGAAGCCTGGATGAACCCGGCGCTCACCAAGCCTGGTCGCGATGGCCGCATGCTGGCCGCCGACGAAGAGATCATCACCATCACCGCGCTACCGCTGTATCACATCTTCGCGCTGACGGTGTGCTGCCTGCTGTCGATGCGCAAGGGCGGGCTGGCAGTGCTGATCCCGAACCCGCGCGATATCCCGGGCTTCATCAAGGTGCTCAAGCAGTACCGCTTTCACATGTTCCCGGCCGTGAACACGCTCTACAACGCGCTGCTGAACAACCCCGAATTCAAGGATGTGGACTGCTCGAACCTGCGTGTGGCCAACGGTGGCGGCATGGCGGTGCAAGAGGCCGTGGCCAAGAAGTGGCTCGAGGTGACGGGGTGCCCGATCATCGAAGGCTATGGTTTGTCGGAAACCTCGCCGTCTGCCATCTGCAACCCGACGGATACCGATAAGTTCTCGGGTACCGTCGGCCTGCCGATTCCGGGGACGGAAATCGCCATTCGCGACGACGAAGGTCGCGACCTGCCCATCGGCCAGGCGGGCGAAATTTGCATCCGCGGCCCGCAGGTCATGGCTGGTTACTGGAAGCGCCCGGACGAGACCGCCAAGGTCATGTACGCCGACGGCTTCTTCAAGACCGGCGACGTCGGCGTGATGGACGAGCGCGGTTACACCAAGATCGTCGATCGCAAGAAGGACATGATTCTGGTGTCGGGCTTCAACGTGTACCCGAACGAGATCGAAGGCGTGGTGGCGATGTGCCCGGGCGTGCTGGAAGTGGCCGCCGTGGGCGTGCCGGACGTGCATTCGGGCGAGGTGGTGAAGCTGTTCGTGGTGCGTCGCGATCCGTCGCTCACGGAGCAGAAGCTGCAGGAGTTCTGCAAGGACCAGCTGACCGGCTACAAGCGCCCGAAGTTTATCGAGTTTCGCAACGAGCTGCCGAAGACCAACGTCGGCAAGATCCTGCGCCGTGAACTGCGCGACGAGGCGATGAAGAAGCGCGCCTGAGTCTGCGTCGCTGCAAAGAAAAGGCCGCGATTCGTCGCGGCTTTTTTTGGCGCACCACAGGAACGTATGGCCGGGGTCAACCCACGTACAGGAGGATGCTGACGAACTGGCACGCACTGCCGGCCAATACGAACAGGTGCCAGATGCCGTGGAAGTGCCTCACCTTCTCGTCAAAGAGAAAGAAGGCGATACCGGCCGTATACAGCGCGCCACCGGCTACCACCCACCACAGGCCCGGTGCGGGCAGCGCTGCCGCCAGCGGCCCCATGGCAATCAGCACCAGCCAGCCCATCACCACGTAGATCAGCAGGGAAAACAGGCGCGTGCGGCGGCCGATCCAGAGTTCCTGCGCAATCCCGATGGCCGCCAGTGCCCAGTTGATGCCGAACAGCGCCCAACCCCAGGGGCCGCGCAGCGTGACCAGCGCAAACGGCGTGTAGCTCCCGGCGATCATCAAATAGATGGCGCAATAGTCGAGGCGCTGGAACAGGCTCTTGGCCGGCCCGCGCAGGCTGTGATACAGCGTGGAGATCGTGTAGAGCAGGACGAGCGTCGTGCCGTAGACCACGGAACTGACGACCTTCCACGCGTCGTGGTGCAGGGCGGACGACGTCACCAGAACGGCCATGCCAGCGACGGCAAGGATGGCCCCGGCCAGGTGGCTGAAGCCGTTGAAACGTTCTCCGCGATACATACGCTGATCTCCAGGAAAAGCCGGTTCTCCCTACAATGCTCCAATGCCCGGCACCGATCTCAAAATCACCCCCCAATTGTCTATTCCGGAGTCCGAGCTGGTCGAGCGCTTTGTGCGCGCAAGCGGAGCGGGTGGGCAGAACATCAACAAGGTATCGACGGCGGTGGAGTTGCGCTTTGACATCGCCCAATCGCCGTCGTTGCCGGAGGCATTGCGGGCTCGCTTGTTGGGAAAGCGCGACCGCCGCTTGACCGACGAGGGCGTGATTGTGATTGATGCTCAACGGTTTCGCACGCAGGACCGCAACCGCCAGGATGCCCGTGAACGTCTGGCGGCGTTCATCGCGACGGGGCTTTCGGTGCCGAAGTCGCGGATCGCCACCAAGCCTACGCGCGCTTCCAAGACGCGCCGTCTGGAAGGCAAGCGCGCGCGCGGCGACGTCAAGCGTGGTCGCTCCGGCCGCCACTCGTGGGATTGAGCGCGTTGCTATGCGTGGTCCTTACATCAGCCGGGTATCCCGCGTTTCACGCATGCAAAGCACGCCGATCAGGCTGACCACCGCGGCCGCCGACACATACATGCCCACCCAGCTCAGGCCGCCTTGCTGAGCCAGCTTCTGCGCGATATACGGCGCAATCGACGCCCCTAGAATGCCGCCCAGGTTGTACGACACGCCGGCCCCGGTGTAGCGCACGTTGGTCGGGAACAGCTCCGGCAGCAGCGCGCCCATCGGAGCGAAGGTCACGCCCATCAGGAACAGTTCGATGATGAGGAACAGGGCCACCAGCGGTGTCTGCCCACTCCCCAGCAGCGGCGCCATCGTGAAGCCCGACAAAATGGCGGCGATGATGCCGACGATCAGCACCGGCTTGCGCCCAAAGCGGTCGGACGCCCATGCCGACAGCGGCGTCGCCAGCCCCATGAACACCACGGCCAGGCACAGCAGACCCAGAAAGCTCGGGCGCGAGAAATGCAACGTGCCCACGCCGTACGACAGCGAAAATACCGTCGAGATATAAAACAGCGTGTAGCAGACGACCATGGCCAGCGCGCCAAGCAGCGTCGGCCACCAGTGGTGCGCCAGCAGCGTGGCGACCGGCACCTTCACGCGCTCCTGCCGGTCGATGGCTGCCTGGAAGGCGGGGGTCTCAGCGATCTTCAATCGCACATACAAGCCCAGCGCCACCAGCACTGCGCTGACCAGGAACGGCACGCGCCAGCCCCAGCTGCGGAACTGCTCATCGGACAGTGCGATCGCCAGCCCGAAGAAGAGACCGTTCGAAGCCAGGAAACCGACCGACGGGCCGAGCTGCGGAAACATGCCGAACCAGGCGCGTTTGCCGGCTGGTGCGTTCTCGGTGGCCAGCAGCGCCGCGCCGCCCCATTCACCACCCAGCCCGATGCCCTGGCCGAAGCGCAGGATGCACAGCAGGATCGGTGCGAGCGTGCCGATGCTGTCGTACCCCGGCACGAGTCCGATCAGCGTGGTCGAAATGCCCATCACCAGCAGAGACGCCACCAGCGTCGACTTGCGCCCGATGCGATCACCAAAGTGGCCGAACAGAAACGAGCCGATCGGCCGCGCGATGAACGCGATACCAAACGTGACGAACGCCGACAGCGCTTGTGCCGTGGCGGACCCATGCGGAAAGAACACGGGGCCGATGACCAGCGCCGCGGCTGTCGCATAGACATAGAAATCGTAAAACTCGATGGCCGTGCCGATGAAGCTGGCGAAGACGACGCGCGAGCGGCTGGTGTCGGTGGCCGCCCCGGGGGCGGAGGGCGCCATGGTTGAAGAGGTCGAAGAGGACATGCGGGTCTCCGGTAAGGTTCGCGTTGTTGTCGTTCTGATGCGCCGCGCGTTGCTTTACTGTCGGCTTGCCATCCAGCGGCGGGCTCGATCGCAAAAGCATAGCGCGCGGCCATGCAAAAAGGCACCCGAAGGTGCCTTCCTGCGCCCGCCCAGGAGAGGGGCGGCGGGCAACAACAAACTGCGTGTCAGAACTTGTGACGCAGGCCGATCGCCACGCCGACCTGGTTATCCGAGTTTGGCGTGATGAAGTACGTTTGCGATGCCGCCGGCAGATAGCCCACCGACGTTTGCGCGCCCGTTGCCGGGTTCGTTACATAGCCGATCGAATCCCAGTTCAGCGACGCGTTGCGTGCATACGCGGCGCTCAGATACACGTCGGTGCGCTTGGAGAAGTTGTAGTCGGCGATGAACTGCCACTGCTGCGGATTACGCGGGTTGACCGTTGCCCCGCCGATGGTCGCTTCCTTGATCTTGTCGTAGTAGTACGCCAGCGTCAGGCCCAGCGCAGGCGTCACCTGGTAGTTCACGCCAGCCCAGTAGTAGTCGTCGCGGTGCGGCAGCAGAGCCAGCGTGGCACCAGATGAGGCCGTGTCGGTCTTGCCGTAGCGATAGCCACCCATGAGTTTGACCGGGCCCATCGTGTAGCTGGCGGCAATGGCGGCGCGCTTGTCCTTGGCGTACTCGTTGCCGGGGCCGCCCAGAGCTTCGGCTGCCGTCAGCACCTTCACTTCGTCATAGGCGATACCCAGGCCGAACGGGCCGCCAAAGTAGTTTGCGCCCACGCCGTACGCCGAGTTGGCGGTCTGGCTGCCTGCGCGTTCGCCGAACGCCCAGTGGCCTTCCACCGTCACCGGGCCGAATGCGCCGGTGTACTTGATCATGTTGTCTTCGCGGAAGTTCGGACCGAGCTGGCCGACCACCGGCTCATACTGCGTGGCGTAACCGGTCGGCGAGAAGTTCGCCATCATGTCGAAGATCGTGGTGTATTGCCGACCCAGCGTGATCTTGCCCCAGTTGCCCTGCAAACCCACAAACGCCTGCCGGCCGAACAGGCGTCCGCCCTGCTGCAGCGTGCCGGTGTCCATGGCGAAGCCCGATTCCAGCACGAACAGGCTCTTGAGACCGCCACCGATGTCTTCGACGCCGCGCAAGCCCCAGCGGTTGGAAGACAGGCCGCCGGCCTGCATCGCCAGGCGCGAGCCGCTGCTGCCCGGTATGACCACCCCCGCAGCCGTTACGGCTTGCGCGTGGTTGACGTACTCAATGTTGGCGTCGACCACGCCATACAGCGTCACACTCGACTGAGCCTGCGCAACACCCGCAAACGTGCCCAGTACTGCCAATGCCAGCAGCGATTTCTTCATCGGTCGGTCTCCAGATCTTTATTTATTGCGTTCAGTGGCAGGCAGACCCTCCGTTCTTGTCTTCCCGCCCCATGACTTTCAAACGAAGTCGCCGACTAATGTAGCAACGTGGTACTGGGCTCGGTCGAAATTTGCGAACGAATGTTCGTAAACGAGCGTTTGCTGTCTGATCCCGGCAACAGGCTGTTTCCGAATTTGAAATAGATCGGCGATGTGTACGGTCGATTCCTTGCGGTTTTGGATGCGATCCGCGTGCCAACAGGGTTATCCCGTACAGTTGTGTTTGGGCGGCCGGGTTCTGATTGGACGCAAGATCCCGCCCGGTGTCGGCCTTACAATGGCGATTGCGCCGCACGCCATTGCCGGCGGTGCCCGTACTCATGCTCGACCGCTTCATCCCCGAATTCGACCGTGCCCTGCGCGCTGTGGCAGGCGTCACCCGCGCCAGCCGACCGAACCCCGCAGATGCCGTAATCGCGTCCGCCGCCTCCGCAAATACGGCCGACAACGCGACCAGGCTTTCCGAGGCCGACCGCCGCCATGCCGCCGGCCTGATGCGCGTGAACCATGTCGGCGAGGTTTGCGCCCAGGCCTTGTACCAGGGGCAAGCGCTGTTTGCCCAAGATCCGGCCATCCGGGCCCAGCTCGACGAAGCCGCGCGCGAAGAAGAGGACCACCTCGCCTGGTGCGCCCAGCGCCTGCAGGAATTGAACGATCGCCCGAGCCTACTGAACCCGCTGTGGTATGCCGGCGCTTTCGCGATCGGCGCGCTTGCCGGACGCCTCGGCGATAAGATCAGTCTCGGCTTCGTCGCAGAGACCGAGCGCCAGGTCGAGCATCACCTCGATGGCCATCTCGATAAATTGCCCGAGCAGGACACCCGCTCGCGCGCCATCGTCGCCCAGATGCGCGAGGATGAAATCCGCCACGGCGATAACGCGCGCCAGGCCGGTGGCATCGATCTGCCTGCGCCCATCCGCCAGGCTATGCGCGCCGCATCGCGCGTCATGACCGCCACCGCTTACCGCATTTGACACACCTGTCGCGCCTGGCGGCCCGACGACAAACCGCACGCTCCTCCATTCGCCGGAGCATGATCATCAGCGCTCTGCGCACTTCCAGCGAGGGCGCTGTCGCCTGCCGTTCTCTCACGTGGTTTCTGCATAAACCGCGCTATCTCCTTCATTTGATTGGGAAAAGTCGCGCACCGTTCTTGGGCGGGTGCGCTAAGTCATTGTTCTGATTGCAAATTTTCCGCCTCACAGGGCTGTGCAAGCCTTGACCGCCTAAAGTCGTTCCTCTAAAGTGGGAAACAGTGTCAGAAAGTGTAGTTTTGTGGTTTGAAAGGGCCGTTTGCGGGCCAGTTGACGACAAGGTGAGTGGCGAACAAGTCGCCGCGCGGAGAGAGAATCCAACGTGTTCCAGGGTGCGTCGGCGCTGACGCTGGATGCCAAAGGGCGGATGTCCATTCCGTCGCGGCACCGCGAAGCGCTTCAGCTGCAGGCCGAGGGCCGGGTGACTGTGACCAAGCACCCGGACGGTTGCCTCATGCTGTTTCCGCGCCCGGAGTGGGAGCGTTTTCGCGAGCGCATCGCTGCACTCCCGATGGAGGCCCACTGGTGGAAACGGATCTTCCTGGGTAGCGCCGCCGACGTCGAACTCGATACCGCCGGCCGCGTCCTCATCACCCCCGAACTGCGCGCGGCCGCCTCCCTTGAACGTGACGTGATGCTGCTCGGCATGGGCAGCCACTTTGAAGTCTGGGATGCCGCCACGTACACCGCGAAGGAGCAGGCCGCCATGGCGCAAGGCATGCCCGACGCCCTCAAGAATTTCTCCTTTTGATGACGCGCGATGACTACCCAAGCCAGTACGGCACTGCGCCATCAAACGGTGCTCTTAGAAGAAGCGGTCGATGCGCTTATCTGGCGCGACGACGGCATCTATATCGATGGAACCTTCGGGAGAGGCGGGCACAGCCGGCGCATCCTGGAACGGCTGGGGCCCGGCGGCAGACTTGTCGCCTTCGACAAGGACCCGGCAGCAATCACCGAAGCGGGCACCGTAGAGGATGCCCGCTTCGCTATTGAGCATGACAGCTTCGCGCAGATGGCCCAGTGCCTGGATGCGCGCGGCATTGAACGGGTGGCCGGCGTGCTGCTCGATCTCGGCATCAGTTCGCCGCAGATTGACGAAGGCGCACGTGGCTTCTCGTTCCGGATGGATGGCCCGCTCGACATGCGGATGGACACCACGCGCGGCATTACCGCAGCCCAATGGCTGGCCGAGGCTGATGAGCGCGACATTGCGAGGGTGATACGGGACTATGGGGAAGAACGGTTTGCTGTACAGATTGCAAAGGCGATTGTTGCTCGCCGGGGCCAATCCGGGGATCGAGGTCCTCTCGATCGCACATCCGAGCTTGCCGCGCTCGTGGCGCAAGCCGTCAAAACACGCGAGAAGGGCCAAGACCCTGCGACCCGCACCTTTCAAGCTTTACGGATTCACGTCAATCAAGAGCTTGCGGACCTCGAAACCGGTCTGAAGGCCGCCTTTGAACGTCTGGAACAGGGGGGACGTCTCGTCGTGATCAGCTTCCATTCGCTGGAAGACCGCATCGTCAAGCGCTTCATGCAGGCCCTGGCGCGTCCGGAGCAATCCGCCGCGCCGGAACTGCGTCGGGCGCCGCTGCGTGCGCATGAGCTGCCGACGCCGCAGTTGCGTCTGCTTGGCCGCGTGAAGCCGTCGGAGGCCGAAGTGTCGGCCAACCCACGCGCGCGCTCGGCCATCATGCGCGTGGCAGAGCGTTGCTGACGGCTGCCGACTCGCGGAGACCCACGCCATGAACCGCCTGAACATGTTCCTGCTGACTGCGCTGGTGCTGTGCGCGCTGTCACTGGTCAACGCACAGCATCAGGCGCGGCAACTGTTTGTCGCGCTGGATCGCGCGCAGGCGGAAGAAAAGCAACTGAACACCGACTGGTCGCGCCTGCAATATGAGCAGAGCGCGCTGGGCAAAAGTGCTCGCATTGCCGACATCGCGAGCAGGCAATTGAAGATGTCGCCCGCGCAGGCGGGTCGCACGCAGTATCTGCAGGGGTTTGCCGACTTGCCGGCGGGTGGAACGTCCTCCATGGCGTCTTCGGCCGCGGCCAGCGCGCCCACGGCTTCCGGAGTCCAGCCATGAGCGGCGCCCGTAAATCCAACGGCACCACGGCGCGCGCGCGCCTGGGCCAATTCTCCGCCAGCCCGGTGCTGGGCCTGCGCCTGCCGATGTGGCGCTCGAAGCTGGTCGTGTTCTTGATGTTCGCGGCGTTTCTGGCGCTGATCGGCCGCGCGCTGTGGATTCAAGGCCCCGGCAACCGCTTCTACGAGGCTGAAGGCAAGAAGCGCTTCCAGCGCACGCTGGAATTGCCTGCCACGCGCGGCAAGATTCTGGACCGCAATGGTCTGGTGCTGGCCACGAGCCTGCCGGTGAAGGCCATCTGGGCCGTGCCCGAAGATGTGCCCAACAATGTGCCTGGCGAGGACATGATGAAGCTCGCCAAGCTTCTGGGCATGAACAACAAGGAGCTTTCAGGCAAGCTCGGCGAAGACAAGGGGTTCGTTTACCTCAAGCGTCAGGTGCTGCCGGATGTGGCCGACCAGATCGCAGCGCTCAAGATCGAAGGCATCTATCAGACGCGTGAGTACAAGCGCTTCTACCCGGAAGGCGAGGCGATGGCGCACATCGTCGGTTTCACGAATGTGGAAGACAAGGGCCAGGAAGGTATGGAACTGGCACGGGAGTCCGACCTTGCAGGTGCTGCCGGTCAGCGCCAGGTGATCAAGGATCGACTGGGGCGCGTGGTGGAAGACGTGGGCGTGCTCAAGGCGCCGCGTGACGGGCATGACCAGACGCTGTCGATCGACGCCAAGATCCAGTACCTAACCTTCAACGAACTGAAGGCCGCCATCGAGCGTACCCACGCCAAGGCGGCCAGCGCGATCGTGCTGGATGCTCAGACGGGCGAGGTCCTGGCGCTTGCCAACTACCCGACCTACAACCCGAACGACCGCAGCCGCCTGTCGGGCGAACAACTGCGCAACCGCGTGCTGACCGACACCTTCGAGCCGGGCTCGATGATGAAGCCGATCACCATCAGCTTGGCGCTGCAGCTCAAGCGTGTGACGCCCAACACGCTGGTGCAGACCAACGGCAAATACAGCTTCGAAGGCGCGACCATTTCCGACACCGGCAACTACGGCACGTTGACGGTCGCCCAGGTCATCCAGCACTCCAGCAACATCGGCACGACCAAGATTGCGATGACGCTCAAGCCACAGGAAATGTGGGACATGTTCACGAGCGTCGGACTGGGGCAGGCACCGAAGATCGGCTTCCCGGGCGCGGTGGCGGGGCGGCTGCGGCCGGCCAACAAATGGCGCCGCATTGAACAGGCGACGATGTCGTATGGATATGGCCTGTCGGTATCGCTGTTCCAGATTGCGCACGCCTACACCATCTTCGCGCACGATGGCGAGCTGATCCCGATCACGATGTACCGCACCAATGGGCAGCCGCCCCAAGGTGAGCGGGTGATCTCGCCGGAAGTGGCGCGGCAGGTTCGCCAGATGCTTGAGACCGTGACGGCGCCCGGGGGCACGGCCCCCCAGGCGCAAGTGATGGGCTATCGCGTCGGGGGCAAGACCGGTACGGCGTGGAAGCACACCGGACGTGGCTATGACCGCTCCAAATATCGCGCCTCGTTCATTGGTCTGGCGCCGATGTCGAACCCGCGCATCATCGTGGCGGTGAGCGTGGACGAGCCGACGGTGGGTAACCGCTATGGCGGTGGCGCGGCCGGCCCGGTGTTTTCGCAGATCGTGGGCGGCACCCTGCGCGCGTTGAACGTGCCGCCGGATTCGCCGGTGCGCCAGCTTGTGATGACGCCGGACGTGCCGGAAGAGCCCGTCGGGGGCCTGCAATGACAGCCAAGCCAACCTCCGATCGTCCGGCCATCGCGGCGCGCCTCGTGCCCGTGGTGGACTGGCTGCGCGTACAAGCGCCGGCGGGTGCCGACCTCACGAGCGACACGCGCAAGCTCAAGACCGGCGATGTGTTCGTGGCCTACGTGCTCGGCAATGTGCGTCAGCATGGCGATGGCCGTCCGCATATTCCGCAGGCGATCGAGGCTGGCGCTTCCGCCGTGCTGGCCGAAGCGCATGGCTACACGATGCCCGCAGACGCGCCCGTGCGCATCCTTCCCGTGGACGGCCTGGCGGAACTGGCCGGGCCTCTGGCCGCGCAGTGGTACGGCGTGCCGGGCCCGGAAGCGCTGCGTGTGATCGGTGTAACGGGCACCAACGGCAAGACGTCGTGTTCGCAATGGATCGCGCAGGCGCTGACCAAACACGGCGAGCGTTGCGCAGTGGTGGGTACGCTCGGCACGGGGTTTGTCGATGCGCTGGCCGTGACAGGCTTCACCACGCCGGACGCCATCCAGCTCCAGCGCAGCCTCGCCGATCTGCATCGCGCGGGCGCCCGCGCCATCGCCATGGAAGTCTCGTCGCACGGTTTGGAGCAGGGCCGCGTGGATGGCACATGTTTCGACATCGCGGTGTTCACCAACCTGACGCAGGATCACCTCGACTACCACGGCACGATGGCCGAGTACGAACTTGCCAAGGCGCGTCTGTTCGGCTGGCCAGGCCTGCGTGCGGCGGTCATCAACCGCGACGATGCGGCCGGGGTGCGGTTGCTGCAGAACGCCCGCGCCGACATCGAGACCATTGAATACGGCATCGACGGCGAAGCCGCTGCGCAGCACGGCGCCAAGCAATGGCTGCGCGCCAGTAACGTGCGCGCGCACCGCACGGGTACGACGTTCGACGTGGACGGCAGCTTCGGTCACGCGACCGTCCATGCACCGACTCTCGGCCTGTTCAACGTGTCGAATCTGCTGGCTGTGCTGGGGGCACTGCTGACGGCTGGCGTGCCGTGGCCGGACGCCATTGCGCATCTGGAAAAGCTGCAGCCGGTCAGTGGCCGCATGGAGCGTTTCGGCGGTGAAGATGGTCCGCTCGTGGTAGTGGATTACGCTCACACGCCCGACGCGCTGGAGCAGACGCTACGCGCGCTCGCGCCGATTACCGAAGCGCGGGGCGGCAAGTTGTGGGCTGTGTTCGGCTGCGGCGGCGACCGCGACCCCGGCAAGCGGCCGCAGATGGGCGCCATCGCCGAGCGCCTGGCGCCGCACGTGGTGCTCACCTCCGACAACCCGCGCAGCGAAGATCCGCAGCACATTCTCGACGAGATCGCCGACGGCATGCACAACCCGCGCGCCGCCACCCAGATCGAAGACCGCGCCGCTGCCATCCTGCATGCCGTGCGGCACGCCGATGCGCATGACGTGATCGTCGTGGCAGGAAAGGGACATGAATCGACGCAGGAGATAGCCGGTCGCAAGCGGCCGTTCTCCGACCAGGAACACGTGCGTCTGGCGCTCGCCGCCCGCGGGGTGATTGCATGAGCGCTGCGACCGTGATGATGCACGCCACCGACGCCGCCGCCTGGATGGCCGGCGCCCATCTTGCCGGCCCCGATGCAGCCATCCTGCGCGTGACGACCGACAGCCGCTCCGTGCAGCCCGGCGACCTGTTCGTCGCGCTCATCGGCGAGCGCTTCGATGCACACGACTTCCTGCCCGAAGTGGTGGCGCGTGGCGCTGCTGCCGTGCTGGTGTCACGCCCACCGGCCGCAACGCTGGATATGACCAACGTGGCCGTGCTGACCGTTGCCGATACGCGCATCGGGCTCGGCCAGCTTGCCGCCGGCTGGCGACGCCAGTTCCCGATTCCCGTCGTCGCCGTGACGGGCAGCAACGGCAAGACCACGGTCAAGGAGATGATCTCCGCGATCTTCGCGCAGGCTGTCGGCGAAGATGCCCGCCTGGCGACCGCCGGCAACTTCAACAACGACATCGGCCTGCCGCTCACGCTGTTCCGCTTGAATGCGCAGCACAAGCTGGCTGTGCTCGAACTCGGCATGAACCATCCGGGCGAGACGGCCGTATTGGCCGCCATTGCGCAGCCGACCGTCGCGATGATCAACAACGCCCAGCGCGAGCATCAGGAATTCATGGTCAGCGTGGAAGCGGTGGCTGAAGAGCACGCCGCCGTGCTGGCCGCGTTGCCAGCCGATGGCGTGGCGGTGTATCCGCGCGACGCGGCCAACGGTGGCGAATTTGCGCCGGTATGGCAGGCCGCCGCTGGTTCGCGTCGCGTGCTTGATTTTGGTATCGAGGCCGGCGCCGTGACGGGTACCGTGGTGGACACCGCCGAGGGCCAACGCATCGACGTGCAGGCCCCGGGCCAGCGCTTCGCCATCACGCTGCCACTGCTCGGGTTGCACAACGCACGCAATGCGCTCGCCGCGACGGCGTGCGCGCTCGCGGCCGGAGTCGCTCCTGAGGTGATCGCGCAAGCGCTGGGCAACTTTGCTCCGGTCAAGGGGCGGTTGCAGCGCAAGCAGGGCACGCACGGCGGCCTCGTCATCGACGACACGTACAACGCGAACCCGGACTCGATGCGCGCAGCGATCGATGCGCTCGCCACGCTGCCGGCGCCGCGCTGGCTGGTGCTGGGTGACATGGGCGAGGTCGGCTCGCAGGGTCCGGCATTCCACGAAGAAATCGGCGCCTATGCGCGCACGCGCGGCATCGATGCGGTGCTGGCAACCGGTGAGCTTGCGCGCCACACGGTCGACGCATTCGGCGCAGGCGCGCAGCATTTTGCGTCCGCGGAAGACTTGATCGAGCACGGCCTTGGCGCCATTGCGCCGGCCGCGACGGTATTGGTGAAGGGCTCGCGCTTCATGCGGATGGAACGCATTGTGGAAGCGCTGGTCTTGAAAGACCCGGTAGCGGATTTGCCGACCGGTTCCAACACACAACAGCAGCATTAAGGGAAGCAAGAACCCATGTTATTGGCATTGGCGCAATGGTTGCAGAACGACTACGGCTTCCTGCGCGTCTTCAACTATCTGACGTTCCGCGCCGTGATGGCATCGCTCACGGCGCTGGTGATCGGCCTCGGGTTCGGGCCGTGGGTGATCCGTCGCCTGACCGAGCTGAAGGTCGGCCAGGCCGTGCGCAGCTACGGTCCGCAAACGCATCTGGTCAAGGCCGGCACGCCCACCATGGGCGGCGTGCTGGTGCTCATCGGCATTGCCGTGTCGACGCTGCTGTGGGCCGACTGGGGCAACCGCTTCATCTGGATCGTGCTGCTGGTTACGCTCGGCTACGGCGCCGTCGGCTGGGTGGATGACTACCGCAAGGTCGTTCACCGTGACCCGAAGGGCATGTCTTCGCGCGAGAAGTTCTTCTGGCAGACCGTGATCGGCCTGTTTGCGGCGGCGTATCTGGCGTTCTCGGTGTCCGAGACCAGCAACATGCGCGTGCTCGAGCTGTTCATGGAGTGGGTGCGCAGCGGCCTGTCGCTGAACCTGCCGGCCAAGTCGCACCTGATCGTGCCGTTCTTCAAAGAGATCAGCTACCCGCTCGGCGTGTTCGGTTTCATCATCCTGACGTACCTCGTGATCGTCGGCTCCAGCAATGCGGTGAACCTGACCGATGGCCTCGATGGCCTTGTCATCATGCCGGTCGTGCTGGTGGGCAGCGCGCTGGGTGTGTTTGCCTACGTGATGGGTAGCGCTGTCTACAGCAAATACTTGCTGTTCCCGCACATTCCGGGTGCGGGTGAGCTGCTGATCTTCTGCTCGGCGATGGCCGGAGCGGGGCTTGCCTTCCTGTGGTTCAACGCGCATCCGGCGCAGGTATTCATGGGTGATGTCGGCGCGCTGGCGCTTGGCGGCGCGCTGGGCACCATCGCCGTGATCGTGCGTCAAGAAATCGTGCTCTTCATCATGGGCGGCATCTTCGTGGCGGAGACCGTCTCGGTGATGCTGCAGGTGACGTGGTTCAAGTTCACCAAGAAACGTTATGGCGAGGGCCGGCGCCTGTTCCGCATGGCGCCGCTGCATCATCATTTCGAGCTGTCCGGCTGGAAGGAAACGCAGGTGGTCGTGCGCTTCTGGGTCATCACCATGATGCTGGTGCTGATCGGCCTGTCGACCCTGAAGCTGCGGTGAGCACGGACATGACCGACTTGACCGACTCCATCACCCCGGACGACGATATGGCCGCCACGCAGCCGGACGCCGCCGTGGACGCCGTTGTCGCAACGCTCGATTCGGCCGAGCCGATGCCCGCCGCTGAAACCGCACAGGCGCCGCGCATGTTCGGCGAGTTCGAGGCGCCGGTGGTGCTGGTGCTCGGCCTCGGCGAATCCGGCCTCGCCATGGCGCGTTGGTGTGCCCGTCATGGCGCGCGCGTGCGCGTCGCCGATACGCGCGAGGCACCGGCCAACCTGCCGGTGCTGCGCGCGCATGTGCCGGACGCGGAATTTGTGAGCGGTCCGTTTGCCCTGTCGCTGCTGGACGGTGTGACGTTGGTGGCGATCAGCCCTGGCTTGTCGCCGCTGGATCCGAACGTCGCGGCGCTGCTGAACGCCGCCAATGCGCAGAGCGTGCCGGTGTGGGGCGAGATCGAATTGTTTGCCCGCGCGCTGGCCGGCCTCAAGGCCGCGCAAGGCTATGCGCCGCGCGTGCTCGCCATCACGGGGACGAACGGGAAGACCACCACCACGGCGCTCACGGGCGCCCTGGTCCAGCGCTCCGGCAAGACGGTCGGCGTGGCCGGCAACATCAGCCCGTCGGCGCTGGACAAGCTCAGCGAATGCGTTGATGCGGACACGCTGCCTGACGTGTGGGTGCTCGAGCTTTCCAGCTTCCAGCTCGAAACCACGCATACGCTGGACGCCGACGCGGCCACCGTCCTCAACATCACGCAGGATCACCTTGACTGGCACGGCACGCTGGAGGCCTATGCCGCTGCGAAGGGCCGCATCTTCGGCGCCAACACCGTGCGCGTGCTGAACCGTCAGGACGCGGGCGTGATGGCATTCGCAAGCAAGAACGGCGGCGATATCACCTTCGGCATCGATGAGCCGGGCACGCCCGATGCGCTCGGGCTGCTGCGCGATGGTGGCATGCCCTGGATCGTCCTGGCCGAGGCCGAACAGGACGAGCTGCCCAAGCCCACGCGTCGCAAGAAGGGCGACAACGCGCCCGCCGCAACGGTGCCGGTGCGCCTCAAGCGCCTGATGCCTGCCGACGCACTGCGCATCCGTGGCTTGCACAACGCGACCAACGCGATGGCTGCCCTGGCGCTGTGCCGTGCGATCGGCCTGCCCGTGAGCGCGCTGCTGCACGGCCTGCGCGACTACGCCGGCGAGCCGCATCGCGTCGAGCTGATCGCCGCGTTTGACGACATCGAATTCTTCGACGACAGCAAGGGCACCAACGTCGGCGCGACGGTGGCAGCGCTGTCGGGCTTGTCCAAGCACGTCGTGCTGATCGCGGGTGGCGATGGCAAGGGCCAGGACTTCTCGCCGCTGGCCGAGCCGGTCGCGCAGTACGCCCGGGCCGTGATCCTCATCGGCCGCGATGCGCCGCTGATTCGTGAGGCGCTGGCCAACACGGGTGTCGCGCTGATCGATGCGCCGACGCTGGAAGCCGCCGTGCAGGAAGCCGCCGCGCATGCGCAGCCGGGCGACGCCGTGCTGTTGTCGCCGGCGTGCGCAAGCTTCGACATGTTCCGCAACTACGAACACCGCGCCCAGGTGTTCCACGAGGCCGTGGTCGCGTTGGCGGCAGACCGAGGAGTCCTCCTATGAGCGACACCCAGATCAAGCGCAGCGGCTTCATCGGCGCGACCATCGGCAATGCGTGGGGCGGGCTGCGTGATGCCGTTTCAGGCGTCAAACCCACGCGCTCCAAGATGATGGAGTACGACCAGCCGCTGTTGTGGGTGGCGATCGTGCTGCTTGGCCTCGGGTTGGTGATGGTGTATTCGGCGTCGATCGCGTTGCCGGATTCGCCCAAGTACGCCAACTACAGCAACGGGCATTTCCTGATCCGCCACATCTTCTCGCTGGTAATCGGGCTGATCGGTGCGATCGTCGCATTCCAGATTCCGGTCAAGTTCTGGGACAAATACGCTCCGAAGCTCTTCATCATTGCACTGGTCCTGCTGGTGATTGTGCTCGTGCCGCACCTCGGCAAGGGCGTGAATGGCGCGCGCCGCTGGCTGCCGCTGGGCGTCATGAATTTCCAGCCGTCCGAGCTGATGAAGCTGGCGGTGGTGCTGTACGCCGCCAACTACACCGTGCGCAAGCAGGACTGGATGCAGAGCGTGCGCAAGGGGTTCCTGCCCATGGGCGTGGCCGTGGCGTTTGTCGGCTCGCTCCTGCTGTTGGAGCCGGACATGGGCGCGTTCCTGGTGATCGCGGCCGTGGCCATGGGCATCCTGTTCCTGGGCGGCGTGAACGGCAAGCTGTTCGGCGGCCTCGTGCTCACCGCGGTTTCCACCTTCTCGCTGCTGATCGTGGCGTCGCCCTGGCGGCGTGAGCGGATCTTCGCCTACCTGAACCCGTGGCAAGAGGAATACGCGCAGGGCAAGGCATACCAGCTCACGCACTCGCTGATCGCTTTCGGCCGTGGCGAGTGGACCGGCGTTGGCCTGGGCGGCAGCATCGAAAAGCTGCACTACCTGCCCGAGGCGCATACCGACTTCATCCTGGCGGTGATCGGCGAAGAGCTGGGCTTCGTCGGCGTGCTGATCGTGATCCTGCTGTTCTATTGGATGGTGCGCCGCGCATTCGAGATCGGCCGCACCGCGCTGCAGCTCGACCGTACGTTCGCCGGCCTCGTTGCCAAGGGACTGGGAATCTGGATCGGCTGGCAGGCCTTCATCAACATGGGCGTGAACCTGGGCCTGCTGCCGACCAAGGGCCTGACCCTGCCGCTGGTCAGCTACGGCGGCTCCGGCATCCTGATGAACTGCGTGGCGATCGCGGTGCTGCTGCGCATCGACTATGAAAACCGCGTGCTGATGCGTGGGGGCAAGGTATGACGGCAGGCAATTCGGCCGGTCTGGCGCCGCGCACGCTCCTCGTCATGGCCGGCGGTACGGGCGGTCACATCTTCCCCGCGCTGTCGGTGGCCAAGCTGTTGGCCGCGCGTGGCTGGAAGGTGGTGTGGCTCGGCAATGCGAACGGCATGGAAGGCCAACTTGTGCCCAAGCACGGTTTTCCGCTCGAGTCGGTGCAGTTCGGTGGTCTGCGCGGTAAGGGCCTCGTCATCAAGTTTCTGCTGCCGCTCAACCTGCTGCGTGCCTTCTGGCAGAGCCTCGGTGTGGTGCGCCGTGTGCGCCCGAACGTGGTGCTGGGCATGGGCGGCTATATCACCTTCCCGGGCGGCATGATGAGCGTGCTGCTGGGTCGCCCGCTGGTGCTGCACGAACAGAATTCGATTGCAGGGCTCGCCAACCGCGTGCTCGCGCGCGTGGCCGATCGCGTGCTGTGCGCATTTCCGAATGCGCTGGCCGGTGCTGAGTGGGTGGGCAATCCGATCCGCGCCGACCTCGCCACGCTGGCTTCGCCGCAAACGCGCTACGCCGAGCGAACCGGCCCGCTGCGCGTGCTTGTCGTGGGCGGCAGCCTGGGCGCAGCAGCGCTCAACGACGTGGTGCCCAAGGCGCTGGCGTTGCTGCCGGCCGATACGCGTCCCATCGTCATCCATCAGGCGGGCGCCAAGCAGATCGACACGCTGCGCGCCAACTATGCCGCTGCCGGTATCGACGATGCCCACGCACAGCCCGTGCCCTTTATCGACGACATGGCGGCTGCGTATGCGCACGCCGATCTCGTGATCTGCCGCGCCGGCGCCATGACCGTTTCAGAGGTGGCCGCGGCGGGTGTCGCGGCGCTGTTCGTGCCGTTCCCGCATGCCGTGGACGATCACCAGACCACCAATGCGCGCTTCCTCTCCGAACGCGGTGCGGCGCTGTTGGTGCCGCAGCAGGAACTGAGTCCGGCATCGCTGGCAGATACACTCGCGTCCCTGACGCGTGCGCAATTGGCCGATATGGCGGCTAAAGCACGTGAGCAGGCCCGGCCCGAAGCGGCCGAGCGTGTCGCCGACGTGTGTGTAGCGGTGGCACGGGCATAGGGAACGAATCGATATGAAGCACATCGTCAAGAACATCCATTTTGTAGGCATCGGCGGCGCGGGCATGAGCGGCATCGCGGAGGTGCTGCTGAATCTGGGCTACCGCGTGACGGGCTCGGATCTAGGCAGCAGTGCGACCACGCAGCGTCTGGCAACGCTCGGCGCGACGATCATGCAGGGCCACGCGCCGGAACATGTGATCGGCGCCAATGCCGTGGTGGTCTCCACCGCCGTGCGCGGTGACAACCCGGAAGTGCTGGCCGCGCGCGCCAAGCGCATTCCCATCGTGCCGCGTGCGGTGATGCTGGCTGAGCTGATGCGCCTGAAGCAGGGCATTGCCATCGCCGGTACGCACGGCAAGACGACGACCACCAGTCTGGTCGCCTCCGTGCTGGCCGAGGGCGGCCTGGACCCGACGTTCGTGATCGGGGGCCGTCTCAACTCCGCAGGCGCCAACGCGCGCCTCGGCACGGGCGATTTCATCGTCGCCGAGGCCGACGAATCCGACGCGTCGTTCCTCAACCTGTTCCCCGTGATCGAGGTCATCACCAATATCGATGCCGATCACATGGACACCTACGGGCACGACTTCGCGCGCCTGAAGCAGGCGTTCATCGAATTCACGCAGCGGCTGCCGTTCTACGGCATTGCCGTGCTGTGCGTGGACGACCCGAACGTGCGCGAAATCCTGCCGTTCGTCTCCAAGCCGGTCGTGCGCTACGGGTTTGCCGAAGACGCGCAGGTGCGTGCCGTCAATGCGCGCGCCGTCGATGGCCGCATGGAATTCACCGTGATCCGCCAGCTCAATGGCCATGCCGAGCCGCCGCTGTCGATCACGCTCAACCTGCCGGGCCTGCACAACGTGCAGAACGCGCTGGCCGCTATCGCCATCGCCACCGAACTGGAAGTGCCGGACGAAGCCATCGTCAAGGCGCTGGCCGAGTTCAACGGCGTGGGCCGCCGCTTCCAGCGCTACGGCGAAGTGCCGACCGCAGACGGCAAGGGCCGCTTCACGCTGATCGACGACTACGGCCATCACCCGGTCGAGATGGCTGCCACGCTGGCTGCGGCGCGCGGTGCGTTTCCCGGCCGCCGCCTCGTGCTGTCGTTCCAGCCGCACCGCTTCACGCGCACGCGCGATTGCTTCGAAGATTTCATCAAGGTGCTCGGGACCGTCGATGCGCTGTTGCTGGCCGAGGTGTATGCCGCTGGCGAGCCGCCCATCGTCGCCGCCGACGGCCGCGCCCTGACGCGTGCGCTCCGTGTGGCCAACAAGATCGAGCCGGTCTTCGTGGAACAGATTGAAGACATGCCGCAAGCGATTATCGATGCGGCGCAGGACGGCGACGTGGTGATCACCATGGGCGCTGGGTCGATCGGGCAGGTGCCCGGGCAAGTGGTTGCGTTGCAGGCGCAGGCGCGCACTGCAAACGTCGTGGATCTGAACGGAGGCGCCGCAGCATGACGACCGGTCCCTTTGTTCCCAATCCGACGATCGATCCGAAGTCCCTCGGCAAAGTGGGCGTGCTCATGGGCGGTCGTTCGGCCGAGCGCGAAATCTCGCTGATGTCCGGCAACGGCGTGCTGGCTGCGCTGCGCGCGCGCGGCGTCGATGCGCACCCGTTCGACCCGGGGCTGCAGCCCGTGGCCGATCTGGCCAAGCAAGGGTTCGACCGCGTGGTGATCTCTTTGCACGGCCGCTTTGGCGAAGACGGCACGATCCAGGGCCTGCTCGAGCAATTCGGCATTCCGTACACCGGCAGCGGCGTACTCGCATCTGCGCTGGCGATGGACAAGGAAGCCACCAAGCGCCAATGGCAGACCCACGGCCTGCCCACGCCCGATTTCGTGATGTTGCACGCCGGCGCCGACTGGCAAGCCGTGGCCGATCGCCTGGGCCTGCCGCTGATCGTCAAGCCGGCGCGCGAAGGTTCGTCGATCGGTCTGACCAAGGTCACGAGTGTTGCCGAGCTGCCCGCCGCCTACGAAAAGGCCGCGCGCCTGGACCGCGATGTGATGGCCGAGCAGTTCATCGAAGGCGACGAGCTGACCTGCCCGATCATCGGCGAGGGGGAGAGCGCTACGGCATTGCCGCTTATCCGGATCGTCGCGCCGCAGGCCAACTACGACTACCAGAACAAGTACTTCACCGACGACACGCGCTACGAATGCCCGGCACCGATTGCCGCCGACGTGGCCGCGCGCGTGCAGGCGCTGGTGGTGCAGGCATATCGCGGGCTGGGCTGCCGTGGCTGGGGCCGCGCCGACATCATGCTGCGCAAGTCCGACAACGCGCCGTTCCTGCTGGAGATGAACACGTCGCCGGGCATGACCGGCCATTCGTTGGTGCCGATGGGCGCCCGCGCGGCCGGCATCAGCTATGAAGATTTCGTATTGCAACTGGCGGCGAGTGCGTCGCTGGAGCTGCACGCGAGCACCGACTGGAAACCCGAGTAATCGACACAACGTCAGCGAAACCGGACAACACAACGTTATGTGGCACAACACCCGTCTCCTCAACGCCGTCGCGAGTGCGCTGTATGCGCTGCTCGCGCTTGGCGCGTTGGGCGTTGGGGCGATCTGGCTGATGCAGCGGCCGACGTTCCAGCTGCAGCAGGTGCGCGTGATGCCGATGGCGGGCAGCGAGTTGCGCCACGTGAATGTGCCGAGCCTGCGCGCCAACGCGTTGGCCAAGCTGCGCGGCAATTTCTTCTCGCTGAATCTGGACGATGCGCGTGCGGCGTTCGAATCGGTGCCGTGGGTGCGGCGCGCGAGCGTGCGCCGCGTGTGGCCCAACGGGCTGCTGGTGGAAGTGCAAGAGCACGAAGCGCTCGGCACCTGGGGCGGCAATGAGTCCGGCAAGCTGGTCAACACGTATGGCGAAGTCTTCGTGGCCAACCTGGCCGAAGCCGAGGACGACACCGACCTGGTGGCGCTGGCTGGACCCGAAGGTACCGAACAGGACGTGGTCGACAAGCTGGAGACCATGACCGAGTGGTTCAAGCCGATGAATGTCGAGCCGTTGAGCGTGACGCTCACCGACCGCTATGCGTGGCGCGCGCGGTTGTCCAACGGCACGGTCATCGAGCTGGGCCGCGAACTGAATGACGATGACCGCACCGCGCTGGCCGCGCGTGCCCGCCGCTTTGTGCGTGCGTGGCCGGAGGTGACCAAGCGCTGGGGCGGTCAGATTGAATACGCCGATCTGCGGTATCCCAACGGATTCGCAGTTCGTGCGGCGGGTGTGCGCTTCCTGACCGATGCGCAGGCTGCGGTGCTGGCCAAGGGGGGCAAGTTGCCCGGCACCGCGCGTGGCACCAGCGGTGCTGCAAAGCCGAAAGCCACGCTGGGGGGTAAGCCGGCGGCCAACAACAAAGCAACGCGAAGCACAGAGAAAACGCGATGAGCAAGGAATACAAGGATCTTCTGGTCGGGCTGGATATCGGCACCTCCAAGGTGGTGGCGGTGGTCGCCGAGCTGCGTCCTGACGGCGCCTACGAGGTCATCGGCATGGGCCAGACCGAATCGAAGGGGCTCAAGAAGGGCGTAGTCGTCAATATCGAGGCGACCGTCCAGTCGATCCAGAAGGCGCTCGAAGAAGCGGAGCTGATGGCCGACTGCAAGATCGGCGAGGTTTTCACGGGCATTGCCGGCAGCCACATCCGCAGCTTCAATTCGAGCGGCATGGTGGCGATCAAGGACAAGGAAGTCACCTCCACCGATGTGGCGCGCGTGATCGAGACCGCCAAGGCCGTCAACATCCCGACCGATCAGCAGATCCTGCACATCCTGACGCAGGAATTCATCATCGACGGTCAGGAAGACGTGCGCGAGCCGATCGGCATGAGCGGTATCCGGCTCGAGGTGAAGGTGCATATCGTGACCGGCGCCGTAAGCGCGGCACAGAACATCGTCAAGTGCGTGCGCCGTTGCGGGCTGGAAGTGCACGACCTGATTCTGCAGCCGCTGGCATCAAGCCTGGCCGTGCTGACCGAAGACGAAAAGGAACTCGGCGTGGTGCTGGTGGACATCGGCAGCGGCACGACCGACATCGCCATCTTCAGCGAAGGTGCGATCCGCCACACGGCCGTGATCCCCATCGCCGGCGACCAGATCACCAACGACATCGCCATGGCCCTGCGCACGCCGACGCCGGACGCCGAGGACATCAAGATCCAGTACGGCATCGCCAAGCAGGTGCTGGCCGATCCGGACGAGATGATCGATGTGCCGGGCGTCGGCGACCGTGGCCCGCGCACGCTTTCGCGCCAGGCGCTGGCCGCCGTAATCGAGCCGCGCGTGGAAGAACTCTTCTCGCTCGTGCATCAGGTGGTGCGCGAATCCGGTTACGAAGAACTGCTCTCCAGCGGCGTGGTGCTCACTGGCGGTACTGCAATGATGCCGGGCATGGTCGAGTTGGGTGAAGACATGTTCTTGAAGCCCGTGCGCGTGGGCGTGCCGGAGTACCGAGGCAACCTGCACGAAGTTGTGAAGAGCCCGCGTTACGCCACGGTGATGGGCCTGCTGCAGGAGGGTCGCGTGCAGCGCGTGCGCGGCCGCAAGGTCGTGGTGCAGTCCGGATCGGCCAAACAGATCTGGACACGCATGAAGGAATGGTTCATCGGCAATTTCTGAGCACGCATGTGCCGGGTGTTGAAGATGTGCTCCCTTGGGGGGAGCAAGTTGAGTTTCTTGTTTTGATGTTTTTTGTTCAGGAACCAGGAGTTGCGGCGGGGAGGCTGCATCGTCTGGGACTGATCACTTCTGGAGGCAATGATGGACTTCGACATGATTGAAACGGAAATGCAGGACGGCACCATCATCAAGGTGGTCGGCGTCGGCGGCGCGGGTGGCAATGCCGTGCAGCACATGATCAACCGCGGCGTGCAAGGCGTGGAATTCATCTGCATGAACACCGATGCGCAGGCGCTCAAGCGCTCCACCGCATCGCGCGTGCTGCAGCTCGGCAGCACGGGGCTGGGCGCTGGCGCCAAGCCGGAAGTCGGCAAGCACTGCGCAGAGGAAGCCCGTGAGCAGATCGCCGACGCACTGCGTGGCGCGCACATGGTCTTCATTACCGCCGGCATGGGCGGTGGCACGGGCACCGGTGCAGCACCGGTGGTTGCACAGGTCGCCAAGGAAATGGGCATCCTGACCGTGGGCGTTGTCTCCAAGCCGTTCGACTTCGAAGGCGCACGCCGTTCGAAGGTTGGCGAGCATGGCGCGAACGACCTCGAAGGCAACGTCGATTCGCTGATCGTCGTGCTCAACGAAAAGCTCTTCGAAGTCATGGGCGACGACGCCGAGATGGACAAGTGCTTCCAGTGCGCCGACGACGTGCTGCACAACGCGGTCGCCGGCATTGCGGAAATCATCAACGTCGACGGTCTGGTGAACGTCGACTTTGAAGACGTGAAGACAGTGATGGGCGAACAGGGCAAGGCGATGATGGGCACGGCCACCGTGTCCGGCGTCGACCGTGCGCGTCTGGCCGCTGAGCAAGCCGTGGCAAGCCCGCTGCTGGAAGGCGTGGACCTGTCGGGTGCGCGTGGCGTGCTGGTCAACATCACGGCCAGCCGCTCGCTCAAGCTGTCTGAGACCAAGGAAGTGATGAACACCATCCGCAGCTATGCCGCGGAAGATGCCACCGTCATCTTCGGTACGGTCTACGACGACGCCATGGGCGATGCGCTGCGCGTGACCGTGGTTGCCACGGGTCTGGGCCGCGCTGCTCGCAACAAGCAACAACAGCCGCAGACGATGACGCTGCTGAAGACCGGCACCGACAACCAGCCGGTGGCGTTCGGCGGTGGCGCCGGTCACTCGGTGGCAACGGCCCCGGACTACAGCAATTTCGACACCCCGGCCGTGTGGCGCAGCTCGCGTGAGTCGGCATCGGCTCACGTGGCGGCACTGCAAGAAAAGGGTGTCGACACGTACGACATTCCGGCATTCCTGCGCAAGCAGGCGGACTGATCGGGCCTGCGTAGGTTCGATAGCGCTCGCGCACGTCCGACTGCCTGCGGCACCGCACGCCGCGCGCGGTTCACGGCTCCCCTCCCGTGATCGCCGTTGTGTGATGGCCGGTCGCTGGTCAGTCGACAGCGCGCGACGAACCGGACACAGTCGTTGCCGCCGGGCAGGTTGGCCTCTGGCCGCCTCCCCGGAAGGGTTCACCCCGCCCGGCGGGTGTGTCCGTTCGTTGTGCCGCGCGCGGTGCGTTCCGAGCCAAGCGGCCTGATGGTGTTGTCTCCCAAGACCGCCCGCGTGATTCGTTCACGCGGGCGGTCTCGTTTTAAGAACCGGCTGCGCGCTCGCTCGGCAGGTTCTATGATCGCGATATCCACGCAACCGCTTCCTGACGATCATGATCCAGCCCGGTCAACCGCTTCCCGGCGCAACGCTCTACGAGTTCTTTGAAGTGGAAAAGGACGGCTGCGCGCTGGGCCCCAACGCTTTCTCCGTCCAGCATCTGGCCGAGGGCAAGACGATCGTCATCTTCGGGCTGCCCGGTGCGTTCACACCGACCTGCTCCGCGCGGCATGTGCCAGGCTACCTCGCCAACTACGACGCACTGCGCGCCAAGGGTGTCGACGAAATCTGGTGTGTGTCTGTCAACGACGCCTTTGTGATGGGCGCCTGGGCTCGCACGCAGGGCACCGACGACAAGATCCGCATGCTCGGCGACGGCAGCGCAGAGTTCACGAGCAAACTCGGCCTCGACCAGGATCTCTCCAAGCGCGGCATGGGCGTGCGTTCCCAGCGTTATGCGATGGTCGTGAAGGACGGTGTGGTAACTGCGCTACAGGTCGAAGCACCCGGACAGTTCTCCGTCAGCAGTGCCGAATCGATCCTCGCGGTACTCTGACGCCACGTCGCACACCCCACCAAATGGCGGAGTACCGCCGCCATCCCGCCCTGCTTCAAGACTGAGGCGACGGTGGCGCCGAATCTGCGTGCACTAATGTTGAGTCAATTCCGTGCACCCCTAACATCCCGATACAAAAGTCGTTTTGAAGGCAGGGATGTGAAAATGGTATGCTCAGGGTTATCACCTATGCAGACCGCATAGATAAAAACAATCGTACAAATTTCGTGAGTTGAGGGCGGCCATGTTGAAACAACGCACCATCAAGTCCCTCGTCAAGACCGTCGGCATTGGGTTGCACTCGGGCCGCAAGGTGACGTTGACGTTGCGCCCGGCAGCCGCAGGCACCGGCATCGTCTTCACGCGCGTTGACCTCGACCCGGCCGTCGAGATTCCCGCTACCGCAAGCGCCATCGGCGACACGCGCCTAGCGTCCGTGCTGCAAAAGGACGGCGCCCGCGTCTCGACCGTCGAACATTTGATGTCTGCGTGCGCGGGCTTGGGCATCGACAATCTCTATGTCGACGTCGACGCCGAAGAAATCCCCATCATGGACGGCAGCGCGGCCTCGTTCGTGTTTCTGCTGCAATCGGCGGGTATCGAAGAGCAGGGCGCAGCCAAGCGGTTCATTCGCGTGACGAAGCCGGTGGAAATCCGCGAGGGCGACAAGCTTGCCCGCCTCGATCCCTACTTCGGCTTCAAGCTGTCGTTCACGATCGAATTCCGCCACCCGGCCGTCGATAAGACCGGCCAGACGTTCGAGATCGACTTTGCCGATACGAGCTACACGCGTGAAATCGCCCGCGCCCGTACGTTCGGTTTCGCCCACGAAGTCGAGATGCTGCGCGAGGTCGGCCTGGCGCGCGGCGGTAGCCTCGACAACGCCATCGTGCTCGACGAACACCGCATGCTGAACAACGACGAACTGCGCTACGGCGATGAGTTCGTCCGTCACAAGATCCTCGACGCGATTGGCGACCTGTATGTGGTGGGCCACCCGCTGATCGCCGCATACACCGCGCACAAGTCGGGTCATGGCCTGAACAACGCGCTGCTGCGCGCGCTGCTGGCCGACGAAACGGCTTATGAGATGGTGACGTTCGACAAGGTGGAAGAAGCGCCGCGCGCGTTTCTGCCGCAGTGGCAACCGGCCTTCTCGTGATCGGCTGAGCGGTCGTTCGTATAAGAAAGCGCCCTGCGGGGCGCTTTTTATTTAGGCTTGGCCGCTGGCGCGACGTGTCGCGCAACCATTTCGGCCAGGGCCTCCCGGAGCGGCGAATCGGGCAGTTCATTGGCCAGGGCCGCCAGGCTGTTGACTCCAACTGCGGTCATCTTGGCGCGTTTAGGCGGCTTTTCGGTCTCTTGTGGCCATAAACTGTCATTCCCGCCCTGCGGTTGTACCCGTACACGAATTGCGGTAATCTGCGATCCCCGGCGCTGCAGACGTTCCAGCAAGGTGGGTACCACCTGCCGCAAGCGCGCCGCAGCCGCACTATGTGCGGCGAGCAACACCAGAGTCGCTTCGCGGCTGTCGCGCGCATCGTTCTTGATGCCACCGACGGCCACCCCGCCGCCCAGACCGGGTGGCAACAGCGACAACACCTCCGCTTCCAACGACGCCAATTGCCTGGCCGCCTGCATCAGCGGGCCGACCGAACCGGCACCCGAGAGCCAATCCTGAACGGGTTTAGCCACAGGCGTCTTGAGAGCGGGATGAACAAAGATTCGCATGCCGGCATTGTAGGGCGCTTCATCGCGCTTTCGTGCCGGTGGGCAGCTTTTTTGTCCGGAAAACGAGCGATGCAGATCATCCTGATTCACCCGCGCAAGGCCGGCGCAACGCATCTGTCGAGACGCGGCGTCTTCGTGGCTATCGGCGCGGCACTGCTGGCCGTGGCGGCCCTGTCCGTCGGTGCGACGTGGCTGGCGGCCAAGCAGGGCCTGCTGCCGGGTGCAGCCGCTTCGGAAGTTGCCGGCGCGGACCCGCGTGTCACCCGCGAGAACCTCAACCTGATGGCCGCGCGCATCGGCGAAATGCAGGCGCAAATTGCGCGCCTCGATGCGCTGGGCGCCCGGGTCTCGGGCTTGGCGGGTGTGCCGCCCCGCGAGTTCGATTTCAAATCCCAGCCGAGCCGAGGCGGGCCGGCGGGTGCGTTTTCGCGGCCGATGTCGATGCCGGAAATTCAGTCCGAGCTGAATCGCCTGACGCGCTCTGCCGACCAGCGCACCGATTACCTCAGCGTGCTAGAGAGCACCCTGATGGACCGCCAGATCCACGCGAAGATGATGCCCACCGTGCGCCCGGTAGCGACGGGTTACGACTCCTCGGGGTTTGGCACGCGGATCGATCCCTTCACGGGCCGCCGCACGCAGCATGACGGCGTCGACTTTGTGGGCCCGGTTGGCACGCCGATCGTAGCGGCCGCCGGCGGCGTGGTCGTCGCCAGTGAATTCCACCATGAATACGGCAACATGATCGATATCGATCATGGCAATGGACTGAAGACGCGCTATGCCCACGCGTCCAAGGTTTTCGTGAAGGTCGGCGACATCGTGAAGGCCGGCGAGCGCATCGCCCTGATCGGCCGTACTGGCCGCGCCACAGGCCCGCACCTGCACTTCGAGGTGCACGTCAACGACGTCCCGCAGAATCCGGTGGCCTTCCTGGAGAACGCCGGCCAGCCCAAGATGGCAGCCAACAAGGCGCCGGCGAAGGTCGCAGCGGCCGATATCGGCAAGAGCATGACCGCTGCGGGCCATTGAACCCGGCCGGGTTGCAATCAGGGGCGCCCGTCCCCAATTCAGCGTGAGTGTGTGCCTGCGTGCACGACGTTCCGCGCGGCCCTAAAGTGCGGCGTTCCTGCCACATCCCGCCGGTCTGCTGCCATCAAGCGGGTGTTTTGCACATGCTAAACTCCCGCCTTTGCGCCAACCCTTTCCGGGCCGTTGTGCTGCCTGTGTTTCGCGGTCTTTCTTGACGCGCTCCCCGGGTGGCTCGCCGGCCCTAGCCATCGATGATCACGGGCCTTCTCAAGAAGATTTTCGGCAGCCGTAATGAACGGCTGATCAAACAGTACCGCCGCAAGGTGGCGCAGATCAATGCGCTCGAGCCCAAGTTCGAAGCGCTCACCGATGCCGAGCTGCAGGCCAAGACCGAAGAATTCCGCCAACGCTTTGCCAAGGGCGAGACGCTCGACGCGCTCCTGCCCGAAGCGTTTGCCGTGTGCCGTGAGGCCAGCAAGCGTGTAATGAAGATGCGGCACTTCGACGTGCAGCTGATCGGTGGCATGGTGCTGCACGACGGCAAGATCGCCGAAATGCGCACGGGTGAAGGCAAGACGCTGACGGCTACGCTTGCTGTGTACCTGAACGCCATCTCTGGCCAGGGCGTGCACGTCGTGACGGTCAACGATTACCTGGCACAGCGCGACGCCGAATGGATGGGCCGCCTGTACAACTGGCTGGGCCTGTCGGTGGGGGTCAACCTGACCACCATGGACCATGACCAGAAGCAGGGCGCCTACGCATCGGACATCACCTACGGCACCAACAACGAGTTCGGCTTCGACTACCTGCGCGACAACATGGTGTACGACGCCGGCCAGCGCGTGCAGCGTCCGCTGAACTACGCGATCGTCGACGAGGTGGACTCCATCCTGATCGATGAAGCGCGTACCCCGCTGATTATCTCCGGCCAGGCGGAAGACCACACCGACCTCTACCGCCGCATGAACAGCATCCCGGCGCAGCTCACGCGCCAGATCGGCGAAGAGAAGTCGGATGGCACGGGCGTCGAGAAGCCGGGCGACTACTATGTCGACGAAAAATCGCACCAGGTCTATCTGACCGAATCCGGTCACGAGAAGGCCGAGCATATCCTGCTGCAAGCCGGTTTGATCGGCGAGGGCGAATCGCTCTACGCGCCGCAGAACATCACGCTGATGCATCACCTGTACGCCGCCCTGCGCGCGCACAGCCTGTTCTTCCGCGATCAGCACTACGTGGTGCAGAACGGTGAGGTGGTGATCGTCGATGAATTCACCGGCCGGCTGATGGCGGGCCGTCGCTGGTCCGACGGTCTGCACCAGGCGGTGGAAGCCAAGGAAGGCGTGCAGATCCAGCAGGAAAACCAGACGCTGGCGACCATCACGTTCCAGAACTACTTCCGCATGTACAACAAGCTGTCGGGCATGACAGGGACGGCGGACACGGAAGCGTACGAATTCCAGGAGATCTACGGCCTGGAAACCGTGGTGATCCCGACCAACCGCACGCCGCAGCGCAAGGACTTGCAGGATCAGATCTACAAGACTTCGAAGGAGCGCTACGACGCCGTCATTCGCGACATTCGCGATTGCTACGAGCGCGGCCAGCCGGTGCTGGTGGGCACGACGTCCATCGAGAACTCCGAACTGCTGTCGAACCTGCTGAACCAAGGGAAGCTGCCGCATCAGGTGCTCAACGCCAAGCAGCACGAGCGCGAAGCCGCGATCATTGCGGAAGCAGGCCGCCCCAAGGCGATTACCATTGCGACGAACATGGCCGGCCGCGGTACCGACATCGTGCTGGGCGGCAACGTGGAGAAGCAAGCGGGCTTTGTAATGGCCGACGCGTCGCTCTCCGACGAAGAAAAGGCCGCGCGCGTGAAGCAGTTGCAGGACGAATGGCAATCGCTGCACGAGCAGGTGAAGGCGGCGGGCGGTCTGCACATCATCGGCACCGAGCGCCACGAGTCGCGCCGGATCGACAACCAGTTGCGCGGCCGTGCTGGCCGTCAGGGCGACCCCGGTTCGTCGCGCTTCTATCTGTCGCTGGACGATCAACTGCTGCGCATTTTCGCGGGTGACCGCGTGCGCGCGATCATGGATCGCCTGAAGATGCCCGAAGGCGAGCCGATCGAAGCCGGCATCGTCACACGCTCCATCGAATCGGCGCAGCGCAAGGTCGAAGGCCGCAACTTCGACATCCGCAAGCAGCTGCTGCAATACGACGACGTTTCCAACGACCAGCGCAAGGAACTCTACAAGCTGCGTAACGAGATTCTCGAAGCGCAGGATGTGGGCGATCTCGTCAAGAACCTGCGTGAATCCGTGTTCACCGAGCTGTTCCGCACGTACGTGCCGGCGGAGACCATGGAAGAGCAGTGGGATGTTGCCGGTCTGGAAAAGACGCTGCGTGAAGACTGGGGCGTGGATCAGCCGCTGGTGAAGACGCTGGAAGCCGCCCAGTCGATCGAAGACGAAGACCTGCTCAAGATGGTGCTGGACGCCACTGAAGCGGTGTACGAAGGCAAGGTGGCGCAGGTTGGTCGTGAGTCCTTCGCCGGCTTCGAGCGTTCGGTGATGCTGCAAAGCCTCGACACGCACTGGCGTGAGCACCTGGCGGCGCTCGACATGCTGCGTCAGGGTATCCACCTGCGCGGCTATGCGCAGAAGGACCCGAAGCAGGAGTACAAGCGCGAGTCGTTCGAACTCTTCGGCCGCCTGCTCGACACCATCCGCAACGAGGTCACGCGTATTGTCTTCACGGTGCGCATCCAGTCGCAGGAAGAGCTGGAGCAAGCCTCCGAACAGATCGAAGAAGATCTTTCCGCGCTAAGCAACGTGCAGTACAAGCACGACGAGTTCAGCGAACTCGCCGAAGTGGCTGCCGGCGATGCCGAGATTCATGGCGCAACGCCGGCCATGGCCGCACCGCGATCGGTGGCATCGGCTGCTGCCGCCGCACTCGCCGACGAAGTGCCGAAGGTTGGCCGCAACGACCCGTGCCCATGCGGTTCGGGCAAGAAGTACAAGCAGTGCCACGGCAAACTCGCCTGACGCTGCTTCGCTCCGTTTTCTGTTGATTCACGATGCCCGCACTGCGGGCATCCTCATTTGAAAGGTGTGCTCCATGGCTGTGAATCTCGTCGCGCCCGCCGCTGACTCCCTGTTGCCGATAGACGGCGTGGACCTCGGCTGGGCCGAGGCCGGTGTGCGCAAGGCCAATCGCAAGGACGTGCTGCTGGTTCGTATCGCCGAGGGCTCGACGGTGGCCGGTGTGTTCACGCAGAACCGCTTCTGCGCGGCACCTGTGCAGGTGTGCCGCGAGCATCTGGCGAGCGGCAAGGGCGCACGTGCGATCGTCGTGAACACGGGCAATGCGAACGCCGGTACCGGCGCGCCTGGCCTTGCGCATGCGCGCCAGACCTGCGATGCCGTGGCCAAGCTGCTGGGCGTGTCGCCGGAGCAGGTGCTGCCGTTTTCCACGGGCGTGATCCTGGAGCCGCTGCCAGTCGACCGCATCATCGCCGGACTGCCTGCTGCTGAGGCGAACGCCAAGCCGGACAACTGGCTGGCCGCCGCCGAGGCCATCATGACTACCGACACCGTACCCAAGGCAGCGTCGGCCACGTGCACGTTGTCGGGCAAGACCGTGCGCATGTCGGGCATCAGCAAGGGTGCGGGCATGATCCGTCCGAACATGGCGACGATGCTCGGCTTCATCGCGACCGATGCCAATGTGGATGACGCGGTGCTTCAAGGGCTGGTGCGCCATGCCGCCGATCATTCGTTCAACAGCGTGACGGTCGATGGCGATACCTCCACCAACGACTCGTTCGTCGTCATCGCGACGGGCCGGGCCGGTACGCCGCGCATCGATTCCGAATCGCACCCCGACTACGCCGCGCTGCGCGATGCGCTGACGGGCCTCGCACAAGAGCTGGCGCAGAAGATCGTGCGCGACGGCGAGGGCGCAACGAAGTTCATGACCATCCAGGTCGAGGGCGGCCGCAACGTCGAGGAGTGCCGCTTGATCGCTTACGCGGTCGCGCACTCGCCGCTGGTCAAGACCGCGTTTTACGCATCGGACCCCAACCTGGGGCGCATCCTGGCGGCCGTCGGCTACGCTGGCGTGACCGATCTCGATGTGAACGGCGTGAACCTGTGGCTCGACGATGTATGGGTCGCGCGTGACGGTGGCCGCAACCCCGACTACCGCGAGGAAGACGGTCAGCGCGTGATGAAGCAGGCGGAGATCACCGTGCGTATCGCGCTCGGTCGCGGCGACGCCAGCGCCACCGTGTGGACGTGCGATTTCTCGCACGACTACGTGTCGATCAACGCGGACTACCGTTCGTAATCCGGAGTCCGCTGCTATGTCGTCCGATCTTTCCGCACGGCTCGACCGCTTTCTCGGGCGGCTTGAGCAATGGCTGCCGCCTGAACTGACCGAAGCTGACTGGAACGAGGCTGTTGCCTTTCGCTGGCGCAAACGCCAGAGCTTGTTCGGCAACATCGGCTATCTCGCGCCGATCCGGCAACTGCCGCCGATCCATCTGAGCGATCTGCACAACATCGAGCGCCAGAAAGACGCCATCGTCGCCAACACGCGTCAGTTCGTGCGCAAGTTGCCGGCCAACAACGTGCTGCTGACGGGCGCGCGGGGCACCGGCAAGTCGTCGCTCATCAAGGCGTGCCTGAACGAGTTCGTGAAGGACGGCCTGCGCCTGGTCGAAGTCGACAAGGACGATCTGGCGGACCTGGGCGATATCGTCGAGCGCCTCTCGGCGCGCCCGGAGCGCTTCGCGATCTTCTGCGATGACCTCTCGTTTGAAGAGGGTGAATCCGGCTACAAGGCGCTGAAGTCTGCGCTGGACGGTTCGGTGGCGACGCAGTCGGACAACGTGCTGATCTACGCGACGTCAAACCGGCGCCATCTGTTGCCGGAATACATGAAGGACAACGAGACCTACCAGCACACATCGGATGGCGAAATCCATCCGGGCGAGGTCGTGGAAGAGAAGATCTCGCTCTCGGAGCGCTTCGGGCTGTGGCTGTCGTTCTACCCGCCCAAGCAGGACGAATACCTGACCATCGTCGGCCACTGGCTCAAGCATTTCGGCTGCAGCGACGAGGACATCGCCGCTGCGCGTGGCGATGCGCTGGTTTGGGCGCTCGAGCGTGGTTCGCGCTCTGGCCGGGTGGCATGGCAGTTCGCCCGCGACTGGGGCGGCAAGCACGGGCGGCAGCATGTCGACTGACAATCTGGCGCAAGTGCCACCGACACACACACCTGACGGCCGCAAGATCACCGAAGTGGCCGTCGGTGTGCTGGTGCAGCCAGACGGCCAGTTCTTGCTGGCGCAGCGTCCAGAGGGGAAGCCGTATGCGGGCTACTGGGAATTCCCGGGCGGCAAGCTTGAAGCGGGCGAATCGGTCGAGGCCGCGCTCACGCGTGAGCTGAAGGAAGAGCTGGACGTCACGTTGCGCACCTGCGTGCCCTGGCACACCATCGAGCACGACTACGCGCACGCGTACGTGCGCCTGCACTTCTGCAAGGTCACGGCCTGGGACGGCACGCTGCGGGCGTTGGAAGGCCAGGATTTCGCTTGGCAGACGTTGCCGATCAGCGTGGATCCGGTGTTGCCGGCAACGTTGCCCGTCTTCGAATGGATGCGCGAGGAAGCGATGGCTAGTTGAGCCTGCCGGTCGTATCGTTGCCCGGCGCGTCGGGCAGGTCGTCTTCTTCGACTACGGGGATGGTGTACTGCTCGGCAGCCCAGGCACCCAGGTCGATCTGCTTGCAGCGCTCAGAGCAGAAGGGGCGATAGCGGCTCTCCGGCACCCAAGGCACGGCCTTGCCGCAGCTGGGGCATTTGACGGTCTTCACATTCATGATGCGGCTCAGAAATTACAGAGCTTCAGCTGGAACGGGATATCCGCATCGACCGGCTTGGGTCGCAGGTCGCCATCCTGCTGGGTAAAACGCACCCAGAGCATGTATTTGTTGGCGCTGATTTCGGGGATGAACCCCAGCGCCGACTCATCCAGGCGCACCTGCATCAGCTGGTACACGCGGCCCGACAGCATCTGCTGATAGCTTCCAGCGTTAGCAATCACCTTGCCACTCTGGCCCGACTCGCGCAGCAGCCGCAGCACGATCATCGTGGCGTCGCGCAGCGGTACCAGCGGTTGGGCCCATTTGACGATATCGGCGCGGCGGCGCTCGGCGGGGTGATGCTGCCATGCAAAATACGCCGGCAGATCGAATTCACATGTCCCACCTGGAATGATGGCGCGGCTGCGGATGCTCGTCAGCCACTCGTTGTCGGCAATCAGCTGGCCGGCCTTGCCATGTGTGGCGGTGAGATTGCCCGAGGCGGTTTCCAGTTCGCTGATGACGGCGTCGAGCGCGTCTTGATCGATCTGCGGGTTGGCGCGCAGCGCGGTGAGCGTCTGGCGCTGGCGATCGAGTTCTTTCAGCAGATCGGATTTGAGATCGGCACGCCCGGCCACGTCGACCACTTCGAACAGCGTGGTTAGTGCCACGTGGTGTTGCAGCGGGTGCTCCTGCACGAGAAAAAAATCCAGCCGCTCGAACAGGTCTTCGAGACGCAGCAGCGTCCGAATGCGTTCGTTGAAGGGATATTCGTACAGGATCAAAACTTGGGTGCCCGGTGTGCTGGCCTGCTGGCATATGCGGCCCCGAAGCCCATTTGGCCTCGATCTGCCCGCATTCTATGCGAGACCCTCGTTCATCACAATGCAAAGGGATGTGACCGCAACTTTCAGTGCGTTTCAGTTCGACCGGTAGGTTGGGTCCAGACGGTCGATCTGCGGCAGGAGGTCGGCCAGCGTGCCGCTGTTGTCGATCACGTCGTCGGCGGCGGCGAGGCGAGCTTCGCGTGAAGCCTGGCGGGCGATGATGGCTTCCACTTGCGCGCGGGGCAGCCCGTTCCTTGCCATCACGCGGGCGATCTGCGTGTCAACGGGGCAGTCGACCACCAGAATGCGGTCGACCAGCGAGCGCCAGCTGTGATGCCCGGCCAAGGATTCCACCAGCAGCGGGACGACGTAGACGAGGTACGGATGCGCGCCCGATGCCTGCGCAGCGGCCCCGCGCGACAGCGCAATCTCGCGGATGAGCGGATGCGTGATCTGCTCCAGTCGCGATTTGGCCGTAGCGTCCGAAAAGGCGAGGGCGCGCATGGCGTCGCGGTCCATGGCACCGTCACTGCGTAAGATGCCGGCGCCGAACGTTTCGACCAGCTTGGGGATGGCGGCGCCGCCCGGTGCGGTGATCTCGTGTGCGATGGCGTCGGTGTCGACAATGGCGGCGCCGCGCTCCGCAAGGCGATCCGCCACGTAGCTCTTGCCGCTGCCGATGCCGCCGGTCAGGCCGATCACGCGCATGCTGACGGTGCTCTTATGGCGCTAGCAGCGGACCGAGGCCCGCCATCACCAGCAATTGCGGGCCGGCCAGCAATGCGATCACGCCGGCTCCGGCAATGAACGGCCCGAACGAGAACGGCGATTCGCTCTTCGCGCCGCGCGCAATGCGCACGAGCCCAAACACCAGCCCCACGACCGACGACAGCAGCACCAGCAGCGGCAGCGCCTGCCAGCCGAACCACGCGCCGAGCGCGGCCATCAGCTTGAAGTCGCCGTAGCCCATGCCTTCACGGCCGCGCAAGAGCTTGTAGGCCCAATAGATCGACCACAGGAACAGGTAGCCGGCCATCGCGCCGATCACCGCATCGTGCAGGTGCGTGAACATGTCAAACAGGTTCACGCCCAGCCCCAGCCACAGCAGCGGCTGGGTGATCGCGTCGGGCAACAGCTGCGTGTCGGCGTCGATCATCGTGCCGGCGATTAGGAACCACAGCAGCACCGCCGATGCAACCGCTACCCACGTCGGGCCGAAGTGCCAAAGGCAGGCCGCCGTCAGCAGACCGGTGACCAGTTCCACAGCGGGATAGCGCCAAGAGATGGGCGTTTTGCACGCACTGCAACGGCCTCGCAGCGCAAGCCAGCTCAACACGGGGATATTCTCGATCGCCTTGATCTGATGGCCGCACGACGGGCACGCCGAGCGCGGCACGATCAGGTTGTATGCCTCCGGGTGAGGCAGCGGTTCTTCGCGCAACTCGGCGATATAGTTGGCTTCCTCCCGCTCGATCATGCGCGGCAGGCGGTGGATCACCACGTTCAGGAAGCTGCCGACCAGCAAGCCGACCAGCCCGCCTGCGGCAACTACAAACCACGCCGGCAGTTGCGCCAACGTGGGGATGACGAACATCTCAGGCATTGCGTCAGACCACCGTACCAAGCTTGAAGATCGGCAGATACATCGCCACCACCATGCCGCCGATTAGCACGCCGAGGAAGACGATGATGATGGGTTCGATCAGAGTCGAGATGTTGGCGACCGCATCGTCCACCTCGCGCTCGTAGAACTCCGCCACCTTCAGCAGCATGTTGTCCAGGGCGCCGGACTCTTCACCGATCTGCGTCATCTGCAGGACCATGTTGTCGAACACGTGTGTCGCTTGCATGGCGTTGGTGAGACTCGTGCCGATACGTACCGCTTGCTGAACCTCGAGGGTCGCATCATGGTAGATCCAGTTGCCTGCGGCCCCGGCGACCGACTCCATCGACTCCACGAGCGGCGTACCGGCTGCGAACATGGTAGCCAGCGTACGCGTCCAGCGAGCAATGGTTGCCTTGCGGATGATGTCGCCAAAGATGGGAATCTTCAGGATGAAGCGATGCGTCGAACGCTGGACGTTTTCAGATCGCTTGAATGCACGCGAAAACAGTGCAATGCCGGCAATGGGCCCTAGCACGATTGGTATCCACCACTTGACGAAGAAATCCGATATCGCAATGACGAACAGCGTCGGGGCTGGCAAATCGGCACCGAAACCGGAGAAAACACCCTTGAACGACGGCACCACAAAGATCATCAGCACCACGGTCACCAGGAAGGCCACCGTCAGCACCGAGATCGGGTAGATCAGGGCCGACTTGATCTGCGCCTTCAGTGCGAGGGACTTTTCCATGTACAGCGAAAGCCGCTCGAGCAGCGCATCCAGAATACCGCCTTGCTCGCCCGCGTCGATCAGGTTGCAGTACAGCGTGTCGAAGTACTTCGGGTGACGTCGGAAGGCTTGCGCCATGCTGCTGCCCGATTCAATATCGACGCGGATTTCCGTGAGCAGCTGCGTGAAGTTCGGGTTGGCGTGGCCCTTTGCGATGATGTCGATCGACTGCAGCAGCGGCACGCCGGCCTTCAGCATGGTCGACAGCTGGCGCGTGAAGTAGGCGATGTCCTTCGGCGTGATCTTCTTGCCGCGGGCCGCGCGGCGGCGCTTGGATTTGGTGATCGACAGGCCTTGCTTGCGCAGGATGGCATTCACCTCGGTGATGCTCTCGGCGCGCATCTCGCCCTTGAAGATCTTGCCTTTCCGATCTTTGCCTTCCCACTCGAAGATGTACTGCGTGGGCGCCTTGGTCTTGGCGGTCTTGCCGGTCGTGCGATTGGGCGCTGCGGCCGCGCGGTTCGCGGCGGGTGCTCGTGTGGCCATGGTTGGTTCCTACCCCCCGGTATGGGAACGATTGATCGAGAAGGTTATTGGTTCGTTGTGGCCAGCACTTCCTCGAGGGAAGTTAGCCCCTGCTTCACTTTTCGCAGGCCCGATTCGCGTAGCGACATCACGCCGTCTTTGCGCGCCTGCTCGGCAATCTGCAGCGCCGTGCCATGCGTGAGAATGATTTCCTGGATCGTTTCGGTAATTGGCATGACCTGGTAAATGCCGACCCGGCCCTTGTAACCGCTGCCGTTGCAGATCTCGCAACCGACCGGATGATACGGCTGCCATGAGCCGTCGAGGTCTGCCTCGGTAAAGCCTGCATCGAGCAACGTTTCCTTGGGCAGCGGACCGGGCTTCTTGCATTCCTTGCACAACCGGCGCGCCAGACGCTGCGCCGTAATCAGTAGCACCGAAGACGCGATGTTGAACGGCGCCACGCCCATGTTCATCAGGCGGGTCAGTGTGGTCGGTGCGTCGTTGGTGTGCAGCGTGGAAAACACCAGGTGACCGGTCTGCGCAGCCTTGATCGAGATGTCGGCCGTCTCCAGATCTCGGATTTCGCCCACCATGATGATGTCCGGATCCTGCCGCAGGAACGACTTCAGCGCCGCCGCAAAGGTCAGCCCAGCCTTGTCGTTCACGTTGACCTGGTTGATGCCGGGCAACTGGATTTCCGCTGGGTCTTCGGCGGTGGAGATATTGATGTCGCCCTGGTTCAGCCTGTTCAGGAACGTGTACAGCGACACGGTTTTGCCCGATCCGGTTGGCCCCGTCACGAGCACCATGCCGTACGGCCGCTTGATGACGTCGAGCAGCAACTGCTTTTGCTCCGGCTCATAGCCAAGCTGGTCGATATCGAGCCGCTCGGTGGACGACTCCAGAATCCGGATCACGATCTTTTCGCCGAACAGCGTCGGCAGCGTCGACACCCGGAAGTCGATGGCGCGCTCGATCGTCTCTTTGTTGTCCTTGTCCTTGCGGTCTTTCGGGACAGTGATGAGCAGCTTCATGCGGCCGTCTTGCGGCACGCGCTTTTCCGAGATGTCGAGGCGCGAGAGCACCTTGATGCGGGTCGCGATCTTGTCGCGGATATCGAGCGGCGGCTGCGCGACCTGCGCGAGGATGCCGTCGATGCGGAAACGCACGCGGTAAAACGTTTCAAAGGGCTCGAAATGCAAATCCGATGCGCCGCGCAGCAAGGCTTCGGTAAAGAGCTTCTGCAGGAAGCGCACCACAGGGGCATCGTCGATGCCGTCGGGGGTGGTGCGACGCGTGGCGGCGGCAGCGCCCGCATCGTATTCGATCTGCGTGGCTTCCTGCTTGGGGAAGAGCGACTTGATCTCGGCCGGCGCCTCATTGGCGAGGCTGAGTTGGCGAACCAGCTTGTCGTGTTCGACGATGACCGTTTCGATGGCCACGTTCATCTTCTGACGCAGCTCTTCGATCGGCTTCGGATCGCTCGGGTCGGACGTGGCGAGGATGAGGCGGTTCTCGCGACGGCCCAGCGGCAACAGGCGCAACTGGGCAAAGTGCTTGTTGGCCGACAGCACGGCCGGCACGGTGTCGAGCTTGTACTGTGCCAGGTCCAGCAGCGGCATCTGGTACTTGCCGGCCACGAACACGGCGAGGTCGTGCGCACTCATGATCCCGCTGCCCACCAGTTCGTCGATCAGTTGCGTGCGTTTCTCACGCGCGCTCTGTTCGAGCTGGGTAAGTAGCGTCGGCGCGATCCGCCGGCTCTGCGCTAGAGCGAGTCCGAGTGTCATGAGTCCAGTCCGTCAGGCTGAAGCTGACTATTTCAGCGCGCGCCGGGCCCCACCGCCTCCTGCGCGCGCTCGCCCCCCAAGGCGATTGTTCTATGTTCTGCAGCCGGTACCCCACCCATTCGTGGGGGGTGGTGCCCGGAACCGGGGCAGTTTGCCGACCGCCCCTGCATTTGTAAAGCGCACATCAAACCGCAGCTTGCATTTGTGCCACATCGGCAGAAAACCGCTCCAACTGAAGCGTTCGGCCTCAGGTGTGGCGTCAACTACGCTTTGGCTGCGGCGGCTGATGCAGTCGCACCGTGCGGATCGACTGACTGTCCATCTGGACGATGTCCATCACGCAGCCCGCGATCTTCACGCTGACCGTCGCCTCGGGAATCTCTTCCAGCTCTTCCAATAGCAGCCCGTTGAGCGTTTTCGGGCCGTCGGTCGGCAGACTCAGGCCCAGGCGCCGGTTCAGATCGCGCAACGACATTCCCGCATCCGCAAGATAAGTGCCTTCCTTGTCCCAGGCCAGCTTGCCGGCGTTGGGAAGCGTGGTGGTGAACTCGCCGATCATCTCTTCGATGATGTCCTCGAGCGTGACCAGCCCCAGCATGTCGCCGTATTCATTGACGATCAGCCCGAGGCGGCGGCGGTTCTCCTGAAAATACTGTAGCTGGCGGAAAACGGGTGTGCCGCTCGGTACGAAATAGGGCTCGGCCAGCAGGCTACGGAAATCGTCGTGCGTGAGTTCGGTGTGCCCCAGAAGTGACAGCGCCTTGCGCACATGCAGGATGCCGATCACCTGATCGCTGTCCTGCTCGAACACCGGAAGCTTGTTGTGATAGCAGGTCTCGAGCTGCTGGACGACCTCTTCGATCGGGCGCGACAGGTCGAGCGATTCCACCCGCGCGCGCGGCGTCATCACGTCGTCCACGGTGATGGCGTCCAGATCGAACAGGTTGAGCAGGATGCTGCGGTGCTTGTGCGGGATGAAGTTGCCCGATTCCAGCACCAGCGTGCGCAGTTCCTCGGTCGACATGCGCTGTTCCGGCGCCTTGCGCGTATTGATGCGCACCAGCCGCAGCACCCCCATGGCAAACGCGTTGACCACCGCGACCAGCGGCGTCGAAATCTGCAGCAGCGGCTTGATGATGAAGCTGGCGGGAAACGCAACGCGTTCGGGATAGGTCGCGCCCACGATCTTCGGGGCGATCTCGGCGAACACGATGATGAGAAACGCCACGATGGCCGTGGCGATCGACAGCGTCGTTCCGTTGTTGCCGAAGTAGTGGATCGCCAAGGTGGTGATCAGCACCGGCACGGCGGTATTGATCAGGTTGTTGCCGATCAGGATGAGCGAGAGCAGCTTGTCGGTCTGACCAAGCAATTGCAGCGTATTGCGCGCGCCGGATACGTTGGACTTTGCAAGATGGCGCAGGCGATGGCGATTGAGCGCCATCATCGCGGTTTCGGAAATCGAGAAGAAGGCGGAGCAACACAACAGCAGCACGACGGCGCCGATTTGTGCCCAGAGCGGCCAAGAGTCCAAAGCGGGAGAGGGAGAACGGCGAAGCGCCCACTATAACAGAGGGGTTTGGCGCTTCTGCGCACGCGGCCGTTGGTTGCGCGGACAGCGCAACACCCCGCTGAACTGAGCGGACGATGCCGAAAGAAGCTTGGAATTGCTGTGCGGCGATGCTGAAAACTGTGCCGCAGAAATGATTGAAATACGAGAAACTGGTCGGGGTGAGAGGATTCGAACCTCCGGCCTCTACGTCCCGAACGTAGCGCTCTACCAGGCTAAGCTACACCCCGATGCTTCTTCGCAGATCTCGTGCGTGTCAGGACTGACGTTGCAGCGAGAAAGCACACAAGTCTATCAGCGTCTGACGGAAAAGGGAAGGGGGTAATGCGTTTGCTGCGGCTTCGGCTGCAGCGGCTTCGCGCTCGGCGGCCTGGCGCGTGTACTCCAGCGCGCCGGAAGCCTGAATGGCAGCGAAGATCGCATCGAAATGTTCCGTGCCGCCTTGCTCGATGGCTTGGCGCACCAGTGCTCGCTGCTCTTCAGTGCCGTTCGATAGCAGGTGGATGAGCGGCAGTGTCGGCTTGCCTTCGCGCAGGTCGTCACCTGCGTTCTTGCCCATCTGGTCAGCGGTGGAGGTGTAGTCGAGCAGGTCGTCGACGATCTGGAACGCGGTGCCGATGCGGCGGCCATATTCGGCAGCGGCTTCTTCAGTGGCGGCGTCCGCGCCCGAGAGCACGGCGCCGATCTGGGCAGCTGCCTCGAACAGCTTGGCGGTCTTGTAGCGAATGACCTGCAGGTAGCGCTCTTCCGTCACGTCCGGGTCATGCATGTTCAACAGTTGCAGGACCTCGCCTTCAGAAATGATGTTGGTTGCGTCGGCCAGGATCTGCATGATGCGCATGCTGTTGGCCTGCACCATCATCTGGAAGGCGCGCGAATACAGGAAGTCGCCCACCAGCACGCTTGCGGCGTTGCCGAACACGGCGTTGGCGGTCTTGCGGCCGCGGCGCAGGTCGGATTCGTCGACCACATCGTCGTGCAGCAGCGTGGCGGTGTGGATGAACTCGACCACGGCGGCCAGCTCGTGCTGATGCTCGCCCTTGTAACCAAGCGCGTTTGCTACCAGCAGCAGGATCACCGGGCGCAGGCGCTTGCCGCCGGCGCTGATGATGTATTCGCCGATCTGATTGATCAGCACCACCTCCGAGCCCAGGCGGCGGCGGATCACGGCATCGACGGCGCGCATGTCTTCAGCGACAGGGGCGAGCAGGACGGAGGCGGAGGTCTGGGTCAAGGCGAATTCCGACAGAAAACGTGTGGCTGATGGTCGACTTGCGCGCGGACAAACAGCGCAAAAAACCGCGAGATTATAGAGCAACAAGGAGGTTTGCCCGATGGCTGGGCGCCCCACGCTTGACGTGGCGGGCCGTTGCGCAGGCGCAGCACACGTGCCAGGGTATTAGTCTTTGATTTGCTTGGGTTTTTCTTGTATAGTTGCGAGCTCTCTGTGTCCGTTGTCCGCGCATGTGGGCGGCGAGTGGCACAAGAGTCACGTTTTAGTTCTTTTATCGAGGTCCGACAATGTACGCGGTCGTAAAAACCGGCGGTAAGCAATACAAGGTTGCTGCTGGCGAAAAACTGAAAGTAGAACAGATACCGGCGGACGTTGGCGCAGAAATCACGCTTGACCAGGTGCTCGCAGTGGGCGCCGGCGACCAACTCAAGGTTGGTGCGCCGCTGGTGAGCGGGGCTGCCGTCAAAGCCACCGTCATCTCCCACGGTCGTCACGACAAAGTGCACATCTTCAAGATGCGCCGTCGTAAGCACTATCAAAAGCGCCAAGGGCATCGTCAAAATTACACCGAGTTGCGTATCGACTCGATCGTGGCCTAAGGCTGCGTCGTCTACGTAACCGGATAGGAGTTCAGTCATGGCACAGAAAAAAGGCGGCGGTTCCACACGGAACGGCCGCGATTCCGAGTCGAAGCGCCTGGGCGTGAAGGTGTACGGCGGTCAAGCCATCAACGCTGGCGGCATCATCGTCCGCCAACGCGGCACCCGCACGCACGCTGGTGTGAACGTGGGCATGGGCAAGGACCACACCCTCTTCGCGCTGGTCGATGGCCACGTTAAGTTCGCCACCCGCGGCGAAGGCAAGAAGCAGTTCGTCGACGTTGTTCCGGCGGCCTGATTCAGCCTTGTAGTAGAAAGGCCCCGCACCCGTGCGGGGCTTTTTCGTTTCTGGCTGCTAACAAAACGCGACCATGATCCTGGGCGGTACGCAGCTTCTTGGTGCGTGTTTCCAGGCGCGTTCTGTTAGCAATGGCGCGAGTGGCGCCGATTTCTTTTTTTACCTGCCGTGCGCACGTCGCACGGGCGGAGACCTCCATGAAGTTCATCGACGAAGCCCGGATTGAAGTGATCGCTGGTGACGGCGGCAACGGCAGCGCCTCGATGCGCCGCGAGAAATTCGTCCCGTTCGGCGGGCCGGATGGCGGCGACGGCGGGCGGGGCGGCAGCGTGTGGGCCGTGGCTGACCGCAACATCAACACCCTGATCGACTACCGCTTCGCCAAGAAGCATCTCGCGCGCAACGGCGAAAACGGCCGGGGAGCCGACTGTTACGGCGCTGCAGGCGAAGACATCACGCTGCGCATGCCCGTGGGCACGGCCATTTACGATGCCGACACGGAAGAGCTGATCGCCGACCTGACCGTCGACGGCCAGCGCCTGTGCCTCGCGCAGGGCGGCGAAGGCGGTTGGGGCAACATCCACTTCAAGTCGAGCACCAACCGCGCGCCGCGCCAGAAGACCGACGGCAAGGCCGGTGAGCGTCGCAACCTGCGCCTGGAGTTGAAGGTGCTGGCCGACGTGGGTCTGCTCGGCATGCCGAATGCCGGCAAGTCGACGCTGATCACGGCCATTTCGAACGCGCGACCGAAGATTGCCGACTACCCGTTTACGACGCTGCACCCGAACCTGGGGGTGGTCCGGACAGGCCCGTCGAAATCGTTCGTGGTGGCGGACATTCCCGGCCTGATTGAGGGCGCAGCAGAGGGTGCCGGTCTGGGGCACCAATTCTTACGGCACCTGCAACGCACGCGCGTGCTGCTGCATGTGGTGGATCTGGCCCCGTTCGACGAGAGCGTCGATCCGGTGGCTGAAGCCAAGGCAATTGTCGGCGAGCTGAAGAAATACGACGCTGAACTCTTCGACAAGCCGCGCTGGCTCGTGCTCAACAAGCTCGACATGGTGCCCGAGGACGAACGCGAAGCGCGCGTGAAAGACTTCGTGAAGCGCTTCAAGTGGAAGGGCCCGGTGCACCGCATTTCTGCGTTGACGCACGATGGCACGCAGGCACTTGTTCATGCGATTCAGGAATACCTCGACGAGCTGCGCGCCGAAGAGGATGCAGCCGCCGCCGCGCCCGACCAGCGTCTGGACCCGAGCCTGCACAACGTCGGCCACGACGATCAAGCGTAAACACAACAAACTTCCTTCGGAGACACGCCCACCATGGCCCTGCATTCGCTGATCGCCGATGCGCGCCGCCTTGTCGTCAAGGTCGGTTCCAGCCTGGTTACCAACGACGGCCGTGGCCTCGACCAGGCCGCCATTGCCCGCTGGGCCGCGCAGATCGCGGCGCTACGGGCGGCGGGCAAGGAAGTCGTGCTGGTCAGCTCAGGCGCCATCGCCGAGGGCATGCAGCGGTTGGGGTGGGCCAAGCGTCCGAAAGAAATTCATGAGTTGCAGGCCGCCGCCGCCGTCGGGCAGATGGGGCTGGCGCAGGTGTACGAATCCGAGTTCGCGCGACACAGCATCCGCACGGCGCAGGTGCTGCTCACGCATGGCGACCTGGCTGATCGCGAGCGCTATCTCAATGCACGTTCCACACTGCTCACGCTGCTGAGCCTCGGTGTCGTGCCGATCATCAACGAGAACGACACCGTCGTCACCGATGAAATCAAGTTCGGCGACAACGACACGCTGGGCGCACTCGTCACCAACCTGATCGAGGGCGACGCGCTGATCATCCTGACGGACCAACGCGGCCTGTACACCGCTGACCCGCGCAAAGAGCCGGGCGCCCGCTTTGTCGACGAGGCGCAAGCCGGCACGCCGGACCTTGAGCAGATGGCCGGCGGTGCCGGTTCGAGCATCGGCAAGGGCGGCATGCTGACGAAGATTCTGGCGGCCAAGCGTGCGGCAAAATCGGGCGCGCACACCATCATCGCGTCGGGTCGCGAGGCTGACGTGCTCGCGCGGCTGGCAAGCGGCGAGGCCATCGGCACGCAACTCCGCGCACCGACCGGGCGGATGGCGGCGCGCAAGCAGTGGATGATCGACCACCTGCAGTTGCGCGGTCGCGTGGTGCTCGACGCCGGCGCGGTCGAGAAGCTCACGGTCGGCGGGAAGTCGTTGCTGCCGATCGGCGTGACGGAAGTGCAGGGCGAATTTGCGCGCGGGGAAGTGATTTCCTGTGTGGACGCGGCGGGCCGCGAAGTGGCGCGTGGGCTGACGAACTATTCCTCCGCCGAGGCCCGGCTGATCGCGCGCAAGGCATCGTCCGAGATTGAGGCGGTGCTGGGCTACGTCAGCGCTGCCGAGCTGGTGCATCGGGATAACCTGGTGCTGCTCTGATCCAGCCGCTCGGCGAGCATGAAAACAAAAGGCCAACCTCGCGAGGTTGGCCTTTGTGTTTAGGGCGCGCATACGGCACGCCGGTGCGCGCCGCTTAGGGCCCGTAAAAACGTCCGCCCTGCCCGCCGAGACGGCGCACCAGCGTCGAGGCTTTCCCGTCGCCCGCAACTGACCGCACGTCGCAGAAGTACGAGCGCATCAACGCCGACGCATAGTCCGTCGGCCCGCCATTGCCAACGCGTTGCCAATCCGTCGCGGGCTTGTAGGCGTTCATGCTTGCCGATTCGGCATTCGCCGTTTCGTTCATGTCGACCGCGCGGTTGCCGACCCACTGGTTGGAGTCGTTGCGCAACGTCGCATAGATGCGTCGTTCCGCCGTGTCGCAGCGCAGGCCTTCGTAGTTGACGTTGCGCGCGCCGGTCTTGCTGGTGATCAGCACGGTGTAGCGCACCACGTTGTCCTTGCCGATCGACACCGATTTCGGATCGATCGCAAAGCGCAGCGGCGATTCATCACGGCCGCCCACATCGAATGGCACGGCATCACGATCGACCGGCGGGGCCGGGAAGGTGACGGCGTCTTCCTTGAAGGGCTTGTCGTTGAACGGGTCCATCAACAGCTTGTCTTCGAGGTCGCCGGTGCGGTTATGGCCACATGCCGTCAGCGCCAGCGCAGCCGCCAGCGCGAGCGGCACGAGAGCGCGGTGCGCTCCACGTGTCGTCGTCATCAGATTCACGAATTATCCTTGGGAGCCGTGTCGTCAGGGTTGGGAGAGATGGGGGCCGGCGCGGATACGCTCACCGTCTCGACGATGACCGTCGTGGTGGTGACGGTCAGGGCCGGCTGGGCGTGCTGTTCGTTCCGGCTGCCCTGGTCGCTGGAACGTTCGCGGCTATCGCGCGCGTCGCGTCCGTCGCGCTCTCGGTGCTGGCCGCCGCGCCCGTAGGGCGAGAGCGGCGCGCGGGTCTGACGCTGCACGAAGCGCGAAAGCTCCGACAGCGCCAGCTGATACACCTCGCGCTTGAACTCGATGACGGCCTCGAGCGGCACCCAGTACTGGCTCCACCGCCACGCATCGAATTCCGGATGCTCGGTGGCACGCAGTTGGATGTCGCAGTCGCGACCGACCATGCGCAGCAGGAACCAGATCTGTTTCTGGCCCCGATAGTGGCCGCGTATTTCGCGGCGGATGAACTTGTCCGGCACCTCATACCGCAGCCAGTCGCGCGTGCGACCGACGATCCGGACGTGTTCTGGCAACAGGCCGACTTCTTCGTGCAGTTCGCGGAACATCGCTTGTTCGGGCGTTTCGCCGTATTTGATGCCGCCTTGTGGAAACTGCCAGGAGTGCTCGCCAATGCGCTTGCCCCAGAACACCTCGTTTCTTGCGTTGATGAGGATGATGCCGACGTTCGGGCGGAAGCCTTCACGATCGAGCATGACTGCACCTCGAATACTTTAGAATTACGCCGATTATAGAGCGGCCCGTCGCTCGGCTGTCACAGAAGCCGAAATGTTGCCGCTCACTCGCGCCTCCTGGGGGAGGGGTGCCGATTGCGCGAATGTGCGCCTGGCGCCTCGTCTCATCTCCTGATTCCGGTGGCTTTTGCCCTTGTTTTCGCGGCTTTGGTTGGCCGCGTCATCCCTTATTGTCAGTCGCATGAAAGCGTCCCAATTCTTCATTTCCACGCTCAAGGAAGCGCCCGCTGACGCGGAGATCGTCTCGCACAAGTTGATGATGCGTGCCGGCATGATCAAGAAGCTCGGCGCGGGCCTCTATACGTATATGCCCGTGGGTCTGCGCGTGATCCGCAAGGTCGAGCAGATCGTGCGTGAGGAAATGAATGCCGCCGGCGCGGTGGAGGTGCTGATGCCGGTGGTGCAGCCGGGCGAGCTGTGGCAGGAGACCGGCCGCTGGGACAAGATGGGCGACGAGCTGCTGCGCTTCAAGGATCGCCACGAGCGCGACTTCGTCATGCAGCCGACGTCGGAGGAGGTGGTGACCGACATCGCCCGCACTGAAATTCGCTCGTACAAGCAGCTGCCCGTCAATTTCTACCAGATCCAGACCAAGTTCCGCGACGAGCGCCGCCCGCGTTTCGGCATCATGCGCGGCCGCGAATTCACGATGAAGGACGCGTACTCCTTCGACCGCGACGCCGAGGGCCTGAAGGTGTCGTACCAGAAGATGTACGACGCCTACACGCGCATCTTCCAGCGTTTCGGCCTGGAATTCCGCGCCGTGGCGGCCGACAACGGGGCCATCGGCGGCTCGGGCTCGCACGAGTTCCACGTGATTGCCGATACGGGCGAAGACGCCATCATCTACTGCCCGGATTCCGACTACGCCGCAAACATCGAAGCTGCGGAAGCCGTTGCCCCGGCCGCGCCGCGTGCCGCTGCCACCGAGGCCCTCACCAAGACGCATACGCCCGGCCGCGCCAAGTGCGAGGCTGTGGCCGAGCAACTGGGGATTCCGCTGCAGCGCACGATCAAATCCATCGTGCTGGCGACCGAAGTCGAGGGCGGCGAGCCCCAGATCTGGTTGCTGCTGCTGCGCGGCGACCATGAACTCAACGAGGTCAAGGCATCGAAGGTGCCGGGTCTGGCCGACTTCCGCTTCGCAACCGAGGGCGAAATCCTCCGCGCATTCGACACGCGCCCTGGCTATCTCGGCCCGATCGGCACGAAGCTGCCCGTGAAGGTGGTGGCAGACCGCACGGCGGCCGCCATGAGCGATTTCGTGGTCGGCGCCAACGAAGAGGATTACCACTTCACCGGCGTGAACTGGGGCCGCGACTTGCCCGAGCCCGAGGTTTACGACCTGCGCAACGTGGTGGCCGGCGACCCCTCGCCGGATGGCAAGGGCACGCTGGCCGTCTGCCGCGGCATCGAAGTCGGTCACGTCTTCATGCTGGGCACGCGCTACTCCGAGGCGATGAACGCGACGTTCCTCGACGAGAACGGCAAGACGCAGCCGATGGTGATGGGCTGCTACGGCATCGGCATCACGCGGATTCTGGGTGCGGCCATCGAGCAGAACTACGATGCGCGCGGGATTATCTGGCCGGCATCGATCGCGCCGTTCCAGGTGGTGATCTGCCCCGTGGGTTACGACCGCTCCGACGCCGTGCGCGAAGAAGCCGATCGCCTGCACGCCGAGTTGGTTGCCGCCGGCATCGACGTGATGCTGGACGACCGCGGCGAGCGCCCCGGCGCGATGTTTGCCGACTGGGAGCTGATCGGCGTGCCGTTCCGCGTCGTGGTGGGCGACCGCGGCCTCAAGGAAGGCAAGCTGGAATTTCAAGGCCGCCGCGACGAAGCCGCCACCGCTGTGGCCCCGGCCGATGTGTTGGCCACGCTGAAGGCGCGTCTCGCGCAATAACGCAACAACAGGACGACCCCGTATGCGCTGCTTGTCTTCAGCCCGCCTGATCGCCACTGCGCTGTGCGCGGGGACGTTGCTCGCGGGCACGCAGGCGGCGCGGGCGGGCGCCCAGAAAGAGGAATATCTGGCGGACTCCGTGCGCAGCGCGCTGTCTGCCGCCGTGGCCGACAGCCGCCCGTTGCGCCCGGTATTTGCCAGCAACGACGAGCAACTCGGCTACCTGCGCTGGCTGGCCGAGATGTCTGTGCGCATGTCGGGCAAGATTCCGCAGGCGTCGGTACGTGTCGAACTGATCGAGACGGCGTATTACGAGGCCAAACGCGCTGGTCTGGACCCGGCGCTGGTGCTCGGGCTCATCCAGGTGGAGAGCGGTTTCCGCAAGTACGCCATCAGCAGTGCCGGGGCGATGGGCCTCATGCAGGTGATGCCGTTCTGGACGCGCAGCATCGGCGACAACGACTCGCGCAAGCTCTTCCATCTGCAAAGCAACCTGCGGTATGGCTGCACGATCCTGCGTCATTACCTCGACATGGAAGGCGGCAATCTGTACCTGGCGCTAGGCCGTTACAACGGCAGCCGCGGCCAGCCGCAATATCCGAATGCCGTGCTGGCCGCCTGGAAGCGCTGGCAATATCAGGAGTCGAGCGCGATGACGGTATCGGCGCCGGTGCCTGCGGAATCCACTGCTCCCACGCCGCGTGCCAAGGCGCTGCCGGAAGTGCCCGCGCGCAATCCGTTCTCGCCGCTGCGTATTGCTGGCGGGCCGGCTGGTGGTTCGTGATCTTCCGTCGGCGAACCGTCGGCCTACAATAGGGCCATCTCTCCCTCGCCCGCATCTCCATCCCGCATGTCCACCACCCAACCGTACGCGACCATGTCTGACGCGCTGCGCGACTGGCTGCAGCGTCACGTGACCGAAGGTTTCGAGGCCGAATCCCTGGTGGCTTCGATGGTGCAATCCGGCTACGACCGCGCCTTCGCGCGCCGCGTCGTCGATGAGGCGCTGACTGCCCGCGCACCCGCCCCCGTCGTGGCGCCCGCGCCGACGCCTGCCGCCGACGAGGCGGTCGAAAACAGCAATGCCGTGCATACCGCCGATGGTGACATCCCGATCCTGTTCGCAATCGAGACGCCGCGCATCGTGCTGTTCCAGCACTTCCTGTCGGACCAGGAGTGTGACGAGCTGATCGCGATCGGGCGCAATCGCCTGAAGCGTTCGCCCGTCGTGAACCCCGATACGGGCGAGGAAAACCTGATCTCGGCCCGGACAAGCCAGGGCGGGATGTTCCAGGTCGGCGAGCATCCGCTGATCGCCAAGATCGAAGCGCGTATCGCGCAGGCCGTGGGCGTGCCGGTCGAACACGGCGAGGGCTTCCAGGTGCTGAACTACCAGCCCGGCGGCGAATACCAACCGCACTTCGATTTCTTCAACCCCGGACGCAGCGGCGAGGCACGCCAGCTTGAAGTCGGCGGTCAGCGCGTGGCGACCATGGTCATCTATCTCAACAGCGTGCAGGCGGGCGGCGCGACGGGCTTTCCGAAGCTCGGGCTGGAGGTGGCGCCCGTCAAGGGCAACGCCGTCTTCTTCGTCTACAAGCGGCCCGACGGCACGCTGGATGAAGACACGTTGCATGCCGGCCTGCCGGTCGAGCGTGGCGAAAAGTGGATCGCCACCAAATGGCTGCGGGAGCGCCCTTACCGTCGCGGCGCCTGATCGACGTCAGGCGATGGAATATACATTCCTCTCGGCGACCGTCCTGCTGGTGCTGATCACCGATCCGCTCGGCAACATTCCCATCTTCATCTCCGCGCTGCGGCAGGTCGCCCCCGAGCGCCGCAGCCGTGTCGTGCTGCGCGAGGTCGGCATTGCGTTCGTGCTGCTGCTCGTCTTCATGTTCTTCGGCGAGAGCTTTCTGCGCATGATGAGCCTGACCGACATGTCGCTGCAGATTGCAGGCGGCATCGTGCTGTTCCTGATCGCGCTGCGGATGATCTTCCCGCGTGAAGGCGCTGCCGAGTCGCAGCCCACCGGCGAGCCCTTCATCGTGCCGCTGGCGATTCCGGCCATCGCGGGCCCGTCGGCGATGGCCACGGTGATGCTCCTTGTATCGCAGGCGCCGGGGCGCATGTGGACCTGGGTCGGCTCTTTATGCGCGACGATGGCCGTGTGCGCCGTGGTACTGCTGAGCGCCACGCACATTCAGCGCCTCGTCGGCGAACGCACGGTGATGGCCTTCGAGCGTCTGATGGGGCTGATTCTGGTGGCGATTTCGGTGGAGATGCTGCTCAAGGGCATCCGCACATTCGCGCATCAACTCTGAACCACGCGCGGGCAACAAAAAAGGGCGACTAAAGTGTCGCCCTTTTTGCTTGCCGCGGTGCCGCGTCAGGTGTTCTTGAGCGCGCGGATGGTCGGCAGGTTGCGCCAGTAGCCCTTTGCGTCCATGCCGCAGCCGAACACGTAGCGGTCAGGCACGTTGAAGCCGCAGAAGTCGGGGTACAGAGGCTTGGATTTGGCGAGCGTTTTCTCGCAGAGCACCGCGGAGTAGAACTCGGCGGCGCCCATGTCGATGATGCGTGAGCGGATGGCGGCCATCGTCTCGCCTTCGTCGAGGATGTCGTCGAGCACCAGCACCGTGCGGCCCTTGACCGACTCGCGCGGCGCCACGCGCCACTGCATCTCGCCGCCCACCGTCGTGTTGTTGTAGCGCGAGAGGTGGATGTAGTCGAATTCGAGCGGGAAGGCCAGCTTGGGCAGCAGCATCCCGGTAAAGACGGCCGCGCCGCCCATCACGGACAGCACCATCGGGAACGTATCGCCGATCTTCTCGGTGATCTCTTCGGCCATGCGGTCCAGCGAGCCGCGCACGGCGTCTTCGCTGACGATTTCTTCGGAGTTGGCCCAGAGTTCGCGGGCCTGTTCTGCGCTCAGCATCTTTTCGGTTCGGTGAAACGGTTCGGTGTGTCGATCAAAAGTGCGATTCAGGAGGGAGGTAGCCCGCTCAGCGGCCGCCGAACAGTCCCTTCATGCCGCCTTTCATGCCGCCCATGGCGCGCATCATCTTCATCATGCCGCCGCCTTTGAGCTTTTTCATCATGCCTTGCATCTGCTCGAATTGGTTGAGTAGACGATTGACTTCCTGCACCTGCACGCCCGCCCCGGCGGCAATGCGGCGCTTGCGGCTTGCCTTGATGAGCTCAGGCTTGGCGCGCTCGGCAGCCGTCATGCTGTTGATGATGCCTTCCATGCGGCGGACCTGCTTTTCGGCCTGGTCCATGTTGGCACCTTGCGCCTGCTGCGCGAGCTGAGCCGGCAGCTTGTCCATCAGGCTGCCCAGACCGCCCATCTTTTTCATCTGGCCGATCTGGGCCTTGAAGTCTTCGAGGTCGAAGCCGCCGGTCTTCTTGATCTTGGCGGCAAGCTTCTGCGCCTCTTCCATGTCGACACCGCGCTGGGCTTCTTCCACCAGCGCAAGGATGTCGCCCATGCCCAGGATCCGCTGGGCCATGCGGTCGGGGTAGAACGGCTCCAGCCCGTCGAGCTTTTCGGCCACACCGACGAACTTGATCGGCTTGCCCGTGATGTGACGCACCGACAGGGCCGCGCCACCGCGCGCATCGCCGTCGAGCTTGGTCAGGACCACGCCGGTCAGAGGCAGGGTGTCGTTGAAGGCCTTGGCGGTGTTGACGGCATCCTGGCCGAGCATCGCATCGACCACAAACAGCGTTTCGGCCGGCTTGAGCTTGGCGTGCAGCGCGGCGATCTCCTGCATCATCGCCTCGTCGATACCGAGGCGGCCGGCCGTATCGACGATCAGCACATCGTGGTAGTGCTTCTTGGCCCAGTCCAGGGCTGCGGCGGCAATGTCCACCGGCTTCTGGTCGGGCTGCGAGGGGAAGAAGTCCGCGCCGACCTGCTCGGAAACGGTCTTCAACTGCGCGATGGCGGCGGGGCGATACACGTCGCACGACACCGTCAGCACTTTCTTCTTCTTGTTCTCTTTGAGCCACTTGGCGAGCTTGCCCACCGTGGTGGTCTTGCCGGCGCCCTGCAGGCCGGCCATCAGGATGATCGCGGGCGGCGTGACGTTGAGGTTCAGCTCGGCCGCGCGGCCGCCCATGATGTTGCTGCCGACGCCTTCCAGCGCTTCCTGGCCGCCGATGATGGCCGTCAGCTCGCGCTGCACGATGCCGACCAGCGCCTGGCCCGGCGAAAGGCTCGTGATGACGTCTTCGCCGAGCGCCTTTTCCTTGACGCGGGCAATGAATTCGCGCACGACCGGCAGCGCCACGTCGGCTTCGAGCAGCGCCAGGCGGACTTCGCGCAGCATCTCAGCGGTGTTGGCTTCGGTCAGGCGCGCTTCGCCGCGCATGGTCTTGACCACGCGCGCGAGCCGTTGGGTCAGGTTATCCAGCATGACAGTGACAGGGATCCGGAATTGGGGACGGGATGAAGAGGCGGCCGGCGCGCGTGCGACTTGCGCCGGCTGGGAATGTGCTCAATGTGCGCATGTTGCGTTGCCGCCCAACGAGGCTTTCGGCGGGGGCGGGCCCCAGCCAAAACTGGGGTGCGCTGCGGTAAACTATGCAAATGGCAATTGTACTGTATGCGCTGACGGCGCTTCTCTACGGCATCCTCGCTTCGGTAGCGTGGGCGCGACGCGGTGGACTGGGTGCCCGGGCGCCGGCGGGAGCCATGGCGGCAGGCGGTCAGTCGCCGGGTGCCACGGTGCTCGTTCCGCCGCCTCCGGGGGCTGCCGACACTGTCCCGGGCTGGTGGCGCTGGGGTCTGCTGGCCGCCTTGATCGCGCACGGGTTCCTGCTGCACGAGACGATCTTCCCGGCCAGCGCCATGGTATTTGGCTTTGCCTATGCGTTGTCGGCCATGCTGTGGCTGGGCGTCGGCATTTTCTGGATCGAAAGCCTCTTCTTCTCGCTGGCCGGCCTCGGCCTGCTCGTGATGCCGGTGGCGCTGGTCGGAAGCCTGCTGCCGTTGGCCTTTCCGGGTACGCAAATTCTCGGCTATGCGGCCAGCCCCCTGTTCAAGCTGCACTTCGCTATTGCCAACGTCGCCTACGGGCTGTTCACGCTAGCGGCATTCCATGCGATCCTCATGCTGGCTGCAGAGCGTCGCCTGCACACCATCAACCGCCCGGAGGCAAGCGGGTTCGGCCGTTGGCTGGATCTGCTCCCGCCGCTGCTCACGCTCGAAAAACTGCTGTTCCGGCTGATCGGGGCGGGCTTCGTTCTGCTGACGCTGACGATCGCCTCGGGCGTGCTGTTCTCCGAGCAGCTGTTTCACAGCGCCTTCCATTTCGATCACAAGAATATCTTTGCCGTGCTGTCGTGGGTGATGTTCGGCGGCATTCTGATCGGTCGGCGTTTTCGCGGCTGGCGCGGACGCGTGGCGCTGCGCTGGGTGATGGCGGCCTTCGCGATCCTGATGCTGGCGTATGTGGGCAGCCGCTTCGTGCTCGAAGTCATTCTGCATCGCGCCTAGCGTGTTCCTGGCGCCTGCGCCGTTACTTGTCCTTGTCAGTTCCCCATGTCCCGTCCCGTCCTGCTGATCCTGATGCTGCTCGCCGGCTGGTGGTGGTTGAGCCGCCTGGGGACGCGTTCGTCCCGCTCCTCGGGGCAGGGCCAGACAGCCTCGGGCGGACAGGGCTCAGCCAAGCGCCCTACTGAGCCCGAGGCCTCCCAACCCATCGAGCAATGTGCCGTGTGCGGCGTGCACGCGCCGCGCACCGGCATGGTCGCGCTGGCGGGTGGCCGCTATCGCTGCCCCGAGCATGCTGACCGGGGCAACGCATGACGCCCGAAGCGTCGGGTGCCGCGCGGGCCACGCCGTCCGGCGCGCGTAGCTTGCTCTCGCGCCTGAACGCCTGGCGCGCACTCCGATCGGTCTGGCTGGAGCCTGATCCGCCTGAGTTCCAGTGGCGGCTGCTGCGCTATTTCGCCTTCAGCCGCGCCGCCGTGGCGCTGGTGCTGTTGCTGTTCGTGATGGTGCCGCGCGAGCACAACGAAGCAGCCGGCCTGCCCAATAGCGAAGCGCTGCTCAGCCTGACGCTGCCGTATCTGGCGATGGCCCTGCTCATCCTTGCCGCAGCCGGCTGGTGGCGCACGCGATTCCAATTCCGTGTGCGGCTGGACGTGGTGCTCGATCTGCTGTTCCTCGGGCTGGCGTATGCCACGCTCTCGCGCCTGTCGGCCAGCGTGGCGATGGTGCTGCTGATGCCGGTGCTGGCTGCCGGCGCGCTCACCAGCCTGCTGTTTGCGCTGTTCACGGCGGCTGTGGCATCGATCGTGGTGCTGGCCGATCCGTTCCTGCAGATGCTGAACGACGGCGTGATTGCGCCGGGCCTGGCATCTGCCGGGCTGTACGGCCTGGTGTACATGATGGCCGCGTCAATGATGTACGGCCTGTCGCACCGCCAGATCACGCAGGAACGATTGACGATGGCGCGCGAGCGCGAATTGCGCCTGCAGCAGCTCGTCAACCGGTTGATGGTCTACGACATGCAGGACGGTGTGATGCTGGTGCGTGCCGACGGTCGCGTCGTGGCGGCCAACCCGGCTGCCGCCATGCTGCTGGGCGTGCCGCAGAGCGCCTTTGTCAGCAGCGGTGCGATGCTGTTCGACTTGAAGGACGTGCCCCACCTGCGCCCGCTGCTCGAAACGCTGCGCCAGTGGCTGCGCCGCAAGAGCCGTCCCACCGATGGCACCGGTGACAACGATGCGCCGCGCATCCTCGACCTGCTTCCCATCAGCTCGAGCGGCCGGGCCGGCCGTGCCATGTTGAGCGCCCGCCTGCGCCTGCGCTTCATCCTGCCGAGCCTTGCCAATCTGCGCAGCGTCTATTTGGATAGCCTCGTCAGCTCCATCGGCCTGGGCTTGCCGGGCGAGGGCGGCGAGATGCGTCAGCGCATGCCCTCGGCGGACGCCATCACGCAAGGCTGGTCGGCGGACGATGAAGCGTTTCTGCGTCACGAGTTGCATGACACCGTGCTGGTCCACGTGGAAAGCTGGGAGCGTGTGGCGGAGCAGGCGCAGCAGGAAAAGCTGGCCTCGATGGGGCGGCTGGTAGCCAGCGTCGCGCACCAGATCCGCAACCCGCTGGCCGCAATCAGCCAGGCCGCGGAACTGCTCGACGATCCAGGCGACGGCCACGATGGCGGCGCCCACCCGCGCCCGGAAAGTTCCGGCGTGGAGACACGCCTGCTGCGCATCATCCGCGACAACGTGCGCCGGCTCGACCAGGTGGTCGCCGACGTCTTGATGCTCTCGCGCCGCCCTCGCGGCGAACGCGTGCGCGTGCAACTGGCGCAGGTGCTGCCGGAGGTCGTGGATCGCTGGCGTGCCGAGGCCGTGCGCCGCGCAGGCGAGGCCACCGAGATCAACCCGAACCTCGTGCGCGTGGCGGTCGACCTGGACAAGCCCGTGCTGTTCGACCCGGCGCAGTTGCAGCAGGTGGTGGGCAACATGCTCGACAACGCGCTGCGTTATTGCCGCCGCGTTCCCGGCTCGATCCAACTGGCCGCCTACGCGCTTGACGACGCCCACGCCGAACTCGTCATCTGGAACGACGGCCCCGAGGTGCCCACCGAGCAGCAGCGCAGCCTGTTCGAGCCGTTCTTCACGAATGACGCACAAGGCACTGGCCTCGGGCTCTACATGGCCCGCGAGTTGTGTAGCGCCAACGATGCGCAGATCCGTTACGGCGCCATCGCACTGGAATCCTTGCTCGATCGCACCGGAGCGTTGACCATGGAGGCGCGCGGCACCTTGCCACGCCGCGCCTTCGTCATCACCCTGATGTTTGACCAACCTGCCGGGCCGATCGCGGAATGATCCGCCGGCCGTGAATTTCCGCCGATCTTCTGCTGATCCATGCCTAAAGCCGCCATCGTTCGCGAACCCATTCTCGTCGTCGATGACGAAGCCGACCTGCGCGAGCTGCTGGAGATTTCCCTGCGCCGCATGGGGCACGACGTCGTGCTTGCCAGCGGGCTGGCCGAGGCGCGCGAAGCGCTGTCCCGGCAGCGCTTTGCACTGGTGCTGACCGACATGCGCCTGGGCGATGGCCTGGGCATTGAACTCGTGCGCCAGCTGTCTGCTACGGCCGACCGCACGCCGGTTGCCGTCATCACCGCTTATGGCAGCGCAGAGAACGCGGTCGAGGCGCTCAAGGCGGGCGCGTTCGATTACATCGCCAAACCGCTCTCGCTCGACCAGCTTCGCAGCCTCGTGCTGAATGCGCTGGGCCGCCAGCAGCGCGATCCCGATCCCGGTAATGCCGATTTGGCCGAACGGACCAACGATCTGCTGCCCGGCCACTCCGCCGCGATGCAGGAAGTGCGCCGCTCGTTGATGCGCCTGGCGCGCAGCATGGCGCCGGTGGTGATCAGCGGCGAATCGGGCAGCGGCAAGGAGCGTGCGGCCCGCGCCATCCATGCGTTGTCGTCGCGCGCGGCGCGGCCGTTCGTGGCGGTCAACTGCGGCGCGATTCCCGAAAACCTGATGGAAGCCGAGTTTTTCGGCTACGTGAAGGGCGCTTTTACCGGCGCCGACAGCGATCGCCAAGGCTTCTTCCAAGCGGCCAACGGCGGCACGCTCATGCTCGACGAGGTGGCCGACCTGCCGCTCACGATGCAGGTGAAATTGCTGCGCGCGCTGCAGGAGCGCCGCGTGCGCAAGATCGGCGAGAGCCGCGAAGATCCCGTCGACGTGCGCGTCGTGTGTGCGAGCCACCAGAATCTGGCACGGCTGGTGGCCGCCGGCCGTTTCCGCGAAGACTTGTTCTACCGCCTGAACGTGCTGGAACTGCGCATGCCTACGCTGCGCGAGCGGGCCGAAGACGTGCCCGTGCTGGCCGGTGTGCTGCTCGAACAGCTCGCCAGCCGCTACGGCGATCCGCGCCCAAAACGTCTGACGCGACCGGCGCTGCAGCAACTGTGCGCGTATCCGTTCCCGGGCAATGTGCGCGAACTGGAGAACCTGCTGGAGCGTGCGTACGCATTTGCCGAAGGCGAGTCGATCGACGTGGATGACCTTGGCGCTCTCGGCGCTGAGATCGAGCGCTCGCCGCTGTTTCACCGCACGCGCGAGGCGCAGGCTGCCGCGGCAGGCAATCACCCGTTGGCCCCGTCGCCGATGGCCGGCTGGCCTGATGCCGTCTATATGCCGGCGCCCGTGCCAAGCCCGATGGGGATGCCGCAACCGCTGGCACCGTCCGAGCCGGCACCGGTTGCGCGGCCGGCCGAACCCGCCCTGCCGAACGTTGCGCTGCCGATCGATCTGCCGGCTTACCTGGAGTCGGTCGAGCGCAACGTCATCCTCGCCGCGCTGGACCAGACGGGTTTCAACCGCACCGCAGCGGCCAAGTTGCTTGGGCTGTCATTCCGTCAGTTGCGCTATCGCATGCAGCAGCTTGGCATTCGCGATCCGCGTGACGTTGAAGCGTCGCCGGGCAGCGTCGGCGAACCGGCCGGAAATGGGCTGAACGGCGATGCCTGAACGGTCGCACATCGGCGCGGACGGATGGGTGGATGGCGCGCGCCGCCATCCCTCGCCGAATATCGACGCACGACCCGACGGCATGCCGATCGACCTGATCGTGCTGCACAACATTAGCCTGCCGCCTGCGCAATCCGGCGCGGACTTCGGCACCGACCACGTGCTCGACTTCTTCACCAACACGCTCGACTGCGACGCGCATCCGTATTTCGAGCAGCTGCGCGGCGTGCGCGTGTCGGCGCATTTCTTCATCCGTCGCACGGGCGAATGCGTGCAATTTGCATCGTGCGATGCGCGCGCCTGGCATGCCGGTGCGTCCGACTTCTTCGGCCGCACGCGCTGCAACGATTTCTCGGTCGGCATCGAAATCGAGGGCACGGACGATCTGCCCTTTACGCCCGAGCAGTACGCCACCACGGCATCGCTTGTGCGGGCGATCTGCGCGGCATACCCGATTGCAGCGATCGCCGGTCACTCGGACATTGCGCCGGGCCGCAAGACGGACCCCGGACCGCATTTCGACTGGGCGCATCTGCGTGCGCTGGGCGGATTCAATGCGGCGTTGTTTCCGTATCAGCACGCGCTCTGAAATGAAAAGGGGCGGCCCGTTGCGAGGCCGCCCGCGTTTTCCCTGCTGATCTTTCTACTTCAGAGCCCTGCCTCAAGTGCCCATCGCCGGGTCGGACACGCTGTCCTTGCCCGTTTCCATGCGACCGGCAAAACGCCGCGTGAAGCCGCCTTGCGGCACCGTCACCGTGAAGTCGTACCAGTTGCCCTGGCGCGCGATCGGCCAGTGCTGGTCGAGCTGCTTGCCGGCCGGGATGTCGTACGTCCACGGGCCGTCGTTGCGGTACGCATTCGGCTTGACTGTGAAGGTGCAGCCGGCGGTGCCGGTGTTCATCATCGTCACGTAGACCTCGGCGTTGGTTACGTCGTAGCACACGCGGATTTCCGGCGCGCTCGAACCCGCTGCTGACACGGCGCTCACGTCGCCCGAGAAGGCGCGGTGAAAGCCGTTGGGGCCGAGCACCCACAGGTCGTATTTACCCTTGTCGGCGGTGAACACGTCCCAGGTGTCGTCGACCATCTTGCCGGGCTCGACCGCATAGCGGCGCGGCACGCGGTCCAGATGCAGGCGGTCGTACACGTGGAAGACGGAGGCGGCCGTGCCGGTGTTGCTGAAGATCAGGCGCAGGGCGCGGTTGGTGGCGTCTTCGCGCGCGCTGACGTGCAATTCGTACGGCAGGGCGCGCGAGGGGCGGGTGCCTGTGGCTTGTTTCGGCATCTGCTGCGCCGAGACGGCGGGCAGCGGCACCTGCGGCTTCAAGCCTTGCGCGGTGCGGATCGAGTCGGCCGTTGCCTTGTCGCGGCTGGGCAGCGTGGGCAGCGTTTCGGTGTTCGGGTTGACGAAGTTGAAGGCGCTGGTCAGGTCGCCCAGCACCGCGCGGCGATACGCGCTGATGTTCGTCTCCTTGACGTTGAAGCGCAGCTCCAGGAAGCGCAGCACCGAGGTGTGATCGAACGCTTGCGAGTTGACCCAGCCGCCCCGGCTCCACGGCGAGACGACGTACATCGGCACGCGCGGCCCGGGTCCGTACGGATTCTTGTCGGTGTGATACTCGCCGGCTGTGCTGATGGTCGATTTGCCGGCCAGCACGCCGTTGTCATAGGCCGGGGCTGCGGGCGGCGGCACGTGGTCGAAGAAACCGTCGTTTTCATCGAAGTTGATGAACAGCACGGTCTTGCTCCACACGGCCGGGTTGGCGGTGAGCGCGTTGAGCACTTCCTGCGTGTACCACGCGCCCTGCACGGGGCTCGACGGGCCAGGGTGCTCGGAATACGTGGCCGGAGCCACGATCCACGACACCTGCGGCAATTGACCGGCGGCAATGTCGTCCTTCAAGGCCTGCAGGAAGCCGCCGTCGGGCATGGTGTTGCCGACGCCCTTGATCAGCGGGCTGACGGTTTCGTCGGCCGGTGTGTACGGCGGGAACGGCGTGCCGTCGGCGAGGTTGCCGCGTGCGGCGTTGGCATCGCGGTAGGCCTTGAAGCCCGCGAGCGGGTTGTCGGTGAAGTTGTCCGGCATGTTCTGGTAGACCTTCCACGACACACCGGCGGCCTGCAGACGCTCGGGATAGGTCTTCCAGCTGTATGTGACGCCGGCGTCGAGGTGGTCGCCGCCGTTGTCGATGACGGGGCCGCCCGCCACGCCGGTCGGGTCATTCGTGCCCGTCCAGTGGAACAGGCGGTTCGTGTTGGTGCCGCCGTGGAACGAGCAGTGGTACGCATCGCACAGCGTGAAGGCGTTGGCCAGCGCGAACTGGAAGTCCAGCTCGGCCTGCTTGTAATAGCCCATCGACTGCGTCTGCTTGTACGTCGGCCACTTGCTCATGCGGCCCAAGTCCCACGCGTTCTGCGCATCGGGGTAGCTGTGCGGCGTGCCAGACACGCGCTGCGCGTTGCCGGCGCTGCTGTCGAGGTAATACGGCAGCACCGTGCGGCTCGGCCCGCTGCTTGGCACGTAGGTCTGCTGCCAGACGTTCAGCCCGCCGGCCAGCGGGATGGGAAAGCGATCGCCAAAGCCGCGCACACCTTGCAGCGTGCCGAAGTAGTTGTCGAACGAGCGGTTCTCCTGCATCAGGATCACCACGTGCTCAACGTCGCGCATCGTGCCGGTGGCGTTGTTGGCGGGAATCGCGAGCGCACGGCGGATCGACGGCGGGAAGGCGGCGAGCGCAGCGGCGGAAATCGCGCCCGTGCTGGCCATCTTGAGGAAGTTGCGGCGGCTGCCGTTGTTGGCGTGGTTCGTGTCGGAAGTCATGTCGGTCTCAAACGCAAGTCGATGGGAAGCCGCGCGTTACGGAGCGCAGTGCAGGGTCGGCTTGTTGGCCGGCGGCTGGCCGGGTTGATCGGGCTGGGCGGTGCCAGGGCCGGTACCGGTGCCGGGCGTGCCGTCGTTCGAATCGCCGCCGCAGGCCGACAGCGACAAGGTGGCGGCGCACAGCAGCACGGCGGCCAGCCGGCGCGGCCGTGCGAGAGGGTGGATGCAAGGCTTCATGAGCGGTCTCGTTCGGGTTGGGGGAGAGGGTCAGGGGTTCAGCGACGACAGCGGCTGGTGCGAGCCGTTGATCGTCTTGAGTTCATCCAGCGTCAGCCGGCGCGTCCACATGGCGAGGTCGTCGTAGGCCATCACGCCTTTGAGCGAGCCCGGGTTGTTGGGCACGTAGTTGTGCGTGGCGTCGTCGTTCAGGCCCCAGACCTTGGTGGCCAGGCCGCCCAGCTTCGTGACGTCGGTATTGGCGATGGCCTTGTCTTCCACCTTTTGCACGCCGAGCACCGGGTCGAGGATGTAAGCGCTGAAGCGCTTGGCCTGCGTGTCGACCGAGAAGGCGAGATACGCCCACTGGTTGGCGCTGAACTTCATGCCCTGGATGTCGTCGCGCTTGCCGCCGCTGCCGAGGTTGAAGCGCGCTTCGCAGCCCCCGAACAGGCCGAAGGCGATGCCTGCATTCGCGCCGGAGGTGTAATCCTTGTTGGCGAGGATCGGCTCGCCGGTGCCGTTGCCCTGTGTGCAATCCGACTTGAACCAGAAGCCGATGGTGAATTGCGGGCTTTGCGCGATGTCGGCGCCGTTCTGCGTGAGCTTGTAGGCGTCGATGCGCGAATCGACCGAGAGGGCCGTGCCGCCAAACGGGTCGGCCGCAGCAGAGCCGCCGTCGGTGCCGGCCACCCATGGACCGATCGTCGAATTCGCTTTACGGTCGGTCGGGGGCAGTGGATCGAAGCTGTAATACGCAGCCAGGCCGTTGGTGAGCGAGGTCGCAAGCGGCGTTGGCGCAACGTAGGCGATCTGCGCGAGCATCGATACCGGCACGTTGTTGCGCACCAGCGTGTAGTTGATGCGGTAAATGCCGCTGGCGGCAGCGATGTTGCTGTCGGTGTACTGCGTGGCCGTGGCGGGCAGCGTGGCGACCGGCTTGCCGTCGCGCAGCACGGTGATCGGGCCGCTGGCCGGGGTCGGGTTCTGCCAGTTCAGCGCCAGCGAGGCGTTGTACGCGCCGACCGTGCTCTGGACGTTGCGCACGCCGACGGCACTGGCCGTGAGCGCTGCACCGTCGAGCTGATGCGCCGTCGCCGGCACAGCGGCGTTCAGTTGCGCCAGGACGGTCGGCACGATGTCGGCCTCGCTCGGCAGCGCGGCCAGCGTGGCTTCCGACGTGGGCGCCGCCATGCCGGTCTTGCCGAGCACGGCATTGACCGGCTTGTTCAGGGCGATGAAGGCGGAGCGGTTTTCCAGCGTCGGCGCCGACGTGGTGGCCCCCGTGGCGTCCAGGCCGTGGCTGGTGGTGACGACAACGAGCCAGTCTTCGTTGGGGTTGGCGGTGCGGCGCTGGGCGATGGCAGCCTGCAGCGTGCCGAGCGCCTGGTCGACGTTGGCCAGCGCAGCGGTGTATGCATCGCTTTGCAGGCCCGAAGCCAGCGCGGCGGCGGCCGGCGCGGTGTATTGCGCGAAGACGACGTCGTAGCCGGACTGCACGAGCCTCACGCTGTTCTGCGTCACGCAAGTGTCCACCTGGGCGCAGTCGACCAGCGTATCGAGATTGCCGGCTTGCTGATCCGCCTTGAGCAGCGCGGGCAGCACAGCCGAGCTGACGGCGGCGCCAAGGCGTTGCGTGGTGCCCGCGGCCTTGGCGGCGCTGCGCGCGTAGCTGAACACGCTTGGGGCGGCCAGGGTGGTGACGGTGTCGTCGGTCACACCATGGCGGTTTTGCCAGGTGCCGGTCAGCACGGTGGCCCAGCTGGGTGTGTCCAGCGGCGGCTGGGCGGTGATGGTGCCAAGCGTGCCGCCGGTCGATGCCGGCATCACCGCCAGCGCGCCCAGGTTCGGCAGGCTGCGCTGCAAGAGCGCGCTCTGTACCTGCGCATAGGTGGCGCCGTCCACGCCGACCATCAGCACCTTCTTGCTGGCGCTGGTGGAGGGCGCGGCCGTGCTGCCCTGGTTAGCGATGGGGCTGCTGTCGCCACCGCCGCATGCCGTCAATGTGGTCGCCAGCGTCGCTGCCACGGTCGTGCTCAGCGCGGCCGTCAGCAGGCGCCGGGCGGGGTGATTCCAAGCCATGTCGATTTCCTCGGTCGTTGTGCGCGGCGCTCGGTGTGTCGCCGCCGTGATTGCGCTCCCTGCAATGCGACCGAAGCGTAGGGTTGGGGCCTGTCGCTCAGGTGACAGCCGCGGCAAGAATGCTGATGCCGTTATTCGGATTTCTTGAGCGAGGGGAAGGTCGAAGACGGCACGGCCCGCAGTACGCCTGCACCAGTGCAGTGCGCCGCACACATACCCCTACCGCAGATGAGGTGACGTCTATTGAGCTTGCGACGTCGATAGAAAGAATTATTCTGAAGAGGCAGTCATTGCGACGCCGCACGCCAGTGCCGCCGACCCGTTGTGCTGCCTGGGGTGGCGGGTTTGCGGCACTGCATTGGCGGGTGAAAAATAGCCCTCCGCCCCCACCTGTCAAGTCTAGGCAAATTCGATTGGGCCACTATACTTAGCGTCAATCCCGGAGTTGAACACTAGATGTAGTGGTCGCTTTCCGGGATTCTTATTTCAGCGCCACGCGGGGGCGGGCGTACGGCAGGTCGAGCCGGCGCTTGGGGGCTGAGGAAAGGCAGGGGGTCTTTTCCATCTCATTTCTCCGCGTAGCGCAAGGATTCGCCCAGGGTGTTTCACCATCGGCGAGCCAATAAAACGAACGGTTCAACAGGAGTCCACATGCAGACGGCCCAATCCGAAATCCACTCCGGCACCGCCAATCCTTCGCAATTTGCGCAAAGCGCTGGCGGCACGGCCGTGGCCCCCGGCACCGCTTCCGGCGTCAATCTTGCCGACTACAAGATCATTCGCCGCAACGGCGCCGTGGTGAGCTTCGAGCCTTCGAAGATCGCCGTGGCCATGACCAAGGCTTTCCTCGCCGTGAATGGCGGGCAGGGTGCTGCTTCCGCGCGTGTGCGCGAGCTGGTCGACCAACAAACGCAGAACGTCGTGCGCGCACTGCTGCGCAGCCGCCCGAACGGCGGCACGTTCCATATCGAAGACGTGCAGGATCAGGTGGAACTGGCCCTGATGCGCTCGGGCGAGCACGACGTGGCCCGCGCCTACGTGCTGTACCGCGAGCGCCGCGCCCAGGAGCGCGCGCAAGCCGGTGAAACCCAGCAGCAACCGGCCTTCATCGGCCTGAACGTGACCGACGGCGGCATCAGCCGCCCGCTGGACATGGCGGCGCTGCGCAACGTGATCGTCTCGGCCTGCGAAGGCCTGGGCGAAGCGGTGGACCCGGAGCCGATCCTCAAGGAAACGGTCAAGAACCTGTATGAAGGCGTGCCGATGACGCAGGTGTACGACTCGGCCATCCTGGCCTCCCGTACCCTGATCGAAAAGGACCCGGCGTACAGCCAGGTCACGGCGCGCATCCTGCTGCACACGATCCGTCGCGAAATCCTCGGCGAAGAAGTCACGCAAGCGGAAATGAGCACGCGCTACGTCGACTACTTCCCGCAGTTCATCGAGCGCGGCATCAACGCCGAGCTGCTCGACGACAAGCTCGCTCAGTTCGACTTGGCCCGCCTGGGCGCGGCGCTGGATGCCTCGCGCGACTTCCAGTTCAACTACCTCGGCCTGCAGACGCTGTACGACCGCTACTTCCTGCACATCAACGAAACCCGCATCGAGATGCCGCAGGCGTTCTTCATGCGTGTGGCGATGGGCCTGGCGCTGAACGAAATCGACCGCGAAGCCCGCGCCATCGAGTTCTACCAGCTGCTGTCGTCGTTCGACTTCATGTCGAGCACGCCGACGCTGTTCAACTCGGGCACGCGCCGCTCGCAGCTGTCTTCGTGCTACCTGACCACCGTGTCGGACGATCTGGACGGCATTTACGAGGCACTGAAGGAAAACGCGCTGCTCTCCAAGTTCGCCGGCGGTCTGGGCAACGACTGGACCAACGTGCGCGCACTCGGCTCGCACATCAAGGGCACGAACGGCAAGTCGCAAGGCGTGGTGCCGTTCCTGAAGGTCGTCAACGACACGGCCGTGGCCGTGAACCAGGGCGGCAAGCGCAAGGGCGCCGTCTGCGCGTACCTGGAAACGTGGCACCTGGACATCGAAGAATTCCTGGAGCTGCGCAAGAACACCGGCGACGACCGCCGCCGCACCCACGACATGAACACGGCTAACTGGATTCCGGACCTGTTCATGAAGCGCGTGATGGAAGGCGGCGAGTGGACGCTGTTCTCGCCGTCCACCTGCCCGGACCTGCACGACAAGGTCGGCAAGGCATTCGAACAGGCCTACCTGGCCTACGAAGACAAGGTCGCGCGCGGCGAGATCAAGCTCTTCAAGAAGATGCCGGCGCTGCAGCTGTGGCGCAAGATGCTGGGCATGCTGTTCGAAACCGGCCACCCGTGGATCACGTTCAAGGATCCGTGCAACATCCGCAGCCCGCAGCAGCACGTGGGCGTGGTGCACAGCTCCAACCTGTGCACGGAAATCACGCTGAACACCAACGACAGCGAAATCGCCGTGTGCAACCTGGGTTCGGTCAACCTGGTCGCCCACCTGGTCAAGCAGCCTGACGGCAGCGTGGTGCTCGATCACGAGAAGCTGAAGAAGACCGTGCGCACCGCCATGCGCATGCTCGACAACGTGATCGACATCAACTACTACGCGGTCAAGAAGGCACGTGATTCGAACCTGCGCCACCGTCCGGTCGGCATGGGCATCATGGGCTTCCAGGACGCGCTGCACGTGCTGCGCGTGCCGTACGCCAGCGAGGCAGCGGTGCAGTTTGCCGACACGTCGATGGAAGCCGTGTGCTACTACGCCTACTGGGCATCGACCGAGCTGGCCGAAGAGCGTGGCCGCTACAGCAGCTACAAGGGCTCGCTGTGGGATCGCGGCATCCTGCCACAAGACTCGCTCAAGCTGCTGGCCGAAGAGCGCGGCGGCTACCTGGAAGCCGACATGTCGTCGACGATGGACTGGGACAGCCTGCGCGGCCGCATCAAGCAGTACGGCATGCGCAACTCGAACTGCGTGGCGATCGCCCCGACGGCAACGATCTCCAACATCATCGGCGTGTCGGCCTGTATCGAGCCGACGTACCAGAACCTGTACGTCAAGTCGAACCTCTCGGGCGAGTTCACGGTGGTCAACGACTACCTGGTGCGCGACCTGAAGGCACGCGGCCTGTGGGACGAAGTGATGGTCGCCGACCTGAAGTACTTCGACGGCTCGCTGGCCCGCATCGACCGCATCCCGCAAGACCTGCGCGACCTGTACGCCACGGCCTTCGAAGTGGAACCGCAATGGCTGGTGGAAGCGGCATCGCGTCGCCAGAAGTGGATCGATCAGGCCCAGTCGCTGAATATCTACATGGCCGGCGCATCGGGCAAGAAGCTGGACGACACGTACAAGCTGGCGTGGTTGCGTGGCCTGAAGACCACGTACTACCTGCGCACGATCGGTGCCACGCACGTCGAGAAGTCGACCGTGTCGCGCGGCACGCTGAATGCGGTGTCGTCGGGTAGCGATGTGGGTGGTGTGTCGGCTGCAGGTGCATCCGGCGTGACTTCAGCCGCGCCGACCAGCGCACTGGACGCCGCCGCCGCCACCGCCCAGGCGATGCCGGAAGCCGAAGGCGCCGTGTGCACGATGCGCCCGGGCGACCCCGGTTTCGAGGAATGCGAAGCCTGCCAATAAGTCAAAACAGTGTCTGAGGTTGCTCCCGCGCAAGCGGGGGCGCCCGGATCTGCACGACACTGGACTCGCGCTCCGAAAGAGCGGGAGCGACGAGCAAAGAATCAGGAGAAACACATATGCTGAGCTGGGACGACGACGTCAAACCTGCCGCACAACCTTCGGCTGCTCCGCAGCCGGTGTATCAACCGCAGCCGCAACTGCAAACGGCCACCGCCGACCAGGGTGGCGTGCTGCCCCCGTCGGCCACGCAGGCCGCCGGCACGGGCATCCTCGGCAACAATCCGAACGCCGCTGCCGCACAGAACAACCGCCGCGTAAATGCCGCCGACAAGCGCGTCATCAACGGCGCGACCGACGTCAACCAGTTGGTGCCGTTCAAGTACAAGTGGGCCTGGGAAAAGTACCTCGCCGGCTGCGCGAACCACTGGATGCCGCAGGAAATCAACATGTCCCGCGACATCGCCCTGTGGAAAGACCCGAACGGTCTGACCGAAGACGAGCGCCGCATCATCAAGCGCAACCTGGGCTTTTTCGTGACGGCCGACTCGCTGGCCGCCAACAACATCGTGCTCGGCACGTACCGCCAGATCACCGCGCCGGAATGCCGTCAGTACCTGCTGCGCCAGGCGTTCGAAGAGGCGATCCACACGCACGCGTACCAGTACATCGTTGAATCGCTGGGCCTGAACGAGGCCGAGATCTTCAACGCGTACCACGAAGTGCAGTCGATCCGCGACAAGGACGAGTTCCTGATCCCGTTCATCGATACGCTGACCGATCCGTCGTTCAAGACCGGCACGCCTGAGAACGACCAGAAGCTGCTGAAGTCGCTCATCGTCTTCGCCTGCATCATGGAAGGCCTGTTCTTCTACGTCGGCTTCACGCAGATCCTGGCGATGGGCCGTCAGAACAAGATGACCGGCGCCGCCGAGCAGTACCAGTACATCCTGCGCGACGAGTCGCTGCACTGCAATTTCGGTATCGACCTGATCAACCAGATCAAGCTGGAGAACCCGCACCTGTGGACGGCCGAGTTCAAGGCCGAGATCACGGAGCTGTTCAAGAAGGCCGTCGACCTGGAATACCGCTACGCAGAGGACACCATGCCGCGCGGCGTGCTGGGCCTGAACGCGCCGATGTTCAAGGGCTATCTGCGCTTCATCTGCAACCGTCGCTGCCAGCAGATCGGCCTGGACGCGCTGTTCCCGAACGAGGAAAACCCGTTCCCGTGGATGAGCGAGATGATCGACCTGAAGAAGGAACGCAACTTCTTCGAGACGCGCGTGATCGAGTACCAGACCGGCGGCGCGCTGTCCTGGGAGTGATCTGAGCTAGCCGCTCAACGCTCGTTCGACCCGGCATCAACGTAGACAGGCGACGCACCACGCGTCGCCTGTTTGCATTTGGGGCGATCGATTCACGTGCGTGCGATTGCGCCGCGCCTGTCAGACATGGCACGCTGCGGCAACCACTGCACCCGGATTCCCGCCATGACGGTCGAAGCCTTCTTCTCGCAGACCTACGATGAAGCCCGCGGCAAGTTCCTCGCCGCTGCGCAGGCCCGGGGGCTCCGCATCGAGCGTCATCTGCATCCGGATGCGGTCGGGCCATCCGGCGAACAGCTTTCCATCGACACCGCGCTGCTCGCACCCGCGCAGGCGCAAACGCTGCTGATCTTCACCTCGGGCGTCCATGGTGTGGAAGGATTCTGCGGCTCCGGTTGCCAGACCGGCTTGCTGCAAGACGACGAACTGTTCGCGCGGCTGGCGACCGCCAAGGTCGCGCTGCTGCTGGTGCACGCGGTCAATCCGTATGGGTTTGCGCACCTGCGACGCGTGAATGAAGACAACGTTGACCTGAACCGCAACAGCGTCGACTTTGCGGAGGCTGCTTTCGCCAATCCGGCCTACCTTGAAGTCGATCCGCTCCTGCTGCCGCACACATGGCCGCCCAGCCAGGCCGACCAGGCAGCGCTGCAGCACTACATGGTCACGCGCGGCGAGAAAGCCCTGCAGGACGCCGCGACGAGCGGCCAATACCGCGTGCCGGACGGCATGTTCTACGGCGGCAGCGCGCCGTGCTGGAGCACGCTGCAGATGCGCGGAATCGTGTCGCGGCACGCGGCCGCCCTGTCGCGCCTGGTGTGGATCGACCTGCATACCGGTCTCGGCCACTACGGTCACGGCGAGAAGATCTTCAACAGTCCTGATCCTGCCGAACTGGAGCGCGCCATGCGCACCTGGGGCGCCGATGTTCGGCCGATTGCGGCAGCGGGTTCGGTCTCGTCAGTCGTCAAGGGCGATCTGGTGGGCATCGCCTACGAACTGCTGCCCGGCGTCGAGAAGACCTGCGTCACGCTGGAGTTCGGCACGCTCGCGCCGCTGGCGGTGCTGCAGGCGCTGCGCGCCGACCATTGGCTGTATCGCCACCCGGAGCAGGGCGCCGCGCAGCGGGTCGGCATCCGCCAGGCGTTGCGTGATGCGTTTTATTGCGACGTGCCGGAATGGAAGGGGATGGTCTACGCGCAGACGCGCATGGCGGTTCTGCAAGCGCTGGCGCGGTTTTCCGGCTAGGCGTCAGGCGACGCCGGCAGGATCCGGAGAAGGCTTGGGCGCCCGCACCGTCAGTGCACATCCTGCCGACGCGGCGATGATGGCCAGGATCGCCACCCACTGCCGCCCGGTCAGCTGCTCGTGCAGAACGATTGCGCCGGCCAGCGCCCCAATGGCAGGCTCCAGGCTGAGCAGCACGGAAAACGTCTTGCCCGGCAGATGCTTGAGCGCCACCATCTCCAACGAATACGGAATCGCACTCGACAGCAGCCCGATCCCGAGTCCCGCCAGAATGAGCGAGGGTGCGAGCAGCGCCGACCCGGCCTGCGCCACCCCAAACGGAATTGCAAACAACGCGCCCACGACCATGCCGAGCGACGTCGCCTGGCCCGCGTGCAGACCGCCGAGGTTCTTGCCGGTCACGATGTAGAGCGCCCAGCACACCCCGGCGGCGAGCGCATACACAGCGCCCAGGTGGTCAACCTGTCCGACCGACTTGTCCGCCACCGTCAGCATGAGCAAGCCGACCACCGCCAGCCCGATCCACACGAAATCCAGCGCGCGGCGCGACAGCAGCACGGCCAGCACCAGCGGCCCCGTGAACTCGATGGCGATCGCGATGCCGATCGGCAACCGCTGCAGCGACAGGTAGAACAGCAGGTTCATGCTCGCCAGCGTGACGCCGTACAGCGCGATGCGGCCGGCATCCGCGCGGCTCAGGTGCAGGCGCCACGGCCGCCAGAACGCCAGCAGGATCACCGCGCCAATGGTCACGCGATATGTGACCGTGCCCGCTGCGCCCAGCACCGGGAACAGCGTCTTGGCAAACGAGTTACCGAGGCACACAGAGGCCATCGAACCCATCAGCGCAAGGATGGGCATCCAGGGGGAGGTGATCGTGGTGGAAGCGGCGGAGGCGGGAGCAGCGGAAGACATGGGCAACAGCGCAGGGGCGGCAGGAGGCGCGGCAGGGGAACGCCACAGCATAGCCGCGCGCCATCGAGAAATCGTTGCGTTCTCGGCGGCGCGGGCGTCGCTTTTTATCGAATTGGCGGGCTTACAGGGCGGCTGCGCTGGGGCGGATCACGTCGATCAGCAACACGCGCAGGCCTTCGCGTTCGCCATCGGGGCGCGGGGTTACGCCGCGCTGCGGGCGCGGGGCGGCGAGCGGTGCCGGGTCTTCGGCGCTCATGCCGAAGACGGCCAGTCTGGACGCCGCGATGCGCTGCAGCGTGCCGCGCACGCCAGGCACGTCGAGGTCTTCGGGGTCGAAGCCAGTGGTGGCCGTCCAGTCGTCGCGGGCGATGTCCTGCAGGCCGTTGGCCATCTCGAACTGCAACGACGCGCCAAAGCCCTTCTGCAACGAATGCGAGCCGAGCAGGTATTCCGCCGTCAGGAAGCCGCGCAGCCGCGTCCAGAACGCCAGCGAGCTGATATTGCCGCTCTTGAGCGCGTGGCTCGGGGCGACTTCCCAGCTGTGGTCGAGCAGCTTGTTGATGAGGCGGCCCCACGTAGGCACGTCGGTGCCGGCGGAGCAGTCCTCGCCGGGGCCTTCCGGGCGGGCGAGCTGGCGCAGCAGGCCGGTGAACGAACCGGAGCTGGGCCGCGCGCCGCCGGCTTGCGGGCCGGAAGGCCAGCGCCATTGCAGCGGCGAGGCCGGCCTGGCGCCCGGCCATTGCGCGTACTGCTGCAGGCCCGTGCAGGGCGTCAGGTAGCGCCACTGTCGCTGGTCGCGGCCAACGCGGCGCAGCGGGTCCAGCTCAGCCGACAGGTCGAACCTGCCCAGGAAGGTTGCGTTGCGCGACTTGATCGGCGAACGCGCATAGACGTTGAAGTCTTGCCAGCCTTCATACAGGTTGATCTGCGGCAGCGCATGGTGCTTGTCGAGCGCATCGTCGGGCTGTTCGATGCGGCGGCTGGTGAGAAACAGCGCGCGGCAATCGAGCGTGGGCACCGCGCCGCGCAGGCGCAGCAGCACGAGCAGATCGCCGAATTCCGCTGGGCGGGCTTCCGTGCGAGCCGGGTACGCGTGCGGCTGTTCTTCGGGCCAGAAGGTGGTCAGGCGCAGGGCCGAACCCGGGAACGCACTGCGCAATCCTTGCCTGAGCAGGCGCAGGCCATCAGCGTGGCGCAGGATGCGCAGGACGGACAGATCGTCGCGCAACGTGGCGTCGGGGTGGGGCGCTCGGCCACCGTGCTCTGCGGCCAGCGCAAAGCGCCACAGCGCGGTGTCGCTGGCCAGATCTTGTGCGGCGACATCGCGCACCGCACTGGGGCGGCCGCCGGACATCGGCTCATGGGCGTCGCCGGCAGTGTCTCCTGCTGCGGCATAGGCGCTGGTGGTCGACCCGGCAATCGCGCCAAAAAGGCCCCTCAATGGCGGCCGGTTGCGCTCGGGCATGGCTATTCCAACTTTGTTTTGTCAACTCTCTGGCGCGCAGCATAGCACCATGCGACACACCAGAGAACGGCGCGGCGCCCCTCCCATCGTTGGGGAATAGCGCATGAAATCTCGGCGATCAGGCGGTACGGAACGACGCCACCGCGTCGCGCAGCACCTGCGCCTGTTCTTCCAGCGACAGCGCAGCGGCGGCCGCTTGCTCGACTAGTGCGGCGTTCTGCTGCGTCACCTCGTCCATCTGGTTCACGGCCTGGTTGACCTGCTCGATGCCGGCGCTTTGTTCTTCGGAGGCCGAGCTGATCTCGCCCATGATGTCCGTCACGCGTTTGACCGCGACCACCACCTCGTCAATCACGTTGCCCGCTTCGGCCACCAACGTGGTGCCGTTTTCCACGCGGCCGACCGAATCGCCGATGAGTTCCTTGATCTCCTTGGCCGCCCCGGCCGAGCGCTGCGCCAGGTTGCGCACCTCGCCGGCAACAACGGCAAAGCCGCGGCCCTGTTCGCCGGCGCGCGCGGCCTCGACCGCCGCGTTCAGCGCCAGGATGTTCGTCTGAAAGGCAATGCCTTCAATCACGCCGATGATGTCCGCGATCTTCTTGCTGCTTTCGTTGATGCCGGCCATGGTGTCGATCACGCGGCCGACCACCTCGCCGCCCTTGGCTGCGATGTCCGACGCGTTGACGGCCAGCGTGCTGGCCTGGCGCGCGTTGTCGGCGTTCTGACGCACGATGCTCGTCAGCTCTTCCATGCTCGACGCGGTTTCTTCCAGCGACGAAGCCTGCTCTTCCGTGCGTTGCGACAGGTCGGCGTTGCCGGCGGCGATCTGCTTGGTGGCACTCGCGATCGAGTCCGCCGATGTCTTGATATGGCCGATGGTGCCGGTCAGTTGCTGCTGCATCTGCGCCATGGCGACCAGCATGCTGTCGCGGTCGCCGGAGCGGGTTTGGACCTGCACGGCCAGATCACCGCCGGCAATGCGCCGTGCGACCTCCGTGGCGTAGCCCGGCTCGCCGCCCAGTCCGCGCTGCACGTTGCGGATGATGAGCGACATGGCCAGCGACACCGCGCCGCCCACCAGCAGAATGACGATCAGGTTCGCGACGAGCGAATGGCGATACGCCGCATCCACTTCCTGCAGAAAGACGGCGCTGGAGAGATTCCAGTCCCATGGCGCAAAGTGCTTCACGTAGCCGATCTTCGGCAATGCGGTCTCGCTGCCGGGCAGGCGACCCTGGTATTCGGCAAAGCCGAAGCCCTTGTCTTTGGCGGCGTTGACGATGGTCGGATAGACCGGTTTGCCGGTCGGATCCTTGAAGCCCGCGGTGCTCTTGCCGACCATGTCCGCCAGCGTCGGGTGCATCAGCAGGATGAACTGCGAATCGACCACGAACAGATAGCCCGTGGTGCCGAAGCGCATCGAGGCGAGCGTCGACAGCGCGGCTTTCTTGGCATCAGCTTCGGTCATGGCGCCCGATTGCGCGCGGCCGTGATACAGCTTGGCGATGCCCTCGGCGGCATCTACGAGGTTCTGCAGGCCGGCCTTGCGTTCGTCGAGCATGGTCGCGCGGGTCTCCATCGCGCTCCAGATCCCGACGCCGATCAGCCCCAGCCACATCAGGGCCAGCGCGAGGCGCAGCTTTGCTTTGAGTGTCCACTGTCGCATGTCGTGTTTTCTCCACTTATTGTTTGACGACTCCGCATCGGTGTAACGGCGATGGAGTGGCCTTCTTTAGTGGGGATGGCGTGCGCGCAGTGTGCGGATTTCCGCAAAAAGAAGGCGCCGGCTTGCACCGGCGCCTGAAGAGACGGCGCCTCACCCGCAAGGAGGGGGCACCGCCGCGCGTTGGGAGGTGTCGTTATCGGCGGGCGATCATTGCTCGCGAATCCAGGTCTGCGTACGGCCCAGCAGGCTGATGCCCAGGTAACCGCGCACATTCAGTTTCTGCCCGTCCTCCGACAGCGACATCTTGGCGCTGTAGACCTTGCCGTTTTCCGGGTCCAGGATCTGGCCGCCATCCCAGTTGTTGTTGCCGTTCGGCTTCAGACCCGTCAGGATCGTCAGGCCCTTGATCGGCTGGTCCTTGCGGTCGTCCGTGCACTTGGTGCAGGTCTTGTTCTCGTCGCCGGGCACCAGGATCTTGCTGACCTTGCCCGTGAACGTGCCGCCGTTGTCGACGATCGTCACTTCGCCTTTCTGTTTGCCCGTGTTGTCGTCGATGGTCTTCCAGGTGCCGGCGGGGCTGGCTTGCGCGAAGGCGCTGCCGGCTGCCAGAGCGAGGGCCAGTGCGCCAGCCAGGCGCGCGAGAGCGTAGGGGGTATGTTGCATCGTGGAGTCTCCTTGTTGTCGGTCAAAAAAATCGGTGAGGGCTGATCGATGATGTCGGCGCAGGGATCAATGCGCGCTCAACGCACCGGTCAGGGGTGACAGCGGATTGCTGCCGGAGCCGCCGGCGGCGTTCGTGACGCCACCCAGCGCATTCGTGATTGGGGCGAGCGGGTTGCCGCTGCCGGCAGCGCCGGTCAGTGCGCCCGTTACCGGCGCCAGCGGATTGCTGCCGCCGCCCGACAGCGCGCCCGTCACCGGGGCGAGCGGGTTGCTGCCACCGCCGAGGCCGCCACCGAGCGCGCCCGTGATCGGTGCCAACGGATTCGCCGAGCCGCCGCTGCCGCCGTTGATCAATCCGCCGGCGCTGGCCACCGTGCCGCCAGCGGCGCCGACCACACCGCCCACGTCACGCGTGAGCGGGTTGCCGCCGGCCGCGCCGACTTGCGCGCCAGCGCTCTGAAGGCCACCGCCAACCGTGTTTAGCGCGCCGGCCAGCGGACCGCCGAGCATCGTCGTGCTGCCGACCGTCTGCGTGCCGTTCACGAGCTGCGACGACAGTGGCACGATCGCGTTGCTCGTCTGCTGCGTGATCTGTTGCACCGGGCCGCTCGACGTGCCAATCGTGACGAGCCCGCCAGCACCCTGCATCACCTGACCCAGCGCCGACACACCGCTGCCCACCGGCGACGTCACCGGATTCAGCGGCGCCAGCGGGCTGCCGGCGGCACCCAGATCCGAGACGGTCTGCCCCGCGTTGCCGACCGTTACCCCGGCGGAGCGGATCACGTCACCCGAACTCTGCACCGTGGTGCCGACCGGGTCGGGCGTCGAGCCGATCTTGCCGAGCCCATTGCTGATACCGCCGCCCAATGTCTGGACCGTGTTGCCCGCGGAGGTGACCGTCGCGCCCAGATCCTTCTGCGCTGCCGTGCCGCCGATGACAGGCACCGGCGCCGTGCCGATGGTCGTGCCAAGGTCGCTGACGGTCTTGCCCGTCTGCGCGACGACGTTGCCGCCGCCGCCGGCGACGTTGCCGACCGGCACCGCGCCCGGATTGTTGTTGGCCGACGATGACGGCGTCGTGTCGCCGTTCGGGTTGCCGCCCGAAGCACAACCGGCCAGCGTCAGCACGGCCACCGCAGCCGCTGCCAGCAGCGTGCGCGACGCCGAAGTGGCGGACAACGAAGTGGAAGAAGAAGTGTGGAGCGGGTTCTGAATCTTCATGGTGAGTCTCCTTGTAAGCGCGGCCCGTACCGCGTGTCACCGCCGGGTCAGAAGAACGCGCATCTGACGTCCAGCGGGTAGCATCCGCCTGCGTTTGCCGTCGAATGCAAAGAAAGTTTTACAGAGCGGTGGCTAGTGATGCGCGCCGGATGCCACACCCGACAGCACACCGCCAACCAACCCGCCAACCGTCGTGCCGACGCCGCTCAATCCGCCCAGTGGACCCGTCGCAGCCGTACCGCCGCTGCTGACCGCGCCAACCGAGCCGAACGCGCCAGCACCCGGCAATCCCGCAGTCAGCGAACCGACTGCCGTCGTGACCGGCGCAAGCACACCACCGAGGGCGCCGGTCAGCGCACTACCCGGCGCACCACCCGACGCACTGCCTGCTGCAGACGGCGCCGTCGGCGAGACCACCGTCGACAACCCGGTGGTGAGCGAACCGAGCGCACCCACCGTGTTGCCCAACGTCGACACCAGCCCGTCACCCTTGCCGGCCGTCGAAATCGTGCGGCCCTCGCTGCCAAGCGCGCCGCCCAGCGTCGCCAGCACGTTGCTCACAGGTGCGCCCAGCCCAGTGGCAGCGCCCAGCGTTTGCGTGGCGGAAGTCAGCGTGCTGGTGAGCGGCACGATGGCGGTGATGGTGGTCGTCGTCACCTGCTCGACAGGGCCGGTCAGCGTCGCGATGGGCGTGCTGCCGGTCGACCCGGTGCCACCCGTCGCATTGCTGCCGTTGTTGTTCGACCACGTGGGCGATGTCGATGCAGTGATCGCCGGCTTGGATTGCGAATTGCTGCCGCCGCCAAGCGACGCTCCCATGTCGCCGCTGCCCGAATTCGCGCAACCGGCCACCATGGCGAACGATGCCGTCGCCAGCACGCACCGCAGGAATACTCCGCGCTTCGGCGGATTCGATTTCGACAAGAACGCTCGATCGCGCATCTTGTGCCTCCACTACTCAGAACAGAACGCTCGTTGGACCCCTTCTGTCTTGCGCTCTTTGCTCGTCGGGTTTGTCGTCGTCAGCCATGTGGGGTTGGCGACGACCTCCCTGTCTTCTCACGTGCCACGCGCAGGCCCGTGCCACACCGCGCGATCGATGCCGTGCTGGTGTGGTGAGCGGATCGTGGAGTGAAACCGAATGGCATGACAATCAGCGCCAACCTGACACCCGGATTTGCGCTCGCAGCAATTTGTGCAATCGGTCCGGAAAAAAACGCCAACGCAAGCCATTTTTCGGGCGATGGGCCGCAGCAAAACTGGGCTCTAGATTGCCGTAGAACAATCCTTCTATCGTCGCAAAACAGCGTCGTTTCAAACGCGATCGCATGCACTTTTCAGCGAGGGGCTGAGCAGGGTTTTCCCGGGATGGCCCATCGCGAGAAGCGTGGAGCGAGTCGCGCTTTTCGATGTCGTGCTCGCACGCAGATCGGCATCGTCACGATCCGAGGTCGGCGTCGCGCGTCGACATCAATCCGGCACACGCGGATCCGAGTCGCGCTCACGCACGCAGCGATGCTTCTGCTCCATCGCAATCCGCTCGCACCGGATGAGCGGCACGCGATTTGCGGGAGCTGCACGCATGCTGTTGGTCTTCGCAATCGCATCGATATCGCACGGTACCGATCGAAGGTGAGCGCGATGTATCGGCAGCGTCGAACGACATGCTCCGCACGTCGATATGCACGCGTCGATCGCACCGATCGCGTGCGCATCGACGTGTTGAGCGCGAAAAATTCGCACGCGCTGTCGCATCTACGCATCGTTTTTTTCGACACGCATCGCGCAGAGCGCGCGTCGTCGCGCACGATGTCGGCGAACGCGCGCGATGCACGTGCATCTGATCATGAGGGGCGCGCGCGCAACATCGTGTGTTGCTGTAAACCGGCATAACCATTGGGTTTGCGGGACACACGTGTCAACGTGGAGCAACGCCGCAACGTGATGTTACGACGCAAGAAAATGCGCCTTCTCGACATCGATCTGCGCGCATGCGCGATGCGAATCGCAGCGATGCACAGACGCAGCGCAATCCTTCACCAAAACTCACCGCGCTTTTTGCATAAATCTCTTAACATCACTGCGCAAACGAATTATGATTCGCCTTGACAAGACGTTGACTTCGATGCAAGGGACCTTCGCGCGATCAACGACGATGAAGTTCCAAGCGGCAAGTGAAAGGTAGTCGAGGAGCGTAACCACTTTGATGCACGCCACGCCGACAGGGCTGTTTGAACTCGGTGCCGTCTCTGCGATCCCCCCGTCGGGATGGGCGTATTACCCCCAAAAGAAAACGCGCGCTCTCCAGTTTTTCGCTGTCCGTAAAGTCACGCCGCAGGCGGCTTTGCGGTCTACGCAGCGATTCGCGCAAGATCAGATTTCGACCGGTGTGGCCACGATGCCCCGGTCCTCTCAATTGATTAAGACTCGCCGGATGCATTCTGTCTGGCCGACTGCGGCTGCGCTCGTGCGCGCAACCGGGGCGTGCAACTTGCTGCGTGTGTTCACCGCGCAAGCCGCAGATCTTTCTACCGAATTCATTAGCGTGCGACTGCTGTCTGGTGGCGCGCCGATGAATCGCTCGCTCGGTTGGTCTGGCGATGCCAATGCATCGTGGGATCGGGCCGGTCGGGTTGCTCAATCTCGATAGTTCGATACCCAATCTTGAAGGAGTTTCCCATGGCAACTGCTGCTAAGAAGAAACCGGCCGCCAAGGCCCCGGCCAAGAAGGCCGCTGCAAAGAAGGCTCCGGCCGCCAAGAAGGCTGCTGCAAAGAAGGCTGCTCCGGCCGCTAAGAAGGCCCCGGCCAAAAAGGTCGCAGCTAAGAAGGTCGCTGCCAAGAAGGCCCCCGCCAAGAAGGCCGCAGTGAAGAAGGTTGCAGCTAAGAAGGCCCCGGCCAAGAAAGCTGCAGTGAAGAAGGTTGCAGCCAAGAAGGCTCCGGCCAAGAAAGCCGCAGTGAAGAAGGTTGCAGCCAAGAAGGCTCCGGCTGCCAAGAAGGCTGCTGCTAAGCCTGCTGCGAAGAAGGCTGCCGCCAAGAAGGCCCCGGCTGCCAAGAAGGCCGCTGCCAAGCCTGCTGCGAAGAAGGCTCCGGCCAAGAAGGCTGTTGCCAAGCCCGCTGCTGCTCCGGCCGCTGCACCTGCTGCACCCGCTGCCAAGACCGCGCTGAACCCGGCTGCGGCATGGCCGTTCCCGACCGGCAACCGTCCGTAAGTCATTCTGACGACGGTGATCCTCCGGGACCACAGCGGCGCGCAGGTCGCGCCCTCCTGATCGGATACCGCGTATCCGGTCCGCAAGGCCTTGGTGTCTTGCACCGCCCGCCGATCGGCTCACGCCCCGGCGGGCTTTTTCTTGCCCGCGCATCTCGCCTGCGTTTCGCGCGAACAAAAAAAACCGCACCGGCGCAATGCCGATGCGGTATTTCCGGTGAACCCCTCGGCGTATCGGCCGAGTATCGTCGATCAGTGCGTGACGCGCGTCACGCCACCCGATGAGAGCAGGCGCACGCGCTCACCAGGGCGGAACGCCTCGTCCGCGTCTTGCGTGATCGCACGGTACTCGCCGTTGTCGAGCTTGACGGTGATTTCCAGGCCCGGCCGCTTATTCATCTGACCTTCGAGCGCGCTGCCGGCCACGCCGCCGAGAATCGCACCGAGCACACCCGCTGCGACCGAGCCGTTGCCGCGGCCGATGGCGGCAGCCGAACCGATGCCGCCGATCGCGCCCCCGGCAATGGTGCCAACGCCCGTCTGTTCACGGTCGATCACGACATTGCGCACGGAATCTACCGTACCGAAGCGCACGGTCTGCTCGCGCTGCGCCTGACCCGAGGTGTAAGCGCTGTTGGAATTGGTGCCCATGGCGCAGCCTTGCAGGCCAAGGGCGGCGACCAGCAGAGTCGCGGCGCCGATGCGATAGATGGGTTTCATGTCTATTCCTTATTGATACCGGTACCCGAAAGCGGATTCGAAGCGCCGGGCAATCTCGTCGACGGGCAGGCCGTGATTCTGCGGGCCCTGGCAAGCGATCTTGAGCGAGCCCATCAGGCTGGCGAGTCGACCGGTGGTGTCCCAGTCCAGGCCGTTCTCGATACCGTAGAGCAGGCCGCCGCGGAACGCGTCGCCGCAACCGGTCGGGTCGACCACACGTTCGGCCGGCACGGCCGGAATAGTGTACTGCTTGCCGTCGGCGTAAATCTCCGCCCCTTCTTCCCCGCGCGTGACGATGTACGCCTCGACGCGCTGCGCAAGTTCTGCCGTACTGTAGCCCGTGCGTGACAGCATGACCTGCGCTTCGTAGTCATTGACCACCACGTAGCTGGCGAGTTCAACGAAGTGGCGGAGGTCGGCGCCGTCAAACAGCGGCATTGCCTGGCCCAAATCGAAGATAAAAGGCACGCCGGATTCAGCAAATTGGGTGGCGTGGTGCAGCATGCCTTCGCGGCTGTCGGGGCCCACCAGGCCAAGCCTCGCCGGCAGCGCATTCTTGACCGAATTGATGCTCGAATGGCTCATCGCGCCGGGGTGGAACGCGGTGATCTGGTTGTTGTCGAGGTCGGTCGTGATCATCGCCTGCGCGGTGAACGTGTCCGGAACCTCCGTGACATGCGCTGTCGAGATACCGAGCTTGTTCAGGTAGTCCATATACGGGCCCGCATCCTGGCCGACCGTGCCCATGATGATGGGCTCGCCGCCGAGCATCTTCAGCGTGAAGGCGATGTTGCCTGCGCAGCCACCGAACTCCCGGCGCATGGTCGGCACCAGGAAGGAAACGTTCAGGATGTGGATCTTGTCGGGCAGGATGTGTTCGCGGAAGTGTCCGTCGAACGTCATGATGGTGTCGTAGGCAATCGAGCCGCAGATCACGCTGGCCATATTGAAGCACTCCAGATATGACACGGCCGCCCAGTGGACGGCCGTGTGATGAACGAGAGACCGGAAGCTGGTCTCGATGCAATCAGTTCAGCTTACTTCAGCGCAGCAAGGGCCGCGTCGTAGTTCGGCTCGTCCTTGATCTCGGGCACGAGTTGCGAGTACAGGACGGTGTCGTCGGCGTCGAGCACGACCACGGCGCGGGCGGTCACGCCAGCCAGCGGGCCCGACGTGATGTCGACGCCGTAGGCTTGCTTGAAACCCTTGTCGCGGAAGGTCGACAGCGGCTTCACATTCGCGATGCCTTCGGTGGTGCAGAAGCGGCCGGCTGCGAACGGCAGGTCGGCAGAGATGGACAGCACGACCGTGTTGTCCAGCTTGGCAGCGGCTTCGTTGAACTTGCGCGTGGAGGTGGCGCACACCGGGGTGTCCAGGCTCGGCACGATGTTCAGGACCTTGCGCTTGCCGGCAAAGTCAGCGAGCGACACGTCTTTGAGGTCTGCGCCGACCAGCGTGAATGCCGGGGCCTTCGAGCCCGCGGTCGGGAATTGGCCGCCGACTTCGATCGGGTTGCCGCCAAGGGTCACGTTTGCCATGGTGTTACTCCTTCCTTTGATGCGTGTTGGGGAAAAGCCGCTAACAAGACCGTGCTTGCATCCGCGTCGGCGCGCCAGGCCGGCAGGATCTTGTTAGCGGCTCTAAGCCAGGGGTGAAAACTCAGGGGTAGAAAATCAGGACCCGGTAATTGGCCGTCGGGCGCTGGGATTGGAATCGTACCCGAATCGGTAGCTCGGCGCGGGCGGGCAGCCCTGACTTGCTGTATGCACTGTCGCTCGGGTTGAGGTAGTCGCTGGGCAGCAGCGCGCGGCGCGAGAGCAGTTGGTCCTGCAGATCGGTCGTCACCAGTTCGATGGCGGGCAGGGCGATGGGGCCGCCGGCGCGGTTGCGCAGCGTAGCCGTCAGCACGTACTGGTCGGACGCGTCGCCTTCCTGCCGCTGCAGTTGCGACGATTCGATCTGCAATGCATCGAGGTCACGCGGTGGCGCAATCGTGCAATGCAACGGCTGGCACAGGGCTTCCAACATCGGGCGTGTGGACGGCGCACGTCGGGCGATCTCGGCCCGGGCCAGGAAGAGCAGTTGCAGCACGGCCGCCACCGCGAGCAGGCCGATCGCAACGCGCGCTACTGCGCGGCGTCCCGTCGTTTTGCGAGTTTGCTCGCGGGCTTGCGCGGCACGCAAAAAATCAAGCGTCGCGGCAGAGACACCGTGGTTCGGCCCCCGCACCTTGCGCGGACGCGGCGCGCCAGTCAGCGTGCGCTGCGGCGTCGGGCCGGCGGGCTCGGCTTGCGTGCGACGTGTGTGGCCTTGGCGGCGCGGCACCGGCGCAAACAGCGTGTGCGGATCGGTTTCGTGGCGCATCCAGACCGAATCGTGCTGTTCCGCCACTGGCTTCAGGGATGCGACGGCTACCGGTGCAGACGCCGTCACCACCGGAGCCGCCGGGGGCACGATGGCCGGCTCGACCGGCAGATCCGCCGACGGCTGCTTGGGCACGGCGGCGGCGAACGCGTCTTCCTCGTCTTCGAGGTCGCGGATGGGCGGCAGGCCGTGGAATGGATCGGCGGGCGGAGCGGGTGGTTCTGCAGGTCGTGTCAGCTGCACCGGTTCAGCGACGGGCTCGGCAGCGCGCTCGATCGGCGCTTCGTCCGGCAGCGGTCGCGTGTCGGGTGCGGTCGATTGCAGATCGGGCGCGGGTGTTGCGCCTTCAACTTCCCCCAGATGCACTTCTGCGACGCCTTCTTCGGGAATGTCTTCTTCCCAGATCAGCGTCATGCCGAAGCCGTGGTCGTCTTCTGCGGCAGGCCGTGCCGCGGGCGTTTCCGGTTCAGGGGCGGCGGGCGTTGCGAGCGGCGCAATGCGAGCAGCGTGTTCCGGTGATTGCTGTGGCTGCGGTGCTTCTGCGGTCGGCGCTGCAGGCGCGGGCGGGGCGCCAAGCTCGATCAGATGATCGCGGCCATCGAAGACGTGATTGCAGCGGCCGCAACGGACCAGCCCGCCGCGCAGCCGAAGCTGATCGGCAACAACGCGGAATGCGGTTTGACAGTTGGGGCAGCGGGCGGCCAAACGTGGCGCAGCTTGTGGCGCAGTTGCCATGCGGGACGAGGAGAAAAAAGCCGACCGCGCGAGTATTGCAGACAGAGGCGCCAGCGTCGACCTTTGCAGGGGGCACTGGCGCGCAATGCGGTGAAATTACGTCGGCTTCACACCATGCAGGCAGACCCAGCCGTCACGTGCGCGCCACACGGTAAGCGGAATGGCGGAGGCGTACGCAGCGGCAACTTCTTCGGCCTGGCGCTCTAGCACGCCCGACAGAATCAGCCGGCCGCCCGGCCGCACGCGTGCGCACAGCATGGCTGCCATCAACTTGAGCGGGTTCGACAGGATGTTGGCGACGACCAGATCGAACGTGCCTTCCGGTGCATCGTCGGGCAGGGCAAACGTGGCTTGGACGTGGTTGCGCTCGGCGTTGTAGCGCGAGGCTTCGACCGCATTCGGATCGATGTCGACACCGACGGTTTCGCCGGCGCCGAGCTTCTTGGCGACGATGGCCAGAATGCCCGAGCCGCAACCGTAGTCGAGCGTGCGTTCGCCGGGTTGCACGTGCTGCTCCAGCCATTCCATGCACAGGCGCGTGGTCGGGTGGCTGCCGGTGCCGAACGCGAGGCCGGGGTCCAGTTCGAGTACCACGGCGTCGGGTTCCGGCGCGTCGTGCCAGGACGGCACGACCCAGATGTGCTCACCAATGTGGATCGGCTCGAACTGCGATTGCGTCACGCGCACCCAGTCCTGCTCTTCGACTTCGCGCACCGTGTACGCGGGCAACGGCGAGAGGTTGATCTCGTTGGCTGCGGCTGCCACCAGCAATGCCGGATCGGCATCCTCTGCGAGCAGGGCAACCACGCGCGAGCGGTTCCACGCCAGGCGTGTCGGTTCGTGGCCGGGCTCGCCAAAGAGCGGCTGCTCTTCGGGCGTGTCGGCATCGGCGTCCTCCACCGAGACCGACAGCGCGCCAAGATCAAACAGTGCTTCGGACAACGCTTCGGCGTCGTCACGCGCCACTTCGAGCACGCATTCGCGGTACGTCACTTGCCGCCACCCTTGGCCACTTCCTGTTGCGCCAGACGGTGCTCCAGGTAGTGGATGTCGGTGCCGCCTTCAACGAAGTTGGCGTCGAGCATCAGATCGCGGTGCAGCGGCACGTTGGTCTGGATGCCTTCCACCACCATTTCCGACAGGGCGATGCGCATGCGGGCGATGGCCTGCTCGCGCGTGGCGCCGTACGTGATGACCTTGCCGATCATCGAGTCGTAGTTGGGCGGCACGAAGTAGCCGTTGTAGGCGTGCGAATCCACGCGGACGCCCGGGCCCCCCGGCACATGCCACGACGTGATGCGGCCCGGCGACGGCGTGAACTTGAACGGATCTTCCGCGTTGATGCGGCACTCGATGGCGTGGCCCTTGAGCGTGATGTCCTTCTGGCGGAAGCGCAGCTTTTCGCCGGCCGCCACGCGGATCTGCTCCTGCACGATGTCAACGCCCGTGATCATTTCCGTGACCGGATGTTCGACCTGCACGCGTGTGTTCATTTCGATGAAGTAGAACTCGCCGTTCTCGTACAGGAACTCGAACGTGCCGGCGCCGCGATAGCCGATCTTCTTGCAGGCCTCGGCGCAGCGGTCGCCAATGCGTTCGATCAGGCGGCGCGGAATATGCGGTGCCGGCGCTTCCTCGATCACCTTCTGGTGGCGGCGCTGCATGGAGCAATCGCGCTCGCCCAGCCAGACGGCGTTGCGGTGCTGGTCCGCCAGGACCTGGATTTCCACGTGGCGCGGGTGCTCCAGGAACTTCTCCATATAGACTTCCGGATTGCCGAAGGCGCGGCCGGCTTCCTCGCGCGTCATGTTGACGGCGTTGATCAGCGCAGCCTCGGTGTGCACCACGCGCATGCCACGGCCACCGCCGCCGCCAGCTGCCTTGATGATCACCGGATAGCCGACCTTCTTGGCCGTTGCCAGAATTTCCTTCGGGTCTTCCGGCAGGGCGCCTTCCGAGCCCGGCACGCACGGCACGCCTGACTTGATCATCGCCTGCTTGGCCGAAACCTTGTCGCCCATCAGGCGAATCGATTCGGGCGTCGGGCCGATGAAAGTGAAGCCCGATTGCTCCACACGCTCGGCAAAGTCGGCGTTTTCCGACAGGAAGCCGTAACCGGGGTGGATGGCCTGGGCGTCGGTCACCTCGGCGGCCGAGATGATGGCCGGCATATTCAGGTACGACAGGGGCGACGGTGCCGGGCCGATACACACGGCTTCGTCGGCCAGCTTGACGTATTTGGCTTCCTTGTCCGCCTCGGAATAGACCACCACGGTCTTGATGCCGAGTTCGCGGCAGGCGCGCTGGATGCGAAGAGCGATCTCGCCGCGATTCGCGATCAGGATCTTGTCGAACATCGTGTTCTCGCTACAAAAAGGAGAGGCGAGGGCGCTGTGGCCGGGCCGCGCTCAGTGGCAGCCCTTGTGCGCCGGCTCGCGCTCGGATGCGGCACGCTGCGCGCCGCACGATGAGGGTCGGATGCCGGAAGATCAGCCGATCACGAACAGCGGTTGGCCGTACTCCACCGCCTGGCCGTTCTCGATCAGGATCTCCTTGATGACGCCGGCCTTGTCGGCTTCGATCTCGTTGAGCAGCTTCATCGCTTCGATGATGCAGATGGTCTGCCCTTCCTTGACGGTGTCGCCCACCTTGACGAACTCGGCTGCGCCCGGCGACGGCGAGCGGTAGAACGTGCCGACCATCGGTGACGTCACGATGTGGCCAGCCGGCAGGGCCGGGGCGGCAGCCTCGGCCCCGACGGCTGCCGGCGCCGCTGCGGCGGGTGCTCCCATAGCCGGTGCAGCCTGCATCGGCATCGGCGCATATTGCATCGGGGCCATCACTTGCGGCGCCGACTTGACGATGCGGACCTTGCCTTCGCCTTCGGTCACTTCGAGCTCCGAAATGCCCGATTCGGCCACCAGGTCGATCAGCGTTTTCAGCTTGCGCAAATCCATGAACGTTCTCCTGCAGCGTCGGCGATCTGGGGCGGTGGATGCGTGCGAATGGCTCTTCAGCCGCGCATCGGTGAAAAGCGCTCCAGGCGCTGGCGTCGTTGCGTTGGTTAAGTGGTTGAAATAAAAGGAAGAAGATGGCTGATCAGCCGCCGTATTGGTCGATTGCGAAGTCCAGCGCCGCCAGATAGCCGCGCCAGCCCAGCCCGCAAATCACGCCCACCGCCTGGTCCGCGAGATACGAATGGTGGCGGAACGGCTCACGACGATGCACGTTGGACAGATGCACTTCGATGTACGGAATCACCACGCCGGCCAGCGCATCGCGAAGGGCCACACTCGTGTGCGTGTAGGCGGCCGGATTGATGATGATGAATTCGATGCCTTCGCTCTTGGCGGCGTGAATGCGATCCACCAACGCACCTTCGTGGTTCGACTGGAAGTGCGCCAGCGTCACGCCGCGTGCCGCGGCGCGTTCGGCCAAGGCGGCATTGATGTCGGCGAGGGTGGTTGCACCATAGACTTCCGGCTCGCGCGTTCCCAGCAAATTGAGATTCGGGCCGTGCAGCACGAGCACGTTGCGAAGCGCTTTGGCGATGGATTGATCAGCCACGGTTTGACCGGTTGAGCGAAGTTGGGCGCAATTTACAGCAACTTAGAATGCTTTGTCTAGTTTTTGCTGAAAAACTCTCAACAAATCGGTGTTTTCACCGATCTTGGGCGTCCCGCCTATGCTTTTGCCGGAGAAGAAGGGGAGTTGCGTGCACATGAGCGTCATATGACGTTTTTGTACATTCACGTGCGCTGCAGGGCCTCGCGCAGTTCATCCGCATGCACACGACCCATCTTCCGGAAAGTGATCTCACCTTGAGCATTGAGAATCACGGTAAACGGCAGGCCACCGACTTCGTTGCCAAGCTGGCGGCCCAGTTCCGTCCCACCAAAGCCCGCCACGGCAATCGGATATGTGACGTGCACCTTGCCCAGGAACGTCTGGATATTGGACGCCGAGTCAATGCCGATGCCGACGAACTTTGCCTTGGCCTTCTGTTCCTGCGCCAGTGCAGACAGTTCTGGCATTTCTTCCACGCAAGGACCGCACCACGGTGCCCAGAAATTGATCACCACCGGCTGGCCACGAAAAGCAGCCAGATCCAGTGGGGCGCCATTGGCGTCCGGGAGCTTGCTGCTGTAAAACGCGGCGACGGCAGTGTCAGCCGGCGTTTTGGGTTCGGTGGCACGATGCCCGAAATAGACGCCCGTCACCGCGGCAATCAGGCCGGCCATCAGCAGGGCAGTCAGAGTGGTGCGGCGGGACATGGTTTTGCAGAGGTCTCTATATATAGACAGAGGCGGAGCGTGCGGGATTGTACTCCTGTCGGCCGATCACCCCTGCGACAGCAGGGCGCGTACCGCCGCCGCGTCGCCGCGTTGGGTCTTGCCGGTAGCGTCTGCGCGCCGCGCGCCGCGCACATCGTTCATGTCGTATAAGGCGATATGAACGCCGACGGGCGTGCCCGTTTCAGCGCGCAACTGGCGCGCAAGCTCACGAGATTCGGGCCCGGCGGGCCACTGGCCGCGCCACAGGAAGCTGAGCGTTTCCACTTCGTCGCGGCCGGCGAAGTGAGCACTTTCTGTCGTTTCGAAATCCACGCCGGCGTTGAGCAGGAAGATCGCCACGTCCTTCGGGCTGTCGCAGAAGACCTGCAGGTGGATGTCGGAGTGCTCGCTGGCGGTGCCGTTGAAGACCGCGCCCGCGAGGTACGGGTTATGGATTGCCAGCCCTTCCATCAGCACCAGTGCAATGCGACGCAGCAACGCCAGCACGCGCGGCTGGGATTCGGCCTGGAACAGCGCCTGGTATTCGCGGACTTCCGTTTCGACCTGTTCGTTGTCCGGCAACCATTCGCCGGGCGCGCGGGATTCCGTACCGAGCACCTGGCGCGCGGCCTTGCGTTTAGCGGTGGCGTAGTCAACGCCGTCTTCCGCGATCATGCGGGCGGCGGTGACGGCAATTTCCTCCCGCACGCGGGCGGGGTCGAGGGTGGGGCGTTTGGACATGGCTCTATTTTACTGAAGCGCGCGGGCCGCCCTGAAGCCGCGGGTACAATGCGGCGCAACGAAGTTGAGATGGCTCCCATGCATATCCACATCCTTGGAATCTGCGGCACCTTCATGGGCGGCATTGCCCTGATCGCCCGTCAGGCTGGCCACCGCGTTACCGGCTGCGACGCCAACGTCTACCCTCCGATGAGCACCCAGCTCGAAGCGCAAGGCATCGAGCTGATCGAAGGCTTTGACCCCGAACAGCTGTCCATCGGTGCCGATCTCTATGTGATCGGCAACGTGATCTCCCGTGGCAACCCTCTGATGGAAGCCATCCTGGATCGCAATTTGCCCTACATCTCCGGTCCTCAATGGCTCGGGGACAATGTACTACGCCAGAAGTGGGTGCTTGCCGTAGCAGGTACGCACGGCAAGACGACCACGACATCGATGCTCGCATGGGTCCTCCAGGATGCCGGCTACAACCCGGGCTTCCTGGTGGGCGGCGTGCCACGTAACTTCGGGCTGTCGGCGCGCCTGACGGAATCCAACTTCTTCGTGATTGAAGCGGACGAGTACGACACGGCCTTCTTCGACAAGCGCAGCAAGTTCGTTCATTACCGCCCCCGTACAGCCATATTGAACAACCTCGAATTCGATCACGCCGACATCTTTCCCGATCTTGCCGCGATCGAAACCCAATTTCATCATCTAGTGCGAACCGTGCCCGGTCAGGGCCGCCTCCTGGTCAATGGTCGGGAAGATAGCCTGAAGCGGGTACTTGAGCGCGGATGCTGGTCCGAAGTCGAGCAGTTCGGCGCAGAAGGTGGCTCCGGCTGGAAAATCGCAAACCTCAGTGATGACGATAGCTTCGACGTGGTGTTCAACGGACAACCGCTAGGCCGTGTCCGCTGGGCACTTCAAGGGGACCACAATCGTATGAATGCTCTGGGGGCCATCGCCGCCGCACGCCATGTCGGTGTTCCACCTGCCCAAGCTATTGAAAGCCTGGCCCGTTTCGAAAATGTGAAACGGCGCATGGAAGTGCGCGGCACCGTGAATGACGTGACTGTCTACGACGATTTTGCCCATCACCCGACGGCGATTCGCACGACCATCGAAGGCTTGCGCCGCCGCGTTGGCGAGGGGCGCATTCTGGCTGTGCTGGAGCCGCGTTCAAACACCATGAAACTGGGTGTGATGAAACAGGCGCTTCCGGACAGCCTCTCCGGAGCGGACCAAATCTTTGCTTACGGCGCCGCCAATGGGCGCGACGCGATCGGGTGGGATCTGGCGGGCGCGTTGGCCCCTCTGGGCCAGCGCGCGAAAGCGTTCTCTGACTTGACTGCGCTAGTTGACGCCGTGACGGCTGCCGCCCGCCCGGGCGACCATGTGCTTGTCATGAGCAATGGCGGCTTCGGAGGCGTACATCAGAAGCTGCTGGACGCCTTGGCCGAACGCGCCGAGACAGCGAACTGACTCCCAAATGCCGGCATCCATCGTCTATCTGCACGGATTTCGTTCGTCGCCGCGCTCGTTCAAAGCGCAGTTGCTAGGCAGGCGGATGGCGTCCGTAGGGCTGGCGAATCAGTATGTATGCCCGATGCTGCCCCTCTCGCCGCGCGAGGCGATGGCCGAGACAGATGCGCTGATCGCGGAGCTGAGTGCGCGTGACGGCACTAAGCCGGCGCTCATCGGCTCGTCTCTCGGCGGCTTTTATGCCACTTGGCTGGCAGAGCGTCATGGGCTTCGCGCGGCAATGCTCAATCCGGCTACGCGCCCGGAGCGGGATCTCGCCAAATACGTCGGCGAACAGCCGTTGTGGCATGGCGGCGGCACGATCCGCGTCGAGCCGCATCATCTGGATGAGCTGCGCGCGCTGGCCGTGCCCGCCATCACGCAGCCCGAGCGCTACTACCTGCTCGCCGCCACCGGTGACGAGGTGCTCGACTACCGCGAAATGCTCGATCACTTTCCTGGCGCGGCCACCCGCATCATTGAAGGTGGCGACCACGGCATCAGCGACTTCGCGCAGTACATGGACGAAGTGCTCGTGTTCTGCGGCGTTCCAGCCGATCTGTTGGCGGCCCACCCTTTCTGTGCCGCATGACCGATTTCCCGTCGTACCCGCGCGGCCTCTGGCGCAGCGCGTTGCCTCCGGCTGTGGTCTATGACCGGCATTGGGCGCGCTGGGCCGTAGGCGCCGATTCTCTGACGGCCAGGCTTCGTGCGGCATCGTCGCGCTTTCGCGTGCAATTGCTCGGCCAGCGGCGCGCGATGCCGTTGCGCGACGAGTGGCGTTGTCTTGGCATGTCGGGCCCTGCTGAGACGCTGGTCCGCGAAGTCCTGCTGATCTGCGACGAGATCCCGGTGGTCTATGCACACACGATCGTGCATCCGCGCAGTGTGGCGCTGGACTGGCCGTTCCTGAAAGCGCTGGGGGCGCAGCCGTTGGGGCACTCCCTGTTCGCCGATCCACGTGTACAGCGAGGGGATTTCGAATTCGCTCTGCTGGACGCGCGCCACCCGCTGGTGCGCCGGGCACACGACGCGCTGGGCGATGCGCCCGTTGCCGGCACGGCCCGATTGCCGGCCCGCCGATCGGTGTTCCGGCGCGGCGCGAGCGCGATGCTGGTGACAGAGGTTTTCCTGCCGGCGCTGGCTGGTTTTCACCCGCCGCGGTAAGCGTATTTGGCGGTCCGGGCGCCCGGCCAGTGCGGTATCATCGCCCCCAACTTTTTATCGCCGCGCCTGACGTGATGTCGTCAGGATGGGCGGCCATTCCACTTCATTCAAAGCGGTGCTCGCACGGGCGAGTGCTGCAATCCAGACAAATCCATGCAGTTGCTGTTCGAAGAAGGCGGCGAGATCCGCGCGGGCACCGTCTTGTCCCAACAGGGCGAGGCCTATCAGGTCGAGTTGCCGAGCGCCAAGCGCACCAAGGTCAAGTCGCGCGACGTGTTGCTGCAATTCGCGCAGCCGTCTGCCGGCGAGTTGTCGCAGGCCGCCCAGGCGCTGTCGGCAGAGATCGACCTGGATTTCCTCTGGGAATGCGCTTCGGCCGATGAATTCGGCTTTACCGACCTGGCCGGCGAATACTTTGGCGCCGGCGCCAATGCCACGCAGCAGGCCGCGCTGGCCATCGCGCTGCATGGCTCGCCGATCTACTTCCGCCGCAAGGGCCGCGGCCGCTATCAGCGCGCGCCCGAAGACCAGCTGAAGGCCGCGCTTGCAGGTTTGGAGCGCAAGAAGCAGCAAGCCGCCCTGCAGGCCGAATACGAAGCCGAGCTGAAGGCGATGCGCCTGCCCGAGGCCTTCCGCGGCAAGACGCTGCAGCTGCTGTTCAAGCCGGACAAGAACAGCCTCGAATACAAGGCGCTCGATGCGGCGTGCACCGCGCTGGGCCTGTCGCCGATGCGCCTGATGGTGGCGGTCGGCGGCATCGCCAACGCGCGCGCGCTGCACGAGGCGCGCTTCTTGTCGGAGTGCTTCCCGAAAGGCACCGGCTTCCCGGATGTGACCGTGCCGGAGCCGGCGATGGAGTTGCCGGCCGCCGACGTGCGCGCCTTTTCGATCGACGACGTGACCACCACGGAAATCGACGACGCCATCTCTGTCACGCCCATTGATGACGCCACCGTGCGCATCGGCATCCATATTGCCGCGCCGGGCTTCGGCATCCAGCGCGGCGAACCGCTGGACGTGATTGCGCGCCAGCGTTTGTCCACCGTGTATTTCCCCGGCGACAAGATCACGATGCTGCCGGAGTCGGTGGTGGATCGCTACACGCTGCAAGAAGGGCGCGCGTGCCCAGCGCTGTCGCTGTATGTGACGGTCGACCGTGCAACGTGGGCGGTCACCGCGAGCGAGACGCGCTGCGAAACCGTGACCGTAGCGGCCAACCTGCGCCACAACCTGCTCGACGACGTGATCACCGCCGAAGCACTCGCCGATGGCTCGGGCGACTATCCGTTCAAGGCTGAGCTGGCGGTGCTGTGGCCGTTTGTGTGCGCGTTGTATGACGGCCGCCAGCAGGCCCGCATCGCCAGCGGCCTCAAGCCGGAGGGCGCGCAGAAGGGCGATTACTCGTTCTACATCGATCCGATTCCCGAGGCGGAAGGCGGCGGCGAGCGCGTGCGGATCGAACAGCGCAAACGCGGTTCGCCGCTGGACAAGATCGTCGCCGAGCTGATGATCCTCGCCAACAGCACGTGGGGCCGCATGCTGGCCGACGCCGGGGTACCGGGCATCTATCGCACGCAGAAGGCGTGGGGCATGCACCGCACGCGCATGCAGACGTATCCGGCGCCGCATGAAGGCCTGGGCGTGGCGCAGTACGCGTGGAGCACCTCGCCGCTGCGTCGCTATGTCGATCTGGTCAATCAATGGCAGATCGCAGCGGTGGCGCAGCATGGCGTGACGGCCAAGCTGATCGCGCCATTCAAGCCCAAGGATGCCGACCTGCTGGCTGCCGTGGCCGACTTCGAAGCCACCTACGCTGCCTATGCCGACCACCAGTCGACCATGGAGCGCTATTGGTGCCTGCGCTGGCTCCAGCAGGAAAACCGAACGCGCATGCAGGCCGTGGTGCTCAAGGAAGGCGCCGTGCGATTCGCCGACATTCCGCTGGTGACGAAGGTGCCGGAACTGGCGCAAACGCCACGCGGCACGCACGTCGTGCTCGATATCCTGGACACCGACGAGATCAGCCTGGAAGTGTCGTGCCGCGTGGTTGAAATCCTCGCGCCCGAAGCGGGCGCACAAGCTGAAGCCGAAGCCATTGAAGAAGAACTGGCCGCGGCAGAGGCTGAGGCTGATGTGCCGGCTGAGCCACAACCTGCCGCGGATGGGGAAGAGGCTCGCGCAGAAGCCGACGCGGCTGTGGCGCCGCCGCCGCAAGACGGCGAGAGCGGTGGAACGCCTGCCGCTGCCTAACTACAATCCCAGCCTGACCTTCATTCTTCGCGCATCGACCAGGAATCGCCCCATGGCCGCCCTCGCAAACCGTCCGGACTGGTCCGGCAGCAGCACGCTCACCAAGGCGCTGGTGGTGTCGCTGGCCGTGCATGTTGTACTGCTGTTCGTGCGCGTGGTGGCCCCCGAGGCGTTCGATATCAAGCGCGAAGATCCGGGCCTCGATGTGGTGCTCGTCAACGCCAAGTCGTCGACGGCACCGTCCAAGGCGACGGCCGTGGCCCAGGTCAACCTGAACGGCGGTGGCGAATATGACCAGCAGCGCGCCACCACGCCGCTGCCCGCCGACACCAATGAGCAGACCGGCGACGCCATCAAGCTCACACAGCGCCGCGTTGAATATCTCGAGCAAGAGCAGCGCCGCCTGCTGACGCAATCGACCGAGCGCGCGCCGCTGGTCAACGATCGTCAGGTCAAGCCCGGCGAGCGTCCGCAGCCGTCGCCCACCAACGGCACCGACGACCGCACCACGCAAGACGAAATCGCCCGCCTGCAGGCCGAGATCGACCGCAACCTCGAAAACTACGCCAAGCGCCCGCGCCGCAATGTGCTGACGGCTGCCAGCGCACGTCAGGTGGACTACGCCCGCTACTACGATGCCGTGCGCCGCAAGATCGAAGCGCGAGGCACCGCCAACTTCCCCAGCCAGAACGGCCGCCCGCTCTACGGCGAGCTGATCGTCGTGATCAGCATCAACCGCGAAGGCCAGCTCGGCTACAACCAGGACGGCTACAAGATCGAAGGCATCGAGATTGCCAAAAGCTCGGGCAACACCGCGCTGGATCGCCAGGCCGTGGCCATCGTGCGTTCGTCTTCACCGTTTGGCGCCTTCCCGGCCGAGATGCGCAAGCGCGTCGACATCCAGGATGTGGTCGCCACGTTCAAGTTCACCCGCGCAGGCTTGGAAACCCACCTGCAGACCCGTTGATTTCGTCGTCCATGCCGTCGTCGTTTCAAGAGGCCATCCTCGCCGCCGCGAGCGCGCCCCACACAGATCGCTACGGCGTGATCGGCAACCCGATCGCGCACAGCAAGTCGCCCATCATCCATGCCGCGTTTGCGCAGCAGACCGGGCAGCGCATCCGCTACGACCGTATCTACGCCGAGTTGATCGCGTTTGATGAAACGGTCATGACCTTCGTGCGTGAAGGCGGACGCGGGCTCAACGTGACGGTGCCGTTCAAGCTCGATGCGTATGCCATGTCGACGTCGCTGTCGCTGCGGGCGGAATCGGCCGGCGCGGTCAACACGCTCAAGTTCGACGGCGATGAGATCTTTGGCGACAACACCGACGGCGTCGGCCTGATGCGCGACATCACCCACAACATCGGCAATGCGCTGGAAGGCGAACGCGTGCTGCTGCTGGGCGCAGGCGGCGCAGCGCGTGGCGTGCTGCTGCCGCTGCTGGAGCACAAGCCCGCGCGCGTGTTCCTGGCCAACCGCACGGCTGATCGCGCCAACAGGCTGGTCGAGCGCTTCGAGGTCTCGGCCAAGCTGCACGAGGTTGAACTCGTGGGCGGCGGCTATGACGAGCTTGCTGCGGACGACGTGTTCGACGTCATCATCAATGCCACGGCAAGCAGCCTGCAAGCCGAAGTGCCGCCAATCCCGACCACCGTGTTTGGCCCCAACGCGCTGGCCTACGACATGATGTACGGCCCGCGTCCGACGGTGTTCATGGAGTTTGCCCGGCGCAACGGCGCCCGCGCATGGGACGGCCTGGGCATGCTGGTGGAGCAGGCGGCGGAATCGTTCTTCGTCTGGCGCGGCGTGCGCCCGGACACCGCGCCGGTGCTGCTCGCCATGCGCGAAGGGCTGCAGGGCGAAGCCGCGGTCGCGGCGCGCGCGCCGCGCTGAACCTGGAGCGCAGCCCTGCGATGATGCGTTGGTTCGGCTACGTGATCGGCTGCTTCGTTGCGGGCGTGGTCGCACTCAACCTGTACTTCTTTGCTGCCATCGCGAGTTGGCAGGTCTTCGATCCGTCGTCTACGAGTTTCATGCGCGCTGAGCGTATGCGCTTGTGCGGCGCCAATGTTTTCACCTGCAATGTCGACCGCCGCTGGGTCAATTACGATCAGATCTCGCGCAACCTCAAGCGTGCGGTCATCGCCAGTGAAGACGCGGATTTCGTCTCGCACAGCGGCTGGGAAGTCGATGCCATGCTCGACGCGTGGGAGAAGAACAAGCGACGCGGCCACGTGGTCGCGGGTGGTTCGACCATCACGCAGCAACTCGCCAAAAACCTGTTCCTCTCGGGCGAGCGCCACTACGTGCGCAAGGGCGAAGAACTCGTCATCACCTGGATGCTTGAGTTCTGGCTCGACAAGGAGCGCATTCTCGAGATCTATCTGAACTCGGTGGAATGGGGCGAGGGTGTGTTCGGCGCGGAAGCGGCGGCGCAGCATTACTTCAAGCGCCCGGCCTCGCAACTGACCGTGGGGCAAGCGGTGCGCCTGGCGGCGGCGCTGCCCGCGCCGAAGTGCTTCGACAAGAAGAGCTATTGCGCCAACGTGCACGTCAACTTCACGCGCAAGGCTACCGTGATCGCCAACCGCATGGGCTCGGCCACGCTGCCGGATTGACCTGGCGCAGGGCTACTTCAGCCAGCCCTTGCGGCGGAAGTACACCAGCGGAATCGCCGCCGACACCACCATCATCACGATCGCGTACGGGTAGCCTTCAGCCCAGTCCAGCTCCGGCATCACCTTGAAGTTCATGCCGTAGATCGAGGCGATCAGCGTGGGCGGCATCAGCGCCACCGACACCACCGAGAACAGCTTGATGATCTTGTTCTGGTTGATGTTGATGAAGCCGACGGTGGCGTCCATCAGGAAGTTGACCTTGTCTGACAGGAACGCCGTGTGGTTCTCGATGGAATCGATGTCGCGCAGCACCTGGCGCGCTTCGTCTTGTTGGTCCGCCGACAGCAACTGGCTGCGCAGCAGGAACGACACGGCGCGGCGCGTATCCATCACGTTGCGGCGGATCCGGCCGTTCAAGTCTTCCACGCGGGCGATGATTTCCAGCACATCGGCCGCAGCCGCGTCGGTCACTTCGTCAGCCAGCACACGTTTGCTGGCATCTTCGAGGCGTTCGTAGACTTCTTCGATGGAGTCGGCCGAGTATTCCGCGTCGGTGGCGTACAGATCCATCAGCACATCCTTGGCGTTGCGTACCGAGCCGGGGCGCAGCCGCGCACGCATGCGCACCAGCCGGAACGCGGGCAGATCTTCGTCGTGGATGGAGAAGAGCACATCCTTGGTCAGCACGAACGCCACGCGCACGTTGCGCGAAGTGGCTTCTTCGTCGAGCAGGAAATCCGTGCGGATATGAATGTGGCCGTCTTCACCTTCGAAGTAGCGGGCGGAGGCTTCCAGGTCCCCCAGTTGCTCCAGCTCGGGCAGGACCACGCCATAGGTTTCCTTGATCCACGCCAGCTCTTCGTCGTCTGGGTCGATCACGTCGATCCAGATCGGCTTGTGCTGCAGCAGTTCACTGCGTTCTTCAACCTGTTCCTGCGCGAGACGACCTTTTTGCACGACGAACAGATTGATCATGGGGTGTTTCCTTGAAGCAGGCGTTGAACGGGGCGGCGAAAAATCGCGCCGAGTGTAGCCTAAAGAGGCGGCGGGTTCAGCCACATGCGGTGGCGTGCCGCGCACGCGTGGGGCGGGCACCACGTCCGGAAGATGCCGCCGCCGGGTTGCCTGACGCGTAAAATGCAGACAAGTCATGCGGCCGGCCGGCCGCTCTTACATTCCCGATACCATGCGATTTACCGAACAACTGGCTGCCGCCTGGCAACGCAACAACTCCCTGCTGTGCGTCGGGCTCGATCCTGACCCGGCACGCCTGCCGGCGTCGCTGACCGGCACGGGCGGAGCGATCTTCTCGTTCTGCCGCGCCATCGTGGACGCGACCGCCGACCTGGTCTGCGCGTTCAAGCCGCAGATCGCCTACTTCGCCTCGCAGCGCGCCGAAGACCAGCTCGAGCAGCTGATCAATTACATCCACGAGGCGTATCCGGGCATCCCCGTCATTCTTGATGCCAAGCGCGGCGATATCGGCTCGACTGCCGAGCACTACGCCAAGGAAGCCTTCGAGCGCTACCAGGCCGACGCCATCACCGTCAGTCCGTACATGGGTTTCGACTCGATGCAGCCATACCTCGCGCATGCCGACAAGGGCGTGATCGTGCTGTGCCGCACGTCCAACGCCGGCGGCAGCGACGTGCAGTTTCTGGAAACCGACGGCCGCCCCGTCTATCAGGTCGTGGCAGAACGCGCGCGCGACGTGTGGAATACCAGCGGCCAGATGGGCTTGGTGGTGGGCGCAACCTTCCCGGAAGAAATTGCCAAGGTGCGTGAAATTGTCGGCGACATGCCGTTGCTGATTCCGGGCGTGGGCGCCCAGGGCGGCGACATCGAAGCCACGGTGCGCGCTGGCCGCACGGCCGATGGCACGGGCATGATGATCAACTCGTCCCGGGCCATTCTTTACGCCAGCACCGACAGCGATTTCGCCGATGCCGCCCGCCGCGTGGCGGAGGCCACACGCAATCAGATCAACCAGTTCCGCACCTGATCGGCACTGTCGGTCCGGTTGCGGCGAGAACGAGGACGCCATGACCACGCATCCGCACGGCCCCGTTGCCGGTACGCACCGGGAAGAGACCGGCAAGGACCCGGACCGCAAGCTCGAGAAAGAGCGCGACGACACCCACCAGCACGAGACGACGCGCCGCGACCATGATCGCGACCGTCGCCACGAGCACGACCACGAACACCAGCCGGAACACGATCACGGAGATCGTCGCCGGCCGGATCATCCCAGCGAGATCTAGATCAGCATTCCGCCGAGTCGAGGAAGTCGAGCAGGCCGCGCAGCGCGTGCTCGGCAGCCTGCAGGCGAACTTGCTTGCGATCGCCCTTGAAGTGGCGCGTTTCCACGCGCGTTTGCAGCCGGTTGCTCCAACCAAAGCACACCATGCCGACGGGCTTGTCGGGCGTACCGCCGGTCGGGCCTGCCACACCGGTAATCGCGACGGCCACCTGCGCGCGGCTGTTGAGCACTGCGCCCTCAGCCATGGCATGCGCCACCGGTTCGCTCACGGCGCCATGTTCGCGGATCAGCGCCGCCGGAACGCCCAACATCTGCGATTTCGCTTCGTTGGAGTAGACGACGAAGCCGCGCTCGAACCACGCGGACGAGCCTGATACATCGGTGATGGCGGCAGACACCAGGCCGCCTGTGCACGATTCGGCGGACGCCATCATCAGGCTGCGCTTGTTCAACGTGTCAGCCACCAGTTCGGCCAGTTGGGCCAGCGCGCGGGATTCAGCCATTGCAGTACCTTCCAAGCTTCTGACGTCAGTCGTCAAAACGAGCGCCACAGCGCAAACACGAGCAACGTGTAGAACGCCGCGAGAATGTCATCGACCATCACGCCATAGCCGCCGCGCAGGCCAAAGCCCTTAAGGGTGCGATCGTAATAGCGGATGGGTGCCGGCTTGACCATGTCGAAGAAGCGGAACCACAGGAACGCGGCAAACTGCCCGCCCAACGTGGTCGGCGTGACGAAAGCCAGCACGATCCAGAACGCGACCATCTCGTCCCACACCATGGCGCCGTGATCGGCCACACCCAGATCGCGTGCGGTGCGGGCGCATGCCCAGATGCCGATCACGAAGCCAACCGCCGCAATCAGCAGCCAAGTCGGTCCCGAAATCCAGCGCGCAAACACCACGTAGATCAGCCACGCGTACAGCGTACCGACCGTGCCCGGCAGGATGGGCGATAAGCCCGAGCCGAAGCCCAGCGCCAGGATGCGTGCGGGATGGCCGAACATGAAGCGCGCCGTCGGGCGGCGTACCTGTGCGGCCTGGCCCGTCTCAAGGACGACGGTTTCAGGCTGGCCCGGCGGATTGGAGGGCGGGAAGGGAGCGGAAGACATCATGATGCGGAAGAGAAATGGTCGAAGCTGCCATGCGTGAAGATGACCGGGGCACCTTGGGCATCGACGAGGCGCAAGCCGGTTTCGGCGTCAATGCGGCCGACGCGTGTGACAGCCACCCCCGCACGCTGGCCCGCTGCGATCACAGCGTCGCGAGCATTGGCAGGAGCAGTAAAGCACAGTTCGTAGTCGTCGCCGCCGGCCAGCGTGCATTGCAGCTGAAGCGCCCGGGACTGCGCGGCCAGCGTCGGCGAACGCGGGACATCGTCGACCATGACCGTCGCCCCAACGCGGGATTGCGTGAGGATGTGGCCAAGATCGCCCAACAAGCCGTCCGATACGTCGAGCGCCGCCCGGGCGACACCGCGTAATGCCAGACCGAGTGCCACGCGCGGCGTCGGCATGTCCATGCGTGGCTGCACTTGTGCGAGCGCTTCGGGCGTCAGGGCCCACTCGTTGCGCAGGGCACCCAGCGCGAGTCGCGCATCGCCGACAGTGCCCGAGACCCAGAGGTCATCGCCGGGACGGGCGGCATCGCGGCGTAATGCCGCAGCGAGGGGGACGTCGCCGAAGACGGTCAGGCTCAGCGTGAGCGGCCCCCGCGTGGTGTCACCGCCAATGAGTTCACAGTGAAAGGCATCCGCCAGGGCGAGCAGGCCTTCGGAAAACGGTTTGAGCCAGGCGGGGTCGGCTTCGGGAAGCGCCACGGCCAGCGTAAAAGCACGTGGCTCCGCACCCATGGCAGCCAGATCCGATAGGTTGACAGCCAGCGCTTTGTGCCCAAGTGCGCGCGGCTCCGCATGGGGAAAAAAGTGACGTCCGGCGACCAGCATGTCGGTGGAGATCGCCAATTCGTGCCCAGGACGGGGCCCGAGCAAGGCGCAATCGTCCCCCACGCCCAATATCGCCCTTGGCGTCGGCCGCGTGAAATAGCGGCGAATCAAGCCAAATTCGGAGAGGTCTGTGGCGTGATCAGCGGAGTTGCGGGGGTGGACGGGCTCGGACACGGCAGCGGCGATGGAAAAATATGGGGCAAGCCCGATGGTGCCGTGACAGGACGGTGGAATATTGTAGCGAATGTGCACAGCACTCCCACCCAAAATCCCGTTGTGAGATCGCTTTTCACTATATAAAATGACGGGCCCAAGGAGGCGGACCGTATTCCCGTGGCGCTCGTGAGGGTATCCCGGTGGCCCGCTAGATGCGACGGCCGGCGCGCGCGCTGGCCACCCGATACGAGAGACCCATGACCACGGTGGATACCCAGCCTCAGCAGCCCGCCCGCACGGATGAAGAACTCAAGGCGCAGCAGCGCGCCGCCTTGCGCAAGGCCGCGCTGGAGTATCACGAGTTTCCGACGCCGGGCAAGATTTCCGTCACGCCGACCAAGCCGCTGTCGAACCAGCGCGATTTGGCCCTGGCCTACTCCCCTGGCGTGGCCGCAGCCTGCGAAGAGATCGTCGAAGACGTCGCCAACTCGTTCCGCTACACCGCGCGCGGCAACCTCGTCGGCGTGGTGACCAACGGCACGGCCGTGCTCGGCCTGGGCGACATCGGCCCGGAAGCATCGAAGCCGGTCATGGAAGGCAAGGCGGGCCTGTTCAAGAAATTCGCCGGTATCGATGTGTTTGACATCGAGATCAACGAAAAAGACCCCCAAAAGCTGGTCGATATCATCGCCTCGCTGGAGCCCACTTTCGGCGGGATCAACCTGGAAGACATCAAGGCCCCGGAGTGCTTCTTCGTCGAGCGCGAACTGCGCAAGCGCATGAAGATCCCCGTCTTCCATGACGACCAGCACGGCACGGCCATCGTTGTGGGCGCGGGTATCACCAACGCGCTGAAGGTGGTCGGGAAGGACATCAAGAAAGTGAAGCTGGTGGCCTCGGGCGCGGGCGCTGCTGCGCTCGCTTGCCTCGACCTGCTGGTCGATCTGGGCCTGCCGCGCGAAAACATCTGGGTGACGGACCTGGCCGGCGTGGTCTACGAAGGCCGCACCGAACTGATGGACCCGGACAAGGCCCACTTCGCACAGAAGACCGACTTGCGCACACTGGCTGAAGTCATCGACGGCGCCGACATTTTCCTCGGCCTGTCCGCCGCCGGCGTGCTCAAGCAGGACATGGTCAAGCGCATGGCCGACAAGCCGATCATCTTCGCGCTGGCCAACCCGAACCCCGAAATCCTGCCGGAGCAGGCCAAGGAAGTGCGCCCCGACGTCATCATGGGCACCGGCCGTACGGACTACCCGAACCAGGTCAACAACGTCCTGTGCTTCCCGTTCATCTTCCGCGGCGCGCTGGATGTGGGCGCGACCACCATCACGCGTGAGATGGAAGTTGCCGCCGTGCACGCCGTGGCGGAACTGGCCCGCCAGGAGCAAAGCGACATCGTTGCATCTGCTTACGGCATCCAGGACCTGTCGTTCGGCCCCGAATACCTGATCCCGAAGCCCTTCGACCCGCGCCTGATCGTCAAGATCGCGCCGGCCGTGGCGCAGGCGGCCATGCTCTCGGGCGTGGCACAGCGCCCGATCGAGGACATGGATGCGTACCGCCAGCATCTGCAGCAGTTCGTCTACCACTCCGGCACGCTGATGAAGCCGATCTTCTCGGCCGCCCGCAAGGTGCCGATGGAGAACAAGCGCATCGTCTTTGCCGAAGGCGAGGAAGAGCGCGTCCTGCGCGCCGTGCAGATCGTCGTGGACGAAACGCTCGCCAGCCCGATCCTGATCGGCCGCCCGAGCGTGATTGCCCACCGCATCGAGCGCTTTGGCCTGCGCCTGCGCGAAGGCGTGGACTTCACCGTGGTCAACCCCGAGCATGACGAGCGCTTCCGCGACTACTGGGAGACGTACTACAAGCTGATGGCACGCAAGGGCGTAACGCCGCAGTACGCCAAGCTGGAAATGCGTCGCCGCAACACGCTGATCGGCGCGCTCATGATCCAAAAGGGCGAAGCGGACGGCATGATCTGCGGCACGATCAGCAACACGGCCGCGCATCTGCGCTATATCGACCAGATTCTGGGCGGCACGAACTGCGTGTACGCGGCCATGAACGGGCTGGTTCTGCCCGGTCGCCAGGTGTTCCTGACAGATACGCATGTCAACGTCGACCCGACCGCCGAGCAGCTCGCTGAAATCACGATCATGGCTGCCGAGGAGTTGTGCCGCTTCGGCATCAAACCGAAGGTCGCGCTGATGTCGCATTCGAACTTCGGCTCCTCGGAGGCGCCTTCCGCGGTCAAGATGCGCGAAACGCTGGCGATCCTGCGCGAACGTGCCCCGAACCTCGAAGTGGACGGTGAAATGCATGGCGACGCCGCGCTCGACGAGAAGCTGCGCGCATCGCTAGTGCCCGATTCGACGCTCAAGGGCGAGGCGAACCTGTTGGTCATGCCGAACATCGACGCCGCGAACATCGCTTACAACCTCTTGAAGGCTGCTGCAGGCAACAACATCGCCATCGGCCCGATCCTGCTGGGCGCTAAGAAGCCGGTACACATTCTTACGCCGTCGGCGACGGTGCGACGCATCCTCAACATGACGGCCTTGACCGTCGTGGATGCCGCTGCCCAAGCGCAACGCTGATCACGAAAGCGCCATGAGAGGGAGCGCACGATGCTGCGCTCCCTTTTTTTTATGTCCGAAGTTTGCGTGCGCTTACATTGCGGTAAAGTTAATGGCTGTATGGAAAAACCCTTCAGACTTTCACCGTCGGTTGATTGTTGTCATCGATGAGCGTACCCTTACGGGCTGAAGGGGTGCTTCTGGGCACATGAGGTCCGAACCGGGCCAGACGGGTTCAACAATGCGGTTTTCCGTACACACGTCTACCGGCTCGCCTTATTCGGTGCGCGCAATGGATGGGTTTTTGCAGGCGGAAGGATTCCCCAAGTCTTCGGCAGTCGCCCGACTTGTCATTCCCTGCCAGGCCTCTCAGGCGTTGAGCCGCTTCGCTTTCAGCTGCAAACCGGCTGTCCGGATCGTTACTGGACGGCCACCTGCGCTTGTGACCTGCGCCGGGCTCCGGTCGGCGCGATTCTCCCGTTAGGGCCTGCTGATGACAAAGCGACTTGGAGCGTGGATCGGCCGCTCCGTATCTCAGGCGATGGCACGTGGCGCGCTGGCGGCGACGCTTGCGATGTCAGTGGCAGGCTTGCCGGCCAATGCGATCGCCCGGGACAACTCCGGCATGGCGGCCGCCGTGGGAACCATTCGCGCGGCAGATCTGCCCAATGAGGCGCAGCGCACGCTGGCACTGATCGAGCAGGGCGGCCCGTTCCCCTATGCAAAAGATGGCATCACGTTCGGCAACTATGAACGACGTTTGCCTGCGCAGCGGCGTGGTTATTACCACGAGTACACCGTGAAGACGCGGGGGGCTCGTAACCGCGGCGCCCGGCGCATTATCTGCGGCGGGGGTCAGCAAGCGGCCAACGACTGCTACTACACGGAAGATCACTACAACAGTTTTCAACGGATACAGCGATGACGACCAACATGTTTGGGCTGGACGACTCGCTCACCGCACGCGATGAGCGCGTGGCCCGCGAGGCGTGGCACAAGGCGCAAAATCTGTACGACGGTGTGGTGGGGATGCAAGCCCTGGGCGCACGCGTCGGGGGGGCGGCCAAGTTGCCCCAAAGTGCACCGCAGAACATCATGACGCAGGACAACACCCAGACGGACGACGACGGAGGCCGCGAAGACGCCATGAACCTCTTCAAGACGGTGCGTCCGAATATCGTGCAGTCGATCCGCGCGTTTCGCGTGGCGGATCTGGCCGAGTCGGCGGCCAGCCTTGGCCAGCATTTCCTGTACGCCAACTGCGCGGCCGCGACCACCAAGAGCGAAGTGCTCGACGTGATTGCACGCGAGTTTCTGTTCCCGAAGCATTTCGGCAAGAACTTCGACGCCCTGGCCGACTGCCTGACCGACATGATCTACAAGGCCGGCCCGCAGCCGGGTTTTGTCATCGTGCTCGAGGGCCTGCCGTGCCAGCCGAAGTTCGACAAGGAAGCCCGCGAAGTGCTGCTAGACGTGTTCCGTGACGCGGCCGAATTCTGGGCCGAGCGCAAGGTTCAGTTCCGCGTGTTCTATTCGTTCGCTTGAAGGTGCTCCGGCGCCGATCATCGATCATCGGCATTGGAATGGAAAAGCCCGCACATGCGGGCTTTTTTGTTGCCGTGTAAAAGCCGAGTGGCGTGTCAGCTTGCTCGCTTGTTTCGGCGGATCCGGTCAAACCACACTGCGAGCAGCAGAATGCCGCCGCGGATCAGGTACTGATAGAACGTCGGCACGTTCATCAGGCTCATCGCGTTCTGCACCGAGCCCATGATCAGAACGCCGACCAGCACACCGGACACGGTGGCCACCCCGCCCGTGAGCGAAACCCCGCCCAGCACGCAGGCCGAGATCACCCCCAGCTCAAGCCCGACCGACGTTTTCGGATCACCCAGGCTCATGCGCGAGGCCAGCATCACGCCGGCGAAACCCGTCACGAGGCCCTGCAGGACGAAAACGGCGATCTTGATGCGCGTCACCGGCAGGCCGGCAAGCAGCGCGGCTTCCTCATTGCCGCCAACGGCGAGCACGTTTTTGCCGAACACCGTTTTCTTGAGCAGGAAGCCGAAGAGGGCAAAGCCGACGATATTGCTCCAGATCGGATACGAGATGCCGAGGAATGACCCGCCGCCCAGGTCGAAGAAGCGCTCTTCGGAAATCATTACCGCGTCGCCGTTGGAGGTGATGAAGGCGAGGCCGCGCACGACTTCCATCATGGCGAGCGTGACGATCAACGAGTTGATCTGGTAGCGCGCCACCAGCACGCCGTTGACGAGCCCGACCAGGCCGCCCGCCAATACGCCGGCTCCGACGCCAAGCACCACGCTATGGGTTGCGGTGATGAGGGTCGACGCCACCACGCCGGCGAACGCGACGATGGAGGCGACGGACAAGTCCACTTCGCCGAGTGCGAGCACGAACATCATCGTGACCGAGATGGAGCCGATCAAGGTGACCGAGAGCAGCAGGCCCTGGATGTTGCGGCTGCTGATGAAGCCCGGCACCGTGAACGCCAGCGCGGTGAACAGCAGGACGAACACCACGACGATGCCAGATCGGTTGACCAGTTCCCACGTGAGGGCGGCGCGGCTGGGGATGCCCGGGGCCGCCATTGGGGGGCCGCCCGGCACGGATTCGGTGGATGGCGTTTGCATAGGATCGGTTTCCATGAGGGCGTAATGCGCACGCTAGCGTGGCAGCGCGAGTTTGATGAGGGTGTCGGGCGAGGCGTGCTCTCTGGGCAGGTCGCCGACGATGCGGCCCTGCTTCATGACGAGCACGCGGTCGGCAACGCCGATCACTTCCGCCAGATCGCTCGACACCACGATGACGGTGCGGCCCGCCTCGGCCAGGCCGTAGAGCAGGCTGTAGATTTCGCTGCGGGCGCCGACGTCGATGCCGCGCGTGGGTTCGTCCATCAGGAAGACGTCGATGTCATCCGCCAGCCAGCGCGAGAGGATCACCTTCTGCTGATTGCCGCCCGACAACTTGCCGATGGGTGTTTCACCGTTGCGCGTCTTGATGGCGAGCTTGTCGATGAACGACTGGGTGGTCCGCGCTTCCTGCCGGTTGTTCAGCACACTGAAGCGGCTGAAGTGGCGCCGGCAACTGATGTTCAGGTTGTCCGAGACCAAGGCGATGGCGACGATGCCATCTTGCTTGCGGTCTTCCGGGCAGAGCGCGACACCGGCGCGGACCGCATCGCGCGGCGTGTTGAACTGGACGCGCTTGCCGTTGAGGCGAATCTCGCCTGCGGTGGGTTTGACCGCGCCGTAGAGCAGCTTCATCAGCTCCGAGCGCCCTGCGCCCACCAGCCCGAAGAAGCCGACGATTTCGCCTGCATGCGCCCGGAACGATGCGGGTTCGCTCAAGCCGGGCCCCATCAGGCCGCGCACGTCGACCTTGACGCCGCCGAGCGGGCGCGGCTTGTAGCCGTACACGTCCTGGATCGAGCGCCCGACCATGCAGCGGATCAGACGCTCGCGGTCGAGGTGGGCGCCGGCGTTGAACGTGTCGATGTGCCGGCCGTCGCGGAATACGGTTACGCGGTCGCACAGCTCGTACACCTCTTCCATGCGGTGCGTGACGTAGATGACCGCGCGGCCCTCGGCCTTGAGTGCGCGAATGATGCGGAACAACTGCGTCGTCTCGCGCGAGGAGAGCGAACTCGTGGGTTCGTCGAACGCGATCACGCGCGCGTCGCGCATCAGCGCCTTGCCGATCTCGATCATCTGGCGCTGGCCGATCGACAGATGCTTGACGGGCTGGGCCGGATCGAGCCTTTCGCCCAGCCGTTCGAGTTCACGCAGCGCGCGGGCGATCAGCGTCTTCTCGTCGAGCACACCAAAGCGGTTGGGCAGCGCGCCGAGCATCAGGTTTTCTGCCACCGTCAGTTCCGGCACGAGGTGCAGTTCCTGATAGATGATCGCGATGCCCGCCGCAATGGCCGCGCGCGTGTTTGTGAACTGCTGCGGCACGCCGTCCAGCGACAGCGTGCCGGCCTCCGGCTGGTTGACGCCCGACAACACCTTGAGCAGCGTCGACTTGCCTGCGCCGTTCTCGCCCATCAGGCCGTGAACCTCGCCGCGGCGGATGTCGAGCGATACATGGTCGAGCGCCAGCACGCCAGGAAAGCGCACGGTGATGCCGTCGAGCTTCAGATAGGCGGTAGGGGAAGCGTCGGGCGGACCGCTCGCATCAAGTGATTGGACTGTCATCGATTGATCTTTGCGGATCGGCGTGGGGCGCGTGGGGCGCGGGACGGGCCCGCGCCGCGCGTAGCATCAAATGCCCAGTTCCTTGCGGACCTCTTGCCAGTTGCTGCGCACCATCAGCTTGCCGGTGGTTTGCGTATCGGCCGGCGGTTGCTTGCCCGTCTTGATCCACTCGACGAGGTTTGCAGCGCTCTCCTTGCCGTGGTTGGTGGAGCTGACGGCAATCGTGCCGAAGAAGCCGGTCTGCTCCTTCTTCTGGAATTCGGCAAACGCCTCGCCGGCACCGTTGATGCCGACGCCGATCACATCGGCTGCCGGAATGTGCAACTGCTCGGTGGCGCGCACGCCGCCCAGCACGCTTTCTTCATTGAGCGCGAAGATCACCCATTTCTTGATTCCAGCATGCTGTGCCAGCACCGGCGACGCGGCATTGAAGCCTCCTGCGTCGTCGGTGGTCTTTTGCGGCGCGTCGAAGATGTTTTCTTTCTTGAAGCCGCCGGCCAGCAGTGTCTGCGTCGCGCCGTCGGTACGCAGCTTGGCGGTCGGCAACTCATAGTTGGTGATGCGCAGCGCGCCCACTTCCTCGGGCTTCCAGCCGCGGCGCTTCATCTCGTCGGAAATCGCCTGGCCGACTTGGTTGCCGATCTTGAAGGCCGACATGCCCAGGTGCGGCACGTTGGCCAGCGGCTTGCCGGACGAGTCGACGAGCTGATCGTCGACCGTGACGAACTTCATGTTGTAGTGCTTGGCGCGTGCCGAGATGGCCGGGCCCAGGCGCACGTCCGGCGCGCAGATCACGAAGCCCTTGGCACCTTGCGCGCCCAGGTTGTCGATGGCGGACAGCACTTTTTCGCCATCGGGCGTGCCGATGTTCACCACAGAAAAGCCGTTCTTCTGACCAAGCTCGGTGGCGGCTTTCTGCTCGTTGATGAACCAGGCCTGCTCGGGCATCTTGACCAGGAAGCCGATCTTGAGCGGCTCGTCGGCGTGGGCGGGCAGGCTGGCGGCCAGCGGCGCCAGGCACAGGGTGGCTGCCAGGGCGGACAGGGTCAGCCGGCGAAGTTTGCGTTGCATGGTTGTCTCCTCGTTGGAATGGCTCTTATGGCACTACGTGAGTCGGGCGTGCCTCATGGCACGAAGGGGTCAATCAGATGGCGCCGGCCGAGCAGCATGGCGTCGGCCACGTGCTGCAGCGGGCGGACATCGACATCGCTTCCGCCGCTTGCGATCAGCTCGAGAAAGCGCGCGTAGAGACTCGGGTATTCGCGTTCGGGGCCGACGTCGATCTCCGCGCCGTCGATGGCCAATTGCTTGCCGCCTTGGGCGAGCCGCAGCGTGCCGTCGCGCGTGGTCACGTCGATTTGCCAGAGCTCGCCTGCGTCATGGCGCCAGTCGAATTCAGCGTGGATCGGCGTGCCGGCCGCATCGGTGAATGCCAGGTGGGCGGCAATCGGCGTCTGCTGATTGGCGGGCACCCACAGGTCGGCCCCCGTCAGAAAGAACGCATGCGGCAGGACGCGCGTCAGGATCGACAGCGCGTTGATGCCGGGGTCGAACACGCCCAGGCCGCCCGGTTCCCAGATCCATGCCTGGTTGGGGTGCCAGCGGCGCACATCTTCTTTCCATTGCACGTTGACGGAGACGATGGCTCGGCGTGCAAGCCACTCGCGGGCGGCTTCGACACCGGGCGCGTGGCGCGAATGCCAGGACGCGAACAACGTGCAGCGGTGCTGCCGCGCCAGTTCGGCAAGGAGCACCACTTCCGACACGCTTGCGCCGGGAGGCTTCTCGAGCATCACGTGCTTGCCTGCCGCGAGGGCCGCGCGGGCCTGTGCAAACCGCACCTGTGGCGGCGTGCACAGCGAGACCGCCTGCAGCGCGGGTTCGTCTGCGAGCATGGCGTTGAGCGTCGTGTAGTGCGGCAGGCCGTCGACGCGTGAATGCGGGCTGGCGCAAGCCGCAAGCGTGAAGCCCGGCTGCGCGGCAAGCGCCGGCAGATGCTGGTCGCGCGCGATCTTGCCGACGCCGACAATGCCGATCGCAACGGGGGAACGGTCACCGTGCATGGCTATCGCCCCCAGCGCAAGACCAGCGGGTCGAGCCGCCGGGCAATTTCGACGAGGCCCCGGCGCGTGTCCGGATGCATCGGCGGCAACGGATGGCGCGGCGCCTCGCAGGCGATCACGCCGCCTTCCTTCATCAACGCCTTGGCGGCCAGGATGCCGGCCTGTCGGTTCTCGTGATTGATGAGTGGCAGCCAACGTTGATACAGATCGAACGCGAGATCGTGCTGCCCTTTGGCGTGCGCCTCGATGATCGGCCGGATGCCGTCGGGATACGCGCCGCCGGTCATGCTGCCCGTGGCGCCGGCATCGAGATCCGCCAGTAGCGTGATGGCTTCTTCGCCGTCCCACGGGCCTTCGATGGCGTCGCCCCCAAGGCGGATCAGCTCCCGCAGCTTGGCCGCCGCACCCGGCGTTTCGATCTTGAAGTAGGCCACCTGCTCGATCTCGCGGGCCATGCGCGCGAGAAACGCCGCAGACAGCACCGTGCCGCTGGCCGGAGCATCCTGGATCATGATCGGAATGCCCGCGGCGTCCGACACGCGCGCAAAGAATTCGTAGATCTGCGATTCGGGCACGCGGAAGGTGGCACCGTGGTAGGGCGGCATCACCATCAGCATGGCGGCGCCCATGTCCTGCGCGCGGCGGCTGCGTTGCGTGCAGACCTGCGTGCTGTAGTGCGACGTGGTGACGATCACCGGTACGCGGCCCGCCACGTGTTCCAGCGCGGTGCGGGTGAGCACTTCGCGTTCGTCGTCCGACAGCGAGAATTGCTCCGAGAAATTGGCCAGGATGCACAGGCCATCGGAGCCTGCATCGATCATGAAATCGATCGCACGCTTCTGGCTGGCAAGGTCGAGTTCGCCAGTTTCCGTGAACGTGGTGGGCACCACCGGGAAGATGCCGCGATAGCGCGGTGCGTGCGCGGCGGGTTGATCAATCGGCAAAGCCAGTCTCCTACGCGTGTGTCGATTCAGTGCGAATGGCGCGGCACGGCGGCGCCACGGCAGCCGACCAGGAAATCGAGGTCGCAGCCCTCGTCGGCCTGCAATACGTGGTTGACGTACAGGCGCTGGTAGCCACCGCCTTCACCATGGGAGCGCGGCGCCTGATAGGCGGCCATGCGGCGCGCAAGTTCGGCGTCGTCGATGTCCAGGTGCAGCGTGCCGGCTTCGCAGTCGAGTTCGATCCAGTCGCCGTCCTGCACCGCGGCCAGCGGGCCGCCGGCCGCCGCTTCGGGCGCGACGTGCAGCACGACTGTTCCGTAGGCCGTGCCGCTCATGCGCGCGTCGGATATGCGCACCATATCCTTCACGCCCTGGCGCAGCAGCTTGGGCGGCAGGCCCATGTTGCCGACCTCGGCCATGCCCGGGTAGCCCTTCGGTCCGCAGTTCTTCATCACCAGCACGGAGCTGGCATCCACGTCCAGCGCTTCATCGACGATGCGTTCCTTGTAGTGTTCGAGGTTTTCGAACACCACCGCTCGGCCGCGATGACGCAGCAATTCCGGACTGGCGGCCGATGGCTTGAGCACCGCACCGCGCGGCGCGAGGTTGCCGCGCAGCACGCGAATGCCGCCGTCGTCGATCAGCGGTTTGTCGAGCGGGCGGATGACTTCGTCGTCGGTGATAGGCGCGCCTTTGACGTTCTCCCACAGCGTCTTGCCGTTGACCGTCAACGCATCGGGGTGCGGCAGCAGGTTTGCTTCACCGAGTCGGCGCAGCACGGCGGGCAGGCCGCCGGCGTAATAAAACTCCTCCATCAGGAAGCGTCCCGAGGGCATCAGGTCGACGATGGTTGGTGTGTCCCGGCCGATGCGTGACCAGTCTTCCAGCTCCAGCGGCACGCCGATGCGACCCGCAATCGCCTTGAGGTGGATCACCGCGTTGGTCGAGCCGCCAATCGCCGCATTGACGCGGATGGCGTTCTCGAATGCAGCCCGCGTGAGGATCTTGGACAGCGTCAGCCCCTGCAGCGCCATCTCGACGATGCGGATGCCTGACATGTGCGCAAGCACGTAGCGCCGCGCATCCACCGCGGGAATGGCTGCGTTGTGCGGAAGCGAGGTTCCGAGCGCTTCGGCCATGCATGCCATGGTGGACGCCGTGCCCATCGTGTTGCACGTGCCGGCCGAGCGCGACATCCCCGCTTCGGCGGACAGGAAGTGATGCAGGTCGATCTCGCCCGCCTTGAGCGATTCGTGCAGCTGCCACACCGCCGTGCCGGAGCCGATGTTCTTGCCGTCGAGCTTGCCGTTGAGCATCGGCCCGCCCGTCACGACGATCGCCGGCACGTCGCAGCTGGCCGCGCCCATCAGCAGGGCGGGCGTGGTCTTGTCGCAGCCGGTGAGCAGCACCACCGCGTCTATCGGGTTGCCGCGAATGGCCTCTTCCACATCCATGGCTGCGAGGTTGCGCGTGAGCATGGCGGTGGGGCGCAGGTTCGATTCGCCGTTGGAGAACACCGGAAACTCCACCGGAAAGCCGCCCGCCTCGTAGATGCCACGCTTGACGTGTTCGGCTAGCTTGCGGAAATGCGCGTTGCACGGCGTCAGTTCCGACCAGGTATTGCAGATGCCGATGATCGGGCGGCCGTCGAATTCGTGGTCGGGGATGCCCTGGTTCTTCATCCAGCTTCGGTACATGAAGCCGTTCTTATCGGCGGTGCCGAACCATTGGGCCGAGCGAAGCGTGGGTTTCGATTCCGACATGGGTGCGTGTGTCACGGACGTGGTTGTCGATGCGCGCGCGTCAACCGGCAGCGCGGCACTTGCAGGGCGCGCGGCACGTCCGTTGTCTCCGGTGTGGTTGTGGTTTTTTGATCGGACCGAGTGTACGGAGCGCCCTGATATCCTTCCAATGAAATATTGGCCGTGACCGATATCCGCTTTGATATCTCGAGGAAGACCCGATGTCGAACAGCCCCTGGTATGTCCGTGCGCGCCTGAAGACGCGACAACTGCTGTTGCTGATCGCTCTGGCCGAGGAGGGCAACATCCATCGGGCGGCCGCTGCGCTCAACATGACGCAGCCCGCCGCTTCCAAGCTGCTGCGCGAGCTGGAAGCCATGCTGGATGTGCAGCTGTTCGAGCGCATGCCGCGCGGCATGCGGCCCACGCGCTATGGCGACGCGCTGATCCGCCATGCGCGCGCAGTCGTCGGCAGCCTGGACCAGGCGCAGGAGGAAGTGCTCGGGCTCAAGGCCGGCCACCTGGGGCACGTGGCGGTGGGCACCATCACCTCGCCGGGTGTGCGACTGCTGCCGCCGGTGGTGGCGCAGATCACGCGCGAGCATCCGGGGCTGCGGGTGTCGCTTGAAATCGAAAGCAGCAACGTGCTGCTCGAACGCCTGGCGCAGGACAAGCTCGACTTAGTGGTCGGCAGGCTGTTTGCCGAGCACGACAAACTGCACCTGCGCTACGAGCCATTGGCCGACGAGCCGGTGGTTGCGGTGGCGCGGCCGGGGCATCCGCTGCTGTCAGAACCGTCGCTGACGCTGGCCGATGTGCAGACAGCCACCTGGGTGGTGCCGCCTATCGGCAGTGTGCTGCGTCACCGGTTCGATCTGATGTTTCAACGGGAGAGCCTGACAGCGCCGTCCAGCGTGGTGGAAACTTCTGCGCTGCTCTTCCTGACGCGCATCCTGGAGCAGAGCGACATGCTGGCCGTGATCGGCACCGATGTCGCGCAGTACTACGCGTCGTACCGCATGCTGGCGATCCTCCCGCTGCCGATGCCATGCCAGATGGACGATTTCGGCATCATCACGCGCACGGATCGGTTGTTGTCTCCGGCGGCGCTGCATGTAGTGCAGGCGCTGCGCGACGCAGGCCGGACGGCCTACAGCACGGGGTGACTCCCGCCGCGAAAAAAAGCCCGCAATTTGCGGGCTTTCCTCTGTGCGGCACTGACGTTCAGGCCGCTGGCACTGCGCCCTGCGGCGTAAGGTGGTTGACCGCCTCGGGCAGGCCTTCAGCCAGCTGGTTGGCGAGATCGCCCTCGTTGATGCCGAAGTTGGCGGCCAGTTTTGACACCTCCTCGAGCGCGCCCGTGCCGCTCAGTGCCTGGGTGATCTGCTCACCCGACACCGGCAGGTTCTGGCCGTTGCCGATCCACGATTTGACCTGTTCGCCCAGACCGGCTTGCTCCAGGATCTGCTGCAGCGGCCCGAGGCCTCCGATGGCCGCCTGATCCGCACTGCCGTTGCCGCCGCCCAGCAGACCGCCGAGCAGGCCGCCAAGGCCACCGGCTCCGCCAGCGCCGCCGAGCAGGCTGCCCAGTGCGCCGGCACCGCCTGCCGCACCCAGCAGGCCACCGAGCGAACCGAACAGGCCGCCGCCCTGATCTTCCTGCCCCTGCGGCGCGGCGGCATCGCCCGCGCCTTGCGACTTGTGCTTCATGGCCAGATAGGCCAGCACGCCCACGGCCAGCAGCACCTTCTTGTTGCCCAGCAAGGACGATTGTGCGCCGCTGGCGTCATTGCCGCCGCCGAGAATCGAATCGAGTAGACCCATGATGAAGCTCCTTTGGTCAATGGCGGGTATGGAGGGAAGGGCCCGCCGGTGGGATCAAACGGCCAGTAACGGTCAGTGTTTCGTCGTCAGAACTTAGAACTCGCCGAGCACGGCGTGCAGCGCGGAGACGGCCACAAGCGCCGCCGATTCCGTTCTCAGAATACGTCGCCCGAGTGTCAGTGGTAAGAAACCCGCAGATTCGGCAAGCGCTTCTTCGTCGGGCGAAAGACCGCCTTCGGGGCCGATCAGCAGGACGATGCCGCTGCCTTCGATGCGCGTGCGCGACTGCACCGCCCACTGCGTAAGCGATTGCGTGCCACGCGGCGACAGCAACACGCGCGGCGCGTCGGTGGATCGGGCGGCGGCAAGCCATTCGCGCAGCGTGCTCACCGGTGCAACCGCCGGCACGCGGGCGCGGCCGCATTGCTCGCAGGCGGCTTGCACCAGTGCCTGCCAGTGCTGCACGCGCTTGGCGGCACGCTCGCCGGAGAGGCGCACCACGGCGCGTTCAGTCTGCAGCGGCGCGACGGCATTGACGCCCAGTTCGACGGCCTTCTCGATCAGCCAATCCATCTTGTCGCCACCGGCAATGCCTTGTGCCAACGTGATGGCGTAGCGCGCCTCGGTGTCGGGCTGCGTGGCGTCGGCAAGGCTGGCAGTGGCATCGCGCTTGTTGATGGCATCGAGCCGCGCGCGGAATTCGTGGCCCGAGCCATCGAACAGGCAGACGTCATCGCCAACGGCCAAGCGCAGCACGTGGATGTGGCGCGTGACAGCCTCGGGCAGTGTGACAGTGGTGTTGGGAGCGAGCGGCGTGTCGACGAAAAAACGGGGAAGCCCCATTACAGCAATCCTTGTGGTGAATCGGGTAAGGCGATCAGGCGATGGCGCGATCAGGCCGCTGCGGGCCGGCAGGCGAGGCCCCAGCGATAGCCGTCGGGATCGCGCACGGCGGCATAGCGCTCGCCCCAGAAGGCATCGTGCGGCGCCATGATCGACGTGGCGCCCTGGTCGAGCGCGTGCTGGTACGCGGTGTCGACGTCGTCGCAATACAGGTGGAAGCTCTGCGGGCATTCGAAGCCCGCGCCGGCCGGGGCTTTCGCGGTGGAGCCGAAGACGCCTTCGGGCGCAAACATCAGCGTGAGTTGGCCCTGGTAGGTCATCTCGACGTGGATGGGGCGGCCATGGTCGTGCACCTCATCCTGCACGCCAAAGCCGAACGCGTTGCGATAGAAGGCGATGGCGGCCGATGCGTCACGCACGGTCAGGTACGGGACGAGCCACGGCGTGTTGGCGGGGCGGGGAAAGCTCATGGCGGGCTCCTTCTTGGGCGCAAGGCAACCAGGGACGGGTAGTGTAGAGCGCCGGCCGCACCACAATCAAAAAGAAATCAAAACACCTCGCCTGCCGCCGACTGGTTGCGCGGCCGCCCGCCGCTACGTGCCACTTCATCGACGAGCCATTGGCGGAACGGTGCAAAGCCTGCGTGCTCGGCCGCTTGGTGCGGGTGGATCAGGTAGTACGACAGGCGCAGCGAGGCTTCAGTCGCCAGCGGCCGCATCAGGCGTCCGGCGGCGATGTCGTATTCGACGAGGATGCCCTGGCCGAGCGCCACGCCCTGGCCGTCAATGGCGGCCTGCAGGGCCATCAGCGCCTCGGAAAACGCTGGACCGCGCGTGGCGTCGATGTGCGCGACGCCGACTTCATCCAGCCATTGCCGCCACGTCGGGTGGTGCGCGAGGTGCCGTCCGCCGCGCTCGTGTAGCAGCGTCTGTGCGGCGAGGTCCTGCGGCATCCGAATCGCGGCCTGCAGCGTGGCGTTGCATACCGGAAAGAAATCGGTGGAGGTGAACCACTCGACGCGCAGGTTCGGCGCGTTGACTTGGCGGTCGTCGATGCACAGATCGAACTGGCCGTGGTCCTGCACATCGGCGGTCGATACCTCCACGCGCACGTGGGGGTGCTGGTTGAAGAAGCGATACAGGCGCGGCACCAGCCACTTGGCGCCAAAGGTTGGCGGCACGGCCACGCGCAGGGGCGCATCGGCGGTGTCCATCAACAGATCGGTGGCTTGTTCGAGCGCACGCAGGGCGTCCCGCACGCGGGGCAGGTAGTTGTCGCCGGCGTCCGTGAGCGTGAGCTGGTTGTTGCGGCGTGCGAAGAGCTTCTTGCCCAGATGATCTTCGAGCTGCTTGATCTGGTGGCTGACGGCGGCGTTCGTTACGCAAAGCTCGTCTGCGGCCCGGCTGAAGCTCAGGTGACGGCCCGCGACTTCAAAGACGCGCAATGCATTAAGGGGAGGGAGGCGCCGCGGCATGCGTTCTCGTTAAGAAAAATTTAACGTCCAACGAAGAATTTGTAGTTTGCCACGTTAAGGCGGCCCCGACTACAAATGCGCCTGGGGACGGTGACGATGCCTGGTGTGTGCCTCCAGCGATCTCAAACCACGCGGCGCACCGGACCCCGCCTACAAAAACATTTCAGGAGACGTCATGAATCGAACCACCGCTGTTCGCGGGATGTCGGCGTGCGCGCTTGGGCTCACCTTCGCGCTCGCTGGCTGGACCGCTCCCGCCCTCGCACAAACCAGCGTCACGCTGTACGGCCGCGTCGCCAGCGGCATCGACTACCAGAACAACGTCGCCCCCACCGCGACCGCGCCGGGCGGCAGCCTCTGGCGCGCCGCCGACAACCAGTGGGGGACCAGCATGTTCGGGTTCATGGGCAAGGAGGATCTCGGCGGTGGCTTGCAGGCAGTGTTCCGGCTTGAATCCGGCTTCGGCGCAGCCCAGGGCAAAACCAACGGCGATGCGCTCTTCAACCGCCGTTCGTACGTCGGCCTGTCCAGCCCGACCTGGGGCACGTTGACGGCCGGCAAGAACCTCTTCATCAGCAACGACGTCTGGTTCCTCGACCCGACCGGCCAGCAGTTCATCGGCTCGGCCACGCTCGTGCGCGGGCGCAACTGGCCGGGTGCCAACAACATCGTCGAATACCAGAGCCCGACCTGGGGCGGCTTCCAGATCGGTCTGCAGACCGGGCTGGGCGAGCAGCCGGGCTCCTTCACGAACAGCCGGCGCGATGGCGTATCCGCCGTCTACTCCGCCGGTCCGCTGGAAGTGCGCGCGATTTACGACGTGATCCGCGACGGCAACGGCAAGTTCAGCGACATCTTCAACTTCTCGAAGGAAGCGACCTTCGGCGGTACGTACACGATCGGCAAGGCGAAGCTGTTTGCGGTGTATGAAAACCTGTCGGCCCCCGACGCGGCAGCGGGCGCCCCGACCAAGGCCAACCATTATTGGCTAGGCATCAATTACGAAGTCACGCCTGCGTTGACGCTCATCGGCGCGGCCTATCGCGTGAACGTGAACCACGGCGGCGGCAACGCCAACCTGTTCATGGCCGGCGCGAACTACAACCTGTCCAAGCGCATGATGCTGTACGCGAGCGTGGGCACCGTGCAGAACAGCGCCACCGCCAACTTCTCGGTGGAAGCGACCAACAACAACCCGGCCCCGGGCAAGAACCAGCTGGGTGCCTATACGGGTATCGTTCACTCGTTCTAAAAAACCGCTCATGATCGTGGTACGCACCCCCAGCCTGACCCCGCGACGCTGCTGTTTCTGGACGACGTCCTCATGAGCGGCGGCAGTGATCAAGTCAACCTGGGGCCGCCCGCTGCGGCTCATGGATGGTTTTAACCCGGGCCGTGTCCCAAGTCACACCAAGCAATGCCACGCATGAACATCCTCACCATCGATACCGGTACCACCAACACACGCGTCACGGTCTGGCGCGATGACGTTGCGCTGTGCCAGGCTGCGCGCCAGGTTGGCGTGCGCGATACCGCCATCACGGGCAACCGGACGACGCTGCAGCGCGGCGTGCAGGACACCATTGACGCTGCGCTGCAGAAGGCCGGGTTCGGCATGAGCCAGGTCGACCTGGTACTGGCGTCCGGCATGATCACCTCCAACGTCGGCCTGCATGAGGTCCCGCACCTGATGGCGCCGGCCGGCCTGCGCGACTTGGCGGCAGGGATGGTGCAGGCGAGCATCCCCGAGGTGTGCGCCCAGCCGATCTGGTTTGTGCCGGGCGTGCGCAATCCGGTGGACAACCTCGGCCTGCACAACATCGAGTCGATGGACATGATGCGCGGCGAAGAGGTCGAGACCATGGGTTTGGTCTCGCGCCTTGGCATCACGGAGCCGGCGGTGATCGTGCTGCCCGGGTCGCACTCGAAGTTCGTGCATCTGGACGCCGACCAGCGCATCACCGGCTGTGTGACCACGCTGGCCGGCGAGCTGCTCCACGTGATCACGCACAACACCATCCTGGCCGACGCGCTCGACTCGGACTTTGCCACCGAGGTCGATCCGGAAATGTTGCTGTCCGGCGCGCGCAGCGCCAGCAGCATCGGGCTGGGGCGCGCCTGCTTCATGGTGCGCACGCTGGGCCAGTTCACGATCTACGAGCGCAATGCGCGGGCCAACTTCCTGCTGGGCGCGGTGCTGGGCGCGGATCTGCTCACGCTCAAGAACAGCAGCGCGATCCGCATGAATCCGGGCACGCAGTTCGTCATCACGGGCAAGCCGCTGCTGCGCGAAGCGCTGGCCGTGCTGGTGTCGGACGACGATTTCTTCTCGGGCAAGGTCACCGTCACCAGCAGTGAACAGCAGGAGCACCTGGCCGGCAGCGGCGCGATCGCAATCGCACGCGAGCGCGGCCTGGTCAAAACCTTGAAGGTGGCGTGAGCCCGGCGCACACGTCATCCCTCTTTCATCCAACGCAGAACAGATGCCGCAATGACGGCATCGCAAGGAGACAAACATGCAACAACAACGACGCGGAACATTCAAGGCCATTGCGGCCGCCACGCTCTTCGCCATGACCGGCGGCCTTACAGTGTTTGCCCATGCAGCCGATGACGTGAAGATTGGTTTCCTGGTCAAGCAGCCCGAAGAGCCGTGGTTCCAGGACGAATGGAAGTTCGCAGACCAGGCCGCCAAGGAGAAGGGCTTCAAGCTGGTGAAGATCGGCGTGCCCAGCGGCGGCGAAGTGCTGACGGCCATCGACAACCTGGGCGCGCAGCACGCGCAGGGTTTCGTGATCTGCGTGCCCGACGTGAAGCTCGGACCTGCAGTCGTGGCCAAGGCCAAGCAGAACAACCTCAAGCTGATGACGGTGGATGACCGTTTGGTGGATGGCGGCGGCAAGCCCATCGAAGCCGTGCCGCACATGGGCATCTCGGCCACGAAGATCGGCGAGCAGGTGGGCGATGCCATCGCGCAAGAGATGAAGAAGCGCGGCTGGAACCTGTCGGAGGTCGGCGCCATCCGCATCGCCTATGACCAGCTACCGACTGCCAAGGAGCGCACCGACGGTGCAGTCGCCGCGCTCAGCAAGGCGGGCTTCCCGGCCGCTAACGTGCTGACCAGCCCGCAGGCCAAGACGGATACCGAAGCCGCCTTCAACGCCGCCAACATCACCCTGACCAAGAACCCGAAGTTCAAGCACTGGATTGCCTTCGGCCTGAATGACGAAGCCGTGCTGGGTGCCGTGCGCGCAGCGGAAGGCCACGGCGTGAAGCCGGCGGACATCATCGGGGTAGGTATCGGCGGGAGCCAGTCGGCGCTCAACGAGTTCGCCAAGCCCGAGAAGACCGGCTTCTTCGGCACCGTGCTGATCAGCCCGAAGCGCCACGGCTATGAAACCTCGCTCAACATGTACGAGTGGATCAAGAACAACAAGGCGCCGGACCCCCTCATCCTGACCAGCGGCCGCCTGATGACGCGTGACAACGAAAAGGCCGTCCGCCAAGAGATGGGTCTGTGATCTTGCGGATGACGTTGTTGAAGGAGACTTGCCATGTCGGCGTTTCTTGAGTTTCGTGGCATCAGCAAGGTGTTTCCGGGTGTGCGGGCGCTGTCCGATGTGTCGTTCGGCATCGAATGCGGTCGCGTGCACGGGTTGCTGGGCGAGAACGGCGCGGGCAAGTCGACGCTGTTGAAGATTCTGGGCGGCGACTACCAGCCCGATGGCGGGCAGATCGTCGTGGAGGGAAAGCCGACGGCGTTCCCAACCACGCGGGCGGCGCTGGATGCCGGCATTGCCGTCATCCACCAGGAGCTGCAGACGGTGCCCGAGCTGACGGTGATGGACAACCTGCTGCTGGGCCACCTGCCGGCCAGCGGCGGGTTCATCCGTCAGCGCGAGGCGATGGCCTGGACGCGCGAGCAGCTTGGCCGCATCGGCGTCGACCTGGACCCGCGCGCCAAGCTGAAGCACCTGTCGATCGGCCAGCGCCAGATGGTCGAGATCTGCAAGGCGATCCTGCGCGATGCGCGTGTGATTGCCCTGGACGAGCCGACGAGTTCGCTGTCGATCCGCGAGACCGACATCCTGTTCCGCCTCGTGAAAGACCTGCGCGCGCAGGGCCGTGCACTGATCTACATCTCGCACCGGCTCGATGAGATTTTCGAGCTGTGCGATGGCTGCACGATCTTCCGCGACGGCCGCAAGGTGGCGGATTTCCCGTCGATGGCCAACGTCACGCGCGACGAACTGGTCGCGCAGATGGTCGGCCGCCAGATCGACGACATCTTCGATTACCGCGCACGGCCGCTGGGCGACGTGCGCCTGCAGGTGGATGGCCTGATGGGCCCGAAGCTGGCCGAGCCGGCAAGCCTGTCCGTACGCCGTGGCGAGATCGTCGGCCTGTTCGGGCTGGTGGGCGCGGGGCGTTCGGAACTCGCGGGATTGATTTACGGCGCTGATCGCAAGACGGCGGGCAGTCTTACGCTTGACGGCGCGCCAATCCGCATCCGCGACGTTGCCGATGCCATCCGGCAGGGCATCGTGCTGTGCCCGGAAGACCGCAAGGAAGAAGGCATCATCGGCTGCCGCTCGGTGTCGGAAAACATCAACATCAGCTGCCGGCGCAACCAGCGTCGCTTCGGACTGTTCGTCAACGACCGGCAGGAAGCGAAGACGGCCGATCACTACATCACGCGCCTGCGCATCAAGACACCCAACCGCGAGCAGCCGATCCGCCTGCTGTCGGGCGGCAACCAGCAAAAGGCCATCCTGGCGCGCTGGCTGGCGGAAGACGATATGCGCGTGCTCATCATCGACGAGCCGACGCGCGGTATCGACGTCGGCGCCAAGAACGAGATCTACCAGGTGCTGTATGAGCTGGCCGAACGCGGCGTGGCCGTGCTGATGATTTCCAGCGAGCTGCCGGAAATCCTTGGTGTGGCCGACCGCGTGCTCGTGATGAGCGAAGGCCGCATCGCCGGCGAATTGCCGCGCGAACAGGCCAATGAGCAGGCCGTGCTCAAGCTCGCACTGCGACCTGAATCTGCGCCGCTGCCATCTGCACCGCAGGCGCCGCTGGCTGCCTGAGAACCCCGGAGTTCAAGATGTCCCAGTCCCAACCCCTGCAACATTCCGATGCCGTCGCCGCATCGGCACCTACTAGCAAATCTGCGGCCATGAACAAGACGCGCCTGCTTCGCCTGCTGGACGATTTCAGCCTGCCGCTGATCTTCGCCATTCTCTTTGCCGCGCTGTCGTTCTCGGTCGAGTATTTCTTCTCGTGGCAGAACATGGTCGGCCTGGCGCTGTCGGTCTCGCAGATCGGCATGGTCGCCTGCACGATGATGTTCTGTCTGGCGTCGCGTGATTTCGATCTGTCCATCGGCTCCACGGTGGCGTTTGCCGGCGTGCTCTGCGCGATGATCATCAACGCGACCGGCAGCATTGCACTCGGCATTGGCGCCAGCCTGGTGGCAGGCGCGATCATCGGCGGCATCAATGGTTTCGTGATCGCCAAGCTGAAGATCAATGCGCTGATCACCACGTTGGCCACGATGGAGATCGTGCGCGGCCTCGCCTTCATTGCCTCGCATGGGCAGGCGGTCGGCGTGTCCGACATGGATTTCTTCGACCTGGGCAACACCATCGTCTTTGGCGTGCCGACGCCGGTATGGGTTGCGGGGCTGTGCTTCGTGGTGTTTGGCGTGCTGCTCAACAAGACGATCTACGGCCGCAATACGCTGGCGATTGGCGGCAACCCGGAGGCGGCGCGGCTGGCCGGCGTGAACGTCAACATGACGCGCATCGTCATCTTCCTGATCCAGGGCGTGATTGCCGCGCTGGCCGGCGTGATTCTGGCGGCGCGAATCACCAGCGGCCAGCCGAATGCGGCGCAAGGCTTTGAGCTGAACGTGATCTCGGCCTGCGTGCTGGGCGGCGTGTCGCTGCTGGGCGGCCGCGCGACCATCAGCGGGGTGCTGGTCGGCGTGCTGATCATGGGCACCGTGCAGAACGCGATGAACCTGCTGAACATCGACGCGTTCTATCAGTACCTCGTGCGCGGCGCGATTCTGCTGGCGGCTGTGCTGGTCGACCAGTTGAAGAACCGCGGCGGCCGCGAGTGAGGCTGCGCCGATGACAACCGCAACTGCGCTCTCCGATCTGCGCTGTACGCTGGGCGAAGGCATTGTCTGGGACAACGCCCAACGCGTGCTCTGGTGGACCGACATCCAGGAATCGCTGCTGTGGCAGCACGATCCGGCAACGGGGCAGGAGCGTCAATGGCCGCTGCCACAACGCGTGGGCTCTTTCGTGCTGACGGACGAGCCCGGCGTGCTGATCCTGGGCCTTGCCAAAAACATCGTCCGCTTCGACACGCGCACCGGCGCGCTCACGCTGCTGGCTGACGTCGAGCCCGACAACCCGACCACGCGCGTCAATGACGGCCGTGCCGACCGCTCCGGAAACTACGTCTTCGGCACCATGCACGAAGGCGGCCCGGAACCGACCGGCAGCTTCTATCGGTTCACGCCCGTGGGCACGCTGCAACGCGTTGCGCTGCCGCACATCGCCATTGCCAACAGCATCGCCTTCAGCCCGGACGGTGCGACCCTGTATTGGTGCGATACGAGGAGCCGGCGCATCCACGCGTGCGATTACGACGGGCAGACCGGCCAAGTCGCCAATATTCGCGTCTTCGCCGATCTGCGCGACCAGGATGCCGATGGCGCCCACAAAGGCTCGCCCGATGGCTCGACTGTCGACGCAGACGGCTGCCTGTGGAACGCAGAGTGGGGCGGCAACCGGCTGACGCGGTACGCACCTGATGGGCGCGTGCTGGCGCGCATGTCCGTGCCGGCATCGCAGCCCACGTGCCCGGCATTTGGCGGCGAGGCGCTCGACACGCTGTATCTGACGACGGCGCGCGATGGTTTGCCTCTGCATCGCTTCGCAGAAGACGTGAATGCAGGCGCGACCTTGCAGCTTGCCGTGGCCAACGTACGCGGATTGCCGGAGGGCCGGTTCGGCCATGCCTACGTTGCAGCTTGAAAACGGCACGCTACGCGCCGAGGTATTGCCCGAAGCCGGTGGCGGCTTGCTGCGTTTCGATCTGCTGCATGACTGCGATGTCGCGCCGATCTTCCGGCCGGGGACAGCAGAAGCCGCGCTGCACGATCCGAGAGCGCTCGCCTGTTTTCCGCTGGTGCCGTGGTCCAACCGCATCGGCGGCGGGCGGTTCCCGTTCCGGGGGCGGACCATCGAAGTGCCGCACACACGTGGCGACGAGCCGTATCCGCTGCATGGTCACGGCTGGCTGATGCCTTGGCACCCAGTCTCGCAGACAGCCACGTCGGTTGAACTCGCTGCGATGGTCGATCACGGCCGCCCGTTCCGCTATCTCGCGTTGCAGCGCTACGCGCTGGCAGGCAACACGCTGAATATCGCGCTGACGGTACGCAACGAAGGCTCACCGCTGCCATTCGGGCTGGGCGTGCATCCGTTTTTCCCCCGCACGCCCGATGTCCAATTGCGCGCGGGAGCCACGGCCATGTGGCAATCCGCGCCGGACAATCTGCCGACGGTCCTGAATGCGCCCTCTGCAGATGCAGACTTTCGCAAGCTGCGGAAGCTGGAAGCCAGCGCCGCCATCAATCACAGCTTTGAAGGCTGGGATGGCCGCGCCGAGATCGTCTGGCCCAGCCGCCGCGTGTCTGTGAGCATCACCGCCGATACGTCGCGCTATGTGTTGTACACGCCGGTTGCGTACGACTTCTTCTGCTTCGAGCCGGTTGACCACGCCATCAATGCGCACAACCTGCCGGGCTTGCCGCAAGACCACGGCCTGACCATTCTCGGCACCGGGCAGAGCCTGCAGCGCAGCTATCAATTCACCGTGAATCGACCCGACGCATGACTGCTTTTCCGACGTCTTTTCCGCCACGCCTCGCGGGCAAGGTCGCGCTGGTAACCGGTGCCACGCAAGGCATTGGCGGCGCGATCGCCAAGCTGTTCGCCCAGCACGGCGCGCGCGTGATCGTCAACGCGCTGGTGTGTGACGCGCGCGCCGAAGCCTTTGCCGCCGAAATTGGCAGCAGCGTTGGCAACGACGACAACATCCTCCTTGTGCAAGCCGACGTACGCGATCGCGCGCAGATCGACGCGATGGTCGCTGCCGGCGTCGAGCGCTTTGGCGGCATCGACGTGCTGGTCAACAACGCCGGCATCAACGTATTTTCCGATCCGCTCAAGTTGAGCGAGGACGACTGGGCGCGCTGCCTTTCCGTCGATCTGGAAGGCGCGTGGCACTGCGCGCGCGCCGTGCTGCCGCACATGCTGGCGCGCGGGGCGGGCAGCATCGTCAACATTGCGTCGGTGCATGGGCACAAGATCATTCCCGGCGCGTTTCCGTATCCGGTGGCCAAGCATGGGCTGATCGGGCTCACGCGGGCGCTGGGCATCGAATATGCGGCGCGCGGAATCCGCGTCAATTCGATCTCGCCGGGACTGATCCTCACGCCGATTGCCGAGGCCGGTTTTGCCGCCGCGCCTGACCCCGAAGCCGAACGCCGCCGCCAGGCCGAGCTGCTGCCGTGCAAGCGCATCGGCGAGCCCGAAGAGGTGGCCTACACCGCGCTGTTCCTCGCCTCCGACGAGGCGCGCTTCATCAACGCGACCGACATCCTCATCGATGGCGGGCGCTCGCAGCTCTATCACGAATGACCTGGACAACCCACCTTCCGCTGATCGCCATCCTGCGCGGCATCCGGCCTGACGAGGTGCTCGCGCACACGCAGGCGCTGGTCGATGCGGGTTTCGATGCCATCGAAATTCCGCTCAACTCGCCCGACTGGGCGCAGAGCGTGCAGCTCGCCGCGCGTGCCTTCGGTGACCGCGCCTTGATCGGCGCAGGCACCGTGCTGCGCCCCGAAGACGTTGACCTGATGGTTGCGGCGGGCGGCAAGCTGGTCGTCACGCCCAACACGCATGCGCCTGTGATCCGCGCCGCCGCACAGGCCGGGCTCGTCACCTGTATCGGCTGCATGACCGCCACCGAGGCGTTTGCCGCGCTCGACGCGGGCGCGCAGGCGCTGAAGATCTTCCCGGCCGGCGCGCTCGGCCCGGGCTACGTGCGCGCGCTCAAGGCTGTGCTGCCCGCCGAGGTGCCGGTGTTTGCCGTCGGTGGCATCACGCCGGAGAACCTCGCCGATTACCTTGCCGCCGGTTGCATCGGCGCCGGGCTTGGCAGCGACCTGTATCGCCCGGGCCAGCCCGTCGAGCGCACCGCCGAACGCGCGCGCGCCTTCGTCACCGCGTACCGCAGCGCCCAATCCGACCGCACCTGAACGCACCATCGATTCGATCCATGAAAATCACCCGCCTGACCACGTACCGCCTGCCGCCACGCTGGATGTTCCTGAAAGTCGAGACCGACGAAGGCGTCACCGGCTGGGGCGAACCCGTCATCGAAGGCCGCGCGCGCACGGTGGAAGCGGCGGTGCACGAGCTGTCCTACTACCTCATCGGCCAAGACCCGAGCCGCATCAACGACCTCTGGCAGACCATGTACCGCGCGGGTTTCTACCGCGGCGGCCCGATCCTGATGAGTGCCGTTGCCGGCATCGACCAGGCGCTGTGGGACATCAAGGGCAAGGTGCTGGGCGTGCCGGTGTACGAACTGCTTGGCGGCCTCGTGCGCGACAAGATGCGCACCTACAGCTGGGTCGGCGGCGATCGCCCGGCCGACGTGATTGCCGGCATGAAGGCGCTGCAGGCCGTCGGCTTCGACCACTTCAAGCTCAACGGCTGCGAAGAGATGGGCATCATCGACACGTCCCGCGCCGTGGATGCCGCGGTGGCGAAGGTGGCAGAGATTCGCTCAGCTTTCGGCAACACCGTCGAATTCGGGCTCGATTTTCACGGCCGCGTGTCTGCGCCGATGGCCAAGGTGCTGATCAAGGAGCTGGAGCCGTACCGCCCGCTGTTTATCGAAGAACCGGTGCTTGCCGAGCAGGCTGAAACCTACGCCCGCCTGGCCGCCCACACCCATCTGCCTATCGCTGCCGGCGAGCGCATGTTCTCGCGCTTCGACTTCAAGCGCGTGCTGGAAGCGGGCGGGGTGTCGATCCTGCAGCCGGACCTGTCTCACGCCGGCGGCATTACTGAATGCGTGAAGATCGCCGCAATGGCCGAGGCCTACGATGTGGCGCTGGCGCCGCATTGCCCGCTCGGCCCCATCGCGCTGGCCGCCTGCCTGCACGTGGATTTCGTCAGCTGGAACGCCACGTTACAGGAACAGAGCATGGGCATCCATTACAACAAGGGCGCCGAACTGCTCGATTACGTGCGAAACAAGGCCGATTTTGCTCTGGAAGGCGGGTATATCCGGCCGCCGCGCCTGCCCGGCCTGGGCGTGGACATCGACGAGGCGCTGGTCATCGAACGCAGCAAGGAAGCCCCCGATTGGCGCAACCCCGTGTGGCGCCACGCCGACGGTTCCGTGGCGGAGTGGTAAGCCGGGCGGGGGAGGGGACGTCGTAGCACGTTTTACTGACCGCGATCACCCCAGCCGGGTCATCCCCGTCTGGTAAAATCGCGGTTTTCCCGCCTATCTCCTGCCGCAGGTTCGCATGACCGCCCCCGCCCTCCACTCGAACACCACCCAGCCTACCCAGTTGATGGCCAACGCCATTCGCGTGCTCGCCATGGACGCCGTCCAGCAAGCCAATTCGGGCCACCCTGGCGCGCCGATGGGCATGGCGGATATCGCCGTGGCACTGTGGAGCCGCCACCTGCGCCACAACCCGCTGAACCCGCGCTGGCCTGATCGTGACCGTTTCGTGCTGTCCAACGGCCACGGCTCGATGCTGATCTACGCGCTGCTGCACCTCACCGGCTACGACCTGCCGATGTCGGAACTGAAGAATTTCCGCCAGCTGCACAGCAAGACCGCCGGCCACCCGGAATACGGCATCACCCCGGGCGTGGAAACCACCACCGGCCCGCTCGGCCAAGGCATCACCAACGCCGTCGGCATGGCCCTGGCTGAACGTCTGCTGGGTCAGGAATTCAATCGCCCGGGCTTTGACATCGTCAACCATCACACCTATGTCTTCCTGGGCGACGGCTGCCTGATGGAAGGCATCAGCCACGAAGCCTGCTCGCTGGCCGGCACGCTCAAGCTGAACAAGCTGATCGCGCTGTGGGACGACAACGGCATCTCGATCGATGGCGACGTCGTCCACTGGTTCAACGACGACACCCCGAAGCGCTTCGAAGCCTACGGCTGGAACGTGATCCGCGCCGTGGACGGCCACAACGTTGACGCCGTGGACGCCGCCATTGCCGAGGCCAAGAAGTCCGACAAGCCGACCCTGATCTGCTGCCGCACGCTCATCGGCAAGGGTGCGCCCAACAAGGAAGGCGGCCACGACGTGCATGGCGCCCCGCTGGGCGGCGTTGAAATCGCCGCTGCGCGCGAAGCGCTGGCTTGGCCGCACGCCCCGTTCGAAGTCCCGCAAGCCGTGTACGACGCCTGGGATGCCAAGGGACAGGGCCAGGCGCTGGAAAAGGCTTGGAACGCGCTGTTCGATGCATATTCCGACCGCTACCCCGCCGAAGCCGAACAATTCGAGCGCCGCATGCGCGGCGAACTGCCCGCCAGCTTCGAAAAGGCCGTCGACGAGTTCATCGAGAAATGCGAACTCAAGGCTGAGACCATCGCCACCCGCAAGGCCAGCCAGAACACGCTTGAAGCCTACGCCCCGGTCCTGGGCGAGCTGCTGGGCGGCTCGGCCGACTTGACCGGCTCGAACCTGACCAACTGGAGCGGTAGCAAGGCCGTGCGCGTGGATGCCTGGGGCAACCATATCAACTACGGCGTGCGCGAGTTCGGCATGAGCGCCATCATGAACGGCATCGCGCTGCACGGCGGCTACATTCCGTACGGCGGCACGTTCCTGACGTTCTCCGACTACAGCCGCAACGCGCTGCGCATGGCCGCGCTGATGAAGATCCGCTCGATCTTCGTCTTCACGCACGATTCCATCGGCCTGGGCGAAGACGGCCCGACGCACCAGTCGATCGAGCACGTTGCCAGCCTGCGCCTGATCCCGAACATGGACGTCTGGCGCACCGCCGACACCACCGAAACCGCCGTCGCCTGGGCCGCTGCCATCGAGCGCCAGAACGGCCCGAGCTGCCTGATCTTCAGCCGCCAGAACCTGCCCTTCCAGGCGCGGAACCCGGCCACGCGCGAAGCCATCGCCCGCGGCGGCTATGTGCTGCGCGATGCGGCCAACGGCAAGCCGGACGTGGTCATCATCGCCACCGGCTCGGAAGTTGGCCTGGCGGTCGGTGCAGCCGACCAGCTCGCCGCCGAGGGGATCCACGCGCGCGTGGTTTCGGTGCCCGCCACGACCGTGTTCGACAAGCAGGACTCGGCCTACAAGGCGAGCGTGCTGCCGGCCGGCGTACCGCGCATTGCCGTGGAAGCAGGCGTGACCGATTTCTGGTGGAAGTACCAGGTGCAAGCCGTGGTCGGTATCGACACCTTCGGTGAATCGGCCCCGGCCGGCGTGCTGTTCAAGCACTTCGGCTTCACGGTCGAGAACGTGGTGAACACCGCCAAGAGCGTCATTGCCTAACTGAATTTGCGTACGCGGCACCCACGAGGTGCCGCGCTGGTTTTATCGCATCGTCGATTTCTTTTCTGCTATCAGGAGACTGACCATGACCATCAAGATCGGCATCAACGGCTTCGGCCGCATCGGACGCATGGTGTTCCGCGCCGCCGCCGCCAACTTCAAGGACATCGAAGTTGTTGCCATCAACGACCTGCTCGAGCCCGATTACCTGGCGTACATGCTGAAGTACGACTCGGTGCACGGCCGCTTCGACGGTGAAGTGTCGGTCGACGGCAACACGCTCGTCGTCAACGGCAAGAAGATCCGCCTGACCGCCGTGAAGGATCCGTCCGAGCTGAAGTGGGGCGAGGTGGGCGCCGACGTGGTGATCGAATCGACCGGCATCTTCCTGACCAAGGAAGGCGCACAGAAGCACATCGATGCGGGCGCCAAGAAGGTGATCATGTCGGCCCCGTCGAAGGACGACACCCCGATGTTCGTGTACGGCGTGAACCACGAAACGTACAAGGGCGANGCGATCATCTCNAACGCNNNNTGCACGACCAACTGCCTGGCNCCGGTNGCNAAGGTNCTGAACGACAAGTGGGGCATCAAGCGCGGCCTGATGACGACCGTGCACGCTGCCACTGCCACGCAGAAGACCGTTGACGGCCCGTCCAACAAGGACTGGCGCGGCGGCCGNGGCATCCTGGAAAACATCATCCCGTCGTCGACCGGCGCCGCCAAGGCCGTGGGCGTGGTGATTCCGCAGCTGAACAAGAAGCTGACCGGCATGTCGTTCCGCGTGCCGACCTCGGATGTGTCGGTCGTCGACCTGACGGTTGAACTGGAAAGCGCTGCCACGTACGCTGAAATCTGCGCCGAAATGAAGGCACAGAGCGAAGGCGCACTGAAGGGCGTGCTCGGCTACACCGAAGACAAGGTCGTCGCTACGGATTTCCGCGGCGATGCCCGCACCTCGATCTTCGACGCCGAAGCAGGCATTGCACTGGACGGTACCTTCATCAAGGTCGTGAGCTGGTACGACAACGAGTGGGGTTATTCGAACAAGTGCCTGGAAATGGCACGTGTGGTGGGCAAGTAATCCAACCAGTACGCAGTCGAAAGAGAACGCGCCTTCGGGCGCGTTTTTTCATCGGCCTGCGGTCCGGGTGAGGTGTCTCCGCAAAACGTTGTCGGTTGGGTACAAATCGACGTTTGTTATGGACTGCAACGAAAACGTTTGCGAATTAGCAAATCTAGAATTTGGGCTACAGGAATTCGCTTTGAAAATTGAGTTGCAGTCCGTACACTGAACAAATACTACATTGTGATGTGGCGGGCATTATCGTCGCGTCCGGCCCGTTGCCTCGGCAATGGTTGCCTTTCCAGTTTTCCAACGTGTTCGAGCCAAGGCGTCCCATGGTCAACGTCGATACCAAGCTGCTGGTGATTTTTGTTGAGCTGCTCAGTAAGCGCAACGCCACCTACGTGGCCGAGAAGATGCACATGACCGCACCGGCTGTTTCGCATTCGCTGGGCCGTCTGCGTGAGATTTTTGACGATCCCCTCTTCATTCGTGTGCCGCACGGTCTGACGCCCACGCCCAAGGCGCTTGAACTGGGCCCGAAGGTGCGCGAGATGCTCGACCTGTGGGCCGCCATCAATGAAGGCGATATCGCCGCGTTTGACCCCGCCGAAGCTACCGGTACGTTCAACGTCAGTTTTGCCGGCACGCTGGGCGATGCGCTCTTCGATCGTTTCCTGCTGCGCATCAAGCGTCTGGCGCCGGCATTGCAGGTGCGTCTGACCGAGTCGTCTTCGTGGGAAGCCGATGTGGCCGCCATGCGCGCCAATGAGCTGGATCTGGCGTTCTCGCCGTTCCCCACGCGCCACCCCGAGATCATGGAAGAGGTCGTGACCTCCTTCAACCTGTGGGTCTGCGCGCGCAAGGACCACCCGATCCTTGGTGACCGGTGCACACTCGAGCAATACCTCGAGTGCGAGCATATCTTCATCGCGCAGGGTAGCCCCGGCCTCCGTGTCGCACCGTCGCTGATCCCGCTGGACTACGCCTTGCAGCAGCGCGGCCTCAAGCGCAGTTCGACCATGACGGTGCATAGCTGGCGCACCCAGGGTGAAGTGGCGGCCCAGACCGACATGATCTTCACGGTCAATTCGCTGATGAAGGATATGGTCTGCAAGATGTATGACCTGAATGCATTCCCCCTGCCGACGGAACTGGAAACCGTGCTGGGCCTGAACATGCTGACCCTACACCGGAATTAGTACCGTCCAGAAGTGGAGATTTCCGGCGTCTGACCCTACACCGGAATTAGTACCGTCCAGAAGTGGAGATTTCCGGCGTCGTTGATTCGTCCGCCGAGGTGTTTTTCCTTGCCTGACGGGCGAATTCGGCGGGTGTCGCCCACTGCAGTGCGGAGTGGGGACGGCTCTCGTTGTAGTACCTCCGCCAGTCGGCGATTTTGCTCCGAGCATCGTCCAAGGACAAGAACCAATGCTCGTTCAGGCATTCCTGCCGGAACCGCCCGTTGAAGCTTTCCACCTTGGCATTGTCGGTCGGCGTGCCTGGCCGGCTGAAGTCGAGTTCCACGCCGTGCTCGTATGCCCACCGGTCCATCGCCTTCGAGATGAATTCGCTGCCGTTGTCCACCTTGATGGTCTGAGGCGCGCCGCGCTCGGCAACCACTGCGTCAAGCACTCGCACAACGTCTTCCCCCTTCAGGCTTTGGCCGACTTCGATGGCCAAGCTTTCTCTGGTGTAGTTGTCCACCACGGTCAACGCGCGCAGGCGCCGACCATCAAACAAGGCATCGGATACAAAGTCCATGCTCCAGATTTCGTTGATAGCCGTGACGATGCTCTTGGGCTGGCGTAGCCGCGCCGACTTGTTGCGCTTGGGACGCTTATGCCGCAGCGACAGACCTTCGGCCCGGTACAAGCGATAAACACGTTTGTGATTGTCTTTCCAGCCTTCCCGCTGCAGCATCACGTGCACCCGGCGATAGCCGTAGTGCACGCGTGTGGCCGCTATCTCTTTGATGCGTGCAAGCAATGCCGACGAGTCCCGAGCAACCGACCGATACCCATACAGCGAGCGTGACATGTGGAACAACGCGCAAGCCTTAGTCAGGCTCACACGATAGCGGTCACGCAACTCGTCAATCAGCGTGCGCTTGCGGGAAGGCTTCAGAGCTTTTTTGAGAGCACGTCCTGCAGCATGGCCTTATCCAGGCTCAGGTCCGCCACCAGCCGCTTGAGCTTCGCATTCTCCTCCTCGAGCTGCCGCATCCGGCGCAGCTCCGAAGGGCCGACGCCCCCGTACCTCTTCTTCCAGTTGTAGAACGTCGCTTCGCTGATGCCCAGCTTGCGGCACACCTCCTCGACCTTCGTACCCAGTTCCGCTTGCTTGAGCGCGAACGCTATCTGCGCCTCAGTGAACTTGCTCGTCTTCATGGCATGTCTTCCATTTCAAATCGTGAAAATCATGCCGGATTCTCTACTTCTCAGCGGTACTGTTTCTTGGTGTAGGGTCAATGCTGTGGCACCGCAGCCGCAACACGCATCCAATGCTGGTGTGGGCGCGTCAGCTCTTCAAGCAGGTGGTGGCCGAATACACCGGGCAAGCGTCCGGCGCACTGGCTCATTCGCCTGTGCAGGCGAATGAGCATGGCAAGGCCGAAAAGGGCGGCCAGGGCGACGCAGAAAAGGAGGACGAGACGCGGCTGTCCGCCTGACATCTGCCCTCTCGCCGCTCCAATGAAAAACGGCCGCAGACGATGCGGCCGTTTCCTTTTGGTGACAACGCTTCAGCGCTTTGGCCGATGCGGGCAGGCTTCCTTCGTGCAGTTGCCATAGAGCGAGAGCGCGTGCTCCTGCAACGCAAAGCCGCGCGCACGTGCGATGCTCTGCTGGCGCTGCTCGATCTCGGCATCGAAGAATTCTTCCACGCGGCCGCAGTCGAGGCACACCAGGTGATCGTGGTGCTTGCCCTCGTTGAGTTCGTAGATCGCCTTGCCGGATTCGAAGTTGTTGCGTGACAGCAGCCCCGCTTGCTCGAACTGCGTCAGCACGCGATAGACGGTGGCCAGGCCAATGTCCATGTGCTCGGCGAGCAGGATGCGGTACACGTCTTCGGCGCTCATGTGGCGCTCTTCGCTGGTTTGAAAGATCTCGAGGATCTTCAACCGCGGCACCGTGGCTTTCAGACCGATGTTCTTGAGGTCTGCAGGACTCGGCATGCGCCAGGCTCCCTAGAGTACAATGTTCGGATATTCCAATCATAAGGGTTTTGGCGGCAAAAGTCCTATTGACCGGCCTGCACGATGTGTCTGGGTCGTCGCCGATTCCTCCCGTACCGGTTTGTCCGGAACCGTTTGAAGGCCGATCGCTCATGACCTTTTCTTTTGCGCGCAGTCCTGTCCGTTTTGCCCACGTCGCCCGCCGCGGCGGCTTGTTGGTGGGTGCGGTGCTCGCCGCGTCGGCGTTGCTGGCCGGATGCGGCACCTATGACAGCACCACGCGCAAGATCGCCAATGCCATCACGCCGTATCGCATCGATATCGTGCAAGGCAACTTCGTCTCGCGCGAACAGGCTGCACAACTCAAGGAAGGCATGACGCGTGACCAGGTCCGCTTCGTGCTCGGTACCCCGCTGCTGACGGACATGTTCCACGCCAACCGCTGGGATTACATCTTCTCGTTCAAGCGTGGGAATACGTCGGTTGTGCAGGAGCGCCGGCTGACGGTTTGGTTTGATGGCGATCGCCTCGCCAAGTGGGTGGGCGCCGATGAGCTGCCGTCTGAGTCGGAGCTGATTTCCGAGATCGACGGCATCAAGCGCCCGAAGAAGGATGCCGCGCAAGCCGCTGCTGCTGCGGGCGCCGCGCCGGCAGCGCGTGCACCGTCGATTCCGTCGGCTGAGGTGACCGACCGCGTGCAATCGACCGCCGGCTCCAAAAACAGTGTTGACGTGACGCTGCCGGAGCGCCGCACGGGCGGTGGCGGCACCGACACCAGCGTTCCGCCGCCGGCTACGACGTCGCCCTGAGCGCCCAGGCTTCGGCACACCATCTTCGAGCGAGCGGCGGACGGGTTCCGCCGCTTGTGCGTTTTACACACCGTTTTTCTTTTGCAGCTTTTCGCTTCCACCGACATGAAAATCGCGATTGCAGGCGCCTCGGGCCGCATGGGCCAGATGCTGATCGACACCGTACTGCGCACGCCCGGCGTGACGCTGGGGGCCGCGCTGGACCGCCCGGCCAGCGACGCCGTGGGCCAGGATGCCGGCGTCAAGCTGGGCAAGACCACCGGCGTGATTGTGACCGACGACGTGCGCGCCGGCCTCTCGCAAGCCGATGTACTGATCGACTTCACGCGACCTGATGCAACGCTCAATCACTTGAACGTGGCCCGTGAGTTGGGCACTGCAGTGGTGATTGGCACGACCGGCTTCACGGCCGAGCAGAAGGCCAGCTTCAAGACCTACGGCGAATCGATCGGTGTGGTGTGGGCACCGAACATGAGCGTGGGCGTGAACGCGACGTTCAAGCTGATCGAAGTCGCCGCCAAGATCCTGGCGCAGGGCTACGACGTCGAAATCATCGAGGCGCATCACAAGCACAAGATCGACGCCCCGTCGGGCACCGCGCTCAAGATGGGCGAGATCGTGGCCGAAGCGCAGGGCACCAAGCTGGCCGATCGAGCGGTCTATGCGCGCGAAGGCGAGACCGGCCCGCGCCAGCTTGGCACCATCGGTTTTGCCACCGTGCGCGGTGGCGACATCGTGGGCGATCACACCGTGCTGTTTGCCGGCGACGGCGAGCGCATCGAAATCACGCATCGCTCCAATACGCGCCAGTCGTATGCCGAAGGTGCCGTGCGCGCCGCAGTGTACGTGGCTGGCAAGAAGGGCTTGTACGACATGAACGACGTGCTCGGCCTGTAATCAGGCTGGCGGCAGAAGGCGCTGGCAGGCCTGTCCGACGCCTTTTTCACTGCTCGCGATCGCCCGGATGGGGCGAGTGGCGACGGTATAATCGGGCCTTTTCCGTTATTCAATCCGGCTGCGCGCGTTGGCGGCGCGGCTGCAATCGCCGGGGCATCCGGGCGACCCATCACCATGCAAGACAAATACTCCCCGTCCGACGTCGAACAGCAAGCGCAGCAACACTGGCAGGCCCTGGATGCCTACCGTGTGACCGAACACGCGCGCGCTGCTGACGGCTCGGACAAGCCCAAGTTCTATGCGTGCTCGATGCTGCCGTATCCGTCGGGCAAGCTGCACATGGGCCACGTGCGCAACTACACCATCAATGACGTGATGACGCGTCAGTTGCGCATGAAGGGATACAACGTGCTGATGCCGATGGGTTGGGACGCCTTCGGCATGCCGGCGGAAAATGCGGCGCTGAACAATGGCGTGGCACCGGCCGCATGGACGTACGACAACATCGCTTACATGAAGAAGCAGATGCAGTCGATGGGCCTGGCGATCGACTGGTCGCGCGAAGTGGCGACCTGCAGCCCCGACTACTACCGCTGGAACCAATGGCTGTTCCTGAAGATGCTCGAAAAGGGCGTCGCTTACCGCAAGACCGGCACCGTAAACTGGGACCCGGTCGACCAGACCGTGCTCGCCAACGAGCAGGTGATCGACGGGCGCGGCTGGCGTTCGGGCGCGGTGGTGGAAAAGCGCGAGATCCCGATGTACTACCTGGGCATCACGAAGTATGCGCAGGAACTGCTCTCCGACCTTGACGCTCTGGGCTGGCCCGAGCGCGTCAAGCTGATGCAGCAGAACTGGATCGGCAAGAGCGAGGGTGTGCGCTTTGCCTTCCCGCACAACATTCCCGATGCCGACGGCAAGCTGATCAATGACGGCAAGCTGTACGTCTTCACCACGCGTGCCGACACGATCATGGGCGTGACGTTCTGCGCCGTGGCCGCCGAGCATCCGATTGCCGCGCATGCCGCGCAGAGCAACCCGGCGCTCGCCGCGTTCATCGAAGAGTGCAAGCACGGCAGCGTCATGGAAGCCGACATGGCCACCATGGAAAAGAAGGGCATGCCGACCGGCCTGACCGTCTCGCACCCGCTTACGGGCGAATCCGTGCCGGTGTGGGTGGGCAACTACGTGCTGATGACCTACGGCGACGGCGCTGTGATGGGTGTGCCCGCGCACGACGAGCGCGACTTTGCCTTCGCCAACAAGTACCACCTGCCCATCAAGCAGGTGATCGACGTGAAGGGCCAGCCCTACGACACGACTACCTGGGCCGACTGGTACGGCGATAAGGAACACGGCGTCCTGTTCCACAGCGGCAAGTACGATGGCCTGAACTATCAGCAGGCCGTCGACGCCGTGGCTGCCGATCTGGCCGCACAAGGCCTGGGCGAGAAGAAGACCACCTGGCGCCTGCGCGACTGGGGCATTTCGCGCCAGCGCTACTGGGGCACGCCGATCCCGCTGATCCATTGCGAGAGCTGCGGTGTCGTGCCGGTTCCCGAGCAGGACCTGCCGGTGCGCCTGCCCGAAGACCTCGTTCCGGATGGCACGGGCAACCCGCTCGCCAAGGACCCGCGCTTCCTGAATTGCACGTGCCCGTCGTGCGGCAAGCCCGCGCGCCGCGAGACCGACACGATGGATACGTTCATCGATTCGTGCTGGTACTACATGCGCTATACGTGCCCGGACGGCAAGACCATGGTCGATGCCCGCAACGATTACTGGATGCCGATGGACCAGTACATCGGCGGCATCGAGCACGCGATCCTGCATCTGCTGTACGCACGCTTCTGGACCAAGGTCATGCGTGACCTGGGCCTCGTCAAATTCGACGAGCCGTTCACCAACCTGCTCACGCAGGGCATGGTGCTCAACGAGACGTACTACCGCGAAGATGCCTCGGGCAAGAAGCAGTGGATCAACCCGGCCGACGTCGACGTGCAGACCGACGAACGCGGCCGCCCGGTGGGCGCCACGCTCAAGGCCGACGGCCAGCCGGTGGTGATCGGTGGCGTGGAAAAGATGTCGAAGTCGAAGAACAACGGCATCGACCCGCAAGCGCTGATCGACCAGTACGGTGCCGACACGGCGCGCCTGTTCACGATGTTCGCCGCGCCCCCCGAGCAACAACTCGAGTGGAATGACGCCGGTGTGGAAGGCGCCTCGCGCTTCCTGCGCCGTCTGTGGAACTTTGGCGTGGCCCATGCTGACGCCATTCGTGCCGGCCACGGCAATGGCGTTGTGGCGGGTGCAACCGATGCTGATCGCGCGCTGCGCCGTGAGCTGTACACCGTGCTCAAGCAAGCAAACTACGACTACGAGCGCCTGCAGTACAACACCGTTGTCTCGGCGACGATGAAGATGCTCAACGCGCTGGAAGGCGCCAAGGACGCCGGTGCCGACGCCCGTCGCGAAGGCTTGGGGTTGCTGCTGCGCGTGCTGTATCCGGTGGTGCCGCACATCACGCACGTGCTGTGGACGGAACTGGGCTACGCCGGCGTGTATGGCGACTTGCTCGACGCCCCGTGGCCGCAGGTCGACGAAGGCGCCCTGGTACAGAGCGAGATCGAACTCGTGCTGCAGGTCAACGGCAAGGTGCGCGGCAGCATCGTTGTGCCGGCCGATGCCGACCGCGCTGCCATCGAAGCGATTGCCGCCAAGGATGAAGCGGTTCAGAAATTTGCTGAAGGCAAACCGCCCAAGAAGATCATCGTAGTGCCGGGCCGTCTGGTGAACGTGGTGGCCTGATCGGCCACCCCACTCAAGGAACGCATGGTTATGTCGTTGTCCCGAGGTTTGTCCCGCCGCGGCTTTGCTCGCACTGCCCTTGCCCTGGCGATCGCGCTGCCCGCACTGTCCGCCTGCGGCTTTCACATGCGGGGCAATACCGACTTCGCGTTCAAGCGGCTGTACATCAACTTGCCGCAGAACTCGCAGATGCGCGCGCAGTTGCGTCGGTTGATCGACAACGGCTCCGACACCGTCATCGTGTCGGACAAGAAAGACGCCGACGCGCTGCTCGACGTGCTGGCCGAAGACCGCGTGAAGACCATCTCGTCGCTCACCCCGCAGGGTGTGGTGCGCGAGTACCGCATCACGTACCGCTTCCGCTTCCAGCTGCGCGATGCGCACGACAACCTGCTGATCCCGCCGTCGGAAATCACGCAGTTCCGCGATCTCTCGTACAACGAGACGCAGGTGCTCGCCAAGGACTACGAAGAAGCGGCGCTCTACAGAGACATGCAGGGCGATACGATCAACCAGCTCGTGCGGCGCCTGGGTGCCGTGAAGCTGCCGTCGTAAGCGGCGGATCAGGGCAAGGTTTGCCATGCAATTGCGGCTCGATGCGCTCGAAGGTCATCTGAAGCAGGCCACTGCCAAGGGGCTCGCGCCGCTGTACGTGGTGCATGGCGACGAGCACCTGCTGGCGCTGGAAGCCGTCGACGCACTGCGGCAGGCCGCGCGCGCGCAGGGTTTTACCGAGCGCGAGGTGATGAGCGTCGAGCGCGGTTTCTCGTGGTCGCGCGTGACCGAGGCGCAGCAGTCGATGTCGCTGTTCGGAGATCGCAAGATCGTCGAGCTGCGCATTCCGTCGGGCAAGCCCGGCAAGGATGGCGGCGAAGCACTGCGCGCATTGGCTGCGGGCACGCCGTCCGGGCCGGCCACCGACACCGTCACGCTCATTACCCTGCCGCGCCTGGATTTTGCGACCGCCAAGTCGGCGTGGTTTGCGGCGCTGGAAGGCGCCGGCGTGTCGATCAAGGTCGATTCGGTGGATCGCACCAAGCTGCCCGGTTGGATTGGCGAGCGCCTGGCGCGCCAGCAGCAGCGTGTGGAGCCTGGTGAGCCCGGCCGGCGCGCCCTCCAGTTCATTGCCGACCGTGTGGAGGGCAATCTGCTGGCCGCGCATCAGGAAATCCAGAAGCTCGGTCTGCTGCATCCGCCCGGTGTGCTGACGTTCGACGATGTGCACGATGCCGTGCTCAATGTGGCCCGGTACGACGTCTTCAAGCTGTCCGAAGCCATGCTGGCGGGCGATGTGCCGCGCCTGGTACGCATGCTCGAAGGGCTGCGGGGCGAGGGCGAAGCGACGGTCCTGGTCCTCTGGACGTTGACGGAAGAAATTCGCGTATTATCAAAAATCGCCTCGGGCGCGGCCCAGGGCAAGCCAGTGGCGTCCATGCTGCGGGAGCTTCGCGTCTGGGGCCCACGCGAGCGGCTGGTGCCGCAGGCTGCGCAGCGGTTGTCACAGCGCGAGCTGGAGGGAGCGCTCTCGATGGCTGCCAAGCTTGATCGGCAGGTCAAGGGATTGCGCGAACCATCGCTGCCCGCCGAGCCCTGGGATGGCCTGCTGCAACTGGCGATGCGCATCGCGCGGCCGGGCAGCCTTCCGGTGCCGGCTTGATCCGTCCCATCGGCGCAAGCCTTCGAATTGTCCTCACACTGAATTGCCGGCAGCTTGCCGGTCGCGATCATCATGAAGCAGCTCGACGTGAATGAATACATGGCCCTGGTCGGCCGTCAGGCGCGCACTGCCTCGCGCGGCATGGCACGCGCCGGCACTGCGCAAAAGAACCGCGCGCTGTTGCATATTGCGGCCGCTGTCCGTCGCGATGCCGCCAAGCTCAAAGAGATCAACGCCCGCGACGTCGAGCGTGCCCGCGCCAACGGCCACGATGCTGCCTTTATCGACCGCCTCACGCTGACCGACCGCGCCATCGATACCATGGCCGCGGGCCTGGAGCAGATCGCTGCGCTGCCCGACCCGATCGGCGAGATCAGCAACATGAAGTTCCGCCCCACCGGCATCCAGGTCGGCCAGATGCGCGTGCCGCTTGGCGTGATCGGCATCATCTATGAGTCGCGGCCAAACGTGACGGTGGATGCCGCGGCGCTGTGCATCAAGTCGGGCAACGCGACCATTCTGCGCGGCGGTTCCGAAGCGATCGAATCGAACGGCGCGCTGGCGGCGCTCATCGAGGAAGGCCTGGCCGAGGCTGGCCTCCCCGCCAACGCCGTGCAGGTTGTGGCCACTACGGACCGCGCGGCCGTCGGCAAGCTGATCACCATGACGGAATATGTCGACGTGATCGTGCCACGCGGCGGCAAGAGCTTGATCGCGCGCCTGATCGAAGAAGCACGGGTGCCGATGATCAAGCACCTGGACGGCATCTGCCACGTCTATATCGACGCCGACGCGGACATCGAGAAGGCCGTGCGCGTGTGCGACAACGCCAAGACGCAGCGCTATGCGCCGTGCAACACGATGGAAACGCTGCTGGTGTCGCGCGATGTGGCCGCACGCGCGCTGCCGCCGCTGGCACGGATCTACCAGGACAAGGGCGTCGAACTCCGGGTGTGCCCGGCCACGCGCGCCACGCTGGAAGCGGCTGGTTTCGGCAATCTGAAGGATGCCGTTGAGGCCGATTGGCACACCGAATACCTCGCCCCGATCCTGTCGATACGCACCGTTGATGGCCTGGATGCCGCCATCGAGCACATCAATACCTACGGTTCCGCGCACACCGATTCGATCATCACGGAGAACTATTCGACCGGCATGCGCTTCCTGCGCGAGGTCGATTCGGCCAGCGTGATGATCAACGCGTCCACGCGATTTGCCGACGGCTTTGAGTACGGCCTGGGCGCCGAGATCGGGATCTCGAACGACAAGCTCCACGCGCGCGGCCCGGTCGGCCTGGAGGGGCTGACCTCGCTGAAGTACGTCGTGTTCGGGCACGGCGAGATTCGCACCTGATATTGACTGCTGCACGTTAAGCGCCGCCATGAGCGGCGCGACGTTTTTACCGATCGCGGTTCACGCCTTTTACGGGACGCTTCGCATGCTCTGGGTCAAAGCCTTTCACATCGTCTTCATTGCGTCGTGGTTTGCCGGGCTGTTCTATCTGCCGCGCATCTTCGTCAACCTGGCAATGGAAACCGAGCGCGCGGCCATCACGCGCCTGCTGATCATGGCGCGCAAGCTGTTCCGCTTTACGACCATCCTGGCAATTGTCGCGATCCTGCTGGGGCTGTGGCTGTTCCTGGGTTATCGCATTGGACTGTATCCGCCCAACGGCTGGATGCACGCAAAGCTCGCGCTGGTGCTCGTGACGATCGGATACCACCATGGCTGCGGCGTGCTGCTGCGCAAGTTCGAGGCGGGCGCCAACAAGCGCTCCCACAAGTTCTACCGCTGGTTCAATGAACTGCCGGTGCTGTTGTTGCTGGCGATTACGATCCTGGTGGTCGTGAAGCCATTCTGATTTTTTCTGATTTTCCGATGGCAACTGCTTACTTCGCGCCATGCCCCCGTGGGCTGGAACAGGCGCTGGCCGATGAACTGGCCGAAATCGCCATCCGCCCCGAGGTCGATGAGCTGGCCGCGTTCGAGGTGGGCCGCACCGTACCGGGCGGCGTGCACTTCTTCGGCACGCAGGGCGCGGCATATGCTGTCAACCTGCACAGCCGCATTGCCAGCCGCGTGCTGATGCGCCTGGGGTCGCGCGGGTATCGCTCCGAGGACGATATCTACGCGCTGGCCGCAGCGCAGCGCTGGGAAGACTATTTCACGCCCGACGAGATGATCCGCGTGGACGTGACCGCGCACAAATCGCCGTTGCAGAGCCTGAAGTTTGTCGGCCTGCGCGTGAAGGACGGGGTGTGTGACCGCTTCCGCCAGCGCATGGGCGCGCGCCCCAGCGTGGATACCGTCTCGCCGGACGTGCGCATCTACGCATACCTGACCGAGACCGATTGCACGATCTATCTCGATACCACCGGCGAGCCGCTCTTCAAGCGCGGCTGGCGCCAGGAAAAGGGCGAGGCGCCGCTGAAGGAGAACCTCGCCGCCGGCATCCTGCGCCTGACGGGCTGGACGGGTGCCCACGGCATGCCGTTCTACGATCCGATGTGCGGCAGCGGCACGTTCCTCGTCGAAGCTGCACAACGTGCACTGGGCATTGCACCGGGCGGGCAACGCGCCTTCGCCTGCGAGTGGTTGCAGGACCACGATGCCAAATGCTTCAAGCGTCTGCGCGAAGCCGCTGCGGATGCGGCCGCCGCGTCCATGCGCCGTACGCCGCCATTGGTGGCCGGCGCGGACATTTCCACCGATATGCTGGCCTATGCCGCCGCGAATTGGCAGCGCGCCGGTCTGCCCGGCGAGCCGGTGCTCAAGCAGGTCGATGCACGCTTCGGCAAGCCGCCGTTTGAGGTAGCCGGCGTGTTGTTGATGAACCCGCCGTACGGTGAGCGTATCGCCGTGCGCGGTGCACACGGTTCACGCCGCCGCCGGTCGGAAGGCGAGGGCGAGGAGGATGGCACCGTGTTCGAGCGTGCCAGCCGCGCCATGGGTGCCCCGCGCGACGATGGCCGCCGTCCGGTGCGCGAACTGCGCCAGCCCGAGCCACCGCCCCCGGTCGACCCGGAGGAAGAGGCCGCCGCCAACGAATTTGCGCAGGCCTTTGCCGGCACGCTCAAGCGTGAATTCGCCGGCTGGAAGGCATTCGTCTTCACTGGCGATCTCTCGATGCCGCGTCGGATGCGGCTCAAGGAATCGCAGCGTACGCCGCTGTACAACGGCAACATCGAGTGCCGCCTGTTCCGCTTCGACATGGTGAAGGGCGGCATGCGTGATCGACCGGAGCGGCCCGAGCGGCCCGCAAATGGCGATGCCTCAAACGACAACGCCGACGCGTAAGCATCGGCGTTGCGTGTCATCAGCGGGCCCGGTTCAGGCGGCCTGCTGACCTTGGAAATGCTCCATCCACGCCGCGAGTTGATCCGGCGTGAGCTGCGTCTGGTTGTCGAGCAGGCCCAGCCTGACCGTCTCGCCGTTGCGCTCGGCGGTCAGTGACCAACCCTTGCCATCGAGCCACAGCAGGAACGCGAGCCACTTGGCATGCGCGTCCGACACCTTGTGCGTGGACGCGGCTTCCAGGAATTCCGTCAGGGTGGTGAGATCGACCACCGCCGCAGCATCGCTGCCGGAGGGTGTGACCTTGCCGTCCAGCACCTCGGCCAACACCTCCAACGCCTGGGCCGCCGGCTTGCTGTCAAAGCGCGACGACAGGTCGAGATAGGCCTGCCGCACCGCGTTGCTGAATTCCCCGGTGCGCAGGCTTTCTTCGCCGACCAATTCGGTGTAGTCCTTCATCGCCCAGTCGGGCTGTGCCAGCGATTGCAGACCCACCGCTGCGGCAGCACGCAGGTAATCGTTGACGGCGCTGAACGATGACAGCCCCGATACCGCCAGGTACAGCGTCTGCAGCGCCCCGATGCGATGCGTCAGCGTCTGGCTTTGGCGCACGGTCATCTTCTCGCGTAGCAGTGCGTCGCGCTCGCGGCGCAGATCGGAGAACTCCAATGCCTGCTTCAGCTCCACGCGCAGCGCGGTGATGTCCCACGGCTTCTTGATGTAGCGGTGAATCTGCCCCTGGTTGACAGCCTCCACCGTGTCTTCGATCTCGGAGTATGCCGTCGTCAGAATGCGCACGAGGTGCGGATAGCGCTCGCGTGCATAGCGCAGCAGTTCGTTGCCGAGTTCACCGGGCATGCGCTGGTCCGACACGAGCACACCGAGTGTGGCGGCGTGCTGGTCGAGCATGCGCTTGCCTTCTTCGACCGAGGTGGCGGTGACGACCGGCGCCAGTGATCCGATGGCACGGCCGAAGTAAGTCAGCGCCAATGTCTCATCGTCCACGTACAGGATCTTGGGCGGGTTAGTGGGCATGTGGCCCCCGGGATTGGTCATCCGTCACTCCTCATAGCAAATGCAGCCGATACGGCAAACGCGCGGAACACGTGCGGCTTGGTTCGTAAGTCTTGTGGTTTTGTCATGGGAACGTCAGAGTCACGCGCGTGCCTGCGCTGGGTGCAGAGTCAATCGCAATCGCTCCCCCGAACGATTGCATGATCCGCGTACAAAAAATCATGCCCATGCCGCTGCCGCCTTCTTCGGCGCGCGTCGTCACGGGGTCGATGGTCAGCCGTGCGAGAACGTCCGGCGCGATGCCGGGGCCGTTGTCCTCAATGCGGATCATGTGCTGCGTGTTGCCGGGATCCAGCCCACGGCCGGCGACGATTTCAAGCTTCGGCGCATTTGTCTGCCGCAGCGCCTGCAGGGCATTGCTCGTGAGCGACGAGAGCACCAGCATCACGCAGTTCGGCAGTGTCTGGATCGGGAAGTCGTCTTCCACCCGGTACGTCACCCATTCGCGTTGCGCATTCGTGAACGGGTACGTATCGAACAACGCGCGGATCAGCCCGCCCGCGCTGTTGGGTGTGACGGCTGTGCCCGGCTTGCCGTAAGTGTTGCGCACGGAGTTCAGGAACGTGGCGATCACCGAGAGGCAGTAGCGAGCGTTGTCCTGCACGCGGTCGGCAGCGCGGCCGATTTCGGGAAGCGCACCCGGCGTCGGCTCCGTCTGGTCTACGCGCATGCGGATGCCGCGGGCAAAGTTCGAGATGGCCGCCAGCGGCGTATTCAACTCGTGCGCAAGAAAGGCCAGCGTTTCGTCGATTGCCATGAGGCGCTGGGTACGCAAGAGGCGATCCTGGCGCAGGGCCAGCGCCTCCTGCAGCGAGCGCCGAACGTCTTCGGGCTGATAGGGTTTCTCCAGGATCTTGAACACGCGCCCAGTGTTGACAGCCTGGATCAGCAGGTCCTTATCGGCATATGCGGTGACCAGAATGGTGGCGATATCGCCGTATTCCGCATCGATGAAGCGCAGCAGTTCGGTGCCGTCGGCGCCGGGCATGCGGAAGTCCGTCAACACCACACTGATGCGTTCGTGCGAATCGCGCAGCACGGTCTTGGCCTCTTCGACGCTGTTGGCCGTCAGCACCTCGTAACCGACGCCGATCGTGCGGGCAAACCATTTGCAGGCTTGCACTTCGTCGTCGACGTAGAGAATGGTGACGGTGTCCGGCGTGGTGTCCATGATGCGTCTACTCCGAGCGCGGCAGATCGAATGTGAAGCGCGCCCATTCGCCTTCCTTGCTCGTCACCGCCAGGGTGCCGCCGTGCCGCTGGATCACGCTGTAGCTGATCGACAGGCCGAGGCCCAGCCCCTTGCCGACGTCGCGCGTGGTGAAAAACGGCTCGAACACGCGCGATAGGTTCTTCTCGGAGATGCCGGGGCCGTTGTCGGTTACCACGACGTGCAGGCGATCTTCGATCCACTCACCGGCAATTTCGATGCGTGGGTTCTCGCGCTGCACCTTTTGCAGCGCAAGCGCGGCGTTCGACAGCAGGTTGATCAGCACGCCGATGATGGCCGCCTCGTCGCCGCGCACGAGCGTGTCGGCCGGCAGCTTGCGTTCGAGCGCCACGCCGCGCAACTCGTGGCTCGTCAGGCGGATGGCCGAGTCGATGGCCTTCTCGGCCAGGAACGGCGCATTGGCTTCGCCTTTCTCGGGACTGCGGTAGGCGAAAGTCTTGAGGTCCGACACGATGTGCTGAACACGCTGCATGCCTTCCTTGGCATCGTTCAGACATTCGAGCAGCATCGGGCTGCTCTTTGCGGTCGGGTCTTCCTGCGCCACGGCAATCGCCATCAGGCAGAAATTGACGGGGTTGTTGATCTCATGCAGCAGGCCTGCAGACAGCGTGCCGATGGCGGCCATCTTTTCCTGCTGCAGGAGCTGGCCCTTGATATCGGTGAGGTTCTGATTGGTCTGCGCCAGCTGCTCGTTCTTCTGCGCCACTTCTTCCTTGAGCCGGAAGAGCTGGAAGCGTCCGCGCTCATTGAAGTACGTATATAGCGTGCTCGTTGCGATCGAGAACAGGATGAACAGCGAATGCACGATGAAGATTTCGCGCGACTGGATGCCGCCGGGATGCAGCGTGCAAGCGATCACCCAGAAGATGTACGTGCAGGTGCCGAACAGCACGGCCTGCAGAAAGCCGATCGGCATGACCATGCCCACCGCGTAGATCGCCAGGTTCAGCCCCGAGTAATAAGGAGAACTGGCGCCCTCGGTGTCGTAGATCATCCACGAGATCATGATCTGGGGGCAGATCAGCCAGAAGAACGTCAGGCTCTGCACATGCTCTTCGCCCCAGCGCGTGTAGAGCACAAGCAGCGCGGCGAACATGATGAGCGACGTGATGACCCGCAGCGAAGCGAACAGCCAGAGCTTGTCGACATACATGCCGTAGTCCAGCCCGACGCCTGCCAGCACCAGCACGATGCCCGTGACGGCGGCCATGCGGCTGAAGACGAGCCGGAACTGCTTGAGCTCGGCTTGGTATCCGCGATGTGTAATGGGCTCCATGGTGTTCCTGGGCGGCGGATTATGCGGCGGATTTGGCAAGCCCGGCCACGCTGGCCTGGGCGAATACGTTGACGCCGGTCACGTCGGTATAGACACGCGCGTCGTGCGAGCCTTCGGGCAGCAGCTCGGCCATCAGCGGTTCATCGCGATAGACGAGGTACCACTCCAGCACGTGCTCCATGACGAACCGCATCGGGTTGTTGCTGTGCACGTTGGTCGCAAGAATGGCGCCGCCCTGGCGGGTGCGCGAAGCAAAGTAGGCGAGCAGGCGCTGGCAGACCTTGTTCGACAGATAGTCGAACAGGCCGGCGCAATACACCGCATCGCAATCGCCGGCTTGCGGGCTGTCGGCCGTGATGCGCCGCTTAAGCAGCTGGTGCACCGATTCATGCACGAAATCGACGGTGACGGTCTTGCGCGCGCGGTCCATCGCGCGGCGCATCTGCTCGCGGGTGTAGTCGAGCGTCTCCTCGCTGAAGTCCACCAGCTCGAACGCCAGCAACGACGGCTCGGGATGCTGCTGAATGAAGCGCTGAATCTCCACCGCCGGCCCGCAGCCCACGTTCAGCACCTTGAACGTTCGGCCTGCCGCCTTGGCTTGCGCAGCGAGGTCGCTCAGATACTGCACAAGAATGTCGATGCGATTACGGTGCGCCTCAGCCACGTCGGTGCGCAAAAAAGCGGCGTTGACGATCTGGAAGTAGGTGTTCGGACCTTCACGCGGGTCGGAGAGGATCTGGTTGACCATTTCATAATCGCCCGCATAACCAAGAGGCTTTGTGTACGTGCGATAGATGAACGGCGCGCGCAACAGCAGCGGATGCAGCGCCGCTTGCGCGAACGTGCGGTGTGCAGGAGCGAGCTCGGCCTCGACCTTGCCCGCTTCCGACTCTAGCCCGTCCATGTAGCCCTTGAGCTTGAGCATGATCGGCTCGGCCAGCTCCTGGAAGACATCCATGCGCAGCTTGTTGTCTTCGCGCGGCAAGGTCTTCGACAGATCCACCTGTTCCACCCAGCGAGACACCTCGGCCAGGAACGCGCGCATCTCGTTGACGACGATCTGATAGTCACGGTGGATGCGGAAGCGCTCCTGCCATTCCTGCACGAACGTTCGCGCTTCTTCGCCCACCGAGGCCGGCGTGTCGGCCACTTCCGACAGCTCGCGCCATTCGTCGATCAGGGTGAGCGAGACGACGGCGGTCAGGCCCGTGTTCACCAGGCTGATCACTACCGCCTTGCCGAGATAGGCTTGCCGCGTCCCCATCTTGATCGCGAGTTCGGACAGCACCTCGCTCACCTGCACGATCGAGTAGGGGTTGTAGATCTCCATCACCAGGGCACGCCGCTGCAGCGTGATGATGGTGCCGCGGACCTGCTGACCCTGTGAGTTGCGGAAGCTGACCGCGGGATCGATTTGGTTGGGTGAGTACACGGTGCGAATTTGCCGGAGACTTCAGGGAAAACGTCTGCCAAGCGGGACGCTCACTCCAACAACCGCGCACCCGGGGTCGCACCGCGAATCCGGGCACCGCGCACACGACGCGCCCCGCCGACACTGCCGGGCATGCCGCCGCATCAGTCGTGAAAGCGTGCTTGAAGCCGTCCGCTGGCTGTGCGCAATATGCGCCAGCCCGGGCGTCTCTCGCCCAAACCCGCTCCGAGAAGATCGGGGAAGACGATCGACTGCAGCCGGTGCCTTCGGTACTACGACGGCGGCACCTTTACTGCTCGTCGATCAACAGCGGGGCAACGGGAATCGTGCAACCGTGTACCGTGACCAGATTGGAACGATGCACTTCCCTGACATCCGCAACGCGCGCTGGTTGAACGCGCTGCCCGCTGCTGCATCCCAAATCGTCTCTCAAGGAGAATCCCGCACAGTAATGAACTCGGGGGGCCGTACCGCATGTTGCATGCCGGCACCCGTGTTCGCCATGATGCCGCAGCTATGCCGCGCATGCATCAAGGCGATTCAACCGCGCCATGCTCTGACGTCATGGCTGCCGAATGACCCAATCGATTGTACTTGTCCAATGTGACCCACACAATGCGGAAACCCGCAGTGCAGAGCAAAGCAAAACACCACCTCAGCGTGATTTGCGGCCGGTGAGCGTATCCGGGTCCTGCTTATAGTTGGTAAGGAACTGGGTGTAGCTGTAGACCTGCGCCGGCAGCAGATGGCTGGGCATGTCGAACAGCGCGTAGTAGTACGGCTCGCGCCCTTGGCACACCTCTGCAGGCAGGCAATATTGTTCCCATTCGACGCAGGCCGGGGTGTACATGCCGTCGCCGGGCCAGAAGAACGGGACGATCTGCTTGTCGTGCAGTCCCTTGAGCAGCGCGTCGGGCGCGTTGTAGGCCTCGGCGTTTTCAAGGTGCGTGAGCATGCTCGCGTTGGTCTCGATGACCATGAGTGTCGCCCGCCCATCGGCCGTGAGCAGCAGCACGCCGGCGGGGTGCGGATACAGGTAGTACTCGATGAAGCGGTACCGCGTGGACAGTTCCCGCACGAGCCGTGTGATCGCCGCGTCTGAGAGGAAGCTGAACGAGTGGCGCGACAGCAGATCGCGCAGTGTGCTCGACAGGTTGCTGAAGTAGCGAACCTGCAATGCCTCGATTTCCGCGCTGAGCCGCTCGGCCATCGCCGGATTGTCTTTCTTGATGTAGCGGTCGATCAGGCCGTCGTTGAAACCCTGCACGGCGATGTTCTCGTCGGCCATGCCGGTGAGCAGGATCGTCATGCATGGCAAATCTTTGAGCTTCGCGCAAAACTCCAGCCCGTTCATGCGCGGCATGGAGTAATCCACGACGATGACGGAAGGCTGCAGGAAGCGGTTGACCTCGTGGATCTGGCGGTAGACGCGGTCGACGTCGAGCTGGATCGTGCGGCGCTCGGTCGAGAACGTCAGATCGTCGTGGGTGACGCGTACCGGCAGAAAACCCGGCATGCGCAGCGAATGCCACTGGCGCAGCCACGCCAGCGCCTCTTCCGGGTCGTTGAAGGCCAGCAGCGCACGCGATGGGTCCATCTGGAACCCAAGGCTTTCCACGAACGATTGGCTGTCGTCGACCACCACCGTCAGGGTGGGGTGGAAATAGACCGGCAGGGCGCTGTCCTGTTGCATACGTCGGGAGAAGTCGGAAGAGGGCTGGGTGCAGCGCACGGTCGGTGTGGCCGGCGCTGCCCGTTTCCACTACGTTACTGTCTGCCGCCGCCGGGAGCAAGCGGAACCCACCTGACCTGACGGACCGTTGACGGCCGTCAGTAGGGCCGCCAGTGCGCCGCTTTACTCGACGGATTTCACCATGTCCTCAACGACTTTCTTGGCGTCGCCGAACACCATCATCGTCTTGTCCATGTAGAACAGCTCGTTGTCCAGCCCGGCGTAGCCGGCGTTCATCGAGCGCTTGTTCACGATGATGGTCTTCGCCTTGTAGGCTTCCAAAATTGGCATCCCGGCAATGGGCGACTTCGGATCGTTCTTGGCCGCCGGGTTGACCACGTCATTGGCGCCCAGCACCAGCACCACGTCGGCCTGACCGAACTCACCGTTGATATCTTCCATCTCGAAGACCTGGTCGTACGGCACTTCGGCCTCGGCCAGCAGCACGTTCATGTGGCCCGGCATGCGGCCTGCGACCGGGTGGATCGCGTATTTGACCGTCACGCCCTTGTCGGACAGCTTTTCGGTCAGTTCCTTCAGGGCGTGCTGCGCGCGCGCCACCGCCAGGCCGTAGCCGGGGACGATGATGACCGTCTCGGCGTTGCCCATGAGGAAGGCTGCATCATCCGGCGAGCCCGATTTGACCGGGCGCTGCTGTCCGCTGCCACCTGCTGCGGCCCCGGCGGATGCTTCAGAACCGAAGCCGCCCAGGATCACGTTGAAGAACGACCGGTTCATCGCCTTGCACATGATGTAAGACAGAATTGCACCGGATGAACCCACCAGCGAACCGGCGATGATCAGCATCGGGTTGTTGAGCGAAAAGCCGATACCGGCCGCTGCCCAGCCCGAATACGAGTTCAGCATCGACACCACCACCGGCATGTCGGCGCCACCGATGGGGATGATGATCAGCACGCCCAGCACAAAGGCGATGGCCGTCATGATGATGAACGGCAGCCAGCTCTGGCTCAGGAAGAACAGGATGCCGAAGCCGAGCATGGCCACCGCCAGCAGCAGGTTCAGCATGTGCTGGCCCGCAAACTGCACCGGCGCGCCCTGGAACAGGCGGAACTTGTATTTGCCCGACAGCTTGCCGAAGGCGATGACCGAGCCCGAGAACGTGATGGCGCCCACGAACGTGCCGATGAACAGCTCCACGCGGTTGCCCAGTGGCAGCACGTTGTCGCCGGCCACGGTGATGCCGAACGCTGACGGTTCTGCCACCGCCGCGACCGCAATACACACCGCGGCCAGACCGATCAGCGAGTGCATGGCGGCCACCAGCTCGGGCATCTTGGTCATCTCGACCGTGCGCGCCACGTAGGCGCCGATGCCCCCGCCCACCACCAGGCCCGCGAAGATCAGGATGAAACCCGTGGAGGTACCGCTCTCGGTGCCGGCAAACATCTCGGCCTTGAGCTTGTAGATGAGCGCAATGGTCGTGACGGCGGCGATGGCCATGCCGGTCATGCCGAATGCGTTGCCGCGCCGCGCCGTGGTCGGGTGAGAAAGCCCCTTGAGCGCCTGGATGAAGCAGACCGACGCCAGCAGATACAGGAGGGTAACGAGGTTCATGCTCATTGCTTGGCTCCCTCGTTGTGACCGCCCTTGGCCTTCGGCTCTTTCTTCTTGAACATCTCCAGCATGCGCTGGGTGACCAGGAAGCCGCCAAACACGTTCACTGCCGCCAACGCCACCGCCACCACGCCCATCGTGCGGCCCAGGCCCGTTTGCGTGAGGCCCGCCGCCAGCATGGCGCCGACGATGATGATGGCCGAGATGGCATTCGTCACGGCCATCAGCGGCGTATGCAGCGCCGGCGTGACCGTCCAGACCACGTGGTAGCCGACGTAGATCGCCAGCACGAAGATGATCAGATTGATCACCGTGTGATTGACCAGCTCCATTTGCTCCTCCTCGCTTCTTGGTCGATGTGCAAAGCGGCCAGGTCGCGCAGACCCGGCCGCCCGGCGCGTCAGGTTTCCTTGATGGCCTTGATCTTGTTGCCCTCGCCCAGCAGCACGACCTTGGGCTTGTAGCTGGCGACTTCTTCTTCGTTCATCGGCGCGTAAGTGCAGATGATCAGCAGATCACCCACGTGCGCGCGGCGCGCTGCGGCACCGTTGAGCGAGATTTCGCCCGAGCCGCGCTTGCCCTTGATGATGTAGGTGGAGAAACGCTCGCCATTGTTGACGTTGTACAGCTCGATCTTTTCGTATTCGCGCATGTCGGCGGCGTCGAGGAGGTCCTCGTCAATACCGCATGAACCTTCGTAGTCCAGATCAGCCTGGGTGACCGTCGCGCGGTGCAGCTTGGCGCGAAGCATGTTGCGTTGCATGAAGCTTTCCTTGAAACAGAAATGAAATCGCCACTGGCGGCCACGCCGGGTTGTGACGCCCGGCAGGCCGCCGTCTCCGTTCTTATTTGGCGGCGCTCGTGGCTGCGGGAGCGCGCACCACCTGGCCGGCCTGGCTGAGCAGGCAGGCGGCCACGATGTCGTCTTCGCGGTTGATGTTCAGGCCGCCATCCTTGTCGATGATCAGCTTGAGGAAATCGAGCGCGTTGCGGGCGTAGAGGGCAGAGGCGTCGGCTGCCACCATCGACGCGAGGTTGGTGTAACCCACCAGCGTGACGCCGTGCTTGACGACCACGCGGTCGGCTTCGGTCAGCGGGCAGTTGCCGCCCTGCGCAGCCGCCAGATCGACGACGACAGAGCCCGGCTTCATCGCCTGCACGGTCGCTTCCGATAGCAGCGTCGGCGCGCGACGGCCCGGGATCAGCGCCGTCGTGATGACGATGTCGGCCTGACTTGCGCGCGCGTGCACGAGTTCAGCCTGTCGGCGCATCCAGTCGGGCGGCATCGGCCGCGCGTAGCCGCCCACGCCCTGGGCAATCTCGCGCTCTTCGTCCGTCAGGAACGGTACGTCGAGGAATTTCGCGCCCAGCGATTCGATCTGCTCTTTCACGGCCGGGCGCACGTCGGATGCCTCAATGACGGCACCGAGGCGCTTGGCCGTGGCGATGGCCTGCAGCCCGGCCACACCCGCGCCCAGGATCAGCACGCGCGCGGCTTTTACGGTGCCGGCGGCCGTCATCAGCATCGGCATGAAGCGCTGGTAATGGTTGGCCGCCACCATCACGGCTTTGTAGCCTGCGATGTTGGCCTGGGAAGAGAGCACATCCATGCTTTGCGCACGCGTCGTGCGCGGCGCGGCCTCAAGCGCGAACGCGGTGACGTTGGCGGCGGCGAGGCGCGCCGTGTTTTCGTCATCGAACGGGTTGAGCATGCCGACCAGCACCGCGCCCGGCTGCATCTGCGCCAGTTCGGCCGCTTCCGGTGAGCGGACCTTGAGCACGATCTGCGCGCCAAGCGCTTCGGCGGCGGTGCCGATCCTGGCACCAGCGGCCACATAGGCTTCGTCAGGTTGGGCGGCAGCGACGCCAGCACCCGATTGCACCGTCACCTGATGGCCAAGCGCCACGTACTTTTTCACCGTTTCCGGGGTCGCGGCAACGCGCGTCTCGTCCGCCCGCGTCTCCTGCGGGATGCCGATGTGCATCGTGTTCTCTCCTCGCTGATTATGTTTAGGATGCGCGCGAAGTGAACGAAGGCGCGCTGGATCAGGATCGACGTGCAGCTTACCCGAACTTTTTGGCGCACGGACGCTCGTCGAATGCCATGTCGAATATCTAAACCGACATGGAATGCGGAGCGATCCTGCGCAAACGTGTGCTCAATTGCTCACAAATGCGAATGGACGTGCCATGCCCGTGTTCAACGCCCCGGGGCAAGCGGGGAGGGCGGCCTGCAGCTACAATAACGCCTTGTTTTTGTTGCCTTTTTGCCATGAACCAAGCTGTCCGCTGGAAACCCAGCGTAACCGTTGCCGCCGTCATTGAACAAGATGGGCGCTTTCTGCTGGTTGAGGAGCACACCGACGTCGGCTTGCGCCTGAACCAGCCTGCCGGCCATCTCGACCCGGACGAAAGCCTGGTCGATGCCGTCGCACGCGAGGCGCTGGAAGAAACCGCGTACAGCTTTGTGCCGACCGCCTTCCTGGGCTGCTACATGGCGCAGTTCCAACCGCCGCAAGGGGATCCGGTCACCTACGTCCGGATGGCATTTACCGGCGAGCTTGGCCCCCAAGATCCGCGCCGCACGCTGGACGATGGCATCGTTCGCACTGTCTGGATGACCCCGGATGAAATCCGCGCCAGCCGCGAGCGCCATCGCAGCCCGTTGTTGCTCGCGTGCGTTGAAGACTACCTGGCCGGCAAGCGCTACCCGCTCGACGTCCTCCATACGCACGCCAGCGTGTACGGGCTGGGAGCGCAGCTATGAGCAAGAAGCGCATCGTCGTTGGGATGTCCGGCGGGGTGGATTCGTCTGTCACGGCGTGGCTACTCAAGCAGCAGGGCTATGACGTCGTCGGCTTGTTCATGAAGAACTGGGAAGACGATGACGACAGCGAATACTGCTCGACCCGGCAGGACTGGATCGACGTGGTATCGGTGGCCGACCTGATCGGCGTCGACGTCGAAGCCGTCAACTTTGCCGCCGAGTACAAAGACCGCGTGTTTGCGGACTTCCTGCGCGAATACTCCGCCGGCCGCACGCCCAATCCCGACGTGCTCTGCAACGCCGAGATCAAGTTCAAGGCCTTCCTTGACCACGCGATGGCGCTTGGCGCCGACACGATTGCGACCGGACATTACGCGCGCGTGCGCGAGGTCGATGGCCGTTTCGAGCTGCTGACGGCGTTCGATCACACGAAAGACCAAAGCTACTTCCTGCACCGCCTGAACCAGGCGCAGCTCTCGCGCACGCTCTTCCCGCTTGGCGAGATGCCGAAGACGAAGGTGCGGGAAATCGCCGCCGAGATCGGTCTGCCCAACGCCAAGAAGAAGGATTCCACGGGGATCTGTTTTATCGGCGAGCGGCCGTTCCGCGATTTCCTGAATCGCTACCTGCCGACCAAGCCCGGCCCGATCAAGACGCCCGACGGCAAGACCATCGGCGAACACATCGGCCTGGCGTTCTACACGCTGGGGCAGCGCAAGGGCATCGGCATCGGCGGCAGTCGCGACGGCAACGGCGATGCCTGGTACGTGGCGCGCAAGGACATGGCGGCCAACACGTTGTACGTCGTGCAGGGGCACGACCACCCGTGGCTGCTGGCGCATACGGTACACGCCGATGATTTGAGTTGGGTGGCTGGCCAAGCTCCGGTCGAGGGCACCAACCTTGGGGCCAAGACGCGTTATCGCCAGGCGGATGCGCCTTGCACGGTCGCACGCGCGGGCGATGGCGCGCTCACGCTGGCCTTCCCTGAGGCGCAGTGGGCTGTCACGCCAGGCCAGTCCGCCGTGCTGTACGACGGCGAGGTCTGCCTGGGCGGCGGCATTATTTCGGCAGCTGAGCCGGCTGTCGTCGAAAAGGCGATCGCCTAAGCGGTTTTCGCAACACTGCGTTGTGGTGGCTGCGGCTGTTGCGGCACTCGTTTAAGCTTGCGCGCTGATTCGTCTCCACAGGGTTGGTCATGCTGCCACGTCGTTACTGGGCCTTTGCGGGCGTTGTGCTGCTGTTTGCCGTCACCGCCGGGTTTGCGATAGCGGGGCGTCTGCATTGGGTGTGCGCGGTCATCCCGGGCCTGTTCGTCATCCTGGGCGTGCACGACGTCACGCAGACGCGCCATTCGGTGCTGCGCAACTACCCGCTCTGGGGCCATTTCCGCTTCCTGTTCGAGTTCATTCGCCCGGAAATCCGCCAGTACTTCGTTGAAGACGACACGGACGAAAAGCCGTTCTCGCGCGCCCAGCGCAGCATCGTTTACCAGCGCGCCAAGGGCGAAGTCGATAGCCGTCCGTTCGGCACCGAAGTTGATGTGAAGGTGGCCGGGCACGAGTGGATTGGCCATTCGTTGGCGCCTACGCGCATTGCCTCGTCGGACTTTCGCGTGATGGTGGGCGAAGGGCGCGCCAAGCCGTATTCGATGTCGGTGTTCAATATCTCGGCGATGAGCTTCGGCGCACTGTCGGGCAATGCAATTCGCGCGCTCAATCGCGGTGCGAAGCTTGGCAACTTCATCCATGACACGGGCGAGGGTTCGATCTCGCCGTACCACCGCGCAGAGGGCGGCGACCTGATCTGGGAAGTGGCGTCGGGCTACTTTGGCTGCCGTGACGCCAACGGCCGCTTCGATCCGGACCGCTTTGCCGAACAGGCGCGCAGCCCCCAGGTGAAGATGATCGAGGTAAAGCTGTCGCAGGGCGCCAAGCCGGGGCACGGCGGCGTATTGCCCGCCGCCAAGGTCACGCCCGAGATTGCCGCCACGCGCGGCATTCAGATCGGCAAGGACTGCATCTCGCCGGCGGCACATTCGGAGTTCAGCACGCCGCTGGGTTTGCTGCAGTTCGTCGATCGTCTGCGTACGCTGTCGGGCGGCAAGCCGACCGGCTTCAAGCTGTGCATCGGGCATCCGTGGGAGTTCTTCGGCATCGTCAAGGCAATGCTGGACTCGGGCATCCTGCCAGACTTCATCGTTGTCGACGGCGCGGAGGGCGGCACGGGCGCGGCGCCGCTGGAATTTACCGACCACGTCGGCACGCCGCTGCAGGAAGGGCTGCTGCTGGTGCACAACACGCTCGTGGGCACCAACCTGCGCGACAGGATCAAGATTGGCGCGTCAGGCAAGATCGTCACGGCGTTTGACGTCGCCCGCACGCTGGCAATGGGGGCCGACTGGTGCAACGCTGCGCGCGGCTTCATGTTTGCGCTGGGCTGCATCCAGGCACAGAAGTGCCACACCGACCGTTGCCCGACCGGCGTGGCGACACAGGATCCGTCTCGGCAGAAAGCGCTGGTGGTGCCCGACAAAGCGGAACGTGTGCATCAATATCACGCGCACACGCTGCATGCGCTGCTGGAACTGACGCAGGCGGCGGGCTTGCAGCATCCGGCGGAATTCCGCGCGCACCACATCGTGCGGCGCGTGTCTGGCAACGAGGTGCAGTTGTTGTCCACGCTGCTCAAATACCTGGAACCCGGCGATCTGCTGGCCGGGCGGTACCGCTATCAACTCTATGAACGCTACTGGCCGATGGCCCAGGCCGAACGGTTTGATCCGGTGGCTGTGTAACCTTGGACCATTGCCATCGATTACTGCGGCTGGGTTTCCATGAAACTCGGCCGTTTTTCCATGCGTGCGTAGAACGTGGCAAGGTTCGCGTGACGCTCGCGCCAGTCGATCTGCGGCTGGCGGAAATCCAGGTAGGCAAGTGCGCAACCGACGGCGATATCGGCCAGCGTCAGGTGGTTGCCGTTGCACCAGGTCTTGTCGGCCAGGCCTTGTGACATGGCCTGCAGGGCCTGATCGATCTTGTGGCTCTGGCGCGCGAGCCACGTTTCACTGCGTTGTTCCGGCGTACGCTGCGTGTGTTCGATGCGCAGCATGAGCGCAGCGTCGAGCAGGCCGTCGGCCAGCGCCTCCCAGCAGCGCACCTCCACGCGTTCACGGCTCGATGGCGGAATGAGGCGCGCCACCGGCGATAGCGTATCCGCGTATTCGGCAATTACGCGCGAGTCGAACAGGGCGCCGCCGTCGTCCATCACCAGGCAGGGGACCTTGCCGAGCGGGTTGAACTGGTGGATCTGCGTAGCTGCGCTCCACACGTCTTCCAGCACGAACTGGTAGTCGATTTTCTTTTCAGCCAGGACCACGCGCACCTTGCGGGTGTACGGGCTGGCGTGCGATCCGATCAGTTTCATAGGCATGTCATGTTGGAGGCGGAAGTATAGCCGTGCACTTCCCCGAGTGCGCTGGGCGGCGCCTGAACCCAACTCAACCAAACGGAGGCTTGCTTTAGGCCGGATTGGCCGTGAAAGGCAGGTGCCGGGTGGTAAAATCGCGGGCTCGCTTGGGTGCGCGTATGCACCTTGGTTCAACGCGCAATGCCGCGTCCGGGTTGTCCGGATTGAGATTCCCTTCACATTTTTCCCCGCCTGCCATGTCGTCGCTTTCCGCCCTGACCGCTCTGTCTCCCATCGATGGCCGCTACGCTGCCAAGGCCGATCCGCTGCGCGAGTGGCTGTCGGAAGCCGCTTTCATGCGCAACCGCGTGAAGGTGGAGGTGCACTGGCTGATCGCCTTGTCGCAGGCCGGGCTGGCCGAGGTCCCGCGTTTCTCGGCTGCTGCCGAGGGCGCACTGCTGGCGCTGGTCGAGAACTTTGCCGAGGCAGACGCCGCTCGTATCAAAGAAATCGAAGCCGTCACCAACCACGACGTGAAGGCCGTTGAGTACTGGATGAAGGAGCGCGTGCGCGGCAACGCCGAGCTGGAAGCCGCCAGCGAATTCATCCACTTCGCCTGCACGTCGGAAGACATCAACAACACGTCGCACGGCATGATGCTCAAGGGCGCCCGCGACACGGTGATCGTGCCGACGCTGCGCCGCGTTCAGGCTCGCCTGGTGGAGCTGGCGCATGCCAACGCCGACGTGCCGATGCTGTCCCGCACGCACGGCCAGCCGGCCAGTCCGACCACGCTGGGCAAGGAAATGGCCAACGTGGCCGCCCGACTGGACCGCGCCATCCGCCGCATCGAAGCAGTCGAACTGCTGGGCAAGATGAACGGCGCGGTGGGTAACTACAACGCGCACCTGTCGGCGTATCCGTCGCTGGACTGGGAGGCCTTCTCGAAGAACGTGATCGAGACGCGCCTGGGCCTGACGTTCAACCCGTACACCATCCAGATCGAACCGCACGACTACATGGCCGAGCTGTTTGACGCCGTGGCGCGCGCCAACACGATCATCCTGGATCTGGACCGCGACGTCTGGGGCTACATCTCGCAAGGCTACTTCAAGCAGAAGACCAAGGCAGGCGAGATTGGCTCGTCCACCATGCCGCACAAGGTCAACCCGATCGACTTTGAAAATTCCGAAGGCAACGTCGGCCTGGCCAACGCGGTGCTGCGCCACCTGTCGGAAAAGCTGCCCGTGTCGCGCTGGCAGCGCGACCTGACGGATTCGACGGTGCTGCGCAATATCGGCGTGGCGTTCGGCTACAGCCTGCTCGCCTACGACGCCTGCCTGCGCGGCCTCGGCAAGCTGGAAACGAACCCCGCACGCCTGGCGGAAGACCTGGATGCCTGCTGGGAAGTCCTGGCCGAGCCGGTGCAGACCGTGATGCGTCGGTACGGCATCGCCAACCCGTACGAGCAGCTCAAGGAACTGACGCGCGGCAAGGGCATTTCGCGCGAAGCGTTGCGTGAATTCATTGGCACGCTGGCGATTCCCGAAGACGCCCGCAAGCTGCTGTTGGACATGACGCCGGCCAGCTACATCGGCAAGGCTGAGGAGCTGGCCCGCCGTATCGCCTGATTGTTGCAAAAATTTGGTGGTGCCTTCTGAAGAACGGCCCGCTCTCGAATCCGAGGGCGGGCCGTTTTGTTTGGTGCGCTCCGCAGAACGCTCAACCGCGCCGTTGGCAGAAAGCTGCCGGATCAATCAAAAAATTTGAATCGGTTCGTGAACTTAGCGCCGACTTGCCCAGTCGGATCGCGCAAATAATGCACAATCGTTTGGCCCCGTGGTCTTACCCGCAGGCGCCGCCAACTGAGCGCTCCAAAACACCGAGAGAACCGATGTCACAAGCCGCCCACTCCAATCCCGCCATGCGCAGCGCCGCTGACCCCGGCGCCTATACCAAGCCGGCGATTGCGATGCACTGGATCATCGCGCTGCTGATCTTCGCGGCCTTCGGGCTCGGTCTGTACATGACCGATATCCCGGGCTTTACGCCCACCAAGCTGAAACTGTTCTCGTATCACAAATGGATCGGCATCACGGTGCTGATTCTTGCTGTGCTGCGCGTGCTGTGGCGCTTGACGCATCCCGCGCCGGGCCCCGTGCCGGGCATGCCGAAGTGGCAACACGCCGCCGCGGAAGCCGCGCACGTGGGGTTGTATCTGTTGATTCTGGCAGTGCCGCTGACCGGCTATCTGCTGAGCGTCGCGGCTGGCGTGAAGGTTGTCTATCTTGGCCTGTGGGAGCTGCCGATGCCGTTCGACAAGAGCGATGCGCTAAAGGACATCTTCGGCATGGCGCACGAATGGCTGAACTGGACCATGGCGGCCATCGTCGTGGTGCACATCCTGGCTGCGCTCAAGCATCACGTCGTCGATCGTGATGGCACGCTGCGTCGCATGGTGCCTTTCCTCCGCTGATTTCCCAATGCTTGGGTGCACGGTGCGTGCCGGTGCGCCCGCCTGTCCGTCCTGACCAAGACTGCCGGCATGATCCGGCCTGACTGAAGGAGTCTGATGATGAAACGTGTTGTGCGCCCCCGCGCCATCGCCCTGGTTGCAGCCGGCGCGCTGTCGATCGCTGCCGTATCGGTATCGGCCATCGCCCAGGTGGATGCCGCCAAGAGCAGCGTCACCGCCACCGGCAAGCAACTCGGTGTACCGATGGATATCAAGTTCGGCAAGTTCGATGCCGCCGTCAATTACAACCCGGCCAACGTGGCGGCCTCGACGGCGAAGGTCGATATCGATGTCACCAGCGTCGACGTGGGCAGCAAGGAATACAACGACGAACTGAAGAAGAAGGACTGGTTCGACACTGCCAAGTACCCGAAGGCCACGTTCGTGTCGTCGGCGTTCAAGCCCGGTGCGGGCGGCAAGGTGGACGTGGTCGGTAAGCTGACCATCAAGGGCATCACGCAGGATGTCACCGCACCCGTCACGTTCAAGCAAGAAGGCGCCAATCAGGTCTTTGAAGGCGCATTCCCGGTCAAGCGCAATGCATTCAAGGTAGGTGACGGTGAATGGAAAGACACGTCGGTCGTCTCCGACGACGTGACGATCAAGTTCCGCGTCGTCATCGCCAAGAAGTAATCGGTAGTCTGTCTCATCCCAACGTTTTCCCGGCCCTCGTTTGCCGCCTTTATTTCGCAGGAGTTTTCATGAAATTGCGTACCCTCGTTGCCGCACTGTCGGCCGTTGCTGCCACCGCCGCATTTGCTGCCCCCGCTACGTACCAGCTCGACCCGAGCCATACGTACCCGAGCTTTGAAGCTGACCACATGGGCGGTCTGTCGAAGTGGCGCGGCAAGTTCGAAAAGTCCAGCGGCACCGTGACGCTGGACCGCGCCGCCAAGACCGGCAGCATTGACGTGACCGTGCAGACCGACAGCATTGACTTCGGTCTTGCCAAGATGAACGAGCACGCCAAGAGCGCCGAGATCTTCGACGTGGCCAAGTACCCGACCGCCACGTTCAAGGGCAACTTCACGAAGTTCAAGGGCGACGTGCCGACCGAAGCCGAAGGCCAACTGACGCTGCACGGCGTGACCAAGCCCGCCAAGCTGCAAATCGACGCGTTCAAGTGCATTCAGCATCCGATGCTCAAGCGTGAAGTCTGCGGCGCCGATGCCGAGATGACCTTCAAGCGCGATGACTTCGGCGTCGATTACGGCAAGGCCTACGGTTTCAACATGGAAACCAAGCTGAAGATCCAGGTGGAAGGCGTCAAGCAAGACGCCAGCGTCGCGCAGCAATAAGCCACGCAGCCGCTACAACCAAAGAAAGAGCCCCGCAACCGCGGGGCTTTTTGTTGCCCGAGAATGCGTTCTCAGGGCGATGCGAAGCAAGGTCTTCAGACCTGCGCGCCGAAGTTCGGATCGTCTTCCTTCGGGCCACCAGCCTTCTTCTCGGCCTTGACCAGGTCTTCACGCTTGACGCCGAGCCACATGCACAGCGCAGCGGCCACGAACACCGACGAGTAGATGCCGAACAGAATACCGATCGTCAGGGCCACGGCAAAGTAGTGCAGCGTCGGGCCGCCGAACACCAGCATCGACACCACCATCATTTCGGTCGAGCCGTGTGTGATGATCGTGCGCGAGATGGTGCTGGTAATCGCGTGATCGATCACCTCGTGCGTGTTCATCTTGCGGTACTTGCGGAACGCTTCGCGGATCCGGTCGAAAATCACCACGGATTCGTTGACCGAATAGCCCAGCACGGCCAGCACCCCCGCCAGCACCGACAGCGAAAACTCCCACTGGAAGAAGGCGAAGAAGCCCAGGATGATCACGACGTCGTGCAGGTTGGCGATCACGCCCGCCACGGCAAACTTCCATTCGAAGCGGATCGACAGGTAGATCACGATGCCGACCACCACGAACAGCAGCGCCAGCAGGCCGTCGGTGGCGAGCTCCTTGCCCACTTGCGGGCCGACGAACTCAACGCGCTGCAGCTTGGCGTCGGGGTTCACTGCGTTCAGGGCTGTCATCACCTGCTGGCTTTGCACGGCCGAGGCGATGGGCTTGCCGTCCGGGCCGGTCTTGAGCGGCAGACGGATCATCACGTCGCGCGAGGTGCCGAAGTTCTGCACCTGCGCATCGGCATAGCCGAGCTTCTCAACGTCGCCGCGGATCTTCGGCAGATCGGCGGCCTGGGTGTAAGCGACTTCCATCACCGTACCGCCGGTGAACTCCACCGACAGGTGCAGCCCCTTGTGGAACAGGAAGAAGACAGCGGCGATAAACGTCAGGAACGACAGCGCGTTAAGAATCAACGCGTGCTTCATGAACGGAATGTCGCGGCGGATGCGGAAAAACTCCATGGTCTGCCCTTTGTGGCGACCGCCCCTTCGTGTGGGGCGGTGCCGGTTATGCGAGATTCGTGGTGGGTGGCGTGATTACTTGGCGGGCGATTCCGTGTTCGTATTGCCCGGCTTCCACACCTGCCCGATGGCGACGCTCTGCAGCTTCTTCTTGCGGCCGTACCAGAGGTTCACGAGACCGCGGTTGAAGAACACCGCCGAGAACATGGACGTGCCGATCCCCAGGCAGTGCACGATCGCGAAGCCGCGTACCGGGCCCGAACCGAAGGCGATCAGGGCCAGACCGGCGATGAGCGTCGTCACGTTCGAATCGAGGATGGTCGCCCAGGCACGGTCAAAGCCGGCGGCGATGGCCATCTGTGCCGACGCGCCGCTGCGCAGCTCTTCACGCACGCGCTCGTTGATCAGCACGTTCGCGTCAATGGCCATACCGAGCGCCAGTGCGATAGCTGCAATACCGGGCAACGTGAGCGTGGCCTGCAGCATGGAGAGCAGTGCGATCAGCAGGAACACGTTGACGCCCAGGGCCGCCACCGAGAACGCGCCGAACAGCATGTAGTACAGCACCATGAACACCGAGATGGCGAGGAAGCCGTACAGCGCCGAATCGAAGCCCTTCTTGATGTTGTCGGCACCCAGCGATGGGCCGATGGTGCGTTCTTCGATGATTTCCATTGGCGCGGCCAGCGAGCCTGCGCGCAGCAGCAGCGCCAGGTCGGAAGCCGCCTCCGTCGAGCCCATGCCGGTGATCTGGAAGCGCGAGCCCAGTTCGGACTGGATGGTTGCCACCGTCAGCACCTCGCCCTTGCCCTTTTCAAAGAGCACGATACCCATGCGCTTGCCGATGTTGTCACGCGAGACATCGCGCAGCATGCGGCCGCCCTGGCCATCGAGCGTAATGTCGACCGACGAATTGTGGTTTTGGTCGAAGCCCGCCGAGGCGCTGGTGATGCGATCGCCTGTGAAGATCACCTGCTTCTGCAGCAGGACGGGAGCGCTGCGCCCTTGCGTGAACAGCTCGTCGCCCAGCGGTACCGGGTCGCCGGGGCGGGGCGCGAGTGGCGCGTTCGGATCGGCCAGGCGCGCTTCCAGCGTAGCGGTGCGGCCGATGATGTCCTTGGCCTTGGCGGTATCCTGCACGCCGGGCAATTGCACAACGATGCGGTCCGGGCCCTGCTGTTGGATCACCGGCTCGGCCACGCCGAGTTCGTTTACCCGGTTATGCAGCGTGACGATGTTCTGCTTGACCGCGTTGTCCTGCACTTCCTTCATCGCAGCGGCGGTGAAGGTGCCGGTGAGCGTGGCGCCGTCGGCGCTCTTGTCCACGGTGTAGGCCAGTTCGCGGGTCGAGTCGGCCAGCAGCGTGCGGGCACGGTCGGCTTCGTCCGGGTTGCTGAACTTGATCGAGATCGTATTGTTGTTGCGGTCGATGCCGCTGTGGCGGATGCCCTTGTCACGCAGCTGCGTACGGATGTCGCCGGCCAGCGAGTCGAGCTTCTTCGTCACGGCGCCGTTCATGTCGACCTGCAGCAGGAAGTGCACGCCACCGCGCAAGTCCAGGCCCAGGAACATCGGCTTGGCGAAGAACGGGGCGCCACTGAGCCACTGCGGGGAGCCCGGCAGCAGGTTCAACGCCACGATATAGGTCGGGTCGGCTTGATCGGTGTTCAGGCCGCGCGCCAGGACGTCCTTGGCCTTGAGCTGCGTGTCGGTGTCGGCAAAACGCACGCGCACGCTGGCGGAGGTGCCGTTGTTGTCGAAGAACACGCCGTCGGGTCGAATGCTGGCCGCAGCCAGCAGGCTCTCGACCTGTTTTTGCACGTTCAGGTCGACTTTGACGGTGGCTTTGCCAGAAGACACCTGCACGGCAGGCGCCTCACCGAAGAAGTTCGGCAGCGTATAGAGGAACCCAATGGCAAGCGCCACCAGGATCACAATGTATTTCCAGAGCGGATAGCGATTCATCTTGGAATGCAGAGAGGCGACGCCGAGGGGCGCGGGCGCGGATTCTTAGAATAGGCGCTGCCTGGGGTTCCGGCGCCGGCGCAATCGTGCGCGGCGCCTGGATGGGGCGATTACAGCGCCTTGAGCGTGCCCTTGGGCAGCACGGTCGTCACGGCGCTCTTCTGCACAGTGATTTCGGTGTTGGCAGCGATTTCCACGGTGACGTACTGCTCGGCCACCTTGCTCACCTTGCCGAGAATGCCGCCGGCGGTGACCACTTCGTCGCCCTTGGCCAGGGCTTCGAGCATCGCCTTGGTTTCTTTCTGGCGCTTCATTTGCGGGCGGATCATGATGAACCACAGCACCACGAACATCAGGATGATGGGCAGGAAGCTCATCAGGCCACCCGCGGCACCACCAGCTGCCGGTGCAGTTTGCGCGTAAGCGTCGGAAATCAGGAACACGTCAGAACTCCGTAATGGTTCGTCAATCGGTCAAAAATCGGACCGAACATTCTACCATTGCGATGCTGCGGCAAATGGGCGCGCCCGGCGCCCTGCGAAGGCGGCTTACAGCGCCCCGCGCGCGCGGTCTGCGGCGAAGCGCGCCTGGAAGGCGGCAAAGCCGTGCGATTCAATGGCGGCGCGCATTTCGGCCATCAATTCCAGGTAGTAATAGAGATTGTGGATGGTGTTCAGGCGGGCACCCAGGATTTCGCCGACGCGCTGCAGGTGGTGCAGGTAGGCGCGCGAGAAATTGCTGCAGGTGTAGCAGCCGCACGTCTCGTCCAGCGGGCGCGGATCGTTGCGGTGTACCGCGTTCTTGATCTTGATGTCGCCAAAGCGAGTGAAGAGCCAGCCGTTGCGCGCGTTGCGGGTCGGCATTACGCAGTCGAACATGTCGACGCCACTGGCGACGCCTGCCACGAGGTCTTCTGGCGTACCGACGCCCATCAGGTAATGCGGTTTGTTGGCCGGCAGACGCGGCGCCACGTGCTGCAGCACGCGCATCATGTCTTCCTTGGGTTCTCCCACCGACAGGCCGCCGATCGCGTAGCCGCCGAAGCCTTCGCCGCCTGCATCGGCGTCAATCGCTTGCAAGCCGGCCAGCGATTCATCGCGCAGGTTCTCGAACATCCCGCCCTGCACGATGCCGAACAGCGCATTCGGATTGTGTTCGCGCTCGAATTCGTTACGCGAGCGCTGTGCCCAGCGCAGGCTCATGCGCATGGAAGCGGCAGCTTCAGCTTCCGTTGCCGGGCGGTCGCCAATCTTGTAAGGCGTGCATTCATCGAACTGCATGACGATGTCGGAGTTCAGCCGGCGCTGGATCTGCATCGAGATCTCGGGCGACAGGAACAGCTTGTCGCCATTGATGGGAGACGCAAACGTCACGCCTTCTTCGGTGATCTTGCGCAGATCGCCCAGTGAAAACACCTGAAAACCGCCGGAATCCGTCAGGATGGGTTTGTCCCAGCCATTGAAACCGTGCAGGCCTTTGTGCGCGTCCATCACTTCCAGGCCCGGGCGCAGCCACAGGTGGAACGTGTTGCCCAGAATGATCTGCGCGCCAATGTCCTTCAGCTCCGCCGGGGACATCGCCTTGACCGCGCCATAGGTGCCCACCGGCATGAAGATGGGCGTTTCGACCACGCCGTGGTTCAGGGTCATGCGGCCGCGTCGGGCGAGGCCATCGGTGGTGAGCAGTTCGTACTTGAGCATGGTCAGAGCGATTGGGTTTCGCCGGGTTCGCCGGGTTCGGTTGGGGCGCGCGTCAGCAGCATGGCGTCGCCGTAACTGAAGAAGCGGTAGCGCTGGGCGATGGCGTGCTGATACGCCTCCCGGATGGCGCTCATGCCGGCAAACGCCGATACCAGCATCAGCAAGGTCGACTTGGGCAGGTGGAAGTTCGTCACCAGCAGGTCGACGGCGCGGAAACGGTAGCCGGGGGTGATGAAGATGTCGGTCTCGCCGCTGCAGGCATTGAGCGTGCCATCCGGCTGCGCCGCCGATTCAAGCGCCCGCATCGACGTGGTGCCGACCGCGATGATGCGACCGCCGGCCGCGCGCGTGGCGCGGATAGCTTCGGCCAGTTCGGGGGTGATTTCGTACCACTCGCTGTGCATGCGGTGCTCGGCGATGTTTTCCACGCGCACCGGCTGGAACGTGCCCGCACCGACGTGCAGCGTGAGAAAGCCGCGCTGGATGCCCATGGCGTCCAGCTTGGCGAACAGCGCATCGTCGAAATGCAGCCCCGCCGTGGGTGCCGCCACGGCGCCCGGGTTGCGCGCATACACGGTCTGGTAGCGCGTCTCGTCAAAGCTGTTCGGGTCATGCTCGATGTAGGGCGGCAGCGGCAGGCGGCCGTATTGCTCGATCAGATCCAGCGCCGGCTGCGGAAAGCGCAACGTGAAGAACGGCTCGGCGCGCGGGCCCACCGTCACGTCAAAGGCGTCGGCCAGGCGCAGTGTGGTGCCCTCGACCGGCGACTTGCTGGAGCGGATCTGCGCCAGCACGGTGTGCTCGTCCAGCAGGCGCTCGACAAGCACCTCGACCTTGCCGCCGCTGGCCTTCTGGCCGAAAAAGCGGGCCTTGATGACACGGGTGTCGTTGAAAACCAGCAGGTCGCCGGGGCGCAGGTAGTCGACCAGGTCGGCAAACTGGCGGTCTTCGAAATGCACGGCATCTCCCGCGCGGCGGACGGCCAGCAGGCGGCTCGCGGTGCGGTCGGGCAGGGCGGTTTGTGCGATCAGCTCAGGCGGCAGATCGAAATCGAAATCGGACAGCGTCAGCATGAAAAGTGGCGCAGACGTGGATTGCGCCAAGTGATGGTCGCGGGCGCCGGTACAATCGGGCGACTCGCAAAGTTCGCCATTGTAAACGTCCTGTGCCGTCTCGCGCCCGTTCCGCCACTGATGCTGCTCCTATGCCCGACGCTGATACTGCGGCGGCGCCCAAGCCAAAGCGCGCGGCCACGGCAGATAAAGCGGCCAAGGCCACGGCAAAATCGGCCCGCCCGGCCGACAAACTCGCCAAGCTGGGCCTGCATCGCGATGTCGATCTCGTCCTGCATCTGCCAATGCGCTACGAGGACGAGACCACGCTCCTGACCATTGCCGAAGCCACGGCGCGGGCCAATACCGGCTGGGCCGCGCAGGTGGAAGGCACGGTCACGCGCAATGAAGTGGCGTTCCGGCCGCGCCGGCAACTCGTCGTGCATATCGCCGATGACTCGGGCGAGCTGGTTCTACGCTTTCTCAACTTCTACGGCAGCCAAGTCAAGCAGATGGCCGAGGGTGTGCGCCTGCGTGTGCGCGGCGAAGTGCGCGGTGGTTTCTTCGGCGCCGAGATGGTGCACCCGACCGTGCGCGCGGTGGCGGAGGATGAACCGCTGCCCGACCGTCTGACACCGGTGTATCCGAGCACCGCTGGCGTGGCGCAGGCCTATTTGCGCAAGGCGATCCTGAACGCACTTGCGCGTACGCCGCTGCCGGAAACGCTGCCGAACAGCCTCATCACCGGTCCGCTCGCCCCGCTCAAGTTGATGACGCCCGCCGATGCCGTGCGCCTGCTGCATCAGCCAACGCCCGATGTCGATGAGCACAGCCTCGTCGAGCGCACGCACCCGGCGTGGCTGCGCATCAAGTTCGATGAACTGCTGTCGCAGCAGCTGTCGCTCAAGCGGGCGCAGGCTGCGCGCCGCATGCGCAATGCGCCCATCCTGCGCGACAGCGGCAAGGATGGGCTGCTCGCGCGGTTCATGAATGCGCTGCCGTTCAAGCTGACCGGCGCGCAGGCCCGCGTGTGGGATGAGATCCGCGCCGACCTCGCACACCCGTACCCGATGCAGCGGTTGCTCCAGGGCGACGTGGGCAGCGGCAAGACCGTCATTGCGGCACTGGCGGCCTGCCAGGCCATCGATGCCGGCTGGCAGGCTGCGCTGATGGCGCCGACCGAACTCCTGGCCGAGCAGCACTACCGCAAGCTTTCCGCATGGCTGGAACCGCTGGGTGTGGACATCGTCTGGCTGGCTGGCAGCCTCAAGCGCAAGCAGAAGGACGAAGCGGCTGCGCGTGTGGCCGCCGGCACCGCGCAACTCGTGATTGGCACGCACGCGCTGATCCAGGATGCGGTTACGTTCGCGCGCCTCGGTCTGGCGGTGGTGGATGAGCAGCATCGATTTGGCGTGGCACAGCGGCTTGCCCTGCGCGGCAAGGCGAGCAATGGCGACGCACCTGCCGCCAACGCCCAGGTGCCGCATCAGCTGATGATGTCGGCCACGCCGATCCCGCGCACGCTGGCGATGACGTACTACGCTGACCTCGACGTTTCCGCCATCGACGAGTTGCCGCCCGGCCGCACGCCCATCGTCACGCGTCTGGTGAATGATGCGCGCCGCGACGAGGTGATTGAACGCATCTACGCCGCAGCACGCGAAGGGCGACAGGTCTACTGGGTTTGCCCCCTGATCGAAGAGAGCGAGGCGCTGCAGCTGCAGACCGCCGTCGAAACCTTCGAGACGCTTTCGCAAAGTCTGCAAGGACTGAAGGTCGGCCTTGTGCACGGACGCCTGCCATCGGCCGAGAAGGCCGCCGTGATGAGCGCCTTCGCCGGCGGTGACCTGCACGTGCTGGTCGCCACCACGGTCATCGAGGTGGGTGTGGACGTGCCCAATGCCTCGTTGATGGTGATCGAGCACGCCGAGCGCTTTGGTCTTGCGCAGCTGCACCAGCTACGCGGGCGAGTGGGGCGCGGCACAGCGGAATCCGTGTGCGTGCTGCTGTACCAGGCGCCGCTGTCGCCGACGGCCAAGCAGCGCCTGCAGACCATGCGCGAGACCACCGATGGTTTCGAGATCGCCCGACGCGATTTGGAGATCCGCGGGCCCGGTGAATTCCTCGGCGCGCGGCAATCAGGCGAAGCGATGCTGCGTTTTGCCGATCTGAACCACGATGCGTGGCTCGTTGAGTTCGCACAGGGTGCGGCGGACGCGATGCTCGCGCGCTTTCCTGAAGCGGTGGACACCCACCTCAAGCGCTGGCTGGGCGAGCGCGAGCACTACCTGCGCGTTTAAAAGCTGCGGCGCAAGCTTCAATGCGCGGGCTGTACCTGCTTGCGCAAGCGCTTGACGGTGTACATCTCGCGATCGGCCTGATCGAGCAGGGTGGTGATCTCCGTGCCGTCTTCGGGCATGACCGCGATGCCGACGCTCACGCGAAGGTCCAGCGGCTGGCCCTCGAACACGTACGGCTGCTGCACCTCTTCAATGATCCGCTCGCTTTGCGCCTGTGCATCGGCCCGCGCGCCAATGCCAGGCAGGAGCACGGCAAACTCGTCGCCGCCCACGCGCGCCACCGTGTCGGAGCGTCGTGCCGTGCGGCCCATGCGCTGTGCGGTCTCGCGGATCGCCGCATCGCCCGCGCGATGCCCATGCCGATCGTTGATGAGCTTGAGGTTATCCATGTCGATGTTGAGCACGCCCAAGCCACCGTGCGCGCGTTGCGCCAGATGGATCGACTGCCGCAGGCGGTCATAGAACAGCGCGCGGTTGGGCAGGTCCGTCAGCGCATCGTGCGTGGCGCGCAGGTACAGCTGATCGCGCTCGGCGTTGGCGGCGTGGAACATGGCCGAGGCAATCAGCTCGGACATCAACTCCAGCACGCCGATGTCGCTGGCGCTGAAGGCGTCGACCTCCGGCGCTACCAGCTTGAGCACGCCGACCGTGGTGTCGAGGTGGCGCAGTGGTGTGACCACCATCGAGCGCAGACCTACGCGGCGGCAGGCCTCACGGTCGACGCGCGGGTCGGTTTCGGAATCGGTGCAGTGCAGGATTTCGCCGGTCTGTACGCACAGGCCCGACAGGCTGCCCTGGCGCGCAAGTCGCAGGCCCAGCAGCGTTTCGGTCAGGCCCGACGTGGCGCGATAGACCATCTCATCGCCTTCCGCCATTTCGACCACCGCGCCCGTCGCGCACGTCAGATGCTGTGCCCGCTCGGTGACCAACGCCATGATGGCGCCCAGATCGGTGCCGAGCTTGGCGATCTGTGACTGCGCTCGCACGATTTCGAGCAGCGTGGCTGGGTTTTGCAAAGGCGGGTGATCGATCGACATGGGAGGGTACAGCTGTGCCAGCGGGTCGAGCGATTCTAGCCCGGTCAACCGAACGACATAGACCGAAATGTCGCCGGTGTGAGGCGCCGTTACAACTTTCGGATGCACCATGAAGGTGCGGGCCGATTCGGCAGGCGGCAAGACATTGATGTCATAGGGTGCTTGTTGGATGCCGGCGCCTGCGGCTTAGCCAACGGTTGGCTCCAGCCGTATCAGCGTGATTTCCGACGGCGCGCCGAACCGCTTGGGCGGGCCCCAATATCCGGTGCCACGGCTGGTGTAGATCCACAGACGCCCCAGCTTGTGCAACCCGGCCGTAAATGGCTGCTGCAGCGGAACGAACAGGCTCCACGGCCAGAACTGGCCACCATGCGTGTGTCCTGACAGTTGCAGGTCGAAGCCGGCCTCTGCCGCGGCCGGGGCGCTACGCGGTTGATGCGCGAGCAGGATCGTGGGCGTCACGCCGGACGGCGATCCCGCCAGCGCTCGCGTCGGATCGCTCGTGTGCGCAGTGTCGAACTTACCCGCACTGAAATCGGTCACGCCTGCGATCACCAGTGGCGCGCCGTCGTGTTCCAGCACTGCATGCTCGTTCATCAGGACCCGCATGCCCAGCCGTTCGAACTCCGACACCCAGGGACCGACGCCCGAGTAGTACTCGTGATTGCCCGTCACCGCAAAAACGCCGTGCCTTGCCGACATGCCTGCGAGCGGCGCGATATGCGGACGCAACACGTCCACCTCGCCGTCCACCAGATCACCTGTCACGGCGATGACATCCGGTTGCAGCGCATTGAGCCGGTCCACCACGCCCGCCACATACGCACGCTTGATGGTGGGGCCGACATGCAGATCGGTGATTTGCGCGATGGTGAAGCCGTGCAGCGGCGCCGGTAGGCCCGCAATGGGCACCGTCACCCGCGCGACGCGGGGGATGCGACGCGCGTTGACATAGCCGATCAACGTCACCAGCAAGGTGAGCGCGACGACGAGCAGGGCCGAGTCATGCCGATAAGCCTGTGGCAGCACGATCAGCGCGATGTCGCGCAGCAGCGTCAGCACGAACAGCGAAGAGAACAGGCCCATCAGCAACGCACCGAACCAAGACACGCGATCCGCCAGCGAGATGGGCCGGATCACGAAGCGCGCCGCCATCCCAGTGGGAATCATCACCGTCGATATGAGTAGGAAGATGATGCCCGCAGCCCAGCCGGCGCCATTCCAGCCCAGATCCGGCAGCAGCCGCCATCCAATGTAGACATGCAGCGCTGCCATGAGCCCGACCGTCGTCATCAGGAAGCGGCGTCTGCCGCGGGGCAGGGATCGACTGCCGTTAGGTTCGTCACGCATGCTGGGGCGGCTCCTCACTGTTTCGTGTTTCGGTGAAACGCATCCACGGAAGATGGGGCGGATGGCAGCGTTGTCAATGCCGGACCGCCATTCGAACCCCAAGCAATATCGCACGTCCCTTGGTAAAATCTATCGACACCCTCAAGCCGATTGATCGCCATGACGCTCACCGAACTCAAATACATCGTCGCCGTTGCGCGGGAACGCCACTTTGGGCGTGCCGCCGAGGCCTGCTTCGTCTCGCAGCCGACGCTGTCGGTCGCCATCAAGAAGCTGGAAGACGAGCTGGCCGTGCAGATTTTCGAGCGCGGCGCGTCCGAAGTCAGCGTCACGCCCGTCGGCGAGCAGATCGTCACGCAGGCGCAGCGTGTGCTCGAGGAGACGATGGCGATCCGCGAGATTGCCAAGCAGGGGATGGACCCGCTGGCGGGGCCCTTGCGCCTGGGGGTGATCTACACGATCGGGCCGTATCTGCTGCCCGCGCTGGTCAAGCAGATGATCGACACCGTCCCGCAGATGCCGCTGATGCTGCAGGAGAACTTCACCGTGCGGCTGGTGGAGCTGCTCAAACAGGGCGAGATCGACTGCGCCATCATGGCCGAGCCGTTTCCGGAAGCCGGCCTGATGACGGTGCCGCTGTACGACGAGCCCTTTGTCGTGGCGGTGCCGCGCGGCCACGAGCTGGCGAAGGCGTCGTCGGTGGACCCAGCGGCGCTTAAACAGCAAACCATGCTGCTGCTCGGCAACGGCCATTGCTTCCGCGACCACGTGCTGGGCGTGTGCCCGGAGCTGTCGCGTTTCTCGCAGAATGCGGACGGCATCCAGAAAACCTTCGAGGGTTCGTCGCTGGAAACGATTCGCCATATGGTCGCCAGCGGCGTGGGCATTACCGTCCTGCCTCGTACGTCGGTGCCGAACATGCAGCCCGCCGCCACCGATCTGCTGACCTACGTGCCGTTCCACGAGCCGGTGCCCGACCGACGCGTTGTGCTGGCCTGGCGCAAGAGTTTCACCCGCATCGCCGCGATCGAAGCGGTGGCCAAGGCGGTCGCGCAATGCAACCTGCCCGGCATCAAGTTGTTGCCGCCCACGCCGCTCGTTCACTGATCTCCTGATTGGTGCGTTGACCGTCACCCCATGACGGCCATAGCGCACGCCTAATTGATAGATAAAAACAATCAAATATACGTTTCGATAGCCTGTTAATAGAATGACTCCGATGTTGAGCGCATCGCTCATTCCCTAAATCACCGTGGAGCCCGCCATGTCCCTCCCGCATGCTTCGAACACCGTAGCGACCGTGCTGGAATGGCTCGCCGCCTATGGTGAATCGCACTAGCCTGATAGATGCATGAGGTTGCCCCCATGTGTGGCGAGGCATCAGGAGCGCGCAGGGTCGCAAGGAGAAAAAGCATGGCAATGGTGCGGATGTTTGTTTCGGAATGGCAGGGGTTTGCGGGCACAGTGCGCGCATCGCAGGTCGAGGTGCTGACGCTGTCGGGCATGCCGGGTAGTGCGGCCGGGGGCCACGGCACGCGCGCCGCAGAATCCGCCCGCCTGCAACGCAAGTGGGTGCGCAAGCAGGTCGGTCTAACCATCGTGGCTGCCGGCGCTATGATCGTGCTCCTGCACGGTATGGTGCAGTTCATGGTCTGATAACCGGCCTGATGCTCGGTTGCCATCCGCTTTGCGTTTCGTCACAGGACGATGCGACGATCGGAACTTGCTGCGCGAGGGGCAACCGAAAGAAGGCTGGAGGCACGCGCGGCCCGACGCTGAATCCAGCGGACGGCATCGCGTTTTTGCACACCACTTCATAGGGGAATCCAGATGGCAAAGAAGAACAGCGGCGCGACTGCCGCAGCCCAGATCAACATCGGCATTGCTGACAAGGACCGCAAGAAGATCGCCGAAGGCCTGTCGCGTCTGCTGGCCGATACCTACTCGCTCTATCTGAAGACGCATTACTTCCACTGGAACGTCACCGGCCCGATGTTCAACACGCTGCACCTGATGTTCGAGACGCAGTACAACGAACTGTGGAATGCCGTCGACCCGGTGGCCGAGCGCATCCGCGCGCTGGGTTATCCCGCGCCGGGCTCGTATTCGGAGTTCGCCAAGCTGTCGTCGATTCCGGAATCGAAGGGCGTTCCCGAGGCGATGGACATGGTCCGCGAGCTGGTGGCCGGCCACGAAGCCGTGACGCGCACCGCCCGCAGCCTGTTCCCCGACGTCGACAAGGCCGCCGACGAACCGACCGCCGATCTGCTGACGCAACGCATGGACATTCACGAAAAGACCGCGTGGATGCTGCGCTCGCTCCTGGCTTAAGGCTGGCCTGAAGGCCGTTCGCCACGTTTGCGACAGGCGTTTCGGCAGCAGCGAATTGCGCCCCTCCCGCGAGCCCGTTGCGTTGCGGTTGGGGCGGCATCACCCCCCATGACCTAACCGAGAGAATCATGACGACTGAAGCCAAATGCCCGTTTTCCGGCCATTCTCCCGCTGCTTCCCACGCCTTCGGTGGCGGTACGGCCAACAAGGACTGGTGGCCCAATCAGCTGCGCGTCGATCTGCTGAACCAGCATTCCGAGAAGTCTGATCCGCTCGGGTCGAACTTCAACTACCGCAAGTCGTTCAATGCGATCGACTACGACGCGCTCAAGGCCGATCTGCGCCGCCTGATGACCGATTCGCAAGACTGGTGGCCGGCAGACTTTGGCCACTATGGCCCGCAGTTCATCCGCATGGCATGGCACGCCGCCGGCACATACCGCACGGGCGATGGCCGTGGTGGTGCCGGGCGCGGCCAGCAACGTTTTGCACCCCTCAATTCGTGGCCGGACAACGTCAACATCGACAAGTCGCGGCGCTTGCTGTGGCCCATCAAACAGAAATACGGCCAGGCAATCTCGTGGGCCGACCTGCTGATCCTGACCGGCAACGTGGCGCTCGAAACCATGGGCTTCCGCACGTTCGGCTTTGCCGCCGGCCGCGAAGACACGTGGGAACCGGACAACGACGTCTACTGGGGTAATGAGACCAAATGGCTGGAATCCACGCGGTATTCGGGCGAGCGCAACCTCGCGAACCCGCTCGCCGCCGTGCAGATGGGCCTGATCTACGTGAACCCGGAAGGCCCGGAACACGCCCATGGCGATCCGCTCGCGGCCGCCAAGGACATCCGCGAAACCTTTGCCCGCATGGCGATGGACGACGAAGAAACCGTCGCGCTCATTGCCGGCGGCCACACCTTCGGCAAGACGCACGGAGCGGGCCCCGCAAGCCACGTTGGCGCCGATGTCGAAGCCGCTCCGCTGGAATCCCAGGGGCTGGGCTGGGCCAGCACCTACGGCACGGGCAAGGGCGCGGACGCAATCACCAGCGGGCTGGAAGTCACCTGGACGCAGACCCCCGCGCAATGGAGCAACTTCTTCTTCGAGAACCTGTTCAAGTACGAATGGGTGCAGGAGAAGAGCCCGGCCGGAGCGCTGCAATGGGTGGCCAAAGACGCCGAGGCGATCATTCCGGGCCCGACGCCCGACTCGCCCAAGCGCAAGCCGACAATGCTGACGACCGACTTGTCGCTGCGTTTCGACCCGGCGTACGAAAAGATCTCGCGCCGCTTCCTCGACAACCCGCAGGCGTTTGCCGAAGCCTTTGCCCGCGCCTGGTTCAAGCTCACGCACCGGGATCTCGGACCGAAGTCGCGTTACCTCGGCCCCGAAGTGCCCCGTGAAGACCTGATCTGGCAAGACCCGCTGCCGGCCGCCACACACAAGCCGACCGAGGCCGATATCGCGGACCTCAAGGCAAAGATTGCCGCTTCCGGCTTGTCAGCATCCGAACTGGTTGCCGTGGCCTGGGCATCTGCCTCGACCTTCCGCGGTTCGGACAAGCGTGGCGGCGCCAACGGTGCGCGTATTCGCCTGGCGCCGCAGAACGATTGGGCCGTCAACCAGCCCGTGGCCGGCACCCTGGCCAAGCTGGAAGAAATTCAACGCGCCTCCGGCAAGGCTTCGCTGGCGGATGTGATTGTGCTGGCAGGCAGCGTAGGTATCGAACTGGCCGCCAAGGCAGCGGGCACGACGATCACCGTGCCGTTCACGCCGGGCCGCGTCGATGCAACGGCCGAGCAGACGGATGCCGCGTCGTTCTCGGTGCTCGAACCCGTCGCCGACGGTTTCCGCAATTACCAGAAGTCGCAGTTTGCGGTGCCGGCCGAAGTGCTCCTGCTCGACAAGGCTCAACTCCTGACGCTGACAGCACCCGAGCTGACCGTGCTGATCGGCGGCCTGCGTGCCATCAACATCAACGCGGATGGCAGCCAGCATGGTGTCTTGACGCACACGCCCGGCGCGTTGACGAACGACTTCTTCGTCAACCTGCTCGACATGAATACCGAGTGGAAGCCTGCCGGCGACATCTACGAGGGCTATGACCGCAAGACGGGCGAGCGCAAGTGGACTGGCACGCGCGTCGATCTGGTGTTCGGCTCGAACTCGATCCTGCGTGCCCTCGCCGAGGTGTTCGGCAGCGCCGACGGCAAGGAGCGCTTCATCAGCGAGTTCGTCGCCGCGTGGGTCAAGGTGATGAATCTCGACCGGTTCGATCTGGCCGCAGCGTAAGCGGCTTTCGGCAGGACTAAAATGGCGCCTTGCCTCGTGCAGGCGCCATTTTTCTTTGGTGATTTCCATGCAATCGTCCGCTGCCCAACCCAGCCGCCTCATGCTCTATGCGCGCCTGATGCGCATGGACAAACCGATCGGCACGCTTTTGCTGCTGTGGCCGACGCTGTGGGCGCTGTGGATGGCCGCCGATGGTCATCCGCCGCTGTCGCTGGTGGTGATTTTCACGGTCGGCACGTTCCTGATGCGCTCGGCCGGTTGCGCGGTCAACGACTGGGCGGATCGTGACTTTGACAAGCACGTCAAGCGCACCAAGGAGCGGCCGATCACCGCGGGCCTGATTGCCCCCTGGGAGGCGCTGGCGGTAGCCGCGGTGCTCTCGCTCATCGCCTTCACGTTGATCCTGCCACTCAATGCGCTGACCAAGTGGATGTCGGTGGCCGCCATCGTGATTGCCGGCACGTATCCGTTCTTCAAGCGGTTCTTCGCGATTCCGCAGGCGTACCTCGGCATTGCGTTCGGGTTTGGGATTCCGATGGCGTACGCGGCGGTGCAGGATCAGGTGCCGGTGCTGGCGTGGCTGATGCTTGCCGGCAATGTCTTCTGGGCCGTTGCCTACGACACGGCGTACGCGATGGTCGACCGCGATGACGATCTGCTCATCGGCATCAAAACCTCAGCCATTACTTTTGGACGTTTTGACGTGGCGGCGATCATGCTGTGCTACGCGGGGTTCTTCGGGATCATGGCCTGGGCTGGCCATGTGATGGCACTCAGCGTGGCGTACTGGATTGGGTTTGCCGCTGCCGTGGCGTTGTCGCTTTGGTATTTCCCGATGCTACAGACGCGTGATCGGATGAAGTGCTTTTTTGTTTTCCGGCATAACAATTGGCTGGGGGCCTGCTTGTTTGCCGGGGTGGCAGGGGCGTATTTGCTGCGCTAGGTGTTGGTGGTGCGTCCCCGATTTCATCCCCTGCCGGGGGCGATACCGGGGATGGACCAGTACCCTCAATCCCGCCCAAACTCCTCCCCCATCTCCTTCCCCCGAGCCGCCGCGGCATGCATCGCCCGCACAAAGGCAGCCTTGATATCAGCGCCTTCCATTGACGTCAGCGCCGCATAGGTCGTCCCGCCCTTGGACGTCACACGCTCGCGCAACACCTCCACCGGCTCGGTCGATTGGCCCGCCAGCGTGGCCGCGCCAATAAACGTCTCGACCGCCAGCGTGCGCCCATCCTCAGCCGACAGCCCCAACTCCTGCGCCGCCTGCTGCATCGCTTCAATGAAATAGAACACGTATGCGGGGCCGCTGCCCGAGATGGCGGTCACCGCATCGATCTGCGCTTCGGCGGGCACCCAAACGCTCTTGCCGACGGCATTGGCGATGGCGCTGGCGGTAGCCCGGTCGCCGTCCGACAGGCCAGCGTTGGCGGCCAGGCCGGTCATCCCGAGGCCGGACAGCGCTGGGGTATTCGGCATCGCCCGGACCACACGTGCATGGCCATTCAGCCAGCGCGACAGATCCTGGATGCGGATGCCCGCCGCCACCGACAGCACCAGGCTGTCACGCAGATGCGGTGCCAGTTGCGCACAGACCTCGCGCATCTGCTGCGGCTTGACTGCCAGGACGATCACGTCGCGATCGGCCAGTTCTGCGCCGGGGGCGGCAGCGGTTCGGGCGCCCCAGGTCTGCTTGGCGCGGCTGCGGGCCGGTTCGGTCGGGTCCACCACCACGATGTTGGCGCCGTGCGCGCCCTTGGCAATCAGGCCGCCGATGAGGGCCGCCGCCATGTTGCCGCCGCCGATGAAGCCGAGTTTCAGAGTGTCGAGCATGAGAGTGGTGGTGTGAGAGACAACAGGAATTCAGGCGTGGGCGTAATGCCGCGCGCCGAAGATGGCGCTGCCGACGCGCACGATCGTGGCGCCTTCGGCAATTGCATCTTCCAGGTCGGCGGACATGCCCATTGACAGCGTATCGAGCGGGATGCCGGCCTCGCGCAGCCGATTCGCCAGTGCACACAGATCGGCAAACGGCTTGCGTTGCGCGGCGGGGTCATCGCTCGGCTCGGGCACGGCCATCAAGCCGCGCAACTGCAAGCGGGGCAGGGCCGAGACGGCTTGTGCCACGGCAAGCACTTCATCGAAATCGGGGAGCAGGCCATGTTTGCTGGCCTGGCGGCTGATGTTGATCTCGAGACAGACCTGCAGCGGCGGCAAGGTGTCCGGGCGCTGGGCCGACAGGCGCTCGGCGATCTTCAGGCGATCGACGCTGTGCACCCAGTCGAACTGTTCGGCCACGGCGCGCGTCTTGTTGCTCTGCAGGGGGCCGATGAAGTGCCAGCGGATCGGGTCGATACCCGTGCGCAGGTCGGCCAGCGCGTCGATCTTGGCGATGCCTTCCTGCACGTAGTTTTCGCCGAAGAGGCGTTGCCCGGCGGCATGCGCGGCGCGTATGGCATCGGCGTCGAACGTCTTGGAAACGGCCAGCAATGTGACACCCGCAGCATCGCGCGAAGCCAGTGTGCAGGCCGTTGTGATCCGTTGACGCACGGCTTGCAAGTTGGCGACGATTGCAGACATAATCCGGCGACGTTTGTTACAAATAAACAAGGTTCCGGCACGTCAAAACAACGGCTCGGAGCGCGTCTGGAGGCGCCATTGCGACGCCCGGGCGACATAAAAAAGTCGGGGGTCATTATAAGATGGACATCGCGCAGCTTCTGGCGTTTTCCGCCAAGAACAAGGCGTCGGACTTGCACCTGTCGGCCGGACTGCCGCCGATGATCCGGATCCACGGCGACATGCGCCGGATCAACGTCCCACCGCTCACGCACCAGGATGTGCACTCCATGGTGTACGACATCATGAGCGACGGGCAACGCAAGGTCTACGAAGAAAACCTGGAAGTCGACTTCTCGTTTGAGATCCCCGGCCTCTCGCGTTTCCGTGTCAACGCGTTCAATCAAAACCGTGGCGCTTCTGCTGTGTTCCGGACGATTCCGTCGAAGGTGCTCTCGCTGGATGACCTGAAAGCGCCCGCCGTGTTCGCGGACCTGGCGATGAAGCCGCGCGGCCTGGTGCTCGTCACGGGCCCGACCGGCTCGGGCAAGTCGACCACGCTGGCCGCGATGGTCAATCACCGCAACGAAAACGACATGGGCCACATCCTCACGGTGGAGGACCCGATCGAATTCGTGCACGAATCGAAGAAGAGCCTGATCAACCAGCGTGAACTCGGGCCCCATACCCATTCGTTCGCCAATGCGCTGAAGTCGGCGCTGCGTGAAGATCCGGACGTGGTGCTGGTCGGCGAATTGCGTGACCTTGAAACCATTCGCCTGGCGCTTACCGCCGCAGAAACCGGCCACTTGGTGTTCGGCACGCTGCACACCAGCTCGGCGGCCAAGACCATCGACCGGGTCGTCGACGTGTTCCCGTCGGACGAAAAAGAGATGGTCCGGACCATGCTTTCCGAATCGCTGGAGGCGGTGATCTCGCAGACGCTGCTCAAGACGCGCGACGGTTCGGGCCGGATTGCGGCGCACGAAATCATGATTGCCACGCCGGCCATCCGTCACTTGATCCGCGAGAACAAGATCTCGCAGATGTACTCGATGATGCAGACTAGCAGCGGCATGGGCATGCAGACGCTCGACCAGTGCCTGTCGGAGCTGATCAAGCGCTCGGCGATCAACTACGCAGACGCGCGCGCCATCGCCAAGAACCCGGACGCGTTCGCGAACTGACACGCGAACTGATACGCTGACCGATACGTCAGCGCGCTTTCCAATTCTTTCGAGGAGGGGCACGCCATGCTGGACCGCGAAGCCGCCACCAAATACATCCACGAACTCTTGCAGTTGATGGTGAACAGCCGTGGCTCGGACTTGTTCATCACGGCAGAATTTCCGCCCGCGATCAAAGTGGACGGCAAGGTCACGCCGATCTCTCAGCAGCCGCTGAATGCCCAGCAGGCCCTCGGTCTGGTCAAGTCGATCATGAACGAGAAGCAGTTGCGCGAGTATGAAGACAGCTCGGAATGCAACTTCGCCATCACGGCGCCGGGCGCCGGGCGTTTCCGCGTGTCGGCGTTCATGCAGCAAGGCCGCGCCGGCATGGTGCTGCGAACCATCAACACGAAGATCCCGACGCTGGGCGAGCTGGACCTGCCGCCGATCCTGAACGAGATCGTCATGAGCAAGCGCGGCCTGGTGATCGTGGTGGGTGCCACGGGCTCGGGCAAGTCGACCTCGCTGGCGGCGATGGTGGGCTATCGCAATGCGAATTCGTACGGCCACATCATCACCATCGAAGACCCGGTCGAATACGTGCACGCGCACCAGAACTGCGTGGTGACGCAGCGTGAGGTGGGCGTGGATACCGAGTCGTGGCACGTAGCGCTGAAGAACACCCTGCGCCAAGCGCCGGATGTGATCCTGATCGGCGAAATCCGGGATCGCGACACGATGGAATACGCGATCCAGTATGCGGAAACCGGCCACCTGTGCCTTGCCACGCTGCACGCCAACAGCTCGAACCAAGCGATCGACCGGATCATCAACTTCTTCCCGGAAGAAAAGCGTCAACAGCTGCTGATCGACCTGTCGCTGAACCTGCGCGCGATGATTGCGCAACGCCTGCTGCCGCGTCAGGGCAAGAAGGGGCGCGTACCGGCCGTCGAGATCATGCTGGCGACCCCGCTGGTGCAAGACCTCATCTTCAAGGGCGAGGTGCACGAGCTGAAGGAGGTCATGAAGAAATCCCGCGAGCAAGGGATGATCTCGTTCGACCAGGCGCTGTTCGATTTGTACGAAGAAAACAAGATCACGTACGAAGACGCGCTGCGCAATGCCGACTCTCTCAACGACTTGCGCCTGCAGATCAAGCTGCACAGCAAGCGCGGTGGCCAGACGGACCTGTCGGCCGGCACCGAGCATTTGAATGTCGTCTGATGTGGCGCAGGCGCTACATCATTTGAGGTGATGTGCAGCGTGCCAGGTTTGCTCGGCCTCGCTGGTTACCGTTTGCAGCAACCATCCGGAGAGTAGCCATGAGTGACGTCTATGCATTCGAGGCCGATTCGTTGACCGGCCAGCGCGTGCCGCTGTCGCAGTACAAGGGCAAGGTCCTGCTGATCGTGAACACCGCGAGCAAGTGCGGATTCACGCCGCAATACGCGGGGCTGGAGGCGGTGTATAAGCGGCTGCACGACAAAGGGCTGGAGGTGCTCGGCTTTCCGTGCAACCAGTTCGGCAAGCAAGAACCGGGCGGCGCAGACGAGATCGGCGCCTTCTGCGAAAAGAACTACGGCGTGTCGTTTCCGATGTTCGGCAAGATCGACGTAAATGGCTCCAACGCGCATCCGCTCTACAAGTGGCTGACCTCGGAAAAGCCCGGCGTGCTCGGCATCGGAGCCATCAAATGGAACTTCACCAAGTTCCTGCTGCGCCGCGATGGCACGGTCTACAAGCGCTACGCGCCCCTGACCAAGCCGGAAGAGATTGCCGACGATATTGAGCGGCTGCTGGCGGAGCCCGATCCCGCCTGACGTTGCGGTCGTCAATCCGACGAGCCCCGCACCTTGCGCATGAAGTCCGCCAGCGAGCGCTCGGCGGATTCGGCGAAGTGGCGCTCCAGAATGTCGACCTGGACGCAGCGGTCGAGGCGGAATGTGCGGTAGTCCTGGCGGTGTTCGCACCAGGCGGCCACCAGCCAGACCTGTCCCCAGAAGAACAGGCCGAGCGGTTGGATGCAGCGCTCGGTCAACTGGCCCTGCGCGTCGCGGTAAGCGAGCCGCGCAACGGCGTGGCGGCCAAGCGCTGCGTGTAGCGTGTCGAATACCTGCTTGACCTCGCTGCCCATGCCGTAGCCGGGCGCGAAGATGCGCGTGGTCTCGGCTTCGTTGCGGCGCTCCGCGGGCAGGGCGCCCATCAGCTTTTCCAATGCGGCGTCCACCGATTCGGCCATGGTGCCGCCGCTCCACGCCTTGATCATCCGTGCGCCGGCCACGAGCGCTTCGACTTCGTCGGCGGTGAACATGAGCGGTGCAAGGTCGTAGCCTGCCCGCATGCGGTAGCCGATACCGGCCTCGCCTTCGATCGGTACGCCCGAGACAGACAGATCGCGGATATCGCGATACACGGTGCGCTCCGACACGCCCAGGCGGTCGGCCAGCATCGCCGCAGTGGTCAAACGGCGGCCTCTCAGGATCTGGGCAATCTGGAACAGGCGGTCGGCGCGGCGGGTCATGCGCGGCATTGTAGTGGGCTTCTTGCCGCGCGCAATCCGCACAATCTTTCCCCTACGCGCCGAAGGGCGTCAGTTCCCGTTGAGGGTGGATGTCGACGATATCCACCTGCTCGCCACGGCGCAGCATGCGCTTGCCCAGTCTCGGGAAATCGGCAATCTCGATGTTGAGATGTTCGCCGCCGCACAGATAGACGAGATCGTCCTTGCCGCAGTTGCGCAGGTGATGCGCGACGCCTGTGGGGAAGGCCATGAAATCGCCGCTGCGCACGGTGAAGATGTTGTCGTCGATCTCGGCCTGCGCTTCGCCGGAAAGGATGTAGATCCATTCCTCTTCGCGTTGGTGCGAGTGATAGACGAACGACTCCTTGCCCGGCGGCACGCGCGCGAAATTCACGCCCGTGCGCTTGAGCCCGAGCAGCCGGCCCATCATCGTGCCGTGAATTTCCGACAGGCTGTTCCAGGGGTGTGAAAACGACTGCGTGCGCGCGGTCACATCCGCGGCACGCATGAGATACGGGGATTGGCTGGGCATGGTGTTCTTCTCTGTCTCTTGGTGAAGGCCGGCGCCCGCGCACCGGCCCTGGGGGCGTTACTGCTGTAGCAGGTACGCCTGCGTCTTGGCATCGGGCTCGTGCAGGCCGATGCGGTTGCCTTCGGTGTCGACGATGTGGGCGATGCGGCCCATGTGGTCGGGCAGCGTCATCGGCCCAAAGACGCATTGGCCGCCGCTGCCGTTCACGCGCTCGAGCACGGCATCCAGATTGGGCGCATTCAGGTAGACCACGCTGCCCTTGTCGGACGGCGCAAAACCCTCGCCCTTGACCAGCGCACCGTGGATGGTCGTCTCACCCGCCGGAAACACGCCCATGGTCATGTCGCCCATGTCTTCCTGCTTGAGCTGCGTGTCGAAGACGTTCTCGTAAAACTTCACCGCGCGCGGGAAATCGTTGGCCGGGATTTCAAACCAGTTGATGACGCTTGCCATGATGTTCGCTCCGTTAGGTGGCTCAGGCGGTTGGGAGTGCCGTTGCCGGTTAAGGTGGAGCGATTCTGGCGGGGGGCTCCTGACAGCGTTCTGTCAGGAGCGTTCAGGAGGGTGGCAAAGCGTGTTTCAGATTGCCCAGGCAGTGAATACCGGGCGGAGGGAGGAGCGATTCAGTGCGGAATCCAACCCGCCAGCAGCGGCACCAGCACGGCCGTCAGCACGCCGTTCAGGCCCATGCCCAGCGCCGAGAACGCACCGGCTTCCGGATTGACCTGAAACGCGCGGGCCGTACCAATGCCGTGCGCCGCGATGCCGGTGGCAAAACCACGCACGCTGTACTCGCGCACGCGCAGCAGGTTCAGCAGCCGCGTCGTGGTCGTCGCCCCGACAATGCCGGTAATGAGCACCAGCACCGCCGTGATGGTCGGCGCGCCGCCAATCTTCTCCGAGATGCCCATGGCGATCGGGATCGTCACCGATTTCGGCGCCATCGAGCGCAGCGTTTCCGGCGATGCGCCCAGCAGCCACGCGATGCCCACGGCTGACACCACGGCCACGACCGACCCTGCAAGGAGCCCAGCCATCAGCGGCACCGCATGGCGGCGCAGCTTCGCCCACTGCTGAAACAACGGCACCGCCAGCGCCACCGTCGCCGGCCCCAGCAGGAAGTGCACGAACTGCGCGCCGTCAAAGTAGGTCTTGTACGGCGTGCCCGTCACGGTCAGCAGCGTCCCCAGGATGACAACCGCAATCAGCAGCGGGTTGACCATCGGGTTAAAGCGGCTGCGTTCATGAAGGCGCACGCCGATCAGGTACGCGATGAGCGTGGCGGTCAGGCCGAGCAGCGGGCTGGCGGCCAGATAGACCCAGAGTTGGTGCAGGTTGGGAGCCATCGCGTTCATGGGGCCAGCTCCTCCTGGCCTTCGCCGTGGTCCCCCATGCGGCGCATCAGCGCGCGCGTCACGAGCGCACCGGCGGCAATCGACAGCCACGTCGATACGACGGTCGCCACCACGATTGGCAGCCATTCCTGCCCGATGCGGTTCAGTTGCGTCATGACGCCCACGCCGGCCGGCACGAACAGGATGGTCAGGTGACGCAGCAGTTCACGGACGGTGCCCTGCATGACTTCGAGCACGCGGCCCTTGTCCACCAGCAGGTAGATGACCAGCAACACCATGCCGATCACCGGACCGGGCACCGGCAGGTGCAGCGAATACGTCAACAACTCTCCCACCGACTGGAACGTCAACAGGATCGCGAAGGTTTGCAGCATGGGGCCTCCGGGCGAAACGAAGCGCCAAGTATAGAACCCGGCTGCGTTCGTTTCAGGCCAGCATGCGGTCGACCAGCTCGATCCAGTGTTCGACCGGCGTGTCCGTGCCGCTCTGCAGATGCGTCAGGCAGCCGATGTTGGCGGAGACGATGCGCTCAGGCTGCGTGGCTTGCAGCTTGGCGAGCTTGTCATCGCGCAGCCGGTAGGCGAGTTCCGGTTGCAGCACCGAATAGGTGCCGGCCGAGCCGCAGCACAGGTGGCTGTCGGCGCAGAGCTTGACGTCCACGCCCAGCGAGGCGAGCAGCGTTTCCACCGCACCGCGAATCTGCTGACCGTGCTGCAGCGTGCAGGGCGGGTGCCACGCCACGCGCGGCCGTTGTGCTTCGGGTTTGGTCTTCTGCAGGAGCTGCTGCGAGAACGCCGGCAGCACCTCGCACAGGTCGCGCGTCATCGCGGACACGCGCGCCGCGCGTTCGGCGTAGGCGGGGTCATCGCGCAGCAGGTGGCCGTATTCCTTGACCATCGCGCCGCAGCCGGAGGCCGTCATGACGATGGCCTCGGCGCCGGCCTCGATGTGCGGCCACCAGGCGTCGATGTTGGCGCGCATGTTGCCCAGGCCGCCCGCATGGTCGTTCATGTGATACCGGATCGCCCCGCAGCAGCCCGCACGGTCTGCACTGATGAGCTGCACGCCCAGCTTGTCGAACACGCGCGCCGTGGCCGCATTGATGTTGGGCGACATGGCGGGTTGTACGCAGCCCTCGAGCAACAGCATCTTGCGTGCGTGCGCGGTGCCGGGCCGCGTGCCGGCGTGAGGCTGCCTGGCCGGAACCTTGTTGCGCAGCACCGGCGGCAACATCGGCCGCACTGCCTGTCCGAGCCTGAGCGCGGAGCCGAACAGCGCCGGCCGCGTCAGCCCCTCGCGCAGCGCCCAACGCACGGCGCGCTCGCCCAGGGGGCGCGACTCTCCTTTCGCGTCGAGCTGGTCGTCGACGATCTTGCGGCCGATCTCCACCAGGCGCCCGTAGGTCACGCCGGACGGGCAGGTCGATTCGCAGTTGCGGCAGGTCAGGCAGCGGTCGAGGTGCAGGCGTGTAGCGGCGCCGGCGGGCTGGCCCTCCAGCACCTGCTTCATCAGGTAGATGCGCCCACGCGGGCCGTCCAGCTCATCGCCGAGCAGTTGGTAGGTCGGGCAGGTGGCCGTGCAGAAACCGCAGTGCACGCACTTCTGCACGATGCTTTGGGCTTCTTCGCCGTCGGGGGTGTTGCGCAGGAACGCCGCGAGCGTGATTTGCATGATGGGCTTGCGTTGGAAGTCGGCAGTCAGAACGCTGAATACAGACGGCCCGGGTTGAAGATGCCGTGCGGATCGAAGCTGTCTTTCAGGCGTTTGTGCACGGCCATCAACGGCGCGGCGACGGGCGTGAAGATGTCGCTGGCGCGGTCGCCGTTGCGGAAGAGCGTGGCGTGGCCGCCGGCCTTGCGGGCAGCATCGCGGATGGCGTCGGCGGAGGTGTTGCCGGTGTCGATCCACCAGCGCTGGCCGCCGCCCCATTCGACGAGCTGCTCATCGGCCGACGCATGACCGAGCGCCAGCGGCGGCGTGGCCGGGGGCAGGGCGATGCGCCACAGCGGCAGGCTGCCTTGCACGGCACGCGCGAAAAATGCATGCGATTGCTCGCGCAGGTCGCGCCAGAATGCGGCCCCTTCTGTGTCCTCAACACGCTCGCCGCCGAGCTTGGTGATGGCTGCGCGCACGGCCGCATCGGCACCGCTCAGGCGAACCCACAGGGCACCGTCGATCCACGCGGACGCCGCAATCGGCAACGGCTGGCCACCCCAACGGTTGAGTGTGTCGATGGCCTCGCCTTGTGCCATGGCGAAGCGCAGCGTCGCATCGCAGAACGGCATCGGCAGCACCTTGAGCGACACCTGCACGATCAAGCCGAGCGTGCCGAGTGCACCGGCCATCAGGCGCGAGACGTCGTAGCCGGCCACGTTCTTCATCACCTGGCCGCCAAAGTTGAGCATGTCGCCGCGGCCGTCCATGACGACAGCGCCGAGCACGAAGTCGCGCAGCGCGCCCACCGACTGCCGGCGCGGGCCGGACAGGCCGGATGAAAACGCACCGCCTACCGTTGCCTGTCGGCCATTCGCAGCAAAGTGGGGCGGCTCGAACGCCAGCATCTGCTTGTGCTCGGCCAGTGCGGCTTCGATCTCGACCAGCGGTGTACCGCTGCGCGCTGTGATGACGAGTTCTGCGCAGTCGTAATCGACGATGCCGGACCACTCGCGCGTGTCGAGCACGGTGCCGTCGGGTGCGGGCGCGCGGCCATAGAAATCCTTTGTGCCGCCGCCGCGCAGGGTGAGCGGCGTGCGGTTGCTTGCGGCCTGCGTAATGGCGTCGCGAAAGCGTGCGAGCGCGGGCGAAAGGGCGGTGTCAGACGTGATGGGCATGTTGAACCTTCGGGCGCAACGGCTTGTTCGCTGCGTGCGGCTTCGGAATGGTCAGGCGGCGATCAGAAACGCGGCAAGTCGGGGTGAGGCAGCAGGCCGTTGCGCACGTGCAGCTTGCCGTATTCGGCGCAGCGCGCGAGCGTGGGGATGGCTTTGTCGGGGTTCAGCAAACGCACCGGGTCAAAAGCCGCCTTCACGCGCAGAAACGCGTCACGTTCTTCCGCCGAGAACTGCACGCACATCGAACTGAGCTTTTCCACGCCCACGCCGTGTTCGCCCGTTACGGTGCCGCCGAGTTCCACGCAGGTCTCGAGGATGTCGGAGCCGAACAGTTCGGCGCGGTGCCATTCGTCCTGGTCTTCGCCGTTGAAGAGGATGAGCGGGTGCATGTTGCCGTCGCCCGCGTGGAACACGTTGATGCAGCGCAGGGCGTACTTCTGCTCCATCTGCTGGATGCGCCGCAGCAGCGTACCGATGTGCTTGCGCGGGATGGTGCCGTCCATGCAGTAATAGTCCGGCGAGATGCGACCTGCCGCAGGGAATGCATTCTTGCGGCCGCTCCAGAACTTCAGGCGCTCGGCTTCGCTTTGCGAGACCTGGATGCGGGTGGCACCCGAGGCGCGCAGCACTTCGCTCATGCGCGCGATCTCTTCGGCCACTTCTTCGGGCGTGCCGTCGGATTCGCACAGCAGGATGGCGGCGGCATCCAGGTCGTAGCCGGCGCAGACGAATTCTTCCACCGCTGCGGTGGCGGGCTTGTCCATCATTTCCAGCCCCGCCGGGATGATGCCCGCGGCAATCACGTCGGCCACGGCGTTGCCGCCGGATTCCACGTCGTCGAAGCTCGCCATGATCACCTGCGCGAGTTGCGGCTTGGGGATCAGGCGCACGGTCACTTCGGTCACCACGGCCAGCATGCCTTCGGAGCCGATCACCGTGGCCAGCAGGTCAAAGCCAGGTGCGTCGGGCGCCTCGCTGCCGAATTCGACCACCTCGCCGTCCATCATCACGGCGCGCACGCGCAGCACGTTGTGTACGGTCAGGCCGTACTTCAGGCAATGCACGCCGCCGGAGTTCTCGTTCACGTTGCCGCCGATGGTGCAGGCAATCTGCGATGACGGATCGGGCGCGTAATACAACCCATGCGAGTTGGCGGCTTCCGAAATGGCAAGGTTGCGTACGCCCGGCTGGACCACCGCCGTCCGCGTGTATGGGTCCACCTTGATGATGCGCTTGAACTTGGCCAGCGACAGCACCAGCCCGCCCGGCGTCGGCATCGCACCGCCCGACAGGCTCGTCCCCGCGCCGCGCGGCACCACGGGCACGCCCATGCGGTGGCACACGCGCAGGATTTCGACGACCTGCGCCTCGGTATCCGGCAGCACGACGGCCAGCGGCACCTGCCGGTAAGCGGCCAAGCCGTCGCATTCATACGGGGTGGTGTCTTCGCGCTCCCAGAGCAGCGCGTCGTCGGACACGATCTGGGACAGCGCAGCGGTCAGCTCAGCCTGCAGGGCAGACGGATCGCGAGCGGTGGCGGGCAGCGATGCGTTCATGGGGTGTCTCTCATCGTTGTGCCCGGCAGCGGTGGCCGGGATGGAGGGCACTATAGCCCGGCCGCCGCGCCATGCGGCGGGTTAAGGACTTTTGCTGCGATGAATTTGGCTCGCCGGAGCGGCCAATGCGGCTCATCGCGGGGCAGCAAGGTTTCATTGCCCATTCGCGCGAGCGTGACCTCCACGATCGAGCCTTCAACCGCCGACGGTGGGGTTCAAAGCACCGAGCTTCACATTAAAAGTATCGAATCCGAGGTTCAGGTACCTCACGCGTGAGGCAAATAGGATCGGCGTTGATGAAAAAAGCAGCAACGATGATGTTCGGAACGTCAACTTCGAGGCCCTGGGGCTCGAACCATGACGCTTTTTGCCCCGACGTTGCTGTTTTTTTCATCAGCGCTGAGGGTTCAGGGCTTCAACGTCGAAACTAAAAGTTTCGAATCCGGTAGTTCGAGACCCAGCCGCGAGGCTTGGGGGCCGGCCGCTGAGCGGTTCACCAATCCAGCCCAAGCAACCAATCCACAAAATGCCGCGCCTCGGGCTTCATCGGCGCCTGCTCGCGCTGGACAATGTAATAAGCATGTGGCGACGCCGATTCGATGTCCAGCAGCCGCACGATCTGCCCCGAAGCCAGCCAGTTGCGCGCCATGGCTTGACGCACCAGCGCCACGCCCTGGTTGGAGGCGACGGCTTCGAGCATCAGGCCGATGTCGTTGAACAGCGAGCCGGTCGCAGGCTCCGCCGCGTCCAGCCCGGCCGCCTCGAACCATGGGCGCCAGGGCTCCAGCGGGCTGCGCAGCAGCGTGAGGTTCAGCAACTGCGACGCTTCGGTGATGGTGTTGCCGCTGATCTGCTCGTAGTAGGCCCGCCCGCACGCCGGGAAGACCGGCTCGTTGAGCAGCAGCGTGGTCTTCAGGTCCGGATAGCGGCCGGTGCCGTAGCGGATTTCGACATCGGTGTCCTCGGCTTTCACGTCGAGGAACGGGATGGAGAGATGCAGTTCCAGATCGATGTGCGGGTACAGCGCGTTGAACTCCGGCAGACGCGACACGAGGTGCTGGCGTCCGAACGTGGGCGGAATCGCCACGCGCAGCCGCGCGCGCTGCTTGCTGAATTCCGGCCGTGCCAGTTCGTGCAGGGTGTCGAGCGCCACTTGCACACTGCGCAGGTAGCGCGTGCCCGCGGCGGTCAGCCGCAACGCCGTGCCCGTGCGCACGAAGAGGTCTTCGCCCCACAGCTCTTCCAGATTCTTGATGCGGTGCGATACCGCGCTGGGCGTGACGGACAGCTCTTCGGCCGCGCGCGCGAAGCTCGCATGGCGCGCCCCGGCCTCGAAGGCAATCAACAGATGCAGCGGAGGAACGCGCTTGAAGACGGAAGACATGCGGGCGGTCGCTGGTAGGTGAATCGGTTACAGGTGGAAGATCTTGCCGGGGTTCAGGACGTGCTTCGGGTCGAGCGCCTGCTTGATGCTGCGCATCAGGTCGATCGCATCGTTGCCGTGTTCGGCGATGAGGAAGTCCATCTTGTGCAGACCCACGCCATGCTCGCCCGTGCAGGTACCGTCCATGGCAATTGCACGGGCGACGATGCGCTGGTTGATGCGCTCGGCCTCTTCCAGTTCTTCCGGCTTGTTCGGGTCGATCAGCAGCGCAACGTGGAAGTTGCCGTCGCCCACGTGGCCGACGATGGGGGCGGGCAGTTGCAGCGCGCTGGCGAGCAGGTCCTTCTCGGTCTCGACCACGCATTCAGCCAGGCGCGAGATCGGCACGCACACGTCGGTGGTGACGGCGCGGCAGCCCGGCTTGAGCTGCAGGAACGCGAAGTACGCGTTGTGTCGGGCGTTCCACAGGCGGCTGCGGTCTTCGGGGCGTGTTGCCCATTCGAAGCCTTGGCCTTTATGTTCAGCAGCGATCTGCTGAACGGTCTCGGCCTGCTCCTGCACGCCGTGCTCCGAGCCGTGAAATTCGAAGAACAACGTCGGCAATTCGGGCAGCGTGAGCTTGTCGTATTGGTTGATCGCGCGGATGGCCAGTGCGTCGACAAACTCCACGCGCGCAATCGGCACGCCCATCTGGATGGTGTCGATCACAGCGGATACCGCATCGCCCATGCTCGGGAAGGCGCACACGGCCGCGGATACCGCTTCGGGCTGCGGATACAGCTTCAGCGTGATCTCGGTGATGATGCCCAGCGTCCCCTCGCTGCCGATGAACAGGCGTGTGAGGTCATACCCCGCCGACGATTTACGTGCGCGGTTGGCCGTCTTGATGATGCGGCCGTCAGCGGTGACCACCGTCAGGTTCAGGACGTTTTCGCGCATCGTGCCGTAACGCACGGCGTTGGTGCCCGAAGCGCGCGTCGCGCACATGCCGCCGATGGAGGCATCCGCGCCCGGGTCGATCGGGAAGAACAAGCCGGTATCGCGGATTTCGGTATTGAGCTGCTTGCGCGTGACGCCCGGTTCGACCGTCACCGTCAGGTCTTCCGGGTGCACCGACAGCACGTGGTTCATCTGCGAGAGGTCGAGGCTCACGCCACCGGCCACGGCCAGCAGATGGCCTTCGAGCGACGAACCGGCGCCATACGGGATCAGCGGAATCTCGTGCTCGAAGCAGAGCCTGGCGACGGCAGCGACTTCCTCGGTGGTCTGCGCGAAGACGACGGCGTCGGGCAGCATCGGGTCGTAGGCGGATTCATCGCGGCCGTGGTGGGCGCGCACGGCTTCGCTCATGGAGACGCGATCGCCGAAGCGGATGCGCAGCGCGTCGAGCATGGCCGGGGGAATCGGCGTGCGGATGATCTGGGAGGGCGGGGCTGGATGGTTCATGGCGTCTCGCGTGGGGCAGCGGTCTGAAGCCGGCTCGGGCTGTCATTCTAACGCCGGGGTCGTGCCGCCCTTGCGATAATGGCGCCACCAACATTGACGCGATACAGGGAGACGCACCGTGGGCAACCGCTTATCGAAGATCGCCACACGCACCGGCGACGACGGCACCACCGGCCTTGGCGACGGTAGCCGCACGGCCAAGGACAGCCTGCGCATCGCCGCCATCGGCGACGTCGACGAGTTGAACTCGCACATCGGCGTGCTGCTGACGGAAACGCTGCCCGACGGCGTGCGCACGGCGCTCACCGCCATCCAGCACGACCTGTTCGATCTGGGTGGCGAACTCTGCATTCCGGGCTACACGATGGTGACGACCGCGCACGTGTTGCGGCTCGACCAATGGCTGGCCGACTACAACGCCGATCTTCCGCGGTTGGCCGAATTCATCCTGCCCGGCGGCAGCCGCGCTGCGGCCCAGGCGCATGTCTGCCGCACCGTCGCGCGCCGTGCCGAGCGCAGCATCGTCGCACTCGGCCGCGCCGAGACCATTGGCGAGGCGCCGCGCCAATACGTCAATCGACTGTCGGACCTGCTGTTCGTGCTGGCGCGTGTGCTCAATCGCGCAGATGGCGGCACGGACGTCCTCTGGAAACGCGACGAGCACAAGCCAGCGTAATTGCCGTCCGCATCAAACAAAACGGCCCGGCGAGATGACGTTACCTCGCCGGGCCGTTTGCTTCTGCAGTGCGCTGAATCAGTTCACGCTTGTCGGCGTCGTCGTGCTTTGCGCCACGGCGGCCAGCCCCGCCAATTGCCCCGGCGTGGTGATGGTCAGCGCCTGCGATGGCGTCGGCGCCGGGAAGCCCCCTTCGGCCAGCGCTTCCTTGATCGTGCGGTTGGTGTCGAAATAGACCTGCCAGTAGTTGTCGTTGTGCGTGTACGGGCGCACGGCCAGCACCGGCCCAACCAGGTTGAATTCCAGGATTTCAACATCGACCGCCGGTTCGGTCAGCACGTTCGGAATGGCGGCCACCTTCTCCTTGAGCAGCGCGATGGCGGCGCGGTGGTCGGCGCTGCCGGCCAGTTGTGCCTTCAGCTCGACGCGGCGGAAGGGGTTGGAGGTGTAGTTCTGGATCGTGTCCGCGAAGATCTTGCCGTTGCCGACAATGCTGACCACGTTGTCTGGCGTGTTGATGGTCGTGGCAAACAGGCCGATCTCCTTGATCGTGCCCGTCACGCCGCCGGCCGTCACGAAGTCGCCCACCTTGAACGGCCGCAGCACGATCAGGAACGCGCCCGCCGCAAAGTTCGACAGTAGGCCCGACCACGCCATGCCGATCGCCACACCGGCTGCGGCAATCAGCGCTGCGAACGTCGTCGTCTGGATGCCGAAATAGCCGAGGATGCCGATCACCAGCAGCACATTCAGCGTGACGGTGATGATGGAGCCGACATACCGCAGCACGGTCGGATCGACCTTCTGTCGGCTCAACGAGCCTTCCACCATGCGCACCGCCAGATTGATCAGCCAGCGGCCGACCACCCAGAAAACGATCGCGCCGAGGATCTTCATGCCGACGTCGGTGGCGTATTGCGCCACGATTGCCTGGTACTTGCTTGCGGTGTTGACGGCGGTGTCCGCCAGGTTGTCTGCCATGGGTGCCTCCGAAAGAGCAGGGGGGAACCCACCTACGATATGTCAAAGACAACGCACTTGTGTGACTTTGATACGTTTCGCTCACATTTGTTATAGATCTGCGCGTTGATGCGCGCGCAAAGAAAAAGGACGCCCGCAGGCGTCCTTCCCAAATCAACTTGATGGCGTTTCAGTTGCCGCTGCCCGGTACCAGACGGCGCTTGCGCACGGCGTCGGCCAGCGTTTCCAGCACCTTCACCGAATCGTCCCAGCCGATGCAGGCGTCGGTCACGCTCTGGCCGTAGACGAGGTCGGACACCGGCGTGCCTTGCACGTGGTCCTGGCGACCGGCGTTGATGTGCGATTCCACCATCACCCCGACGATGCGGTTATCGCCGGCTGCCATCTGGCGGCCGATGTCTTCGCACACCGGAATCTGGTTCTCGTGTTTCTTGCTGCTGTTGGCGTGCGAGGCATCGATCATCAGGCGCGCGGCCAGGCCCGACTTGGAGATGGCGTCGCAGGCTTCCTGCACGCTGGCAGCGTCGTAGTTGGGCGCCTTGCCGCCGCGCAGGATGATGTGGCAATCCTCGTTGCCGGCCGTCGACACGATAGCCGAGTGGCCGCCCTTGGTGACCGACAGGAAGTGGTGCGGCTGCGATGCGGCCTTGATCGCGTCCACGGCGATCTTCACGTTGCCGTCGGTGCCGTTCTTGAAGCCGACCGGGCACGACAGGCCGGAAGCCAGTTCGCGGTGCACCTGGCTTTCGGTGGTGCGCGCACCGATCGCGCCCCAGCTCACCAGATCGGCGATGTACTGCGGGCTGATCACGTCGAGGTATTCGGTGCCTGCGGGCAGGCCCAGCTCGTTGATGTTCATCAGCAGCTCGCGTGCGGTGCGCAGGCCGTCGTTGATCTTGAAGCTGCCGTCCATGTGCGGATCGTTGATCAGACCCTTCCAGCCCACCGTGGTGCGGGGCTTCTCGAAGTACACGCGCATGACGATTTCCAGCTCGTTCTTGAAACGCTCGCGCTGCTCGACCAGGCGGCGGGCGTAGTCCATCGCCGCCTTGGTGTCGTGAATGGAGCAGGGGCCGATGATGACGATCAGGCGGTCGTCCATGCCATGCAGGATGCGGTGCATCGCGTTCCGGCTTTGATAGATCAGGTCGGACACGGTGTCGCTGCACGGGAATTCGCGGATCAGATGCGACGGCGGCGTCAGCTCTTTCAGTTCGCGAATGCGCAAATCGTCGGTGTTCTTCGGCATGGAATGCTCCGGGGATGTGTCTTGAGTTCTATTGGAAACGTCTACTGTGTTCGGATCATGTTTCGCGTCGGTGCCGGGGTGGGGCAGGTGACAGGGCGAAAAAAAACCGCCAGGGTCGCTGGCGGTTTTCGGTATCTGCTGGGTGCTTTATTTTTGCTGCAAGCGCCCCTCTCCTTCCGCCAGCGGTGCGAGATGCCAAAAGTAAAAGTAAAAAAACTTGGCGAAGGACATGAGAGGGAAACGAGGCAATGCAGGAAAAATTGTGGCGCTCAGTTGGCTTGAACCTACTGCGCCGCACCAATCGAACCGTCTTTATAAACCCTTTTTTTGAGGGCCGCAAGCGCCGATTTTCCGTGCCTGCGGCGCCAAAACGACGGTTTGAGGGCAATCAAACTGTGCCGCCCACCGTCATGTTCTCCATGCGTAGGGTCGGCTGGCCTACGCCCACCGGCACGCTCTGGCCTTCCTTGCCGCACACGCCGATGCCCGAATCGAGGCGCATGTCGTTGCCGATCATGGTCACGTGCTTGAGCGATTCCGGGCCGCTGCCGACCAGCGTGGCGCCCTTGACGGGGTAGGTGATCTTGCCGTCCTCGATCATGTAGGCCTCGCTGGCCGAGAACACGAACTTGCCGTTGGTGATGTCGACCTGGCCGCCGCCGAAGTTGACCGCATACAGGCCTTTCTTGACGCTGGCGATGATCTCTTGCGGATCCTTGTCGCCGCCGAGCATGTACGTGTTGGTCATGCGCGGCATGGGCAGGGCGGCGTAGCTCTCGCGGCGGGCGTTGCCGGTCACGGGCATCTTCATCAGGCGCGCGTTGAGCGTGTCCTGCATGTAGCCGGTGAGGATGCCGTCTTCGATAAGCGTGTTGCACTGCGTGGGATTGCCCTCGTCGTCGAGGTTCAGCGAGCCGCGGCGGTTGGCCAGCGTGCCGTCGTCCACCACGGTGACGCCCTTGGCCGCCACGCGCTCGCCCATGCGGCCGGAAAATGCCGACGAGCCCTTGCGGTTGAAGTCGCCTTCCAGCCCGTGGCCGATGGCCTCGTGCAGCAGCACGCCGGGCCAGCCCGGGCCGAGCACCACCGTCATCGTGCCGGCCGGTGCCGGCTTGGCTTCCAGGTTGACGAGTGCGGACGAAACCGCCTCATCCACGTATTCGCGCAGCAGGTCGTCGGTGAAATAGCCGTAGGCATAGCGGCCGCCGCCACCGGAGCTGCCCATTTCACGGCGCCCGTTCTGCTCGGCGATGACGGTGACGGAGATGCGCACCAGCGGGCGCACATCTGCGGCGATCACGCCGTCGCTGCGCGCGACGAGCATCACGTCGTATTCGCCGGCCAGACCGGCCATGACCTGGACCACACGCGGGTCTTTGGCGCGGGCGAGCTTTTCAATCCGCTCCAGCAGCGCAACCTTCTCGGAAGCCGTCATCGAATCGAGCGGGTCGTTCGGTGCATACAGCGAGTGGCTGCCCGGCGTGCTCGCCAGACTGCTGGCCACCTTCACGCGCCCGGCACCGGCTTTGCCAATCGTGCGCGTGGCAGCAGCGGCCTGCATCAGGGCGGGGAGGCTGATGTCGTCGGAGTAGGCAAACGCGGTGCGGTCGCCCGAGACGGCGCGCACGCCCACACCCTGGTCGATGCTGAAGCTGCCGGATTTGACGATGCCTTCTTCCAGGCTCCATGCCTCGTTGCGGGTGTACTGGAAGTAGAGGTCGGCGTAGTTCACGCGGTGCGTGAAGATGTCGGCCAGCGCGCGCTGCAGGTGCGCTTCATCAAGGCCGTACGGATCGAGCAGCACGCGGCGCGCGATGGACAGATTCTGGATGGCGATGTCGCCTGCGTTCATGGTCGGTTCTCGCAAAAAAATTCGGTTGGCTTACATCACGCGGTGCTTGAGCGCCGGCAGGTCCCGGCGCACTTGTGCGATGCGGGCGGGGTCCATGTCGCCGATGGCGACGCCTTCCCCCGCTGGCACGGAGGCAATGATCTCGCCCCACGGGTCGACCAGCATGGAATGGCCCCACGTGCGGCGGCCGTTTTCATGGCGCCCGCCCTGAGCGGCGGCCAGCACATAACACTGGTTTTCGATGGCGCGGGCGCGCAGGAGGATTTCCCAGTGCGCGGCGCCCGTCACATAGGTGAAGGCCGCCGGCATCAGAATCAAGTTCAGGTTGCCCGGTGCCGCCAGCGCCCGATACAGCTCCGGAAAGCGCAGGTCGTAGCACACGGACATGCCGACACGGCCGCATGGTGCGTCGAAGGCAACCGGGGTGGCGCCGGGCTCGATGGTGCGGGCCTCGTCGTAGCGCTCTTCGCCGCGCACGAAGTTGAACAGGTGGATCTTGTCGTAGCGTGCGACACGCAATCCGGCCGGGTTGAATGCGAGCGACGTATTGCGCACGCGCTGTTCGTCTTCGCACCACATCGGCAACGTGCCGCCGACGAGCCACAGCTTGTGGCGGCGTGCGGCATCGGCAAGGAAAGTCTGGATCGGGCCATCCTGGTCGCCCTCGCGGATAGCGACCTTATCGCTGTCCTTGCGGCCCATCATGCAGAAGTATTCAGGCAGCAACGCGAGTTGCGCACCCTGGGCGGCCGCTTCGGCAAGCAGCGCATCTGCCCGCGCGAGGTTGTGGTCCACATCGATGGCCGTCACCGTCTGGATGGCGGCGATGCGAAAAGGTGCATCGAAAGGCGCATCCATGCCGGATGCGACGGGGGCCGGAGCAACGGTGGTCGAAGTCATGGGGCCTATTTTGCCGAGGTTTGCGATTGGCTGCCCGAATTGCTGTCGGATGCGACTTTCTCGATCTTCGGATCGGCCCAGCTACCGGTCACGCGGTATTGCGTGACGAAGGCCTTCGACAACTGGTCGCCCAAGACCAACTGCGCGGCCAGCGTGCCCAGCCCGATGGCCGGGTTGATGAACGCCGCCGCCAGCGAGGCCGACGTGGCGTCCACCTTGGGCGTGACCTTGACGCGCAGGTCCTGCGTTTCATCGAGGATGTTGGCCGAGCCCTGCATGGCCACCTGGAACTGCGGGCCCTTCACGGCAAAATCTTCGGTGTGGGCGATGCCGCTGGCGATGGTGCCGGTGGCGGCTACGCTCTCGAACGGCGTGCCGCGCCCGGTGGCGCTGCGCAGGTCGGTCGCGAAATGCAGCAGCCCCTGCAGGCTCAGCACGCCGGCCAGCTTGGCCAGGCCCGGATCGACGGGCAGGAACTGGCCGCGCTCCAGGTTCAGCGCCATGCGGCCGTTGAGCGTCGGGTAGTCGATCGACATGGGCGAGCCGCGCCACACCACGCGGCCTTCGAGCTTGCCCTTGGCTCCGTCGATCACCTTGGCGAAGCCCATCTTCTGCAGCAAGTCGCCGGTGTCGCGCAGGTCGAGATTGAAGTCGAGCAGCGTCCGGCGCTCCGGATCATCACCGCCGCCACGCAGGCGTCGCGGGATGCGCCACGTACCGTGCGCCGTGAGCGTGGCGGCGGGCTGCTCGATCTTCAGCGTCTCGAGCGTCCATACCGGCGCGCCTTCGGTGATCTGGCTGCGCGCCTTGATTTCCAGCTTGCCGAGTGCCTTGCCGCGCAGGTCGAATTTGTCGGCGACGAGGTCGAGCGATGGAATTTCCTGCGAGCTGCTGGCCAGCGATTCGGTGAGCGCCGTCTCTTCCTTGGCATCTGGGATGCTCATGCGCGACAGGCGCATCGTCAGCTCGCCGAAGGGCACGGCGGCGCTTTCGGCGTGCCAGCGCGCGCTGCCTGCAATCTCGCGTGAATCGATGGTCGATTGCCAATTGGCGCCATCGCGCGTGGCGTCGATGCGCACGGCGTTGAAGTCGCGGCCCAGAATGCGCAGCGTCTGCGCGCGGGCGTTCAGGTGGCTGGGCAGATACGCGCTGTGGTTGTTGGAGGCGTTGGCTGCATTGGCACCATGTTCGGCGGCAATCTGGCTGGCGCTCCTGTCAGGGGCGGGTGCAGCAAAGGCATGGCGCCAGGCGTCGACGTCCAACTGATCCAGTGCCAGATTTGCTTGCACGCCTTCCTGCGGCTGCGGCACCGGTTGCCGCACACCGATGCCGCCGCGCAGCACCTCGACACCGTTGCCCGTGCTGCGTTGCTCGTAGCGCGCGCTGACGATATTGCCGACCTGCAGAACGATTTCGTCGACGGCGTTGTTGGACGCCAGCGGCTGCATCTCGAAACGCACCGGCAGCGGCTGCCCGGCCGCTTTGTTGAGCGGCGCCGGCAGACGCACCGTCATCGGCGTCAGATCCGACTGGACCTGGATGAGAGGCCGATGCTGTCTGACGCTGATGGTCGCGCTGTAAGGCGCGGTGCCCTCCAGCGAGCGGGCGACGGCGGCCACCGGGCTGTTTTCCGGCGTCGTCTCACGCAGCCCTTGCGCCGATGCGGTGCCCGCCACCTGGATGCGGATCGTGCCGTCGGGTGCGGTGCCGCCCGTAGGGCGGATTTCGCCGCCGGCAAAGCGCGCGCGCAGGTTATCGAAACCGATGCCCTTTTGCGTGAAGGTCAGCGCGCCGTTGACATCGGTGAGCGGTGGTGCCTGCGGAACCAGCGTGACGTCATTGCGCAGGAACGTGACGCTGCCCTGGGCGCGCGTCGAACGCATTTCATGCAGCGGCAGGTCCAGCTTGAGCGCCAGCGTGGCGTTGCCCTGGGCGCGGGCGTCCTTGGTGAAATGCCCGATCCACTGGCTGATGGGGCTCGCTTCGATGTACTGCAGGAAATTCTGCGTGGCGCCGTCGCCACGGCCTTCGATGGCCAGCAGCGGGTTGTGGTCGCCCATGTCGGGCAGGCTGCCATTCACGTCCTGCAGATTCACGCCCATCACCTTGGCGCGCGCCACTTTGAACGCAAGCGATGCGCGATCGAACGTCACCGTGCCATCGATGTTCGTGAATGCCGGCCAACTGCCGGGGTGCGTTGGCGCCTGGCCGGGCAGGTTGTACGCGGTTTCGGCCGGCGCTGATTGGTAAGTTACGTCCTGGATCGGCACTTCCACGCGGAAGACACCTTTGTGCGGCGGACGGAACGGAAAGTCGTGCAGATCACCTGCCAGTGCGAACCCGACGTTATTCGCCGTGCCGGCTTGCAGCGCACCGCCCAGGTAGTCGCGCAGATGCTGTCCGATCGACAGCGGCAGGTAGCGCGGCACACGCGGAACATCGGCGCGGTCGAGCGTGCCCTTCAGGTCGATGGTGCCGAGATGGCTGGTGTCTGGCGCGTGGCGATAGCTGCCCGTGATGCGCGCTGACAGGTCGTCGTTGGAGAACGCGAGGTTGTCGCTGGCGACGACCAGTTCCTGCTTGCGATATGTCCAGTTGAACGTGCCCTGTAGCCGGTCCAGCGGCACGCGCGCGTCGGCAAAGGTACCAGGCAGCAGTAGAGCGGTGTCATTGGACTCGATGCGCAGCGTGCCCTTGTCGTCTGAGAAGACGGCGTTGCCGGAGAGGTTTTCAACGCCGGGCACGGCTGGCTCGGGATGCTGGCCCGGCGGGACCGCGGGCAGCGCACCGGGGCCGAACGAGACCTGGCGCATCGTGGCGCGGCCGGTGAAGTGCACAGGCGCCGGCGTATTTGGCCGCCAGCGGGAGACATCGCGCTGCCAGTTGATGTCCAGATCGTCGATGCGGCCGGACGGCTGCTTTGTCCGCAGTGGTTCGAGCACGCCAGCGGGCAGCGGCAGCGCGGTGGCGATGTTGCGCAGGTCGGCCAAATCCAGTGTCGCGGCCTTGACTTGCAGGCTGCGCAGCGCATCGCGTGCGTCGAGCGCCCACCCGACGGTGACGTTGCGCACGCCGCGCGGCGTGCCAGCCGGGTTGGTCGGCGCCTGGATCCCGGGGCCTGCCAGTTCGGGTACCGATGGCGGTTGGGCGGGCAGGTTCAACGGTTGCCAGAGCAGCGTGTCGACGCGGAGAATGTGCTCGCCGCGCGCGTTGCGCTGATGTGTGGCCAGCGCCTGAAGGCTGCGCAACTGCAGCGGCTCCAGATCCTTGCGGACTTGCAGATCGAGCTGCTGCCCGGTCAGCCGCGCCTGGCTGCGCGTGAACACGCCGTCGGCAAACTCCACCGAGCCGTCGGTGGTCAGCGTGCCGCTTTGGGCGGCGGCCAGCACGGGCACATAGCGCTGCACGGAAGCCAACTGCAGCGTATCGACCTGCCAGGACGCCTGGCCATGCCAGTGGCGCCAGTCGCCGGGGCGGGCCAGCAGGTCGTGGCGGAAATCGGCGTGGAGTTTGATGGGGCCGTTGAACAGCGTGGGCGAGGTGCCGCTGACATCCAGCCTGTGGCGCGTCGGGCCGCTGCGCAGCTGCAGCCGCACATTGCCCAGCGCCACTTCGGGCAGCTTCTGCTGCTCGTCGAGCCAGCGGACGGCGCCTTGCTGAAAATCGATGTTGCCTTGGGAGAGCAGTTGGTCGAGGAAGATGCTGTCGCCGCCGGTGTCCGCGCTAAGCTGCATGCCGGCGACGGAGAGGACGCCTTGCGTATCGCGCCGTACCAGCAGGTCGGCTTGGGTAGCGTGCAGGGCGGCAAAGGTCACCTGCATGCGCAGCAACGAGCGCCAGGACAGCCGCGCCTGGACGTCCTGTATCGCGAAGGTGCGGCGGCCCGCGGTGTCGTGCGCGTCGATGCGCTGGGCGCGGAATGCCGGGTGCCAGCCCTCCCAATAGGTCTCAAGCGAGCCGATGTCCACCGTGGCGTGCAGTGCGCTGGACGCCTCGCGCTGCATCCATTCGCGTGCCACGCTCGCGCGCGGCCACAAGATGAAGCGCACCGCCAGCATGCCGATGACGGCCAGGACGGCCAGCGCGGCGGCCGTCTTCCAGAGCACCCGCCACAGCTTGCGCCAGATCGGGGCGCGGAAAACAGCGCCGATGCCCGCGCCGACCCGGCGGGCGAGCCATACCAGCCATGCCCAGGCCGAGGGCCGGCCCACCCCGTGTGTGGACAGGGTGCTGGCGTGTCCACCATCGGACTTCGGCGATTCTGGGGGCTGGGACGGGCGAGGCATGATGCGGATTATCCGATATTCAGGAGGCGGCGCCACATTTGGAGCCCGGGCGGCGCGCTGGCGGAGCGGCAAGCAGTGGGCAAGCACACCCGATGCCCGCGGAGTCTCTGGCCACTGCCGGCCTCGCATGCATTTCAGCGAGAATGGATGCTTCCGCCAATGCTCGATGGGTTCGCATGACCGATTCCGCCTTGTCCGCCCAGCCATTTCTGAAAGCTCCAGCCCGCGCGCCGCAGGGCGCCGCTGCCGCGCTACCCTTTGCACTCGCGTATTCCCGTTATCTACAGCGCCAGGCGCAAGCGCGCGAAGGATGGGCCGAGCGTGTGCAGGCTGGCGCAAGCCATCCCATTGACATGGCGTGGCTGTTGGCGCGCTTCACTGAACTGTTCGATACCAGGGCCGTGGAGGCTGAGGCGGCGCTCAAGCGCGCCTTGCGCCTGTTGCGCAATGAAGTCTTCGGCGCACTGGTTGAGCGCGATCTGTCCGGCGCCGCAACGCTCGACGAGGTGACGGGCACGATGACGGACCTGGCCGAGTTTGCTGTGCGCACGGCCCTTTCGGTAATCGCTCAGGAACTGACCTCGCTGCACGGCCAGCCGATCGGTCAGTCCTCCGGCGAGGTGCAGGAACTGTTGGTGGTGGGCATGGGCAAGCTGGGCGGGCGCGAGTTGAACGTCTCGTCCGACATCGATCTGATCTTCCTCTACGACGACGATGGCGACACCCAGGGCGGCCCGCGCCCGCTCTCCAATCATGAATACTTCACGAAGCTCGGCCGGCGGCTGATCAACGCGCTGGCCGATGTGACGGAGGACGGCTACGTCTTCCGCGTCGACATGCGTCTTCGCCCGAATGGCGATGCGGGGCCGCTGGCGTGCAGTCTGGGCATGCTGGAGGAGTACTTCGTCGTGCAGGGCCGGGAGTGGGAGCGCTACGCCTGGATCAAGGGTCGCGTCATCACTGACCCGACCAGTCCGCATGCAGCCCGCGTGATCCAACAGTTGGATCGCGTGACGGGCCCGTTTGTGTTTCGTCGCTATCTCGATTACGGCGTGATCTCCGCCATTCGCGCGCTGCATGCGCAGATCCGCAACGAGGCAGCCAAGCGCAGCAACGGTACCAACCAGCAGCGCGACGACATGGGCCATCTGCAGGCGCGCTCGCCCAACATCAAGCTCGGGCGCGGCGGCATCCGCGAGATTGAATTCGTCGCGCAGGTGTTTCAGCTCATTCGCGGCGGGCAGGATTTCGGGTTGCGCGTGCGCCCCACGCTGGAGGTGCTGCGGGCGGCGGCGGAGCGCGGCCTGATCGACGCCGACGCCGTGGCGCGGCTGACCGAGGCTTACCGCTTCCTGCGCCAGTTGGAGCACCGTCTGCAATACATCGAAGACGCACAGACGCACAACCTGCCGGGCTCGCCGGAAGACCAGCTGCGCGTGGCGCACATGATGGGCTTTGACGACTATGCGGCGCTCGTGACCAAGCTCGAGGCGTATCAGGACGAAGTCGCAAAGCATTTCGAGCAGACCTTCTCCGACAAGCAGGACAGCCAGCCGCCGTGCGCCGCGGTCTGGCACGCAGACCTGCTCGACGACGAGTACACGGAAACCGCCCGCGTACAGCTGGCTGAACTCGGCTATGCAAATCCGGACAGCGTGCTGGAGCGGCTGCGTGCGACGCGCAACTCGCCGCGTTATCGGGCGTTGTCCGAAGTCAGCCGGCAGCGTTTCGACTTGCTGATCAACCGCGCGCTGGACCAGGCCTCGCGGCAGACCGATGCCGATATCACCATCGCGCGCTTTCTGGATTTCTTCGATGCAATCAGCCGGCGCTCGTCGTACCTGTCGCTGCTGAGCGAATATCCGCAGGCCATGGAGCGCGTGGCCCACACGCTGCACGCGTCGCGCTGGGCGGCGGACTATCTCACGCGCCATCCGCAACTGCTTGATGAACTGCTCGATGTGGAAGCGCTGTCGGCCGAGCCCGATTGGCCTGCCTTCCGGGCGCGCGTGCGAGAACGTCTGCAAGCCGCGTCCGACCATGTCGAGATGCAGATGGACATCCTTCGCCAGGAGCACCATGCAGAGACCTTCCGCGTGTTGCTGCAGGACCTCCAGGGCATGCTGAGCGTCGAGCACATCAGCGACCGGCTTTCCGATCTGGCCGATGCCGTGCTGGACCTCACGCTGGAGACGGTCTGGAAGCAGGTCGCTACGCGTCATCGGGAGGTGCCGCGCTTTGCCGTCGTTGCCTACGGGCGGCTCGGCGGCAAGGAACTGGGCTATGCGTCGGACCTCGACATCATTTTTTTGTACGACGACGATGACGAACGCGCGCCCGATGTCTACGCGTCATTCGCGCGCAAGCTCATCACCTGGCTGACCAGCCATACCGCCGCGGGCATGCTGTTCGACGTCGATACGCGTTTGCGTCCGAACGGCGCGGCAGGTCTGATGGTCACGCACTTCGAATCGTTCCGCCGTTATCAGATGCGCGAGGGCGACAACGCGGCGTGGGTGTGGGAACACCAGGCGCTCACGCGTGCACGTTTCTGCGCGGGCGATGCGGAAATCGGCGAACGCTTCGAGGCGTTGCGTACCGCCGTGTTGCGCCAGGCGCGCGAGCCCGGCCCTCTGCGCGACGAGATCGTGGCGATGCGCGAGCGCGTGGCGGAAGGCCATGCAAATCCGACGGGGCTGTTTGACCTCAAGCACGATCGCGGCGGCATGGTCGATATCGAATTCACCGTGCAGTTCCTGGTGCTGCTGCACAGCGCAGCGCATGCCGAGCTGACCCGCAACAAGGGCAACATTGCGCTGCTGCACATGGCCGGCGAACTGGGGTTGATTAACGCGACGGCGGCCGCGCGGGTGGCCGATGCCTATCGGGACTTCCGCGCGCGCCAGCACAAGTTGCGGCTCGATGGGCAATCCGTGGCGCGCGTACCGGTCGGCACGTGCGCGCACGAGGCGGCCCACGTGCGCGCGTTGTGGACCGAGGTGTTCGGGCCTGCGCAATGACTGCGTATCCGCACACGTTGCGCACCTGGGGCGCGTGCGCCGGTGTGGCTGCGCTGTCGGCGGCGTTTTCGTTCGTGCCGTGGCTGTACGCGGTCGGGCTGTATCAACGCGAGACCGTGCGCGCGGGGCAGTGGTGGCGCATCGTGACCGCCATGTGGGTGCATCTGGATACGTGGCATTGGCTGGCGGATGCAATGGCCGCGGTGGGGCTCATCCTGCTGCTGGCGCGCGTGCTGCGACCGCAAGCCATCGTTGGAGCGCTGGTGGTGTGCGGCGTGCTCGTACAGATCGCTTTGCTCACTCAGCCGACGGTGCAGTGGTACGGCGGGCTCTCTGGCGCGCTGCATGGTCTGGCGGCATGGGGCGGGCTGCGGCTGCTGAAACCGTCCACGAGCGATGTCGAGGATCACTTTTCACGCTGGATTGGCGTGGCGCTGTGTGTGGGCGTGCTGGTGAAGGTGTGGCTTGAGCAATCGTGGCTGTCGCCCATCGCCTATGACCCGCACTGGGGGTTTGGCGTGGTGCGCATCGCTCATGCGTTTGGTGCGGTGAGCGGATTGCTGGTGTGGGTGCTGGGGGAGTGGGCTCTTCGCAGACAATCGGCTGCATAGGTGAGCAGCGGAACGCCGGAGGGGTCAAAGCAGGAGGGGGGAAATACCCGCGTCCAATGAAGACGCGGGCCGAAAGTACAAATAGGCTTACTTAGCGCGACGCCGACGACCGGCCAAACCGGCGGCCAGCAGCAATGCTGCGCCGGCCAGACCGATGGCGCCACCGCCACCGCCGCTGCTGGAGGTCGCAGCAGGCGGGGTGGTGGTGCCGGTGCTGGCTGCTGCAGTGACGGTCACGTTCGTGGTATCCGTGGCGGTCGCGCCGGTGTTGCTCGTCAACGTGACGTTGAAGGCGTAGGTGCCTGCCGCGGACGGCGTGAATGTGGCGGTGTAATTGCCGTTGCTATCGGGGCCGGCAGTCGTAAGGCTGACGGATGGCCCAGAAGTCTGCGCCCACTGCACGCTCGTGATGGTGTTGACGAGGCCTGCACTGCCGGTCGCTGTGAGCGTGACCGCATTGTTTGTAACCACCGTGCTTGCCGACGTCGACGCGTGCACAGTCGGATTGCCCTTCGCCAGGGCAACGGCGGCACCCGCATCCAGCATACCGGCGCCGCAGACGCCCGTATGCGTTGCGCAGTACGTGCCCGCTGGGAACGGGCGAGCCGATTGTTTGAGAACGGTCGCAATCTGATCCGGCGTCAGGGCACTGTTGACCGACAGCATCAAAGCAGCAACGCCTGCCACATGTGGCGTGGCCATCGAAGTACCGGCTTCGCCCGAGTAGCCGGGGGAACCGGCACTGGTGGTGCCAGTGTTCGAGAGCGACGCGATCAGAGCCCCCAAACCGTTGACCACGGAACCATTGCCGCCGCCAGGAGCGCTCAGCGTGGTACCCGTCCCCACGTTGGCGTAGGTCGCCTTGTCGCCCTCCAGCGTATGGGCCGTGACGGCGATGGTTCCCGTGCAGTTGGCCGGCGAATCGATCGCCGAAGCACTCTCGTTGCCAGTAGCGACCACGATCACTGCACCGCGGTTGCGCGCGTTGGTGATGGCGGTTTGCATAGGTACGTCACAACTTCCGGTGCCGCCCAGGCTCATGTTGATGACCTTGGCCGGTGTCGGGTTGATGCTGGGGGAGATGCGGGCCACGACACCGCCGCTTGCCCACGTAACCGCATCGATGATGTCCGACTCGGCGCCGCCGCAGCGGCCGAGCGCGCGTGCCATCTGGACACCAACGCCCGGGGCAATGCCTGCGACGCGAGTCCCGCTGTGCTGCGCAGCGACGAGGCCCGTCACAAAGGTGCCGTGCCACGAACTATTGGAGGGCGTCGCCCCGTTACAAACCGTCGGGTTGCTGGTGATGTCCGTAGCCGTGATCGCGTCGCCCGGGTCCGTCCCGATGCTGTCGCCCGAGTTGTTTCTGAACGTATTGGTGATGAAGTTGGAACCGGTGTTTATCTTGGCGCCCGTGAGGTCGGCATGACTCAGGATGCCGGTGTCGACGATCGCGACATTGACCGTATTCGACCCGGTGGTCGTGTCCCACGCGGTCGTCAGGTTGGCTCCGCCCACAGCGGTTCCGCTGGCCGGCTGCAACGGGCCACTGGAATTCGGGATGGTGGTGATCGTTGCGTTCGTGGCCATCAGGTTCCATTGGGAACTGAACCATGTAGCCGAAGGTGTGAAGGCCGGGCGCAGGATGCGGTCAGGCGCAACGTATTCGAACTGGCCGGTCGCGGCCATGCGCTGCGCCACGGCTTGGGCGTCATCAAGCGTCATGGTGCTAGGCAGCGTCACCACATGGGCGCCACCGGACATGGCACGCTTGTAAGTCACCGGCAACTGTGCCGCCGCCGACCAGCGTTGCACGGTCGCAACGTCGACGCGCATAGTGCGCTCGTCTGGTTCTGCGGATTGCAATTGGAGCGTGCCATTGACGCCGCTCTTTTCCTTGACGATCAGCTGCGACACCCACTGTGTCTGAACGCCTGCGTTTGCTGTCCCGCCGCCCGCCAGCGCCGGCGCAGCTTGATACGAAACCAGCCCGAGCGCAACCAGCGCGCGGACGATACCCCCCTGGGCAATCGACTTCATGGAGTGAACCTGTTGTTGTAGAAAAAGGAGGCGAAATTATCGCAACAATCGCGCCTTTCCTTGTTTAAACAGGCTAACTGCGTTGTTTAGTAATTTTTATATCTATCCGAAATCGCACGTGCAGTAAAACCAATCAACGTAACCGGCCAAGAGCCGCGTCCCGCGCGGCGTTACGCGCGAAAAGCGGAGGCGCCTTTTTGGAGGCGCGGGCGCTTAATGCGCCTCAATGCGGCTTTAGGCGACGGCGACCACCGGCCATGCCAGCCGCCAGCAGCAGGGAGGCACCGGCCAGCGGAATGACACCACCGCCACCGCTGCTAGTACCCCCGGTCGACCCCCCCGACCCCGTCGTGCCACTGCCCGCGCCAGCCGGGGCCGTGTTCTGGGCATAGCTGACGGCACCGGCGGTATCCAGCAGGCCTGCGCCGCAGATGCCGGTGTTCACAGCGCAGAAGGTGCCGCCCGGATGCGGTCGCGCGGTCTGCTTCAGCCCGGCTAGTACCTGCGCGTTCGACAACTGGGGTTGCACGCTCAGCATCAGCGCTATAGTGCCGGCGGCTTCCGGTGTCGAGAAACTTGTACCTGCCACCGACTTGACCGTGGGGTTGCCGACGCTTTGGGTGCCATCGTTGGAGTCGGCCTTGATCACGGAAACGGGCTCCGCACAAGTCGCGGGATTTGTCGTTGTGACGACCTTCGAGTTGCCGCAGCCACCCCCCGGCGCGGACAGCGCCACCTGCGGCCCCACGTTCGCGTAGCTGGCGTTCTCGCCGCTGTCGACGTGCGCGGTGACGGCGATCGCTCCTGAGCAATTGGCCGGTGCATCAACGGTCTGCGCGGCTTCGTTGCCGGCAGCAGCTACGACGATGGTGCCGCGTGCGGCCAACTGATTCACTGCGTCTTGTTCTGCGGCCGAACATTGGCCAACGCTGCCCAGGCTCACGTTCACAACACGCGCCGGGTTGGCGTTGGCCGGCACGCCAGACACGTTGATGCCGCCCGCCCACAACATGCCGTCGACGGTGTCCGACAGCAGCGCACCGCACTTGCCCGACACGCGCACCGGCACGATCGGCGTGTTCCAGCCGACCCCCGCGATATCGAGCGCATTGTTTGTCTGGGCGGCGAGCACGCTGCTGACCTCGGTGCCGTGCCAGCTACTCGCAGGCGGATTGCTAATGTCATTGGTCGTGCAGCCGGAAATCTTGGGAACGTCAGCTGACGTAACGATGTCGCCTAGGTCGTGCGCGTCCGTTCCTCGGCCAAAGGAGTTACCCGCGCGCGCCGGGTCCGAGATGAAGTTGTAGCCCGGCAGGATCTTGGGGGACAGATCGGGGTGATCGGTGTAGCCGGTATCGACCACCGCCACCACGATGCCCGTCGAGCCCTGCGTGATGCTCCATGCCGCGGCCGCGTTGATGCCGCCCGGCACCAGCGCCGGCGCGGCCAGGTTGTTCTGCGTGGCGAACAGCGGATCGTTCGGAACGGTGTTGGGCCGCAGGATGCGATCGGGCACCACATAGGCCACGCGGGCGTCCTTCGCGATCTTGCCGACGGTGGCTTGGATGCTGGCGGCATCGGTCAGGCCGGTGCGCATAAGCTGCGCGTTGGTGCCCAGCGTGCGCTTGACCTGCAGCGTGCTACCCGCGGCCTGCGCGACCGACAGCAAGCGGTTGCTCGCCTCGCTGGCCGAGAGCGTCTTGCGCGTGCCGCTAGTGTCGTCGCGCCATTTGATGATCAGGTCACCTGTGTATTGCGGCTGCGGTGTGGCAGCTGTGGCGAATTGACTGCTAGCCACCCAGGCAACACAGGCAAGGCTGACGCCTGCGCGGAGCCAAGACTTCAACCGGAAGAGGGAGGGGTTCATCGGCACGTGCTCCGTGGTGTCTCGTTGTCATGAGAAACGTCGTCACGATGTGATCGTTGACACACCGTTACACAAAACCAAAGGTAGCACGCGACTCGCCCGCCTGGTGTGGTGGCGATGGCCGATCACGTTTGCGAGCGGAAAAGAGCCGGTCTGTGCGCCGCAACCGAAGCAGAATACGGGCCGGGCGAGGGGATGTGAAGCTGGAAACCGGACGCCAGACGGCGCCCGATGATTCACAGTGTGGAGCGGTCTTGCTGCGGTTCAGCGTTGGATCTTCACGACGCGGTCCGGGTCGGCCGAAGCGATGCCGGGCGTGCTGCGCAACGCTGCCACCGCGCCATCCAGCGTGGCCGATGCATCGCCCGAACTGGCGCGCACCACCCAGAACCCGCCCGACATCGGTCGTACCACGGCAAACGCCAGCCGTGGCGTTGCGCGTGCGCCGGCAGCATCCAGCAGGCCTTGCACGGTGGCAGACGACGTGGTCGGCGTGCTCAGGCCGACGATGACGTCGCCCAGACTGTGCGCAGCCGACACGGAAGCCGGCGGCTGGGTGTTGGCCGAGGCGGGGTCCATGGCAGGCGGCTTGCCCGGATCAATGGCCGGCACGGACTTGCACGCGGCCAGCAGGCACAGGCCGAGCGCCACGGCCAGCCCAGGTTTTGCAGACGACAACAGCGAGCGAGGACGGGTAGCCGGTTGGATCGTGCGGGCCATGCGGGCCATGAAGTTCTCCTTGGATTCGTTGGGCGATTGCGTCGGGTGCAGCCGGAACCTTCGTGCCAACGACGGCAGCGATGATTCCGGTATAGGCGATCACTGGGCCACGCGGCGGGATTTCCGCGCCGAGGGTTCTGGTGCCGATTGTGCACGGCCTGCGGCGAGCATTTCGTCCGCATGGCGGCGCGTCGTGTCGGTGAGGGACGCCCCGCCCAGCATGCGGGCGATCTCGTCCACGCGGCCCGTAGCGTCCAGCACCACGAGGTCGGATCGCGTGCTGCCGGCCACCGTCTGCTTGGCGACCTGAATGTGGTGGTTGGCCAGCGCGGCCACCTGCGGCAGGTGCGTAACGCACAGCACCTGGCGGCGCATGCCGAGTTCGCGCAGGCGTCGTCCCACGACTTCGGCCACTGCACCGCCGATGCCGGAATCGACTTCGTCGAAGATGAGCGTGGGCGTCGGGCTCGCCTCGCTGGCGATCACCGAGATGGCCAGGCTGATCCGCGCCAGTTCGCCGCCCGAGGCGACCTTCGCCAGCGGCCGCGGTGAAACACCCGCATGCCCGGCAACGAGGAATTCGACCTGCTCCAGCCCCGCCGCGCCGCCGTGTTCCAGCGCGTGCAGCGCGATGTCAAAGCGCCCACCGGCCATAGAGAGGCCTTGCATGGCGCCGGTCACCGCGTCCGCCAGCTCGCGCGCGGCCTTGGCGCGGTCGCGCGACAGCGCTTGCGCGACCGACATATATGCGGCGTGCGTTTGCGCTTCCTGGGCTTGCAGCGCATCCAGATCGGACGCGGCTTGCAGTGCAGCGAGTTGCGCCTGGCGCTCCGCCAGTTCAGCCGGCAGCGTTTCAGGCGCGACGCGGTATTTGCGCGCCATCGTGTGCAGGGCCTGCATGCGCGCGTCGACTTCGGCCAGGCGGTCCGGATCCAGTTCCGCGCGATCGGCATAGCGAGCGAGCGTATGCACCGCTTCCTGAATCTGCACCTCGGCCGGCTCCAGCGCGGCCAGCACATCGGCAAGCGCCGGATCGATCTCGGCCAGTTCACGCAGCGTATGGAGCGTCGTGCCCAGCTGCGTGAGCACCGCACCCTCCGATTCGGACAAACCATCGAGCGCCGCGCGCGTGCCTTCGATCAGGCTGGCGGCGTGCGACAGGCGATGGTGCTCGGCCTGGACTTCTTCCCACTCGCCGGGTTGGGGGCCAAGTTTCTGCAATTCGTTGACCTGCCATTCGATGCGCTCGCGCTCGAGCTGGGCTTCGCGCGACTGCTGCTCGGCGGCTTCGCGTGCGCGCACCACGGCGTGCCACTCGCGGTAGCGCTCGCCGACCACGCGCACAGCGCCTTCCAGGCCTGCGTGGGCATCGAGCAGGCTGCGCTGCGCATCCGCCTTGAGCAGCAGTTGATGCGCATGCTGGCCGTGAATGTCGACCAGTTGCTCGCCCACTTCGCGCAGCTGTGCGAGCGTGACGGCCGCGCCGTTGATGAAGGCTTTGCTGCGGCCTGCGGCATCGACTGTGCGGCGCAGCAGGATCACGCCCTCGTCGTCATGCAGTTCATGCGCTTCCAGCCATGCAGCTACATGCGGATGCACGTCGAACTCGGCGGTGATGTCGGCGCGCGGCGCGCCTTCGCGTACGACGGCCGCATCGGCGCGCTCGCCCAGCGTGAGTGCAAGCGCGTCGATCAGGATGGATTTGCCCGCGCCCGTCTCGCCCGTGAACACGGTGAAACCGTCGGCCAGATCAAGATCCAGCGCGTGAACGATGACGAAATCGCGGATGGTGAGGCTGCGCAGCATGGAAGCGGTGAGCGTGGGGTTTTAGAAGCTGCTCATGGTTCGTAGCGAGCGGCTCGAGGTTGAAGCGAGAAGCGCAGCCGTACACGCGTACGGCGAGCATCGCAGGTTCAAGATCGGGCCGCGCAGCAGGATCATGGGCAGGTTCCTAGAGCCGGTTGTCTTCGGTCGGGTACTCGTGCCAGTGCAGCTTCTTGCGCAGCGTGGCGTAGTAGTTGTAGCCGATCGGGTGCAGCAGCCGCACCGTGCGCTCGGAGCGGCGCACCACGATGCGGTCGCCGGGCAGCAGCGACGTGAGCGACTGCATGTCAAAGTTGACGCTGGCATCGCGCCCGCTGGTGACCTGGATGACCACCTCCGCGTCTTGCGGAATGACGATCGGCCGGTTCGACAGGGAGTGCGGCGCGATGGGCACCAGCACCAGACCCGAGAGCGCCGGATGCAGGATCGGCCCGCCAGCAGACAGCGCATACGCCGTCGAGCCGGTCGGCGTCGAGACGATCAAGCCGTCCGAACGCTGGTTGTACATGAAGAAGCCGTCGACGGACACGGCCAGTTCCACCATCCCCGAGGTGCCGGAGCGGTTGACCACCACGTCGTTGAAGGCGAGGGCCGAGAAGATGACTTCGTCGTCGCGCACGACCTGGGCCTGCAGCAGCGTCCGGGTTTCGGCCTCGTAGCGGCCCGCCAACATGTCGGGCAGCACGGTGTGCACGTCGTCGAACGGGATGTCGGTCATGAAGCCGAGCCGCCCGTGGTTCACGCCGATCACGGGGACGCTGGCGCCGGCCAGGTGACGCCCGATGCCGAGCAGCGTGCCGTCGCCGCCGAGCACGACGGCCACATCAGCGTGGCGCGCCATCTCTTCGGGCGGCAGGGCGGGGTAGTCCTGGACGCCGATGTTGAGTGCCGTTTCGCGCTCGAACACAATGTCATGCCCGCGCCCGGCGATGCACGACGCCAGCTCCATGAGCGGGCCGGCAATGTTGGCGGCCGAATACCGGCCGACCAGCGCAACGGTCTTGAAAGGCGAGACAGGCGAGGTGGCGGGAGCTTGCGGGGCCACGGCGGACGGGGAAGTCGACATGCGCGCATTACACCATATCGATATGACCGTCGCCACGTTAGCGCATGTTTCGTGGAGAAACGCCGACATCACCCGCAGGCGGGCGCCGATTTTGCGTAAAATTGACGAATCATGGACAAGCGCGCCACCATCCTCCTCAAGACCCTGATCGAACGGTATATCGCCGAGGGCCAGCCCGTGGGCTCCCGCACCTTGTCGAAATATTCGGGGCTCGATCTGTCGCCGGCCACCATCCGAAATGTGATGTCGGACCTGGAGGAGATGGGCTTCATCGCCAGCCCGCACACTTCGGCCGGCCGCGTGCCGACGCCGCGCGGCTACCGCCTCTTTGTCGATACGATGCTGACCGCCAGCCCGCTGGACGTGCTGAGCACGCAAGACCGCATGGCGCAGCAGATGGTTGGGGCTATTGCGGAGCAGGTGCGCACGCAGCTGGCCTCGCATGGGTCGGAATCGTCGCAGCGGGTGATTGCTGCGGCGGCGCAAACCTTGTCCAACCTCTCGCAGTTTGCCGGCATCGTGATGACGCCGCGTCGCACGCATGCATTCCGGCAGATCGAATTCCTGCGGCTGTCGGAGTCGCGCATCCTGCTGATCGTCGTCACCCCGGAAGGCGATGTGCAGAACCGCATCATCCATACCGATACCCCCTACACCCCGTCGCAGCTGGTGGAAGCGGCCAATTACATCAACGCGCATTACGGCGGCCAGACGTTCGATGCGGTGCGCGAAAGCCTGCGGGGTGAACTCTCTGCCCTGCAGGCCGACATGACGGCGCTGATGCAGGCGGCCGTGGAGGCGGGCAGCAGTGCCGTGTCAGAAGAGGATCCGGTCGTCATTTCGGGTGAGCGCAAGCTGCTGGAGGTGGAAGACCTGTCTTCGTCCATGGACAAGCTGCGCCGGCTCTTTGCCGTGTTCGAGCAGAAGACCGGCCTGCTGCAACTGCTCGACGTATCCAGCCGCGCCGAGGGCGTGCAGATCTTCATTGGCGGCGAAAGCAGCCTCGTCCCGCACGAAGACATGGCCGTCATCACCGCGCCTTACGAGGTGGACGGCAAGATCGTCGGCACGCTCGGCGTGATCGGGCCGATGCGCATGGCATATGAGCGCGTGATCCCGATTGTGGATATCACGGCCAAGCTGCTGTCCAGCACTCTCAGCCAATATTGATCTAACGGTTGTTCTGTCCGCGAGCTGCATAAGCTCAGCCGATTTTCTTCGACGACAGGCCACGCTGCCGTCTCTCACAATCGACTCCGGCGCATGTGCGCGATTCTTTTCTGCCGGAGTCTTTCATGGCTGGTTCTTCCTTCTCCCGTTTGTTGGCTGCAGCGATGTCTGCGGCCATTTCGTTCGCCTTGTTTGGCGCTGCTCCTGCACGCGCAGCCGACCGCGAGGTTGTGATCGCTTATCAGGACATGGTGCTGCCTTGGCGCTACGCCCAAGCCACGGGGGAGGTCGAGCGTGCCACCGGCTATAAGGTGACGTACCGCCAGCTTGCCAGCGGTGCCGACGTGGTGCGCGCCATCGCCTCGGGTTCCGTGCAGGTCGGCGAAGCGGGCTCCAGCCCGATTGCTGCCGGCGTGTCGCAGGGCGTGGACCTGTCGCTGTTCTGGATTCTCGACAACATCAACGATGCGGAAGCGCTGGTTGCCCGCAACGGCAGCGGCGTGTCGCGCGTGGCCGACCTGAAGGGCAAGACCTTGGGCGTGCCGTATGTGTCGACCTCGCATTTCCATGCGCTGGTCGCGCTGCAACAAGCCGGGCTCGAGCCGCGCGACGTGAAGGTCGTGAACCTGCGTCCGCAGGAGTTGTCGGCCGCGTGGGACCGGGGCGATGTCGATGCCGCCTTTATCTGGGATCCGGTACTCGCCAAGGTAAAGAAGACCGGTACGGTGCTGACCACCTCCGGCAAGATCGCCGCCGCCACCGGCAAGTCGACCTTCGATGGCTTCGTGGCGGACCGCAAGTTTGCGCGTGACCATGCCGAGTTCATCGCCAAGTTTGTCGAAGTACTGGCCAAGGCCGATGCGGCCTATCGCGACAACAAGGCCGCGTGGACGGCGACATCGCCGCAGGTGGCAGCCGTGGCCAAGACGTCGGGCGCGGCGGCGGCGGACGTACCGGCAAGTCTTGCGCTGTATGCCTTCCCGGATGCGGCGGAGCAGGCTTCCAAGCGCTGGCTGGGCGGCGGCGCGCAGTCGGGCGCGGCTCAATCCCTGCTGGCCACGGCGCAGTTCTTGAAGACGCAGGGCACGATCCAGACGGTGCTGCCGGACTACGCTGCCACCATCGACTCACGGTTTGTCCAACGTGCGGCCAACGCTGCCAACAAGGGCGTCGCCACCGCAGCGCGATGAGCCGCATCGATGTGCGCGGCCTGGGCGTCGACTACATCGACGCGCACGGCCGCACCACCCGCGCGCTGGCCGGTGTGGATTTGTCGATCGACGCCGGCGAATTCGTCGTTGCCCTGGGCGCCTCCGGCTGCGGCAAGACCACGCTGCTGAACTGCCTCGCGGGTTTTGTTGCCCCCACGTCGGGCCAGATCCTGCTGGACGACCGCGAAGTCGATGGCCCCGGCGCGGACCGCGGGGTGGTGTTCCAGCGCTATGGGCTCATGCCGTGGCTGAACGTGCGTGACAACGTAGCGCTTGGCCTCAAGCTGCGCGGTGTCGACCGCAAGACGCGCCATGCGCGTGCGCTGGAGTTGCTCCGGCTGGTGGGCCTGGAAGCGCATGCCGCATCGCCCGTCTATGCGTTATCAGGCGGCATGCAGCAACGCGTTGGCATTGCCCGTGCGCTGGCCACCGAGCCCCGCGTGCTGCTGATGGACGAACCGATGGGCGCGCTCGACGCGTTCACGCGCGAGACCATGCAGACGCTGGTGCTCGACGTCTGGCAACGCACCGGCACGACCGTTTTCTTCATCACCCACGACGTGGAGGAGGCGCTGTTCCTGGCGACGCGCCTGATCGTGATGTCGCCATCGCCGGGGCGCATCGTGCAGACATTCGATTTGCCGTTCTCGCGGCAGGCTCTGGCAGGCGGGGACGCCCGCGCGGTGAAATCGTCGCCCGAATTCATTGCCTGGCGCGAGCGTGTGCTGGCGCTGATTCACCATGCGCCCGAGGCGCTGCTCGCATGAGCGCGCTCGAAACTGCCGTGCTGCAGCGCACCTCTGCCGAGGCAGCGCCGCCCTCCAGCAAGCCTGTGCGCAAGCTGCGCGGCTATCGTTTGCCGGGGGAGGGCAGCGCATTCGGGCTCAGCGTGTTGTCGGTGACTGCGCTGCTTGTGCTCTGGTGGGCGGCGACCACCTTCCATTGGGTGCCGCCGTTGTTCCTGCCTTCACCGCAGGCCGTCGGGCGCGCATTCATCGATGCCTGGCATGGCGATATTCAAGGCGGCCAGCCGCTGGCCGCACATCTTGGCTGGAGCGCGCTACGCGTGTTCGGCGCGTTTGCACTGGCTGCCGTGACGGCCATTCCGATCGGCCTCGCGATGGGTGTCTCCCGCACCGCGCGCGGCTTGCTCGATCCGCCCATCGAGTTCTATCGCCCGCTGCCGCCGCTGGCATACCTCCCGCTCGTTGTCATCTGGTTGGGCATTGACGAGCGCGCCAAGATTGTCGTCATCTACCTTGCCTGCTTCGCACCGATTGCCATGGCCGCGCGTGCCGGCGTGCGCAGCGCCACACTTGAGCAGATCAACGCCGCGTATGCGCTGGGCGCGAGCTTCACGCAGGTGGTGCGGCATGTGATCTTGCCGGCGGCGCTGCCGGAGATCCTGACCGGCTTGCGCATCGCCATCGGCTTCGGCTGGACCACGCTTGTGGCGGCGGAAATGGTGGCGGCCACCGTGGGCGTGGGGCAGATGGTGCTCAATGCGTCGAGCTTTCTGCGTACCGACCTCGTGGTGATGGGCATCGTGCTGATCGGCGCGATTGCATGGGCGTTCGACTTGGCCATGCGCGCCATCGAAGCGCGCGTGGTGCCCTGGAAGGGCCGCAGCTAGCCGCGACTCAGAAGCTGCCCGTGAACTGATAACGCCCGCCGGGATGCCACATGGTCGCCACCGAGGCGACCTGGCCCTGCGACAGCGTTTTCCGCCGCAGCATCAGGCAGGGCTCGCGCACGTCCATGTGCAGCATCTCCGCAATCTCGCGCGGCGGCAGGCGCGCCTCGATGCCGTAATCCACGCCCTGCAACGGGGCGGCACGCATCAGGTAGGCGTTCGGCGTGGTCTGCGTGAAATCCTGCTCCATGTATTCGGGCGCCAACGCCGCGTTGACCCAACGGTCTTCCACCTGGATCGGCAGGTCGTTTTCAAAATGCACGATCAGTGAATGGAAGAGCACGCGGCCTGCTGGCACGCCAAACGAAGCCGCCATTGCCTCGTTGGCGCGGGCACGCTCCAACTTGTGCAGTTCGGCGCGATGCTGATGACCGCGCGCTGCAATTTCCTCGGCGATGTTGCGGATCGCCACCAGCGTCGCCTGGTACTTCTGCTGCGCGACGAACGTTCCCAGCCCCTGGACGCGCGTGAGGATCTGTTCGGCGGTCAACTCACGCAGCGCGCGATTGACCGTCATGCGCGACACGCCAAAGGTCTGCGCGAGCGTCGTCTCCCCCGGAATCATTCCCCCTTCCTGCCACTCCCCGCTGCGAATGCGCGTGAGGATGTCTTCCTTGATGCGCTGGAAGGCGGGGGTGCTGGCGGACGGGTCGTGTGACATGGGCGTGGCTTGCGGTGCGGTTAGGGCCGCGGAAGTGATGTGCGGTTGGCGGTCATCATCAGGGTTTGCTCTTAGCTTGTAAAGTTTTCTTGCTTAAGTTGTATATACAACATAAGATGCGCTCCATGACAAAGGAGTTCGCAGGAGACCTCACATGAACGCCCCGACCCACGCTGCCCACCTGACCAACGACCCGCGCTACGACGCCGCGCGCGAAATCCGCGCCCCCCGCGGCACCGAACTGCACTGCAAGAGCTGGCTGACCGAAGCGGCCTATCGCATGCTGCAGAACAACCTCGACCCCGATGTGGCCGAGAACCCCAAGCACCTCGTCGTCTACGGCGGTATTGGCCGCGCCGCGCGCGACTGGGCCTGCTTCGACAAGATCCTGGAAACGCTGCGCGAGCTGAACGACGACGAATCGCTGCTCGTGCAATCGGGTAAGCCGGTGGGCGTGTTCAAGACCCACCCGGATGCACCGCGCGTCTTGATCGCCAACTCCAACCTAGTGCCCAAGTGGGCGAACTGGGAGCACTTCAACGAGCTGGATCGCAAGGGCCTGTTCATGTACGGCCAGATGACCGCCGGCAGCTGGATCTACATCGGCAGCCAAGGCATCGTGCAAGGCACGTACGAGACGTTTGCCGAAGCCGGTCGTCAACATTACGACGGCAAGCTCGCTGGCCGCTGGATTCTCACGGCGGGCCTGGGCGGCATGGGCGGCGCGCAGCCTCTGGCCGCCACGCTGGCCGGTGCCGTGTCGCTGAACATCGAGTGCCAGCAATCGAGCATCGATTTCCGCCTGCGTACGCGCTACCTCGACAAGCAAGCCAAGGACATCGACGACGCATTCAACCTGATTCGCCACCATTGCGAGCGCGGCGAGGCCGTGTCCATCGGCTTGCTCGGCAATGCGGCGGAAATCCTGCCGGAGCTGGTCAAGCGTGCCCGCGCCGGTGGCCTGAAGCCGGATCTGGTGACCGACCAGACCTCGGCGCATGATCTGGTCAACGGCTACCTGCCGATGGGCTGGACGGTCGAGCAATGGCGTGCTGCGCAACGTGACCCGTCGCAGCACGCCCGCCTGACTGACGAGGCCGCCAAGTCCTGCGCCGTACACGTGCAGGCCATGCTGGATTTCCAGGCCATGGGCATCCCGACCGTCGATTACGGCAACAACATCCGCCAGGTCGCGTTCGACCAGGGCGTGAAGAACGCCTTCGATTTCCCGGGGTTCGTGCCGGCCTACATCCGACCGCTGTTCTGCGAAGGCAAGGGCCCATTCCGCTGGGTGGCGCTGTCAGGCGATCCGGAAGACATCTACAAGACCGACGCCAAGATCAAGGAACTCTTCCCGCACAACACGCACGTCCATCGCTGGCTCGACATGGCGCGTGATCGCATCGCCTTCCAAGGGTTGCCCGCACGGATCTGCTGGCTGGGCTTGGGCGAGCGTCACCTGGCCGGCCTGGCCTTCAACGAGATGGTCAAGAACGGCGAGCTGAAGGCGCCGATCGTGATCGGCCGCGATCACCTCGACACGGGCTCGGTCGCCAGCCCCAACCGCGAAACCGAAGCTATGCGCGACGGCACCGACGCCGTGTCGGACTGGCCGCTGCTCAACGCGCTGCTCAACACGGCCGGCGGTGCGACGTGGGTGTCGCTGCACCATGGCGGCGGTGTCGGCATGGGCTATTCGCAGCACTCGGGCGTGGTGATCGTCGCCGACGGCACCGACGCGGCCGCCAAGCGCCTGGGCCGTGTGCTCGTCAACGATTCGGGCTCGGGCGTCATGCGCCATGCCGATGCCGGTTACGAAACCGCCATCGCCTGCGCCAAGCGCAACGGTTTGAACCTGCCGATGATCGGCTAAGTTAAAGACATCCTCTCGCATTGCTATGAACACCATGACCACGCCCCCCATCATCACGCTGCAGCCGGGCGAAATGTCCTTTGCCGACCTGCGTCGCGTCTGGCTCGCCCCCACGCCTGTTGCGCTGTCGGGCGATTGCGCGGCCGCCATCGAAGCCTCGGCAGCTACCGTGCAGGCCATCGTTGCCAAGGGCGACCCGGCCTACGGCATCAATACCGGTTTCGGCTTGCTGGCCAAGACGCAGATCCCCACGCACGAGCTGGAGCGCCTGCAACGCAACCTGATCCTGTCGCACGCTGTCGGCACCGGTGAAGACTTGAGCGATAACGTCGCGCGGCTGGTGCTGCTGATGAAGGCAGCGAGCCTCGCCCGTGGGTATTCGGGCGTGCGCCGTGTCGTGATCGACACGTTGCTGGCGCTGTTGAACGCCGGCATCGTGCCCTGCATTCCGTCCAAGGGTTCGGTGGGCGCGTCGGGCGATCTGGCGCCGCTGGCGCACATGACGCTGGCCCTGCTGGGCGAAGGCGACGTGCGCGTGAACGGCGTACGCACCCCGGCACGTGCGGCACAGGCTGCCGCGGGCATCGAGCCGATCGCGCTGGCCGCCAAGGAAGGCCTGGCACTCATCAACGGCACGCAGGTGTCGACCGCGTTGGCGCTCAACGGCCTGTTCCTGGCCGAGCGACTGCTGCAAGCCGCCACGGTGTCGGGTGCGTTGTCGGTGGATGCCGCCAAGGGCAGCGACGCGCCGTTCGACCCGCGCGTGCACACTGTGCGTGGGCAAGCCGGCCAGATCGCCACCGCGGCCGTGTACCGCAACCTGCTTGCCGGCAGCGCCATCCGTCAGTCTCACCTCGTGGGCGACAAGCGCGTGCAAGACCCGTACAGCCTGCGCTGCCAGCCGCAAGTCATGGGCGCGTGCTTCGACCTGATCCGCCAGGCCGGCGCCACGCTGCTCACCGAAGCCAACGCCGTCACCGACAACCCGCTGGTCTACGCCGACGCCGGTGAGGTGATCTCGGGCGGCAACTTCCACGCCGAACCGGTGGCGTTTGCCGCCGACATGCTCGCTCTGGCGATTGCCGAGATCGGTGCGCTGTCGGAGCGCCGCATCGCGCTGCTGATCGACTCCACGCTGTCCGGCCTGCCGCCGTTCCTGGTCGAGCAACCGGGCCTGAACTCGGGCTTCATGATCGCGCACGTCACGGCAGCGGCGCTGGCCTCGGAAAACAAGACGTTCGCCCACCCGGCCAGCGTCGACAGCCTGCCGACCTCCGCCAACCAGGAAGACCACGTCAGCATGGCGACCTTCGCCGGCCGCCGTTTGCAGGACATGGCGGAGAACACCGCCACCATCGTCGGCATCGAAGCGCTGGCGGCAGCGCAGGGCATCGACTTTCACAAGCCGCTGGCGACGTCCGACACGCTGCAGAAGGCACATGGCTGCATCCGCGCGCGCGTGGCGTACTACGGTGAAGATCGCCTGTTCGCTCCCGACATCGAAGCCGCCCGTCGCCTCGTACTCGATGGCGACCTGGGTGACTCGTGCCGCGCGCACGTGGGCGAACTCGCACTCGTCTGACCATGCTCGCCCAAGCCGAACCGAACGTCTGGCGAGGCCGCGTCGATGCGGAGGAAGGCCCCCTGGGCCAGCGTTGGCACCAGACGGTGCGCCGTATCGATGCATCGACGCCGCTGGCCAACACCGTCGCCCTGGCGGGTTTTGCCTGCGATGCGGGTGTCGCGCGCAACCACGGGCGAACCGGTGCCCAGGCGGGCCCCGCTGCCATCCGCAAGATGCTGGCGAACCTGCCCGCGCGTGCCGGCCGTGAGGTCGTCGACGCGGGAGACGTGACATGCCAGGGCGATGCGCTGGAAGACGCGCAGAGCGAGTTGTCCGGCGTGCTGCACGATCTGCTCGACCGCGGCGCATTTCCGATCGCGCTCGGCGGCGGGCACGAGATCGCATGGGCCTCGTTTGGCGGCTTGGCGCGGCACCTGGCGGCAAAATCCGACCAGCCGCCGCGTATCGGCATTCTCAACCTGGACGCGCATTTCGATTTGCGCGCCGGCGAGCGCGGCAGCTCGGGCACGCCCTTCCGCCAGATCGCCGAAGACTGCGCGCGGCGAGGCTGGCCGTTCCACTACGCCTGCCTCGGCGTGAGCACTTACGCCAACACCGAAGCGCTGTTCGCGCGTGCGCGCCAGCTCGGCGTGCGCTGGATGCACGACGACGAGATGGACGTCACGCAGCTCGCGCACGTGCTGAAGGTGGTCGAGGTGTTCCTGAGTCAGGTCGACCACGTCTATCTGACGATGTGCCTGGACGTGCTGCCGGCCGCGGTGGCCCCGGGCGTGAGCGCACCGTCTGCACGCGGCGTGGGGATGGACGTGATCGAGCCCATCGTCGATCGCGTGGTCAGCTCGGGCAGGCTGCGGCTGGCGGACGTGGCGGAACTGAACCCGTCGCTCGACATTGACAACCACACGGCACGTGTTGCTGCCCGCCTAGTGGCACGGGTAGCAGACGGCATTGGCCTGCAAGGAACCACACATGGCTGATCCGGCCAATCCGTACTGGGATGCGCTCTGGACCAACGTCCACCTCGCCACGCTCACCGCCGACGCTGACGGCTACGGCGAGATCCGCGACGGTGCCATCGCCGTCAAGAACGGCCGCATTGCGTGGCTTGGCTACCGGGCCGATCTGCCCGTCAACGCCCGCGCCACGCGGGAGCACGACGGCGGCGGCGCGTGGCTCACGCCGGGCCTGATCGATTGCCACACGCACCTCGTCTACGCCGGCAACCGCAGCAATGAATTTGAAGCGCGCCTGAACGGCGTGCCTTACGAAGAGATCGCGCGCGCGGGCGGCGGCATCCTCTCGACCGTTCGCGCCACGCGGGCGGCCAGCGAAGACGCGTTGGCCGAAGCCAGCCTGCCTCGCCTGAATGCGCTGCGCGCCGAAGGTGTCACCACAGTCGAAATCAAGTCCGGCTACGGCCTGAACCTCGAAACCGAGCGCCGCATGCTGCGCGTTGCACGGCGCTTCGGCCAGTCATTGCCGGTGCGCGTGCGAACAACATTCCTCGGCGCGCATGCGGTGCCGCCCGAATTCGCCGGCCGTGCAGATGACTACATCGATCATCTCTGCGCCGATGTGCTGCCCGCGCTCGCTGCGGAGGGTCTGGTCGATGCTGTTGACGCCTTCTGCGAAACCATTGGCTTCACGCCCGCACAGACGGCGCGCATGTTCGACGCGGCGCAGCGCCACGGCTTGCCGGTCAAGCTGCACGCCGAGCAGCTCTCGGATCAGGGCGGCGCGGCGCTGGTGGCTCGCTACGGCGGCCTGTCAGCGGATCACCTTGAATGTCTGACCGAGGCCGGCATCGCAGCCATGGCGCAAGCCGGCACGGTCGCCGTGCTGCTGCCCGGCGCGTTCTACTGCCTGCGCGAAACGCGCCTGCCGCCGATGGCCGCCCTGCGCGCCGCCGGTGTGCCCATGGCCGTGTCGACGGACTGCAACCCCGGCACATCGCCGATGTCGTCGCTGCTGCTGGCGATGAACATGGCATGCACGCTGTTCCGCCTGACGCCGCTGGAAGCGCTGACCGGCGCCACGCGTCATGCTGCCGCAGCGCTGGGCCTGTCCGGCACGTGTGGCGTGCTGGCTCCGGGCTGCGCGGCCGATTTCGCTCTGTGGCGCATCGACCGGCCCGCCGATCTGGCGTACGCGATGGGGCTTAACCCGTGTGTGGGTGTGGTCAAGGACGGCGCCGTGGCGGCGTAAGGAACACGCGATGAATCGGCTCGTATAATCGGCCGGTCTACCGCGAACCCGCGCCCATGCCCTTCTTGCCCGAACCCCTGTTCCAGCACGGCCAGCCCGATCGCACGGCGATCCTGCTCGTCAACCTCGGTACGCCTGACGGTACATCGCCGCGCGAGGTCGGCCGCTACCTGCGTCAGTTCCTGTCCGACCCCCGCGTGGTTGAAATTCCGCGCGCCGTGTGGTGGTTCATCCTCAACGTGCTGATCGTGCCGCTACGCTCGCGGGCGTCGGCGCACAAGTACGAAAGCATATGGCTGCGCGAGGCCAACATGACGGGCTCGCCGTTGCTCGTCTACAGCGAGCGTCAGGCGCATGCGTTGCAGCAGTTGCTAAACACCCAGGGCCACGATGTGGTGGTTGCCTGCGCGATGCGCTACGGCAATCCGTCGATCCCGTCCGTCATGCAGGCACTGCGCAAGCAGGGCGTCGAACGCATCCTCGTGCTGCCGATGTATCCGCAATATTCCGGCACCACCACCGCGACGGCCTTCGATGAGGTTTTCCGTGTGCTGGGCGAAATGCGCAATCAGCCGGAGTTGCGGCTCGTCAAGCATTTTCACGATGACCCCGCTTACATCAATGCGCTGCACCAGCAGGTGGGGGCGTATTGGGCACAGCATGGTGCGCCCGACTTCGCGCACGGCGACAAGCTGGTGCTGTCATTCCATGGTGTGCCGCGACGGACGCTGGAATTGGGCGATCCGTATCACTGCGAATGCCTGAAGACCGGCCGCTTGCTGGGTGAGGCGCTCGGCCTGCAGCCGGGTCAGTATCTGGTCACGTTCCAGTCACGCTTTGGCCGCGCCGAATGGCTTCAGCCGTACACCGCGCCCACGCTGGAAGAGCTTGGCCGCGTCGGCACCAATCGTGTGGACGTGTTCTGCCCGGGTTTTCCGGCAGATTGCCTGGAAACGCTGGAAGAGATCGCCATGGAAGGGCAGTCGACCTTCCGTGTCGCCGGCGGCAAGGAGTTCCACTACATCCCGTGCCTGAACGACAGCGAAGCGTGGATTGCCGGCATTGCCGACATCGCGCTGGCGCATCTGCAGGGCTGGCCGCTCACCCTTACGCATCCGCATGTACTGGAGGCCAGCCGCACGCGTGCGCAGAGCAAGGGGGCCGCCGCATGAAGGTGAGCACCGACGCTGCCGATCGCGTGCGCATCGACAAATGGCTGTGGGCGGCACGCTTTTTCAAGACGCGCTCGCAGGCGACGGATGCGGTGGAGCGTGGTCGCGTGCAGGTCAACGATCAGGGGGTTCGCCCCGCCAAAGAAGTCAAAATCGGCGATCACGTGCGCGTGCACGCGCATGAACAGCAGTGGGAAGTGGAGGTATTGGCGCTGGCGGAAGTGCGCGGCCCGGCTTCGGTCGCTCAAACCCTCTATGCCGAGACGGACATCAGCCGCTTAAAACGCCAGGAGAGCGCCGACAAACGCCGACTGTATCGGGAACCCGCCACACAAATTGCCGGCCGGCCCACTAAGCGAGACCGGCGGCGCATCGACAAACTCGGCGGAGAATGAAGCGATCCGCGCGAGTGTGTGCTAACTTGACACGCTCATCAAGCCGCGCGGCATCTGCTGCATCTGTGCAGGCTTGATGATGTAATGCTTGAAAAATGCCTTACCGCTACCGTACTCCGTATAACGCGGCGTGACGGCGCCAGACAGGCAAATGAACGTTGTGGCTGCGGTCAGGGTCAACAGCAGGAGCACGGTCAGAACGGGCAATTTGTTATGCATGGTACGAACCCTCAATGAAGCTCGCGCCCCCCAATTTTTTCTTGCATCATAGGCGGCCAATTGGGGCGTCGCAATTGCTGTGCCGTGGCAGTCTGATGAAAGTTGTAACCCCATATTTCGTGATGCACGGCGCACAGTTGTCGCGCATCCGGCGCCCTTGAAAAGCGCGCCAAATGCCCCATAACGGGGACAAATCGTTTGTAAAAATCCAGCGGATCGATTCCGGGCACATGCCGTGCGTCGATCCCCTTTATCCAGCGCTATGAAACACACTTCGGACACCCCCTCGAACTCGGACATGCCATCGGACAGCCAAGCCACCCAGCCGAACGCATCGGCGACGGGCCAAGCGGCCCATGCCTATTCGAGCCAGGCGCAGCGCGCAAGCGCGGACGCCCAGGCTGTCGCCGGTGACGAAGCCGCCGTGGCAGAAGCCGTGGCTGACGTAGACGTCGCTGAACTGCGCCGTCAACTCGAAGCCGCGGAAGAGAAGGCCCGCCAGAACTACGAAAACTGGGCCCGCGCCACCGCCGAATGCGAGAACATCCGCCGCCGTGGTCAGGACGATGTGGCCAAGGCCCACAAATTCGCCATCGAAGGCTTCGCCGAATATCTGCTGCCCGTCATGGACAGCCTGCAAGCCGCCTTGGCCGACACTTCGGGCGATGCCGCCAAACTGCGCGAGGGCGTTGAACTGACGCTCAAGCAGTTGTATGCCGCATTCGAAAAGGGCCGAGTCACCGAGTTGAACCCGGTGGGGGAAAAGTTCGACCCCCATCGTCATCAAGCCATTTCGATGGTGCCGGCAGATCAGGAGGCCAATACCGTGGTCGCCGTCCTCCAGCGCGGTTACACGCTGGCTGACCGCGTGCTGCGTCCGGCCCTCGTGACGGTGGCAGCGCCTAAGTAAGGCAAACGCGCCCCATGCTCCACAGCACAGCCACTTCGCCAGATGCCCACGGTGCGATCCCGGTCGACAAGACCGCGTTCGCGGCGTTCGGCATGCGCGAAGTGAATACCGAGACCTTCGACGCGGCCGTCGCCGCTGCGGGGGATGCGCTGGTGTGCGTGTTTTTCTGGGGCGTCGATTGCTTCAACTGCGAAATGGCCAAGAAGGCCATGCTTGCGCAATCCGGTGCTGTGCGTGAACTGGGGCTGAAGTGGCTCCATGCCAACGTCTACGCGCACCCGGAGTTGGGCCAGCGCTTTGCCCTCCACGGTATTCCCGTGTTCATGTTTTTCCATCGTGGCAAGAAGCTGGGCCGGGCGACCGGCTGGCATGGCCACGCGCAGTTTGCCGCCGCCGTTGCCAATGCGCGCAACAAGCTGGCCGGCAAGCCGCTTGTCTGAGGCTGCGACCATCATGACGTCGATGCCCATGGCTGCGGCCTTCTTTCTTGCTTCGCCTTTCCGTGCTGTGCGCCCCAAGCGCATGGCGCGCACCTTGCCGCGCGCCGCTCAGGCGATGACCGCGGCCCTTGCCGCCGCCCGGCGGTCGTTCTAGTGCCCCTGCGGCACGTTGCCGCCGGGCTCGCTCTCTTTCACCAGCAGTTTTAGTGCGTGTTACCCGCCGGCCGGCCTGCGTGCCCGCTGGTTTCCTTGCCGCTGCTTTGCGTTGGCCCTGTAGGGCGATCGGCAGCGGCTTTGCTTCGTGTTGAACACAGACTTGTAGGAGATCGTCATGGCCAAAGCAGCCGCCATCTACTTGACCGAGCTGGACCTCACCCGGCTGGAAAACGCCGCCAACCGCGCCGGCAGCAACTCGCCGCTGGCAGGTCTGGTCGACGACCTGATTGCACGTGCCAATGTGGTGCCCGGCAACAAGATTCCCGCCGATGTGGTGACCATGAACTCGGTCGTGTGCGTGGTGGATGACACCGGTGCAGAGCAAGAGTGGACGCTCGTCTACCCGGAAGAGGCCAACGTGGCGTCGGCCAAGCTGTCGGTGCTCTCGCCCATGGGCGCTGCGCTGCTGGGCGCGCGCGCGGGCAAGTCGGTCAAATACTCCGCGCCCAATGGTGCTCAGCGTTCGTTGCGCATCGATCGCGTGGCGTTCCAGCCGGAGGCCGCAGGCCAGCACACGCTGTAAGCCGGCTGCGTCCTATCGCGAGAGGCTGTACCCGACGCGCAACTGCGAGCCCAGCTTGCGGTTGTAGTCCAGCAGGCTCTCGCCATAGCCGGTGAAATACTGAATGAACAGATAGCCGGCCGTGCCGGTGAAGATCCGGCTCATGGGGTATGTCACTTGCGCGTCCACGCTCCCATAGGCCTTACGGGTGCCCTTGCGCAGCGTGGCGGCCAGTTCCCAGCCGTTGGGCGCACCGTACGACACGCGGAAATCGCCAAAGCCACGGTAGTGCGCGATATCGGTGTTGCCGCTGCGTGTGAGGTAGGCGTAAAGCTTGGGCTCGAACTTCCAGTGGAAATCATTCAGGTCACCAAAGTGGAATGTCGGTCGTACGAAGACGGTGTTGATGGCGCGTGAGGCATCGCCGCCGCGGCCGTTCGATTCGTGCTCGATGCCGCCCGCGAACGACAGCCGTGTGAGCGCACCGCCATGGATGCCCGTGTCGGGGCGGTAATAGAAGACGCTCGGCCGGTAATTCGTATCCCGGAATGGCGCCGATTCCTTGCCCAGATCCCATAGCGAGAACTGCGTATATCCGAAGTACAGGTTATCCAGCAGCGCTGCCGATGCCGGGTTTTCCGGCTGAAAAATCCGAAATTTGAAGCTCAGCTGGAACTTGGCGTTCAACCCTTCGTGCGCCCCGATGGCGGCGAACATGGGTTCGTGGAAAGTCAGACGCGCGGTTTCTTCGGGCGGGCGGGCAGCCTCGCCGCTGCCCGCCACGGCTACGGGAATGGGGGGTGTAGCGGTTGCGCTGGCAGCTGGGGCGCTGGGGTTGGTGCCCAGCGCGCCGTCTGGCCGGATCGCTTCGGCCGCGGCGTTGCGGACAGCGCCATCGGGTGCGCCTTCCGCAGCGATCTGCGGAGCGTCAGGGCCGCGCACGAGTGTGACCAGTACCGGTGCCGCATCCAGATCGGGAACATCGATTCGAACCGTACCACGCAGCACCTCTGGCAGCGTGCCCGTGTAGGCGATGGTGCGGACCTGCCCCGGACGCAGATGCAGGGTCTCCGCCCCCGCGTTAAGTCGGTGGAGGATCACTTCCACAGTGCCTTGCAGATCCGCGGTGGCCGTGACGCGTAGCCTGGCCGGTACCGCGTAGCTGCGCTGCGCGGCGTCGCCGGAAACGACCAGGGTCAGGGTGAAGGGCTGGTTGGCGTCGATGCGGCGGGAAGGCTGGAGCAGGGCAACGGCGGCATCGGCAGAGGGCACGGCGCATGCGGCAAGGAGCGCAGCGCCAAGAATGGATCGAAGCGGATGCGAAGGCATGGGCGCAAAAGCCGGGTTGGCGTCCGGCACGTGGCAATGCGCGCAAGGGTAACACCGAGACCTTTTGTGCCCGGTTTGAGGCTGCGGGCGTTCGAAACGCACGTTTTTGCCCGGTAGCGCACGTTTTCGGGTGCTTTCCCAAGAAAAACCGGCCAAAATGCTCAACTTTTCAAAATTCGGCCTTGAAAAGCCGGACGGCACTCCCACATCCGATCCAAGTTTGTATTCAGTGCAGTCCTGACACCAGATTCGAGGAGCAAGAACATGGGCAAAATCATCGGTATCGACTTGGGTACCACCAATAGCTGCGTCGCCATCATGGAGGGCAACACCCCCAAGGTGATCGAAAACGCCGAAGGCGCACGCACCACCCCGTCGATCATCGCCTACATGGAAGACGGCGAGATCCTGGTCGGTGCCCCGGCCAAGCGCCAGGCGGTGACCAACCCGAAGAACACGCTGTATGCCGTCAAGCGCCTGATCGGCCGCAAGTTTGAAGAAAAAGAGGTCCAGAAGGACATCGGCCTGATGCCGTACACCATCACCAAGGCCGACAACGGCGACGCCTGGGTGGAAGTGCGTGGCCAGAAGCTGGCGCCGCCGCAGATTTCCGCTGAAGTCCTGCGCAAGATGAAGAAAACCGCCGAGGACTACCTGGGCGAGGAAGTGACCGAAGCCGTGATCACGGTGCCGGCGTACTTCAACGATTCGCAGCGCCAAGCCACCAAGGATGCCGGCCGCATCGCCGGTCTGGACGTCAAGCGCATCATCAACGAGCCGACCGCGGCTGCGCTGGCATTCGGCCTGGACAAGAACGAGAAGGGCGACCGCAAGATCGCCGTGTACGACCTCGGCGGCGGCACGTTCGACATCTCGATCATCGAGATTGCCGACGTGGACGGCGAGAAGCAGTTCGAAGTGCTGTCGACCAACGGCGATACGTTCCTGGGCGGCGAAGATTTCGACCAGCGCATCATCGATTACATCATCGGCGAGTTCAAGAAGGAGCAGGGCGTCGACCTGTCGAAGGACGTGCTCGCGCTGCAACGCCTGAAGGAAGCCGCTGAAAAGGCCAAGATCGAGCTGTCGAGCACGCAGCAGACCGAAATCAACCTGCCGTACATCACGGCGGATGCCTCGGGTCCGAAGCACTTGAACCTGAAGATCACGCGCGCCAAGTTGGAAGCGCTGGTCGAAGACCTGATCGCCCGCACGATCGATCCGTGCCGCACCGCCATCAAGGATGCAGGCGTGAAGGTGTCGGACATCCACGACGTGATCCTGGTGGGCGGCATGACGCGTATGCCGAAGGTGCAGGAGAAGGTGAAGGAGTTCTTCGGCAAGGAAGCCCGCAAGGACGTGAACCCGGACGAGGCCGTTGCCGTGGGCGCCGCCATCCAGGGCCAGGTGCTCGGCGGTGACCGTACCGACGTGCTGCTGCTGGACGTGACGCCGCTGTCGCTGGGCATCGAAACGCTGGGTGGCGTGATGACCAAGATGATCGGCAAGAACACGACCATCCCGACCAAGTTCTCGCAGACATTCTCGACTGCTGACGACAACCAGCCGGCCGTGACGATCAAGGTCTACCAGGGCGAGCGCGAGATGGCTTCCGGCAACAAGTTGCTCGGCGAATTCAACCTGGAAGGCATTCCGCCGGCACCGCGCGGCACGCCGCAGATTGAAGTGTCGTTCGACATCGACGCCAACGGTATCCTGCACGTGGGCGCCAAGGACAAGGCGACCGGCAAGGAAAACAAGATCACGATCAAGGCAAGTTCCGGCCTGTCGGAAGCCGAGATCGAGCGCATGGTGAAGGACGCCGAGGCCAACGCCGAGGAAGACAAGAAGCTGCGCGAACTGGTCGACTCCCGCAACCAGGGTGAAGCGCTGGTGCACTCGACCAAGAAGGCACTGGGCGAGTACGGCGACAAGCTGGAAGCTGGCGAGAAGGACAAGATCGAAGCCGCGATCAAGGAACTTGAAGAGACCCTGAAGGGCACCGACAAGGCCGCGATCGACGCCAAGACCGAAGCGCTAGCCACCGCCTCGCAGAAGCTCGGCGAGAAGGTTTACGCCGACATGCAAGCCAAGGGCGAGGCCGCTGGTGCTGAACAGAGTGCCGGTGCCCAGGCAGGCGCGCAAGCCGGACAAGGCGCTCCGCACGACGATAACGTCGTCGACGCCGAGTTCAAGGAAGTGAACGACAAGAAGTAAGCCAGATCGTCCGCCAGGCGGACGTTACGGTACGCCGGGCAGTGGTCATCGGGTTGTGCGGGACGCACCTGATGTCACGCTCGGCTTTTTTGCTATTCGACACGCAGTAAAAAACAGGCGACGACTGAAGCCACCATGGCAAAACGTGATTACTACGAAGTGCTCGGGGTGGGCAAAAACGCGAGCGACGACGAGATCAAGAAGGCGTATCGCAAGCTCGCGATGAAGTACCACCCGGACCGCAATCCGGACAGCAAGGAAGCGGAAGAGAAATTCAAGGAGGCCAAAGAGGCCTACGAGATGCTCTCCGATGCAGAAAAGAAAGCTGCCTACGACCAGTACGGCCACGCGGGCGTCGACCCTAACATGGCCGGCGGCTTCGGCGCGGGCGGTGCAGGCTTTGGCGGGGGCTTTGCCGAAGCCTTCGGCGACATCTTTGGCGACATCTTCGGTCAAGCCCAAGGCCAGGGCGGGCGCCGCGGCGGCGGCCCGCAGATGTATCGCGGTGCTGACCTGCGCTACAGCATGGAGATCACGCTGGAGCAGGCCGCGCATGGCTACGACACGCAGATCCGAGTGCCGCACTGGGACGAGTGCGACCACTGCCACGGCAAGGGCGCCGAGCCGGGCTCGAGCGTGGAGACCTGCCCGACGTGCCACGGCGCCGGTCAGGTCCGTGTGTCGCAGGGCTTCTTCACGATGCAGCAGACCTGCCCGAAGTGCCACGGCAGCGGCAAGTACATCCCCAAGCCGTGTACCAAGTGCCACGGCCAGGGCAAGCTGAAGAGCCAGAAGACGCTGGAAGTGAAGATCCCCGCCGGCATCGACGAAGGCATGCGCATCCGTTCATCGGGGAATGGCGAGCCGGGCATCAACGGCGGGCCGCCGGGCGATCTGTATGTGGAAATCCACATCAAGCCGCACCCGGTGTTCGAGCGCGACGGCGATGACCTGCATTGCCAGATGCCGATTTCGTTTGCGACGGCAGCCATTGGCGGCGATATCGAAGTGCCGACATTGGGCGGGCGCGCCTCGTTCACGGTGCCCGAGGGCACCCAGGCCGGCAAGACGTTCCGCCTGCGCGGCAAGGGCATCAAGGGCGTGCGTTCGGGCTATGCGGGCGATCTCTATGTGCACATCAACATCGAGACCCCGGTCAAGCTGACGGAGCACCAGAAGGAGCTGCTCAAGCAGTTCGACAAGTCCGTGCACGAAGGCGGCTCGCGGCACAGCCCGCAGGAGCAGTCGTGGATGGACAAGGTGAAGAACTTCTTCTCCTCGTAAGAAGCCGCGCAAAGCTACTGCGCGGCCCGAGCTTGGCACTGTGATGCTCGTCGTACCGATGTACGGCTGCGCTTCTCGTACCAACCTCGGGCCGCTCGCTACGCTTTTCGAGGCTTCTTGAACACCAACTCTTCGATCAGGACTTCGTCATGCAGCCGCTCCAAGCGCCAAAGGCCGGCGCGCCGTTCGCGCTGCTGGACGATGCCACCTCGGGCGGTGCGCCGTGCTCGCGTTGGTACACCGGTTATGCCGGCGAGTTCTTCCGGCCGGCCGGCATCCTGGATGGGGTGGACGATGACCTTCGCGCCGCCTGGCGCCAGGGTTTGCATGCCCTGATCGTTGCGCCGTACGAGTTTGGCGAGCCGCTGGTCGGCCTGCCGGCTTCCACCGAAATCTCTTCTTCATTGCCCGGCCACGACGGCCGCCTGCGCGTGCTGCTGTTTCGCACGATGCAGGTGCTGTCGCCGGCAGAGGTCGATAGGCTGTTCGACGCCTGGCATGACGCAACCGGTGCAGCCGGTCTGTTTGACTGTGCGGCCAGCGTTGATCACGCCACCTATACCAACGCCGTCGCGCGCATCCACGACTGGATTGCGGCGGGCGACACTTACGAAGTCAACTACACGTACCGGCTGCGCATGACTGCGTTCGGCGCGCCGGCGGCGTTGTATCGGCGTCTGCGTGCGCGCCAGCCGGTGCCGTACGGCGCCTTCATCGGGCTGCCCGAAGGCGCCGCGATTCTGTCGTGCTCGCCGGAGCTGTTCTTTTCGCATCGCGCGGGCCAGCTTGTCGCGCGGCCGATGAAGGGCACCGCGCCAGCCTCGGGCGACGTCGAAGTCGACGAAGCCCGCGCCATCGCGCTGGCCGCAGACGAAAAGAACCGCGCCGAGAACTTGATGATCGTCGACCTCTTGCGCAACGATCTGGGCCGCCTCGCGCGCGCGGGGTCGGTGCGCGTGCCGGCGTTGTTCGAGGTGACGCCGTTCGGCAGCGTGCTGCAGATGACATCGACGGTGGAGGCCGAGATTCCGCCCGCCACCGGCTTCGCCGATTGCCTGCGCGCGTTGTTTCCGTGCGGCTCCATCACGGGCGCGCCCAAGCGGCGGACGATGGAAATCATCAAGGCGCTGGAGCCGGAGCCGCGCGGCCTGTACACCGGCGCGATCGGCTGGATCGATGCGCCTGCCGACGATCGCGCGATGGGCGATGCATGTTTCTCGGTGGCGATCCGCACGCTGGTGCTGAGCGCGCCCGGCACCGATGGGCTGCGCCGCGGCGAACTTGGCATCGGCTCCGGCATCGTGCATGACAGCGTCGCCGACGACGAATATGCGGAGTGCCAACTGAAAGCGCGCTTCGTGACGGCGCTTGACCCGGGGTTGTCGTTGTTCGAGACGATGCGCGCGACGCGCGAGGGCGTGCCACTGCTGGATTGGCATCTGGCGCGGCTGGAGCGGTCGGCGGCCGCATTCGGTTTCCCGTTCGATCGCACTGTGCTGACGAATGACGTGGCGCGTGCGTGCGCAACGCTCGAAGGCGAGGGCGCTTATCGGATGCGCTTATTGCTGACGCCGAATGGCTCGGCAAACGTATCGGCCGTGCCGCTGTCGCCGCTGCATGCGAGCTGGGATGCGCCGGTCCGCCTGCTCGTTGCGCCGCAATCGCGCGAGATCACGCACAGTCTGCCGACGCACAAGACCACGTTGCGCGAAGGCTACGACGCTGCCTGGCAGGCGGCCGAGCGCGAGGGTGCATTCGATGCGGTGTTCTTCAACGCCGATGGCACCCTGGCCGAAGGCGGGCGCAGCACGTTGCTGGTCAAGCTCGATGGCGCGTGGTGGACGCCGCCGCTGTCAGCGGGGGTCTTGCCGGGGGTGATGCGCGCCGTGCTGCTGAAAGACGCTTCGCCGTGGCTGGGCGGGCCGCTGCAAGAGCGCTTGCTCACCCGCGCGGATGTCGCCCGCGCCGAGGCCATCGCCGTATGCAATGCCCTACGCGGCGTGGTGCCCGCGCATTTCGAGCCGGCCCTGTCCGTCGACGTGCTCTAGCTTCCAGCGCGCCACGCCGGGCAGGTTGATGAGTTCGCGGTCGTGGCAGACCATCAGCAGCGTGCGGCCCTCTGCTGCCAGTTCTCCCACAAGTGCAATGACTTGCTCGCGTGCGGCGCCGTCCAGGTTCGACGTCGGTTCGTCGAGCAGCAGCACGTCCGTGTGCAGAGCGCGCGCCCGCGCCAATGCAAGACGTTGCGTTTCGCCGCCGGACAGGCGCTCGGGCGGCACATCCACCACATGTTGCAGGCCCGCCCAGCGCAGCGCATCGTCGACGCGGGCATTCAACTCTGCACGTGCCGCGCGATGCGCGCCCGTGATGAGCCCATAAGCAAGATTCGCGCGTACCGAAGTGCGGAACAGGTAGGGATGCTGGTGCACGTAAGTCAGCCGCGCGCGCAGCTCGGCCGGGTAGGGCGATAGCGCCTGCTGCCCGCGGCCCAAATCGACGGTCGCACCATGGGCGGGTGCGAGCCCGGCCAGCATGCGCAGCAACGTTGTCTTGCCGACACCGTTTGCGCCGGTAATGACGATCGCGTGCCCTGCCGACAGCGCCAGACGCGGAATCTCGAACAGAACGCGCGCGCCGTGCTGGCAGCGCAAGCCTTCAAACACCATCGTGGGCTGCGACGACGCACTCATGCCGGCTCCCTGCGATAGTTGCCAGCCCCTTGCAACCACGCCAGCACAAGGTTGACGAGCAGTGCCAGCACGATCAGCACGATGCCCAGCGCGATGCCTTGTGCGAACTCGCCCTTGCTTGTTTCCAGCGCAATCGCGGTGGTCATGGTGCGCGTGACGCCCTCGATGTTGCCGCCGACCATGAGAGCCGAGCCCACTTCGGCGATGACGCGCCCGAAGCCGGCCACCACTGCAGCCATGAGGCCGAAGCGCAATTCACGAAACACCGTCAACAGCAAACGGACGCGCCCGGCGCCCAGCACACGAGCGGTTTCTGCGAGACGCGGATCCGCGCGCTCGAGTGTGGTGAGCGCAAACGCGACGATCACCGGCAGCCCAAGCACCGCTTGTCCGAGGATCATGCCGCCTTGGGTGAACAGCAGCCCGAAGCCGCCCAACGGGCCCTGGCGCGAAAGCAGCAGATACAGCAGCAACCCGATCAGCACGGTCGGAAACGACAGCGATGCCTGCGCCAGCACCACCAGCGCACGGCGCCCCGCAAACCGGTGCATGGCGATGAGGTAAGCGATGAGCAGACCGGGGGGCGCCGCCAGCAGCAGCCCCGCGATCGCCACCTTCAACGACACCCAGACGATCCGCCACAACGCCGCATCGCCGCTGGCAAGCAGGGCGAAGGCGTCGACGGTGGCCGACCAGATTTCCATGCGGATGCCGCTCAGGCGAAGGTGTGTTCCGGGCCGGGGAACGTACCGTCCTTGACGGCAGCCACATAGGCGGCGACGGCACCATCGATGGTGGTCTGCCCGTCCATGAAGTTGCGTACGAATTTGGGGCGATGACCCGGGAACACGCCCAGCATATCGTGCATGACGAGCACCTGGCCGGAGCACTCCAACCCGGCGCCGATGCCGATGGTCGGAATGGCAAGCAGACGCGTGACTTCACCGGCCAGCCCAGCCGGGATGGCTTCCATGACGACGAGTTGCGCGCCGGCGTCCTGCACGGCCAGCGCGTCGGCCTTCAGTTGTGCGGCCGCCTCGTCGCCGCGGCCCTGCACTTTGAAGCCGCCAAATGCATGCACCGATTGCGGCGTCAGGCCGATGTGCGCGCACACGGGGATGCTGCGTTCAACCAGGAACTTGATGGTCGGCGCGAGCCACACGCCGCCTTCGAGCTTGACCATCTGCGCGCCGGCCTGCATCACGCGCACGGCGCTGTGGAAAGCCTGCTCGGGCGTGCCATAGGTGCCGAACGGCAGGTCGGATACGAGCAGCGCTTTCTCGATGCCGCGCGATACGCATTCGGTGTGATAGACGATGTGATCGAGCGTAACGGGCAGCGTGGTCTTCTGGCCCTGCATCACGTTGCCGAGCGAATCGCCGACGAGCAGCACGTCGGTGCCGTTGCGATCCATCAGGGCGGCGAAGCTGGAGTCATAAGCCGTCAACATGGCGATGCGCTCGCCGGCGGCGCGCATGGCCTGCAGCGAAGTCACCGTGACGGCCTTGCGGTTCGATTCCTGGAGATAGCTCATGGACTGAGACTCATTGGGGCATCGCGACCGCCCACGCAGACCATGTGGTGCGTCGACTAGCGCGTTGCCAGCTTGATGAATTCCTTGGGCCCGCGCATCGCGTCGATGCGGGCGAGCAAGGTGCGGAAATCGTCGTCGTTGCCTGCGGGGTCGAAGGCAGCGGTGTCGACGATCATCGTCGGTGCGGCATCGTAATACAGAAACAGCTCGCCGTACGCGGCGCAGATGCGTTCGAGATACTCCGCATCGATGCCGGTTTCGTAAGGAACGGCCCGACGGGTGACGCGTGGCAGAAGGTCCTCTGCGCGCGCCTGCAGACAGACGACGAGATCGATGCGCTGTTGCGGCAGGGCCAGCGCATTGGCCATTGCGTCGTACAGCGCGAGTTCATCGGCGGGCAGCGTGAGCTGGGCGAACAGGCGGTCGCGCGGCAGGAAGCTGTCAGCGACGATGCGCTCTCCGGCAAGCGTCGCCTTGTGCCATGCCTTCAGGCGCTCGGCACGCTGCAGCAGGAAGCGCAGCTGCACCGGCAGCGCATAGCGCGCGGGGTCTTCGTAAAAGTGGGCGATGAAGGCGTTTTCGGCAGGCGTTTCGAACAGCGTCGACGCGCGCAGATGATCGGCCAGACGCTGGGCCAGCGCCGTCTTGCCCACGCCAATGGGCCCTTCGACAACGATGCGGCGCAGGTGATCCAGTGCCATCAGCGGGTGATTTGTGTGGTGCCTATGATCAGGCGGCAGGCTGCTTGGCGCGCATGCACTGGCACATCATGGTCTTTTCGATCCGCTGGTCGGCCACGCCGGGCAGCAGTGCCGCCACGGCACCAATGCCCGGAATCACGAGATCGGGCGCCAGTTCATGCAGGGGCAGCAGGGTAAAGGCGCGTTGGCCCACGCGTGGGTGGGGTACCGTCAGCTCGGGTGAGGTGAGGACGTGGTCGCCGTAGAGCAGCAAGTCCAGGTCGAGCGTGCGCGGCGCGTTGTGGAACGGGCGCTCGCGGCCGAACTGGTCCTCGATGTGATGACAGATGCGAAGCAGCTGGTCGGCAGTGAAATGCGTATCGATGCGCACCACGGCGTTGATGTAATCGTCGCCGCTGGATTCGACGGGCGCGCTGCGATACAGGCTCGATTTGCCGGTGACGGTGATGCCGACCTGCTGCGCGAGGCAGACCACGGCGTCTTTCACTGCCTGGCGTGCGTCGCCCAGGTTGGCGCCGATGCCGATGTACGCCACTGTCTTCACGTTTCCTCCGAACTTCCCGGATTGACGTCAACGACTGTATCCGATTTTGCCGGACCACGTCGGCGGCGACGCCGCTTGCCCGGGCTGGCCGAACCGGTATTTGCAGAGGGGCTCGGTGCGTGCTTGGCTAGTGCCATGAGGGCTTCGCGGGCTTCGCCATCGCCGCTCTGGAAATCGGTCCACCAGTCGGCCAGTTCTTGCGGCAATTCGCCCGACGCACAACGCAACACGAGGAAGTCGTAACCGGCGCGGAAGCGCGGCGATTCGAGCAAGCGATATGGCATGCGGCCCGAGCGCTTCTCAAAGCGCGGCTGCATGCTCCAGATTTCCTTCATGTCGGAGGTAAAGCGGCGCTGGATGGCGAGTTGCTCGGTCTGGCGATCGAGCACTTCGTCCATGGCGGTGTGCAGCGCGGGGATCAGCGGCTCGCCGGCGGCGCGGCGGCGGTTCCAGTGCTCGACCACGTGATGCCACAGCAGCGAGGCAAACAGGAAGCCCGGCGAGACCGGCTTGCCGGCCTTGACGCGATCGTCGGTGTTGTCGAGGGCAAGCTGCACGAAGCGCTGGCCCATCGGCTGCTCCAGTGCGACGTCCAGCAGCGGCAGCAGGCCGCGGTGCAGGCCCGCCTTGCGCAGTTCCTGCAGCGATGCCCAGGCGTGGCCCGACATCAGCAGCTTCAGCATCTCGTCGAACAGGCGTGCGGCCGGCACGTTGTGGATCAGCGGGCCCAGCTCCGCGATCGGCGCGCGCGTGTCGGGGTCGATGTCGAAACCTGTCTTGGCCGCGAAGCGCACCACGCGCAGCATACGGACCGGGTCTTCGCGGTAGCGGGTGAGCGGATCGCCGATCATGCGCAGCGTACGCGCGCGCATGTCTTCCATACCGTGATGGTAGTCATGCACGGTTTCGTCGGCGGGGTTGTAGTACATCGCGTTGACGGTGAAGTCGCGGCGGGTGGCGTCTTCGGCCTGGGTGCCCCAGACGTTGTCGCGCAGCACGCGGCCGCTGGCGTCGACGGCGTGCGTGTGGTGGTCCAGCTCGGTGCGCTTGACGCGCTTGCCGGCGGGCACCTGCTCGGCGTCCACCGCGTCGACGAGCGCGCGGAAGGTCGAGACTTCGATGATTTCCTGATCGCGTCCGCCGTAGAACGTGACGTGCACGATCTGGAAGCGGCGTCCGATGATGCGCGAGCGGCGGAACAGCGCCTGAACCTGATCGGGCGTGGCGTTGGTCGCCACATCAAAGTCCTTCGGCTTGATGCCGAGCAGCAAATCGCGCACGGCGCCGCCCACGATGAAGGCGGCATAGCCGGCGTCCTGCAGCGTGGACGTGACCTTGACCGCGTTGCGCGAGAGTAGCTTCGGGTCGATGCCGTGCTCGTCCACGCTCCACACGCGCGCCTGGCGCGGCACGCCACCGGCGGAGGCCTTGGTGCGAGCCTTGGCCACCTTCGGTGCCTTGGGCGCGCGGGTCTTCCTGGCGGCGGTCGCCCCGGGTTCAGCGGGTGCCTGAGGCTCTGCGGAGGTTTTGCCCAGCAGGCGATTGATGAGTTTCTTGATCACGCCACGCCCTGCTTAGAAGAGATCCATGATGCGCCAGTTGCGCGCGGCTGCGAGGTTGCGCAGCGTGTCGTCCGGGTTGGTGGCGACGGGGTCGGTCACTTCTTCCAGCAGCGGCACGTCGTTGGCCGAATCGCTGTAGAAGGTACTGCGCTCGAAATCGCTCCAGCCCCGGCCCATGTTGGCCAGCCACTCGTGCACGCGCGCAACCTTGCCTTCACGGAAGCTCGGTGTGCCGGCCACATCGCCGGTGAAGGCGCTGTCCGGTCTGCCGTCGGCGGTGGCCGGTTCGGTGGCGATCAGGTGATCGATGCCGAACGCCTCGGCAATCGGGCGGGTGACAAAGCTGTTGGTGGCGGTGACCACGCAGCACAGGTCGCCGGCGTCCAGATGCTTGTAGACCAGCGCTTGCGCCTGTGGCGTGATCTTCGGACGGATCACGTCGTGCATGAACTCGGCGTGCCACTGGGCGAGCGTGTCGCGGGGGTGGGCGGCCAGCGGTGCCAGGGCAAAGCGCAGAAACGCGTGGATATCCAGCGTGCCGGCCTTGTAATCGGCATAGAACTGATCGTTCTTGCGCTGGTATTCGGACGCATCCACCACGCCGCGGCGGATGAGGAAGCGTCCCCACTCGTGGTCGCTGTCGGTGGGGATGAGGGTGTGATCGAGGTCGAAGAGGGCCAGATTCATGGGGCGCGATTTTACCCGAACGTTACATAACCGGCCGCACCAGGGCCCCGATCACTTCATCAACGCGAGCATGTCGCGCACGAGCGGCAGGGTGACGGCGCGCTTGCGGGCGAGCGAATAGGTGTCGAGGGCGTCCAGCAGGGCCATCAGGCTCGGCATGTCGCGGTAGGAGTGCGTCACGAGCCACTGCGGCACATCGGCCGAAAGCTGCATGCCGCGTTCGCGAGCGGCCTGACGCAGCGCTTCCACCTTGTCGGCGTCGGACAGGGGGCGCAGCCAGTAAACCAAGCCCCAACCCAAGCGGGTGCGCAGGTCTTCACGCAGCGGCATCGCCATTGGCGCGGCAGCCCCGGAGATGGCGATGGCGGCATGCGGGTGCGCGCGCACTTCATTGACGAGGTTGAACACGGCGATCTGCGCCCATTCGTCAAGCCGCTCGGCGTCATCAATGGTCCAGACGGTAATGGTGGGGTCGAATTCGAAGGCTTCGGGCGGGGCGTCGGGTTCCAGCGTGCGGACTTCGTAGCCGCCAGCCTCGGTCTGGGCGCAGATGGCTTGCAGCAGGTGGCTGCGGCCGCTGCCTTCCTCGCCCCAAAGGTAGACCAGGCGGTCTGTGGCGGTGCCGTCCACCACCTGCGGAATCAGGGCGCGCAGGCGCAGCACCGCCTCTTCGTTGCCGGTGGCGACGAAGTTGTCGAAGGTCGGGGCGGGTGTCGCACCGAGTTCGAGCGGGAGCTGTTCGGGTGTGGCCATGAAACGTGGAGTGGAGTCGCCGTACTTTTCAGTTGCCTTCAGTTGCCATGGGTGGCTTTCAGTCCTGGTAGAGCCGGCTGCCGAGGTAAAGCTTCCGGATCTGCCGCAAACCGACCAGCAGCACAGCGCTCATCGGTAGGGCGAGGAGGATACCGAAAAAACCGAACAATTGGCCAAAAGCCAGCAAGGCGAGGATGACCGCCAGCGGATGCAGGCCGATGCGTTCGCCCACCAGGCGGGGCGTCAGGTAGAAGCCTTCCAGAAATTGGCCGATGCCGTACACCACGGCCACTGCCAGCAAGCCGTAGAGGTTGCCGAACTGCAACAGTGCGGCAAGGATGGCCAGCGTAAGCCCCACGCCAAAGCCGATATACGGAATGAACACGGCAAGCCCCGTGAAGATGCCCACCGGCAGCGCCACGTCAAAGCCGGCCAGGGCAAGCCCCGCCGAGTAGTACACCGCCAGCACCAGCATCACGATGATCTGCCCGCGCAGGTATTGGGAGAGCAGGCCATCGGTTTCAGCGGCCAATTCGCGCGCTTTTGGCAGCCAGCGACGCGGCACGGCCGTTTCGACGCGGCGCATGAGCATGTTCCAGTCCATCAGCAGGTAGAACATCACGATCGGCACGAGGAAGAAGAGGCCCAGCACCTGGACGGCCGCCGAGCCCGACACGCGCAGATAAGTCAGTACCCGGGCCACCACGTCGTCCGGACTGGCGGCGAGCTGTTCCGTGAGCAGCGCGCGCAGGCCCGGAAAGTCAAAGCTGACATGCAGGCCCAACTCGTCCAGCTTGGGCGATAGAAACGCGTTGAGCTTGGCAAGCATTCCGGGCAGTTGCTCGCGGATGGCCGGAATCTCCCGCTGCAGGACCGCCAGGATCAGCAGCATCAGCGCCACGCCCACCACCGTCAGCACCAGGATCATCAGAAACACGCCCAGCACGCGCGGTACGCGATGGCGCTGCAGCCATTCCACGCCCGGGTGCAGGATGTACGACAGGATGAACGCGAAGACGAAGGGCGTGAGCGTCGGCGCCAGCGCCTTGAGCAGGGCCAGGAAGACAAGCGCCACGGCGATCCAGGCGAGCGTGCGCTTGGTTTCCTGCGACAGCACGGGGGCGTTCATGGGGCGACGGTTCCGATGGCGGGGGTGGAGGAGTCGGAAAAGCGGCCATCGGGACGGCCGCATCCGGTAAAATCGCGATTTTACTGGACCGGCGGGTCCGATTTTTGTGACTTCCCGCCGCCGTCTCGCTTTCTTTCCCGGTTTTTTCAATTCAGACGACTGTATGAGCGCTTCCGAAACCCCATCCGCATCGACCGGCCTGTCTTACCGCGACGCGGGCGTCGACATCGAGGCGGGTGACGCCCTTGTCGATCGCATCAAGCCGTTTGCCAAGCGCACCATGCGCGAAGGCGTGCTGGGCGGCATCGGCGGCTTCGGCGCGCTGTTCGAGCTGTCCAATAAGTATCAGGAACCGGTGCTGGTGTCCGGCACCGACGGCGTGGGCACCAAGCTCAAGCTGGCCTTTGCGTTGAATCGCCACGACACGGTTGGCCAGGATCTGGTCGCCATGAGCGTGAACGACATCCTCGTGCAGGGCGCCGAGCCGCTGTTCTTCCTGGATTACTTCGCCTGCGGCAAGCTCGACGTCGACACCGCTGCCACCGTGGTCAAGGGCATCGCCCAGGGTTGCGAGTTGGCCGGCTGCGCGCTGATCGGCGGCGAAACCGCTGAAATGCCGAGCATGTACCCGGACGGCGAATACGACTTGGCCGGCTTCGCCGTCGGCGCGGTCGAAAAGCGCAAGATCATCGACGGCACCACCATTGCCGAGGGCGACGTGGCTCTGGGCCTGGCTTCGTCGGGCGCGCATTCGAACGGCTACTCGCTGGTGCGCAAGATCATCGAGGTGTCGCGCCCGGACCTGAATGCCGATTTCCACGGCCAGCGCCTGCAGGACGCCATCATGGCGCCGACGCGCATCTACGTGAAGCCGCTGCTGTCGCTGATCGACAAGCTGACCGTCAAGGGCATGGCGCACATTACCGGCGGCGGTTTGACCGAAAACGTGCCGCGCGTGCTGCAAGACAACCTGACCGCCGTGCTGCACAAGGACGCCTGGACGTTGCCGCCGCTGTTCCAGTGGCTGCAGAAGGCCGGCAACGTGGCCGATGACGAAATGCACCGTGTGTTCAACTGCGGTATCGGCATGGTCGTGATCGTGTCGCCAGCCGACGCACCGGCCGCCATCGCACACCTGAAGGACGCGGGCGAAACGGTCTACCAGATCGGCGAGATCCGCGCACGGCAAGCCGGCGAAGCGCAGACGATCGTGGTCTGACGCGAAGTCCACCTCAACAAAAAAACCGCCGATGTGTTCGGCGGTTTTTTTATGCGCGTTGTCTTGCGGGCGCTTATTTCAGCGGGACGTATTCGCCGCTGGCAGGGTCGTCCTTCCGCAGCGCGCCGGTGTTCTTGTCGATGAGCAGCGTGACGACGCGCGGGGCGGTGTTGGGGTCGCCGCCGCACGCCGGCGTGTGGTTTTCCAGCACTTCGACGCTGTTGTGGGTGTCATCGGCTCGGTCCACCAGGAACGACAGGCATTCCTGCGACAGGGTGGTCAGCTTGTATTTCTCGATGGCGGCGCGGGCCAGGTCGACGGCCTTGGCCTGTTCGGCTTCGCTGACGGCGGGCGCGCTGGCGGCCGGTGCATCAGCGGCGTTGGATAGCCAGGCGCGGGGGCCGCAGGTGCAGAACCGGGGGCGGACGCGGCAGGCTTGTGTGCGTCGTCGGAGCGGCCGCAGCCCACCAGCGCGAGGGAGGTGAGCGCGGCAAGCAGCAGGAATCTGGTCATGATGTGCGGAGCGTGTCGGCGATGTTCAGCCCACGACTTTACCCGCAACCGGCCGATCCTTTCCATGCTGCATACGCCTGTGGCATGCACACGGCGCAGGGCCGATAGCCGGCGTCGCGCGCATCGGCTTCGTTCAGGAAGAACACGCGGTGGCGCACATAACCGCCGCGCGCGATGGCCCGGCGTGCGGCGGCGCAATCCAAGCGGCCATAGATGCGAGCACGCCGATGCCCGCCCAGCGTGCCGGGCACGGCGCTCTCATAAGGCTGGCCGCCGGCGCCGGTGAGCGTCCACGTTCTCACGGGGTTTCATGCAGCGGATTGCGCCTCGCGCTCCAGCAGCGCCAGCTTGCGCTCCACGCCCCAGCGATAACCGGAGGTGTTGCCGTCCCGGCGGATTACGCGGTGGCACGGAATGGCCACTGCGATGTGATTGGCCGCGCAGGCCTGCGCAACGGCGCGGACGGCCTGGGGCGCACCGATGCGCGCGGCAATCTCGGTGTAGCTGGTGGTGCTGCCGGGCGGCACTTCGCGCAGCGCCTGCCACACGCGCTCCTGGAACGCGGTGCCGCGCACGTCCAGCGGTAGGTCCAGGCCGATGGACGGCGCTTCGACAAAACCCACTACCTTCGCGACCAGATCCTCAAAGCCCGCGTCGCCGCCGATGAGTTCGGCCTTGGGGAAGGTGTCCTGCAGATCGCGCACGAGCGCGTCAGGGTCGTCGCCCATCAGGATCGCGCAGATGCCGCGATCGCTCTGCGCGACCAAGATGGAACCGAGCGAGCACTCGCCCACGGCAAAGCGGATCGTCGTCTGTACGCCACCGGCACGGTAGCGGCTGGCCGTCATGCCCAGCACGTTGTCCGACGCCTCGTAGAAGCGGCTGCTGGCGTTGAATCCGGCGTCGTAGATGGCCTCGGTGACGGTGCTGCCGCGTCCCAGTTGCGCGCGCAGCTTGCGGGCGCGATGCGCATCGGCGTAACCCTTGGGCGTCAGACCCGTGACGCTCTTGAACAGGCGATGGAAGTGATAGGGGCTTAGTCCGGCGTCTTGCGCGAGCGCGTCGAGCGTGGGCGGCGTGTCGGCTGCCTCGATGCGTCGGCAGGCCTGTGCGACGAGCGCGGTTTGCTGCGCGCGCACGGTGGTCTGATCCGGGCCGGCGCGGCGGCTCGGGCGGTAACCGGCTGCCTCCGCGTCGGCAGGCGTGTCGAAGAACTCGACATTTTCGGGACGCGGCAGGCGCGACGGGCTGCTCGGCTGGCAATACACGCCGGTGGTCTTCACGGCATAGACGAATTGCCCGTCGGCAGAGGGATCGCGCGCCAGCACGCGAGTCCAGCGCGGGTCGTGTTCGACGAGGGTGGTGTCCGGTACGGGGCGGGCGGAGGATTGCATGACGTCATCCAATGGACTGGGATGACTGTACTGTAGGTGTGGCCCCCTGGCGGGACACTCCGGGTCTTGCGGTCAAATTCGAAGCAGCGCACGCGTCACTTGACGCGGGGTGCTTTTTGCTGATCGGCGCGCGCGGCAGCCAGGTTGGTGGCGATCTGCTTGGCACCGGCAGATTCGGGCGGCAGCAACTGGTAGAGGCGCTCCCAGTGGGCGATGGCATCGCTCACGTCACCACGTTCGACGGCGGCGGAAGCGGCCAGGGCCAGCGCTTTGGGCTCGTCCGGGTCGGCCTTCAGGGCTAGGCGCACCTGCTCGATGGGTGCACCAGCCAGGGTGCCGCCCTGGGCGGTTGCGAGTGCGTCGGCGTAATCGGCACGCAGGCTGGCGACCTCGGGGGCAAGGGCCACCGCCTTCGCATAGGCGGCGACGGCGTCGGCGGGGCGCTCCATCGTGCTGTAGGACCTGGCAAGCAGCGCCCAGCCGGGAGCGTCGTCAGGCGTGTCGCGCAGCCGTTGGGCCAGGCTGTTCACCATCGATTCGATTTGCGCGTCTCCACCGGTGTGGTCGCTGCGGGCGGCGGTCGTCATGTCGCCCGGCATCCACAGCGACGCGGGCTTGCCCAGATGCTGGTAGAGCAGCACAGCAGACGTGGGCAACGCAGCCAGCAGCACTGCGGCGAGCAGAACGGGGCGGCGGTCGGGCCGCGCCTGCGGGGTGCTGGCGGTGCCGGCTGTGTCGTCCAGCAGCCGCCGGCCAAGCTCTGCGCGTGCGTGCGCGTGGCCTGCGGCATCCATAGCGCCGGTGCGCAGGTCGGTATCCAGTTCGCGCAGTTGGTCTTGGTACCAGCGCACCATCTGGCTGCGCACGGTAGGGCTTTGGATGTGCGTACCGCCCGCATCGTTGCGCGCGCGTCGCAGCAAGGGCGTCAGTAGAACCGCCATGGTAATAGCCGTGAGGACGGCCGCGAGCAGCCAGAACAAGGTCATCACGGTCATTGGCGGGAGTCTTCCGGTGGCGACGCGACAAGAAGTGCAGTCAGGCGCGCTTGCGCGTCAGCGTCCAACTCGGAAGGGGCCGGTTTCTGCTGTTTGCGGGACGACACGATGCCGAACACCACTGCCATCAGCAACAGCACCGGGCCGAACCACAGCAGATACGTCAACCGTTTGACGGGCGGCCGATATAGGACGAAATCGCCATAGCGCTGCACGAGATAGTCCTTCACGTCGGCCTCGGTGGCGCCGGCACGCAGTTGTTCGCGAATCTGGCGGCGCAGGTCGACGGCGAGGTCGGCGTTGGAATCGGCGAGGGTCTGGTTCTGGCAGACGAGGCAGCGCAGCTGCTCCGACAGCGCATGGACGCGGGTGTCGAGATCGGTGTCCGACGCTGCGGCACAGGCGGGCGTCTGCAGCACGAACGCAGCGACGCCCGCGAGAAGGAGCGCAGCCAGTCGTTTATGCATGACCACCTTCCTGCTCCAGTTGCTGCAGAAGCGGCACGATCCTGCGTTCCATGGACTCGGCCGTCACGGGGCCGACCTGCCGATAGCGCACTACGCCAGCGCGGTCGATGACGAAGGTTTCCGGCACGCCGTAGACGCCGTAGTCGATGCCGACCTTGCCGTCTGCGTCGATGAGCGACGTGACATACGGGTCGCCCATTTGTTTGAGCCACGCGCGTGCCGCGTCGGCGTCGTCCTTGTAGTTCAGGCCGTAGATCGGCACGGCTGATTGCTTTGCGAACGCGTTCAGCACGGCGTGCTCTGCGCGGCAGGCGGTGCACCACGATGCCCAGACGTTGAGCATCCAGACCTTGCCGCGCAGGTCTTGCGGCGTGAGGGGGCCGGCAGTCGATTCCAGCGCCGTTAGCCTGAACGCCGGTGCGGGCTTGCCGACCAGCGGCGAGGGCAGTTCGCGCGGGTCACGCGACAGCCCCGCCGCCAGCGCAATCACCAGAACAAGGAACGCTGCCAGCGGCAGCACGTAGCGCAGCTTCACCGTAGCTCCTCGGTCGCTGGCATCGCTAATGACGGGCCGCCCCGTGCAGTGTCGGGCGCGGCGCGCGATGACGTGGAGCGGCGGCGCAGCCGGTAGCGGCGGTCGCACACGGCCAGCAGCCCGCCCAGCACCATCAGCACACAGCCTGCCCAGATCCAGCTGACAAAGGGCTTGATGTAGATGCGCATGGCCCAGTTGTCTTGTCCGAGTGATTCACCAAGCGCGACATAGAGATCGCGCGTGATGCCGCTGTCGATGGCGACTTCGGTCGTGGGATTTTCCTGGCTGTGGTACAGGCGCCGCTCGGGTAGCAGCGTGGCCACGGGTTTGCCGTTGCGGCTGACGTCGACATGGCCGCGCAAGACGTCGTAGTTGGGGCCCTGCGCAGGCGCAACGCTGGCGAGGTGGAACATGTAGCCGCCCACCTCCACCTTGCCGCCCACGCGCACCGGCAGCTCGCGTAGCGTCTCCTGGCTGAGCACCAGCGTGACGCCCGCAATGAACACGCCGACCCCCGCGTGCGCCACGAGCATGCCAAAGTAGCTCGGCGGCAGTTGCCGCAGCGTCGTCAATCGATTGCCGGGCTGGCGAAGCTTTTCGGCCAGACTGGCCAGCGCGCTCACAAGACACCATGCGGCGAGCGTCAGCCCCAGGCCCGCCAGCGCGGACGTCCGATACAACACCGCCAGTCCGAGCCCGACGGCAACACTCGCCACTGCTGCCCATCGCAGCCGCACCGCCATCGACGGCAGCGCACCGTGACGCCAGCGTGCCAGTGGCGCGGCACCCATCAGCAGCACCGCAGGAGACATCAGCGGCACAAAGACCTGTTCGAAATACGCTGGCCCGACCGAGATCTTGCCCAGCCGCAGCACATCCAGCAAAAGCGGATACAGCGTGCCGAGCAATACCGTGGCGGCCGCCACCGCCAGCAGCACGTTGTTGGCCAGCAGGAACGATTCACGCGCGAACAGCGGGAACGTCGCGCCTTCCGACGCGTTGCTGGACAACCGCTTTGCGCGCCACGCAAACAGACCGAGGGCGCCGCCCGTTACGATGCCCAGCAACGCGAGGATGAAGAGACCGCGCTTCGGGTCGACCGCAAAAGCATGCACCGACGTCAGCACGCCCGAGCGGACGAGGAACGTGCCGAGCAGACTGAGCGAGAACGTGAAGATGGCCAGCAGCGCCGTCCATGCGCGGAACACGCCGCGCTTTTCCGTCACCGCCAACGAGTGGATCAGTGCTGTGCCCGCCAGCCACGGCATGAACGACGCATTTTCGACCGGGTCCCAGAACCACCAGCCGCCCCAGCCGAGTTCGTAGTACGCCCAGGCGCTGCCGAGCATGATGCCGGTCGTCAGGCATGCCCAGGCGGCGATCGTCCACGGCCGCGACCAGCGCGCCCAGGTGGCATCGAGCCGGCCCGACAGCAGCGCGGCCATCGCAAACGAGAACGCCACGGCAAAGCCCACGTAACCCATGTACAGCATGGGCGGATGCGACACCATGCCCGGGTCTTGCAGCAGCGGGTTGAGGTCGCGTCCTTCCATGGCAGGCGGCAACAGGCGCAGGAATGGGTTGGATGCGAACAGCAAGAAAAGCAGCAGCCCCGTGCTGATGGCGCCCATCACGCCCAGCACGCGCGCCACCACGGGCAACGGAAGTTGGCGGCTGAACAACGACACGGCCAGTGACCACAACGCCAGCATCGCCGTCCACAGCAACATCGATCCCTCGTGTCCGCCCCACACGGCGGCCACGCGATAGGGCAGCGGCAGCGCGCTGTTCGAGTTGGCGGCGACATAGAGCACGCTAAAGTCGTTGCTGACGAACGCCCACGTCAGTGCGCCATAAGCCAGCAGCACCAGCGCGCACTGCATGCGCGCAGCGGGGCGCGCCACGGCCATCCAGCGCTCGCCGTCGCGCGCCGCACCAACCAGCGGCAACACGGATTGCATGGCCGCAGTCAGCAGCGCGAGGATCAACGCGAAGTGGCCCAGCTCGGCGATCATCGTGACGCGCTCCGGGCAGATTCCTTGGCCATCTGTTCCTTGACTTGCGCAGCGCGGCGTACGGCGTCGGCGGCTTCGGGCGGCATGTAGTTTTCGTCGTGCTTGGCGAGCACCTCGTTGGCGACGAAGACGCCGTCCTCACCCAGCCGGCCGCGCGCCACCACGCCCTTGCCCTCGCGGAACAGGTCCGGCAGCAAGCCGCGATAGACGACCGGCACCCCGCGCGCTGTGTCAGTGACGATAAAGCGGATGGTCATGCCGTCACGTTCACGTTGGATGGAGCCGCGTTCGACTAGCCCACCCAGTCGAAAGACTTGTGCCACAGGCGCTTCCTTGGCGGCGATCTGGCTCGGGCTGAAGAAAAATACCAGATTGGAGCGGAACGCATTCAGCGTGAGTGCGGTAGCCGCACCTGCGCATACCAGTGCGGCGAGCAGGATGCCGAGACGGCGTTGTCTGCGTGTCATTGATCGCGGCCGTCAGGATGGGGATGACTGGCGCGATTGGTTGCGCGCCAGCGGCGGGCGAGCAGCAGCAACTCGGCCGCGATGCAGATGGCGGCCACGGCAAACGCGCCCGCAATATAGTCGACGTGATTGACGGAGAGCTGGCTCATGCCGGTGTGGTTGGGTTGAGGTCATCGTCACCGCGTTCGCGCATGATGCAGCGCACGCGAATCAGCGCCACGCAGATGCTGTACATCCAGCACGCGAGCGTCATCAGCAACATGCCGAGCAACATCGTCATCGCCATCGACGGTGCCGCCGTCAGGCTGATGGACGCGCCTTGGTGCAGCGTGTTCCACCACTGCACCGAGAAATAGATCACGGGGAGGTTGACTACGCCGACCACGGCCAGCACGGCGCAGGCGCGTTCGGCGCGGAGCGGCTCTTCAATGGCGCTTTCCAATGCGATGAAGCCGAGGTACAGAAACAGCAGCAGCAACTCCGACGTCAACCGCGCATCCCATACCCACCACGTGCCCCAGGTCGGCTTGCCCCACAGCGCGCCGGTCCACAGCGCAATGGCGGTGAAGAGCGCACCCGTGGGTGCGAGCGCCGAGGCCATCATCGAGGAAAGCCGGGTGCGCAGTACCAGCCCCAGCGCGCAATAACCGGCCATCACGAGGTAGATGAACATCGACATCCACGCGGCCGGCACGTGCAGGAAGATGATGCGATAGACCTCGCCCTGCTGCGCATCGGTGGGCGCCACCACGAAGCCGACGTAGAGGCCGGCGACGAGGAACAAGAGAGCTGCTGCACCAAACCACGGTGCGAGCTTGCGCGCGAGCGGATCAAACCGCACGGGCGACGCATACGCGAGCCAGTTCCAGCGTCGCGACGCAGGTTGGCGCACGGCGATGGGCGTGGTGTGGAGTCCGGATCGATTCGTCATCGGGTCATTCCACGGCAATGCGCAGCCCGGCAGCCGTGGCCAGCGGGCAGACAAACAATGACAGCGCCAGGCAAGCGCCCAGCAACGACAGATGCGGCATGACATCGAGCCCCGCGTCTGCAGCGGATCCGGCGCCTGCGCCAAACACAAGAACGGGCACACAGAGCGGCAGTACGAGGATGCACAACAGCGCTGCCCCGTTGCGCACGCCCAGAGTGAGCGCCGCGCCTACAGCACCGATCAGCGCAATGGCCGGCGTACCGATCAGCAGCGTGGCGGTCAGCAGTAGCGTTGCATGCAGCGGTAGGCTGTACTGCTGGGCCAGGATGGGCGTCAGCAGCAGCAATGGCAGACCACTCGCGAGCCAGTGCGCTGCGATCTTCGTCAGTACGATCAGCGCAAGCGGGTGCGGCGACAACAGCAGTTGATCCAGGCTGCCATCGGCGTGTTCCTGCGCAAACAGCCGAGAGAGCGAGAGCATCGACGCCAGCAGCGCCGCGACCCACAGGATGCCCGGCGCGAGCACGCGCAACTGCTGCGGGTCGGGGCCGATGGCCAGCGGGAACAGGCTCGCCGCAATGACGTAGAACACCACGCCGCCGACAAGGTTGCCGCGCCGCCGCCATGAGAGCGTAAGGTCGTGCAGCAGGATGGCCATCAGCATCGGCTTCATGCGATGCCTCCCAGCCTGAGCACGCGATTCGCCCCTTGCGGGCGCGACAGCAGGTGGTGCGTGGCCATGATCGCCATGCCGCCTGCACGCAAGTGCGCATCGAGCTGCGCGGTGAAGAGGCTGACTGCATGATCGTCGAGCGAGGCGATCGGTTCATCGAGCAGCCACAGTTCGCGCCGCGCGAGCAGCAAGCGCGCCAGTGCCACCCGCCGGCGTTGGCCTTGCGAGAGCTTGCGCACGGGCGTGGCGGCAAGCTTGCCGAGTTCGAGCGCTTCCAGTGCGAGCCCGATGCCAAACGGCTCGGTTGCCGAAACGGGCAATCCGGCCAGTTGCATGGCCAGACGCAGGCTCTCCGTCACAGTGAGATCTGGGTCGATACCGTTGGTGTGGCCAACATAGCAAAGCGTATTGAGGAAGGCAGCGTCGCCGCTGCGCACTGGCGCACCATGCCAAGTGAGCGAGCCGCTTGCCGGTGCCAGCAGGCCACAGAGCACCCGTAGCAGGGTGGTCTTGCCGCTGCCGTTCGCGCCCGTTACCTGCACCAGCTCGCCCGCCGACACCGAGAGGTCCAGCTCGCGGAAGATCCGGCGGCCGGCGCGCGAAAACGTCAATTGGCTGGCAACAAGCACGGCAATAGGGGCTGAGTCAAACGGGGTCTGGCACCGGCAGCACGTTCACGTGCTTTACTCGGTCTTCATCTTCGACATGTCGGGCAGATGGTGCGCAATACCCTTGTGGCAGTCGATACAGGTTTTCTCTTTGCTGCCCAGATACTGGGCGTGCATGGCCGACGCGCGTGGGCTCTGCCGAGTGAAGTCCATCGATTCGTAGTTGTGGCAGTTGCGGCATTCCAATGAATCGTTGGCCTTCAGCCGATCCCATTCATGCTGTGCCAGTTCAAGCCGGTGGGCCTCGAATTTCTCGCGCGTGTCGATGGTGCCGAAAATCTTGCCCCACACTTCCTTGGAGGCCTGCATCTTTCGTGCAATCTTGTTCGTCCAGGCGTGCGGAACGTGGCAGTTCGAGCAGATGGCGCGCACACCGCTGCGGTTGGTGTAGTGGATGGTGCTCTGCAGCTCCTGATACACGTTCTCGTGCATTTCGTGGCAACCCGTGCAGAACGCTTCGGTATTGGTCACTTCCATCGCGGTGTTGAACGCGCCCCAGAACACCACGCCGGCAACAAAGCCGCCCAACGTCAGAAAGCCCAGGCTGAAATACGCGCTGGGCCGGTTGATGGTGCGCCAGTAGCGCTTGATCAGGTCGAACATGACTGCATCGCCTCAGTTCTTGCCAACGCTCTTGCCATCAGGCTTGCGTTTGAGCAGTTGATCGACATCGACAAACGTATTGGTGACAAGCGGCTTGGCGTCGGCCTGCGGCACGTGACATTGCGTGCAGAAGAAGCGGCGCGGCGAAACGTCGGCCAGTTGATGGCCATCGCGGTCAACGTAGTGCGTGGGGCTGATCGCGATCGCGCGCATCTCTTCGGCCTTCGTACGCGCGTGGCAGGACAGACAACCGTTGTGGTCCTTATTGATCTGATACATGTAGGTGCCGTCGATCTTGTGCGGAATCGTCGGCGGCTGCCCGGTGTAGTTGCGCTCGCGGCGCACGTCCTTGTTCTCGGTGGGATACAGGATCGGCGGTGTCGTTTCGGCGGCAATCGGCGTGGGGCCGCGCATGGCGTCGACCACGCCTTGAGCTTGCGCGGGCAATTGGGCAAGGGTCGCCAGGAGCAGCGCACAGATGGCGGCTGGCAGTCCCAAGAGTCGGCTGAGCTTCATGACGTTTTCCTGTTGCGCGTGTGTCGTCTGCCCGTGCTCGTCAGACCTTCACGATCTTGACGGCGCATTTCTTGAAATCCGTCTGGAGCGAGATCGGGCAGGTTGCATCCAGTGTGACCTTATTGATGAGCTGGCTCGCATCGAACCACGGCACGAACACCAGGCCCTTCGGTGGCTGGTTGCGGCCGCGTGTTTCAATGCGGGTGCGCATCTTGCCGCGCCGCGAGATCACTTCGACCTCGACACCACGTCGCAGTCCCAGCGCTTTCGCATCTTCCGGGTGCATGAAGCAGACCGCGTTCGGGAAGGCGCGATACAGCTCGGGTACCCGGCGCGTCATCGAGCCCGAGTGCCAGTGCTCCAGCACGCGGCCGGTCGACAACCAGAACGGGTATTCCTTGTCTGGCACTTCCGGTGGGGCCTCATAGGGCAGGGCGAAGATCACCGCCTTGCCGTCCGGGTTGCCGTAGAACTGGTAGCCGGTGCCGGCCTTGACGTACGGATCGCTGCCTTCCTTGTAGCGCCAGCGCGTTTCCTTGCCGTTGACCACCGGCCAGCGCAATCCGCGCGCCTGGTGATAATCGTCGAACGGCGCCAGGTCGTGGCCGTGGCCGCGCCCGAAGCTTGCGTACTCCTCGAACAGGCCCTTCTGCAGGTAGAAGCCGAACGCCTTGGCTTCGGCATTGTTGTATTCCGGGTCGACGTCCTTGAGCGGGAACCTGTCGACATTGCCATTGCGGTACAGCACGTCGTAGAGCGTCTTGCCGCGCAGCTCCGGCTTTTTGGCGATGAGGTCTTCGGGCCAGACTTCTTCCACCTTGAAACGCTTGGAGAACTCCACCAGCTGCCACAGGTCGGATCGCGCCTCACCCGGCGCATCAACGAGTTGATGCCAGAACTGCGTGCGGCGCTCGGCGTTGCCGTAGGCGCCTTCCTTCTCAACCCACATCGCGCTCGGGAGGATCAAGTCGGCGGCCAGTGCGGTGACGGTCGGGTACACGTCCGAAACAACAATGAAATTCGCCGGATTGCGGTAGCCCGGGTAGCCTTCCTCGTTGATGTTGGCGCCGGCCTGCATGTTGTTGTTCACCTGCACCCAGTACGCGTTGAGCTTGCCGTCCTTCAGCATGCGGTTTTGCAGTACCGCGTGATAGCCGGGCTTTTCAGGGATCGTGCCGGGCGGCAGCTTCCAGATGTGCTCGGCTTCTTCACGGTGCTTCGGGTTGGTCACCACCATGTCGGCCGGCAAGCGGTGCGAGAACGTGCCCACCTCGCGCGCGGTGCCGCATGCCGAAGGCTGGCCCGTCAGGGAGAAAGGGCTGTTGCCAGGTGTGGCGATCTTCCCTGTCAGCAGGTGCAGGTTGTAGATCATATTGTTCGCCCAGGTGCCGCGGGTGTGCTGGTTGAAACCCATGGTCCAGAACGACACGACCTTGATCTTCGGATCGGCGTACAGCTCGGCAAGCTTCTGGAGCTGCTGCTTGAACTCCTTCTCCTTGCTCTTGTCCGGGTTCGCCAGCTTGGCGGTGTAGTCCAGGTCGTACGTCGAGACGAACTTCGCAAACTCGTCGAACGAGATCGGCTTGGAGTCCCCCACCCTGTCGGCGTTCTTGGCGGCCTTCTGCAAGGGGTTGTCGGGCCGCAGGCCGTAGCCGATGTCGGTCACGCCCTGCTTGAAGACGGTGTGCTTGTTGACGAAGTCCGTGTTGACCTTCTTGTTGGTGATGATGTAGTTCGCGATGTAGTTGAGCATCGCGAGATCGGCTTGCGGTGTGAAGACGATCGGGATGTCGGCCAGATCGAATGAGCGGTGCGTAAACGTCGACAGCACCGCGACCTTCGTCTTGGGCGCGGAGAGGCGCCGGTCCGTCACGCGCGACCAGAGGATGGGGTGCATCTCCGCCATGTTCGAGCCCCACAGCACGAACGCGTCGGCGACTTCGAAATCGTCGTAGCAGCCCATCGGCTCGTCCATGCCGAACGTTCGCATGAAGCCGGCCACGGCAGAGGCCATGCAGTGGCGCGCGTTGGGGTCGAGGTTGTTCGAGCGGAATCCCGCCTTCATTAGCTTGACGGCGGCGTAACCCTCAAAAACGGTCCATTGACCCGAGCCGAACATGCCGACAGCGGTCGGGCCCTTTTCCTTGATGACGCGCTTGAACTGCACCGCCATCTCGTCAAACGCGCGGTCCCAGGTGACAGGCGTGAACTCGCCGTTCTTGTCGTACTTGCCGTTCGTCATGCGCAGCAGCGGCTGGGTCAGCCGGTCCTTGCCGTACATGATCTTGGAGAGGAAGTAGCCCTTGACGCAGTTCAGGCCCCGATTGACCTCGGCCTTCGGGTCGCCCTGCGTGGCCACCACGCGATTGTCTTTGACGGCCACTTCAACGCCGCAGCCCGTGCCGCAGAATCGGCAAGGCGCCTTCGACCACTTGAGCTGCGTCAGCTCTTTGTCGGTGACGAGGTTGGCGGCGCCAGCAGGAAGCGTGACGCCGGCCACCGAAGCGGTCGCGGCGGCAGCGGTCTGCTTAATGAACGCGCGGCGAGAGACTTTCATCGTCCATTTCCTCATGCATGGCGTCGGCCATTTCGTTGTGCTGGTAGATCAGGGCGGTGTTCAGCACACCGTCGATCTGCTGAATGAACGTCAGGTGAGCTGCGATGGCGCGCGAACTGGGCGCCTCAAGCGTGACTACGAGCTTGCCGTTATCGCTGGCTGCATGGATTTCGCTGCCGGCGATGCTTTCGATGGATTCGCTCACCCGTGCAATATGGGTTGGCCGCGTCTGGACCAGAACGCCGGCGATGTGCCACTCGTCGTCATCGAGTGGCGCCGGCCGAACGGGGATATCTATTTTTTTTGTGTTTCGCATGACCGTGTTCTGGCGATGAACGCCTTTTTCTAATCAGTGCTGCGCGAACATACAACCCGACTCGCCCCCGGAACCCCCCGGGCGTATTTCAATGCGTTGGCGGACCGCTCAGCAATTGCGTTGCCCAGACGATAAATCCATATCCGGCCACGATAATGACGGAAAGAACCGGCACCATGACGGCCGTCAGAAACAGAAAGCTCCGCAGCTCTTCGGATTTACGTTGCGCGTCGACGTTTTGGGGCTGTTCCACGATGACTCGACCAATGAGGGCGGCGCTAATGGCGCGAACGTTTTCCAGTAAAGTGAACGTCGCAAGGGAATTCAAGGTTTTTGCATGATCCCGGCGTGACATATATCGCGCAAGCAATATGTCGTCGTGGCGTGATCTAGCGCAAGATTTGCCGGATTCACGAGCCTGAAACATTGACGGGCACGCGCCATAAGTACCAGGCCGCGACGGTTCGATACGGGCTCCACGCAAGACTAATCGTCTCCATCTGCTTGCGTGTGGGCGTGGCATCGAGCCGCTTCAAACGTCGGTAGCCATCGCGCACGCCGAAGTCGTCTGCGGGCAAGATGTCCGAGCGCTCCAGCGTGTAGATCAGCAGCATTTCGACCGTCCACCGGCCAACCCCGCGCAGTGTCACCAGCCGCTCGATGAGGGCTTCATCCGGCATGGCGAGCGCTTGCTCACGCGTGGGCACGATGCCGTCGAGCGCGGCTTGTGCGATGCCGCGAATGGTCGCCAGTTTGGTCGCAGAGAAACCGCAGGCGCGCAGCGCTGCCTCGTCGGTGGCAAGCACCTGTTGCGGTGCGGGAAACGCGGCGGCCGGATAGAGCGCGATGAACCGGCCGAGGATGGCGTCACCCGCCTTCGCGTGCAGCTGCTGATAGGCGATGGCGCGGATCAATGCTTCATAGGGCTCGCGCGCAGGCTTGGCGGCGTGGCCGCAGGGCCCGACGGCGGCGACGTGGCGCGCCCAGTCTTCGTCCAGCGTCGCCAGAAAAGTTTCGGCCTGTCGGTAGGCGCTTTCGGACAGGTCTGCGGCGATGGTCATGCGGGGGTTTGGCGGTCAGCCGGCCTTGCGGAACGTGAGGTTGATGCGCTGGCTGCCCAGCATTGCGTGTGGGTGGTCCTTGAGCGGTGCAATCCCGTGATAGCGCAGGCGATCCGGGCCACCCCAGACGACGACATCACCGTGAAAAAGAGGAATGCGTTGCGGTCTGTCGGCGCGGCGATGTCCGCCAAACAGAAAGACCGCCGGCATGCCGAGTGACACTGAGACGATCGGCGCGCCGTAGTCCTGCTCGTCTTTGTCCTGATGCAGCGACATGCGGGCGCCGGGTACATAGCGGTTGATGAGGCAGGCGTCTGGCGTGAAGCCGTGGAAGCCTGCTTCGGCGGCCGCGTTGTGCGCGAGACGCAGGAACACATCGGGCAGCGGCGGCCAGGGGTTTCCTGTGAGCGGGTCGTGCGTGGCATAGCGGTAGCCGCGGCGGTCTGATGTCCAGCCCAGCGCGCCGCTGTTGGTGAGCGCGACTGACATCTCGAAGCCACCCGGCGTGACCATGTGCCGAAACGCGGCCTGCTGCGCGATGGCGTCCACCGCCGCGATCAGGCCCGGCGCTTCCGACAGCGCAAAGCCGCGCAAGACAAACGCCGCCTCGCCGAGCGCAATGCGCGCGTCGTCAGCGGGTGAGTGATCGGCAAACAGATCGCCGGTGGTCATGGTGAGCAGGCTACAGAGCGTCGTGGAAGATGATGCCCACAGTATGCCGCTGACCCGAGCGCAGGCGGCTCACACCGTGGCGCATGTTCACGCGATACGTACCGCGCGTGCCTTGTACGGGCCGATGGTGCACCGCAAAGACCACCGCATCGCCTTTGCGCAGCGGCACCACTTCGGGCCGCGACTGCATCCGCGGGCGCTGTTCCGTCATGACGAACTCGCCGCCGCTGAAATCGACGCCCGGTTCCGACAACAGGATGGCGACCTGCAGCGGGAAGACGTGTTCGCCGTAGAGGTCTTGATGCAGGCAGTTGTAGTCGCCGGGGCCGTATCGCAGCATCAGCGGGGTGGTGCGCAGCTGGCCGGCTTCATGACAGCAGCGCAGGAAATCGGCGTGCTTGGCTGGATAGCGCACGTCGATATCCATAGCTTCGTTCCAGCGGTTGGCGATAGTCGCCAGCGGCGGATAAAGCGACGTGCGCAGCTGCGCGATGAGGTCCGGCAGCGGATACGCGAAATACTGGTATTCACCGCGCCCGAAGCCATGGCGCTCCATCACTACGCGCGAGCGAAACAGGCGGTCTTGCGGGTACAGCGCGGTCAAGGCGTTGCAGGCGTCGTCGTCCAGCAGGCTCGGCAATACGGCGCTGCCGGCGTCGTTGAGGGCGTCTTCAATGGCGAGCCAGTCGATGCCGTCAAGGGTTGGGCGGCGCCGCGCGCTGACATGCGCGGCGGCGGTGGAAGGCGGCATATGCGCTCCTTTCGGAGATTCGGTACGCCAAGCCTACGCTCACCGGAGCGCGCGCGACACTCCGGAGCTTGCGGTCAAATTCAGGCCGGTGCGGCCAGGCTGGCGGGCATGACCGTGGCGGCCAGCTTGGTCAACGCGTCGCCTGTGGCGCGGCAGATGCGCCACTCGGGCAGCACATCGGCGCCCATGGCTTCGTAGAACGCGATGGACGGCGCATTCCAGTCCAGCACGCTCCATTCGAAGCGGCCGCAGTCCCGCTCCTGCGCCAGGCGCGCGAGGTGGATCAGGAGTGCCTTGCCGATGCCCAGGCCGCGGTATTCGGGCTCGACGAAGAGGTCTTCCAGATACAGGCCCGGCTTGCACAGGAAGGTCGAGAAGTTGTGGAAGAACAGCGCAAAGCCCACGGCCCGGCCGTCGACTTCCGCCAGCACCGCCTCGCAGTACGGGCGGGGCCCGAACAACATCGTCGCCAGCGCTTCGGGCGTGGTCCGCACCAGGTGCGTGAGCTTTTCGTATTCGGCCAGCGCAGAGATCAGGCGAACGAGCGAGGCGCAGTCGTCCGGCGTGGCAGGGCGCAGCGTGAAGCGGGTCGCTGTGGTGGCGGTCATTGTGATTGGGATTCCAGTGAGGTTTGGACCAGGCGCGCAACCTGGTCGACGTAATCGGATGCGAGGCAGTCGACAACGTGCCGCTCGGGCGTGCTGCGCAGCCACGTGATCTGGCGCTTGCAGAGCTGGCGCGTTGCGGCGATGCCTTGTTCACGGAGGGCAGCCATGTCGATTTCGCCTTCGAGGTAAGCCCACGCCTGGCGATAACCGACGCAACGGATGGACGGCAGCGTGGGCGAAAGATCGCCGCGGCGGCGCAAGCCCTCCACTTCGTCGAGCAGGCCGCCGGCGAGCATCGCGTCAAAGCGCTGTGCGATGCGCGCATGCAGCACGAGGCGATCGGACGGTTCCAGCGCGATCGTCAGATACGGCGCGGCTGCATCGTGCTGCTGGAACGCATTCGCGCCGACTTCGCGTGCGAGCAGGGCAGACATCGGCTGACCGGTCAGACGATACAGCTCCAACGCGCGCTGGATGCGCTGCGCGTCGGTCGCGTGCAGTCGCGCGGCCGTCACCGGATCGACCTGCGCCAGTTTGGCGTGCAACGCCGGCCAGCCATCGCGGGCGGCTTCGGCATCGATCTCCGCGCGGATGGCGGGATCGGCGCCGGGCAAATCGGAGAGCCCTTGCGTGAGCGCCTTGTAATACAGCATCGTGCCGCCGACGATCAGCGGCAGCCGGCCGCGTGCGCGGATGGCATCGATCAGCGCATTCGCATCGTTGGCAAACTGCGCGGCGGAATACGCATCGAGCGGATCAATGATGTCGATCAGGTGATGCGGCGCGATGGCCTGTTCTTCGGCGCTGGGCTTTGCCGTGCCGATGTCCATGCCGCGATACACCAGCGCCGAATCCATGCTGATGATCTCGACCGGCCAGCGCTCGGCCAGCTTCAATGCCGCGGCGGTCTTGCCGGACGCGGTCGGGCCGAGCAGGCAAATCGCGCGCGGGGCGCTTGCAGCGGACGCAGTCATCGGAATTTACTGGCCACGCAGGAAGAGGCGATCCAGGTCAGCCACGGTCAACTGGATCCATGTCGGGCGGCCGTGATTGCACTGGTCGGCGCGTTCGGTGGCTTCCATCCGGCGCAGCAGCGCGTTCATCTCGTCCAGGTTCAACCGGCGATTGGCACGCACGGCAGAGTGGCACGCCAACGTGGCCAGCAGCTCGTTCTGGCGTTCGGCCAGCACGCGCGAGCCGCCGTACGCGTGCAGATCGCGCAGCACGTCGCGCGCGAGCGCCTGCGCATCGGCCTTCTGCAGCAGTGTCGGCACCGATCGCACGGCCAGCGTGGTGGGCGACACGGCGGAGATGTCGAAGCCAAGCAGCGTGAGCGTGTCGCGGAATTCCTCTGCGGTGCCGATCTCCACCGGGCTTGCGGCAAACGTGACGGGAATGAGGAGCGGTTGCACCTCGACACGCTTGGTTTCCAGTGCGGTCTTGAGTTGCTCGTACAGGATGCGCTCGTGCGCGGCATGCATATCGACGAGCACCATGCCGCGCGTGTTCTGCGCCAGCACGTAGATGCCGTGCAACTGGGCCACGGCAAAGCCGAGCGGGTGCGCATCGTCGTCATCGGCGGGTGGTGCAGCGACCGGCTCTGCAACAGCAGCAGGCGCTTGCGCGGTCGCGGTGCCGCCGTCGAACAACGTTGCCGCGCTCGGCACGTCGGTCATCCAGGCGGGGCGCATCGCCGGCATGGGCGTGCTATCGCCGCGCATCATCGACAGGTATTCCGCACGCGGCTGTGCAATGCCGAGCGACGTCTGCCGCGCGGCCATCTGGTTGATCCAGCGCGTGGTGTTGTCGGCGGGCGAGGGCGCCGTCGTGACCCCGGCGACTTCGGGCGCAGCGGCGATGTCGGTGCGCAGGCTGTCGCCCTGTTCGCCGGCGTGGCGGGACAGGGCGCGCTGCACCGCGTGATAGACGAACTGGTGCACCGCGCGGCTGTCGCGGAACCGCACCTCGATCTTGGACGGGTGCACGTTGACGTCCACCGCTTCGGGCGGCAACTCCAGGCACAGCACGTAGGCGGGGAAGCGGTCGCCGTGGAGCACGTCTTCGTAGGCGCTGCGCACGGCATGCGTCAGCAGGCGATCGCGCACGAAACGGCCATTGACGTAGAAGAACTGGTGGTCGGCCCTGCCGCGCGAGGCGGTCGGCAGGCCGGCAAAGCCGAACAGGCGCAACTCGCCGGCCGATTCCTCGAAAGGCAGGCGTGCGCGGGCGAATTCGGTGCCGAGCACGGCTGCGGAGCGTGAATCCGCCTGTGTGGCGTTCCAATGCTCCAGCGGCTTGCCGTTGTGATGCACGGAGATGGCCACGTCGGGCCGCGCCAGCGCGGTGCGGCGGATCACTTCCATGCAATGGCCCAGCTCGGTCTGCTCGGTCTTCAGGAATTTGCGGCGCGCCGGCGTGTTGAAGTACAGATGCTGCACATCGACGGTGGTGCCGACACCGCCAGAGGCCGGCTGGGCCCGCCCGGTTTGCGCGATGATCTGCGTGGCGTGGGCGTCATTGGCGGTGCGCGACGTGAGCGTCAACTCCGCCACCGAGGCAATCGAGGCCAGCGCCTCGCCCCGAAACCCCAGCGTCGCCACCGATTCCAGCTCTTCCAGCGAACCGATCTTGCTGGTCGCATGCCGCATCAGCGCGACGGGCAGTTCGTCGGCCGGAATGCCGACGCCGTTGTCGGTGATGGCAATGCGCCGTACGCCGCCTTCCTCCAGCTTGATCTGGATCTGCGTGGCACCGGCGTCCAGTGCGTTTTCCAGCAGTTCCTTGACCACGGACGCCGGCCGTTCGACCACCTCGCCGGCCGCGATCTGGCTGATCAACTGGTCGGGAAGCGGGCGGATGGGGCGGCGGGAAGTGAAGGCGGAAGTCATCGCGGCATTATAAATGTCACGCCCTGTGCGGCGCACCGACGCAAGCCCCGCCAAGGGCTAGGGGAAATCTAAGTCACATCCGGTATCATTTCCCGCTCGTTCAGGGGGATGGTTTGGATATCGTGATGCAATTGGTCGACATCGTGCTGCATGTCGACAAGTCGTTGGGCTTGCTGATTCAGCAATACGGCGCGTGGGTCTACGTGCTGCTGTTCGCCATCGTGTTCGCCGAAACCGGCCTCGTGGTGCTGCCTTTTCTGCCGGGCGACACGCTGCTGTTCATTGCCGGGGCCATGTGCGCCACGGGTCAGATGGATGCCTGGCTGCTCATCGTATTGCTAGTGATTGCCGCCACAACGGGCAACACCGTCAACTATTTCGTCGGCTCCTGGATCGGCCCCAAGGTATTCGACGGTCACATCCGCTTCCTCGATCACGAAGCGTTGATGAAAACGCACGGCTTCTATGAACGTCACGGCGGCAAGACGCTGGTGATGGCGCGCTTCATCCCCGTGGTGCGCACGTTCGCGCCGTTTGTGGCGGGCGTGTCGAAGATGACGTTCGCGAAATTCCAGCTCTTCAACATGATCGGCGCCGTGCTGTGGGTGGCGATCCTGGTGCTGTCGGGCGAGGCGTTCGGTAATGTGCCCGTGATTCGCGATCACCTGAACACGATCGTGCTGATCGGCCTGGGCGCGGCGATCGTGCCACTCATGCTGGGCGGGCTGTGGAAGTTGCTCAAACGCCGTCGCGGCGCCGTCGCTCAGAAGTAAGCGTCAGTTCAGGTTCTTGCTCATGGCGCGCAGCGTTGGCATGCGCTCCTTGAGCTTGGCCGTGTCGGCTGCATCGGGCCGGGCATCGACGTACGCTTCGAGATCTTCCAGCGCGGGCCGGAAGCACTCCAGATTGGCGTAGGCCAGCCCCCGGTCGCGCACCTCCTCAATGGAATCGGGGAGCAGAATCACCAGCCGCTGTTGCACCGCCAGCAGGCGCTGCCAGCGCGATTCCTGCAGGTAGATCGCCTTCAGATTGCGCAGCATGCGCGCGATGATCTCGCGATGCGTGGCCACTTGCAGGAACACCCCGAGCGGCACCGAGTTCGGGTCTTCGATGCCTTCCTTTTCCAGGTACGGGTCGAGCATGTCCTGCAACTCTTCCTTCGACAGTGTCTGCCCCGTCAGCGGATCGAGCACGACCTCGCCCGCAGGAATGCTCATGCGCACCAGGAAGTGGTTGGGGAAAGACACGCCCTTGAGCGGCAGGCCGATCTGCTGGCCGATTTCCATCAGCAGCACGGCCAAGGAGATCGGAATGCCGCGCCGGCTCTGCAGCACCGCATTCAGATAAGAGTTCTCGGGGTCGTAGTAATCGTTTGCATTGGGGCCGAAGCCCAGTTCCCGATAGAAGAACTGATTGAGCAGGCGCAGGCGCTGGATGGCGGGCGTGCCCTCGGCGATGCGGTTTTTGATCCGCGCGACAAGCACGTCAATGGCGGCCAGCTCTGCCTGCAGGTCCAGATCCGGATACGCGTCCTGCGCAATCGACAGGGCGGTTTCTGTGAGGGGGATGCTGTCGTCGTCCGCGACCAGGGCCGAAAAATAATCGAGGACTTTAGTGGTCATCAGATGGCCTTTTTTCGGAACGTGGAGAACTTCAATCCGGTGAGCCACAGTGTACCGAAATAGACCACCGTGCACAGGACCAGGCTTGCCCCGAGCAGCGCGATGCGCACAAGCGGCTTGGCGCCCAGTCCCACCCAATCGAAATTGTGGGCGAGCCACAGCAGCGCCCCGGCCAGCAGCAATACCGCCGACATCACCTGCGCGATGAACAGCCCCCAGCCGGGCAGCGGATGGTAATAACCGCGCCGGCGCAGGCCGAAGAACAGCAGCGCCGCATTGATGGTCGCGCCAAAGCTGATCGACAGCGCCAGCCCCGCGTGCCCGAAAATCGGCACGAAAACATAGTTGGACAACTGCGTCGCCACCAGCACCACCAGCGCAATCTTTACCGGCGTGCGAATGTCCTGCCGCGCATAGAAGCCGGGCGCCAGGATCTTGATGACAATCAGCCCGATCAGCCCGACGCCGTACGACGTCAGCGCCTGGCGCGTCATCTCGACGTCCATGCCGTTGAATTTGCCGTAATGAAACAGCGTGGCCGTGAGCGGTGCGCCAAACACGAACAGCCCCACCGCAGAGGGCACCGCAAGCAGCACGGTCAGCCGCAGGCCCCAGTCGAGCAGCGATGAGTACTCTTCACGGTTGTTGTCGGCGCTGGCTTTGGACAGGCTTGGCAGCAGGATCGTCCCGAGCGCCACGCCCAGCAGCGCGGTGGGGAATTCCATTAGCCGGTCAGCGTAGTTCAGCCACGACACGCTGCCCGTGGGCAAGCGCGACGCAATGTTCGTATTGATGATCAGACTGATCTGGGCGACGGATACCGATAGCGTGGCCGGCAACATCTGCTTGAGCACGCGTCGTACGCCCGGGTGGTGCCATGCCGCCCGCACGTTGATCGACACGCGCGGCAGCATCCCGACCTTGCGCAGCGAAGGAATTTGAATGGCGAGTTGCAGGATGCCGCCTACCATCACCGCGTAGGCCTGCGCGTAGATCGGCGTTTCGAGGTGCGGCGCCACAAACACCGCCGCCACGATGAACGACAGGTTGAGCAGCACGGGCGTGAAAGCCGGCACCGCGAACTGCCGCCAAGTATTGAGAATGCCCGACGCCAGCGCCACCAGCGACACCAGCCCGATGTACGGAAACATCACGCGCGTCATGAAGATCGCCGAGATGTAGGCCTGGCTTTCGTGCTCTTTGAAACCGGTCGCGACGGCGGTGACGATCAACGGCGCGCCAATCACGCCCAACGCCGAGATGATTACCAGGAACCACGTCATCACCGTCGCTACGGAGTCGACCAGCGCGCGTGTTTCAGCTTCGCCCTGGCGGTTCTTGAATTCACCCAGGATCGGCACGAACGCTTGCGAGAACGCGCCCTCGGCCGAAAGCCGGCGCAGCAGGTTGGGGATACGGAAGGCGACGTTGAAGGCGTCGGTGTAAACCGAGGCGCCGAAAGCGCGGGCGATCAGCGTCTCGCGAATGAGCCCCGTGATGCGCGAGAGCATCGTCAGGCCGCTGATCGTGGCGAGGGTTTTGAGGAGATTCAAGATGAATGCGTGGTTGGGCGCCGCCAGGGAGGCAAACACGGCGATGGCGGTCTGACCGACAGCACCATGCGGGGTTCGCGCCCGGCGTGACGAACGTGACCGGAGGACACAATTGCGGCCGTATTATAGGGATCGGCTCACCACGCGCCTAAAAGTGCCGCAGAAGCCCCAAACTGCACGTATCCGGGCGAATTCACAACAGGGTTTGCGTTGAAGGAAGAACTCTGCGTATAATTGCCGTCTTTCACCAATTTGCGCGCTTCGGCCTTCCGTGTCTCCCGGGGCGCTTGCTACCGTTTCTTCAGGGATTTTTCCATGGCAAACACCGCACAAGCACGCAAGCGCGCACGCCAAGCCGTCGTTCAGAACGCTCACAACTCGGCTCTGCGCTCGCGTCTGCGTACCGCAATCAAGGGCGTCCGCAAGGCTGTGGCCGCTGGCGACAAGACTGCCGCTGCTGCTGCATTCAAGACCGCCCAAAGCACGATCGACAGCATCGCTGACAAGAAGATCGTCCACAAGAACAAGGCTGCACGCGCCAAGTCGCGTCTGTCCGCTGCCATCAAGGCAATGGCTGCCTAAGTTCGGGTGATGCCGGCCTGGCCGGCGTGGCGCGACAAGCAACGTCGCGCTCCGACGATAAAAAAGCCCGTCTTTGGACGGGCTTTTTGCATTCTGCGGGCCTCGAATGTGCGAGGCGCACCTTGGTACGGCGTTCTTGCGGATTAGGCTTTCGCGGAAGCGCTGCCTTCCGGCAGGATGCAGGCTTCCACGAGCTGCAGGTTGTTGTCGTGCGCGAAGTTCAGCACGAAATCCAGCGCCTTGGGTTCGATGTCGCGCAGGCGCTCGTCGACAAACACGCTGCGGATGCCGCCCGACATGACGGGGCGCACATAGGGGGAGTAGGTGAAGCGGGGATCTCCGGTATCCCCGGCCGGGCGGAACTGCGCCATCACACCGCACAGCCGATCGGCCCAGTCGCTCGGGCGGAACGTTTTTCCGTCGCGGGTGACGCCCTGGATAAAGAATTGGCGAGGGTTGGCTGCCATGGACTGCGTGGGGCTGTGGAGATTTGCAAACGACTTCGACCGTGCGGGTGCCGCAACGTTCGAACGGGGTGCACTTGTGGTGCGGATGATGCGCCTGCCTGGTTGCCGATTCGTGAACCGGACAGACCGGTTTGTCGTACCGGTGTGCGGACGGTTGGGGCATCCGAGGCAGCCAGTATTATATCTTATATAAGACTTTCATCGGCCTTTCAGCCGGGCCTTTATGGTAGCGGGCGCGCGCGGGCACGAAACTCGCCAAACCGGTGGCGATCCCGTATGATGGGCTGAATCTTCAACAGGCAAGGCGGCTAGGGCGACGTGCCACGGGATGTTCCCGGTGCGTCTTCTGCAGGCCGCCTTCGTTGTTTTATGAACCCACCAAGCTCGATCAAGCACTACCTGCAGTTCAAGGACTTTTCGCTGGAAGAGTACGAATACCTGCTGGACCGTTCCGCGATCCTCAAGGCCAAGTTCAAGAACTACGAGACGTGGCACCCGCTGCACGACCGCACGCTGGCCATGATCTTCGAGAAGAATTCCACGCGTACGCGCCTGTCGTTCGAAGCCGGCATTCACCAGCTCGGCGGCCACGCGGTCTTCCTGAACACGCGCGATTCCCAGCTTGGGCGCGGTGAGCCGATCGAAGACGCGGCGCAGGTCATCTCCCGCATGACCGACATCATCATGATCCGCACCTTCGGGCAGGAGATCATCGAGCGCTTTGCCGCGCATTCGCGCGTGCCGGTCATCAACGGACTGACCAACGAATACCACCCGTGCCAGGTGCTGGCCGACATCTTCACCTTCATCGAGCAGCGCGGCCCCATCAAGGGCAAGACCGTCACCTGGGTGGGCGATGCCAACAACATGGCCTACACGTGGATCCAGGCGGCGGAGATCCTCGGCTTCCGCTTCCATTTTTCTGCGCCGAAGGGCTATCAGCTGGATCCGGCCATGGTGGCCGATTCCGCCTTGCCGTTCGTGCATGTGTTCGAAAACCCGCTCGAAGCCTGCGACGGCGCGCATCTGGTGACCACGGACGTGTGGACCAGCATGGGCTACGAAGCTGAAAACGAAGCGCGCAAGAAGGCCTTTGGCGACTGGATGGTCACCGAGGCGATGATGCAGCGCGCGCAACCCGATGCGCTGTTCATGCACTGCCTGCCCGCGCACCGCGGCGAGGAAGTCGAAGCGGCCGTCATCGACGGCAAGCAGAGCGTCGTGTGGGACGAGGCGGAAAACCGTCTGCACGTGCAGAAGGCGCTGATGGAATACCTGCTCTGCGGTCGTTATTGAGCGCGCAGCCGCCCAAATCTGCAGGCATAAAAAAGGCCGCTCCGATTGACGTCGGAGCGGCCTTTTTGCCTTGAAGCAGCAAGCAGTTACTTCTTGCCGCCGTCGAGTTGGGGCAGCGCGTTGGCGGTGCCCAGCGACAGCAAGCCCGCCTTCGAGTAGATGGCCAGCTTGTCGCGCGTGTCCATCAGGTCCAGGTTGCGCATGGTCAGTTGGCCGATGCGATCTGCCGGGCTGAACGGCGCGTCCTCGACCTTCTCCATCGACAGACGCTCAGGTGCGTAGGTCAGGTTGGGCGATTCGGTGTTCAGGATCGAGTAGTCGTTGCCGCGGCGCAGTTCCAGCGTGACGGTACCGGTCACGGCGCGGGCCACCCAGCGCTGGGCGGTTTCGCGCAGCATGATGGCCTGCGGATCGAACCAGCGGCCCTGGTACAGCAGACGGCCCAGGCGCAGACCGTTGATGCGGTATTGCTCGATGGTGTCTTCGTTGTGGATGCCGGTCACCAGGCGCTCGTAGGCGATGTGCAGCAGCGCCATGCCCGGGGCTTCGTAGATGCCGCGGCTCTTGGCTTCGATGATGCGGTTCTCGATCTGATCGCTCATGCCCAGGCCGTGGCGGCCGCCGATGCGGTTCAGCTCCAGGAACATCTCCACTGGGTCGGCGATTTCGCGGCCGTTGACGGCCACAGGACGACCTTCGTCGAAGGTGATCGAGACTTCTTCCGCCTTGACCTCGACTTCCGGCTTCCAGAACGCCACGCCCATGATCGGGTTGACGATGCGGATGCCGCTGTTCAGGTGCTCCAGATCCTTGGCCTCGTGCGTGGCGCCGAGCATGTTGCTGTCCGTCGAGTAGGCTTTCTCGGCGCTCATCTTGTAGCCGAAACCTTCCTTGGTCATGAAGGCCGACATTTCAGCGCGGCCGCCCAGCTCGTCAATGAAGGCCTGATCCAGCCACGGCTTGTAGATCTTCAGTGCCGGGTTGGTCAGCAGGCCGTAGCGGTAGAAGCGCTCGATGTCGTTGCCCTTGAAGGTCGAGCCGTCGCCCCAGATGTTGACGTCGTCTTCCTTCATGGCGGCGACCAGCATGGTGCCGGTCACGGCGCGGCCCAGCGGCGTGGTGTTGAAGTACGTGATGCCGCCGGTGCTGATGTGGAAGGCGCCGGACTGGATTGCGGCGATGCCTTCATTGGCCAACTGCGGCCGGCAGTCGATCAGGCGGGCCTTCTCTGCACCGTACTCCATCGCCTTGCGCGGGATGGCATCGTAGTCTTCCTCATCGGGCTGGCCGAGATTGGCGGTGTAGGCGTAGGGCAGCGCGCCCTTGTTCTTCATCCAGCGCAGCGCAGCGCTGGTGTCGAGACCGCCCGAGAAGGCAATGCCGACCTTCTGGCCGACGGGAACATGTTGCAGGATGGTTTCCATGGTGTGTCTCTTCAGTCTTTCAGTTCTTTGAACCTGTTCAGAATCCGTAGCGAGCGGTTCGAGGTTGGCCTGAGAAGCGCAGCCGTACATGGTTACGGCGAGCATCACAAGGTCAAGATCGAGCCGCGCAGTAGGATCCTGGGCAGGTTCAGGCGTAGTGGCAGATGTAGTGGTAGGCCTCGGTCACCCGAATGTCGAACTTCGAGTTGGCCGGAACCTGGAAGCTGTCGCCTGCGCCGGACGTCTTCCATTCATCGGTGCCGTCGAGCTTGTATTCGCACGAGCCGCCCACGCATTCCATGATCTCGGCTGCGGCCGTGCCGAAGGTCAGCGTGGCCGGCAGTACCACGCCCACGGACTTCTTGGTGCCGTCGGGCAGGGTAAAGCTGTGGCTGACGCACTTTCCGTCGAAGTACACATTGGCCTTGGTGGTCAGGCGGACGCCGTCAAAGGTTTCGGTGGTCATGAAATGGAACGCGAAAAGGGAGGTCGTGGGGTCAAACCAGCCATTTTAGGCCATTGGGTCGACCGCGGGTATGTCGGGCGAGGGCTGCCTGGATCTTGAGGCGTGCGATGTGGCGCGGGATGCCCAGCGTGCCCACCCGCCAGCCCGTTTACACCACGACCGGTTCGGGTTCGATACGCACGCCAAAGCGCGCATGCACGGCGTCCTGGATCTCACGTGCCAGTGTCATCAACTGAACCGCGCTGCCGCCGCCACGGTGCACCAGCACCAGCGCCTGCTTTTCATACACGCCCACTGCGCCGCTCTGCCGGCCCTTGAAGCCGCACTGATCGATCAACCAGCCGGCGGCGAGCTTGTAGGTGCCGTCGGGTTGCACATATCCGACCAGATTCGGGAAACGCTCGCCGAGGGCATCGCGCGTGGCGGCATCGACGATGGGGTTCTTGAAGAAACTGCCGGCGTTGCCGATTTCAGCCGGATCGGGCAGCTTGCGGCGGCGGATGGTGATCACCGCATCGAAGATGTCCTGCGCCGTCGGGCGGGCGATGTTCTGCGCGGCCAACTCGCGCGCGAGTTCGGCGTAATGCGTGTCGGGCTGCCAATCCACCGGCAGGGCGAAGGTGACTTCGGTGATGATGTAGCGATCGGCGCCGGCGCGCTTGAAGAGGCTGTCGCGATAGCCGAAGGCGCAATCGGCGGCGGTGAGGGTGACGAACTCGCCGGCGTGGCGGTCGTAGGCGCGCAGGGACTGGAAGCGGTCTTTGATCTCGACGCCGTATGCGCCGATGTTCTGGATGGGCGCCGCGCCCGCCGTACCTGGAATCAGCGCGAGGTTTTCCAGCCCAGGCAAGCCATGAGAGACGGTGTGAGCGACGAGGCCGTGCCATGATTCGCCGCCGCCTGCGGTGACGGTGTGGACTTCCCGGCCGTCGACCATGCTGCGGCCGGTGGCGATGCCCATATTCTCCATCAGCAACACCAGGCCTTCGAAATCGCGCGTGAGCACGATGTTGCTGCCGCCACCCAGCACCAACACAGGCAGGCCCTGCACGCGCGGGTCGGCCAGTGCGGCGGGAACGTCTTCCGGCGCGCGAACGTGTGCGGCGTAGCGGGCAGTGGCCTCGAAACGGAACGTGTTGTGCTGGCGTAGGGGATAATGCGTGTCGAGCAACGCCATGGCGCTAAATCTGAACGGAAAGCCGAGATTATAGAAGCCATGGCGCACGCGGCACCCGCACAGAGGCGCCGCAGCAACCCGAATTCAAGTCTGCAAGGAGAACACGATGCCGTCGTTTGACGTGGTATGCGAAGCCAACATGGTGGAAGTGAAGAACGCCGTGGAACAGGCCAACAAAGAGATCTCGACGCGATTCGACTTCAAGGGCTCCGACTCCCGCGTCGAGCACAAGGAGCAGGAACTGACCTTGTTTGCCGATGACGATTTCAAGATCGGCCAGGTCAACGATGTGCTGATGAACAAGCTCGCCAAGCGCAACGTCGATGTACGCTTCCTGGATTACCAGGACAAGCAGAAGATCGGCGGCGACAAGATGAAGCAGGTCGTCAAGATCAAGAAGGGCGTCTCGGGCGACTTGGCCAAGAAGATCGTCAAGACGATCAAGGACAGCAAGATCAAGGTGCAGGCGAGCATCCAGGGCGATGCGGTGCGTGTGACCGGCGCCAAGCGCGATGACCTGCAAAGCGTGATCGCCATGCTGCGCAAGGACGTGAGCGACACCCCGCTGGATTTCAACAACTTCCGCGACTGAACCCGCCACGCTTCCAGGCAAAACGCCCCGCACGAGCGGGGCGTTTGCGTTTGCAGCGGCAAAAAGATCACTGCGACAGCTTGGTCACCTTCAGTGCCGGATCGGCGGCGATGGCGGCTTCTGAAAACGGCAACCGGTTCCAGCGCTTGGCCGAGAACTCGCGCATCTGGTCGAACGCATGCGGCGAGGCCGGATCGGTCGATTCACCGTAGGTCAGAAGCGCATCGGCCACGGGGCCCTGATCGTCGAACGTGACGGTCTGGATGTAGCTCGTGCCGAAATACACCTGCAGGCCCTTCGGTCCGATCGGCATGCTCTGCAGCTTGTTCAGCACGCCTTCGTACTCCTCCCCGCCGTGCAGGGCGATGTCCCCGCCGGGCGCGTGTGCCGCCTGCACAGCGCTCAACGGCGCATCGAGCGCAAAGCCGGCCGTGCGGACGGCGCCCACGGCATCCTTCAACGCTTTGAACACGGCCGTGCGTACGGCTGCATCGCTCATGCGCAGGCTGCGCGGCGTGTGGACAGGATCCGCCGGGTTGAAGTCGATCGCATAGACGTGCGGGATGTCCTTGGCGCGCATCCAGAACTCGCGGAACAGGTGCGCAGCGCGCGCGTCGACGTTGTCCGTGAGGTTCCATTGCGCCAGGGCGGCGCAGCCGTCGCGTACATCGGCGTCGAGATCGGACGTGCCTTTGCAGGCGGCCAGCAGATCGTCGCGCACGAGGTGGCCGGCGAGGTTTGCGTCGCGGAAGATCATCGCCTGCAGGTTCGGCACATCGACCTTGTTGCCGGGCAGCCCGTCGGTGCCGTTCAGGCGGCGCTCGATTTCGATGATGCCGATGCGGGTGCGCAGGCGTTGCGGCACGTCGGTCGAACCCATCACCGGCGAGAAGCCGGTCAGCCTCTGCGCCGGGTTGGTCAGCCACGAGCTGTCGTTGCTGTTGGCGACGTAGTCATCGCGTTCGAGCACCGGCATGCGCGCTGGCGCCACGAGGCCCGGCACGGGCGAGGCCGGATCGACCTGCCAGTCGCACGCACTGCGTGAGCCGTCGAGCAGCACCAGCCCCGCGCCCTTGAAGAGCTTGTCCGCCAGCGGCGACGGCGCGCAACGCTTGAGGGCTTCAGCCGATACATCCGGCGTGGTCGACACATCGGCAAACAGCGCGCGGCCGTTGCGGTCGGTGGCAATCGTGTTCACCCACGGAATGCCGAGGTTGCCGATGGCCTGCCGGATGCCCGCCACGTCCGTGGCCTGTGCGATATGCAGCCACGTATCGATGGAACGCGTGTTGTTGCGATTGGCGTCGCGAAGCGTGTAGGCCTTCTGCGACGTCCACGGCATGCCACCGGCGGGCATCGACAGCACGGGGCCGTACACCGTGTTGTAGAAGGTGTGGGTGCGGCGCTCGAGGCGGCCGTCCGGCAGCTTCACGTCAAAGGCCACGGTGCGCGTGGTCATCTTGTGCGGCTTGCCGTCGATCAGGTAGGTGGTCGGGTCGTTCTCGGCCAGCTTCAGCTCGAACAGCGTGAAGCGGCGGCCCGTGGAAACGGTGTGCGTCCACGCCACGTCTTTGTTGAAGCCGATGCTGACGACGGGGAAGGCGGCAATCGACGCGCCCATCACGTCTAGCTTGCCAGGCACGGTCAGGTGGACTTGGTAGAAGCGATTGGTGGTCGTCCACGGGAAGTGCGGGTTGCCGAGCAGCACACCGCGACCGTTGTCCGTGGCGGCCTTGCCGAAGGCCCAGCCGTTGGAGCCGATCGGCATGTCGCGCAGCTGCAGATCGCGGTCGAGCGCGGCGGTGTCGACGGCATGCGGCGGAACGACCGCGGAGGCGGGCGCACCGCCCGGCGGCTGCGCGGCGACGATGCTTTGCAGCATGGCGCCCGCGCTTGCCTGGATGGCCTTTTCTTCGCCCATCAACATCATGTCGGCCACCGTAAGCGGGCGCACCCAGTCGGCATTGCGGCAGGCGGCCGGGCGGCTTGCGGCCGGCGTGTCTTTCAGATAGCGGTTGTAGCCCGCGATGTAGCCGCGCAGCAGCTCGCGCGCTTCAGGCGACATCTGTGCATAGCCGGCGCGCAAGCCAGCTTCGTCGAATGCGCCCTTGAAGAAGGCGTCGGCTTGGGTGTTCGGCACCGGCTTGAACGACACCACGACCGTGCCGTCCGGCCCGAACGTCTTCGAACGTTCGCCGTTGACAGTGACGACCTGGTCGGCCAGCAAACAGATGTTGTCCTGCGCATAAGCGTAGGCCATGCCGAAGCCGAGGCCGGCGTAATCGTTGGCGCGGATGTGGGGAATGCCGAAGCGGGTGCGGCTGATGTCAGCCGAGAGGCCGGTTTCCGAAGGCGTGGCCCAGCCGCTGCCTGTGCTTGCGCAGCCGGCCAGCGCCGCAAGCGCGGCCATGGCAAGCGCGCCGCGCGCGAATCCCTGCATGAATCGCTGCATCGTGCGTTGTCTCCTGATGTCGATGTTGTTATGGGCGGTTGCGTCAGTGCGCAGCCACCGCGGCATCGTCAATCGGGCGGGTCCGATTCGAAAGAGGTATTCCCGCCAGAATTCGGGGCAATATCGCCACGCGTATTGCCGCCCGGACCTATACTGCGGCATGCCGAAAATCGACTTGCTGACTTTCCCTGACGCTGGTTTCTCTATGCTGGCCACGGCTTCCGACACGCTTGGCGTGGCCAATGCGCTGGCTTCCATGCAGGCCGGCAAGCGCGCCAATGCCGCCAAGACGCCGGTGTTCGGCTGGCGGCTCGTCGCGCGGGACCCGGCGCGTTGGCAGGCGGCTGCAGAGACGCTCGCTTGCAGTTGTGAGGCCCTACCGCAAGACGACGTGCAGTTGGGTGACGCGTTGATCGTCCCCCCGCTGCATTTCGACCACATCGGCACCTTGGAGCAGCGTCTGGCCCTGCTGGACGCGGAGCGCTCCACCATCCGCCGTTATCTGCAGGCCGGGCGGCTCGTGGCGTCGCCGTTCACGGGGGTGGCGATGTTGGCCGACGTGCTGCCGCCCGGGCAGCGCCTGACCGTCACGTGGCTGATTGCCGGGTGGGTGCAGGGCAATTTTCCCAGTCTGAAGGTCGTGCCGGCACAGGCCATTGTCAGCAGCGGCAACGTCATCACCGCACGGGCAATGGAACATGGCGTGGCGCTCATGCACCGCGTGGTTGCGCGATTGGCGGATGCGCGGCTCGCGCGCACACTGGGCAATACGGCGCTCGACCACCCGTCGCGCGGCGAGGCCATCGGCATATGGCTGCGCAGCAAACCGGCCATTCGCGACAGCGTCGTGCTGCGCGCGCGCCGATACCTGCAGCAGCATCTGCACGAACCGTTTGACCTGGAAGCACTCGCGGCCGCGGCCTCAACCAGCGAGCGGACCTTGCTGCGGCATTTCGCGAAAACGGTCGGGATGTCGCCGCTGCAATTGCTGCACCGGTTGCGCGTGGAGCGCGCGTGTCACCTGCTGGAAGTCAGCACGCTGAGCCTGACGACGATTGCCGAGCAGTGCGGCTATCAGGACATGTCCGCCTTTCGGCGACTGATCCGGCGGCATACGGGGCGGCCGCCGGGAGCACATCGGCGCGCGCATTCGGTGCGCGCCGAGTTGCGAAATTAAGCTGTTTTCTTTTTCTCGCCGATGCGGCTTTCCTTGCCAGCGAGCAGCTTGGCGATATTGGCGCGGTGGCGCGCGATGAGCAGCACGGCCATCAGCGCAACCGCGCCGGCAATCCAGTCGAAGCCGTTCATCAGCACATAGAAGAACGGCGCGAACACCGCCGACACCAGCGCCGCCAATGACGAATAGCGGAAGAACACGGCGATGATGAGCCACGTGGCCAGCGTGGCCAGCCCGAGCCACACGTTCAGTGCGAGCAGAATGCCTGCCGCCGTGGCCACGCCCTTGCCGCCCTCAAAGCGGTGGAACACCGGAAACAGGTGGCCCAGGAACACGGCGATCACCACCAGGGCGATGCCGGTTTCGTCCACGCCAAAGCGCGCCGCCAGCCATTGCGCCAGCCACACCGCCAGCCAGCCCTTGGCCGCATCGCCGAGCAGCGTGAGAATGGCCGCCTTCTTATTGCCCGAGCGCAGCACGTTGGTGGCGCCGGGGTTGCCCGAGCCGTAGGTACGCGGGTCTGCCAGACCCATCGCGCGGCTGACCACCACGGCGAACGAGATCGAGCCGATCAGGTAGGCGGCCAGGGAAAAAATGACGGTTACGACGACTGGAGACATAGGAAATCGATGAAATCAGGCTGCGGGATTGTAGCGTGCCGCATAGGTTGCCCCAGCCGCCGCGCTCGTTTCAATCGGGGTTTGCACAGTTGACGGGCTGCGCGTTCAGCACGGTCGTCAGCACGCTCGGCGCGAGGCTCACGAGAAAGCCCCGCCTGCCGCCGTTGATGTAGATGCGCTCAAGCTCCAGCACGCTCGCCTCCACATACACCGGCATCGCCTTGCGCACCCCAAATGGGGACGTGCCGCCGACGAGATAGCCGCTGTGCCGCTGCGCCACTTCGGGCTTGCAGGGCTGTACGGACTTGCGGCCGGTCTGGCGTGCGAGGTTCTTGGTCGAGACCGAACAATCGCCGTGCATCAGCACGATCAGCGGCTTGGCATGCTCGTCTTCCATTACCAGCGTCTTGATGACGTGGTGCTCGTCCACGCCCAACTGGCGCGACGACTCTGTTGTGCCGCCCTTGTCGACATAGTCGTAGGTGTGTTCGGTGAAAGCGACGCCATGCGCCTTGAGATACAGGGTGGCGGGCGTCTCGGAAACGTGCTTTGACTTGCTCATACGGGGCAAGGAGAACGGTCGCTATCCGCGTGGATGGTGCTGCGCATGGAGTGTGCGCAGCCGCTCGCGCGCGACGTGGGTGTAGATCTGCGTGGTGGAAATGTCCGCGTGGCCGAGCAGCATCTGCACGACGCGCAAGTCTGCGCCGTGGTTGAGCAGGTGCGTGGCAAACGCGTGCCGCAACGTATGCGGAGACAACGGCGCGTGAATGTCGGCGAGCAGCGCATAGCGTTTGATGAGGTACCAGAACGCCTGGCGCGTCATGCCTTCGCCGCGTGCGGTCACGAACAGCGCGTCAGCCGTACGTTCACCCAGCAGCGCCGTGCGGCCATCGCGTAAATAACGCCGCAGCCAGTCGCCCGCTTCGGCGCCGAACGGCACCAGACGGTCCTTGCCGCCCTTGCCGCCGACCACGCGAACCACGCCCTCGTTCAGGCCGACTTCCACCGTTTTCAGCGCGACGATTTCCGACACGCGCAGCCCGCTCGCATACATCAGCTCGATCATCGCGCGGTCGCGCAGGCCGAGCGGCGTGTCGACATCCGGCGCGTCGATGAGCGCCTCGACTTGCGTTTCGGACAGCGTCTTCGGAAAGCGGGGCGGCTGCTTGGCCGTCGGCAGCAGGCGCGACGGATCGGTGCTCACCACGTGCTCGCGCAGCGCCCACTGGAAGAAGCGCTTGAAGACAGTGCGGCGCCGGTTGGCCGACGATGCACGGCTCTCGGCATGGCGTGCGGCAAAGTAGTCAGCCAGGTCATCGTCTTCGGTTTCGGCGATGGACTTGTTGCGCTCGGCGAGCCAGTGCGCGTAGAGCGTGAGGTCGCGCCGGTACGCATCGAGCGTATTGCGGGCGAGGCCATCCTCCAGCCACAGCGCGTCACAAAAACGCTGGATGGCATCTGCGCTTTGCGGCGGCAGGGACGGCGCTTCGGCGTCTTTCCGTGCGGCCTTTCTCATATCAGCATCACGCCTTCGTGGCGCAGCAGCCAGTGCTTGATGTTCAACAGGTAGCCATCCGTGTGATGCGAAAACCCGCCGATGCCGGACGCACTCACCACGCGGTGGCACGGAATGAGGATGGGGAACCAGTTGTCACCGCATGCCTGTCCGACCGCGCGTGGCACGCTGCCGATCTGTTGCGCGATGGTGCCGTAAGTGATGACACTGCCGCACGGGATGGCGCTGATGGCCTGCCACACGCGGAGCTGGAAATCTGTGCCGGCGGGTGCGAGCGGGATGTCGAATGTCGCACGCGCGTCAATGTAGTACGCGTCGAGCTGGCGAGCCAGCCTGGCGATCAACGCGTCGGATGAATCGACAGTCGGCGTACTTTCGGGCAGATAAGCGAGTTCGCGCAGCGCACCGTTGGCCACGCGCACGCCCAGCTTGCCGAAGGGCGCTTCGAGAACGGCGTCGAAAGGGGATGGCATGACGGAGGCCGGCGCTGAAAACAATCCTGCGAATCTAGCACAGGCCCCCGGGCGGGCAGCGTTACTGCTCCAGCTTGATGTTCTGCTGCTTGACGAGGGTGCGCATCTTTTCGAATTCGCGCTTGATTTCGGCCGTGTATTGCTGCGGCGTGTTGCCCACAGGCTCGGCACCGGCGCCGCGAAATCGATCGACCAGGCCCGGTTCTCTCAGCGCCTTGACCGAAGCTTCGTTGAGCTTGCGAATGACCTCGTCCGGTGTGCCGGCCGGCGCGACGAGTCCGTACCACGCAGGGTCGTTTGCATCTTTTAGGCCGACTTCGGCAAAGGTCGGCACGTCGGGCAGGCTATCGATGCGCTTGTTCCACGCCACCACGATCGGCCGCAGCTTGCCGCTCTTGATGAACTGCATGGACGAGGGCAGGTTGTCGACCATGATCGGCACCTGGTTGGCCAGCACGTCGTTCAGCGCCGGGCCCGCACCGCGATACGGCACATGGACCATCTGCGTTTTGGTTAGCACCTTGAACGCTTCACCCAGCATGTGGCCGATGCCGCAGGTGCCGGATGTCGCGAACGAATATTTGCCGGGGTTGGCCGTCAGCGCCGCGACAAATTCCTTGTAGTTCTTGGCCGGAAAGGTTGGGTTGACCGCAATCACGTTGGCCACCGTGGCCAGATTGGTGATCGGCTTGAAATCCTTCAGCGGGTCGTACGAAAGCTTCGGGTTGCACGCCGGGTTGACCGCATGCGTGGAGACGGTGGCGATGCCAATCGTGTAGCCATCCGGCGCGGCCTTGGCGATGGCATCGGCGCCGATCGACCCGCCGCCGCCGCCCTTGTTTTCCACGACCACGGCCTGGCCCAGCACCTTCGATAGCTGATCGGCCACGCTGCGCCCGACGATGTCGGTCGTGCCGCCCGGCGGAAATGGAATGATCAGCTTGAGCGGCTTGGCGGGGTAGTTGTCGGCCAGTGCTGGACCGCACAACGCCATGCCTGCGGCGCCGATCAGGTTGGCGATCAGTCGTCCCTTGGGCATCGTCATCCTCCTTGTGGCTTGGTGCGCGTTCTGCGTTCTTGTAGGAATCTGCTGAATAGCACAACTGCAAACGCCAACCACGCGGCGACCGGGGAAACCCTGAAATGCCGATCGTCAGGCTGTCAGCTTCCGAGCAACCCGTTTTTCAGCTCGCGGTCCACCGGGCTGTTGCCGATGAAGATGCTGAGCACGGCCTGGTAGAAATCTTCGCCGGGGATGGCCTTGGTGCGCGCCACGCCATTGATGCTGATGGTGGTACCAGCATCGGGGGCGTAGTCGAAGTTGATGGTGTCGCCGCGCTTGGTGGAGCCGATCTGGCGCATCGCGTCTTCCAACTGCGTCAGGCGGTCGGCGAGCTTCTGCATTTGAATTTCGGTCTGGTTGCGATGGATGCCGTCGTTCAATGCGTGGATGAACGTGTCGGCGCCCACATTGCGCAACGGATGAATCTGCAACCGCTTCGGGCCTTTCATGCCGAGGACGACGGCCGCGTTCTTTGCGCGCTCGGGCAGATACAGACCCGCGACATAGCCTTTGATAACGAACACCGAACGCAGGCCCGTACCGTTGAGCAGCAGTTCGCGGCCGGCCACGCGCGCGGCGTCGTCGAAGGGCACCCCCTCGACGTTCACCGTGGACCATGCCGGGCTCACACACGCGGCGCAGAGCAATGCGCCAAGGATGCCGTCGCGCCACGCGCGTGCAATCCAGGATGAGCGGACACGGATTGCAGCCTGCAATGCGCAACGGAGATCAACAAGAGCGGAAAACATCGATGTGAGCGGTTTAGGATTAGGCCGCCATTTTCCCGATATTTTATTGAGAAACAATTGGTGTCTGCCCTGATGCGCAAGCGTTTGCGTACTAGGCGGTATAAGGGCCTGCCTGTGCCAGCATTAAGGGGTATTCATTGGTTTGTGCTAGCGGCGTAATGTTTTGTTTTTAAAACAATCTGCAAGCAGCGTAAAAAACAGATTAACCGCGCGTCACAGTGTTGATGCGCTGGTACGTTGCGTCACAGGGAGTGCTCACGTCATTGGGCGAGCGCCCATGCGACGTGTTCACGCACGAGTTCCGACGCGTCATCAGCGCGTGCATGCAGGGCGGCCGTCAGGAGCGTGCGCGTTGTATCCAGCAGCGGCCCGCGCAGCGCGTTGCCGATCGCCACGGCAATGTTGCGCAGCCAGCGCTCGTGCCCGATGCGGCGGATGGGGCTGCCCTCGAGCCGTTGGTTGAATTCGGTGTCCGTCCAGCTGAACAGCTCAGCCAGCGTAGCCGCGTCCAGTCCGTTGCGCACGTCAAAGTCCGCCAAGTTGGCCGGTACGGCAAACTTGTTCCACGGGCAGATGAGCTGGCAGTCGTCGCAGCCATAGACGCGGTTGCCCATCGCCGGGCGCAGCTCAACCGGAATGCTCCCCTTATGCTCGATGGTCAGATACGAGATGCAACGGCGTGCATCCACCGTGTATGGCGCGACGATGGCCTGCGTAGGGCAGACGTCGATGCAGCGCGTGCAATTGCCGCAGTGGGGCTCCACGGGCGGATCAACGGGAAACGGCAGGTCGACGAGGATTTCTCCGAGAAAGAACATCGAGCCCGCATCGCGGTCGAGCAGCAGCGTGTGTTTGCCGCGCCAGCCCAGGCCGCCGTTGGTGGCGAGCGCGACTTCCAGCACCGGTGCCGAATCGGTGAACACGCGAAAGCCGTACGGCCCGATGGCACCGGCAATTTTTTCCGCCAGCTTCTGCAGGCGTTGGCGCAGCACCTTGTGATAGTCGCGGCCCCGGGCGTAGAGCGAGATGGTGGCGTCTTCAGGGCGGCGCAGGCGGTCCCACTCGATGGTGCGCCAGTCGCTGCCGGGTGTTTGCGGATCGGCCAGATGTGGCAGATACGGCATCCGCGCGACGATGGCGCGTACCGTTCCGGCAACAAGTTCAGCCGGGCGCGCGCGGAGCATGCCATGGTTCGCCATATAATCCATGTCACCGTGAAACCCCTGCGCAAGCCACGTCTGGAGCCCTTCTTCAGCGTGCGACAGGTCGACATCGGCGATGCGGACCGCATCGAAACCGAGTTCGGCACCCCAGGAGCGAATCTGCGCGACAAGCGCATGCATGCCGGCCGCATCGGCTGGCAGGCGTGCATGCAGGTTCGTTTCGGGCGATGACGTGGGGGTGGCGGACATGCCCAAATTGTACGCAATGCCCACCGTGCTCCCTGCTGACGCGCCTTCTGGTCTGACCCCTCCGCTCGCCGAGCGCACGCTTTCGCTCACCGATGAAGCGGCCACGTCGGCCTTTGGTGCGGCGCTCGCGCAGGCCGTGCGGGCATTGGGCGCGCGGCCCGTGCAGGTGCAGCTTTCCGGCGATCTGGGCGCGGGCAAGACGACGCTCTCACGGGCCATCCTGCGCGGCCTCGGGCACACCGGGCGCGTGCGCAGCCCCACCTATACGCTGGTCGAGCCCTACGACGTTGCCGGAACTATGGGCACGCAGAAGGTCTATCACTTCGATCTGTATCGCTTTGCCGATCCGGAAGAGTGGACCGACGCCGGCTTCCGCGATTGCTTTGCCGAACCCGCGCTGTGTCTGGTCGAATGGCCAGAGAAGGCGCAGGCGCTGCTGGGCACGCCTGACTTGCACATCGCTTTATCGGTCGACGTTGTGCACGAAACCTACGAGGACGGCGTTGAGCATGCACCGCGCGCCGCACGCCTGAGCGCACGCACACAGACCGGCCTTCAACTTCTACAGTCGTTGCAACACCTGTTCCCATGCTGATCAAGCATCTGCCGACCGACCAACCGGATGATCCCCACCTGCCGAGCCAGGCCCGCCGCCAATGGCTCACGCGCATGGCCAAGGCTGGCGCAGGCACGGTCATCCTGAGCCTGGTGGGCCCGCAGATTGCGCGCGGCGCCAACATCGTCGCCGTGCGCGTGTGGCCCGCCGAGGACTACACACGCGTGACGATCGAATCCGACGTCGCGCTCAAGGCCACGCATCAGCTCATCAAGGACCCGGATCGGCTGATGGTCGACATCGACGGGCTCGAACTGAACCCGACCTTGCGCGAGCTGGTCGCCAAGATCGCGCCGAACGATCCGTACATCCGCCAGGTGCGCGTGGGTCAGAACCGGCCGAGCGTCGTGCGTCTGGTGTTCGACCTGAAGGAAAGCGTCAACCCGCAGGTGTTCACGTTGCTGCCGATTGCCGGCTATCGGAACCGGCTGGTGTTCGACCTGTACCCGACCAACCCGCCCGACCCGCTGATGCAGCTCGTGCAGGCCACCGAGGGCAAGCAGGAGCGCTTTGCTGCGTCCGGCGGCACGCCCATGCCGGCGCCGTCGGATGACGATGATCCGATCGCCGCGCTGGCACGCCGCGACAGCAGCGCAAGCCCTACCAAGCCAGCGATCGAAGAGCCGCAACCTCCGGCACTTGCCAGCCGCACACCGCCTCGCAAGGCGCCGCCTTCCACGTCGACGAATCCTCCGTCGACGCTCGCCAACGCGCCGAACACGCCGCCGCTGGAGATCCTTCCCGAGCAACCCGTGCCGCGTGCGCCGTCGAGCGGCCCGCGCATGCGCCGCCTGCTTACGGTCGCCATCGACCCCGGCCATGGCGGCGAAGACCCGGGCGCCACGGGCGGCGCAGGCACACACGAGAAAGACGTGGTGCTGTCGATCGCTCGCATGCTCAAGGCCAAGATCGACGCCCAGCCCAACATGCGCGCCATGATGACGCGCGATTCCGACTACTTCGTCCCGCTGGGCGTGCGCGTGCAGAAGGCGCGCCGCGTGCAGGCGGACCTGTTCGTCTCCATCCACGCCGATGCGTTCGTCACCCCGGAAGCGCGCGGTGCCTCGGTGTTCGTGCTTTCGGATCGCGGCGCCTCCAGCGCGCAGGCCAAGTGGCTCGCCAACAAGGAAAACGCCGCCGACATGATCGGCGGTGCCAATCTCGGCTCGAAAGACGCCCAGGTCACGCGCGTGCTGTTGGATTTGTCGACCACCGCCCAGATCGGCGACAGCATGAAGGTCGGCAAGGCCGTGCTGGACCAGATCGGCGGCATCAACCGGCTGCACAAGGGGCAGGTGGAGCAGGCGGGCTTTGCGGTGCTCAAGGCGCCCGACATTCCGTCGATCCTCGTCGAGACCGCCTTCATCTCCAACCCGGAAGAGGAAGCCAAGCTCAACGACCTGGGGCACCAGAACCAGCTTGCCGAGGCGATCCTGCGCGGCATTCGCGCCTACTTTGCCAAGAACCCGCCGTTATCGCGCAACCCGGGCGTCTGACGCATGACGACGCTTGTGCTACGCGAAGGCGGTGCGTCTGACGCCAGCACCATCGCCGACATCCACACGCGAAGCTGGCAGACCGCGTATCGCGGGCTCGGGGTCCTGTCCGACGCGTATCTCGACGGCGTGGCCAACGCAGAGATGCACGCGAAGTGGCACGAACGCATGACTGCACCCGTGGCCGGGCAATACGTGTGGTGTGCCGATCTGGATGGCGAGACCATCGGTTTCCTCTGCGCCATGCGTGAAGACAATACGCCATGGGGCGCGCTCGTCGACAACCTGCATCTGCTGCCGACGTCACGCGGCCATGGTGTCGGCAAGCGCCTGATGGGCGAAGCGGCGCGCTGGGCCGTGGCTCAGGGCATCACACAGTTACATCTGCTGGTGTACGAGGCGAACACCGCCGCGATCGGCTTCTACGAAGCCCTGGGCGGTGTGTCGGTCAGCCGGGACTGGCTGGAGACGGCCGATGGCGGGCACGCGTGGGTGCGCACCTACCACTGGCCAGAAGCGGAATTCGAAAATCTGACGCGCTTGCCTTGATCAAGCCACGCGGCTCGCCGGGGTAGCTGGGCTGTTCTCGGCGTGGGCCACGCGATCCGCATACCTGCGCGCGAGCGTCGAGCACACAATCAGCTGCAACTGGTGATAGATCATCAGCGGCAGCACAATCAGGCCGAGCGCGGAGTTGCCGGCAAACAGGATCTTCCCCATCGGCACGCCGTTCGCCAGGCTCTTCTTCGAGCCGCAGAACACGGCGGTGATTTCGTCGGCAAGGTTGAAGCCCGCGCGTCGCGACAGCCATGTCGTCGCACCCAGGACGACGAACAGCAGCGCGCTGCTCATGACGGCCACCGCCACGATCGTCTCCCACGGATACTTCGACCACACCCCTGCGTGCGTCGAATCGGCAAACGAGTTGAAGACGATCAGCAGGATCACCGCGCGGTCGACCTTGCTGATGATCGCCTTGTGCTTGTTGATGAAGCCGCCGAGCACCGGGCGCAGCAACTGACCCAGCACGAACGGCAGCAGCAGTTGTTCTGCCACGCCCAGCAGCGCCTTGCCCACCGACAGGTCCGCGCCCGACGCCTGGATCACAAAGCTCATCAGCAGCGGGGTGGCGATCATGCCGATCAGGCCCGAGATGGTCGCGTTGAAGATGGCGGCCGGTACGTTCCCCTTGGCCATGGCTGTCATCGCCACCGACGACGACACCGTGGATGGCAGCGCGCACAGATAGAACACGCCCAGCAGCAGCTCAGCCGGAATGAACGGTTTGCACGCAAACAGGATGACCGCGCCGATCAGCGGAAACAGGATGAAGGTGCAGCTCTGCACGAACAGATGCAGGCGCCAGTTGCGCGCGCCTTCGACGATCTTCTCGCGGGAGAGTGCCGCGCCGTGCAGGAAGAACACCAGCGATACGCCGACGATGGTGACAATGTCCAGCCGCAGCGGGCCGTCGCTCGCGCCAAGCGCCGGGAAGAAAAGGGCGAGCGCGACCATCACCAGCATGGCGCGGATGAACCCATCGATCTGGGACAACAACGGAGACAACAGCGGGATATTCATGTGCGTGCGCGGTCACCATTACATGACGGCGCGGTTGGATGGCGGGATAGCCGCTATTGCACAACATCCCTATCTAGAATACAAATGCATTGATCAAATCAATTCATACGCTATCAGCATGAATGTGACGTTGCGCCAGTTGCGCGTCTTTCTCGCGGTGGCACGCGCGCACAGCTTCAGCCGGGCGGGCGACACCATCGGCCTGACCCAGCCGGCCGTGAGCCGCTCGATCTCCGAGCTGGAAGGCGAACTGGGCTTGAAGCTGCTCGATCGCACCACCCGCGAAGTCGTGCTGACGGAAGTGGGCCGCTCGCTGGCGACGGCGCTGGATCGTCTCGTCGCTGATCTGGACGACACGTTGCAACAGGCGCGACAGGTGAGCGAGCAGCGGCGCGGCCGCGTTGTCGTGGCGTCCAGTCCGACCGTGTCGACCCGGTTGATGCCGGTCTACGTGGCGGAGTGCGCGGTGCGCTATCCAGACATCCGCATGATCGTGCGTGACTCCGTGCAGGTCGACACGCTGCAATTGATCCGCACAGGCGGAGCCGATTTTGGGGTGGTGGTGGAACCCCTCGATACCGAAGGCCTATGGACCGAGCCACTGCTGGTCGATCCGTTCTGCCTCGTCTGTCGCAAGGATCACCCGTTCGCGCAGCGCAGCAGTGTGCGCTGGAAAGATTTGCATCGCACGGCGGTCGTCCTGCTCGACCATGCTTCGGGCAGCCGCCCGCTCATCGACCGCATTTTCCTGCGCCACGGCGTTCACCCGGACGTTGCGCAGGAGATGGGTCACAGCAGCGCCGTATTCGGCATGGTGGAAGCCGGTATCGGCGCGGGCGTGGTGCCGTCGCTGTCGTTGCCGCTGCCGTCTTCTTCGCCATTGGTCGCGGTACCGTTGTCGCCTAAGGAAACGCGCGCGATCGTGCTGGCGCGGCGACATGACCGGTCGTTGTCTCCGGCGGCCGAAGCGGCGTGGCAGATGATTCGCCGGATGGCGCTGCCCGCCGCCTCATGACCTGATCGCCACGCCTATTTCGGCTGCATGCGGATGGCGCCATCCAGGCGGATGGTCTCACCATTGAGCATCGGGTTCTCAACGATCGCACGCGCGAGCTGCGCATATTCCGACGGCTTACCCAGGCGCGGCGGGAACGGCACCATCTTGCCCAGCGCGTCCTGCACTTCGGCCGGCATGCCGAGCAGCATCGGCGTTTCGAAAATGCCCGGCGCAATCGTCATCACGCGGATGCCGTCACGCGACAGGTCACGTGCAATCGCCAGCGTCATCGCCACCACACCGCCCTTGGATGCCGCGTAGGCGGCCTGGCCAATCTGCCCGTCAAATGCCGCCACCGATGCGGTGTTGATGATCACGCCGCGCTCGCCGCCGGCATCAGGCGCATTGCTGGCCATGGCCGTCGCTGCCAACCGGATCATGTTGAACGTGCCGATCAGGTTGATGTTGATCACGCGTGCGAACTGGTCCAGCGGGTGCGGCCCCGTCTTGCCCACCGTGCGCGACGCCGTGGCAATCCCGGCGCAGTTCACCAGCCCGCGCAGCGTACCAAGCGATGTGGCGGCTTCTACAACGGCTTGCCCGTCCGCTTCGGACGTGACGTTGCAGCGCACGAAGCGACCGCCCAGTTCCTGCGCCAGCGCCGTGCCGGCCGCTTCGTTCAGGTCTGCAATCACCACCTTGCCGCCGGCTTCCGCTAACGTGCGTGCTGTGCCGGCGCCCAGTCCCGACGCACCGCCGGTGACGATGAATACCTGATCGCGAATCTCCATGCCGTGTCTCCTCGTGTGTGGATTGCGAGTTACTTGACGTTTACGTTCGCGTCAAGTTCAGCGTCATATGTTAGCGCGAAGCGGCCGGCGATCGAGCAAAAAAAAAAGCGCCTCATGATCGAGGCGCCTTTCTTCCTGGCGGGTATTGCTGGGTGCTCAGTCCTGCAGCGCACCGAACACGCGGGCCGTGATTTCGTCGACGGTGCCCACGCCGCTGATCTTGCGGTACTTCGGCGGCGCGACCTTGGCGGCGCTGTTGCCGTTGGCGGCCCACTGCGAGTAATAGTCCACCAGCGGACGCGTCTGGTTCTCATACACGTCCAGGCGCTTGCGCACCGTCTCTTCCTTGTCGTCGTCGCGCTGGATCAGCGGTTCGCCGGTTTCATCGTCCACGCCTTCGGTCTTGGGCGGGTTGTACTTGACGTGGTATGTGCGGCCCGACGCCACGTGCACGCGACGGCCGCTCATGCGCTCGATGATGGCGTCGAACGGCACGTCGATCTCCAGCACGTAGTCGATTGCCACGGCCGCGTCCTTCATGGCTTCGGCTTGCGGAATGGTGCGCGGGAAGCCGTCGAACAGGTAGCCGTTCTTGCAATCGGGCTGCTGCAGGCGGTCTTTCACGAGGCCGATGATGATGTCATCCGATACCAGGCCGCCGGCATCCATCACCTTCTTTGCTTCGATACCCAGCGGGGTACCGGCCTTGACTGCCGCGCGCAGCATGTCGCCGGTGGAAATCTGCGGAATGCCGAATTTTTCGCAGATGAATTTGGCTTGCGTACCTTTGCCGGCGCCAGGTGCGCCCAACAGAATCAACCGCATGTTGACGAGTTCCTCAAGTTTTCGAATCCTGTCGCGCTGTCAGGCTGTGTGAAGCGCGTTGGGAATCGGTCCAAGAGGGCGGATTCCCAATACGCCTGCGGATAAAACCATGGCGACGCAATCGACGCGAACAGGCAGCCTAGCGGGCGAAGTTGACGCCAGCCTTACCGGACTCTGGGGAATCAGGCGTCCGCCGGACGGCGGCACCCATGGCTCGATTTGTCTCCCTGTCGCCGCTGTGGCGCCTGCGTGGGCGCCGTCATGCGGCTTGTCGTCCTCGCGATTATGCCATGGCGGGGCCGGGGTTTTGGCAGCCCCGCGCGCAAAGTTCAGAGAAATCGCGGCCTCAAGGGCCGTCCTGCGCGAGGAGTTCAGCCCAGGCAGCGCGCACCCGGGCGAGGTCTTCGGGGGTGTCGACTCCGGCGGCGGGGGCGTCATCGGTGGTCAGCACAGCAATGCGCTCACCGTGCCACATCGCGCGTAGCTGCTCCAACTGTTCGGTTTGCTCGATGGGGGCGGCAGCCAATTGCGGGAAGCGGCGCAGGAACCCGGCGCGGTACGCGTAGATGCCGATATGGCGCAGCACGGGCATGGCCGGCAACGGGCGCTCGGCAACGGGTTGCGCCATGACCGCGGGTGTCCAAGTGTCGCGCGCCCACGGCAGCGGTGCGCGCGAGAACAACAGTGCGCGATCGGCGGCGTCGAGCACCACCTTGACGACATTTGGATTGAATACGTCGGCCGGGTCGTGGATCGGATGCGCAGCAGTGGCGATGGCGCAGTCGGGGTGGTCGCGCAGATGCGCGGCCACGTTGTCGATCAGCGTCGGTGCGATCAGCGGCTCATCGCCTTGCACGTTCACGACGATGGCGTCATCGGGCAGCCCCAGAACGGTGGCCACTTCGGCCAGACGGTCGGTGCCGGATGCGTGGTCGGCACGCGTGAGCACGGCTTCCACGTGATGCTGCATGCAGGCGTCGGCGACCGACGCTGCATCGGTGGCAACCACCACGCGCGCGGCGGATGACTGATGCGTGCGTTCAGCCACGCGCACCACCATCGGCTTGCCGTCGATGTCGGCCAGCGGTTTGTTGGGCAGCCGCGTGGACGCCAGCCGCGCGGGAATGACAGCGATGAACGGCGCGTGCGACATGACGGCGACCTTCGTATCAGGCCGGATCGACCGGCGTGCCTTCCACGGTCTGGCGTGCTTCATCGGCCAGCATGACGGGGATGCCGTCGCGGATCGGGTAGGCCAGCTTGTCGACGTGGCAGATCAGTTCATTGTTGGCGCGGTCGTGTTGCAGCGTGCCCTTGCACAACGGGCAGACGAGGATTTCCAGCAGGCGATTGTCCATGGCGGTAGAGGCTCCGTGGCGGCCGCTCAAGGCGGAGGGCGGCGCGCCGGTACAGCGGAAGGGTGGCGTTATTGTGCGCTTGCCTTGAGCGTTGCGCGATCGGCCAGGGCGCGCACGCGCTGGCAGACCTGTTCGACCAGCGCCGGGTCGACCACCGGTGTGGTCGGCACCACCCAGATGCGCGGGTCGTCGAGATGGCCGCATTTTACGGCATCCTTTTCCGTGATCAGGATGACCTCGGCGTGGCTGTCGGTGAAGGGGCTATCGGCGAAATCGTAGTGATCGGGCAGCGGCAGCGTGCTCGGCTTGAGGCCGGCGGCGCGCAGCGAGGCGAAGAAGCGCTCGGGGTTGCCGATGCCGGCTGCAGCCAGCAATTGACCGCCTTCGATGCGTGCGAACTGAGCCAGCGGGCGCCGCAGCCCGGGGTCGGCCAGGTTGTAGGCGTCCTGCAGCTCGAGGTGCATGCCGAACACGTCCGGGCGGTCGGGTGTGGCACGGTAGTTCGGGTCGTTGATGAGCGTGGCGTCACGGCGGCGCGTCATCGGCTCGCGCAACGGGCCGGCGGGCAGCAGGAAGCCGTTGCCGCCCATGCGCGTGTCGAACACGATGATTTCGATATCGCGGCGCAGGCGGTAGTGCTGCAGGCCGTCGTCGCAGACGATCACGTTGCAGCCCGGGTGCGAGGCCAGCAGCGTCTGCGCGCACAGCACGCGGTCGGGGAACACCCACACCGGCAGATCAGTGGCGCGGGCGATGAGCAGCGGTTCATCGCCCACGTCTTCTGCACGGGAATGTTCGCGCACGGGGCGCGGATGCTTCAGCTGTGCGCCGTAGCCGCGCGAGACGATGCCCGGGCGCAGGCCGGCTTCAGCCAGCGCCGACGCCAGCGCAATCACGGCGGGCGTCTTGCCGGCGCCGCCGACGGTGACATTGCCGATCACCACCACCGGCATCGGCAGCCGCACCGAGCGCAGCACGCCCAGGCGGAACAGCAGCCGGCGCAGGGCGCTCACCGCTCCAAACAGCCACGACAGCGGCCACATCACCCACGCAAACCAGCCGCGTTGCTGCCATTGGCGGGTAACGAAGCTGGCGAGACGGTGCTGGGCGACGGGCATGCGTGATGGTGGTTGAGAAGCGGTCTCTTAGCGGGCGTTGCCGGTTTGCGTGGCGAAGGTCAGGTGCGACAGACCGGCCACGCGCGCGGCTTCCATGACATTGACCACCGCCTGGTGCGCGGCTTGAGCATCGGCGTTGACGATGACGATGGGCTCGGGGCCGCCCGCCTTGCCCGCGGCATTGCGCAGCGCATCGGCCAGGCTGGTGACATCGCGCGTGTCGAGCACTTGCTTGTCGACAGAGTAGACGCCGTTGGCGGTGACGGACACGACGATCTGGCCCGGGCGCTCGGTGGCTTTTTCAGCCTCGGCGGTCGGCAGGTTGACTTTCAGTTCGGTGTAGCGGGAATACGTGGTCGTGATCATCAGGAAGATGAGGATCACGAGCAGCACGTCGATCAGCGGGATCAGGTTGATCTCCGGCTCTTCGCGGGCACGGCGCGGGCGGAAGCGCATGGCTGTTTCCAGTAAGGCGTGGCCCGGATCAACCGCGCCGCGGCGGCAGGATCGCGTCGAGGAACGTGGTGGAGAGATGCTCCAGCTCGACCACGTAGTTATCGACCACGCCACGGAAGTAGCGCCAGAAGATCAGCGTCGGGATGGCCACCACCAGGCCCAGCGCCGTGTTGTACAGCGCGACCGAGATGCCGTGCGCCAGCGCCTGCGGGTTCGTGCCGGCGGCGGTCTGGCTGCCGAAGATCTCGATCATGCCGACGACCGTGCCGAACAGGCCCATCAGCGGCGCCACCGAGGCAATCGTGCCGAGTGCGTTGAGATAGCGTTCGAGCCGGTGGGCAACGTTCTGGCCGGCTTCTTCCACCACTTCCTTGGCGGCATCGCGCGAGGTGTTCGGATGCAGCACCACGTGACGCAGCGCAGCCGCCAGCAGGCGGCCCAGCGGCGATCCCTGCTCCAGCGTGTTCACCACTTCCGGGGTGGCGCGGCGCTGATGCGCGACGGCGAGCGCCTCGTCATAGACCTTGGGCGGAATGATCTTCTTGCGTTGCAGGGCGACGAAGCGTTCGATGATGAGCGCGAGTGCGAGCACCGAGGCGATCAACAGCGGCCAGATCGGCCAGCCGGCGGCTTGAATGATGGAAAACACTGGACAACCCGTTTTGTCGTTGTGAAAGGAATGTGATTCTGATGGTGTGCTCGTGCCGTCCGCGTCCCCGAACGCTGTCCGTTGCGGCAAAAACAGGCAGCACTCTAGCGCGTCGGACCTGCCTCGGCAACACGATGGCGCAGCATCGTGACATGCGCAGGCGATGGTCAACGGGCTGTCATGAAAGATGCGGGCCGCGCAATCCACAGCCAGGCGGGACAGTCTTGTGGACGGGTTGTGGACATTGCCCGGACAAGCAAGCTAAGTATTTGATGCGAAAGGCACTTCGGTGCCCTGCTCAAAAAATGTGCAACCGGCTTTTTCAGTGTCAATCCAGGCGAAACAGCCGGCGGACCGTGCTGAAGAGCGGGTAATCCACACTGCAGCGGGACAGTGTTGTGGATGGGTTGTGGACATTGCCACAACAAGCACGCTAAGTGCTTGATATGAAAGGAAGTGCGATGGGGTGCCTAAAAATGAGGCAAACGTGGTCTGGGCGTTGATCCAGAGAAAAACGGGCCCGCGCCGCGACAGAGAAGGAGGAAATCCACACCCGCGCGGGACAGTCTTGTGGATGGGTTGTGGACATTGCCCGGACAAACACCTTAAGTGACTGATTCAAAAGGGTGCTCGATGCTGCGCTCAAAAAATGAGCAGCGTTGTTTCCCCCGAAAAACCATGGAGACGAGGCTCGCGCATGTAAGAATCCACGGCGGATTTATCCACTGCCGAGGCGTCACACCACGGTTTTCCAGCGATGCTGTGGATAACTTTGTGAACATCCTTGGGGCGCTCGTGCTAAATGCTTGACGCAGAACGAAATTACTTGCGCTGCTGAAATTTTGACATGGGCGGTTTTTCTAAAAAAATCAATGGGTTGCGCCAAAATGCACAGAGCGCGTCACCTGACCGCTGTCAAGCTTGACAAGCGCGTTATGCTGTGGACAGGTGACCCACTTCGCTTGAGTTGCCTCCCCTATTCAAGGTAGATGTCGCCTTCAGGCCTCATCGATTTGCGCTCCTTGCACCACTTATGACTCCGCCACCGTCTTCCCGCCGACCTTTCTGGATGGATGCGACCGCGCCCACGCCCGCATCTGCTCCTGAAGTAGGGGCTGCCCCAGCCGCCGCGTTTGCACCGACTCGGGGCTCGCAGGATGTACTGACCGTCAGTGAGGTGAACCGCCGCATTGCCGGGCTGCTCGAACGCAACTTTCCGCTGGGCTGGGTGCGCGGGGAGATTTCCAACTTCACGCGCGCGGGCAGCGGCCATTGGTATTTCTCGCTCAAGGACGCGGGCGCGCAGATCCGCTGCGTGATGTTCAAAGGCCGCAACCAGTACGCCGATTTCACGCCGCGCGAAGGCGAGGCGGTCGAAGTGCGTGCCCTGGTCACCCTGTATGAAGCACGCGGCGAACTGCAACTGAGCGTTGAAGCGATTCGCCGGGCCGGCCTTGGGAATCTGTATGAGGCCTTCCTGCGGCTGAAGGCCGCGCTGGAGGGGCAAGGCCTGTTTGACCCTGGCCGCAAGCGGCCCCTGCCGCGGCATCCGCGCGCGATTGGCGTGGTGACGTCGCTGCAGGCGGCGGCCCTGCGCGACGTGTTGACCACGCTGCGACGGCGTGCGCCGCATGTGCCCGTGGTGGTGTATCCCGTGCCGGTGCAGGGCGCCGGTGCCTCGGAGCGCATCGCCGCCATGCTGGAACGGGTTAATGCCCGGGCAGAGGTCGACGTGGTCATCCTGTGCCGGGGCGGCGGCAGCATTGAAGACCTCTGGGCCTTCAACGAAGAGCCGGTGGCGCGTGCGGTGGCCGCATCCGGCATTCCCATCGTGGCAGGCGTCGGGCACGAGACGGATGTGACCATCGTCGACTTTGTGGCCGACGTACGCGCGCCCACGCCCACGGCAGCGGCCGAACTGGTCAGCCCGGACCGTGCACGCATGCTGCGCGACGTGGGGCGTGACTGGGATGCGCTGTCGACCCAGTTCCGCCGGCAGCTCGATCGCCGCGCGCAGACCGTCGATTGGCTCGCGCGCCGCCTGCGCAGCCCGCAGGCGCAGATGCGCGAACGCCGCACGCAACTCGCCCATCTGGAGGGCCGTCTGCGCTTTGCCCTCACCGGCCGCGTGCAGCGCGCGGAACATCTCCAGCGTCTCCTGACGATGCGCCTGAACGCGGCGCGCCCGGATGCCACGCGAGAGCGCACGCGCCTCCAGCAAGCCGAAGCGACGCTGGCACGCGCCATGCGGGACACGCTGTCTCGCGCCCAAGAACGCCTGGCGCGTCAGCATGCCGGCCTGGAACTGCTGGCGCCGCAGCGCACGCTGGAGCGCGGGTATGCGGTGCTGCTCGATGACAAGGGCCACGCCATCCGCGATCCGAACGCACTGCATGCCCGGACGCACATCGAGGCGAGGCTGGCGCAGGGCACGGCCGACATCGAAATCGCCCGGGTGCAACCGAAGCTCGAACTGTGACCAGCGCATGACCTTATAGCGGCAATGATCGCGATTCCGCACGCGTTTAGCGGGTATTCCGACTATTTAGCCTGCGGTTTGCGCCGGTTTTGCAAGTCTCCTACAATCGTCGCTCCCAACCTGTACAACCCACAGAAGGCAAGAACAATGGAACACACGCTCCCCCCGCTGCCGTACGCCCAAGACGCTCTGGCGCCGCACATCTCCAAGGAAACGCTGGAGTTCCACTACGGCAAGCACCATCAGACGTACGTCACGAACCTGAACAACCTGATCAAGGGCACCGAGTTCGAGAACCTGAGCCTGGAAGACATCGTCAAGAAGTCCTCGGGCGGTGTGTTCAACAACGCCGCACAGGTCTGGAACCACACGTTCTACTGGAACGGCCTGAAGCCGCAAGGCGGTGGCGCTCCGACCGGCGCGCTGGCTGACGCCATCAACGCCAAGTGGGGCAGCTTCGACAAGTTCAAGGAAGAGTTCACCAAGACGGCCATCGGCACGTTCGGTTCGGGCTGGGCCTGGCTGGTGAAGAAGGCCGACGGCTCGCTGGATCTGGTGTCGACCTCCAACGCCGCCACGCCGCTGACGACCGACGCCAAGCCGCTACTGACCTGCGATGTGTGGGAACACGCTTACTACATCGACTACCGCAACGCCCGTCCGAAGTACGTCGAGGCGTTCTGGAACCTGGTCAACTGGGACTTCGTTGCCAAGAACTTCGCCTAAGGCGAATCGCCCCGGCGATTCAGGAAAAAGCCTCCGCACCAGCGGAGGTTTTTTTATGCGCGCACGCTGCCGAGCATGTCGTGCAGTTCGTGGCTCATCATCGCCAGGAACACGACCAAGCCGATGTAATACACGGTGTAGGTCAGGCGAGATTCGTTTGAGATGCTGTAGTACGCGCGGTTTTCCGGCGCATGTGGGTCGTAGCGCCACGCCTTCATCAACTGCGGCACGGCCAACACCGCAATCAGGATCAGGATCGGACTCGGCCGCCAGACGAACAGCGCCACCAGCACCGGCACGCCCAAAAACCAGATGCGCGGCGACAGCACCGCCGTAATGCGTCCACCGTCAAACGGCGAGAGCGGGATCAGGTTGAACAGGTTCAGGAAGCAGCCGGCGTAGGCCAGGGCCAGCAGCAACTGGCTGTCGGTGTAGCGTGCGAGCCCATAGCAGAGCATCGCGCCCACCGTGCCGGCGACGGGCCCGGCCAGGCCGATATGGGCCTCGGTTTCCACATCCATCGGCTGCTCTTTCAGGTCGATCCACGCGCCCACGAAGGGGATGAAGGTGGGCGCTCCCACGGCCAGCCCGCGCTGGCGTGCCGCCATGAAGTGGCCCATCTCGTGGATGAACAGCAACACCACGAAACCCACCGCATAGCGCCAGCCGAACACGAAGGCATAGGCGGCCACCGACAGGAGCATCGTGCCGCCGGTGGTCAGCAGCTTGCCGAACTTCAACCCTGAAAACAGCAGGATCAGCAGCTTGGCCACGGCTTATGCGCTCGGCTTGCGCTTGAAGAACTTGGCCATGGCCGCTCCAAAGCCTGCCACTGCCAGGATCGCCACCTTGGCGAACTTCGCCAGGAACGCGGCGATCACCGCAAACAGGCCCAGCTTCTTGGCGGCGATGCCGCCGACCAGCGCGGCCAGACCGTACTCGGCCACCTTATCGGTCTTCGCGTTGAAATCGGTGTAGCGCTTGCCGTCTTTGAAATCGAGATCGGCGAGCAGCTTTTGCACGGCGGGCTTGTCGGCGTCGACGTGGTTGCGGCCGGTGATCAGGTTCAGGCTGATGTAGCCGTCGCGGCCCAATGCGTAGGTGTTGTAGTTGACCGCACCGGGGTCGTCGGCCGGCTGGCCCTTGGAGCGTGCAGCCATCGACCAGATGAGGCGGTGCGTGGCGGCGTCATAGTGCGGACGCTCGACCCAGCCCTGGATTTCCAGTGCGGGGATGCCGCGCTTCTCACGCTCTTCGTTGGCGGCAGCGGTGCCTTCCTTGAGCGATTTGTACAGATCGTCGACGTTCCAGTCGCGGGCGTCGTCATCCTTGATGTAACCCGACGCCTCATATTTGGCGACGACCATCCACTCATCATCGTCGCTAGTGGGCATGACCAGGCCGAGCATGTCGGGGCTGTTGCTGTTGCCCATGGCGTGCATGATCTGCCCCGCGGCCGGCTGTGGAATGAACACCTCGTCCTTGCCGATCTTGAGCGTGGCCTGGTCACGCAGTTCGATCGACTTGGGGCCGACCTTCGCAGCGGCCTTGGCGGCTGCCCAGGCCTGCTTCATTTCCTGTTGCCGATCGCTGGCCTGCTGTGCGTGGGCAGCCGTAGCGCCCGCCAAGCTGGTTGCGCCGAGCACCGCTGCGCAGGCGAGCGCGCCCGCGCAGGCGCGCAACGCGCCCTGAAACCCCTTTCCCATGGACTTCTCCCGAAGATGTTCTTGTGTGTTGATTGGCTCGATTCTTCTGACGCTTGGGCAGCCGCATCAGCGGTTTGCAAGCTGGGCCGAAGCATAGCGGGCGCAGGGAGCAGGGCTGTTAATGGGCGTTAATGAAGCCGTGTGGATTACGGTTGAAGGCCCATCTGCCGCAGCAGCGTCTGGTTGTCTTCAAGGTGCCAGTTCTCGGCGATCTTGCCGTCGGCGATGCGGTACAGGTCGAAGGCCTGGAAATCGATCGGCTGGTTCTGCCCGTGCGTGCGGCCGAACTCGCCGGTGAAGTGCCCGCGAAAGCGCAGGTGCACCGAGACGCGGTCACCTGCGACGACCATGTCTTCGATCTCCACGCGCATGTCCGGCACGGCCGTGCGGAACGCCTTGGATGCGTCGAGCGGACCTTGCGTGCCCTGCACGCGCCCCGCTGGCAGCGTGCGGTCGACAAAGGACGGCGACAGCGCTTCGGTGGCATAGCGCGCATCGCCGGTATGCCAGAAGGTGGCGTAGCGGCGCGCTGCCAGCACGGCGGCCGCGGCCTGCGGCGTGTCGGTTGCGGCGACGTGGTCCGGGCGGATCAGATCGGCATCGGACGTTGCCGCAACGGCGGGCGCGATGGCGAGGGCAGCGGGCAGCGTCAGCACGGCGGCGGCAAGCAGGGCGGGGCGAATGAACATGGTGAGACTCCATTTGGGTGGCAATGCGCTGCACTGTAGATTTCCAATCGCAGACGATAAAGGTCTCGTGAGTCGATCTGGTTTCAATTGACATTTGACGGTCGATGGCCATGCCCCTCGCCCGCACGAACGCAATGCCGCGCACGTGATAGTCGGTATCTCGCGCCACACGGCGTTCTAATGGTCCGCGTAGCGCCGGGTTTTTCTAGACTGGCCTCTCTTCGAACAGAGGCAAAAAAAACAAGGGAGGGGACGGTGGATCTGAGCCATATCCTGTCGCGCACCGAGCGCGGCACGCAGGAACTGCAAGCGCGCAGCGGGCACGTCACGCATCGGCAGCGGGCAATCCTGCTACTGGTCAATGGCGAGCGCTGCGCCGCGGACATCCTGGCGCAGTTGAGCAGCGCCGGCCCCGACATTGAAGATCGCGCCGAAGACCTCGCGCGCCTGATGGCCGACGGCTATGTCGCAAGCCACGCGCCCATCAAGACCGCGCCCCAGCCGCCCAAGCCGGTGCCGGCTGCGCCGCGCCACGTGCGGCAGGCCTCGATTGCGGACTGGCGCCTGAGCCAGGCCGGCGCCTTCTCGGCTTTGCAGCGCTATCTCGCCGAAGGTCCGGACGCGCCCATCGACTTTCTCAACGGCCTGGCCGCACCGCTGTACGCCGCGCTGACGACGTGCCGCAGCGAGGTATCCGCTCACGCCGTGGTCGCGTTTCTGGAAGCGCGCCTGGACGAGGGCGCACCTGGAAATGTGACCGAGGCGTCCTAGGTGTAAATACTGAATTCGCGCGTGATTCCCGCTTTGTGGGAATGTTGCGTTGATCCATTGAGAAAATCGTCGCATTCTCCGTCGCACCATCACACGACGGAGTTTCGCGATGACCGAGCCGGGCCTGGCACCTTCTCCAGCACAATCCGCCGCCGCGACGGGCGGTTCGGACCGTGTGCTGATGGTGCTCGCCACCATCGCGCGCCACGGCCGCCCGGTTGCGGCGCGCGAGCTGGTCGAACTGACCGGCCTGCCGCAAAGCACGCTGTACCGCCAGGTGGCGATGCTCAAGCGCTGGGGCTTCGTGCTGGAATCGGCCGGCACCTATGCCCCGGGTCCGATCAGCCTGCAGCTCGCACTCGGTTTCGACCACGCTTCGCATCTGGTGCAGGAAGCGCGCATTGGCATGGCCAAGCTGGTGGCAGAGTCGGGCGAATCGGTGGGGCTGGTCGTGGCCGTAAAGGACCAAGCCGTCTGCCTGGAGATGGTCGAGAGCCAGCAGTCGCTGCGCTGCTCGTTCGAGAAAGGGCGCGGTGTGCCGCTGCTGGCCGGCGCCTCTGCCAAGTCATTGCTCGCGTTCATGCCGCCCGCTGCGGCGCGCGCCATCCTTGCCGATCTGCTGGCCATCGATGCCGACACCCAGGCGCAACTGCAAGCTGAACTCTCCGACATTCGCGCCGCGGGCTATGCGCTGTCCGAAGGGGAGGTCGACCCGGGCGTCTGGGGCGTGAGCGTGCCGGTGTTCCGGCTGCCCGGCCACGCGCTCGGCTCCATTACGTTGATGGCGCCTGCAACGCGCGTGCGCGGCAAGGAGCAGCGCCTGATCGACATGACCGTTGCAGCGGCCGCGTCCATATCTGCGCGATTGCAGGACCTCTGAATTTTCGAATTTTCCGCTTCGTTGTTCTTTCACCCCACATGCATCACACAAGGAGACCACTCATGGGGAATCGTCGTCATTTCATGCATTCGATGCTGGCTTGTGCCGTGGCGTTGTCCGCTGCGGCGTCTTTCGCAACCGCTGCGCACGCTGCTGGAGAGCCGCTGCGCGTCGCCACCGATGCCACGTTCGCGCCGATGGAGTTTGTCGAAAACGGCAAGCGTACCGGCTTTGATGTGGACCTGATCGAGGCACTGGCCCGCACCATGGGCCGCCCGGTCGAATGGACGGACATCGATTTCAAGGGCCTCGTGCCGGGCCTGATCTCTCGCCGCTTTGACGTGGCCATCTCGGGCATCTACATCACGGAAGAGCGCAAGAAGGTGGTGGACTTTACGGTGCCGTACTACCACGGCGGCCTGGTCGCGATGGTCAAGCAAGGCAATACGGCCATCAAGACCCCGGCAGATCTGAACGGCAAGAAGGTCAGCGTGCAGGTCGGTACCAAGTCGGTCAACTACTTGAAGGAAAACTATCCGAAGGTCGAGCGCGTGGAAGTCGAAAAGAACGAGCAGATGTTCAACCTCGTCGAAATCGGCCGCGCCGATGCCGCCGTCACAGGCCGCCCCGCCGCCGCGTATTACGTCAAGGCGCGTCCGGGCCTGCGCCTGGTTGAGCCCGCGCTGACTGCCGAGGAATACGGCATCGCCGTGCGTCGCGATCAGCCCGAGCTGACCAAGGCGTTGAACGCGGCATTGGACAAGATCAAGGCCGACGGCACGTACGACCAGATCGTCAAGAAGTGGTTTGGCGCCGCTGCCAAGTAACGACCGACGGACACATTGATGGAACTGGATTTCTCTCCTGTCTGGGCCGGTTGGACGGACATCCTGCGCGGTGCGCTCGTCACGGTCGAGGTGACGGCCGCCGCGCTGGTGCTCGGCTGCATGCTCGGCTTGCTGATCGGCATCGGGCGGTTGAACCCGCGCCGCCGATTCATCTACGGCATCTGTACGGTGTACGTGACGTTCATCCGTGGCACGCCGCTGCTGGTGCAACTTTTCCTGCTGTTCTTCGGGCTGCCGCAGTTCGACATCCTGCTGCCGGCGTTTGTGTGCGGCGTGCTGGGGCTGGGCGTGTATTCGGGCGCGTATGTGTCGGAAATCGTGCGCGGTGCGATCCAGTCGGTGGATCGCGGGCAGATGGAGGCGGCACGGTCGATCGGCATGTCGTCGGCGCAGTCGATGCGCGCGATCATCCTGCCGCAGGCCGTGGTGCGGATGATCCCGCCGCTTGGTAACGAGTTCATCGCGCTGATCAAGAACTCGGCGCTGGTGTCGCTGCTCACGATTCACGACCTGATGCACGAAGGGCAGAAGATCATCAGCGTGTCGTATCGCTCGCTGGAGGTGTATCTGGCGATTGCGCTGGTGTACCTGGTGCTGACCAGCGCCGCCAGCTATCTGCTGCACCGGCTTGAGCGCAACATCCGTGCGGGAGGCATGGTGCAATGAACATAACGAATGCGAATCCGCAAACGCTCAAATCCGCGTTGGATGTGCCCATGATCGAGATCCGCGGGCTCACCAAATCGTATGGCGATCACACCGTGCTCAAGGGCATCGACTTTGATGTCGACGCCTCGCAGGTGGTGGTCGTCATCGGCCCCAGCGGCTCGGGCAAGAGCACGTTCCTGCGCTGCTGCAACGGGCTGGAAACAGCCGAAGGCGGCACCATCGACATCTGCGGCAAGCGCCTGATCGACAACGGCACGCTATTGCCCGATGGCGAGCTGAACCAGTTGCGCCAGCAGGTCGGCATGGTGTTCCAGTCGTTCAACCTGTTTCCGCATCTTTCGGTGCTGCACAACGTCACCGTTGGCCCGCGCATGCTGAGCGGCAAGTCGAAGCACGAAGCAGAGACGGAAGCGCGCGAGCTGCTGCAGAAAGTGGGCTTGGCACACAAGGCCGACGCAATGCCCGCGAGTCTGTCGGGCGGACAGAAGCAGCGCGTGGCCATTGCGCGTGCGCTGGCGATGCGGCCCAAGGTGATGCTGTTCGACGAACCGACCTCCGCGCTTGACCCAGAACTGGTTGGCGAAGTGCTTCAGGTGATGAAGGTGCTCGCCAAGGAAGGCATGACGATGCTCGTGGTCACGCACGAGATGGGCTTTGCACGCGAAGTGGCCGACGTGGTGGTGGTGATGGACGGCGGCGGCATCGTCGAAGCCGGGCCGCCGTCGGTCATCTTTGGCGAGCCCAAGGAAGCGCGCACGCGTTCGTTCCTGCAAGCGGTGCTGACACGCGCATGAGGACGATGTTCGATGCCTCCGTCTGGCAGGGGCGTGACGACACCGGCGAGCGCGGTGACGTGACGCGCCTGTTCCAGATCGTGCAGTCGGCCGATGCGACGACGTTGTCCGGCGTGCCTGCGCTGCTGGGGTTTGCGTGCGATGCGGGCGTCGTTCGAAACCACGGCCGGGCCGGTGCGGCACAGGGCCCGCGTGAAATCCGCCGTGCGTTGGCCAACGTACCTGCACATGGTCTTTCCGCGCTCGCCGATGCGGGCGATGTCACATGTGACGACGGCGATCTGGAACGCGCGCAAACCGCACTTGCGGAATGCGTGTGCGAACTGCTCGATGCCGGCGCGCGGCCAGTGTTGCTCGGGGGCGGCCACGAAGTGGCTTTCGGCACGTACCAAGGACTGCGTCAGCATTGGCAGAAACAAGGTGGGGGCGGGCGCCTGGCGGTCGTCAATTTCGATGCGCATTTCGACCTGCGCACGAGTCGCCCCGGGAACTCCGGCACACCGTTCGACCAGATCGCCGAAGACTGTGCTGCGCACGGTATCGACCTGACGTATTGCTGCCTCGGTGTGAGCCGCCTGTCGAACACGCCCGCGCTGTTCGACCGCGCCGACGCGCTGCACGCGCACTACGTGGAAGATACCGATATGCAGGAGCGTCACCTCGATGCGCGCATGGCCGATCTCGATGCATGGCTGGCTGATGCCGATCACGTCTACCTGACCATCGACATGGATGTGCTGGCCGCCGCCGTGGCGCCCGGCGTGTCCGCGCCCGCAGCGTACGGCATCACGCTTCCGGTGCTCGAGGCCCTCGTGCAGCACGTTTGTGCGACCGGCAAGGTGCGCGTGGTAGACATCGCCGAGACCAATCCCGAATACGACCAGGATCGCCGCACCGTGCGCGTTGCGGCGCGCCTGGTGTATCACTTGTTGCGCCGCTCATGAAACTGATCCCTGCAGATGCAATGCGCCGCATGCCGTGGAAGAACGGCGGCGGCGTCACGACTGAAATCGCCATCGCGCCGGCTGGCGCCACGCTCGACCATTTCGACTGGCGCGTGAGCACTGCGCAGGTGGATGCGGCCGGGCCGTTCTCGCGTTTCGCCGGCATTGACCGCTCGTTGGCGGTGATCGCGGGTGGCCGGCTGACGATGCACCGCGCCGAAGCCGAAGCCGTGACGCTCGCGCCCGGCGAGGCCCCCGCACGCTTTCCCGGTGAAGCCGATGTGCATGCCACGCTGGATGCACCGCTGTCGGATTTCAACGTGATGACGCGGCGCGACGCCTGGGCGCATCGTGCCGAGGCCATCGCTCTTGCGGCCGGCGAGCGTCGTTCACTGCCGCGCTTGCATGCGGGCATGCAATGGCTGGTGTATTGCGTGCACGGCGTGTTGTCGATCGGCGCCGACGACGTACCGCAGGGGGCTGCTGCATGGCTCGATGCAGAGGGCGATCCGGATACGGTTATCGCGCGTGTCGGTTCGGTCGGTTATCTGGTGGCTTTGTGGCCGGTTGGCTGACGTTGCCAGATCAAACGCACCAAAAGAAAAGGGACCCCGTAGGGTCCCTTGCAAGTCTCCCGGCCCGGCACGCATGCCGGGGCTCGGCAGAAGACTCTTACTTCTTCTTGTTCACGGCGTCCTTGAAGCCCTTGCCAGCCGTGAACTTCACGGTCTTGGTTGCCGGGATCTTGATGGCTTCGCCGGTGCGCGGGTTGCGGCCGGTGCGTGCAGCACGCTTGCCCGACGAGAACGAACCGAAGCCAACCAGCGTGATGGTGCCGCCCTTGGCGACGGTCTTCTTGATGTTTTCCAGCGCGGAGTTCAGCGCGCGCTCAGCGGCGGCGTTGCTCAGTTCAGCGTCTTTCGCAATGGCGGCTACGAGTTCGGATTTGGTCGTCATGTCAGTTCCCCACTTCAGGTTTGTTGGACAGCGTTGTACTGCGACCCGTTTTATATCACCGTTGTGAAGGGTTGCACATCCCCTAACTGCAAGGGTTTGCGGGCCGTTGCTTGCAGCCGACACTTGCCCCGTATGGGTTTGCGGGAAGGCATCCGGGAAACACCTGATATCGACGCCGTTTGTTTGCATTTCCGCCAGCGTTCTTCACGCGAGGAGCGCACCGAAACCGCGCAAGCGGCATGGCAGCCAACCGGCTCTCCAGACGCCGTACACTGTGTTTCTGGGCCAGTGCCAACTTCATGGAGAACATCATGTCGAGTGCGCAAATGCCTGTCGGACAAGGCTTCGCGGCGGGCGGCGAAGCGCCTGAGCAACCGCGCGGACCGTCCGTTCTGGTGGCCGGCGCCAACGGACTGGTGGGCCGTGCGGTAGTGCGTCGGCTGGTCGCGCAGCCGTGGGCAGGCAGCGTGACCGCCCTCGTACGCCGACGCGGGGCCTTGACACCAGGGCAGGCCGCGCCGGGTCGATTGCGCGAATGCGTGGTCGATTTCGATCGCCTGGATGCCGCAGAAACGCAGCCTGCGTTTGCCGCCGACATCGTCATCTGCGCGCTCGGCACGACCATCCGCCAGGCCGGTTCCCAGGCAGCATTCCGGCGCGTTGATGTCGAGTATCCGGTTGATCTGGCGCGGCGCGCATTTGCTGCCGGCGCGCATCATTTTCTGCTGGTGAGCGCGTTGGGTGCCGACGCGCGCTCGCGCGTTTTCTACAACCGCTGCAAGGGCGAAGTGGAGGCGGAAATCCTGGCGATCGGCTTTCCTTCGGTGACGGTGGTCCGGCCCTCGCTGCTGCTCGGCGCGCGCACGGAATTTCGCCTCGGCGAGCGCATTGCGCAAGCCCTGTCGCCCGCAATCGGATGGATGGTGCCCCGGACGTGGCGGCCGGTGCCGGCGGAATCGGTGGCGGCGGCGCTCGTCACGGCAGCGCGCGTGGATGCGCCCGGTGTGCGCGTGCTGGAGAACGCGGCGTTGCTCGGCGCAAAAGACGAACGGCCGGTGGGGTGATCCACCGGCCGTTGTTCACTCTTGTGTCGTCTGCGTCTATTTCACGCCATTACTTTTCGATCGGCTTGCCCGTGCGGTCGTGCATCAGCGACAGCGCAAGCACGCTGATGATCGCCGCGGCCATCACGTAGTACGACGGTGCGAGCTTACTGCCCGAACTGGCAATCAGCCACGTCACGATCAACGGGGCGAAACCACCGAAGATGGTGACCGCCAGGTTGTATGAAATCGACAGGCCGGTGGAGCGCACCGCCGTCGGAAACTGCTCGGCCAGCACGGCCGGCGCCGGGCCCGTGAACGCCGCCAGCAACACACCCAGGATCACCTGCACCTGTAGCAGTGTCTGCACCGTCGGGTGGACGTTGAGCCAGTGGAAGAGCGGATACGCCGCGGCTGCGATGACCAGCGCCACCGTGCCCAGCATGCGCTTGCGCCCGATGCGGTCGGACAGGGTGCCCATGAGCGGGCACAGCACGAAGATGATCGCCCCGCACAGCGCTGTCGACTGGAATGTCGCGCCTAGCGGCAGACCTAGCTGTTGCTTCGCATACGTCGGCATGTAGAACACCAGCGTGTAGGTGCAGACGGTCCAGAGAATCGTCACGCCCAGGCCACCCAGCACCTCACGCGGATGATCGCGCAGCACTTGCGACAGCGGTGCCAGACGCGATTCCTTTGCCGCCTTTGCCTTCTGTGCTTCGAAAGCCGGCGGCTCGTGCAGGTGCGAGCGGATGTACATGCCGACCGGGCCGATCAGCAGGCCGAACAGGAATGGAATGCGCCAGCCCCATGCATCGATTTGCTCCGGCGACAGACCGTTCGTGACGATCGCACCCATGGCGGCGCCCAGGATGAACGAGATGCCCTGGCTCGCCTGCTGCCAGCTTGCGAAGTAGCCGCGCCGTTCGTCCGGTGAATACTCGATCAGGAACGCCGTGGCGCCACCGACCTCACCGCCAGCAGAGAAGCCCTGGATGAGCCGCGCGATCACGATCAGGATGGGCGCGCCGATACCGATTTGCGCGTACGTCGGCGCAAGGCCGATGATGGCCGTGCCGATCGCCATCAACATGATGGTGAGCGTGAGTGCAGCCTTGCGGCCGACGCGGTCGGCGTAGATGCCTAGCACGACAGCGCCCACCGGGCGCATGAAGAATCCCACGCCAAACGTGGCGACCGTCAGCATGAACGAGGTGAAGTCGTTGCCGGTGGGGAAGAACAGCTTGGCGATGATGACGGCGAAGAAGCTGTAGACCGTAAAGTCGAACCATTCGAGGCCGTTGCCGATCGTGGCGGCGATGATGGCCTTGCGTCGGGTGGCCGCAGAGATGGCCGGTGCCGGTGCCCGATCGCCCTGGGTGGGCGCTGCCGTGGCTTGCATGGATGTGTCCTCCGGTGTTTTATGGACATCGCCTGCCTCGATCTCTCCCCAGCCCGGGCGGCGAAGCGGTCATGGTAAGTGATCCGGCAGCGATCCGGTGCTGCGGCATGCGAAGTCCTTGGAATTGAGGCGGCTAAACACTGTCGAACGCATATGCACATGCATCCAACGGAGCACATGATGACCCCGACATCGCAACCAGGCCGTCGCGCCGCCATCCTGCCGGGTGTGGTGGTCGCATGCGCGGTCGTTTTGCTGGGGGGGTGCGTGGTCGCGCCGTATTACGACGCCTACGGGAACCCGATCGCCCCCGCAGTCGTGGCGCCTGCGCCAGTGGCGGCGTATCCGTCCTATCCGTACGACCTCTATTACTACTACGGGCCGGCCTATTACCCAGCGCCGGTGTACCCGGCGCCGGTTTTCGGCAGCGTGTGGATCGGCGGGGGCGGCTGCTGGGGCTGCCATCGCGGCTGGGGTGGCCGCGGGTGGGGTGGTCGCGGTTGGGGCCATGGAGGGGGCTGGGGGCACGAAGGAGGCTGGGGACATCGTCATTGATCGTCATCGTCAACGTGACGAAGACGCGCATCCGGCGCGCCCGAACGCCAGTTCCGCCGCCAGTTCAATACGCGTGATTGCGTAACGGAATCTGCTGCATCGCGACATACAATCCTCCGCTCTTAAAAGAAAAGCATGCGAGGAGATTGTCGATGTCCGTCATCATCGTGCTGGCTGCGCTGGCGTTCCTGATGTTCGCCGCGTATCGCGGCTACAGCGTCATCCTATTTGCACCACTGGCCGCACTCGGCGCGGTGCTGCTGACTGATCCATCGGCTGTGGCGCCGGTGTTCTCCGGCATCTTCATGGAGAAGATGGTCGGCTTCGTCAAACTGTATTTCCCGGTGTTCCTGCTCGGTGCTGTCTTCGGCAAGGTGATCGAGCTGTCGGGGTTTTCGCGCTCCATCGTTGCATCGGTCATCCGCGTGGTGGGGGCCAAGCGGGCGATGCTCTCCATCGTGCTGGTGTGTGCGCTGCTGACGTACGGCGGCGTGTCGCTGTTCGTGGTGGTGTTCGCCGTGTACCCGTTTGCAGCGGAAATGTTCCGCCAGGGCAACATCCCCAAGCGCCTCATCCCGGGCACGATCGCGCTGGGCGCGTTCTCGTTCACGATGGATTCGCTGCCGGGCACGCCCCAGATTCAAAACATCATCCCGACCACGTTCTTCCACACCACCTCTTGGGCCGCGCCGTGGCTGGGTACCATCGGTGCGCTGTTCATCATCGTGGTGGGCATGTCGTATCTGGAATGGCGCCGCCGCGTGGCACTGCGCTATGGCCAGGGCTATGACCACGGCCTGACCAAGCTGGTGAACGAGCCCGAAACGGCCGAGACCGGCACGCTGGCGCACCCGCTCGTCGCGCTGTCGCCGCTGGTGCTGGTGGGTGTGATGAACCTGCTGTTCACGCGCTGGATTCCGACGTGGTACGGCAAGGTCGTGACCGTTGCGTTGCCCGGACTGCCCAAGCCGCTGACCGTTGAAGCGGACAAGCTGACCGCGATCTGGGCCGTGGAAGCGGCGCTGTTGATCGGCATCATCGTGGTGCTCGTATTTGGCTTCCGCGCGGTGAAGGGCCGCTTTGCGGACGGCAGCAAGGCGGCCGTGTCGGGCGCCTTGCTGGCCGCGATGAACACCGCTTCGGAATACGGTTTCGGTGGCGTGATCGCCGCGCTTCCGGGTTTCCTGGTGCTGGCCGATGGCCTGCGCGCGATTCCGAATCCGCTCGTCAATGAAGCGGTGACGGTGAGCACCCTTGCCGGCATCACCGGTTCCGCATCGGGCGGCATGAGCATTGCACTGGCGGCCATGGCCGACCAGTTTGTGCAGGCAGCGCAGGCGACGGGCATTCCGATGGAGGTGCTGCACCGTGTGGCCGCGATGGCCTCGGGCGGCATGGACACGCTGCCGCACAATGGCGCCGTGATCACGCTGCTGGCTGTCACGGGCCTGACGCACCGCGAGGCGTATCGCGATGTGTTCTGCGTGACGATCATCAAGACGCTGGCGGTGTTCTTCGTGATTGCCGTGTTTTACGCCACCGGCATCGTCTGACGCAGACGCCGCCGCAATGAAAAGCCGACGCGCCAACGTCGGCTTTTTCATGGGCAGGGTGCGTTTATTGACCGCTGCTGCCGGTGTCAGAGCGACGCTCGCGGCAGACCCGTTGGGCTTCCCCCACCAGCGAGTCGCACTGGTTGGCGCGACGCGACCAGAATGCGCGGTCCGACGATGACTCCGCCGCCGACGTGCCCTTGCCGTGGCGGTGCGTGACGTGCTTGTCGACCCACTTGTCGGTCTTCACGTGCGCGCGGTGGACTTTCTGCTTGAGCGTGCCGGGCGTGGCTTCCGGCTGTGCGCCGGTCGCGGTGTTGTGATAGCCGGGGTTGGCAGCGGCATCGGCATTGCGCTGTACCTGGGTGCGCGGGCCCTCCATCGGGCTGTCGACGCCCGTCACTGCGCTGTGATCCTTCTGCTGGGCCTGCGCGGGCGCCGCGCCGATCCACGCACAGGCGGCCACAGCGATCGCCGCGGCCAGACTCGACATCTTGCGTGCTTGCATGCTCGTTCTCCTTGTTGTGAAACAGGGTCGACTTCAGGGCACGCATGCCGCGTGCCACGAGGTGCATCCCGAACGTCACAATAGGGAAGCGTCAACCCGGCGGACAGTCGGCGCAGACTGAACCGCCTGTCGGACAAACGCTGTCAAGCCGCCAGCGGACGCTGCATTCAAGCGCGCATGAACAGCCAGACCGTCAGGATGATCCCGACGATGACCACGAAGCCGCGCAGCACTTTTTCCGGCAGCCGGTGCAGCAGCCACGCACCGGCGAATCCGCCTGCGATGCCCCCGATGCCCAGCGCCACCACGGCCGCCCAGTTGACCTGCGGGGAGAACGCAAACACTGCCACGGCCGATGCATTCATCGTCATGGCGAGCACGTTCTTGGTCGCGCCCGCCATGCGCACCTGCTGGCCGGCCACCGTGAGCGCGGCGAGCATCAGGAAGCCGATTCCGCCGCCGAAGTAGCCGCCGTAAATGGCAATCGCAAATTGGGCGGTTGCGAGCGCGGTGGTCGACATGCCCGATGCCGCATGCAGCGGTTTGCGGCGGAAGCTGCCCCACGCAAACACGCTGGTTGCAAACAGCACGAGATACGGCACCAGTTTGGCGAAGAACGAAGGTGGGGTCGCCAGCAGCAACAGCGCGCCGAGCACGCCGCCCACCAGACTGATGACAATGAGCTGCCGCAGCGAAAGGTGATGCTCGCCGGCATCGACGCCGCCGGCCAGTTTTCGCCCCGCGATCGACGAGGTGATCTGGCTGGGGAACAGCGCGATCGTCGAGGTCATGTTGGCGCCGAGCGGGTTGAGCCCGGCCAGCAGCAATGCGGGGAACGTGATGAACGATCCGCCGCCCGCGAGGGCATTCTGGGCGCCGGCATAAACGCCGGCCGCCGCGATGAGCAGGGCGGTTGAAAACGGAAGCGTAGTCATAAGCGGGGGCGGGCAAGGCGGCTGGAATGTCCGCGATGGTAATGGAACGCCCGCGCGCGTGCTCGTCAGCGGAGCGGGGTGTCGCTGCGTCGTCGGCGCAGCCACCATTCGGCCATCTCGAACGCGGCCTGCACGAGCAGCGCCAGCCCTGCGGCAGGAATGGCGCCGGCAAGCAGCGTTGCGCTGTCGTTGAGGGCGAGCCCCGTGGCGATGCGCTCGCCATAGCCGCCGGCGCCGATGAACGCGGCGATAGTCGCGGTCCCCACACTGATGACCGCGGCGGTTTTGACGCCAGCCAGGATGACCGGCAGCGCCAGCGGAAGATCGACAACGCGCGTGCGTTGCGAGGGCGTGAACCCCAGCGCCAACGCGGCATCGCGCAAGCCGTCTGGCACCTGTTCCAGCCCGACGATCGTGTTGCGCACGATGGGCAGCAGCGCATAGACCGCCAGCGCAATCAGCGCCGGCACCACGCCAATCGACCCAACGATCGGGATGAGCATCGCCAGCAAGGCGAGCGACGGAATCGTCTGCAACACGCCCACGACGGCAAGGATTGGCTGCTTGATGCGGCGACGCGCTGCCATGAGGCCCAGCGGCACGCCGAGCAGCACGGCAACGCCGGTCGAGATGCCCACCAGCATCAGATGACGCTGCGTGAGCCGCCCCAGGCCGTCCGTCAGCCGGCCGAAGAACGCGCGAGCCGGTGTCGCGGCCAGCGCGTTGCCATGCCCGGCGAGAAACTGCTGCGCAGCTTGCGAGAACGACTGGCCTTCGAGTTCGACCGCCGCGTTCATCGCCACCATGTCGTCGCGCCCGATGCGCCCGGTCAGCGCGCTGATCGCCTGCCATTGCGCCGGATGCCGCTGCGCAACGTCGGCGCGGTAAAGCAGTACAGCGTCGTAGCGCGGGAAGACGTGCGCGGGGTCGTCGAGCACCCGCAGGTGTTCGCGGCGGATCTTCGCGTCGGTGGAGTAGATGTCGATCACGTCGACCTGGCTGGCGCGCAGCGCGTCATAGGCAACGCCGTGGTCGAGGCCTGTCGGGCGTTGCGGCAGCTTGTAGCGTTGGACGATCGCCGGCCAGCCGTCGGCGCGGCCGAGAAATTCGTGCGACAGGCCAAGCCGCAGCGACGGATGTGTGGCCAGGTCGGCCAGCGTGCGGATGTGCTCCCGCTCGGCATCGGCGTCACGCATGGCCAGCGCATAGGTGTCTTCAAAGCCGAGCGGCACGCCGGCCCCCAGGCCCATCGGCGCCAGGCCGCGGTTGACGTCGGCCAGCAGCGCGGCTTGATTGGGATTGGCCGCTTGCTCGGCGGGCAGGTGCAGGATTTCAGCGGCGATGGTGCCGAGGTAATCCGGATAGACGTCGATGCTGCCGTTCTTGAGCGCGGCAAAGACGATGGCGGTGTTGCCCAGGCCGGGTACGTGTTCGGCGGGGCCACGCGGGGTTGCGGTCTGCGTGAGGATTTCGCCCAACACGTACGACTCCGTGAAGCGCTTGGAGCCGATGCGCAGAGGGGGCTCGGCAATGGCCGATGTGCTGCACGCCAGCCAGCCCAGCGCAAGACATGCCAGCAGGCGCCGGAGAAAGGGATGACGGATCAGTCGCCGTGTATCCAAAGTTCGTTGAGGTCGGTCAGGCCCCAGTCGCGGGGTTCTTCTCGGGAAACGATCTGGTCGCCAGTCTGCGCCAGATCGATGAGTTCGGGCGCAACCCGCGTGCCCGACGATATCGAGAAGAATACCTTGACCGTGGGCGTGAGCAAGGCGCCCGGTGCATGTTGCATGACCACCGCCAGCCGGCCCGAGCGTAGCCGGACGAGCGAACCCACCGGATAGATGCCCACGCTCTTGACGAAGGCGTTGAACACCATCGGGTCGAAATGGTTGCCGCGCCATTCGACCATGCGCTGCACCGCGTAGGCGGCTTCCCACGCTTTCTTGTACGGGCGGTCGGACGTGACCGCGTCATACACGTCGCAGATGGCGCCCATGCGCGCGAACAGCGAGATGCCTTCGCCAGCCAGCTTGTGCGGATAGCCGGTGCCGTCCATGCGCTCGTGGTGGTGCAGGCAGACGTCGAGCGCGATGTCGCGCATGCTGCTGTCGCCCGTCAGGATGTCGTGGCCCGCCTGCGGGTGGACGATCACGTGGCGGAATTCAGCGTCGGTCAGTGCACCGGGCTTGTTCAACACCTCGGGCGGAATCGCGATCTTGCCGATGTCATGCAACAGGCCGGCGAGGCCCGCATCGCGGACTTCGTCATCCGACAGCCCTAGCTGACGGCCAAGCGACACCATGAGCGCGCACACGGCTACCGAATGCAGGAACGTGTAGCGATCTTTCGCTTTCAGGCGCACCAGGCTGGTCAGCGCGCTCGGGTGGCGGTCGACGGAGCCTGAAATGGCTTCCACCAATGGCAGTGCATCGCGCGCTTCGATCGTGCGGCCCATGCGAGCATCGGCAAACATAGCCTGGACGGCGACCTCCGCCTTACTGATGAGGCGAGCGGCACGGCGCATTTCTTCCGCATGCGTGATGGGGCGGGGCGCAATGTGGGCGTCGGCGGAGCAGGCCGGTGGCACCGGCATTTCGGGGGCCGGAGGTGCCGCGTTGGCGGCGGCCACGTCGGTGCCGCGCGTGGTGTCGATCCACACCTCGCGCACGCCGCTGGCACGCAGGCGTTGCAATTGGGCGGCATCTTCCACGCGAAAACGGGCCCGCCAGAACGGGTGTTCCAGCCAGGAGCCGACGAATTCGTCGAGGTACATGCCCACCCGCAGGTGTTCGATAGCGATGCGCTTGCGCATGTTGATGTTCAGAGATCGGGCCGTGGCGGGGAGGGCACGTTTTTGCGCAACGGGTCCAAGTAAAGGCGTCCCGCCAACGAATGCATTCTCTTCTATCGGACAGGCGGCCGCAGCCTTGAGGGGGAAAAGTCCGGGCTCGCCAAGTGAGGTCTGCGGGTGTAGGCGAAAAAAAAGCGGCCGGAAAGGCCGCCTCAGTAAGCCGGTGCCGGTGCCAACGCGGGCTCCGGCATCGGGGAGGGAGAGAGATACAGGGTGATACGGTCAGCCGATCGACGACTTATTGGCCGTCGGTGAACGGGTCAGCCTTGCCGACCAGGGCGCCATCGGTGTACGGATCGGCCTTGCGCAGCGCGCCATCCGTGTACGGGTCAGCCTTGCGCACGGCGCCGTCGGTGTAGACGTCTGCCTTGCGGGCGCCATCCGTATACGGGTCAGCCTTCGTCACGGCCTGGCCGTTGGTGTACGGGTCCTTGTTTTGCACGCCGGCAGCGAAGGCCGGAATTGCGGCAACAGCGATCAGCGAGGCGAGAATCAGGTTCTTGGTCTTCATGATGGACTCCACAACAGGGGGGTGAGCATTGCCGCAGGGCAGTTTTCGCTGCGGTGCGGTAACGCGATGGCATAAGCTTAGTCGTTGCTCGAACAGTAAAAAAGCAGTTCTATTAAACTCTTTGTTCAAAAATCAAGAACAATTGTGACTGTTCGAGCACCGCAATCTGCACATAAGTCATTGAATTGACACGGGAATATGGCATGCGGGATAACCCTTAATGCGAAGGTCTGACGACGGCGGCGGCAAAAAATTCCTGTCTTCATGTGCGCGGATTGTTGCGTCGCGTTACAGCCTTGGGGATTCCCCTGCCGTCAGCCCCCCTTGCGGCGGCTAAACATTCGGCGTGGATGGTCGTTGATGCAGGTACGGGCGGCGTTTTCCGCCCCTTGCAGCAGGAAGGTCACCATGTCCATCACCACCGCGTCCATCGCCCGTTTTTTGATTGACGGCGTCGCTTATCAGGCGAGGCTGTTTGCCATGCCGTTCCACGTGCCGGAAAACGGCCGTGTGCGCGCGCATGCGATCGGGCGTCCGGACATGCCGTTCAGCGGTGTGCACGTGCTGGCTGGGTGGCTGAAAGAGCGCGTGTTGCCCGAGGGCGTGGGCTTGGTGATGGCCGATCGCCTGTTCTCGCACGGCGCGGTGGAGCAGTGGTCGGGCGCCGACGGTGCACGCGCGGCCAAAGTGCTGTCGCAAGTGGCGCTGGGCAGCAAGAGCAGCCACCGCCTGTGGCGCAACACAGTGGCGGGTGGTTTCCGCGACGAGACCGCGTTCTTCCTGGGTGCCGCCTTTGTGCAGACCGATACGGCTGTCGACGACATCCGCCTGCTGGGTGACCTGATTCCGGCGGCAGAATGGTCCAGCGTGGCCGATGCCGCTTCGACGATGATGGGGCTGCACCTGTATCGCCCCGACGAGCCCGAAACGCTGGTCAACTGTGCGCTACTCGCGCCGTCCTGGACGGAGGCCGCCGTAGAGCGCGCCGACGGCTACCGTGCGCTGACGCTGCTGCATTCCTTTACCGAAGACGACGAGGTCATCCACGTCGACATTGAACTGCTGCCGCCGGGCCAGGTCGTGCTGCAAGTCGAGTCATGCTCGACGCGCTTTTCTGCGCGCTTCGACCCGGCGCTCCTGGGGCGTGACATGACCGACGCACTGCTGCGCGATGCGCTGGCTCTGCAACACGGCGATCGGACCAGTCTTCACTGAGCTTGCCAGCTTCGCCAGCATGGCGGCCAGGACCCGTCCGCTGACCGCCACGGCGGTGTATGTGAGGACCGCGCCGGTCTGGTCCGGCACGGTCTGGCCCCACGGCGCGCAGCTGAATGGCGTGTGCCTCGGCTGCTGATGGGCGGTGCGGCGAGGGCGCCATACCGCACGCGCATAGCGCTGCTCAGGCCGCTTACTTGGCCGGTGTACTCCACGGATACGCCAGCCATGCATCAAAGCGCTTGGCGAATTCACCGCTCTCGGTCGTCTGCCGCAGCCATTGGTCGACGAAGTTCTTGAACACGACGTCGCGGGGCAGGAGGTAGGCCTTCTCCGAAAAATCGAATGGCGCTTCCGGGTGCACGGCACACAGCTCCGGGTGCAGCTTCTGCTGCAGCTTGGTTTCGACCGCGTCAGTCATCATCAGGTCTGCGCGGCCGGCGACGATCTCGTTGAAGATGGTCACGTTGTCCGGATACACGCGAATCTGCGCCTGCTTCAGATGTTCGCGCGCGAATTTCTCGTTGGTGCCGCCCGGGTTGACCACGGCACGCACGTTCGGCTGATCGATCTGCGCCAGCGTCTGATATTTCGACTGGTTCTCGCAACGCGTGATCGGCGTCTTGCCGTCGCGTTGATACGGAATCGAATAGAACGCCTTCTTCTGCCGCTCCAGCGTGACCGACACCCCGCTCATGGCGATGTCGTAGCGGTCAGCCGCAAAGTCCTGCATCAGCGTCGACCACGTGGTTGGAACGATTTCCAGCTTCACGCCGAGTGCCTTGGCCAGACGTTCCCCCATCTCGACATCCAGGCCGATAAAGCGGCCATCGGCAGGATTCTTGTAAGTGAACGGCTTGTAGTCGCCGGTGGTGCCGACGCGGAGCGTACCGCGCGCGATGATTTCGTCGAGACGGTTGGTGGCTGGCGCGGTTTGCGACAGGGCGGGAGCCGCGGCACAGGCGCACAGCAGCAGGGCGCTGCTGGTGCGGATGAAACGGTGGAACATGGAAACCCCTCCTGAAAAATCAAAAAGGCGCGGCCGCCCGGAGACCAGGCGGGCCGCGCCCATCTCAACGCCGGCTTACTGGCCCGACGCCTTGTTCCATTGCAGTGCATTGAGCACTGCCAGCGACATCGCCGTCACGCCCGTCTTGATGGACGGTTCGGGCACCGGTGCGAACAGCGGAGAATGATTGGTCGGCAGCGGCTTGGCGCCCGGCTTGAGCGAGGCGAAGAATGTCTGCGGATCGTTCACGCCGATGAAGAAGAACATCGACGGGATGCCCGCGTCAACAAACGCCGAGAAATCTTCGCTGGCCGTGATGGGCGGCACGCGCAGTACGCGGTCGTTGCCGAAGGCGGTTTTGAACATCGCCTCGGTGCGCGCGACCACGGTCGGGTCGTTGTTGACCGCCTTGCCGCCTTCGGTGATCTTGATATCGGCGTCCGGCGCGCCCGACATCTCGGTGACGGCCTTGGCCGTGCGCCGGATACCGTCGAGCATCTTCTGGCGCACCGCCGGCTTGTACGAACGGATCGTCCCGCGCAGCAGCACGCTGTCCGGGATGATGTTCTCAGCGCTGCCGCCCTGGATGGCTCCGATGCTCACCACGCCAAATTCCTGCGGATCCTTCTCGCGGCTGATCACGCTTTGCAGGTCGACCACGAAGCGCGCCGCCATCATCACCGGGTCAATGGTCTTGTCAGGCGCGGAGCCGTGCCCGCCACGACCTTTGAACGTAATTTCCAACCCGTCCGAGTTGGAGGTGACCGGGCCGCTGTTGAAGACGATCGAACCGTACGGCCCCGGGCCCGTGTGCAGCGCAAACGCATAGTCGGGCTTGGGGAAGCGCTTGAAGAAGCCGTCGTCGATCATGCTCTGTGCGCCCGATACGGTTTCTTCGGCAGGCTGTGCGACGAACACGAGCGTCCCGTGCCAGCGATCCTTGAGCGACACCAGCGTCTTCGCCGTGCCCACCCACGACGCCATGTGCAGGTCGTGCCCGCAGCTATGCGCGACGCCCACGTCTTCGCCGCGCCATTTCGTGTGGATGTGGCTCGCGTAGGGCAGGCCGGTTTTCTCTTCCATCGGCAGCGCATCGAGTTCGGTGCGCACCAGGATCGTCGGGCCGGCCCCGTTGCGATAGACCGCCACCACGCCGGTCTTGCCGACATGCTCCGTCACGTCAAAGCCGATCTTGCGCATCTGCTCGGCCAGCTTGGCAGCGGTGCGCGTTTCCTGAAACGCCAGTTCCGGGTGCGCGTGGATGTCTTTGTAGAGCAGGTCGAGCTGCCCATATTCGGCATTGACCGCCGCGTCCACCGCAGGCTTGATCTGCGCCACGTCGATCCCGCCCGCCGCGGGCGCAGCCTGTGCTGGCGCGGACGATGCACCGCCGGGGCTGAACGGAATCTGTGCGAATGCCGGCAAGGCAGCACCGGCCAGCAACCAGGCGAGCGCAGTACGTTTCAAACGGATGGGTGGCGTGATCATGTTGTCTCCTGTCGTTGTGGTGGCGCCAACAAAGTCGTTGCTTGGTCAATTGATTCGATTATGCAACGTGATTCAGAGCATGTGCACCCGGGGGCATCCCCAAGTCAGTCCTTGCGGGTCAGACGGCAAACGGAAACGCGCGCTCAGGGATGAGCGTCACGCTTGGCACTCGATAGGCGCTTTCCTAGACTGGGTCAGGTGTGCTGTTTCAGTGAATCGAACATCGAAACGCGGATGAATCCGACGACGTCCTGTCTACAGCTAGCGTTTCGCGATGCCCCGCCCGGGGAGACGGCGATTCGTGCGGCGCTGGAAGCCGCGCAGCGGGTGCTTGAACGCAGTGGTGTGTCGCCGCGCGAAGCGTTCGCGGCCTACCAAGCCTTCGCCAGCGGGGCGGGGAGCCCCGACACGCTCGCGCTGACGTTCGCCCGAGCGGAAGCCGAGGCCATGGATACATTGGCCGCGCACGGCTACACCCGCTACGGTTCGGTCAGCCTGGCTGCGCTCTAAGCGCCTGCGGTGGCCGCGCGTTTGCGTTTCAGACTTCTGCTGTCTTTCCGCCCAGCCGCCGTGCCGTCTCGGACACATGGCGATGGATGCGCGCGAGGAAGTCGATCTCCGCTGCGCGCGTCGGTGAATGTCCCAACGCCTGCGAGAGATGTGTCGCCACGAATGACGACTGCGGCGCCAGCATGCTGATCAGACGCAGCAGCTCGCGGCGCGCCTGGCTGGCGTCGTAGCCGAGGTGATCGGCCAGGGCGAGCAGCGCGTCTTGGTCGATGGCCTCATAGCGGGCTTGCGCGTCCGGCGAGAGTTCATCGGCATTCCATTCGTTGGCGTAGACCGCCGCACAGAACAGGTGATCGTGCGCCGCCAGGCGGATGCCGTCCGCACCGATGTGGAAATGCAGCGTGCCAGCCGAGGCGTTGCGTCCGCCGATCAACAGGCAAAACACCATCCAACGGAACAGCGCGGCCGTCGCGGAAGCCGGGTCCGCGCACAGACTGGCGCATTGCGCGACCTGCTCGACGGTGATCGGCAGGAAGCGATACTTGGGCGAGAGCCCCAGCAACTGCACCGCCGAGACGACATAGCGGGCCTGCACCAGCGCGGTGTCGTCGCTCTTGCAGCGCAAGGTGCGATCGAGGCGTTGCACCACGGCGGCGGTTTCCGGAAACTGACGCAGGCCGATGAACGGCGTGTCCAGCCCGATGCTGCGGCCCAACAGCGTGGCCCAGCAGTGATTGATGGTCGCGTACGGAAGGTGCGCGCCTTCACCAAAGTCCAACCGCACAAAATGGCTCGACTGCGCGGCATTGGCAGGCGCGGAAAACCGGCCCAGCCACATCGACACGGGCAGACCATTCGAGGCCAGGAAAGGGAGGCTGATTTCTTCCGCAGCTTCTGCGGTATCGGTGCCGTAGCGTGCGCGAGGTTCCGCCGCGCGCAGCGGCGTGCTGCGGGGCGGGCGCCCAACGGTTTGCTGGAACTGCAGCACCAGATCGCGTTCGGACAGCCCGTCGGCGCGGCCGCTGCATGGCTTGAGGCCGCTGGGCACCAGGGCCAGCGGGCCATCCAGATGCGGCGCTGCTTGTGCGAGATGTTCCAGCGCCGCGGCCGCCGCCTTGGGCGTGCTGCGCGCCGCTTCCGGCAGCAGGTATTCAAAGAAGTGGCGTACCGGCTGGGCTTTTGCCGTGTCGGCGATCATGCCGGCGTCGCGCGGCAGGTGCGGGCTCAGATCGAAGCCCTGCGAAGAAGTCTGCCAGCGTGCATCGTATTCGAACGCCCAACCGCTGCGGCCGCACGATAGCTGACCGATCAGATGCTTGTTCAGGTAGACGTCCAGCATGCGCGTATCCAACGTATTTGATGGAGCGTGCGTAGTCGGCTGTGCAGCGGAGAACCCGCCGGCAATCGGGAATTTGACGGTTTTGCAGTCAATGCGCCATTCCCTTGCACGCCCCTCATCGACCGAGGGCGAGCATAACAAAGAAAATCTTCGCATCGCGCGGAGATATCCGATTTCGATGATGCAATTTTCTCAAATCGGATTATCGGATTGCTAAGATCGAGTGCGCATTGGTCGATGTTTCAGGCATCTACTTCAGTTTTTCAGATTTTTTAATACTCGCTGCGGAGTCAATGCCCAGGCCATTGAATAAATTTCAGAGCGATGGCGGTGGCGTGGCATTCATTACAAATGGCGGAATTAAGTCCGTCGCAATGCGCGCGGGGGAGAGAAGAAATAACGGCATTGCCCATGAATTTAGCCGAGCAATTAAGCGTCGGCTCCAAGTGGACTTTGAACAAGCTATTGCGCCCCGGACAGCCGGTGCGCTCATTGGCCATTCAGCGGCCCGAACGCAAGAGCGAATCTTTATCGCTTGCTGGGGTGGTGCCATTTGCAGCTGCTTTTTTGCCGGGTGCGAACACGCCGGTCGACAGCGACGTCCCCAGCAGGATCACGGCGCAGCCAATCACCATGTTCAACGTCAGTTGCTCGCCCAGGAACAGGATGCCCCACAGCACACCGAATACCGGGATCAGGAAAGTGACCGACACCGCGCGCGTCGGGCCCACATGCGCAACAAGGCGGAAGAAGAGGATGTAGGCGACGCCCGTGCATGCAATACCCAGGGCGATGACGTGCAGCCACACGCCGCCGGTGGGCGTTTGCGCCGGCCACAGCCAGTAGGCCAGCGGTGCAAGCACGATGGTGGCGGCCACTTGGCTGCCGGTCGCCACGGCCAGCGGCGGTACGCCGGTCAGGAAACGCTTGGTGTAGCTGCTCGCCACGCCGTACAGCACGGTGGCCGACAGCGCTGCAGCCACCGCCACGCCGCCCTGCTTTGCGTCGATGACAGACGACCCGCCCACCAGCACGATCACGCCGACAAAGCCGATCGCCAATCCCAGCACGCGCAGCGAGGACATCCGCTCACCTAGCCAAGTGAAGGCGACGATGGCGGCAAACAGCGGGGCCGCGGCGTTGAGCACCGAGGTGAACCCCGCCGTGAGTGTCAGTTCGGCATAGGCGAACAGGCAGAACGGGATGGCCGAATTCAGCACGCCCACCGCCAGCAGATGCGGCCAGTGCGTGCGCAGTGCGCCCATGCCGCCGCGCAAGGCCAGCGTCGGAACGAGGAAGCACGAGGCAATGGCCACCCGCAACGCGATCAATGCAACCGGTCCGAAGGGCGGCGCGGCAACGCGCATGAACAGGAAAGAGCCGCCCCACAGGGCAGCGAGGGTGAGGAGTTCAAGCACATCGGAGCGGCGCATGGGGGTCTCGTTATCGTTGTTGGGATGTTGTGCGCGCATTGTCCGCGCGATTGGGTTTTTATGCAGGCAGCAACGCCAGCAAGCCTTGCCGGCCGTCGCCGGGCATGGGCAGGCGTTCGCCAACCTGCGCGGGGTGCCCTTCCATCCGCAGCAGCGCGGCCTTGCGGGGCAACCCGCCGGCATAGCCTGTGAGCGCGCCGTCCGCGCCGACCACGCGGTGGCACGGGATGGCAATCGAGATCGGGTTGCGGCCCACGGCGGTGCCGACCGCGCGCGCATGCTCGCGGGAAAGTCCGAGGTGCGCGGTGATCTGGCCGTAGGTGGTGCGATTGCCGAATGCGATGTCGCACAGCAGGTGCCAGACGTCTTGCTGGAACGGCGTGCCCTCAGGCGCCATCGGCAGAGCGAAGTCGTGCAGCTTGCCGGCAAAGTACGCCGTGAACTGTGCCTGCGCCTCGCGGATGATCGGGATGTCCGCGCCCGGCGACATCCGCGCGACGCTCATTGGAATCGTTTTCTGGCCGGGAAAGAATGCGCCGGTCAGGTGAGTCTCGGTGGCGGTCAAGAGCAGATCGCCGAGCGGGCACGCAAAGATATGGCGGTACATGGCGGTCGATTCTTCAATGCGATACAGGTTGGGGGAGCGCAACCTCGCGGTGCCAGAGATGCATGGCGGCATACGCGCGCCACGGCGCCCAGGGCTCGGCACGCTCGATCATGGCGCGGCGCCCGGGCAACGTACCGTCGGCGTCTGCAAGGCGTTTGCGCAAGACGTAGTCGCCCAGCGGAAACGCGTTCGGCCAGCTCAGCGCCCGCATGGCAACGTATTGCGCAGTCCATTCGCCCACACCGGGCAGCGCTTGCAGGGCAGCCAGCGTAGGGGCGAGCGGCACCAGGGGTTCGAGCCGCAGCCTGCCGCAGTCGATGGCGCGGGCAAGTTCGACGACGGCGGCAGCGCGGCTGGCCTGCAGACCGGTCTGCGCGGACAGCGCCTGCGCGTCGATGTTCGCCAGTGCAGCCGCGCTCGGGAACGCCGCCAACAGCCCTTCGCGCGATTGCTGCAATGGCACGCCATACGCGGCAGTCATGCGCGAAAGAATGCGCCGCGCCTGCGCCAACGAAATGACCTGCCCGGCGATGGCGCGCACGGCAATCTCGAAGCCGTCCACGGCGCCCGGCACGCGCAGGCCGGGCGTCTCGGCAGCCAGCGTGCCGAGGTGCGCGTCGACCAGATCGGGCCGGCAATCGAGGTCAAACAGCCGCCGCGCGCGTGCCAGCACCGGCGGCATGGCGTGCAGCAGGCTGGGCGACAAAGTGAGCGCCACTGCGTGGCGTTGCGGCACATTGCGCGCGTGCAGCCAGCCGATGTGCCGCATGCCGCCGTAGTCGACGGCAATTGTGCGGGCGTAGCTGTCAGCGTCGACCACCTCGACGCCATCGACTGCACGTGCCTGCAGAAACGCAAGCAATGCGTCCCACGCAAACGGCGGCCGGTAGCCGAGCATGAGCGTGGGGCCGTCTTCGGCGCGGGGCGCCGTCGTGCGCGAACGCAGGCGCGTAGGAGCAAAGCCGTAATGCTCGCTAAAGCCGCTGTTCAGCCGTCGGACGCTCCCGAAACCGGCTGCAAAGGCAACATCGCCGACGGGCATGGCGGTATCGGTCAGCAGCCGTTTGGCGAGCAGCAGACGCTGGGTTTGCGCATATTCGATGGGCGAGACGTCGAACTCGGCGCGGAAGATGCGGCGCAGGTGGCGGTCGGTCACGCCCACGGCTGCGGCCAGTGCGGCCAGGTCGTGCTCTTGCAGAAAGCCCTCGTCGATCATGCGGGCGGCGGCCCGTGCAAGGTTGGACGACATTTCCGCCAGGCTGTGGCCCGGTGCCAGTTCCGGCCTGCAGCGCAGGCACGGCCGAAAACCCGCGCGCTCGGCGGCGGCGGCCGTGGTGAAGAAGCGGCAGTTCTTCTCCAGCGGCGTGCGGACCGCGCAAACCGGGCGGCAATATACGCCGGTGGATGTCACACCGACGAAGAACCAGCCGTCGAAGCGGCGATCGCGCGACTGCACGGCGTGGTAGCAGGCGTTGTGGTCGAGATGCATGGTGGTGATCGGGGAAGCCGGCAGCTAGTCTAGCCCTGTCGAGTCGCAGGAGTTCGCCGGATTCGGACACATCCCTCGATGCCAAAACATCGGCATCTCGGCACAATTGCGAACACAACAACACATCGGGAGACGGCATGTCCAAGACCATCGTCATTACCGGCGGGAGCCGGGGTATCGGTCGCGCCACGGCGGTGCTGTGTGCGCAACGCGGGTGGTCTGTCGCGCTGCAATATCGGGGCAATCGGCAGGCGGCGGAAGAGACGGTGGGGCTCATCGAGCAGGCCGGCGGCCATGCGCTGGCGGTGCAGGGCGATGTGTCGAGCGACGAGGATGTGATTGCCCTGTTCGAAGCGGCGGCCGGACGCTTTGGCGCGCTGCACGGCGTGGTCAACAACGCCGGCATCGTCGCCGAGGCCCAGGACGTGGCCGACATGACAACCCACCGGCTGCGCACGATGTTCGAGACCAACGTGCTGGGCGCCTTTCTGGTGGCGCGCGAGGCGGCGCGACGCCTGTCGACGTCGCGCGGCGGCGTGGGCGGTTCAGTGGTGAACGTGTCGTCGGCAGCGTCGCGGCTGGGATCGCCGCACGAATATGTCGACTACGCCGCCTCCAAGGGCGCCGTCGACACCATGACGCTGGGATTGGCGCGTGAACTCGGGCGCGATGGCGTGCGCGTCAACGCGGTCCGTCCTGGTTTGATCGAGACCGATATCCACGCCTCAGGCGGCCAGCCCGATCGCGCTCAGCGCCTGGGCAGCGCCACGCCGATCGGCCGCCCCGGCACGCCGCAGGAAGTGGCCGAGACCATTGTCTGGCTGCTCTCCGATGGGGCGTCTTACGTGACCGGCGCGCTGCTGGATTGCGCGGGCGGGCGCTGACTGGGCGATCAGGCGTCGGCCCCGGCGCGGAAGGTGTCGCACTGGCGAATATCGCCGCCGTCGAAGCCCTGGCGGAACCAGTGCATGCGCTGCTCGGACGTGCCGTGCGTGAAGGCGTCGGGCGTGACGCTGCGGCCGGCGTTGCGCTGTAGCGTGTCGTCGCCGATGGCGTGCGCTGCGGTCAGCGCCTGCTCCAGGTCGCCGCGCTCGAGCAGACCGCGTTGCTGCGCAAAGTGGCCCCACACGCCGGCCAGGCAATCGGCCTGCAGCTCCAGCCTGACCGACAGCGCGTTCGCCCCGGCCTGCGATTTGCCGGCCTGCGCACGGCTGACCTTCTCTGACACGCCCAACAGATTCTGCACATGGTGGCCCACCTCGTGCGCGACGACGTACGCGGCGGCAAAGTCGCCGGGCGCGCCGAACTTGCGGCGCAGTTCGTCGAAAAAGCCCAGGTCGAGGTAGACCTTCGTGTCAGCCGGGCAATAGAACGGTCCGACGGCCGAGGTGGCGTCGCCGCAGCCCGAGCGGATGCCCTGGCGGAACAGCACCAGCTTGGGCGGCTGATACGCGCGGCCGGCTTGCTTGAACAGCTGCGTCCACGTGTCTTCGGTGTCGCCGAGCACGTGCGAAACCAATTGCTTGCTGCGATCGTTGTCGGTTTCCCCGGTCGGCCGGGCTGGGCTGTGCGGCGCGGATTGCGTCGGTGCATTCTGCGAAACCTGCATCACCATGCCGAGGATCTCCAGCGGGTTCTTGCCCATCAGCAAGCCCACCACGGCGACGATTGCGATGCCGCCGATGCCCAGCCGCATGCCGCCGCCGCCAAAGCCGCCGCCCGAGGATGCGCGCTCATCCTCCACGTTGTCGCTTTCGCGCATGTCATCCCAACGCACGATGTTCTCCTTAAGGCCGGTGAGGCGAGTAGGCAGGGTCAAGCCGGATGTCACACCCGGTAAACTTTGCAAAGTCTACCTGCTGTGCGTACATACGGGCATGCCGCCGCGCTGCCGAATCGTCTGCGTGCAGCACAGATGCAAGGATCGGCAAGGGCTTGCGGGAATTTGCGGCGCTGCACCAAAGCCGGCAAGAAACTTGCTAACCAAGGCTGCTCATCCCCCGTCCGGCTGTCACACATATGACATGCGGCGGTTCCCGAATAACGATCGGCAGAAGATGACGCTGCCGCTCCATGATGTCGAGTTCTCACCATGCGCTTGCCCGCTTCGATCACTGCTCAACCCCCCGTCGCCACGGAGCCGTCGCATCTGGCCGCTACCCATGTTGATCCGACTGAGGCGTCGGACGTGGAACAGGCTGCAGCCGGGCCCAAGCCGTGGTGGGAACGCGTGTCGGGTGTCGTGTTAGGCGGCGCATTCAGCAGCGTGGCCGCTGCGTTGATTGCCGTGACGGGTGCGATTTACGTGGGGATGTACCACGCGCCCTGGGTGAAGAGCCTCGCCAGCCACACACCGACGGCCGAGCAGGCCGGCGATGCGATGAGCGTGGCCATGGCTACCGGTACCGCCAACGCCGCTGCGCCGGCGTCGACTGCGGCGCCCGCGCCCACGGAAGCAGCCACGCCACCTGCATCACCCGATCGGGTTGCGGCCGCGCGCGACCGGATGGAGCAACGCGTCTACTCGCAAGTGCAGCAGCCCCGCGCCCGCACCGTGGCCGAACGCGAGACGGTGGAGGAAAACGAGGCGCCCGCCCCGGCCAGCCCCCGCCGTCGTCACCGCAGCACGCGCTACATGCACCATAGCGCGCCGTTCAACGCAGCCTGGTACAAGGGCGCCTGATCCGTCCCCCCTGCAGCTAGGCCAGTCGTAACCGGCAATCCGCTTCGACATCTTCCAACGCGCGCATCGCTGCCAGCAGGCGGCGGTGCAGCGACTCCGACACCGGCAGAATCGGCGCGCGCGTGTCAGGGCCGATGCGTCCTTCCGCTGACAACAATGCCTTGACCGGCGCCGGGTTCGGTTCTGCGAACAGCAGCGCAGCCAGCGGTGCCAGTGCGTCAGCCAGCCGTTTGGCCTCGTCGATGCGGCCGGCGCGATGGTGTGCGACCAGCGCCACGAACAATTCCGGCCGCAGATGCGCACCGGCCAGGATGCCTCCCGTGCCGCCATGTGCGAGGCAATCGAGCAGCGCGCTGTCATCGCCGCTCAGCACATCCAGCGGCCCATCCTGCAGCGCGCCGAAATGCCCAGCCACACATTCCTTGATGGCGATGATGTTGGGCTGTTCAGCCAGCGCCAGCGCGGTATCGGGCGCGATCGAGACGCCTGTGCGCTTGGGCACGTTGTAGAGCATCACGGGGCGGGCCGTGCTGGCCGCCACGTGTGCGTAGTGCCAGTGCAATCCCGCTTGCGAAGGGCAGACGTAATACGGCGGGGGCACGAGGTAGCCGGCGCTGTTCCATCGCTCGTAGTGGCGGATCTGCGCGCATACGTCGCGTGTGTCCGTCGCGCCGACGCCGATCAGAAACGGCGTGCGCTCGCCGCAAGCGTCCGCGATGGTTTCCAAAACGGTGTAGCGCTCGATCTGAGAGAGCAGCGCGGCTTCACCGGTCGTGCCCAGCGCCACGAAGCCCGACACACCGGCGCCCTCGTAATGGCGTACCAGTTGCCGCAGTGCGGCGGTGTCGACCTGTCCATGATGGAACGGCGTGACCAGCGGAATCCAGATTCCTGAGAACATGGCACGCCTCAATGCAGCACAGCATGCGCGCGCCTGTGCGACGTGCGCAGCGGCGTAATGCGGCCCAGCGTGGCGCGCGGCAAGCCATGCAGCAGCGCGCCGATTACCGCATCCACATCTGCGTGAGCCAGTTCGAGATCCACGGTGACCGCTTTGCGGCGCGCGTCATGCCGCACGATGTACAGCCCGAGCGCGTCGCCAAGCAATGCGTGCATCTGCCGCCGAACCGCATGCGGTGTGTCACCGGGCACGGTCACGCGCAGACACACGTGCTGTTGTGCCGGCAGAGCAACCTGGCGAGGTACCGCCGCCGGAGAAGGCGGCAACAATTGCGGAACCAGCGAAGACAGGAGCATCGATCGCGCCATGATGGAAGGTGGCGACGGCCCGCGTCGCCATGTCGTTGAACATGACGACACCGTATCGATTCGCTCGTAAAAAGCGTGAAAAAGGGGTGTGACGCTCCGTAAAGAAAGTGTAAATGCTCAGCCAGCGTGCACTTGCCTGCGACGACGCAGCGCGATGATCGTCAGCGAGACGGCGCTCACCGCGGCTGCTGTCAGCACGTAGTAGCTCGGCGCCAGCGTATCGCCCGTGGTGTGGATCAACCACGTGACGATGAACGGCGCGAATCCACCGAACAGCGTTACGCCCAGGCTGTAGCCGAGCGACAGGCCGGTCGAGCGCACGCGCGTAGGAAAAATCTCCGACATCAACGCCGGCATCGGGCCCGAATACGCTGCTTTGAAGATGCCCGACACGGCTTGTAGCGCAAGCAGTGCACCGATGGTCGGATACGCGCGCAACAGTGCAAACATCGGGTAGATCAGCAGGATCATCAGCGCCGATGTGGTAAGCATGATGCGGATGCGGCCAATGCGATCCGACAGAGCACCCATCACCGGCGAGAGCAGGAACTGGAGCCCGCCATTGAGCACGACCACCGCAAATGACTGCGCCGCCGGCAGGTGCAGTTGCTTGACGGCGTACGTGGGCATGTAGAGCTGCAGCACATAGACCGACACCGTCGACTGCGCCACCACGCCCACCGCTAGCAGCAGGTTGGTCCATTGCGCTTTGAATGAAGCCTGCGGGTCGATGGTCGTCTTCTTCTGCTCGGCAACAAACTCGGGCGTCTCGTCCAGATGGCGGCGGATGTAGAAACCGACCGGGCCGACCAGCAGGCCAAAGATGAACGGCAAGCGCCAGCCCCAGCCTTCCAGATCGGCCGGCGAGAGCGATGCCGTGAGCAGCGCGCCGAGCCCCGCCGCCAGAATGGTCGCAATGCCCTGGCTGGCGAATTGCCAGCTGGCGTAGTAACCGCGCCCGCGCGTGCTGTGCTCGATCATGAAGGCCGTCGCGCTGCCGAATTCCCCACCCACCGCAAAGCCCTGCACCAGGCGGGCAAGCAGGATGGTGACGGGAGCGACGATGCCGATCTGCTGATAGCTCGGCATCACGGCAATCGCCAGCGTCCCGATGATCATCAGCAGGATCGACAGCGTCAGTGCGGCCTTGCGCCCCTTCTTGTCGGCGTACATGCCCAGCACGATCGCGCCGACCGGCCGCGTGATGAACGACACGCCAAAGCTGCCCACCGCAAACAGCAGCGAGACCCATTCGTCATCGGCCGGAAAGAACAGCTTGCCAATCACGGATGCAAAGAAGCCGTAGACGAGAAAGTCGTACCACTCGAGCGCGTTGCCGATCGACGACGAAATGACAATGCGGCGCGCGTGGGCTGCACTCGTTGTTGCAGGGCGAGCGGGTGCAGCAGAGCCTGCCGCAGAAGGTGCGGTCATGGTGAGGGTTCCTTTGGTGCCGGCCGGGATCGTTTTTATGGGAACCGCAGCGCGTCGCCCGCCCGGTCCGACGGGTCAGCGCGCTGGTGCAGCGGGGCTTCTTTAGAAGCCTACTGCGTGGCCGTCGCGGCGGCTGTCGCTGGCGGCCACGTAGCCGTGGTCGGCATCGTCCGACAGGCGCCAGATGAACTGGCCAGAGCCGAAATCCATGTACGGATCGGCCACCGATTCGAGCTTGTGCCCGCGTGCTTCCAGCGCGGCGACGGTCTTGCCGTTCATCGTGCCTTCCACGTCCAGCGTGAAATCGCGGTTGACCTTCCAGCGCGGTGCATCGCACGCGGCCTGCGGCTGCTGCTTGTAATCGAGCATGCGCACGAGCGTCTGCAGGTGGCCTTGCGGCTGCATGTCGCCGCCCATCACGCCAAAGCTCATCTGCGGCTGGCCGTCCTTGGTCAGGAACGCCGGGATGATGGTGTGGAATGGCCGCTTGCCGCCTTCCACCACGTTGGCCGAGCGCGCGTCCATCGAAAAACCGAAGCCGCGATTCTGCAGGCTGATGCCGGTGCCCGGCACCACCACGCCCGAGCCGAAGCCCATGTAGTTGGACTGGATGAACGAGACCATCATGCCGTTCTCGTCGGCGGCGGTCAGGTACACCGTGCCGCCGGCGCGCGGCATGCCGAAGGTTGGGATCTGCGCGCGGCCCATGTCGATGAGCTTGGCGCGTGCATCGAGGTACGCGTCGTCGAGCATCTGCTCGGGCGTGACTTCCATCGAGCGCGGGTCGGCCACGTATTGGTACAGATCGGCAAACGCCAGCTTCATCGCTTCAATCTGCAAATGCTGCGAGTCTGCCGAGTCGACGGGCACGGCGCCAAGATCGAAGCGATCCAGAATGCCGAGCGCGATGAGCGCGGCGATGCCCTGGCCGTTCGGCGGGATTTCGTGCACGTCGTAGCCGCGGTAGCGCTTGGTGATCGGCTTGACCCATTCGGGGCGATAGTCGCGCAGATCTTGTGCGGTCATGCCGCCCCCGCATTCGCGCGAATAGGCGGCGATGCGCTCGGCGAGTTCGCCTTCGTAGAAATCACGGCCGTTGGTCTGGCCGAGGCGGCGCAGCGTGGCGGCTGCGTCGGGCAGTTTGAATTTTTCGCCCACTTCCGGCGCGCGGCCGTGCGGCATGAAGGCCTGCGCATAGCCGGGCTGGTTGTGCAGCTCCGGAATGGCCGCCGCCCACTTGTGCGCAACGATGGGCGCGATGGTGTGGCCGCGCTCGGCAATCTCGGCGGCGGGTTCCAGCACATCGGCAAACGGCAGCTTGCCGAAGCGCTCGTGCAACGCAGCCCACGCGGAGATGGCGCCGGGCACGGTCACCGCGTCCCAGCCGCGTGTGGGGCGCTTGGGGTTGCCGTTGGCATCTTCGCCGTATTTCTTGCGGAAGTAATCGAGGTTCCATGCCTGCGGCGCGGTGCCGGAGGCGTTCAGGCCGTGCAGTTCCTTGCCGTCCCAGAGGATTGCGAATGCATCGCTGCCGAGGCCGCACGAGACGGGCTCGACCACGGTGAGCATGGCCGCCGCCGCGATGGCCGCATCGACGGCACTGCCGCCTGCGAGCAGCATGCGCAGCCCCGCCTGTGCGGCCAGCGGGTGGGACGTCGACACAACATTGCGCGCAAACAGCGGAATGCGGACGGTGGGATACGGATTCTGCCAATCGAAGCGGTGGGACATGGGCTTAAGCGTGAATAAACGGGAAGGTCTGACGAACGATTATTTGCGGTGTGCTCGATTTAATAAAGTTAAAATTCATTGGATTCAGCTTAAAAGAAACTTGAGAGTCCACCGGACCCTTCCGTGAGTACCGTCCGCTTTCTCCGCACCTTTGTTGCCGTGGCACGCCACGGCTCGTTTGCCGCCGCCGCCGAGCGCGTAGCGCTGACGCAGGCCGCGGTAAGCCTGCAGATGCGTGCGCTGGAAACCGAACTGCGCCGCGATCTGTTCGACCGGTCCGGACGCACCGTCACGCTCAATGCGCACGGCCGCGCGCTGCTGCCGCAAGCCGAGCATCTGCTGGGCCTGTACGACGCCATGCGCATCGGCGACGAACCCCAGACGGAGTTGTCCGGCGCCGTGGCAATCGGCGCGGTCGTGTCGGTGATGGGGTCGTTGGCACATGCGGTTGCAGGGCTCAAGCAGGTGCACAAAGGGCTGGACGTCAAGCTCATCACCGGCAAATCGGGCGAACTGGCAGAGCAGGTGGAGGCGGGCGAGCTGGATGGCGCGCTGGTGGTCGAGCACCTGGAGCGCCTGCCTGCCAACCTTGCGTGGCACCCGCTCTATACCGAGCCGCTGGTAGTCGTGGCGGGCCGCCATACGCGTGGCCGCGCTGAGGAAGTTTTGCGCACCCATCCCTTCCTGCGCTTCGACCGCGCGGTGCGCACGGGTGCGCTCATCGACCGCGCCCTGCGCAAGACGCACATGGCAGTCAACGAGTTCATCGAGGTCAATTCAATCGAGGCGATTGTCGAGCTGGTGCGCCAGCAAGTGGGGGTGACGCTGGTGCCCCGCCTGCGCCGCGCAAGCTGGGAGAGCGATCCGGCCCTGCGCGTGCTGCCCATGCCGCCGCAAACACCGGTACGCACGGTCGGCATGATCGAGCGGAAAGAGCATGTGCGGCACGGTGTGATTCAGGCGGTACTCGATGCGCTCGAAACCACACTTGGTAAATCCAGCGCCTAGACTTGAAGCACCAAGACCGGCTCCGGAGGCTGCTATGGACGCATTCATTCAACGCTGGCGCGACGAGTTGATCTTGCTCGGTCGCGTGCTGATGATGTTGCTGTTCGTGATTTCCGGCTGGGGCAAGCTGACCGGCTTCCAGGGCACCGTCGGCTACATGGGGACGGTCGGTGCGCCCATGCCCATGGTGGCGGCCGCCATCGCAGTCGTCATGGAATTTGGCGTGGGGATTGCCCTGTTGATCGGCTTCTGGACCCGGCCGCTGGCGCTGTTGATGGCGCTTTTCGTGCTGGGCACTGCGCTGATCGCCCATACGTTCTGGAACGTCGAAGGCGCCATGCAGACCGCCAATATGGTTCAGTTCTACAAGAACCTCAGCATCATGGGCGGGCTACTATTGCTTGCCGTGACGGGGGCCGGGCGGTACGCGTTGCAGAAGTCGTAGTGCGCGGGTTCAGCGCAACGAGCGCTGCACCAACACGAGTACGGCAAACACACTGCACGCCACGGCAAACCAGCTGAAGAGTTGCGTGCCCGCCAACAGCGTCGCTTGCCGATCAATCTCGGCAGAGAGGCTTGCCAACCGCTCGGGCGTGAGCGGGTTGGCGGCTTGCAGGTCAGAGGTGAACCGTGTGACGTGCGCCACGATGAGCGAGCGCGATTCCGCCTGCTGCGTCTGCAGCGACACCGCCGCCAGCCCCGTGCCCACCGCCGTCGCAAACTGGCGCGCGATGTTCTTCATCTGATAGCCGTGCGCGAAGTCTTCGCGGTCGAGATCGAGGTAGGTCATCATCGCGACCTGGATCATCACCGCGCCCGGCGTGATGCCTTCCAGAATCGACACGGGGAAGAACGCGTAGTCCGGCGCGCCCGGCATCAGGCTTGTTGCCAGCAGCAGCGCCGCTGCCGCGTACACGGCAAAGCCGATGGCGATGAAGCGCCGCTTGCGGAAGAAGAACGGCAACCAGGCGGTCATGGCGACGGCTACCACGGTCGACACTGCCCCGCTGATCATCAGGAACAGCGTGGTCGTGCGGAACGTAAAACCCAGGCCGCCTTGCGATACCGCCGGAAAGAGGTACGACCAGTACCCGCTCATCAAGTAATAGATGCCGTAGAAACCAATGCCCCACAGGTAGCGGCGGCCGTTCAGCCGCGAGAGATCGAGCCACGGGTCTGGGTGCGTGCGCAGGCGGTGGATGGCCAGCAGCAAAGAAGCCGTGCCGCCCAGCAACAGCAGCGGAATCAAAGGCGAGGCCGTCAGCCGGTTGTAGCGCAGCTCTGACAGGCCCATCAGGAACGACAGCGCGCCGATGGCCATCGCACCCACGCCAATCCAATCCCATTGGCTTTGTTGCGGCGGCGCTGCATCGGGGCGGCGTGCAGCGCGTGTGCGCGGTTGATGGTGTTCGGGCGGCAGGAAGAACACCGCCATCCATGCCGCGCCGGCGAGCGCCAGTTCGATCCAGAAGATCACGCGCCACTCGCTGTATTCCAGCACTTCGGCGCAGATCCACGGTGCAATCGTGGTCAGCCCGAACAGGCCGACACTGAACATCAGCATCGGCGGAATGCGTTCGTCGGGCTCGGCCGCGAGTTGCACCAGGATGCGCGACGCCGAAAACAGGCCGCCCGCACCCAGGCCCTGGATAGTCCGTCCGATGACGAGCTCGCCGATGTTGTTGGACTCGGCGCACACCACGCAGCCGATGGCGAACAGCACGATGCCCGCCAGCGAATACATCCGGTAGCCCACGTGCGCGGCAATGCGGCCGATGGCGAGGTTGGCGACCACGGCCGCCACCGCATACGCTGTGACGGCGTATAGATACGCCTCGGGGCTCGCATGAACACCGCCCTGGATGTGCTGGCCCGCCACGGCGAACATCTGCGACGAGACAAAATCGAGACCCGTGGACAGGCCCATCGCCAGCCCAAAAGCGTGGACGCGCGCCGAAGAAAAGTGGGGAAACGCCCGCAGGGACGCGGGTTTGAGGATTTGCAGCGACATGTGCCCGAGCTTAAACTTGCCCGCCAGCCGGATAAACGGCCAACTCTAGGAACACTGTCCAGTCATGCGAACAATGGAGTGGAACGATTGGGAAACCTTCTGCCGCGTGGTGGAGGCCGGCAGCTTCACCGCCGCCGCCGAGGCGTTGGGCATCCCCAAATCGACCGCCAGCGCCGCCGTATCACGGCTGGAAGCCGGGCTGGGCGTGCGGCTCATGACCCGTACCACGCGACAGTTGCGGCTGACCGAAGCGGGCTCGCACTTCTACGACGACATCGCGCCGCTGTTCGAGCGCCTGCGCGAAGTGCACGCCGACACCACCGCGGCCAGCGAGACCGTGGCCGGCACGCTGCGTATCGCTGCGCCGTACGAAGTCGGTGCGCAGCACCTGACCGAACCCGTGTGCCGCACGCTGGAGAAATATCCGCATCTGCAAATCCAGGTGCACATCTCGTGGGAACAGCCAGACCTGCTCGCCAGCGGCTACGACATCGTCTTCGTCATGGTTGACCAGGTGTTGCCGGATTCCTCGCTGGTGGCGCGCCGCGTGGTGCTGATCCCGCGCGGTTTGTATGCGTCGCCGACCTTGCTGGCGGAACGCCCCCCGCTCAAGACGCCCGCCGACTTGGCCGGCTGGCCCTGCCTCTCCGGGCCTGACGACGCGAGTTGGGCCTTCCGCCCCGTTGGTGAGCCCGCCGTCGAACCCATCGAAGTCCCCATCCAGCCACGCCTACAGACGTTGAATGCCGAAATGCGCGCCCGCGCCGCCGTGCGCGGCCTGGGCGTGGCTCGCATGGCGCGCTCCGTGGGCGATACCGAAGTCGCAGCCGGCCGGCTCGTGCGTGTGCTGCCCGATTTCGAGCTGACCGCGCTGCGCGTCTACGCGCTGATGCCGGCTCGCAAGCTGGTGCCGCGCAAGGTGCGCGTGTTTCTGGATGCGCTGGAAGCAGAGGGCGCTTCCGCCACACCTGCACCCGCCTAGCCGAAGACCGGCGCCGGATGTCACAATCGGCGCTTCCCTATTCGGATTGTGAGGACCGGCGGCCATGCGTTTGCGCCAGATCGAAGTCTTCCGCGCCGTGATGCTGGTCGGGACCGTCAGCGAGGCGGCGCGCATGCTGAACGTGTCGCAGCCCGTGGTGACGCGTGTGCTGCAGCACACCGAGCTGCAACTCGGCTTCCGCCTGTTTGACCGCACCAAGGGCCGCCTGCAGCCCACCGCGGAGGCGTTCGAGCTGTTCAGCGAAGTCGAGCGGTTGTACCAGGAGGTCGAGCGCGTGCGGCGCGTGTCGGCCAATCTGCGTCACAAGGGCGCCGGGCGCTTGCGCGTGGCGGCAACGCCCAGCCTGGCCCCAAGCATCCTCGCGCCTGCCGTGCGGCGTTTCTCGCAGCGCCATCCCGATACGCTGGTGCGCGTGTTCACGCATCACACGGCCGAGATCGTGCAGGGGTTGCTTTCACAGGACATCGACGTCGGTTTTGCCTTTGCGCCGCCCGTGCATCCGGCCATCAGCACCACGCCGGTCGCCCAGGGTCGCATCCTCCTGGCCGCGCCGCGCGCCTGGGTGGGCGGCAAGACGGACGGCCGCGCGCTGCATAAGCTCCTTGCCGAGAAGCCGTTCATCGGACTGGAAGACCAGATCTCGCTTGGCTCGCTGGTCGGGCAGACGCTGGCGCGCGGCGGGCTGGCGCCGCAGTCGACGTTGGAAGTGCAGACGTATTCGTTGGCGCGTTCGCTGGTGGAGGAGTCGCTCGGCGTGACGATGCTCGATCAGTTCACAGCCGCCACCGGCAGCATGGAGCGCATCGCGCTGTTCGCGCTGGAGCCCGCGCAGACATTCGATGTGCGCGCCATGCGTGCCGAGCATCATGCGCCGTCATCGTTGGCGGATAGCCTCGTGCAGTGCTTTGCCGAAGCCGCACGTGCGTTGTCCGATGAACTTCCACAGCGCGTCGAGCCGACCGCATTTGTGCTCAAGCCCACCGAACCTGACAGCGACGCAGCAGACTAACCGGTTTCGCTGACCATTTTCAGGAGACGGATCCATGCGTCGTTTCGCAACTGCAGTGATGTTCGGGCTGGCGCTGGGCGCCGGCGTCTTCAGCGGCGTCGCCACCGCCCAGCAATCGCCGGTGCCCGGCATGTCGTCCGACGATCTGAACACGGCTCTCGACTTTGCCAAGGCCGGTCTCAACAAGGCCATCGATCAGGCGCGTGCGTATTCGGCGTTGCCGATCAAGGACCCGCACGACGTGCGCTACACGTGCGAAGGCGGCAAGACACTGCTCGTGAAATACATGACGGTGGGCGACACCCCGCTGGCCGCCATGCCGCTCAACGGCAAGACGCTGGTCTTTGCCAACGTGATGGCCGCTTCGGGTGCGCGCTATGCGTCGGGCCAATATGTGTGGTGGACGAAGGGCCCCACCGGCTTCCTCACCGACGAGACCCTGCCCGGCGGCCGCAATCAGCTCTACCGCGATTGCAGCGAAGCCACCAGCGGCCGGCCTTAAATTTCCTGCAGATCGTGCCCGACGATGATCTCGCCCTTGAAGTGCGGGCGTACGGCATCGAGCCAGACTGAATCTTCCAGATACGGGTACCCGCCGGGCACGAAGTGCGACAGCACCAGCGTCTTCACCTTGGCCTCGGTGGCGATGCGGCCGACCTCATCGGTGGAGGTGTGGCTCGCCAGCAGATGCTCGCGCAGCGTCTTGGCGTTCGGCTCGGTGGACAGCAGCTTGTCGAGCGACGGCAGGTGCATCACCTCATGAACGAGCACATCGGCGCCGTACGCCAGGCGCACGAGGTTTTCGCTCGGTGCCGTATCGCCGGAGATGACGATGGACCGGTCTGCCGAATCAAAGCGAAACGCAAATGCCGGCGACACTGGCGGGTGCTTGACCAGCGCGCTCGTTACCTTCACGTTGGCGTCCTGCATGACCAGCCCGCCTTCGCTGATTTCGTGCGGATGAATCATCGGCGCCAGCGGCGGACGGCCCTCATCGGCAATGCGGGTGCGGATGTCGTAGTCGTACAGCTCCAGGAACTTGGTCGTCATGGCGGCCAGCGGGGGCGGGCCCCAGGCGTCAACGGGGCCGGTCAGGTCGGTGGCCCACGCCAGCAGCATCAGCGTGCCGTAATCGGCGTTGTGGTCGGAGTGCTGATGCGTGAGGAAGACGTGGCGGATGTCCTTGAGCTTGAGGCCCGCCGTCACATACTGGCGTGCGACACCGTTGCCGCAATCGACCACGTACGACACGCCGTTGATGACGATCACCTGTGCCGGCGCCGAGCGATTCTTCTTGGGCGTGGGCCCGCCTGCCGTGCCCAGCAGGATCAACCGCGTGCCCTTCTTGGGCGCATCGGCGGCCAGGGCATGCAGCGGCAAACCGGCGGACGCCGCACCCGCGGCCAGCGCGCCGGCCTGCTGCATCCAGCGGCGACGGTTGTTGTCGAAGGCGTGCATGCGGCGGTCTCCTCTCTGTTGTTGTATGGGCGTGGGCCTTAGCGCGGCAGCCCGCCTACCTTCATGCCGGGCTTGACGCCCTTGCGTGCAAACCAGCCCTTGTTCATTTCCAGCGCGTAGCTGCCGGCCCGGGTGGGGCAGTGGTTGTCTTCGGTCTGCGGCTTCATCTCGGCAATGTCGGAGATGGTGCCGTCGTCGGTGATGAAGGCGATGGACAGCGGCAGGTCGGTGTTCTTCATCCAGAAGCAGTGGCCGGCGGATTCATCGAACACGAACAGCATGCCTGCGGTATCGGGCATGGTCTTGCGGAACATCAGGCCGGTCTCGCGCGTTTGCGGGGTGGCCGCCACCTCGGCCTTGACCTTGTACATGCCGATGGTCAGGTCGACCACGGGCAGGCCGGTATTCGGGGCGGTGGGCGCGGCGGGTGTCTGGGCGAGGGCTCCGGTGGCGGCAACGGCCAGCGACAGAGCGGCAAAGAGGCGGGACAGGGTGGTCATGGCGCGAACGGATCAGAAAAGAAACGCTCCATGATCGGCACTCGGCCAGCCGCCGTCAATGAAACGGCGGCGGGCTGTGCGACGAAGTTGTTACCGCGTGTTGGTGCCCGCGGGAGGCTGACGTTCGAGGGCGACCGTCTTCGCGGCCACCTTTGGCGCATGCGCGGAGCGCGCCTTGTCGGCAGCCGGATCGGGCATCAGCGCCACATACCGCGCATCGGTGAGCGTGCGCAGGAATGCAACGATGTCGTCAATTTCGTCTTCCGTCAGCGCAGGCGTGGTGCCGGGGCGGCGGTTCATCGGCACGGCATTCACGTTGATGTTGCCCTGGTACTTGGCCGGCACATCGTTGAAGCGCTTGCCGCCGGGGTACCACTGCGCGGGGTCGGTCGAGCGCGTGGCATAAAACGACACCGTGTCGCGCAGCGTGCGGAACACGCCGTTGTGCATGAACGTCTGGCGCACCGCCACGTTGCGCAGGCCGGCCGTGCGGAAGTAGCCGCACCACTGGTCGGGCTCCGGCCATTTCAGCGTCCGGGCGGTCTGGCACAGGCCGACGTCGAAGTGGCGTGCGTCCTTGTTGGCGGGCAGCAGCGGGTTGCGCGGCACGGCGATGGCGTCGTAGCCGAAATCCGTGAACAGCGAGCGCTCCGGCCGCGACGACGATTCCACCATCAGATGGCACGACGCACAGTTGCCTTTGTCCGGATTGCGGAACAGGGCGAGGCCGCGCATCTCGGCGGCGGAAAGCGGCGTGCGCTTGCGCAGGAAATCGTCGAAGCGGGAGGTGAACGGCGCCAGCTCGTCGCTCTGGAAATAGGCCTCCAGCGCCTTGCCCAGCACGCTGACCAGGCGTTCGGGCTCATGCACCGCATTGGCGCCGAACTGTTTTGCAAATGCCTCGCCAAGGTCGGTGCCGGCCACCTTGCGCTGCAGGTCGCGCGCTGATCGGTTGCCCATTTCGTCCGGGTTGAACAGCGGGCCGCGAATCTGTTCCGGGATGGAGTCTGCGCGGCCATCGGCAAAGAAGCCACCGAACGGCGACGGGAAGCTGGCGTCGTCGTCCTGGAAGAAATAGCGATGCGGGATGTAGCGCAGATACAGCAGCGACGGCGCGTTGCGTGCCGCCACGTGCCCGGGGCGGCTGCCGGCCGGCACGCCGATGCGTAGCGCCTCGCCCTTCAGCGTCGGCGCGAACGCGCGGCCGGGGTCATGGCACGCCGCGCACGACGTGCCTTGCGGCTCCGACAGGCGCGGATCGAAAAACACCCGCTTGCCGAGCGCGACGAGGTTCGGGTCCGGCTTGAACGCGGTCGACTCGGCAGGTGGCGGCACGGCGTCCAGCCTGGGCGTCAAGCCGATCGATTCAGCTGCCGCCGCACCCGAGCAGAGTGCGGCGGCAATCCACAGCGCGGTGCGCAGGTGCTTCAAGGTGCGACGAAGCCTGTCTTGTCGCACACCAGGCTCGTGCCGTTCTGCGTGCACGTTGTCAGCAGCTTGCCGGCTACGGTGTAGGCCTTGAACAACCAGCCCTTGGCGGGCGCGGGCTGGCGGTCCATCACCATGAAGCCGAACGAGTTGTTGTGCGAGATGCTGCCCACCGTTACCCCCGAAGCCGGGCTGATAGCCGGGAACGGATCGGGCAGGGCCACGTCGAGCGAATCGCCGGCGTTGCCGGCAACGATGGTCGCGGGGTGGTTGCTGGTGAAGTTGATTGCCTGGAAGTCATGCACGTGGCCGTGCAGCGCGACCTGCACGCCCGGCGGGTAATACGCCGTGGCGTTCAGGCTGTTCATGACCGACAGCAGCGCCGCATTGCCGCCCAGCGGCGTGCTGCCCGCGATGGGCACGAAGCCCAGGATCGGGTGGTGGTTGGTAAAGATGGACATCACGCCCGGCTTGGCGGCCAGCGTGCCCACCGTGCTGAACTGCTTCTGGTAGGTCTGGAACCACGGGTCGGTCGTCGCCAATGCCGTCGTGCCGGCCTTGGCCGAATCGAACACGATGACCTGCGTGTCGCTGCCGATGGCGACGGCGTACGGGTCCGACGCGTTAGCAGCGGTGTCGTTGGCCGGGTCGTCGCACGAGCGGGCGGTGGAGTACGGGCGTGGATCCAGGAAGCGGTACCACCCCTGGCCGGCGCGCGCGCATTCCTCGTGGTTGCCGCGCACCAGCACCCACGGAGCCGCAGCCATCAGCGGGGCGGCGGGCTGGAACAGGTCGGCCTGCCACGTATCCCAGCCGTATCCCCAGGGGCTGCCCTGGCAGCCGGCCACGTCAGGCGGGCATGCGTTTTCGCGATAGTGATAGTCGCCCACGTGGAGCACGAGGTCCGGGTTCATCTTGGCCGCCGTGGCGGCAGCGCTCGCAAACGGCCACGACAGCGGGTCGTTACACGACTGGAACGTGTTGCTCGACTTTTTCATGCGGCAGCCGGTGTCCGCCAGGATCACCACGCGCTGCGGGTTGGCCTTGGGCAGGGGCAGCACGCGCGAGCCGATCGACGCGGCCTTTGCCGTGGATGCCACGGTGGCTTCGCACGCGTTTACAGGGAAGGACGAAGCTTTCGAATCGCTGGCGGCACTGGCCGTGGTGCGCTGAGCCGGCGTGCCGGCCGCCACACGCAGCGTCATGCGCGTGGCGGTGCCGTCCACCGTCAGCAGTGGGCAGACCGAGCTGTCGACGGGCGAGGCGCTGTTCGTATAGCTGGTGACCGCGCGCACGACAGCCTGGTTGCTGTCGCCGATTTCCACCCATGCGGCCTGGATGTTGGCGTCAGCCGTGGCCGCATCCGAAGGCGTGGCCGTCGACACCGGCGTCGAATCGGACGACGAGCCACCGCAGCCTGCAATTACAGCGGCAGCGGCCAGCGCGGCAAGAGAGAGCATCGTGAACACGGTGCGTTTTCGTCGCACCGGAGCGAACATCGATCGGAATTCCATTGCGCCATCCCTGCTTCTTGTTGTGAGGAATGGGCAAGGTACTCAAGCTTGATGGCGCCATTTTGACAGCCTTGCATGCGCGCCCGGGTTTCCGCTCAGCAGGCGAGGGCAAAAAAAAAGCAGATGCATAAGCACCTGCTTTTTCTGAATCGGCCGAGCCACGCAGGCCCGACAGAAACACAAGCTTATTGCTTGGCGGCGTCAGCAGCCGGAGCCGAAGCGTCAGCAGCCTTCTTGGCAGCCTTCTTGTGGTGGTGCTTCTTGGCCTTCTTGGCCTTCGGGGCAGCCTTTTCAGCAGCCGGAGCAGCAGCTGCGTCAGCAGCCGGAGCGGAGGCTTGGGCGAACACACCGGTGGCGAACAGGCCGGCGATCAGGGCAGCGATCAGCTTCTTCATGGTGAATCCTTTTATAGATCAGTGAGTTAACCAACGACCCGCTAAATGAGTCATCTGCAATAACGCAGCCCGTTACAGGCGCGTTGACATGTCGCGTTGAATTTTTTGTGAGGTGGGGCAAAAGCTTCGGTGTGCCCTGATCCGCCATGTGGCGCATGTTGCGCTGCGCAAGAAAGATGCCCGATGCCCGGTGCGCCGCGGCAGCATTTCGGACCGGTCTGATTGGATGACGGCGCCCGCGCCTTGAAACTGCGAGCCGATTTTGCCCAAGGCCCACCGTGTCTATTCCGCCGACGTCCCCCCGCCCCACAGGGGCCGCCCAGCCCACCAAGCCTGCTCACTTCCGGCGCCGCGATTTTGTCCTCGGCTGCAGTACGTTGCTTCTGCTCGGCGCGGTGCCTGGCTTCCGTGCGCCTTCGCATGGCGCTTCCGCTCTCGACGATTTCATGCTTGTGTCGCAGACGCGCTCCGGCGCTCCGCTGGACCGCCACGCCGGTCTGTCCTGTTTCAGCCATTTGCACCAGGCTGACGATCGCTTTGTCGAACACATCCAGACGCTCGCATGGCTGGTCCGGCGCAATCCTGGCCTGGACGGCGTGGGCCTGATCCGTTTGCTCGACGCCGACAACGCGTTCGACCTGCGCGCCGCGTTGGCTCGACTGGCGGATGCCTGGAATGCCCGGCGGGGAGCGGCCCCCGGATTGATCGATGCCCGTGCCCGGATCGGCCGGGCTTCCGACGCCCGTCTGCCCGCCAGTTGACAGCAGCGCCGCCACGTGCGGGAGTATGGCGGATGGTGAAATTTTCCGGCATAATGCGAAATTCACTCTTGTGTCTTATATAAGAGTTGCGGCCTGCGCGGGATGCGAGATTTGTGCGGTGCATCGTGAGCGCGTCATCGTAGGCCGTTAGAATCGCCAGTTCATTGCAGTGCGCCACGCCGGCCAACCCGAGAGCGGCGCGCTGTGCTGTCAACCCCCACCGTCCACCCGCTACCTGCGGTCTGCACTGGAGTCGTCCATGTATCAACACATCAAGGTCCCGGCCGGCGAGAAGATCACCGTCAACCAAGACTTCTCCCTCAACGTTCCGAACAACCCGATCATTCCGTACATCGAAGGTGACGGCACCGGCTTCGACATCACCCCGGTGATGATCAAGGTGGTGGACGCGGCGGTTGAGAAGGCTTACAAGGGCGAGCGCAAGATTTCCTGGATGGAAATCTACGCCGGCGAGAAGTCGACCAAGGTGTACGGCCCGGACGTGTGGCTGCCGGAAGAGACCCTGCAAGTCCTGAAGGACTACGTGGTGTCGATCAAGGGCCCGCTGACGACGCCGGTGGGCGGCGGCATCCGTTCGCTGAACGTGGCGCTGCGCCAGGAGCTGGACCTCTACGTCTGCCTGCGCCCGGTGCGCTACTTCAAGGGCGTGCCCTCGCCGGTCAAAGAGCCGGAAAAGACCGACATGGTCATCTTCCGCGAGAACTCGGAAGACATCTACGCCGGTATCGAATTCGAAGCCCAGAGCGACAAGGCCAAGAAGCTGATCAAGATCCTGCAGGACGAATTCGGCGTGAAGAAGATTCGCTTCCCGGAAACGTCGGGCATCGGCGTGAAGCCGGTTTCGCGCGAAGGCACGGAGCGTCTGGTGCGCAAGGCCATCCAGTATGCGATCGACAACGACAAGCCGTCGGTCACGATCGTGCACAAGGGCAACATCATGAAGTTCACGGAAGGTGGCTTCCGTGACTGGGCCTACGCGCTGGCACAGAAGGAATTCGGCGCCGAGCTGATCGACGGCGGCCCGTGGTGCAAGTTCAAGAACCCGAAGACGGGCAAGGAAATCATCGTCAAGGACGCGATTGCCGACGCCTTCCTGCAGCAGATCCTGCTGCGTCCGGCCGAGTACTCGGTGGTGGCAACGCTGAACCTGAACGGCGACTACATCTCCGACGCCCTGGCTGCACAAGTTGGCGGTATCGGTATCGCCCCGGGTGCCAACCTGTCGGATTCGGTGGCGATGTTCGAAGCCACCCACGGCACGGCTCCCAAGTACGCAGGCAAGGACTACGTGAACCCGGGTTCGGAAATCCTGTCGGCCGAAATGATGCTGCGTCACATGGGCTGGACGGAAGCCGCTGACCTGATCATCTCGTCGATCGAGAAGTCGATCCTGTCGAAGAAGGTCACGTATGACTTCGCCCGCCTGCTGGAAGGCGCGACCCAAGTGTCGTGCTCGGGCTTCGGTCAAGTGATGATCGACAATATGTAAGCACGCGCTTCGCGGCTTCGGCCGTGATGCAAAGGAAAACCCCGGCAGCTTCGGCTGGCCGGGGTTTTTTTATTTCGCGCCGCCAACGGCCATCCGCAGACGCTCGCAGTTCTGGCCGCGTTCGCACGCGAAAAAAAGGGTGGGCGAGCCCCAACAAGCCCCAACGCCGGTGCTGCAACAACGGCGCTGCGGGCCCATGCGCCGGGCCTCGCCCATTGATCAGCAGGGGTGTTCGGGTTGCTCTGGCAAGTCCGCCGTGCTCGTTGCGGAATGCTTGGGGGCTGCGGCGCGCGCGGACAGGGCACGCAAAAACTCACGCGCGGCGCCAACACCTTTTTGATATTCGGTGAGCGAATCGCCAGCCGGGGAATTGGCGGATTTGGAGATCGAGCGGGTCACGGCATTCCTTTTCAGCTGATGAACGGAACCGCGCCCAACCCTTGGTGGAGGGGTGGGCGAGCACAGGCAAGGTGGAAAACCGATGCGTAACAGTCGGCGCGGCCGAAGCCGCTCATGCCTGGCTCGCCCCAGGAGGGTGACGAAGCCAAGCCATAGCAGTCGAGGGCAAGAACCTATGCTCGGTCCTCACCCGTTACGCACGAGGTTTCCACACCTCGATCACTTTCTCTATGGCACTGAAAGCGATGGCGCGAGTGTACCGATGGCTGCTTCGTCTGAGCAGGGGCGAAACTATAAATCAGAATTTGCCTAGGGGATGCGCATGCGCGGCGCGGATGCTGTGTCTCGCCGCTGCGCGTTCGGGTGGTGCCTCAGTGCGGCAACCGCGTTGTGCCGGGCGATTGTGGCCCAGGCGAGCGTCCGCGCAATGCATCGCGCAGCTGCCGCACACCGCGCCACAGCTTGGGCAGTAACCACGCCGATACCAATAGCAGCAGCGCCAGCACCACCAGAAACGCAATCGGCAGGAAAAACGCCATCAACAAACCACCGCTGGCGGCCACGTCTTCGCTGAACGACGCCACCCAGTTCGAGAAAGGCTCCGGCGACGTGTTGATCAGTGCGCGCGTGCCGGCCTTGGTGGCATGCGCCGTGCCGGCCAGCGTCCCGCCGATCAGTCCTGCAGCCACCATCCATTGCGGATCGAGCTGCCCGAACGCGGCGGCGGCCAGAATCGCACCCGCAGGCACGCGGATGAAGGTCTGGATGCCATCCCACACCGAATCGAAACCGGGAATCTTGTCGGCCAGGAATTCCGCCACCGCCAGCACACCGGCCAGGCCGATCACCCACCACGATTCCAGCATCTGCAGGCCGGGCGGCAAATGTAGCCAACCCGTGCGGCCCAGGACGCCCGCAGCAAATACGGCCAAGTAGAGGCGAAATCCGCTGGTCCAGGAGAGTCCGGCTGCCAGCGCGGCGGTTTCCAGCATGAGGTTCCTTGGGAGCGAAGAAGGGGCGTGCGAACGATCAATCGATATTGCAGTGTAGTGCGCGCTCGCCTGCGCCGCGGCCTAAAGCAGCGTGCCCTGCGACAGGATCTTGTCGCAAGCCTGCCGGGTGATCTGCGATCTGAGGCTGCCCAGGTCGAATGTGTTGCCGTCTGAGCCGGTCAGGATGCCATTTGTGCCCTCGATGGAACCCGGGTTGTCCAAAACGACGTGTTGCGCGCGGTGCACCGCCGTCATTGTCCTGCGCCCGGGCAACAAAAAACCCGGCATGTCGCCGGGTTTTTTGCATTAGGGCACCATCGCCATGCGGCAAGGTGCCGCACAACGCCAATCAGGCAGCCTGGATGTTGGTGGCCTGCTTGCCCTTCGGGCCTTGCGTCACTTCAAACGAGACGCGCTGATTTTCCTTGAGCGTCTTGAAGCCAGCCATTTGGATGGCCGAGAAATGCGCGAACAGCTCTTCGCCGCCTTCGTCAGGCGAGATGAAACCGAAACCCTTGGCGTCGTTAAACCATTTGACCGTACCGAGTGCCATGAAAACCCCTCCGTTAAAACACAAGTCCGAGCCGGGAGGGGTGTGCCTGTCGGGGCAGTGCAGAGCGGTACCGCGCAGTCATCGCCCGGCCGCCGGCCCGCAGGGCACGACGAATGGCACGGGTGGAACCGCGCCGCAAGCGATCGGTCTTCTTGTGGCAAACACCACAGCCTGAAGCGGTTGTCGATCTGTTGTCGACTGGTGTGAGGCCTCCCGGGCTCACCATTCATGTGGCTCACTGCCAACGGTTTGCGGGGCAGTAGAGAGCACATGCTGAATTCGATTGTTCGAGGAATGTAAGAGACTGTCAAGGCCACGAACGGTGGGTTTGTGGCGAAAAACGGTCAGTTTCTGAAGAGGATTTGCTCGAAATCCGGTCGATCGCCTCAAAGTACGGAAAACGATTGGCATCTCGGGCGCGGCGCTTGCGCGGGTTTCAGCCAGCGCGGAGGCGGCAAGACCCTTCGCGCCCGAGGGCTGACGGACGCACGCGGCACGGGCCAAACCGTTTGTAGACCTTGAAGTCGGCGTTATTTCCCCAAATTGCGAACTCGAAAGGAGTGGTTAGAATAGGACCATGGCAATCCGGCAAGCGACCACTCCACAACACGATGCAGGCACCGTCCTGGAGCGGAAAGAGCAAGCGCTCAAACCGCCCGCGATGTACAAGGTGCTGCTGCTTAACGACGACTACACCCCGATGGAATTCGTCGTGATGATTCTTCAACAATACTTCAGCAAAGACCGGGAAACAGCCACACAAATCATGCTGACGGTGCATCGGGAAGGTAAGGGCGTGTGCGGTCTCTACACCCGGGATATCGCCGCGACGAAAGTGGAATTGGTGTCAACCCATGCACGGCAAGCGGGCCATCCGCTGCAGTGTGTGATGGAGGAAGCATGATTGCGCAAGAACTGGAAGTCAGCCTGCATATGGCGTTTGTTGAAGCCCGCCAGGCTCGCCACGAATTCATTACGGTGGAGCATCTGCTGCTTGCGCTGCTGGACAACCCGACGGCCGCCGAGGTGCTTCGCGCCTGCGCTGCCAACATCGAAGACCTCCGCACGCACCTGAAGAACTTCATCGCCGACAACACCCCGGTGGTACCCGGCACGGACGAGGTGGACACGCAGCCGACGCTCGGCTTCCAGCGCGTGATCCAGCGCGCCATCATGCACGTGCAATCGACCTCCAACGGCAAGAAGGAAGTCACGGGCGCGAACGTGCTGGTGGCCATCTTCGGCGAGAAGGATTCGCACGCGGTGTACTACCTCCAGCAACAGGGCGTGACCCGGCTGGACGTCGTCAACTTCATCAGCCACGGCATCCGCAAGGACCAGGCTGAGCCCGCCAAGCAGGGTGAGGGCAACCCCGAAGGCGAAGGCGGCGACGGCAAGGAAAGCCCGCTCGAGCAGTTCACCCAAAACCTGAATGCGCTGGCCAAGGCCGGCAAGATCGATCCGCTGATCGGCCGCGAGCAGGAAGTCGAGCGCGTGGTGCAGGTGCTGTGCCGCCGCCGCAAGAACAACCCGCTGCTGGTGGGCGAGGCCGGTGTCGGCAAGACGGCCATCGCCGAGGGCCTGGCATGGCGCATCACCAAGGGCGAAGTGCCGGACATTCTCGCGAAGTCCGTCGTCTACTCGCTCGACATGGGCGCGCTGCTGGCCGGCACCAAGTACCGCGGCGACTTTGAGCAACGCCTGAAGGGCGTGCTGAAGTCGCTCAAGGACAACCCCAACGCGATCCTGTTCATCGACGAAATCCATACGCTGATCGGCGCGGGCGCCGCTTCGGGCGGCACGCTGGACGCCAGCAATCTGCTCAAGCCGGCGCTGTCGTCGGGCGCGCTCAAATGCATCGGGGCGACGACGTTCACGGAATACCGCGGCATCTTTGAGAAGGACGCAGCACTGTCCCGCCGCTTCCAGAAGATCGATGTGGTAGAGCCGACGGTCGATCAGACCGTGCAGATTCTGCGTGGCCTGAAGTCGCGCTTTGAAGAACACCATGGCGTCAAGTACGCATCGTCGGCGCTGACCGCCGCGGCTGAATTGTCGGCGCGCTTCATCACCGATCGTCACCTGCCGGACAAGGCCATTGACGTGATCGACGAAGCCGGTGCAGCGCAGCGCATCCTGCCGAAGTCGAAGCAGAAGAAGACGATCGGCAAGGGCGAGATCGAGGTCATCGTCTCGCGCATCGCCCGTGTCCCGCCGCAAAGCGTGTCGCAGGACGATCGCAGCAAGCTGCAGACGCTGGAGCGCGACCTGAAGTCGGTCGTGTTCGGGCAGGACCCTGCCATCGATGCGTTGGCTTCGGCCATCAAGATGTCGCGTGCCGGCCTAGGCAAGACGGATAAGCCGATCGGCTCGTTCCTGTTCAGCGGCCCGACGGGCGTGGGCAAGACGGAAGTCGCCAAGCAGCTCGCGTTCATCCTCGGCATCGAGCTGATCCGCTTCGACATGTCGGAGTACATGGAGCGCCATGCGGTGAGCCGGCTGATCGGCGCGCCTCCGGGCTACGTGGGCTTCGACCAAGGCGGTCTGCTGACAGAAGCCGTGACCAAGAAGCCGCACTGCGTGCTGCTGCTGGACGAGATCGAGAAGGCGCACCCGGACATCTTCAACATCCTGCTGCAGGTGATGGACCACGGCGCGCTGACGGACAACAACGGCCGCAAGGCGGATTTCCGCAACGTGATCATCATCATGACGACCAATGCGGGCGCCGAGACGATGAACAAGGCAACGATCGGTTTCACCACGGCGCGCGAACAGGGCGACGAGATGGCCGACATCAAGCGCATGTTCACGCCGGAGTTCCGCAACCGTCTGGACGCAACCATCAGCTTCCGCTCGCTGGATGAGGAAATCATCATGCGCGTGGTCGACAAGTTCCTCATGCAGCTGGAAGAGCAACTGCACGAGAAGAAGGTGGATGCCATCTTCACCGAGAAGCTGCGTCGCTTCCTGGCGAAGAAGGGCTTCGACCCGCTGATGGGCGCGCGCCCGATGCAGCGTTTGATTCAGGATCTGATCCGCAAGGCACTGGCCGACGAACTGCTGTTCGGCAAGCTGGTGAATGGCGGAAAGGTGGTCGTGGATCTGGACGATGCGGATGCGGTGAAGCTGGAGTTCTCCGAGAACGAAGCGCCGCCGGCACCTGCCCAGGAAGAAGCGGAAGCCTGACGAGCTTGTCGCACCAAACAAAAGGCCCGGAAGTTCCGGGCCTTTTTTCTTATGCGTAGGCGATGTTGTCAGTGGCGCCCGGTGCTGCCGAAACCACCGGCACCGCGCTCGCTCTCGGCAAAGTCGTCGACGATGTTCAGCTCGGCTTGCACGACCGGCACGATCACCAGTTGTGCAAGGCGCTCCATCGGATTGAGCACGAATGCCGTGCTGCCACGGTTCCACGTGCTGACCATGAGTTGGCCTTGATAGTCCGAATCGATCAGCCCGACCAGGTTGCCGAGCACGATGCCGTGCTTGTGGCCCATGCCCGAGCGCGGCAGGATCAGCGCGGCATAGCCCGGATCGGCCAGGTGGATGGCCATGCCGGTCGGGACCAGATGCGTGGTGCCGGGCTCGATGGTGAGCGGGGCGTCGATGCAGGCGCGCAGGTCCAGCCCGGCGCTGCCGGTGGTGGCGTACTGCGGAAGCTGGTCGTGCAGGCGGGCGTCGAGGATCTTGACGTCGAGTTTCATGCGGGGCTGGCCGAAGAGGTTGCAGAAGCCGGAGATGGTAGCGCAAACGCGTCGGCCAGCAGCTCGTAGGAGCGCAGGCGTGCCTTGTAGCTCGGTGCGACGGTCAGCACGATCAGTTCATCGGCGACAAAGCGTTCTTTGAGCGCATGCATCTGCTCGGCGACGGATTCCGGCGTGCCGATGATGCTGCGCGGGCGCTCGCGCATGACGATGGCTTGGTCGCGCTCGGTGTAGACGTGGGCTTCGCCTTGTTCGACGGTGGGGATCGGGCCGTTCACGCCAAGCGCCATTTGCACACGGCGCAGATCAATCGCAGCCTCGTAGCGGCGCGCCTCGGCTTCGGTGTCGGCGGCGATGACAAAGATGGCGGCGGCGCTATACGGGCGTGCATCGTAGCCGGGTTCGAAATCGGTGCGGTACTGCTGCGCGACGATGTGCCCGACGTGCGGATTGATGAAGTGCGCGAACGCGAAACGGATGCCCAGGCGAGCTGCGAGCGCGCCGCCGAAATCGCTGGAGCCGAGCACCCACAGTTCGGGACGGGTGTCGATCTCGGGCTGCAGGATGACGCCGTAGGCGGGGTGATCCGGCGGCAGCGTGCCCGTCAGGTGCCAGATCAGTTCTTGCACCTGCTGCGGGAAGATGTCGCCGCGGTTGTAGTCACCCATGGCTACGGCCTGCGCGGTACGCATGTCGCCGCCCGGTGCGCGGCCGACGCCCAGGTCGATGCGGTTCGGAAACAGCGCCTCCAGCAGGCGGAACTGCTCGGCCAGCTTGAACGGGCTGTAGTACGGCAGCATCACACCGCCGGAGCCGACGCGCAGGTGCTTCGTGGCGCTCGCCACGCGGGCGATCATCACTTCCGGCGCAGGGTTGCTGACGCCGCGCAGGCCGTGGTGTTCGGCGCACCAGTAGCGCGTGTAGCCGAGCGCATCCGTCAGTTGCGCCAAGTCGACCGTAGCGGCGATGGCATCGCGTGCGCTGTGGCCGTAGATGACGGGGCTTTGGTCCAGGACGGACAGACGGATCGGCGCGGCGCTCATGACTGAGCCCCGTGCACGCGATCGGCGATGGCCGCGACGATCTGGCGCGCGAGCGTCAGCTTGTCGGCACGCGGCAGGCGCGTGATCCCCTTTGCATCGAAGAGCGCGACTTCATTGTCGTCGTGGCCGAAAGTCTGATGGCCGAGATTGCCGACCAGCAACGGGATGCCTTTTTTCTGACGCTTGGCCTCGCCGAACTCCTCCAGGCGCTCCGTTTCGGCCGCAAAACCGACGCAGAACGGCGCATTCGGGCGGCGTGCGACAGCCGCCAGGATGTCGGGGTTCTGCGTGAACGTAAGAGAGGGCACGTCGGCGTCGCTCTGCTTCTTGAGCTTGTGCTCTGCCGCCTGTGCCACACGCCAATCGGCAACAGCGGCGACGGCAATGAAGATGTCGTTCTTTGCCGTATCCAGTTCGTGCATGACGGCGTCGTGCATCTGCTGGGCGGTTTGCACATCGATGCGCAATACGCCCGCAGGGGTGTCCTGATGGCACGGCCCGGCGACGAGCGTGACTTCCGCGCCGGCCTGCGATGCAGCGCGGGCCAGCGCAAAGCCCATCTTGCCGCTGGACAGGTTCGTGATGCCGCGCACCGGGTCGATCGGCTCGAAGGTCGGGCCCGCCGTCAGCAGCACCCGGTGGCCGCGCAGCAGCTTGGGCTGGAAGAAGCCAATGAGCTGCTCGACGATGTCTTCGGGCTCTAGCATGCGGCCGTCGCCGACTTCGCCGCAGGCCTGGTCGCCGGCATCGGGGCCGAGCAGGGTGACGTCGTCGGCGCGCAGTTGAGCGGCATTGCGTTGTGTGGCGGGTGCGGCCCACATCTGCCGGTTCATCGCGGGCGCCACGAGCAGGGGGCAATCACGTGCGATGCACAGCGTAGAGAGCAGATCGTCTGCCATGCCATGCGCGAGCTTGGCCATAAAGTCGGTGGACGCTGGCGCGATGACGATGGCATCGGCCTCGCGCGACAGGTCGATGTGCGGCATGTTGTTGCCAATGCGGCCATCCCACTGCGACGTAAAAACCGGGCGGCCGGAAAGCGCCTGCATCGTCACCGGCGTGATGAAGTGCGTGGCGGCCTCGGTCATCACCACCTGCACGGTTGCGCCTGCCTTGGTCAACAGCCGCACCAGCTCGGCGGACTTGTAGCACGCGATGCCGCCGGTCAGGCCGAGGACGAAATGTTTGCCTTGCAGTTCCATAACAACCCGCTTGGGAATCCGATTGACGCAATATGCGCGGGCAGGATACAACCCGGTGCCCGGGCCTCCTGCTGAACAGTGGCGATGATACCGGCTTGCCCCAGGGCGCGTCTGGCGCCACGGTTTTTCGTCAAATGCGTATTCCCGATATGGTTTTCGGTCGTTCGACAGTTGGCAGTGTCCTCGCCTGGATTGGCGGTTGCGCCATCGTTGCAATGGTGTTCAGTGCCGTGCTCGTCTGCGGGGCCAAGAGTTGGCTGCGCGAGGAGCCGAGGCTTGCACACGCCGACGTGATCGTCGTGCTGGGCGGCGAATCGGGGCAGCGCGTGATTGGCGCCGCCGAGCTGTACCACGCAGGCGCGGCGCCCCGCGTGTTCGTGAGCGGGCAGGGCGATTGCCTACTGATCGAACGTCGCCTGGTGATGGCGGGTGTGCCCGCAGAGCGCATCGGCCACGAATGTGTGTCAGGCAGCACGATGGAAAATGCGCGGATGACGCGCGAGACGCTAGCGGGCCAGCAGGTGCAAAGCGCAATACTGGTCACGAGCTGGTATCACACCGGCCGGGCGCTGGCCGTGTTCCGCAAGGCGTGGCCGGAAATCACGTGGGGTGCGCAGGGCGTATTCCCGGGCGACACGCTGGCCAAGTCGGTGCCGGTCTACGAAGCCGGGTCGATTCTTGCCGAGTACGTAAAACGGGTGTGGTACGCCGTGCGTTACTGAACCCGGGCCTTACTCAGCGAGCATGGGCCGCGCATCGGCGGCCAAGTCGCCAAGCGAGGGCGGATCGCGTCGCGCTGGTAGAAATCCCGCAACCAGTCGCGCAGCGCGCTGCTGGCGTGGAGATGCGCCGAGATGCCGCCGAACACGGCGAGCTTCGGGGGGGGGGATCTTCTGCGCGATGCCGCCGGCCGGGCCGGTGCGCAGCGCTCAGAACGCCGCATCGAGGCGGATGACCGGCGCGGCAACCATCGATGTACCTTGCCCGGCGCCTCGCCGCTCAGATGGACCAGCGCGTCCTGTTCGTGGCGATGCGCGGGCCGGCCTCATCGAGGCACAGCACCGCTTCTCCGTTCAAATGCTGGGGGTCTGGAACGGCAGTCTTAGCGACGAACCCGCCGCAGTTCGTCGACAATCAACAGGACCGCGCCGATGGTGATACCGCAGTCCGCCACGTTGAAGGCCGGCCAGTGGTAGTTGTGCAGGTAGAAGTCGAGAAAGTCGACCACGTGGCCGTAGATGACGCGGTCGATCACGTTGCCCAGCGCGCCGCCCAGAATCAGCGCCAGCGCGAAGCAGAACATCTTCTGCCCGCTGTGCCGCTTGAGCAGCCACACGATGAACAGCGCCGCCGCCACGCCCAGCCCCGTGAAGAACCAGCGCTGCCAGCCCCCCGCCGCGGCCAGGAACGAAAACGCCGCTCCCTTGTTATAGGCGAGCACCAGGTTGAAGAAGCCGGTGACCGGGCGCGACTCGCCGTAAGTGAAGGTTTTGAGGACAGCGATCTTGGTCAACTGGTCCAGCAGGATCCAGATGACGGCCAGGCCGAGCCAGGGGCCCACGCCATGACCGCCGCTGCTCTTCTTCAGCCCGATCGATTTGCTCTTGCCGTTGTTGCGAGTGGCCATCAGGCAGCGCTCCGTTGTTCGCCGGCGCCGAACAGGTTGTCGGTGCAGCGCTTGCAGAGGGTCGGGTGAGCGTGATCGTGGCCGACGTCGGCGCGGTAATGCCAGCAGCGCTCGCACTTGGCGTGCGTGGACGGCACCACGGTGATGAGCAGATCGCCGCCTTCCGGGGCGCGTTCCAGCTTCGCCGCCGACGTGATCAGCACGAAACGCAGGTCGTCGCCGAGGCTGGCCAGCGCGTCATGCACCGATTCACCCGCCGACACCGTCACTTCTGCCTGCAGCGACGAGCCGATCTTGCCATCGATGCGTAGCGCTTCCAGTTGCTTGGTCACTTCGCCGCGCACGTTGCGGATGGCGGCCCACTTCTCCAGCAGGGCGCTGGCGCCTTGCGGCACCGGAGCGTTGTAATACGTGCTGGTGAAGATGGTGTCGCTGTGCTCCGTGCCGTGGGCGAAGACCTGCCATGCCTCTTCGGCCGTGAACGACAGGAACGGCGCCATCCAGTGCAGCATGGCCTGGGTGATGTGATACAGCGCGTTCTGTGCCGAGCGGCGCGCCACCGAATCGGGCGCCGTGGTGTACAGGCGGTCCTTCAGCACGTCGAGGTAGAAGCCGCCCAGGTCTTCCGAGCAGAACGTCTGCAGCTTGGCGACCACCGGGTGGAACTCGTACACGTCGTAGTGCGACAGCACTTCCTTTTGCAGCGAATCCGTCAGCGCTACGGCATAGCGGTCGATTTCGAGCCATTGCTCGGTCGGCAACGCGTGCTTGGCGTGATCGTAGTCGGTCAGGTTGGCGAGCAGGAAGCGCAGCGTGTTGCGGATGCGGCGATAGCCTTCCACCACGCGCTTCAGGATCTCATCCGAGATGGCCAGTTCGCCCGAGTAGTCGGTCGAGGCCACCCACAGGCGGATGATCTCGGCGCCCATCTTGTTGGCGATTTCCTGCGGCGCGATCGTGTTGCCGATCGACTTCGACATCTTCCGGCCTTCGCCGTCCACCGTGAAGCCGTGCGTGAGCAGGCCCTTGTACGGCGGCTTGCCGTACAGCATCGAAGCCGTCAGGAGCGACGAATGGAACCAGCCGCGGTGCTGGTCGGAACCTTCCAAGTACAGATCAGCCAAGCGGCCGTCCGGCAAGTCGGCCGATGCATCGTACAGATCCGCCGCATGCGAGCCACGGATGACGTGCCAGTGCGTCGTGCCCGAGTCGAACCACACGTCGAGCGTGTCGCGATTCTTCTCGTACATGTCGGCCTCGTCGCCGAGCAGCTCGCGCGGGTCCAGCGTCTGCCAGGCTTCGATGCCGCTCTGTTCGATGCGCTGGGCGACCTGCTCCAGCAGCTCGGGCGTGCGTGGGTGCAGCGCGCCGGTTTCCTTGTGCACGAAGAAGGCCATCGGCACGCCCCATTGGCGCTGGCGCGACAGCGTCCAGTCCGGGCGGTTGGCGATCATGTTGTGCAGGCGCTGCTTGCCCCACGACGGGTAGAACGCGGTGGCATCGATGCCGGCGAGCGCCGTTTCGCGCAGCGTGGCGTTGCCGTCGTTGGGCTGCACGTCCATCCCCGCAAACCACTGCGACGTGGCGCGATAGATGATCGGCGTCTTGTGGCGCCAGCAGTGCATATAGCTGTGCGCGTACTTGTGCGCGTCGAACAGGTTGCCGGATTCGCGCAGCACCTCGACGATCTTCGGGTTGGCATCCCAGATCATCTGGCCGCCGAACAGCGGCAGCGTCGATGCGTACACGCCGTTGCCCATGACCGGGTTGATGATTTCCGAGTCGGGCATGTTGTGGGCCTTGCACGACTGGAAGTCTTCCACGCCGTAGGCGGGCGCGGAGTGGACGATGCCGGTACCGGTGTCGATGGTCACGTAGTCGCCGAGGTAGACCGGCGAGGTGCGATCGTAGCCCGCGTCCATCTTAGCGAGCGGATGGTGGAAACGTACGCCCGACAGGGCTGCGCCTTCGCACGTGGCCAGGACGGTGCCTTCGAGCTTCCAGCTTTGCAGGCAGGCTTCGACGCGCTCCTTGGCAACGATCAGCAGCCCGCGAGCCGTGTCGACCAGCGCGTATTCGATTTCCGGGTGCAGGTTCAGCGCCTGGTTGGACGGAATCGTCCACGGCGTGGTGGTCCAGATCACGATCCAACCCGGCTTGGCCTTGAGCACATCGGCGCCGACGTGGAAGGCGCTCGCCAGCGCGTCGATGTCGGCGAACGGGAAGCCGACGTCGATCGACAGGTCGGTGCGATCCGCGTATTCGACTTCCGCCTCGGCCAATGCCGAGCCGCAGTCGAAGCACCAGTTGACCGGCTTCAAGCCGCGGAACACGTAGCCCTTTTCCAGGATCTTGCCCAGCGCGCGCACTTCATCCGCTTCGTTGCGGAAGTTCATGGTCAGGTACGGATCGGCCCAATCGCCCAGCACGCCCAGGCGCTCGAAATCCGCCTTCTGGCGGGCGATCTGGCCCGTGGCGTAAGCACGCGCTTTCTCTTGCACTTCCTTGACCGGCAGGCCCTTGCCGAACTGCTTTTCGATCTGGATTTCGATCGGCATGCCGTGGCAATCCCAGCCCGGCACATAGACGGCGTCCAGCCCGGTCAGGCCGCGCGCCTTGATCACCATGTCCTTGAGGATCTTGTTGACCGCATGGCCGATGTGCAGATCGCCGTTGGCATACGGCGGGCCGTCGTGAAGGATGAACTTCTTCGCGCCCTTCCGCGCGGCGCGGATCTTCTTGTAGAGCTGCTTGTCCTGCCATTGCTTGACCCACAGCGGTTCGCGCTTGGGCAGGTCGCCGCGCATAGGGAAGGGCGTGTCCAGCAGGTTGACCGGGTACTTGCTCTTCTCCGGCGTAGGCTTCTTGGAATCGGACATGGTGTGATGTGGGGCAGATTCGGGCAATTCGGGTGGGTGCAGGCGCGGCTGAGAGTGCAGGACGCGCGTGCGCAGCGTGTGGCTTCTGGGCGGCGAACGTGTCGGCCGCCTACTGAATTCGGTCGGTGGCGGAGGTGGCGAAGTCGCGCCGAAGCGTCGGCGACTCGCCGGCCGGCGGAACAGGCAGGCCGAAGAACTGCCGCGCGTGAACGCAGTCCTGCGCGATGGCGTCCTTGAGCGCATCGAGCGAATCGTAGCGAGCCTCGTCGCGCAGCTTCTTCATGAATTCCACGCGGACCAGCTTGCCGTATACGCTGGCGTGGTAATCGAAGATATGCACTTCCAGCAGCACGCGGCCGGAGTCGTCCACCGTTGGTCGCACGCCAATGCTGGCGACGGCCGGCAGCGGTTTTTCGGCCAGCCCGTGCACCTGCACGACAAAGATGCCGGCGACTGCCGGCTTACGGTGCGAGATGCGCAGATTCAGCGTCGGGAAGCCGAGCGAGCGGCCGAGCTTTTGCCCGTGCACCACGTGCCCGCTGATGGCATAACCGTGACCGAGCAGGCGGCGGGCATGTTCGAGGTCGCCTGCGGCCAGCGCCTCGCGCACTGCCGAGCTGGAGATGCGGATGCCGGACTCCGACACCGAGCCCATCTGCTCGACCTCAAAGCCGAACTGCGCGCCGGCTGCCTGCAGGTAGGTGAAATCTCCGGCGCGCTTGGCGCCAAAGCGGAAGTCGTCGCCCACCAGCAGCCAGCGCGCGTGGAGACCATCCACCAGAACGTTGCGCACGAACTCGTCGGGCGTCTGCGCGGCGAAATGCGCGTTGAAATGCTCCACGACCACGCGGTCGACGCCCTGTCGGCGCAGGCTTTCCAGCTTGTCGCGCAGCAGGGCGATGCGGGTGGGCGCGCGGTCCGGCGTGAAGAATTCGCGCGGATGCGGCTCGAACGTCATGACCGTGAGCGGCAATCCGCGTGCGTCGGCCGCCGCGCGTGCGCGGGCCAGCAGAGACTGGTGCCCGCGGTGCACGCCGTCGAAGTTGCCGATGGTCAACGCGCAGGGCGCGCGACTTTCGGCGTTGGGCAGGCCGCGAAAGACTTTCACGAGAAGCGTCGGTGAAGGAGGGAAAAAGAAACTGTTTTCGTGCCGGATTGGCGCGGCAATTCGCAGAAATCCAGCAAAACGCACATTATATAAGGGATTGCCCCATCCCCGGCGCGCACGCGGATGGGTGTCGGGGTGTTGCACAATCGTCCGAACGGTGCGCCCGCGCGGTTCATGCTTGCGGCACAATCCGGTATCCAGTTTCTTCCCGACATCCCCTTGAACGCCTCGCTGCGCCTTTTCTTCGCCAAGTTCGGGCTTGCCAGCCGCGCGCCGCTTGAACTGGATGCCCGAGCCAAGCTGCTCGCTGCCGTGCATCGCGGGGCGCCCATGGGGATTGCCGCCTCGGTCGTCCTGCCTGCCTTGACGGTTGCCGCGTTCTGGGATGCCTCCAACCGGCCGGGGCTGTTGGGCTGGTGCCTGATCATGCTGTGCCTGACGGCGTCGGGCCTGCGCTTCTATTTCGGCTATCGCTACGACCTGACCCGCATGACGTTGGCCGCGCACACCCGCAAGTGGTGGACGGGCATGCACGTCATGTCGGCGGTGGGCGGGGTGGCGTGGGGCTGCTCGGCGGGGTTGTATCTGATGTCGCCGTCGCTGGAGTTCAGCAGCCTGCTGATGATCGTGATTATCGGTGTGGCGGCGGCGGCGGTGTTGTCGCAAGCACCGGTGCCGTCGAGCCTCCTGATCCTCGGAACGGGCATCCTGGCGCCACACTTTTTGCTGGCCGAGCAAGCGTTTCCGGGGCACGGGCTGTATTTGCGCGGCGTGCTGCTGTTCTTTGCGGCGCTGCTGACCCGGCATGCCGTCAACATCCATAACACGCTGGTGCGCGAAATCCAACTGGAGAACGAGAGCCGCCAGCTCGCGCGCCGCTACCAGGATGAAAAGCAGCGCGCGTTGTCGGCGTCGGAAGAAAAATCGCGCTTCCTGGCTGCGGCCAGCCACGACTTGCGTCAGCCGGTGCATGCAATTGTGCTGCTGGTGGAGGCGTTGCGGGCGCGCAACCAGTCGGAATCCTTGGCGCCATTGGTGGAGCAACTCGCCTCGGGCGCCGCGACGATCGATCTGCTGTTCCGCTCGCTGCTGGACCTGTCCAAGCTGGAGAGCCGCAAGACCTCGCCGACGCTGGAGCCGGTGGATCTGGGCGAGGTGATCACCGAGGTGGTCCAGCAATTCATGCCGGATGCCCGCGCCAAGGGCCTGACGCTGACGGCGCGCATTCCGCCGCTGCCGGTATACGGGATGGCCGAGCCGGTGCTGCTGCGCCGGGCGCTGTTCAACCTGCTGCAGAACGCGCTGCGCTACACCGAGCGCGGTGGCGTGATGGTGGCGCTGCGCGTGCGCCAGAAGCATTTGCGGATCGAGGTGTGGGATACCGGTATCGGCATCGCGCCTGAGCATCAGAAAGACATTTTCTCGACCTACTACCAGGTCGAAAACCCAGAACGCGATCCGAGCCAGGGCTTGGGTTTGGGCCTGTCGATCTACAAGGAATGCGTGCGTCTGCTGCGCGGCACGTTCGGTGTGCGCTCGGTGCCGGGGCGCGGCTCGATGTTCTGGATGGCGCTACGGCCGGTGCCCGCCGAGATCAAGGCGCCGCTGGCCACGCAGCCGCGCGCCGAGCAAAAGCGCGCCGTGCTCGATCAGCCGCGATTCTCAGGCGTGGTACTGGTAGTGGACGACGACCCGCAGATCCGCAAGGCCTGGCACGCACTGCTCGAAGCGTGGGGCGTGGAAGTCCACAGTGCCGCCGATGGCCGCTCCGCCGAGCAACTGCTGGCGCGCGGCATCCGTCCGCAGATCATCTTCTGCGACTTGCGCCTGCCCGGCGAGGAGGACGGCCTGCAACTGCTTGAACGCTGGCAGGTTAGCCACCCCGATGCCCACGCCGTGCTGCTGACCGGCGATCGCAACTCCGCCGCCTTGGCGCGTGCCGAAGAAGCCGGCTATCTGCTGCTCGCCAAGCCCATGGACCCGAACATGCTGCGCGTGCTGCTCAAGCGCTGGCTGCGCGGCCGCTCAGCCGAGCCCCAGGTGGCCTACTGATACGGATGGGAATGTAAAACGGCGCCGTCGATGGCGGCGCCGGATTGAAGAGGCCAGACGCTCAGTTCAGGCCGCGCCCGTCAGGCGAAAACGCTCCATGCGCGAAATGATCTGGATGCGCGTGCGCACGCCCAGCCGCTGCAAAATCGCCGAGACGTGCTCTTTGACGGTGTTTTCCGTCAGGCCCAGCTGACGTGCGATCGACTTGTTCGGCAGACCTTCGAGCAGCAGCGCGAGCACCGAGCCCTGACGCGGCGTCAGTCCCAGTTCGGCCGGCGTGATGGGGATGCCGTGCGAAGCGCCGCCCTTGCCATTGATGCCGCCCATATCGTCTTCCGACGGGAAGGACGCATCGCCGCCAAAGATGCCGGCCACTGCCTTGGAGAACGCATGCGCATCGGCGTGCTTGCCGATGAAGCCGATGGCGCCCAGCGCTTGGGCCTTGGCGACGATTTCCGGCGTGTTTTCCGCCGACATGAAGGCAAAGCGCGCTTCAGGCAGTTTGCCGCGCAGCTCGCGCATGGCGTCGAAGCCTGTGCAGTCGGACAGCCACACGTCCAGCAGCACGACGTCCGGACGGACGCCTTCTTCGACCAGCGCAAGCGCCTGGCGACGGCCAATGGCCGCGTGCACCTGAACTTCAGGCAAGGCGTGTGCAAGAAACGTGGTCGTGCCAGACAAGGCGAGAGGGTGGTCGTCGACCACCAGCAGGCTACGCAGCGAGCTCGTCATTCTTATTCCCCGGTGAGAGCAGAGCCCTCTTGTTGTTGTACGCGTGTCGACCCGGCGCGGGCGATGGCCGACTGGCCGGGTTTATCACCCTGTGCCGATCGACCGTCACGGTATCGCCCGCACGATGTTGCAGCGCAGGATGAACGGACGTTTGATTTGCGTCGAATCATCGCGTGCTGCACACCCGACCCCTCGGGAGCGCGGACATTTATGGTGCTGAGATTATCAGAGCGCGCCAATGCACGCCAACGGTTGCCCCTTCCTTTTGCGGGTGCGACAAGGTTTTTGCCGGCACCCGTCGGCAAAATGCCACGGTGACTGCAAAAGCGCCCACGGCATGGCCTTGCAGCCGTCACACCCGATTTTCTCGGGGAACTGCGGCGCACTTGATAAAATGCCGCGATGAAAAACATCGTCATTCTCATTTCCGGACGCGGCTCCAATATGGAAGCCATTGTCCGCGCCTGTCAGGCCGAAGGTTGGTCGGGACGCATTGCCGCCGTCATTTCTAATCGGCCCGAAGCGGCGGGACTTAAATTTGCCGCTTCGCACGGCATTGCTACCGCGGTGGTCGATCACAAGGCCTTCCCCGATCGCGACAGCTTCGACGCCGCCCTTGCGCAGGTGATCGACGGCTTTTCGCCCGATCTGGTGGTGCTGGCCGGCTTCATGCGCATCCTTACGGCGGGCTTTGTCACGCGCTACGCCGGTCGCATGCTGAACATTCATCCTTCGCTGCTGCCGTGTTTCCCCGGCTTGCACACGCACGAGGCCGCGCTGGCCATGGGCGTGAAGGTGCATGGCGCGACGGTGCACTTCGTCACCGCCGACCTGGATCACGGCCCGATCGTGCTGCAGGCCATCATTGACGTACGTCAGAGCGACACGCCGAACTCGCTGGCCGGGCGGCTGCTGGCACAGGAACACACGATTTACCCGCGTGCCGTGCGCTGGTTCGTGGAAGGGCGATTGTCGATCGAAGACGGCGTGGTGCGCGTCTCGCCGGATGAATCGCAGCTTGTCATTGGCGTCAACGCCCGGGAGGCAGCATGAGCCAGAATCGTCAGCGTTCGGGCGGCAATGGAAGCGGCGGCGGGTCGGGGAACAAGCGCGCGAGTTCGGGTGGCGGCGGCTGGTACCGGGCCCCGCAGGGCAAGCCTTCGCCCCGCAGCGCCCCGCGCCCGCGCACGGGCGTGCATGGCAGCCATCTGGAACACCTGGACAAGGTGCTTGCGCGCCTGCTGCACTTTGCGGCGCCCGCCGACATGGTGGTCAGCCAGTACTTCCGCGAGCATCACGAACTTGGCCACCGCGAGCGCGGCATCATCGCCGAAGCGGCCTTTGCCGTGCTGCGCCGCAAGGTGGAATTCGGCCAGTTTGCCGAGAGCGGCACTGGCCCGGCGCGTCGTCGCCTGGTGCTGCTGGGCTTGCTGCAGACCGCCGGGCGTGAGGCCATTGCCCCGTTCCTGAACCCCGTAGAAGCCGAATGGCTGGATCGCTGGGAAAACCGTGACCGCGCCGCGCTGGCGGCCCGCGTGCGCGCCAACCTGCCCGACTGGCTCTTCGACGCGCTGGTTGCCCAGCACGGGGCGGAGTTCACCGAAGCACTGGCGCAAGCATGGCTCACGCCGGCCCCGCTGGACTTGCGCGTGAACACGCTCAAGGGCGAACGCGACGCCGTACTCGCCACGCTTGCCGAAGCCGGTATTGAAGGCGTTGCGGCGCCGCTCTCGCCCGTGGGCATTCGCCTGGCCGGCAAGCCGGCGTTGAACAAGCTCGATATCTTCACCAACGGCACGGTCGAGGTGCAGGACGAAGGGAGCCAATTGCTCTGCCAATTGCTGGCACCCAAGCGCGGCGAGATGGTGGTCGACTTCTGCGCCGGTGCCGGCGGTAAGACCCTGGCGATTGGCGCGGCGATGCGCTCGACGGGGCGCCTGTATGCCTTCGACATATCGGAAAAGCGCTTGTCGAACCTGGGCCCGCGCCTCGCGCGCAGCGGGCTGTCGAACGTCCATCCGGGCCGCATCGACAGCGAGCACGATGCGAAGGTGAAGCGTCTTGCGGGCAAGATCGATCGCGTGCTGGTCGACGCGCCGTGCAGCGGCCTGGGCACGTTGCGCCGCAATCCGGACCTGAAGTGGCGCCAGTCGGCGCAGGCCGTGGAAGAAATGTCGGCCAAACAGCTGTCGATCCTGACATCGGCGGCGCGGCTGCTGAAGGCGGGTGGCCGCCTCGTCTACGCGACGTGCAGCGTCCTGGCGCGCGAGAACCAGCAGGTGGTTGAGCAGTTCCTGGCCGCGCATGAAGATTTCGTGCTCGTGCCCGCCGGTGAGGTGCTGGCCGCGCAGAAGATCGCGCTGGAAATGGGGCCTTACCTCGAGCTGTATCCGCACACGCATCAGACCGACGGCTTCTTCGCGGCCGTGCTGGAGCGCCGCGCATGATGGTGCGCCGCTTCGGTTGGCTGCTGGCCGCATGGCTGGCGTTGGCCGCAGGTGGCGTCGCCCTGGCCCGCAGCGCGCCGCCGGTGCAACCCGCCAAGGGCACGGTGCAGGCCGCGTTCACGCCCGATGACGACATCGAAGGATTGTTGGCCGATGCCATCGACCAGGCGCGTGAGCAGGTGCTGGTGCAGGCGTATCTGCTGTCGAACAAGGCGATTACGCGTGCACTGCTGGCGGCGCATCAGCGTGGCGTGGATGTGCGTGTGCTGGCTGACCGGGAGCAGATGACGCGCTCCGGCGGCAGCCGCGTGCCCGAGGTCGCCAACGCGGGCATCCCCGTCTGGCTGGAGGTGCGCTACAAGAATGCGCACAACAAGGTCATCGTGATCGACCCGCGCGGCGCGCATCCGGTGCTGGTCACGGGCAGCTTCAACTTTACGCAGACCGCACAGCGCGGCAACGCCGAGAACGTACTGATCGTGCGCGGCGACGCCGATCTCGCCCAGCGCTATGCCGCCAACTGGCAGAAGCATGTGGGTGACGCATTGCCCTATCGGACCCAGTAAGGGTTTGCAATAACCCGTCAACCCAATGAACGGATTGTCGTTGAACCTGAATCACATTGCGCTGGGCCACATGATCGACGACATCGTCCGCGATCTGGGTGGCCCGCGCTTTATCTGGCAACTGGGTGTGCTGATACTGGTGCTCGGTGCCGCCTGGCTGCTGGCGCGGCCGATCTCGCGGCGCCTGCATTCGGCGCACGTGAACGAGACCTTTGCCCTGCGTTTTGCCTGGTCCAGCCTGGAGCGGGCGATGTTCCCGCTGATCGGCTGGCTGCTCGTGGTGGGCGCGCGCTATGCGCTGGTTGGCACCATGCCGATCAGCGTGTTCCGACTGGCCGCGGTGCCGCTGTTTGGCCTGGCGATCCTGTATCTCGGCTTCTACGTGTTGCGCCGCGTGCTGTCGGCCAATGGCGAGCTGCACGGCATGCTCGTCCTGGCAGAGCGCGTTTTGACCACGTTGATGTGGATCGGCATGGTGCTCTACGTGCTGGGCGTGCTCGGCGATGTGGTGGATTACCTCGACGGCATCCGCTTTGCGCTGGGTGGCAAGCAGAAGGTGAGCCTGGCGGCCATGCTGATGGGCGTGGTGTGGATTCTCGTCACCGTGCTGGTGGCGATGTGGTTCGGCTCGTGGCTGGACAGCCGCATCACGCGTGCTTCGGCGATCGATGCCAACCTGAAGGTGGTGTTGTCGCGTGTGACCAAGGCGGTGCTGCTGCTGGTGTCGCTGCTGCTGAGCCTCTCGCTGGTGGGCATCGACCTGACGGTGCTGTCGGTGTTTGGCGGCGCGCTTGGCGTCGGCCTGGGTTTCGGCTTGCAAAAGATCGCCAGCAATTACGTTTCGGGCTTCATCATCCTGCTGGAGCGCTCGCTCAAGCTGGGCGATCAGATCACCGTCAGCACGTACACCGGCATCGTCACGCAGATCCGCACCCGCTACACCGTGGTGCGCAATGGCGACGGCGATACGCTCGTCCCGAACGAACTGATGGTCGCGCAGGCCGTACAGAACCACAACGAGCGCGGCACCGTGCGTGTGGCGGTGCGCGTGCAGGCGTCGTATGACGCTGATCCTGAAAGCGTGCTGGCGTTGCTGCTGCAATGTGCAGAGGGCATCCCGCGTGTTCTGCCCGAACCGGCGCCCGCCGCCTTCATGGCCCTGTTCGCCGACAGCGGCATCGAATATGAGCTTGGCGTCTGGATCGGCGATCCGCATAACGGCAAGCTGGGCGTGCAGTCCGACCTGAACCGCGCGATTTACCGTCGCTTCAAGGAAGCAGGCATCGATATCCCCTACCCGCAACGGGAAGTGCGTGTGCGCGGGGCGTCGGCGCTGCAACAGGGCATCCCGCGCACTTCGAGTGATGTAACAGCCCCATCCACGCCATCACTGTCGGACTAACACAGCTGCGAGCGGAACGCTGCCCGCTTGTCCGAGGTCAAAATGGCTGTTTTCCCGCATGGAATAGAGGGGGTGTTCGGTTAAAATGCCAAATGCTCCCACGAAGAAAAGACGGGCCGTCGCAAAGGCTTAGCCGTTGTGACAAAGGACCGCAAATACCTTGTATTGCGCTGGGGCGGAGATGATATGACCGGTAGCGGGAAGCTCGCCGATGTGATGCGCAAGCCGGGTACAAACACCCGAACCACCGCCAACACGACCCCATTGTCGTAACGCTACGACAGCGGGATAGCCTTAAGAGGCAGCAACATCCGGATCGAATGAAGGTCCAAAAGCTGCTTTGATTACCCTGAGTTGACCACGGAGAACACTTTGATCGACTCCTTTCTGACTTTCCTTGCCAACGGCACCCTCGATTGGGCCTGGTGGCAAATCCTGATTTTCACGCTGGTGATGACGCACATCACCATCGCCAGCGTCACGATTTTTCTGCACCGCTGCCAAGCGCACCGGGCGCTGGACGTGCATCCCATCGCTGGGCACTTCTTCCGTTTCTGGCTGTGGCTGACCACCGGCATGGTCACCAAGGAATGGACCGCCATTCACCGCAAGCACCACGCCAAGTGCGAAACCGAAGAGGATCCGCACAGCCCGCAGACCCGAGGCATCCGCAAGGTGCTGATGGAAGGCGCGGAGCTATATCGCGCTGAGGCCAAGAACAAGGAAACGATCCAGAAGTTCGGCCACGGTACGCCGGACGATTGGGTCGAGAAGAACGTGTACTCGAAGTTCACGTGGCAAGGCGTCGGTTTGATGCTGATCCTCGACGTGCTGATGTTCGGCGCGCTAGGCCTGACGGTGTGGGCAGTGCAGATGCTGTGGATCCCGATCCACGCTGCCGGCATCATCAACGGCCTGGGCCACTTCTGGGGCTACCGCAACTTCGATTGCGAAGACGCTTCGACCAACGTGTCGCCGTGGGGCATCATCATCGGCGGCGAAGAGCTGCACAACAACCACCACACGTACGCCACCTCGGCCAAGTTCTCGGTCAAGTGGTACGAGTTCGACATCGGCTGGGGCTACATCCGCGCGCTCGAAATCGTCGGTTTGGCGAAGGTCAAGAAGGTGGCGCCCAAGGCCCGCTTTGGCGACGTGAAGCCGGTCGACCAGAACACGCTGGAAGCCATCATCGCCAACCGCTACGACGTGATGGCGCGCTACGCCAAGACGGTCAAGGCGGCCTATCGCCAGGAGCTGGCCAAGCTGAAGGATTCGCGCGCTGTCGAGTACCGCGCACTCAAGCCGGCCCGCAAGTGGTTCCACCGCGACGAGACCAAGCTGGGCGCGCCGCAGCGCGAGCAGCTCTCGCAAATCGTGTCGGACCATTCGGCGCTGCACACCTTCGTCGAGATGCGCCGCGAGCTGGGTGCGCTGTGGGGCCGTTCGAATGCCACGCGCGAGCAGTTGCTGCATCAACTGCAAGAGTGGTGCAAGCGTGCTGAGGAAAGCGGCATCCACGCGCTGCAGGAATTTGCTGTGCGCCTGCGCCGCTACGCCTGAGTTTCTTGTTTCATAGGTGAAGCCCCGCTCCGCAGCGGGGCTTTTCTTTTGGGTAAACTGCCCCAACTGCCATTTTGAATACGCCGCGACAATGTATCGCGGTGCCAGTCCTCCTCACACGCCGTCCGTTTCATTGCAGCGCCAGCTTCTTGGCGCCTTCACAGCGCGAGCGGACGCGGAGACCACCATGGAAACCCACATCAAGACGGTTGAATTCGAGCGCCCGGATATGCTTTCCGATGCGCAATCCGGTGCAAGCTGCGTGGCCCACGCCTGGGCCAAGGTGCCGCCGGTGCTGTCGCGTGAGGAACGCGACGACCTGAAGGCCCGCATAAAGCGTCTGCTCAAGGAACGTGAGGCTGTGCTGGTCGCGCATTACTACGTTGACGCCGACCTGCAGGACCTGGCCGAGGAAACCGGTGGCTGCGTATCCGATTCGCTGGAAATGGCGCGCTTTGGCCGCGACCATTCGGCCAAGACATTGATCGTGGCGGGCGTGCGCTTCATGGGCGAGACTGCCAAGATCCTGAGTCCGGAGAAGACCGTGCTAATGCCGGATCTGGACGCCACCTGCTCGCTGGATCTGGGCTGCCCGCCGGATGAGTTTGCCGCCTTCTGCGATGCGCATCCGGATCGCACCGTGGTTGTCTACGCCAATACAAGCGCCGCCGTGAAGGCGCGTGCCGACTGGATGGTGACATCGTCGATCGGCTTGAAGATCGTGCAGCATCTGCATGCGCAGGGAAAGAAGATCCTGTGGGCACCCGATCGCCACCTCGGCAGCTACATTCAGAAGCAGACCGGCGCAGATATGCTGATGTGGCAGGGCTCGTGCCTCGTGCACGACGAGTTCAAGGGCGTGGAGCTTGACCTGCTGCGCGCTGAGCACCCGAACGCGAAGATCCTTGTGCATCCGGAATCGCCGGAATCGGTGGTGGCACAGGCTGATGTGGTGGGTTCGACTTCGCAGCTCATTGCGGCGGCCCAGTCGTTGTCGGCGCAGGAGTTCATCGTCGCGACCGACAACGGCATCCTGCACAAGATGCGCATGGCCGCCCCGGGCAAGCGCTTCATCGAGGCGCCGACCGCCGGGAACGCTGCCACCTGCAAGAGCTGCGCGCATTGCCCCTGGATGGCGATGAACGCGCTGACCAATCTGGCTGAGGTGCTGGAAACCGGTCGCAACGAGATCCACGTCGATCCGGCCATCGGGCGGCAAGCCGTGGTCTGCATCGACCGCATGCTGGACTTTGCCGCGCGCGAGAAAGCCGCGGTTCGCCCGCAAGGCGACCTGGCCGCCAACGCACAACTCTTTCAAGGAATCGGCCCGGCATGACGGCAGCACAGATGAACACGACGCGTCTCGCCCCCGGGGCTGAGTCAATTTTCGATAGCTTTGGCCCGGCACTGCGCGAGGCGTTGTCTGCCAACGTGGCCACAGCCATTGCCGAGGACGTTGGCACGGGCGACCGCACTGGCTTGCTGATCCCCGCCGATCGCCATGCGCGCGCGCGCGTGATCGTGCGCGAGCATGCCGTGCTCTGTGGCACGCCCTGGTTTGACGCCTGCATGCGCGCCGTTGACTCGACGTTGCGCGTCACGTGGCGCCAGCACGAAGGCGATCGCATAGCACCCGATTCCGTGGTGTGCGAGATCGAAGGCCCGGCGCGTTCGCTGCTGACGGCGGAACGCCCGTCGTTGAACTTCCTGCAGTTGCTGTCCGGTGTGGCGACGGCGACTTCGCGTTACGCCGCAGCCGTCGAAGGCACGCGCGCCCGCGTGCTCGACACACGTAAGACGCTGCCGGGCCTGCGCCTGGCGCAGAAGTACGCCGTGCGGATCGGTGGCGGCGAGAATCAGCGCCTGGCCTTGTACGACGGCATCCTGATCAAGGAAAACCATATCGCTGCGGCAGGTGGCGTGACGGCGGCCCTGCGTGCGGCGCAGGCGTTGAATGCCGGTGTGACGATCCAGATCGAGGTGGAAACGCTCGCGCAGCTGGATGAAGCACTGGCGGCAGGTGCCACCTCCGTGCTGCTCGACAACTTCGAACCGCCCGCGATGCGCGAGGCTGTGCGCGTAACGGCGGGCAGGGCGCTGCTCGAGGTGTCTGGCGGCGTCAACATCGAGACGATCCGCACCTTTGCCGAGACCGGCGTGGACCGCATCTCCGTCGGCGCGCTCACGAAGGACGTGCGCGCAACCGACTTCTCTTTGCGGATCGTCGACTAAGGCTAAGTCAGCGTTTCCGGGCGATCTGCCGATGGGTCGGCTGCATGACCGTCGGCAGTGCCTTGGGTAGCGTTTCGGGGTAGTCGCGCGAGAAATGCAGGCCGCGGCTCTCATGCCGTGATAGCGCACTGTCGACGATCAGCGAGGCGGCCTCGACGAGGTTACGCAACTCCAGCAGATCGTGGCTCACGCGGAAGTTGGCGTAGTACTCCGTAATCTCTTCGCGCAACAGCGCAATGCGGTGCTGCGCCCGCTCCAGCCGCTTGTTCGTGCGCACGATGCCGACGTAGTTCCACATCATGCGACGCAGTTCGTCCCAGTTGTGCGAGACGACGACTTCCTCATCGGGGTCGGTCACGCGGCTCTCATCCCATGCGGGAATCTGCACCGATGTGGAGTCCGAGGGCGGTTGCGCGAGGATGTCTTCCGCCGCGCCACGCCCGATCACCATGCATTCCAGCAGCGAATTGCTCGCCAGCCGGTTGGCGCCGTGCAGGCCGGTGTATGCAGTCTCGCCAACGGCGTACAGGCCAGCGATATCCGTGCGCCCGAGGTGGTCCGTCACCACACCGCCGCACGTGTAGTGCGCCGCCGGCACGACCGGAATCGGTTGGCGCGTGATGTCGATGCCCAGCTCCAGGCAGCGCGCCATGATGGTCGGGAAATGCTCCTTGAGGAACGCAGGGCTCTGATGGCTGATGTCCAGATAGACGCAATCCAGGCCACGCTTCTTCATCTCGAAGTCGATGGCGCGGGCGACGATATCGCGCGGCGCCAGTTCGGCGCGCTCGTCGTGCGCGGGCATGAAACGCGTGCCGTCGGGCAGGATCAGCTTGCCGCCTTCACCGCGCACGGCCTCGGTAATCAGAAACGATTTCGCGAACGGGTGGTACAGGCACGTGGGATGGAACTGGATGAACTCCATGTTCGCCACGCGGCAGCCCGCTCGCCAGGCCATGGCAATACCGTCGCCGCTGGCCGTGTCCGGATTCGTCGTGTAGAGATAGACCTTACCCGCGCCGCCCGTGGCCATCACGGTTTGGCTGGCGGTAATCGTCTTGACATGGCCCGATGCAATGTCGAGCGCGTAGAGGCCATGGCAGCGCATGCCCGGACGACCGAGCTTCGCGTCGGTAATCAGGTCGATCGCGAAGTGGTCTTCCAGCAGCGTGATGTTCGGGTGATTGCGCACCTTCTCAACCAGCGTCGTGACCACAGCATGGCCCGTGGCATCGGCGGCATGGATGATGCGTCGATGGCGGTGGCCGCCCTCGCGCGTTAGGTGGAAGCCGAGTTCAGCCTGCTCGTCGCGCGTGAAAGGCACGCCATGGCCAATCAGCCATTCAATGGCCGAGCGCCCGTTTTCGACGATGTAACGGGTAGCCGCTTCATCGCACAATCCAGCCCCAGCGATGAGCGTGTCGTCGACGTGCTCATCGTGGCTGTCGCCCGAATCGAGCACGGCGGCAATGCCGCCCTGCGCCCAATCGCTGGCGCCTTCCGGCAGGCTGCGTTTGCTGATGACAACCACGCGGCGGTGATCGGCTAGGTGCAGGGCGACGGTCAGGCCCGCCAAGCCGCTGCCAACAACGGCAACATCGAAATTCATGGAAGACGCGGAACGCGGTTCAGACGCAACTGGTGAGTAACACAGTCGCGTGTCAATCGGAAAGAAGAGCAGTGTACACCGCAGCATGCGCCAAACCGCAGGCAACAAAAAACCCGCTTGAAAGCGGGTTTTTGCTGTCGATCATGCCGACGGAAACAAGATATGCAATCCGCGAGGATCACTTGATCTTGGTTTCCTTGTAAGCGACGTGCTTGCGGGCGACGGGATCGAACTTCATGATCTCCATCTTTTCCGGCTTGGTGCGCTTGTTCTTGGTGGTCGTGTAGAAATGACCCGTACCTGCGGTCGATTCCAGCTTGATCTTGTCGCGTCCGCCTTTGCTGGCCATGTTTAACTCCTAATTAGACTTCGCCGCGTGCGCGCAGGTCCACGAGCACTTCGTCGATGCCTTTTTTATCGATCAGGCGCAGACCAGCGTTCGAGACGCGCAGGCTGACCCAGCGGTTTTCGGATTCGACCCAGAAGCGGCGATTCTGCAGGTTCGGCAGAAAACGGCGCTTGGTCTTGTTGTTTGCGTGGGAAACGTTATTGCCGACCATCGGCGCTTTCCCGGTCACTTGACAGACGCGTGCCATGGAGCACTCCTAACTAAATTCGTTGGCTACAGTTTGCGACCGGGCGCTGGGACCAAAACCAAGCGCAGCGCCACTGTAGAGGTGGGACTTCAGCGAAACGCGGATTATACACACAAAACCGCTGACAAATCAACGAGATCGATGGATTGCCGTTGGGCCCCGTGCGATGCGGCATCGGCACTACATTTTGCCGTGTTCGAGAAAGCCGTAGACGTGGTTGCGGCCGACGATCATGTGATCAAGGACGATCACGTCGAGCATGGCCAGCGCGCGGCGCAGCTCGCGGGTGAGGATGACGTCGGATTCGCTGGGTTCGGTGTTGCCGGTGGGGTGGTTGTGGGCCAGGATCACGGCGGCTGCATTGTGATGTAGCGCGCGCTTGGCGATCTCACGCGGGTAGACGCGTGCTTCGGTCAGGGTGCCGCGGAAGAGTTCTTCCCAAGCGATCAGGCGGTGCCGTACATCTAGAAAGAAGCAGGCGAACACTTCGTGTGGGCGGTGGCCGAGTGTCAGGCGCAAGAAATTCTTCACGCTTTGTGGCGAGTCAAAGGTCTGGCCGTGGGTGAAGTCTTCTTTGAGGGCGCGTCGCGCAACTTCCAGTAGGGCGTGCAGTTGCGCGTATTTGGCGGGGCCCATACCGTTGATTGACGAGAACTCTTGTTGTGACGCGTGACATAGCCGGGCGAGCGACCCAAAGTGGGTGAGTAATTCCCGGGCGAGGTCGACGGCGCTTTTGCCCGGCATCCCCACGCGCAGAAAGATGGCCAGCAGTTCCGCATCGGAGAGGGCGGCGGGGCCGTGGGCGAGCAGTTTTTCACGCGGCCGCTCATGGGCGGGCCAGTCGATGATTGCCATAGGTTGGGATACGCGGAGGAAAGGCCCTGCAAGCGGGAGTGCGTCGCGCGTCGCGCCTGCGGCCGCGCAAAGGGCTGACGTACAATAGCGGGTTACTTTTTGGTCAAGCAGGTTGAGCGTGCAAAATTTGGTGAACGAGGCGTCCGCGGCGACGCCAAGCGGCGCAGGCAAGGTGGTCGGCCCGGATTCCTTTCTGACGCTGCACTACCGCATCGCGCTGGAAAACGACACGGACATCGTCACCACCTTCGACGACAAGCCGGCAACGCTGCTGCTCGGCCAAGGGCAGATGGCGCCCACGCTGGAGCAGGCACTGCTCGGTATGCGCGAAGGCGAGCGCACGACGTTCCGCCTGGCTCCCGAGCACGCGTTCGGCCCCCGCAATCCTGAACTGCTGCAGCGGGTGTCGCTGGCCACGCTGCGCGAAAACTCGTCGTTCGAAGAGGATTACCAGCCGGGCGACCTGGTTGAGTTCAATGCGCCGAGCGGCGGCAAATATGCCGGTGTGCTCAAGGAAGTGGGCGAGACCTCGGCACTGTTCGACTTCAACCACCCGCTGGCCGGCCAGACGATCGTGTTTGAAGTCCAGCTGATCGGCATCCTCTGATATGAGCAACGCTGTGAACGCCCCGCTCGATCCCATTGATCCTGTCACCCAGGCCGACGCCGAGGTTTTGCTGGCGCAGCCGCGCGGTTTCTGCGCCGGCGTGGATCGCGCCATCGAGATCGTCGAGCGCGCGCTGGAGTTGTTCGGCGCGCCGATTTACGTTCGTCACGAGATCGTGCACAACGCCTATGTGGTTGGCGATCTGCGCAACAAGGGCGCGGTGTTCGTGCAGGAACTCGACGACGTGCCGGTGGGTGGCACGGTCATTTTCAGTGCGCACGGTGTGTCGCGGGCGGTGCGTGAGGCGGCGGAGGCGCGCGGCTTGCGCGTGTTCGATGCGACCTGCCCGCTGGTGACCAAGGTGCACGTGGAAGTCTCGAAGATGCGTGCGCAGGGTTTCGAGATCATCATGATTGGGCACAAGGGCCATCCCGAGGTGGAAGGCACCATGGGGCAGGCCAACGACGGCATGCTGCTGGTTGAGTCTGTCGATGAAGTTGCGCATCTCGAGGTGAAAGACTCGACGCGTCTGGCCTACGTGACGCAGACCACGCTGTCGGTGGATGAGACCCAGGAAATCGTGGCGGCCATCAAGGCACGCTTTCCGGCGGTGCACGAGCCGAAGAAGCAGGACATCTGCTACGCGACGCAGAATCGGCAAGACGCTGTGAAGTTCATGGCACCGCAAGTGGAAGTGGTGATCGTAGTCGGCAGCCCGAACAGCTCGAACTCGAATCGCCTGCGCGAGTTGGCCGAAAAGCTTGGAGTGCCTGCCTATATGGTGGATACGCCTGAACAGGTCAAACCTGAATGGGTAGCCGGCAAGCGTCGCGTGGGCCTGACCGCCGGTGCGTCGGCTCCCGAGGAGTTGGCGCAATCGATCGTCGATCGGCTCAAGGCGCTGGGCGCCCGCACCGTGCGTCCGCTCGACGGCATTCAGGAAAACATGTCCTTCCCCCTTCCGAGGGGGCTTCAAATGAATTGAATCCCTTTATGTAAATGCCCACTTAAAAGCGCACAAAAACGGTGCGCCCTAATGCGGTGCATAAAGCGCTTTTGAGGAATCGACGGCTACTTCTCCGGGAGTGGCCGTATTGTTTTGTGCGTCGCAAAAACCTCGTCAATACCGGCGAAGCCTTGATTTGCCGTGGCAATTGCCCGCCGAGCCGCATGAATAGGGGGTTTCCCCTACTCTGGCACGCTTCTTGATTAGCCTATGCGCCGTTCGCGAATGCCTGCGCGAAATGACGCCTGTTTGGGCATTGGGGAAAGCCCGTAAAGCGGCGTAGTTACTGCAAAAATCGTTGTTGCGACGCGTATTGCATCCGCAATAAAAGGGGATACAATTCGCGCGTTTCAAATTGAAACAATCGGCGCGGGGGGAGCGGCCGGGAGGCAGGACGCTCTTCTTGCTCTTGCGAGATCTAGGAGATCACTCATGCAAATTAAGTTTGCCAAAGTTCTGCCGCTTGCGGCTGCCGTGGCACTCGTAGCAGCTTGCGGTAAGAACGAGGAAAAGCCCGCAAACCAAGCTGCTGCACCTGCAGCAACGTCGGCTCCGGCGGCGGCTGCCGGCGGCGAGACCGTCGTCAAGATTGGTCACGCGGCTCCGCTCACGGGCGGTATTGCTCACCTTGGCAAAGACAACGAAAACGGTGCACGTCTGGCCGTTGAAGAAGCCAACAAGGAAGGCCTGACCATCGACGGCAAGAAGATCAAGCTGGAACTGGTCGGTGAAGACGATGCAGGCGACCCGAAGACGGGCACCGCCGTGGCGCAGAAGCTGGTTGACGAGCACGTTGTTGCCGTTGTCGGCCACCTGAACTCGGGCGTTTCGATCCCGGCCTCGAAGATCTACAGCGATGCAGGCATCGTGCAGATCTCGCCGTCGTCGACGAACCCCGACTACACCAAGCAAGGCTTCAAGACGACCTACCGCGTGGTGGCCACCGACGCGCAGCAAGGCCCGGCACTGGCAAACTACGCCGCCAAGACCCTGGGCGCCAAGACCGTGGCAATTGTTGACGATGCCACCGCCTACGGTAAGGGCCTGGCTGACGAGTTCGAGAAGACCGCGAAGGCTGACGGCGTGAACGTCGTGGCGCGTGAGGCGACCAACGACAAGGCGACCGACTTCAAGGCCATTCTGACCAAGATCAAGGGCAAGAAGCCGGACGTGATCATGTACGGCGGCATGGACGCCACCGGCGGTCCGTTCGCCAAGCAAGCCAAGGAACTGGGCATCACGGCCAAGATCGTTGGCGGCGACGGCGTGTGTACCGACAAGGTGGCCGAACTGGCCGGCGACGCGATCGACAACATCGTCTGCTCGGAAGCAGGCCTGGCGCTGTCGAAGATGGAGAAGGGCGCGGACTTCGAGAAGAAGTACCAAGCGCGCTTCAACACGCCGGTGCAGATCTACGCACCGTTCACGTATGACGCCGTCAACGTGATCATCGATGCGATGAAGCGTGCCAACTCGACCGATCCGGCCAAGATCCTGGCTGCCATGCCGGCAACCAACTACAACGGCGTGATCGGCAACATCGCGTTCGACGACAAGGGTGACCTGAAGCAAGGCTCCATCACCCTGTACAACTACAAGGACAAGAAGAAGAGCGTTCTTGACGTTGTGAAGATGTAATCGAAGGGCTACCGCCCTGAAAACGGCACCGCGCCTACCCTAGCGGTGCCGTTTTTTATAGCCTCGCCAGTTACACAAGGCCCTCACCATGGGCGCGTTCGGCAGGCCGCTTACCAGCAACCTCACCTTACCCATCCGATTGATCGCATACCTTGCGGGCACGTCATCCCGTCGCCTACAACAAAGCAAGGCATAGCAGGAGCTGTTCTCATGGATATCTTTATCCAGCAGATCGTGAACGGTCTGGTGCTCGGCAGCATTTACGCGCTGATCGCACTTGGCTACACCATGGTCTACGGTATTCTCGGCATCATCAACTTCGCCCACGGCGATGTTCTGATGGTCGGTGCAATGTCTGCCCTGACCGCCATCAACTTTCTCCAGAAGTACTTCCCCAATCTGCCTGACTGGCTCACGCTGGTGTTCGCGTTGCTGTTTGCCATGCCGGTCTGCGCCATCGTGGCCTACACCATCGAACGTGTCGCCTACCGGCCGCTACGCAACGCGCCGCGCCTGGCGCCGCTGATCACGGCGATCGGCGTGTCGATCGTGCTGCAGACGCTGGCGATGATGATCTGGTCGCGCAACCCGCTGACCTTCCCGCAACTGCTGCCCTCGAACCCGATTGATATCGGCTCCACGGGCGCGACCATCACGGGCAAGGAAATCGTCATCATCCTGGTGTCGATCCTGGTGATGGTCGGGCTGATCCTGCTGGTCAACCGCACTAAGCTCGGCCGCGCAATGCGCGCGACCGCCGAGAACCAGCGTGTGGCCGGCCTGATGGGCGTCAACCCGAACTTCGTGATCTCCGCCACCTTCATGATCGGTGCTGCCATGGCAGCGGTTGCCGGCGTAATGATGGCGACCAACTACGGCAACGCCCACTTCTACATGGGCTTCATCCCCGGCCTGAAGGCGTTTACCGCCGCGGTGCTGGGCGGCATCGGCAACCTGGCCGGCGCCATGGTCGGCGGCATGCTGCTGGGCTTGATCGAAGCACTGGGTGCCGGTTACATCGGCGATCTGACTGGCGGTGTGTTCGGTTCGAACTACCAGGATGTGTTCGCATTCATCGTGCTGATTGGCGTGCTGCTGTTCCGCCCGTCCGGCATCATGGGCGAACGCGTTGCGGACCGCGCATAAGAAGGGGAGCGCCATGACAGAAAATTTCAAAGCGCCGATGAAGACGCGCGCCGCGTTGTACGGCTTCCTGATCCTTGCGATCTTCGCGCCGTTCATCGTGGGAGCCGCAGGTGGCAACTACTGGGTGCGCGTGCTGGACTTCGCACTGCTGTACATCATGCTGGCCCTGGGCCTGAACATCGTGGTGGGCTTTGCCGGCCTGCTCGACCTGGGCTACATCGCGTTCTATGCGGTGGGTGCCTACATGATGGCGTTGCTGGGTTCGCCGCACCTGTCCAATCAGTTCGAGTGGATCCACAACCTGTTCCCTAACGGGCTGCACCTGATCGTATGGTGGGTGATTCCGCTCGGAGCCGGGCTGGCGGCGCTATTCGGTATTCTGCTGGGCACGCCGGTGCTGAAGCTGCGCGGTGACTACCTCGCCATCGTGACGCTGGGCTTTGGTGAAATCATCCGGATCTTCATGAACAACCTCGACCGCCCGGTGAACATCACCAACGGTCCGAAGGGCATCAACCTGATCGAGCCGGTCAAGATCTTCGGGTTCGACTTTTCGAAGCGCCACGATTTCTTCGGCATCCGCTTCGACTCGGTCTACATGTACTACTACCTGTTCGTGATCCTGGCCGCGATCATCATCATCGTGTGCCTGCGGTTGCAGAACTCGCGTATCGGTCGTGCATGGGTGGCGCTGCGTGAAGATGAAATCGCCGCCAAGGCGATGGGCATCAACACGCGCAACATCAAGCTGCTGGCCTTTGCGATGGGTGCGTCGTTCGGTGGCGTGTCGGGTGCGATGTTCGCGTCGTTCCAGGGCTTCGTGTCGCCGGAATCGTTCGTGCTGTGGGAGTCGATCTACATCCTGGCGATCGTGGTGCTGGGCGGCATGGGCCATATCCCGGGCGTGATCCTGGGCGGCATTCTGCTGGTCGGTTTCCAGGAGTTGCTGCGTGCGCTGGCCGAGCCGGTGCAGAACAAGCTGTTCGGCCATGTGATCGTGGAAGCGGAAGTGCTTCGTCAGCTGCTGTTCGGCCTGGCGATGGTGGTGGTGATGCTGTATCGCCCGTCGGGCCTGTGGCCCTCGCCGCGCAAGGAAGACCGTCCGCAAAAGCAGCGGGCTGGTGGACTGTCCCGTATCTGATGGAGGCACGCACATGAGCAATAACAACGTCCTCCTCTCGATCCGAGGAGTCCAGAAGCGTTTCGGCGGCCTGCAAGCGCTGTCCGACGTGAGCCTGGAAATTCGCGAAGGCGAAATCTACGGTCTGATCGGCCCGAACGGCGCCGGCAAGACCACGTTCTTCAACGTCATCACGGGCCTGTACACGCCTGACGCAGGCGAGTTTGTGCTGGGCGGCACGCCCTACCAGCCGACCGCTGTGCACGAAGTGGCCAAGGCCGGCATTGCTCGCACGTTCCAGAACATCCGCCTGTTCGGCGACATGACTGCGGCGGAAAACGTCATGGTGGGCCGCCACGTGCGCACCAAGGCGGGCCTGATCGGCGCGGTGTTCCGCACCAAGGCGGCACGCGAGGAAGAGCAGTCCATCGAAGACTGGGCGCATGATCTGCTGGACTACGTCGGCATCGGCAAGTACGCCAACTACACGGCGCGCAACCTGTCGTATGGCCACCAGCGTCGTCTGGAAATCGCCCGTGCCCTGGCCACGCAGCCCAAGCTGCTGGCTCTGGACGAGCCGGCCGCCGGCATGAACGCCACGGAAAAGGTGGAACTCCGTGGCCTGCTCGACAAGATCCGTTCCGACGGCAAGACCATCCTGCTGATCGAGCACGATGTGAAGCTGGTGATGGGCCTGTGCAACCGCCTGACCGTGCTGGATTACGGCAAGGTGATCGCACAAGGCTTGCCACATGAAGTGCAGAGCAACCCGGCCGTGATCGAGGCCTACCTCGGCGCGTCAGCGCACTGACGCAGAGGAACGGAATATGAAACCAGTAATGTTGAAGATCGACAGCCTGAAGGTCGCTTACGGCGGCATCCAGGCGGTGAAGGGCGTGGATCTGGAGATTCGCGAAGGTGAGCTGGTCACGCTGATTGGTGCCAACGGCGCCGGCAAGACGACCACCATGAAGGCCATCACCGGCCTGCAGGGCTGGGCCGGCGGTGACGTGCAGTATCTGGGCAAGTCCATCAAGGGCGTGCCGAGCTACAACCTGCTCAAGCAGGGTCTGGCGATGGTGCCGGAAGGCCGCGGCGTGTTCGCGCGCATGACCATCGTTGAAAACCTGCAGATGGGTGCCTTCACGCGCAACGACGAGGCCAACATCAAGGCTGACATCGACCGCATGTTCGGCATCTTCCCGCGCCTGAAGGAACGTGCAAACCAGCTGGCCGGCACGATGTCGGGCGGCGAGCAGCAGATGCTGGCCATGGCGCGTGCGCTGATGAGCCAACCGAAGCTGCTGCTGCTGGATGAGCCGTCGATGGGTCTCTCGCCGATCATGGTGGAGAAGATCTTCGAGGTCGTGCGCGACATCTCGGCGCAAGGCGTGACCGTGCTGCTCGTCGAGCAGAACGCGCGCTTGGCACTCCAGGCTGCGCACCGCGGCTACGTGATGGACTCCGGTCTCATCACCATGAGCGGCGATGCCAAGCAGATGCTGGACGATCCGAAGGTGCGTGCGGCCTACCTGGGCGAGTAAGCACCCTCAAGCACCACGAGAAAGCCCCGCGATTGCGGGGCTTTTTCTTTTGCGCGCGACCCGCGTTTCAGGCAGAAGCCGCTGTGTAGATATTCGGCCGATGCAATTGCATGAACCCGACACCCTCCGGCACATCGGCAAAGCCGTGTTTGCGATAAAGCCAGTCGGCGCCCGTTGTTACGAGCACTGTGCGGCGCAGCGTCTGCAGGTCAGGGTGCTCGCGCAGGAAGTCCATCAAAGCGTGTGAGATGCCTTTCCCGCGCAACGCCGGCAGCACGAACACATCGCACAGGTAGGCGAACGTCGCCCGATCGGTAATGACGCGCGCAAAACCAACAAGCTCCCCATGTGAGCCATCGCCGTCCAGCCGATAAGCGGCGAAGCAGAGCGAGTTTGCAACCGATCGATCGAACACATCGCGCGGCAGGCCGCGAGCCCAGAACGTTTCCTGCGACAGGAAGTTGAAGATGTCGTCCAGCGGGAGCCACGCGGAATCATCGGACAAAACGATTCCCGTGGCCGGAACTTCTCGCGTCACGGCCATGGCAAACCTCGGAGTGGGAACAGGGGTATAGGGCGATGCAGGGCGACGCATTGCGCGCCGCCCCAGGGTATGCAGTACGCCTTAGGCGTGCGCCTTCAGCAGCGTGCGCAGCATGCCGATCATCGTGTCGATCTCTTCGGTCGTCACGTTCAGCGCAGGCATGAAGCGCAGGATGTTCGGGCGCGGAGCATTCAGCAGCAGGCCCGTCGGGTTCATCTCGCGTGCAGCTTCGACCAGTTGGCCGCCGATGTCCTTGCCGAGCAGCAGCGCGCGCAGCAGGCCGTTACCGCGTTCGCCGGCCAGGCCAAACTCGTCGCTCAGCTTGAGCAGTTGCGTGCGCAGATAGGTGCCGCGTTCCTGCACGCCCGCCAGGAAGCCCGGCGCCAGCAGTTGCTCGATCACCGAGCAGCCGACGGCCGTCATCAGCGGGTTGCCGTTGTAGGTGCCGCCCTGGTCGCCGGCCTCGAAGCTGGCGACTTCATCCGTGCACAGCAGGGCCGACAGCGGCACGCCACCGCCGATGCCTTTGCCGAGCGTCATGATGTCCGGCTCGATGTTCGAGAGCTGGTAGGCGAAGAGCGTGCCGCAGCGGCCGCAACCGGCCTGCACTTCATCGACGATCAACAGGATCTTGTGCTTCTTGGTCAGCGCGCGCAGTTGCTGCATGAATTCCGGCGTAGCCGGCAGCACGCCGCCTTCGCCTTGCACCGGCTCAAGCATCACGCCGACCGTCTCGTCGGTGATGAGCGCTTCCACCGACGCGATGTCGTTCAGGATGGCTTTCGGGAAGCCCGGCACCTGCGGCGCGAAGATGGTGTCCCAGCCGGCCTTGCCCGATGCGCTCATGGTGGCGAGCGTGCGGCCGTGGAAGCTGTGGTCGAACGTGATGATCTGGAACGCGCCGTTCTTATGCTTCTTGCCCCACTTGCGGGCCAGCTTGATGGCGCCTTCGTTGGCTTCGGCGCCGCTGTTGGCGAAGAACACCTTGTCGAAGCAGCTGTGCGCCGTCAGCAGGCCGGCCAGCTTGGCCATCGGCTCGTTGTAGAACGCCGGGCTCGGGTTGATCAGCTTCCTGGCCTGCGCGTTCAGCGCTTCAATCATGCCGTCGTTGGAGTGGCCGAGGCAGTTGACAGCCCAGCCTTGCACGAAGTCCAGGTATCGCTTGCCGTTGTGGTCCGTCAGCCACGAGCCCTTGCCTTCGGTGAAGACGATCTCGGGCCGGTTGGTGATGTACATCAGGGACTGGACGGGGTAGTCAGCAAACGCCATGGCAAAGCTCCAGAAAAAGGCGGCAGGAAGATGAAAAACCGAAAAAACGCGCGTTGGAAAAAGACAAAGGCCACGGGGGGCGCCCCGTGGCCTTGTGATCGTCGAATCCTGTGAACCCGATATGCAATCAGCAGACAGCCGCGCGGCTTCCCGGAGGGAGCAACGTGCGGCGGCGTCGGAGGTGCAGGGCTTGGTTCATAAGGCGGAAGAATAAGACGGATGCCAAGTCAAGTCAAAACGAAATTTTGGCCTTCTTTGGATTTGTGCAACGTCAGCCGGCCGGGTGTAGGTCGGCCTCTGAGGTGAAGGAATCGGCGAAGAACGCGTCCGGATGCATTCCGCATTGGGCGGCGAACTCCGTACGCGCCGAGTTGATCACCACCGGCGCGCCGCAGGCGTAGACCTCGTGGCCCGACAGATCGGGGTGGTCGGCCATCACGGCTTGGTGGACGAAGCCGGTGCGGCCCGTCCAAGCGTCTTCCGGCAGTGCGTTGGAGACGACCGGCACGTAGGTGAAGTTGGGCAGCGTGCGCGCCCATTCTTCGGCCTTGGCGTGCATGTACAGGTCTTGCGGGCGGCGCCCGCCCCAGTACAGCGTCATGGGGCGCGTGCTGCCGATGAACTGGGCATGCTCGATGATCGCCTTGATGGGCGCGAAGCCAGTGCCCGAGGCCAGCAGGATGATCGGCTTGTCGGATTCTTCACGTAGGAAGAAGCTGCCCAGCGGGCCTTCGAAGCGCAGGATGTCGCGCTCTTTCATGGCCGGGGCGCCTTCCTTGGCGCCGAAGACGTAGTCGGTAAAGGCGCCGCCCGGCATGTGGCGGATGTGCAGCTCGATCGGGCCGTCGTCGTGCGGCGGGTTGGCGATCGAGTAGCTACGGCGCTTGCCGTCGCGCAGGAGGAATTCCACGTACTGCCCGGCCAGAAATTGCATACGCTCGGTGGCAGGCAGTTGCAGCTTGACGATGGTGACGTCCGGCGCGGCCTTTTCCAGCGACGCGACGCGGCACGGGATCTTCTTGATGGGGACATCGCCGGCGCCGTGCACTTCGCGCACTTCGATGGTGACGTCGGTGGCCGGCGTGGCACAGCAGAACAGCGCGCGGCCTTCGGTGGTCTCCTGGGCGGTCAGCGCGTTGGGCGAGTGGTTGCCCTGTACGACAGAGCCTTCGCGCACATGGCCCTTGCACGAGCCGCACGCGCCGTTCTTGCAGCCGTACGGCAGGCCGATGCCCTGGCGCAGCGCCGCTGCAAGGATGGTCTCGCCGTCTTCGGCCTGGAACTGGCGGCCGCTGGGCAGCACGTTGATCTGATAAGCCATACTACAATCCGAATATGTTGAAAAGAGTGTCTGGTCGCCCGTCTGGGCATGCAATGGTGGTCAATCCGGCAGCACGGCCGATGATGAATCAGTCAGTCGCCCGGCCATCCAAACCTGCGCCACGCCTGGGACTTCCACGCGTGCTGATCGTCGGCTGCGGCGATGTCGGGCAACGCTGCCTGACATTGCTCCGCACGCGTTTTCGCGTCTTTGCCGTCACCTCGCGTCTCGAAGGCCGCGCTGCGTTGCGCGAGGCGGGTGCCGTGCCGATTGTCGCCAATCTGGACGATGCCGCGTCGCTGCGCCGCCTGCGAGGGTTAAGCCCTCGCGTGCTGCATCTGGCACCGCCGCCTGCTGTCGGCAACGATGATCCACGTACGGCCGCGCTGCTGCATACGCTGGCGCAACCGTCTCCGGATTCCACCGCCACAAAGCACCGCATTTTACCCGAGCGGGCGCGCAGGACGGGTGGCCTCACTGGCCGCTTGAAAACCCCCCTCCAAGCACGCGCGTTCGTGTATGCCAGCACCAGCGGGGTCTACGGCGATGCGGGCGGTGCCTGGGTCGACGAATCCCGCCCCGTGAAACCGCGCACCGCGCGTGCACAACGCCGCGTCGCCGCCGAACGCCGCGTGCGCTGGTTCGGTGCGGGCGGCGCTTGGCGCACGTCGATTTTGCGTATTCCCGGCATCTATGCAGCGGACCGGCTGCCCGTTGCCCGGCTCGAACGCGGAACGCCCGCGTTGCGCGCGCAGGACGATGTCTACACCAACCACATCCACGCCGATGACCTGGCCCGCGCGGTCATTGCCGCGCTGTTCCGGGGGAGACCGCAGCGCATCGTGCATGCCACAGACGCATCGGAGCTGCGCATGGGCGATTACTTTGACGCCGTGGCCGACGCGCGCGGCTTGCAGCGCCCGCCGCGCATTTCCCGCGCGGAGGCCCTCCAGCAGATCGAGCCTGCGCTGCTGTCCTTCATGAGCGAGTCGCGCCGGCTGCGCAACACGCGGCTTGCGCGCGAGTTGCGCGTGGCGCTGCGCTACCCGACGGTGGCGGATTTCCTGAGCAGCGAGGTCTGACGTGAAGGCGCCTGAGCCCGCCCCTGCAACGTCGTCGCACGGCGCCTGGCTGCGCGTTGCGCCGCTGGCGCTTTGGCTGTCGGTGGCGGTGGTGGGCGTAGGCGCCTCATGGTTTGCCGCCTGTTTCGTGGCGGATTCGATGGGTGCGCGCGACATGCAGCAGATGGTCGATGCGCGGCGCCAGTTGGCTGCGCAGGTAGCGGAGGGAATGTCGAGCCAGATCACCGCCGACGTGGCCCTGCTGCGCGCGCTGCCGCAGACGCTCGCGCAGATCGACGCCATCCCGCGCGCGGTGGCGCGCGTCGACACCCGGCGCTGGAACCTGATGGACCAGGGCTCATGTGCCGAAGAGGCGATGTCGCACCCGGAAGTGGTCGACATCGATGCTTTCCTCAACGCCACCGCAGGCAATCTCGGGCTGGACTACGTGTGGGTCGTGAACCAACACAATTACGTGGTGCTGGCCAATAACGCCGGTCATGCCGATTCGTTCGTCGGCGTGCAGTTGAGCATGCAGCCGTACATGAAGGAGGCGATGCTGGGTGGCCTGGGCGAGCAGTTCACGATCGGCCCGGTGACGGGCGTGCCGGGCCTGTTCTTCGCCGCGCCGGTATATGACGCCGGAGGTTACCTGGTCGCAACAATGGGCACCAAGGTGAGCCTCGCGAGGCTGCAGCACTGGGTATCGCACCCGACATCGTTGGTGACCGATCCGAACGGCTTGATCATTCTGTCCACCGATGCATCGCTGGTCGGCAAGGTCCTGCCGGATGCTCGCCTGCAGCACATGGGCGCCAGCGACCGGTACAACGCCTACCAACGCGTCGACTTCGAGCCCTGGCCCTATCAGCCTACCGCGAAGGCGCATCGCGATGTGCCCGCCTGGGTGCCGGCCGAGGTGCGCGATACGCTGGCCTGGCGCGAGGGCAGTGCGATGCCATCGCTGACCGTGTCGCGCAATGCCAGTGCGGACCTCACGGTCGTCGTGGCCGAGCCGCTGCCGGCGTGGGGCCAGCAGATCGCCAACCATGCGCGCAACCGCATGATCGGCTTTGTGTTGTTCGTGAGTGTGTTGGTGACGTTCGCGCTGGTGGCGTGGTCTTTGGTGCGCGAGCGGCAGCACCACCGCGTGACGCGCCATCTGAACCAGCGGCTGCAGCGCACCAACAGCGCGCTCGCCAACGAGGCGCATTTCGATCATCTGACCGGTGTGCTGACGCGCCGCCGGTTCCTGGCGCTGTTCGATACGGTGCTCGCGCGTGCGCACAATCGTGCCGAACCGCTTGTGCTCGTGCTGGCCGATCTGGATCACTTCAAGCGCATCAATGACACATGGGGCCACGCTGTGGGGGACATGGCGCTGCAGCGCTTTGCGTCGCTTGCCACGGGCGTGCTGCGCAGCAGTGATCTGGTGGGGCGTTTGGGCGGCGAGGAATTCGCCATGGTGATGGGACGCACCACGCTGGAAACCGCCACCGAGGTGGCCGAGCGCCTGCGTACGGCGGTGGCCGAGACGGACGAAAGCTTCCCGACCGGGCTGTCGATGACCGTCAGCATGGGCATGACGGGCTGCCGGCCGGGCGATACCGCGTCGGAAATGCTCAAGCGCGCCGATCTGGCGCTGTATCGCGCCAAGGAAAGCGGACGTAACCGGCACGTGGCCGGCTGACATTACCGCGCGACGCGGCCTGCGCGCCGACGGCGCAGTTCAAGATGCGTGCGCGTGCCTGACAGCGGCACACGGCGGAAGCGCTCGCGGCGCTGTTCTTCATCAAAGAACGCTAGCGACGGCTTGACCAAATCGCTGCGCGAGACAATGCCCACCAGCGCGCGTGATTGTGAATCGGCCACCACCGGCAGCCGCTCGAGCCCATGCACTGCCAGGCGCGTGGCGACGATGCGGCAGGTCTCACCGGGCAGCGCCATCACGGGGGCATTCGCACCAAACAACTCGGCCACGGTGACGGCACCGCGCTTCTGGCCCGCCAGCAGCGCATCGCGGTCGAGCATGCCGATCAACGTGCCATTCGGCCCACCTTGCACCACGGGAAACGCTCGGTGCGCCTGCGTGGCGCCGAAGCGGTCGGCGAGTGTATCGGCCAGCGTGGCCTGCGCGTCGATGGTCTGCACCGAACGCGTCATCACCTCTTCCACGGCGTGGCGCTCGAGCGGGTCGACAGCGTATTCGCGATAGATGTGGAAGCCGCGGCGCGCGATCTTCTCGGTCATGATCGAGCGCGGCATCGTCAGTACGACAAAGCCGTAGGATACTGCCACCGCCAGCAGAATCGGCAGCAGCGCGTTCACATCGTGTGTGAGGCCGAAGGCGAAGACGATGGCCGTGAGCGGGGCGCCCAGCACACCGGCCAGCATGGCCGCCATGCACACGAGCGGCCACAGGCCCGGGTCGCCGCCGGGCAGCACTGGGCCGATCAACACCCCCAAGCCGGCGCCCATCATCAGCAACGGGGCAAGCACCCCACCCGACGTGCCCGAGCCCAGCGCGATCACCCAGATGATGGCCTTGACCACCAGCAGCGCCAGCGCCACCCGGATGGCGAGATGGTTGTGCAGCAAATCGCCGATGACGTCGTAGCCGACACCCAGCGCACGCGGCTCGAAATAGCCGCCGATGCCGACCACCAGGCCACCGAGGGCCGGCCACCACATCCAGTGGATCGGCAGGCGGCCGAACAGGTCTTCCGTTTTGTACAGCGCCATCGACAGCGAGCGCGCCAGCGCGCCGCACAGCAATCCGGCGACCACGCACGAGCCCAGCGCAGGCAGCGTCGCGGGTGCGGTGTCCAGCGGGAAGAGGGGCCCGGACTCCAGCACCAGCACACGCAGGAAGCCCGCCACCGCGCACGCCACCGCCACCGGCAGCATGCTGCGTGGGCGCCATTCGAACAGCAGCAACTCCACCGCAAGCAGCAGCGCGGCCACGGGCGTGCCGAACACGGCCGTCATGCCGGCCGTGGCGCCAGCCACCAGCAGCGTCTTGCGCTCGGCGGCCGTCAGCTTGAAGAACTGCGCGAACAGCGAGCCGATCGCGCCGCCCGTCATGATGATCGGGCCTTCCGCGCCAAACGGGCCGCCGCTGCCGATCACGATGCCCGACGACAGCGGCTTGAGCACCGCCACCTTCGGCGACATCTTGCTTTTGCCGAACAGGATGGCCTCGATGGCCTCGGGAATGCCGTGGCCGCGGATCTTCTCCGAGCCGAAGCGCGCCATCAGACCGACGATCAGCCCGCCGATAAGCGGTACCGCAATCACCCAGGCGCCGAGCGTGTTGGTGGCCGGCGAGCGGTCCGCCAGCGACAGCGTCTGGAAAAAGAACAGGTTGGTGAAGAAGCGGATCAGGTTGAGCAGCACCACGGCTGCCAGCGTGGCAAACGCCGCGATGACGACCGCCAGCGCAGTGGTGCGGAACAGCGTGGTGTCGGTCGCAAAGTCGCGCCGATGCGGTTGGTGTTCAAGGGCTTGCATGACGTTACTGCTCGGAGGCGGGTTCGGCGGGTTGATCGAGGTGCGGAAGCTTGAAAGCGCGGCGGAATGCCGACAGCTCGCTCTGGTGCAGCCCGGCCAGCAGTGCGACGAGGTTGTCGCCCTTCCTGGAGAGATGGACTTCGACCTGGCGTGCGTCGGTGTCGCTCTGGCGCCTTTCGACCAGACCCGCTTCTTCGCAGCGCGTGATGAGTGCCGCTGTGCCGTGCGGCGCGGCCTGCAGGCGCTCGGCCAGTTCGCCGACGGTGGCCCATTCGCGCCCGGCATAGCCTTTCACGTGCAGCAGCAACTGATACTGCAGGGGCGTGATGCCCTTGGCGTGGATCAGATCTTCGGAGGCGCGCAGGAAGCGACGCAGGTGGTAGCGGAAATCGGAGAGGTTCTCGAAATCCTGCTTGGACAAAGGGCGTGCGGGGGTGGACATGGCGGAATTAAAAGGTTCGTGGCGGAATATATCACGACATGACATATTTTGGAGAGCGAGCCCTGTTGCAGCGTTGCCAACCCGGCGTGCGTCTGAGTGACACCGATTGTTGATTGGCGATCAAGACTGTTTCGTCGACGGACGGGTTTTTCTGCAAAGGTAGAGCACGCACACTGCGGTCCATGCTCATTGCGCCGGTCGCGGACGCTCGCTGCTGCGCCATCGCCTTGGCGCACGCATCGGACGCATCGTATTTCCGCCGGAATCGTCGCCCGCTTGCTGAAACGTTTGCGGAAATCGCGGCAGAGGTTCTGCCCGCTTTCCATTCTTCCGCTTTGGAGTACACCGCATGAACCCCACCCACACTTCCGCCGAGCCCACACGCGGCAGCGCAACGCTGCCGCTGCTCGCGCTTGCCGCCGGCGCCTTTGGCATCGGCACCACCGAGTTTTCTCCGATGGGCCTGCTGCCCGTGATTGCCGACGGCGTGCATGTATCGATTCCGCAGGCAGGCATGCTGATCAGCGCGTACGCCATCGGCGTGATGGTGGGCGCCCCGATCATGACGTTGCTGCTGGCACGCTGGCCGCGACGCAAGGCGCTGATCGCGCTGATGAGCATCTTCACCATCGGCAATTTGCTTTCGGCCCTCGCGCCGGATTACACGACGTTGCTGCTCGCCCGGCTCGTCACCAGTCTCAACCACGGCGCATTCTTCGGGCTTGGCTCGGTGGTGGCCGCCAGCCTTGTGCCGCGCGAGAAGCAGGCCAGCGCCGTGGCCACGATGTTCATGGGCCTGACGATCGCCAACGTTGGCGGCGTGCCGGCCGCGACCTGGCTTGGCCAGATGATCGGCTGGCGCATGTCGTTTGCCGCCACGGCAAGCCTTGGCCTGATCGCCATTGCGGGCTTGTTCACTGCGTTGCCGAAGGGCGATGCCGGCAAGATGCCCAACCTGCGCGCCGAACTCGCGGTCCTGACGCGTCCCGTCGTGCTGGGCGCGCTCGCCACCACGGTGCTCGGCGCGGGCGCGATGTTCACGCTCTACACGTATGTTGCTCCAACGCTTGCGCAACTGACCGGTGCTTCGCCGGCGTTTGTGACGGCCATGCTGGTGCTGATCGGCATCGGCTTTTCGATCGGCAACATTGCCGGCGGCCGCCTGGCCGATCGCTCGCTCGATGGCAGCCTGATCGGCTTCCTGGTGTTGTTGATCGTAACGATGCTCGCGTTTCCCGTGTTGGCCAAGACGCACGTCGGTGCCGCCGCCGCGTTGCTGGTGTGGGGCATTGCCACGTTCGCAGTCGTGCCGCCGCTCCAGATGCGCGTGATGCGTGCCGCGGCTGAAGCGCCGGGCCTTGCATCGTCGGTCAACGTGGGCGCGTTCAACCTCGGCAACGCGCTGGGCGCGGCAGCGGGCGGTGCGGCCATCTCCGCAGGCCTGGGCTATGCGGCGGTGCCGATTGTCGGCGCGGTGATTGCTGTGGCAGGCCTTGCGCTGGTGGGGCTGCACGTCGTGCAGCGTCGGGCGCGCTTCGCCATGAACCCCTGATTCGATTTCCCCTGGAGCACAAGATGAACAAGATTCCCGCTTTCGGCCTCGGCACGTTCCGCCTGAAGGGCCAGGTCGTCATCGACTCGGTTCGCAATGGCCTCGAACTTGGCTACCGCGTCATCGACACCGCGCAAATCTACGGCAATGAAGCGGAGGTAGGCGAGGCCATTGCCGGCTCCGGCGTGCGCCGCGAAGACCTGTTCCTCACGACCAAGATCTGGGTCGACAACTACGCCAGGGACAAGCTCGCGGCGAGTCTCGAAGACAGCCTCGCCAAGCTGCGCACCGATTACGTCGACCTCACGCTGATCCACTGGCCTGCGCCCGACAACGGCGTGTCGATCGAAGAATTCATGACCGCGTTGGCCGAAGCCAAGGCCCGGGGTTTGACGCGCGAGATCGGCGTCTCGAACTTCAATATCGCCCTGACGCAGCAGGCGATTGCGGTGGCTGGCAAAGACGCCATCGCCACCAACCAGATCGAGCTGAGCCCGTATCTGCAGAACCGCAAGCTCGTCGAATTTCTGCAGCGCGAGGGCATTCACGTCACGTCGTACATGACGCTCGCCTACGGCAAGGTGCTGGGCGATCCGGTGATCGGCGCGATCGCACAGCGGCACGAAGCGACGCCGGCGCAGGTCGTGCTGGCGTGGGCGATGCAGCTCGGCTACTCGGTCATCCCGTCGTCAACCAAGCGAGAGCATCTTGCGAGCAACCTGCGCGCGCAAACGCTGCACCTGACGGACGAAGACATGGCTCAGATCGCCGCGCTTGAGCGCAACGGTCGCGAGGTTTCACCGGACGGGCTGGCGCCGCAGTGGGATTGAACATCGCAGCACCGACGCAATAGAAAAAGCCGCTCCGAAGAGCGGCTTTTTTACGTCGATCGAGCGCTTGGCCCGTGTTGCATCAGTCGTCCAGTTGCGACAGGTCGCGCACCGCGCCCTTGTCCGCCGACATGACCAGCTTGGCGTACGCCTTGAGCGCGGCCGACACCTTGCGCGGACGCGGCTGCGCGGGCTTCCAGCCCTTGGCGTTCTGCTCTTCGCGGCGACGCGCGAGTTCTTCATCCGACACCAGCACGTTGATCGTGCGGTTGGGGATGTCGATGCGGATCTTGTCACCGTTGCGCACCAAGCCGATCGCGCCGCCCGCAGCCGCTTCCGGCGAGCAGTGACCAATCGACAGCCCCGAGGTACCGCCGGAGAAGCGGCCGTCCGTCAGCAGCGCACAGGCTTTGCCGAGGCCCTTGGACTTGATGTAGCTCGTCGGGTACAGCATTTCCTGCATGCCGGGGCCGCCCTTCGGGCCTTCATAGCGCACGACCACCACGTCGCCGGCCTTGACCTTGTCGGCGAGGATGTTCGCGACCGCTTCGTCCTGCGATTCCGTCACGTGCGCCGTGCCTTCGAACACGAGGATGCTTTCGTCCACCCCGGCGGTCTTGACCACGCAGCCGTCCAGCGCGATATTGCCCCTCAGCACGGCCAGGCCGCCTTCCTTCGAGAACGCATGCTCGTTCGAGCGGATGCAGCCTTCGGCGCGGTCCAGATCCAGGCTCGGCCAGCGCGTGTTCTGGCTGAAGGCGACCTGCGTCGGGATACCCGCCGGGCCGGCACGGTAGAACGTCTGCACAGCTTCATCCGACGTGCGGACGATGTCCCACTGGTCCAGCGCGTCCTTCAACGTGGGCGCGTGCACGGTGGGCGCGTCGGTGTGCAGCTTGCCGGCACGATCCAGCTCACCCAGGATGGCCATGATGCCGCCGGCGCGGTGCACGTCTTCGATGTGGTACTTGTTTGTGTTCGGCGCGACCTTGCACAGCTGCGGCACGACGCGCGAAAGGCGGTCGATGTCCGCCATCGTGAAGTCGATCTCCGCTTCCTGCGCGATGGCCAGCAGGTGCAGGATCGTGTTGGTCGAGCCGCCCATCGCGATGTCGAGCGTCATCGCATTTTCGAACGCCTTGAAACCGACCGAGCGCGGCAGCACGCGCTCGTCTTCCTGCTCGTAGTATTGGCGGGCGAGTTCAACGATGCGGCGGCCGGCGCGCTTGAAGAGCTGCTCGCGGTCTGCGTGCGTGGCGACCACGGTGCCGTTGCCCGGCAGCGACAGGCCGAGCGCTTCGGTCAGGCAGTTCATCGAGTTGGCCGTGAACATGCCCGAGCACGAACCGCAGGTCGGGCACGCGGAGCGCTCGACTTCCGCCACTTCCTCGTCGGAATACTTGCTGTCGGCCGCGATCACCATCGCGTCGATCAGATCCAGCTTCTTGATCTCGATGGCTTTGGTGACGGGGTTGGCCAGGCGCGTCTTGCCCGCTTCCATCGGGCCCCCCGAGACGAAGATCACCGGAATGTTCAGGCGCATGGCGGCCATCAGCATGCCCGGGGTGATCTTGTCGCAGTTGGAGATGCACACCATGGCATCGGCGCAGTGCGCGTTGACCATGTATTCCACCGAGTCGGCAATGATGTCGCGGCTGGGCAGCGAATACAGCATGCCGTCGTGGCCCATGGCGATGCCGTCATCCACGGCAATCGTGTTGAATTCCTTGGCCACACCACCCGCGGCTTCGATCTCGCGCGCGACGAGCTGCCCCAGGTCTTTCAGGTGCACGTGGCCAGGAACGAACTGGGTGAACGAGTTGACCACCGCAATGATCGGCTTCTGGAAATCTTCGTCTTTCATGCCGGTGGCGCGCCAGAGCGAGCGTGCCCCCGCCATGTTGCGGCCGGCGGTGGAGGTTTTGGAACGGTATGCGGGCATTGTGCGTACTGAAGAAGTTTCGAAATGGGGGAGCGGGCCACGCGGATACTGGCCCTCATGCCCGTGCGATCAACCTCTTGAGCCGCGCCCGGGGCAAAGCCGCCATTATCCCACGCCGCGCGGGGCGTGTTGCCGGCTGCCGTTGCGTTGCCGAGCGTCCAATGAAAAAGCCGCTTCTGCGTGAACAGAAGCGGCTTGAATTCTGGTGCCCGAGGCCGGAATCGAACCGGCACGCCTTGCGGCGGGGGATTTTGAGTCCCCTGCGTCTACCAATTTCACCACTCGGGCAGGTGCTGATGAGCCGGCAATTATGCCAGAAGTCCGGCCAAGCGAACAAGGCGGCCGGAAGACGCTCAATCTGTGTGGTGGTTGTTCTGCTGCTCGAGCACGCGCAGCAGCGACGCCGTATCGTCATACCCCCAGCCATTGGCGACCAGCGTATTGAGCTGCGAGGCCACCAGCTCCATCGCCGGCATCTGCAGGCCGAGTTCCTGGGCGATCTCGCGCACCAGGCCGAAATCCTTGTCGTGCAGGCGCGCTTCGATGCCGGCGGCAAAGTTGCGCTCGGCCATCTTGGGCCCTTCCAGGTCGAGCATGCGGCTGCCCGCGAAGCCCGGGCCGATGGCCGCCAGCACGCGCGACGGGTCGGTGCCCTGGGCGCGCGCAAACAGCATGGCTTCGGCAATGCCCTGGATATTGATGACCTGCACGATCTGGTTGCACGCCTTGGCGACCTGGCCGGCACCGTAGTCGCCGACGTGCGTGATCGTAGTGCCCAGCAGCTGCAGCAGCGGGCGCACGCGCGCCAGCACCTCGGCCTTGCCGCCGACCATGATCGACAGCGTGGCCTTCTGCGCGCCTGCGGTGCCGCCTGAGACCGGCGCATCCAGGAACTCCAGACCCGCCGCTTCCAAATCGGCCGCGATCCGGCGCGTGGCCACGGCGGAGATCGTGCTGTGATCGATGCACACCGCACCACGCGGCGCGCCATGGATGACACCGTCCGGCCCGAGCAGCACGCCTTCCACATCGGCTGTGGACGTGACGTTGGTGAAGATGACCTCCGCGTCGCGCGCCGCTTCGGCAGGGGCGTTGCACGGCTCGGCGCCGAGGGCGCGGGCGTTGTCGACAGCTTCCGGACGGCGCACATAGGCGCGCACCGGATGCCCGGCGGCAATCAGGTGTTGGACCATCGGCGTGCCCATGTTGCCGAGGCCGATGAAGGCAATGCGTGTCATGGCGAATCTCTGCGTATTACGTCTTGCGTATCGATATTGATTTAGCGCGGGCCGGCGTAAGCGAAGCGGCCGTTCTTGATGATGCCCATCACGCGCGAGCGTTGATCGAAGCCCTGATGATCCTGGGTATTCAGATTCAGCACGCCGTTGGGCACAGTCAGATCGCGCGTGGTTTCCAGCGCATCGCGCAGGGCGGCGCGGAAGGCAGGTGTACCAGGCTTGGCGCTGGTCTTGAGCGCACGGGCCGTGGCATTGTCGAGCAACTGCCAAGCGCCCCATGCGTCGCCCGCGAACTGCGTGACGGTGTTGGGGCCATACTTGGCTTCATAGCGATCAGCAAATTCCACAGCCACCTTGCGCACCGGATGGCCGGCCGGGAGTTCGCGCGCGACCACCACGGGGCCGGTCGGGAAGAGCGTGCTTTCCACATCCTTGCCGCCCACCTTCAGGAACTCCGTACTGGCGATGCCATGCGTCTGGTAGATGCGGCCCTTGTAGCCGCGCTCGACCAGCGTGCGCTGGGGCAGGGCGGCCGGGGTGCCGGCCCCGGCAATCAGGATGGCGTCGGGCTTGGCGGCCATCAGCTTGAGAATCTGACCGGTCACGCTGGTATCCGTGCGCGCAAAGCGCTCGTTGGCCACCACGCGCAACTTGCGCACGTCGGCCAGCTTCGAGAATTCACGCCACCAGCTCTCGCCATACGCATCGGTAAAGCCGATGAAGCCGACGGTGTGCACGCCGTTGTCTGCCATGTGCTGGGTGACGAGCGTGGCCATCTGCGAATCGTTCTGCGGCATCTTGAAGGCCCAGCGGCGCTTGGCGTCCTGCGGCTCGACGATGGAGGCAGATGCTGCCAGCGTGATCATTGGCGTTTGCCCTTCGGCCACTGCATCGAGCGAAGCCAGCGCCGTCGGCACGATCGTCGGCCCGACGATCACGTCTACCTTGTCTTCGGCGATCAGTTTGCGCACGTCCCGCACCGCCATCGACGGGTCGGAGGCGTCGTCGAGCACGATGACCTGCGCGCGCTGGCCGCCGATGGTCGCCGGCCACATCTGCACGGTGTTCTTGCTGGGAATGCCGATGGCCGCGGCGGGGCCGGTGGTGGACAGCACCACGCCCACGCGGATGTCGGCTTGGGCAGGCAGGGCAAGTGCAGCAGCGCTGGCAAAGAGCGCCATGCCGCACAGCAGGCGACGTCGGGTCGTCATGAAATCTCCGGGAGGTTCGAGTGTTGCAGATTGCCGGCGGATCAAAGCTCGTACGCTTCGTGATCGCCGGACATGAGTTGTTCGACCAGCTTGCGCGTGAGCGTCGGCGCAAACAGTTCGATGAAGGTGTAGACGAAGCCGCGCAGGTACGCCCCTTGTTTGACGCCCAGGTGCGTGACGTTGGTGCCGAAGAGGTGTCCGGCCGGAATGGCGCGCAGGTTGCGGTCGCGCTCGGCATCAAACGCGACGCCGGCCACGATGCCCACGCCCAGGCCCACTTCCACGTACGTCTTGATGACGTCGGCGTCGATGGCTTCGAGCACGATGTCGGGCTTGATCTGGCGCAGCTCGAACGCGTGGTCGATCTTGGGCCGGCCGGCAAAGTGGTGGTCGTACGTGATGATCGGGTAACCCTTCAGGTCGTCCAGCGTCAGGTGCTGGCGCGACAGAAGCGGGTGGTCAGGCGGCGTCACCACCACATGCTGCCACTGGTAGCCCGGGATCGAGATCAGATCCTTCACATGCGACATGCCTTCGGTGGCGATGGCAAGGTCGGCCTGGTCGTGCAGCACCATCTCCGCAATCTGCGCGGGCGTGCCCTGCTGAATGGAAAGGCGCACCTTGGGGTACCTGCGCGTGAATTCGGCAATCGCCTTGGGCAACGCATAGCGCGCCTGCGTGTGCGTGGTGGCGATGGTGAAGTTGCCCTGGTCCTGCGCGGCGTAGTCCTTGCCCACGCGCTTGAGGGTTTCCACCTCTTCCAGCACGCGCTCGACTGAAGCCAGGATGCGCCGGCCCGGTTCCGTGAGGCCCCGGATGCGCTTGCCGTGACGGGTGAAGATATCGACACCCAGTTCCTCTTCCAGCTCGATGATGGCCTTGGAGACACCTGGCTGTGATGTATAGAGCGCTTTTGCGGCCTCTGTCAGGTTGAATTTCTGCCGCACGGCTTCGCGCACGAAGCGGAATTGGTGGAGGTTCATGGCTGCGCGGTCAATAAGAAGAACGGGTGCGAACTGAACGCTACTTATAACCGACGCCATATAAACAAACAATTTTTTATTGGTTTGGGATATGAGGCCAGTTCATTACGATGCTCGAACTTCGTGATAACACGCCCTCACTGTCCCTGCGCCATGACGCTTGCCTATACGATTTCCGGTCTGCTGGTCGGCCTGTTGGTCGGCCTGACGGGCGTTGGCGGCGGCTCGCTGATGACGCCGCTGTTGACGTTGATGTTCGGCTTTTCGCCGGCGACCGCTGTGGGCACCGACCTGGCCTTCGCCTCGCTGACCAAGGGTGTCGGCACGATCGCACACCGCAGCCACGGTCATATCCGCTGGGACATCGTTAAGCTGCTCTGCCTGGGCAGCCTGCCCGCCGCGCTGGTGACGGTGCTGGTACTCAAGCGCATGGGCAATCTCGATGCCGAGTGGATGCACCTTATCCGCGTGACGATTGGCGTGTCCGTCATCCTGACGGTGATTTCGCTGCTGTTCCGCCAGCGCGTGCTGGGCTGGCTGGCCCGCAACCCGCGCTATCGCTTGCAAGGCATCACGCTGGCCGTGGCCACGGTGATCGTCGGCGTGGTGCTGGGCGTGCTGGTGACGGTGTCGTCCATCGGCGCGGGTGCTGTGGGCGCGACGCTCATCCTCATCCTGTATCCCGAATTGAAGAGCGCCGAAGTGGCCGGCACCGACATCGCCTATGCCGTGCCGCTGACCGCCGTGGCGGGCCTGGGCCACATGTACCTGGGCACGATCGACTGGAACCTGCTGGTGTCGCTGCTGGTGGGCTCCATCCCGGGTATCTGGCTGGGCGCGCGCCTGTCCAAGAATCTGCCGGAACGTCTGGTGCGCGGCGCGCTTGCCGCCACGCTGACGATCACGGCCATCAAGCTGGTGTCGTGATGCATGACTTCATGCCGGCCCTGCTTGACTGTGGCTGCTGTCGTTGAATCGGCGGCAGCGCCATAACGAAACGCATTCCCCCAATTGAATCGCACGCCGGCCCAGCCGGATTGGACCGAACAGTCATGTACCAATACGACGCTTACGATCACCGCCTCGTCGCCGACCGCGTCGCGCAGTTCCGCGACCAGGTGCGCCGCCGCATTTCGGGCGAACTGACGGAAGAAGAGTTTCTGCCGCTGCGCCTGCAGAATGGTCTGTACTACCAGCGCCACGCCTACATGCTGCGCGTGGCGATTCCGTATGGCCACCTGCGCGCCAAGCAACTGCGCATGCTCAGCCACATCGCCGCCGAGCACGACCGCGGCTACGGCCACTTCAGCACGCGCCAGAACATCCAGTACAACTGGATCGAGCTGGAGCAGGTGCCCGACATCCTGGCCAAGCTGGCCTCGGTGGAAATGCACGCCATCCAGACCTCGGGCAACTGCATCCGCAACATCACGACCGACCAGTTTGCCGGCGTGGCACCGGACGAGGTGATCGACGCGCGCCCGCTGGCGGAAATCCTGCGCCAATGGTCGACGTTCATCCCCGAGTTCGCGTTCCTGCCGCGCAAGTTCAAGATTGCCGTGTCGGCCTCGCGAGACGACCGCGCCGTGACGCAACTGCATGACATCGGCGTCTACGCCTATGAGAAGGACGGGCAGACGCTGCTGCGCATCCTGGCCGGCGGCGGCATGGGCCGCACGCCGATCCTGGGCGCAATCATCAAGGAAGACCTGCCGTGGCAGCACATGCTGTCGTACATCGAGGCCGCCGTGCGCGTGTACAACCGCTACGGCCGCCGCGACAACAAGTACAAGGCGCGTATCAAGATTCTCGTGAAGGCCATCGGCGCTGAGGAATTTGCGCGCCAGGTGGAAGAAGAGTGGCAGCACATCAAGGACGGCCCGTCGACCATCACGCAGGCCGAGTTCGACCGCGTGGCGCAGTTCTTCGCGCCGCCCGCGTATGAAAAGCTGGCCGACACCGACGCTGCCTATGAAAAGGCGCTACTGGAGAACAAGGCGTTCGCCCGCTGGGTGAGCCGCAACGTGCATCCGCACCGTGTGCCGGGCTATGCCGCTGTCACGCTCTCGCTCAAGCCGGGCGCGGCGCTGCCCCCGGGCGACGCCACGGCCGAGCAGATGGCGCTGGTGGCGGATTGGTCCGAGCGGTTCGGTTTTGGCGAGGTGCGTGTCGCGCACGAGCAAAACCTGATCCTGCCGGACGTGAAGAAGCACGACTTGCTGGAGCTGTGGCAGCTGGCAAAGGAGCACGGCATGGCCACCGCCAACATCGGCCTGCTGACCGACATCATTGCGTGCCCGGGCGGTGACTTCTGCTCGCTGGCCAACGCCAAGTCGATCCCCATCGCGCAGGCGATTCAGGCGCGCTTCGACGATCTCGATTACGTGCACGACCTGGGCGAGCTGTCGCTCAACATCTCGGGTTGCATCAACTCGTGCGGTCACCACCACGTCGGCAACATCGGCATCCTGGGTGTCGATAAGCACGAAGAAGAGTGGTACCAGGTGTCGCTGGGCGGCGCACAGGGCAACGACTCGGCGATCGGCAAGATCATCGGCCCGTCGTTCAAGGCCGAAGAAATGCCCGACGTGATCGAGCGCATCATCGATACCTTCGTCGCCAACCGCACGGAAGACGAACGCTTCATCGACACCTATCACCGCATCGGCATGGCCCCGTTCAAGGAACGCGTCTACGCCCGTGCAGAAGCCTGAAAGCCGAGGGAAACGAACATGAGCAAGATCATCAAGCTGCAAAACGGTGCCCCGCAAATCGTGGCTGACGAATGGACCGTGCTGCGCACCCCGGAAGGTGGTGAGCTGACGCAAGCCGATGTGGACGCCGCCGCGCACGCCATCGTGCCGCTGCCCTATTGGGAAGCCCACCGCGACGCACTGCTCGCCCGCGCCCGCGCCGGCACACTGGCCGTCTGGCTCGCTCCGGACGACGAGCCGTTCGCGCTGGAGGCAGACCTGCCCAGCTTGTCGCTGGTGGCGGTGGATTTCCCGGTCTTCCGTGATGGCCGTGGCTACAGCACCGCGTTCCTGCTGCGCCAGCGCCTGGGCTTCACGCGTGAGTTGCGTGCCATCGGCGACGTGCTGCGCGATCAACTGGACTTCATGCGCCGTTGCGGTTTCGACGCTTACGCCGTGCGCGCAGACAAGAACATCGACGATGCACTGAACGGCTTCGGCGAGATCAGCGTGCGCTACCAAGGCGCCGTCGACGAGCCGCGTCCGTTGTTCCGCCGCGAGCGTGCTACCGAGGCGAGCGCAGTATGAGCGAGTTCCAAGAGGCTGCCCTGTCCGAGGTGCCGGTGTCCGCTATCGGGCGCCCGGTGCTGTGGACGCGTCCGGTCTACACCGGCACGGCTGAAGCCCTCGCTGCGAAGGAAGCCGCGCTGTTCGAGCGCCTGGCCGAGATTGCCGCCAGGCACGGCGTGGCAAAGTTCGCCACCAGCCTGGCAGCCGAAGACATGGTCGTGACCGATGCGATCCTGCGCAGCCCCCAGGCCGTGCGGGCGCACCTGCCGATCTTCACGCTGCAGACCGGCCGTCTGCACGCCGAAACGCTGGCGATGCTCGAGCGCATCCGCGAGCACTACGGTTATGTGATCGAGCAATACGCACCGGATGCCCGCGCAGTGGAAGCCTACGTCCGTGACCACGGCCTGAACGCCTTCTACGACAGCATCGAACTGCGCAAGGCCTGCTGCAACATCCGCAAGGTGGTGCCGCTGAATCGCGCGCTCAAAGATGCCGACGCATGGCTGACGGGCCAGCGACGCGAGCAGGCCGTCACCCGTGCCGACCTGCCGTTTGCTGAAGACGACGACGCCCGCGGCATCGCCAAGTACAACCCGCTGTTCGACTGGTCCGAGCCTGAAGTCTGGGCCTACCTCGAGCAGCACAACGTGCCCACCAACGCGCTGCACGACAAGGGCTATCCCAGCATTGGCTGCGAGCCTTGCACGCGTGCGGTGCGCGCTGGTGAGGATGTGCGCGCCGGCCGCTGGTGGTGGGAATCGCGCGACAGCAAGGAATGCGGTCTGCATGCGACGAATCTGTCGCAAAAGAGCTAAGGAAAGGAACATGGGAGTCATGAGCGAAATCCCCGGCACGGCATTGACGCCTGTGCAGAACGAGCACCTCGACTGGCTGGAAGCCGAGTCGATCTACATCATCCGCGAGGTGGTGGCCGAGTGCCGCAACCCGGCGCTGCTGTTCTCGGGCGGCAAGGATTCGATCGTCATGCTGCATCTGGCGCTCAAGGCCTTCCGCCTGGGCGAGCGCAAGATCGAGCTGCCGTTCCCGCTGGTGCACATCGACACGGGTCACAACTACCCCGAGGTGATCACCTTCCGCGACGAGCAGGTCGCCAAGCTGGGTGCTCGCCTGGTGGTGGGCCATGTGGAGGATTCCATCAAGCGCGGCACCGTGCGCCTGCGTAAAGAGACCGATTCGCGCAACGCCGCACAGGCCGTCACGCTGCTGGAGACGATCGAATCGCACGGCTTCGACGCCCTGATGGGCGGTGCCCGCCGCGACGAAGAAAAGGCCCGTGCGAAGGAGCGCATCTTCTCGTTCCGCGACGAGTTCGGCCAGTGGGATCCGAAGGCCCAGCGCCCGGAACTCTGGAGCTTGTACAACGCACGCATGGCGCAGGGCGAGCAGATGCGCGTGTTCCCGATCTCCAACTGGACGGAACTCGACGTGTGGCAGTACATCGCCCGCGAGAACCTCGCCCTGCCGCCGATCTACTACGCGCACGAGCGTGAAGTGGTGCGCAAGAACGGCCTGCTGGTGCCCGTCACGTCGATCACGCCCAAGGCCGACGGCGACGTGAGCGAAGTCCTGTCGGTGCGCTTCCGCACCGTGGGCGACATCAGCTGCACATGCCCGGTGGCGAGCACCGCCGCCACGCCGGCCGAGATCATCGCCGAGACGGCCGTGACCGAAATCACCGAACGCGGCGCCACGCGCATGGACGACCAGACGAGCGAAGCCTCGATGGAAAAGCGCAAGAAGGAAGGGTATTTCTGATCATGACGACGAATTCGACGCACCCAGCGACGCATCCTGCATCGCACCAAGGCCTGCTGCGCTTCATCACCGCCGGTTCCGTTGACGACGGCAAGAGCACGCTGATTGGCCGCTTGCTGTACGACAGCAAGGCCGTGCTGACCGACCAGTTGCAAGCGCTGGCCAACGCCAAGAACAAACGCACTGCCGGCGAGCAGATCGACTTCTCGCTGCTGACCGACGGCCTGGAAGCCGAGCGCGAGCAGGGCATCACGATTGACGTGGCGTACCGCTATTTCTCGACCGCGCGCCGCAAGTTCATCATTGCGGATACGCCGGGCCACGAGCAGTACACGCGCAACATGGTGACCGGCGCCTCGACCGCGCACGCCGCCATCATCCTGATCGATGCCACGCGTGTGACGACCGTTGACGGCAAGACGGAGTTGCTGGCTCAGACCAAGCGCCATTCTGCCATCGTGAAACTGCTGGAACTGCAGCACGTGATCGTGGCCATCAACAAGATGGACCTGGTCGACTACAGCGAAGCGCGCTTCAACGAAATCCGTACCGCCTACGATGCACTGGCCGCACAACTCGGCTTGCGCGACGTGCGCTACGTGCCGGTGTCTGCGCTGCGCGGCGACAATATCGTTCATGCGTCCGAAGCCATGCCGTGGTACCAGGGCGAGCCGCTGCTGGCGCTGCTGGAAGACTTGAAGGTGGAAGAGACCGCCCCGGCGGGCGACGATGCGCTGCGCTTCCCGGTGCAGCTGGTGGCGCGCCAGGACGGCTCGCAGGCCGATGATTTCCGCGGCTACATGGGCCGTGTGGAAGCCGGCACCGTGCGCGTCGGCCAAGCCGTGCGCGTGCTGCCCGCCAACCGCGAAACCACGGTGGCCGAAGTGCTGACGCCCAATGGCGCAGCTGATTCCGCCGGCCCCGGCGAGACCATTACCGTGCGCCTGGCCGACGACGTGGACATCTCCCGCGGCGACACGATCGTCGCTGCCCCGACCACGGCAGCCAATGCCGCCAAGAAGCTGCATGCCGACCTGTGCTGGTTCGACGAGCATGAGCTGAATCCGGCCCGCAAGTACGTGCTCAAGCACACGACCGCCACCGTGTTCGCACGCGTGTCGGATGTGGAGCGCGTGCTGGACGTGCATACGCTGTCGCACGAGACCGGCCGCAAGCAGATCGCGCTCAACGATATCGGTACGGTCAACATCAGCCTGCAGAAGCCGATCGTCTGCGACGCATATGGCGACAACCCGGCCACCGGCGCATTCATCCTGGTGGACGAAGCCACGCACCATACGGTGGCGGCTGGCATGATCCGTGCATTTTCCTAATGTGGATGGCGCGTGCTAAGTTGCGCGCCGCAGGAAAAAGCAAAGGAATCCAGGCAATGGAAGCGAAGACCCCCAAAACACTTGGCCACGTGAGCCTGATTGGTGCGGGCCCCGGCGCCGCGGACCTCATCACGGTGCGCGGTGCACGATTGTTGGGCGAAGCCGAGGTCGTGCTGCATGACGCACTGGTCTCGCCGGAGGTCTTCCAGTACTGCCCGCAGGCCGTGTTGATTGCGGTCGGCAAGCGCTGCGGCAAGCGTTCGACCGCGCAGCGCTTCATCAATCGCCAACTCGTCGATCTGGCCACCAAATATCAGCGCGTCGTGCGCCTGAAGGGGGGCGATCCGATGCTGTTCGGCCGTGCCGACGAGGAACTGCAGGCGCTCGAGCAGGCCGGCATCGACTACGAAGTCGTCCCGGGCATTACGGCGGCGCTGGCAGCCGCGTCCGCCATTCGTCAACCCTTGACCAAGCGCGGCGTTGCCCGCAGCGTCGCGTTTGTTACGCAAGCCAAGGCGACCGACCCGGACACGCCGCAACCCGAAGGCGCCGTGCCGGAACCCGTAGCGCAGGCCGATTCGCTCGTCTACTACATGGGCCGTGATCAGGCCGCCTCCATCGCAGCAGACCTGATCGCACGTGGCCGCGCGCCGTCCACCCCCGCTTGGGTGGTCGAGGCTGCCACCACGCCCGAGCAGCGCTCGGCGTGCTTCACGCTGCAGCAGATGGCCAATGGCGCCGCCGCGGAGTGGATCAACGCCGAGCATCCGAGCCTGCTGATGATCGGCGACGCGTTGGCCGTGCGGGCATCGGCGGCCGCATCTGAACCCGCGCTCGACGCGCATCCCCATAGCTTGGCCGCCTGAGCTGCGCTCGGCGCGCCAGCGCTTTCTCTCACTCCCCCTTCTTCACGCAGTAAAAACCCGCCCGGGTACAGCGACAACGCTGCCGGGCATGAGATGCTTTGACCTATTTCATTCTCCGGGGGGAGATCAGTGCCATGCCGCACGTCATCATCGAATACACCGCCAATGTCGAGGCCGATGCGCGCATTCCTGAGCTGATGCGCGTGCTTAACGATGTGCTGATCGGCTATGCGGATGTGTTTCCCATTGGTGGCATCCGCACGCGCGCGCTGCGCCTCGACCAATACCGCATGGCCGATGGCGCGGAAGACGATGCCTTCATCCACGTGACGTTCCGCATCAAGGCGGGGCGGCGCAAAGCCGTGACGGGGCCGATCTGTGCAGCGATGTTCGCCGCCATGCGTGCGCATCTGGCCGACGTGTTTGCGCGCCGTTATCTCGGGTTGACACTGGAACTGGTGGAGTTCGGCGCGCATGGCTTTCACGTCGAGAACAACGTGCATGCGCGCTTCGCGCGCGCGGCAGAACCGCAGTAGGGCGTCTGGTTTAGCCCAGTTGCCGGACGCAGTAACCCGCGATGGCGTCGAGTACGGCGTCGTCTTCGCCAACGGCGTCGGCGCAGCGGATGGAGAGGGCGGGATGCGCCTGCGTGCATTGCGCGACCAGCGCAGGCAGATCGCGCCGCAGGTGGCCGCCCTGGCCGAAGAACACGGGCACGATGGTGATGCTCTGCGTGCCGTTTGCGGCCAGGTCAGCGATGGTGCCCGGCAGATCGGGCGCCATCAGTTCGAGAAAGGCGAGGCGCGTGTCAACGTCGGGCTGCTGCGCAGCCAAACGCTCGCGCAGGCGGTCGAACGGTTCACGCCAGCGCGCGTCGCGCGCGCCGTGCGCAAACAGGACAAGTGCACGGCCAGCCATCAGTGGCGCTCCACCCAGCGCAGGCTGACCAGCGCCAGTGCCAGATACAGCGCGCCCGGCACGATGGCCGTGAAGATGGCCGGCCACGTGTTCAGCAGGCCGACGTGCGAGAAGAGGTTGTTCACCAGCTGGAACGACAACCCGAGCATGATGCCGCCGAACACCTTCAGGCCGACCGCACCTGCACGTGCGTGCAGATACGCAAAAGGCAGGGCCAGCGCCATCATCACCAGCACGGTGAACGGATAGACCACCTTCTTCCACAGCGCGATCTCGTAGCGCTGCGTGTCCTGCTTGTTGTCGCGCAGGTGGCGGATGTACTGGAAGAGGTCCAGCGTGGCCATGCGGTCGGGCGTGACCATCAGCACCGACAGGATCTGCGGCGTGAGTTCCGAGCGCATCTCCTGGTGCGGCAGCTTGGTCTGCTCGCCGCGGAAGTCGGGCGCCAGCGCGTCCGGCGCGCCGGGCACGGCCTGCACCGTGTCTTGCGGGGCAACCGTGCCGGGCTTGCGCGGGAATTCAACGAAGCGTGTCTCCGTCACGTCGTTCAGTTGCCAGTTCTGGTGGCCCTGGTAGCGCGCCTGATCCGCCACGCGAATCGAACTCAGGCGGTAATCCGAATCGAACTCATAGATGCGCAGGCCCTTGATGGACTGGTCCGGCTGCAGCGCGCCCACGTTGACGAAGCGGGTGACTTCGCCGCCCGTGCCGTCCGGCTTTGCGGGGCCGCGGTCCTTCACCCACACGCCCGAACGGAAGCCGGCCGACACCGTCGCGCCCAGCGCTTCCAGTCGCACTTTCTGTGCGTACTCTTCCGCTTTCGGCCCGATGAATTCACCAAAGAGGTACGTGACGAGCGCCAGCGGCAGCGCAATCTTGAACAATGACAGTAGCGCACGCCGCGTATCGAGCCCGGCCACGCGAAAGATCGTGAACTCCGACTGGCTGGCCATCTGCGAGAACACGTAGATGGCGCTGATGAGCGCGGCCACCGGAATCACTTCGTACACACGTGTCGGCGCCTGCAGCATCACGTGGAAGAACGCGACCAGCGTGGTGTAGCGTCCGACCACCGAGCCCAGCTCGCCCAGCATGTCGAAGAAGATGAACAGCGCCAGCACCGCAAACAGGATGAAGACGAACACGCCGTAGATCTGACGCGCGAAGTACTTCTCATAGACCGGCATCTTCATCACGCACCCGCCTTCTTGGGTGCGAAGCCCAGCAGGGCAGAAATGCCCTTCAGGCCGGCCGCGCTGTAGTGGCGGAAGCGGAACAGCAGCACCGCACAGATGAAGGCGGCCAGGTGGATCGGCCACCAAGCCATGAACACGTTCATCTTGCCCTGCGAAACCCACGCTTGCGACAGGTTCAACAGGTTCGAATACGTCAGGTAGATCAGCACCGCGAAGATCATCGGTGTGTAGCGGCCCAGGCGCGGATTGACGTAGGCCAGCGGAATGGCGATCAGCACAAAGTTTAGCGCCAGCAGAGGCAGGCCGATCCGCCATACCAGTTCGCCCAGGTTTTCGGGCGTCGGGTCGGCGAGCAAATCCTTTGTGGAGCGGCTCTTGGTCGGCAGGTTGGCGTCTGCCTGCGGTGGCTTGTTGGCGACCTTCACGCCGTATTTGTCGAATTCGACGATGCGGTAGTCGAGCTTGCCGGGGGTGCCTTCATAGCGGCGGCCCTTGTCGAGCACGACAAAGCGGTCGCCATTGGGCATGGTCTTGAATTCGCCGGTCTTGGCCACCGCCACGCCGATCTTGTCCTGCTCGGCATTGGCGACGAACAGGTTGCGGGCGTGCTTCATGCCGCTATCGACGCCCTCGATGAAGAGCACATAGTTGCCGTGCGCGGGCTCGATGAAGCGGCCGGCGGAGATCATCGACAGCACATCGCGTTGCTCGAAGCGGTCTCGAAACAGCGCGCTCTGCTGGTTGGCCCACGGCCAGCCGAACAGCGCCAGCAGCGCCACCAGCACGATGAACGGCAGCGAGAAGCGCAGAACCGGTCGGATGAAATCCGTCAGGCTGATGCCCGAGGTGAACCACACCACCATCTCGGAATCCTTGTACCAGCGCGTCAGCACCAGCAACACCGAGATGAACAGCGTGGCGCACAGCAGAATCGCCAGGTAGCCCAGCGTTGCCAGGCCGATAAGGAGCAGGACGTCATTCGGGTTGGCCTCGCCGTTGGCGGCCATGCCGAGAATGCGGATCACCAGGGTGGTCAGCATGAACGTCAGCAGCACGAGGAAGACGGCGCCGGCGGTAAAGGACAGCTCGCGTCGCAGGGCTTGTTCGAAAATCATGCGGATGCGGGAAGGGGGAGGGCGAGGTCTGGGCCAAGGTTGGGACGATGCGTGCCCCATCCAGGTTCCATCGGAGCCCCCGCGCAAAATGGCGGATAATGTGGGCTTTCGTTGACTCGCCTCATAGAGAGAAGCGCGATGGAATTTAGCACAAAAGCCCTGGACTGGGCCAAAGCGGGCGCCCTGGCTGCCAAGAGCGATTGCCTCGTGATCGGTCTGTTCGAGTCGCAGACCTTGGCTGGCGCCGCAAAGGCGCTGGACGTGGCCACCAAGGGCCTGGTCGCCCGCCTCGTCAAGCTGGGCGACTTCGAAGGCAAGCGCGGCACGTCGCTGCTGCTGCACGAAGTGGCCGGCGTGGGCGCTGCCCGCGTGCTGCTGGTCGGCCTGGGCAAGGAAGCCGACTTTACCGACCGCGCTTACGCTGAAGCCGTGCGCACCGCACTGCGCGCGCTGGCCAGCACCAAGGCCGCCAGCGTGACATGGACGCTCACCGAGCACACCGCGCGCGACAAGGACACCGCCTGGGCCGTGTTGACCGCCGTCACGCTTATCCGCGAAGCCAGCTACCGCTTTATCGAGCGCCATCCGGAACTCAAGAGCAAGCGCGACAAGAACGGTACCGGTTTGCGCAAGCTCGTGCTGGCCGTGCCGGCTGCCGACGCCAAGACAGCCAGCGTGGCTGCCGCCCGCGGCACCGCCATCGCCAACGGCATGGACCTCACGCGTGATCTGGGCAACCTGCCGTCCAACATCTGCACGCCGACGTACCTGGCCAACACCGCACGCCAGATCGCCAAGGATTTCAAGCTCAAGGTTGAAGTGCTTGGCCGCAAGCAGATCGAAGCCCTAAAGATGGGCGCCTTCCTGGCCGTGACCAAGGGCAGCGTCGAGCCGCCGGCGTTCATCGTGCTGCGCTACGAGGGAGGTCCGGCCAAGCAGGCCCCGGTGGTGCTGGTCGGCAAGGGCATCACGTTTGATACGGGTGGCATCTCGCTCAAGCCGGGCGAGGGCATGGACGAGATGAAGTACGACATGTGCGGCGCCGCTTCGGTGCTGGGCACGTTGCGTGCCGTGGCCGAAATGGGCCTCAAGCAGAACGTCATTGCCGTGGTGCCGACCTGCGAGAACATGCCCAGCGGCATCGCCACCAAGCCGGGTGACGTGGTGACCAGCATGTCGGGCCAGACCATCGAGATCTTGAACACCGACGCCGAAGGCCGCCTGATCCTCTGCGATGCGCTCACCTATGTGGAGCGCTTCAAGCCGGCCGTGGTGATCGACGTGGCCACGCTCACGGGCGCCTGCATCATTGCCCTGGGCCACATCAACACCGGCATGTACGCCCGCAGCGATGCACTGGCCGATGCGTTGGTAGCGGCGGGCAAGCAGTCGCTCGATACCGCGTGGCGCATGCCGCTGGACGAGGAGTACCAGGAACAGCTCAAATCCAACTTTGCGGACATGGGCAACATCGGCGGCCGCCCGGCCGGCAGCGTGACGGCAGCCTGCTTCCTGGCGCGCTTTACTGAAAAGTACGACTGGGCCCACCTCGACATCGCCGGTACGGCCTGGAAGAGCGGTGCAGCCAAGGGCGCCACGGGCCGCCCGGTGCCGTTGCTGACGCGCTTCCTGATGGACCGCGGTTGATCAGCCGGAGGCACTGCACCGTATGACCCGCGTCGATTTCCACAGCAACGTGCCTGGCAAACTGGCGTATGCCTGCCGGCTCGTGCGCAAGGCCTACGGCGCGGGCCAGAAAGTGATCGTGGTCGGAGATCAAGCTGCGCTGCAAGCGTTCGACACGCAGTTGTGGACGTTCAGCCAGCTCGATTTCCTGCCGCATTGTGGCCTGCGGCATCCCCTGGCTGCCCAGACGCCCATCCTGCTGGCCGATGCAACTGAACCGCTGGACGACGCGCCGCATCACGACATCCTGGTCAACCTGTCGCCCGAGCCGCCGGCGCTGTTCGCGCGCTTCAGCCGGTTGATCGAAATCGTGGGCGATGACGATGCCGATCGTGCCGCTGCGCGCGATCGCTTCCGTTTCTACCGCGATCGCGGTTATCCGATCCAACACCACGACGTGGGGCGCGCATGACCGACGGACGTTATCCCAGGTCCCACGCGGACAACAACATCCCTGTTCTGACGGAGATCGTCGAATTGGAGGACGCGGCACCCGCGGCAGCGCCCGCTGCGCCGCCGCGCGCGCCTGCTGAAGTGCCCAACGTGGACGTCCCGCCCGCCCTGCGCGAGCAGGGGCTTGCGCCCACGTCGGCCATGCCGCCCGCAGGCACTGATGCCGCCCGCGTGATGGGCGACGTGATGTGGCGTTTTCAATCCGAATGGCCGGCGTTGATCGAAGCGCAGTGCCGTGCCGCCATGGAGTCGCGCCTATCGCTGCTGAGCGAACAGTTGGCGGCGGAGCTGACCCGTACGCTGGAGGCCCGCCTGATGGATTGGCTGGGCGCCGCGCTGGACGATGCGCTGGCTGCGCAGCAGAAGCCGCCGCAGCGCTGATCGGATCAAGAAAAACCCGCCGTGTGGCGGGTTTTTTGTGGGTGTCGCCAACAACTCAGTCCGTTACCGCACCCTTGCTGGCCGTTGCTGCCAGTTTTGCAAACTTCGCCAGCACGCCACGCGTATAGCGCGGCGCAGGTTGCTTCCACGCGGCGCGGCGGCGGGCAAGCTCGTCGTCCGGCACGTTCAATTGCAGCAGCCGCTGGTGCGCGTCGATGGTGATCGAATCCCCTTCGTGCACCAATCCAATCGTGCCTCCCACGTAGGCTTCCGGTGCGACGTGGCCGACCACCATGCCCCACGTACCGCCCGAGAAGCGTCCGTCGGTAATGAAGCCGACTGACTCGCCCAGGCCCTTGCCGATGATGGCCGAGGTCGGGGCCAGCATCTCCGGCATGCCGGGGCCGCCCTTCGGCCCCAGATAGCGCAGCACCAGAATATCGCCGGCCTTGATCTGGTCGCCCAGGATCGCGCTCATCGCACTTTGCTCGTCCTCGAACACGCGGGCCGGGCCGGTGATGACGGGATTCTTCAGCCCGGTGATCTTCGCCACGGCGCCTTCTTCGGCCAGATTGCCCTTCAGGATGGCGAGGTGGCCTTCCTTGTAGAGCGCCTTGTCAATCGGCAGGATCACGTTCTGATCAGCGCGCGGCTGGTCGGGCACGTGGGCGAGTTCTTCCGCCAGCGTCTTGCCGGTGATGGTGATGCAATCGCCATGCAGCAGGCCGGCGTTGAGCAGCAGCTTCATCACCTGCGGGATGCCGCCGGCCTCGTGCAGGTCGGTGGCCACGTACTGGCCCGACGGCTTGAGGTTGCAGATGACGGGCACGCGCTGGCGCACCCGCTCGAAGTCGTCGATCGTCCATTCCACTTCCGCAGCGTGAGCGATGGCCAGGTAGTGCAGCACGGCGTTGGTCGAGCCACCGGTTGCCATGATGACGGCGACAGCGTTCTCGATGGACTTGCGCGTGATGATGTCGCGCGGCTTCAGGTCGCGGCGCACGGCATCAACCAACACGCGAGCGGATTCGGCGGCGCTGTCGACCTTCTCCTGATCGGGATTGGCCATCGTCGATGAATACAGCAACGACATGCCTAGCGCTTCAAACGACGAACTCATCGTGTTGGCCGTGTACATGCCGCCGCACGAACCGCTCGACGGGCAGGCGTTTTTTTCGATGCCCTCGAAGTCTTCCTCGCTCATGCGGCCGGCGGTGAATTCGCCCACGGCCTCGAACGACGAGACGATGGTCAGGTCCTTGCCCTTCCAGTGCCCCGGCTTGATGGTGCCGCCGTACACGTAGATGCCCGGCACATTCGTGCGCGCCAGGGCGATCATGCCGCCCGGCATGTTCTTGTCGCAGCCGCCGATGACGACCACACCGTCCATCCATTGGCCGTTGACGCAGGTCTCGATGCAGTCGGCAATCACTTCGCGCGAGATCAGCGAGAACTTCATGCCTTCCGTGCCCATCGACATGCCATCGGAAATGGTGGGCGTGCCGAAGATCTGCGGATTCGCGCGGGCGTCCTTTATTGCAGCCACGGCGGCATCGGCCAGCTTCTGCAGGCCCGAGTTGCATGGCGTGATGGTCGAATGGCCGTTGGCCACACCGATCATCGGATTGTTGAAGTCGTCTTTTGTGTAGCCCAGCGCGTAGTACATCGAGCGGTTGGGCGAGCGCGCCACGCCCTGAGTGATGTGCTGGGAACGCTTGTTGTCTGGCATGGGGGTCTCCGTGGGGTCGACTCTATCGTTGTAGTCAACGGCTTGGCGCCCAGCATGCGCTTGGAGAAACGACGCGTCAAATATATTATTAAGCGATTATTGAGTCGAATAATGTATCAATCGCTGATATGGATTTGCGCCAGCTTCGCTATTTCGTGACCGTTGCCGAGGAATTACATTTCGGGCGCGCCGCCGAGCGGCTTTCGATGACGCAGCCGCCGCTGTCGCAGCAGATTCGCGCGCTCGAAGACGAATTGGGCGTCACGCTGTTCCATCGCACGCAGCGCTCCGTGGCGCTGACGGCTGTCGGTGCGCGCTGGCTGGTTGAGGTGCGGCGTGTGCTGGCGGAGGCGAATGCACTGCCCGGGCTCGCGCAGCGGCTGGCGCGCGGCGAGGTCGGCTCGCTGTCGCTGTCCTTCGTCAGCACCGCCGATTACGGCATCCTGCCCGCCTTGCTGCGGCACTTTCGCGACGCGCGGCCCGATGTGCAGCTTCTGCTGCGCGAGGCCACCAGCGATGTGCAAATCGAAGCGCTCCTGGCCGGCGATGTGGATGCCGGCGTCGTGATTGCGCATCACGCCGGCTCCGTGCCGGGCGAGCTGGAATACCGCCCGATGGTGCGCGAGCGTCTCGTGCTGGCGGTGCCCGCGTCGCGCGCGGCGCAATGGGGCGTGGCGCCGGGCCAGGCGATTGCGCTGGCAGATGCAGCGGCCGAACCGCTCATCATCTTCCCGCGCCGGTCCGCGCCCGCGCTGTATGACATCATTACCGGCTATCATGCCGCGCACGGCGGCCGGCCCGGAGAATCTGGGGCTGCCACGCGCATCGGCCAGGAAGCCATCCAGATGCAGACCATCGTCAGCCTGGTCTCCGCCGAGATGGGCGTCGCGCTGGTGCCGGCATCGCTATGCAACCTCCAGCGTACCGGCGTGGTCTATCTCGAACTCGCCGCGCCAAGCCCGATCATCGAGACCGGGCTGGTGTGGCGACGCGATGCCGCTTCGCCGGTGCTGCCGTGGTTCGTGTCCAGTGCCGAAGCCGTCGCCAAGCTGCAAGAAGACAACCAAACCTGAAACCCACAGGATTCATGCTCATCCATCCGCAATTCGACCCCGTCGCCCTGCATCTGGGGCCGCTCGCCATCCGCTGGTACGGCCTGATGTATCTGGCGGCGTTCATCATGTTCCTGTGGTTCGGCCGACTGCGCACGCGCCAGCCGCACATCGCGGCCGAAGGCTGGACCGGCCGCGACCTTGACGACATGCTCTTCTACGGCGTGCTCGGTGTGATTCTCGGCGGGCGCCTGGGATACGTGCTGTTCTACAAGCCCGACTGGTATTTCGCCCACCCGCTCGACATCTTCAAGGTCTGGGAAGGCGGCATGGCCTTCCATGGCGGCTTCCTCGGTGTGGTCGTGGCGATGATGCTGTATGCGCGCATGCGCGGTCGATCGTGGATGCAGGTGACTGATTTCATCGCGCCGATGGTCCCGTGCGGTCTCGCAGCGGGGCGCCTTGGCAACTTCATCAACGGCGAGCTGTGGGGCCGTGTGTCGTCGCCCAACCTGCCGTGGTCGATGATGTTCCCGCAGGCACAGGGCGAAGACCGTGAATGGTTGCTTTCGCATGCGCAAGAGGCCGTCACCAGCGGCCTGCAGGCCGTTTTTGACCAGTACCACATGCTGCCGCGCCACCCCTCGCAGATCTACCAGTTCCTCGGCGAGGGCGTGCTGTTCTTCATCCTGCTGTGGCTGTATGCGCGCAAGCCGCGGCCGATGGGCGCGGTGTCCGGCGCATTCCTGCTTGGCTACGGCGTGTTCCGCTTCGCCGCGGAATTCGCGCGTGAGCCGGACAACTTCCTGGGCCTGCTCGCGGCGAACCTGTCGATGGGCCAGTGGCTGTCGCTGCCAATGATCCTGATCGGCATCGCCATGCTGGTCTGGTCCTATCGTCGTGCAGGCAACGGTGAAAAAAACCAGGCGCACGCCTGACGCAGCAACCGCGCAAAGAAAAAGCCACCGAACTTCGGTGGCTTTTTTCATGGAGCTGACCCGTCCTGAATAAGGTTGACACTTTTTCCCCGCCAGGGAGTGAGGGTCAAGATGGACGGGCAGAAGAAGCGAACGCAGAGGGACTACACGCTGGCTTTTAAGTTGGCAGTGGTTGAGCAGGTGGAAAAAGGCGA